>ERZ808275.5-NODE-5-length-210330-cov-13.682668_pt1 | contig 210330 bp, 189 predicted proteins | sample MGYA00520894_ERZ808275 | MGnify/ENA primary metagenome ERZ808275 (study PRJEB31516, sample SAMN03275598) | gut metagenome | biome: mammalia-associated habitat; material: feces | host: Papio cynocephalus | place: Kenya | collected 2012-08-03 ... | reverse complement strand
GTCATTCCGACCTGCTCGCAGAATGAAGAGATGTCTTTTTTGTCCTGGTCATCGAGTGTGATTGTCAAGTTTGCCATAATTTCTCCTGTAAAAAATCAGTGTTATACAATTTAATATATGTGAATTTTATGTGTTTTTCAAGTGAAAATTACAGTTTTTTTTATTGTTTTTCGTTCAATTTCGAGTAAATATAAGTGTCTTTCCAGATTGGATTTCCGTTTTTATCCTTGCGGAAGTAAATATCCTTGCGCAGATGTCCTTCGCGGACAAAGCCGAGCCGTTCCAGAAGATTCCAGGAGGCGATGTTCAGTGGATCGCAGTTCGCTTCGATTCTGTGAGTGCCGTTTGAAAATGCGTTTTTGCACATAGAGACGCAGGCCTCGAAAGCGTAGCCGTTTTTCCAGAATTTTTTGTTCAGAACGTAGCCGAGTTCCCGCGTTTCACATTCTCGTTTTCCAAGAAAGACATTTCCAATCATTTTGCCGGTAGATTTAAGCTCTATTGCAAAAATTTCATCAGAAGAAATCCGCCATTCAAGGTTTTTCTTTGTTTCTTCAAAACTGAGCGCGCTGTACGGCTCAAAACGTACGACTTCTTCATCGCTAAGATATTCGTAAAGGTCGTCCAAATCTCTTTCTTCATATCTGCGGATAATCAGGCGGTCGGTTGTGACTGGTAATTTCATAAAATCTCCAAAAGTTTTTGTTTATAGTAAACTAATAAGGTTAGTATAGTCAATGGAGATTTTTTATTTTTCCCATTTTGCACTGAATCGTTTTAAAATTCGTGTGTTTAATTCCGAGCAGAAAGTCCATCTCTTGAGCTGCATTTTCGTATTTTGCACGAGTGTGATGAACTAGAATGTAGTCTGCTTGCCGGATTTTTCCTGAAAATTTCTTGCAAAATTCTCTTACAGGAGAGGCAAGCGCGAAAACCCAAATTGGTGAACAAATTGTTACGTGTTCAAAAGTTGAAAAATCTATTGGAATTGGCTCGATTGGCATTGGCCAGCGATGCATTGCAAATCTGCCGCACCACCAAAATCCTAGCGTTCCTTCAGTTCTTTCTGTTGATTTAATTTCAAAAATTTGAGCGCCTGTGCGGTCTGCTTCTTCGTAGGCTTGCTTTTTTACGTATCCCATCCTGGAAAAATATACTACAATTCTTTTGGGATTAGTTCCAATATTTTTGTAGCCGCAAGTGTTTACAGAAAAAGTTTCTTGTTTCTGAAAGACCCATGCCATATATGCTGTTATAGCCTGACAAAATCCAAAGATAAAATATATAGTAGACATAAAGTTTGGCGGAAATATATAAAACTGGATACAAATCCAGAGCATAAGCGTAATTCCGAAAGTTCCGCCTAGAATTATTCCTGCTTTTCTTTTTTTTAGCAGAAGAATTGCCGCAGTTAAGTTTGAAATTCCGTTTACAATCAAAAGCGCAATTCCAGAAAAAGTGAAGTTTTGAAAAACAATTTCTGCAAAAGGCAAAACTTGAAAGTAGGGGAGCATCGCATCCATTCCCATGAATTTTCCAGAAGGATCAATCAACATCGCAAGTGCCCCCGCAACTGCTCCTGTTCCTATAAAAAGAGTCCAAAAGATAAGAAAATTTTTTGTTATTCTGAATCTAGATTTAGTCATAAAATTCTCCAGTAAGCAAGATAAAGCAGACGTTATTAAATTGTGGTAAATGTTATTTTTTTTATGCTGTGCACAATTTTATCATATCAACAAGGTGAGTTCAACAAACTGAATGTTGAGTTTTTCTGGGTATATAAAAATAAGTTAAAAATGAGTATATGAATAATATCAGATTTTGTGTATTTTAAGATAACTTTTATTAGCGAGGTTTTTTTTATGGATAAACGGCTTCTTACAATTCAAGACATTTCTTGTGTGGGGCAGTGCTCTTTGACAGTTGCGCTTCCAGTTATTTCTGCATGCGGAATAGAAACTTCTGTTCTTCCTAGCTCTGTTCTTTCAAATCATACTGCATTTAAGGCATGGACTTTTAACGATTTGACTTCTGATATGGAAAATATTTTAAATCAATGGAAAAAAGAAGGCATTACTTTCAGCGCGTTTTATACTGGCTATGTTTCTGAATCCCAAATTCCTATTATAAAAAAAATCATAAAAGAGACGGCTAGGAAAGATGCTCTTGTTGTTGTAGATCCTGTTATGGCAGACAATGGAAAAATGTATGCAGGTTTTGCTCCTGATTTTCCAAAGAAAATGGCGGAACTTTGCAAAGAGGCAGATGTTGTTCTTCCAAATATCACAGAAGCGGCTTTTCTTCTGGGAATTGAATACTGCAGCGATAACTATAAAAAGGAATATGTTGAAAAAATTTGCAAAGGACTAAAAGAACTCGGCGCAAAAAATGTAGTTCTTACTGGTGTAAGTTTTGAAAAAGATAAGCTTGGAGTTGCAGTCTATGGTGGAAATTCTGTTGAATACTATTTTACAGAAAAACTTCCTGTTCAAATGCATGGAACTGGCGATGTTTTTGCTTCCGCTTTTACAGGTTCTATTTGCAACGGAAAAAACTTGCTTGAATCTGCAAAAATTGCCGCTAACTATGTTGTGAAATCAATAAAAGCGACTATAGACGACAAAGACCACTGGTATGGCGTAAAATTTGAAAAAGCTATTCCATATTTGATAGAGCAGCTTGAGCTTAATTAGTCCGAAGTGCGAGCGCAACCGTCTGGACAAATTGCAAATTCGCTTACGCTTTTATTCATTTTCCTAAAAACTCGACATTCGGGCTAGATAGTCAAAGCGCTTGCGCAGTTGGTTTTTCCAGTCCATATAAAATTATGGCTGGAAAAATTGATTTATAAAATTTCAAGAAGTGAAAGTATCTCTTTTTTTATTTCTTCTTTGGACTTTGTTTTGCTTTCTGGAAAAAAGTTGCGGGGATTTGTTTCCAAGACTTCAGCAATTCTAATTATTGTCATAAGAGAAGGCTGGTTTTTGCCAGATTCTATGTGAGTATAAAAACTTTGCGAAAAATTTCCTCTTAAGCACACTTCAAGTTGCGAAAGCCCTTTTGAAAGTCTTGCTAGCTTTATCTTTTCAATAACATATTTATGAATTTCTTCATTTGTCATAGAGAAATGATATTATTCTTTAGAGTATAAAACGATTCTTTATAAAGTATAAAAATTACTTGAAAGAGTAATTAAATTGCTTTATTATGAAAAATACATTTAGAATTTATTTTTATTGGAGTTTTTATGAAAAGGATTTTATCAGCTTTAATCATTTTTCTATTAAATTTTTCTATTTTTCCGCAAGAGGTGCAAATATCAGATAGCTTTGAAAAAAATAACACTATTGCTTCAAATTTTTGTGTTGGCGATATAGGACCTGGCGGAGGAATAATTTTTTATATAAAAAATAAGAATGTTTGGGAATGTAGCAAAGTTATAGGCAAAAAAGACTGGGAAGATGCTAAAAAACTGTGCAAAAGTTACAGAGCCGGCGGATTTGATGACTGGTATCTTCCAAGCAAAGAAGAATTAAATCATATATATCTAAATCTAAAAAAATTAGAAAAAATATCCAGGGAAGGTTGTTTCTGGTCATCATTGGAATTTAATGAATCTTATTCCTGGGTGCAAAGCTTTTGCGCAGGAAGCAAAAGCGTCAGTTGTAAGGATAATGTATATTTTGTTCGTGCTGTTCGTAAGTTTAGCTACTAGGTTGAAAGTCGAGCTTCATAAAAAATATTATTGAAAACTTTTACTTTTGTTATTATTTTAGTTCCATGAACCTTTCTGAATTTGAGTTGCTAAAAAATAAAGCTTGTACTGAAGGTCTTTTTGGTAGTGACAGTGCATTTGCAAATTTTTTTCTTTTGCAGAATAAGTATGATATAGATTTTTTTGTGGAGAAGGACTTTTTGTTGCGTCGCTATAATGGCACAGAAAGCCGCAATGGTTTTGCGTTTCCTGTTTTGTTAAATACTTCAGCCTCATTGGAAGATGCCTTTTCTTATATTATAAAAATCGCTGAAAAACAGAAAGAAAAGGTGGCGTTTTGCCTTTGCACACGCGAACAGAAGAAATTGATTGATTCTTACTTTGAAAAAAATATGCGAAAAAAAATAGAATGGAATTCAAACAGGAATGACAGCGATTATATCTATCTATCAAAAAATTTAATGGATTTGCCGGGACAAAAATTCCACAAAAAGAAAAATCATGTTTCTCATTTTATGCATCTTTATGAAAACCGCTGGGCATTTAAAAGTTTTTTGCATAACAGCCTTGATTCCGATGCTTTAAAAGTTGAAGAAAACTGGTTAGAAGAGCGTATATCTCAAATCGGCGGCATAGAAAAACTTGAAAAAGCTATACTTTTTGAAAAGCAATGTATAGAATCTGCTGTAAAAAATTCTAAGATTCTTGGAATTTTTGGAGGAATCCTTTATGTTGACGAAAAACCTGTGGCAATGACTCTTGCAAGCAAAATTTCAGATTCAGTTGCAGATGTTCACTTTGAAAAGTCTTTTGGGGAATATGCTCAAAATGGCTCTTATGCTGTGATTAATAATCTTTTTGCGAAAGAATTTTCAAATTATTTATATATAAACCGGGAAGAAGACATGGGAATCGAAGGCTTGCGAAAGGCAAAGCTTTCCTACAAGCCGGATATTGTTTTAGATAAGTTTTATGGAGCTTTGGAGTAATTTATGCTTTCAAAGATATTAAAAAAATCTGACTGTGCAAGTTGTCGTTTTTGCTGTTCTTTTAGAAGGCAGAGTTTGTGGGAAACTCCTGTTTTTGACAAAAAAACAAAAGAATTGCTTGAAAAAAAATACAAGAATGCAAAGTTTACTCCAATCGGGAAAAGTTCGTTTACAATAAATCTCTTGGATTTGTACAAAACTCAAAATCCTGAAGAAGAGGTTTCTTGTCCATTTTTGGATTCTAAAAATGGTTGCTCTCTGTGCGAGCAAGAAAAACCGTTCGACTGTAAGATTTGGCCTTTAAGGGTAATAAAAAAATCTAGCGGCAATGAGAATGCTATAGTCTTGATGAATACGTGTCCTTCTGTTAATAAAATTCCTCTTTCAGATTTAAAAGAATTTGTAAAAGCTGATTTAGCTCAAAAAATTTTTGATTATGCAAAGGCTTATCCAGATATAGTGAAAGATTTTTCAAAAGATTTTCAATTCTGTGTTGAACTCTTTTCCAGATAATGATATATTTATGCATATAAGGCAAAGGCGTCTTAGAAATTTAACTCAGATTTAATGGGAAAAATTTCTAAGACGCCTTTTTTATGGGAGATATCTATGGGAAAAGATACTGGTTTTATGGATTACTTTCGCAAGGATAATGGGAACATTGCTCCTCTTGAGCGAATAAAAAATTTCAATGAATTTCATACGTATCTTGATTTTGATGAACGGCAGAAACAAGCTGCAAGATGTATGAACTGTGGCGTTCCTATGTGCCAATCTGCCATAAAGCTTGCAGGCATGGTTACAGGGTGTCCTCTGCACAACTATATTCCAGAATGGAACGACGCTCTTTACAAAGGTCAGTTTGATATGGCTGCATGGCGTTTGCTAAAGACTTCTAGTTTTCCAGAATTTACAGGACGAGTTTGTCCGGCTTTATGCGAAAAAGCGTGCAACTGTGGAAGCGATGGCGATGTTCATAGTTCTGTTTCTATTCATGATAATGAACTTTTTATAATCGAAAAAGCTTTTTCAACAGGATATATGAAGCCTCAAATACCTGCAGTTCGCTCTGGGAAAAAAATCGCTGTAATTGGTTCTGGTCCTGCAGGTCTTGCCGTTGCTGACATGCTTAATAGACGAGGTCATTATGTTGCAGTTTTTGAGCGGGAAGACAGAGCTGGCGGTCTTTTGATGTACGGTATTCCAAACATGAAGCTTGATAAGCGGATTGTAGAAAGGCGAATAAATCTTATGCAGGCAGAAGGCGTTGAATTTATTTTTAATGCCGATGTTGGAAAAAACTTTGAAGCGGACAGAATTTTAAAAGAATACGATGCGGTGGCTCTTTGTTGCGGCGCAAAAAAGGCTCGTCCGCTTTCTGCGGAAGGAATAGACAAGGTTCTTTGCGGCGAAGAAGGTGGAATTATCCCTGCTGTAGATTTTTTAAAGTCGGTAACAAAGAGTTTTATAAGGTCAAACCTTACAGATAAAAAATTCTTTGATGTGGAAGGCAAAAATGTAATTGTTCTTGGTGGTGGAGATACTGGAAACGATTGCACTGGAACTAGCATAAGACTTGGTTGCAAGTCTGTTACTCAGATTGAAATGATGCCTTGTCCGCCTTCTGAAAGGGCGAAGGACAATCCTTGGCCGCAGTGGCCTAAGGTTTTAAAAACCGACTATGGGGCAGAAGAATCAATTGCAAAATTCGGTCACGATCCTAGAATTTATGAAACTACAATAAAAGAAGTCCTTTCTGAAAATGGAAAAGTTACTGGTGTAAAAACCGTACAGGTTGAATTTAAAATGGTTGACGGAAAGCGAGCTTTATGCGAACGTCCAGGCACTGAAAAAGTTCTTCCTGCTGATTTAATATTGATTGCCGCAGGTTTTTTGGGCTGTGAAGATTATACTGCAAAAGCATTTGGAACTAGCCTTTCGCCTAGAAACACTGTTGTTACAGATTCTTCTGAAAATTATAAGACTTCCAAGGAAAAAATTTTTACTGCCGGAGATATGCACCGCGGACAGTCGCTAGTGGTTTGGGCAATTGCAGAAGGCAGAGAATGTGCTCGTCAAATTGATGAATATTTGATGGGCTACAGCAATATGTAGGCGGAAAATAATGAATCAAAATTGTTTAGATGAAACTTCTTTTGAAACAGACAAGCTTCACGACGAATGCGGGGTGGTTGGTGTCTTTCAAAATAAAAAAGATGCTGAAAATGCGGCTGTTCTTTCGTACTATGGACTTTATTCACTTCAGCACAGAGGACAGGAAAGCGCAGGTATAGCCGTAAGCAACGGAAGCGCAATTCAGCTTTATAAGCAAATAGGTCTTGTTTCTGAAATTTTCACAAAAGAAAACATGGCGGACCTAAAAGGTCATATAGCGGTAGGTCACGTTCGCTATGCAACCGCAGGCGGAAGAACTGTAGAAAATGCGCAGCCAATGATGAATAAGTTTAAGCTGGGGTCAATTGCAATCGCTCATAACGGACAGCTTGTAAACTATCAGCCGCTTCAAGAAATGCTGGAAGAAACTGGTTCCACTTTTGTTTCCACAAGCGATACAGAAATTATTTTAAAACTTATTGCAAAAAATTATAAGAAAGGGCTTGAGCAGTCTGTAGAAAATGCAATGAGTCTTATAAAAGGTTCTTTTGCTCTTTGCGCTATGACAGAAAATTGTCTTATAGGTGTAAGAGATCCTTATGGAATTAGGCCTCTCTGCTTAGGAAAAATCGAGAATGGCTGGGTTCTTGCTAGCGAATCTTGCGCAATTGACGCAATGAATGGAACTTTTGTAAGAGATATTGCTCCTGGTGAAATCTTAATGATTTCCGAAGACGGATTAAAATCTATTCGGCTTAACGAAAGAACTGGAAAACAGACTTGCATTTTTGAATACGTTTATTTTGCTCGTCCAGATTCCATTATTGACGGAATTCCTGTTCAGCAGGCAAGATTAAAGATGGGAGAAATGCTTGCAGAAGAAAATCCTGTTGAAGCAGACGTTGTTGTTGGTGTTCCAGACAGCGGAATTGGCGCGGCTTTAGGCTATTCGCATTATTCTAGAATTCCTTATGCTATGGGAATTGTAAAAAACAAGTATATTGGACGAACTTTTATAGCTCCTACACAAAAAGAGCGCGAAAATATGGTTTTTGTAAAACTAAATGCGGTTCGCAGTGAAATTCAAGGAAAAAGAGTTGTGGTAATTGACGATTCCATTGTTAGAGGAACTACAAGCCGCCGCTTAGTTCAGATTTTAAGGCGGGCAGGGGCAAAGGAAGTTCACTTTAGAGTTTCTTCGCCTCCAGTAAAATTTCCTTGCTATCTTGGAATTGATACTCCTACAAAAACAGAGCTTATTTCTTCAGCTCATGATGTAGAGCAAATTCGCAAAGAAATTGGTGCGGATACTCTTTCTTTTATTTCGCTTGAAGGAATGATAAAGTCTCTTGTTTCTTGCAAAAAAGATTCTGAAGGTTTTTGCAGAGGATGCTTTTGCGGAGAATATCCAGTTGCATAGAAACCCAGACTAACTCAAACGAAGTGCGAGCACAACCGCCTGAACAAATTGGAAATTGGTCGAAAGCGTTTTTTTACAATTATAAAAGCTCGACTTTCGTCCTAATAATCGAATTTTGCAATTATTTCTTTTGCGACTTCTGTTCGCTTTAGGCATCTGTCCATAGAATTTTTTTCTATGTAGCGGTGCGCCTCTTGCTCCGTCATGCGGCTGTTTTGCATTAAAAGCATTTTCGCCCTGTTTATAAGCCGTATTTCTTCCATTTTTTCTTTTAGTTTTACCGTTTGCGAGGAAATGCGTTTAATTTTTGCCTGCACAGCAAGCGCTATCTTTATCATATTGTAAAAATAAAAGGTATCAAACGGTTTTGTTATTGTAAGAATCCCAAAAGGTTCAACCTTGTAAGAAATTTGGTCAAAGAGATGAGTCGGAGATAAAAGCAAAACGGTTGATGTCGTTTCGCTTATGTCTACGGCAAGTTCTGCTTGGCTTCCATCTCCAGAGTCTATGATTATAATTTCAAAGTATGATTCAGAAATTTTTCTTCTAGCTTCGTTAAAATCGGCGCATACGGACGTCTCAAATACAGGGGCAGGCAAAACTGCTGTTATTGATGAGGAAAGTTTATCGTCGTTTGTGGCAATAAGCACTCTTGTACAAGAAAAATCCATTTTTTTACCGTTTTAATTTAGATAAGCATTTAGAAGAGATTCTCCTAAAACTTCTTTTACAAAATCACTGTTTGCAGCGATTTTTTTTGCTTCTTCAAAAGAACCTGGTATTGATTCCAGTGTTTTTCTTGAAGCTGCGCTTTGCGAAAAAAGATTTTCTTCAATTGATTCCGGGGCAACTAGATTTTCGCGGATGCCTTCTATTGCCGCGTGTATTAAGAGCGTAAAGGCAAGGTAAGGATTTGCTTTCGGGTCTGGTGAACGCAATTCTATTCGCTTTTCATTTTTGCTAGCGGGAATTCTTATTAAAGCAGAGCGGTTTTCTTTTGCCCAGGAAATATATTTTGGCGCTTTACATTCGCCAATTCTGTGGTATGAATTTTCGCTCGGATTTAAGAATAGAGTTATTTCTTTAATGTGTTTTATAATTCCGGCAAGCATCTGGTTTGTATAGTCTTTTTCAGAATCTGCAATATTGTGGCAAGAAATATTTATGTGCATTCCACTGCCAGGCTTGTTTGGAAAAGGCTTTGGCGAAAAATCCGCATAAAGACCATTCGCAGCAGCCTTTGTTCTTACTATCCATTTAAAAGTGATTGTGTTGTCTGCACTGATAAGCGCATTGCCGTAGTGAAAGTCAATTTCATTTTGACCAGGACCTTCTTCATGATGGCTTGATTCGGGGCTTATGCCCATTTGTTCCAGCGTAAAGCATATTTCGCGGCGGATGTTTTCTCCCTTGTCTTCAGGGGCAATGTCCATGTATCCAGCTTGGTCAAAAGGTTCTTTGCTGGACTTTCCGTTTTCATCAAGCTTAAAAAGATAGAATTCTATTTCTGAACCGAACATTAAATCTACTTGATACTTGTCTTTTGCCAAAGCTACTGCTTTTTTTAGAAGATGCCGGCAGTCTTTTTCGTATGGAGTTCCGTCTGGATATGTTATATCGCAGAACATCCTTACAACTTTGCCTGTTGTAGGTCGCCATGGAATTATGGAAAGAGTTGCAGGATCAGGATGTAAAAACATATCTGACTTGTCTGGAGTTTGGAATCCTTCTATGCTTGATGCGTCAAAACTTATTCCATTTGAAAATGCATCTTCAAGCTTGTCTGGCATTATAGAGATATTTTTTTGCTTTCCATCAAGTGTTATAAAAGCAAGCCTTATGAATTTTACGTCTTCTTCTTTTATAAAGTCAATTACTTCGCTCTTTGTATACATAATTCCTCCAGTTTATAGTAAAGTCTTAAACTCAGCTTACAAATTGTGTTCGCAGCACGATTTTACAAATTCTACAAATAACGGATGCGGTTTGTTTGGTCTGCTTTTAAACTCTGGATGAAACTGAACTCCTGTAAAGAATACACTATTTTTTAAAGGAATTTCTACTGCTTCCACCAAAAGATTGTCTGGAGAAGTTCCGCTTATTGTAAGACCTGCATTTTCCATTTGCTCGCGATAGTTGTTGTTAAATTCGTAGCGATGGCGGTGGCGTTCCTCGATAAGTTCTGTTTTATATGCTTTGAACATATTTGTTCCGTCTTTTATTTTGCATGGATATTTACCAAGACGCATTGTGCCGCCTTTTTTTACATTTTTTTGATTTTCCATCAAATCGATTACGCAGTTTTTAGAATTTTCATTGAACTCTTTTGAATTTGCGTCCTTTAGACCTAGCACATTTCTAGCGTATTCGATTACAAGAATTTGCATTCCCAAACAGATTCCAAAGTACGGCAAGGAATTTTCGCGGGCATACTGGCAAGCGTTTATCATTCCTTCAATTCCCCTCATTCCAAATCCGCCTGGAAGAATAATTCCGCTTACGTCTTCAAAAACCTTTGGCGCAGATTCAGGTGTCACTGTGTCGCTGTCCACCCACTTGATTTTTACATTTTTACCAACGACAAAACTTGCGTGATTCAACGACTCTACAACAGAAAGGTAAGAATCGTGAAGCTTTACGTATTTTCCAACAAGAGCGATTGTAACTTCTCCTTTGCGTGCGTAAATGCAAGAAACAAGTTTTTTCCACTGCTCTAAGTTTACATTCGTGTTTTCTATTCCAAGCTCGCGGCAAACAACATCGTCCATATTTTGATCGTGAAGCATAAGCGGAACTTCGTAAAGACAAGGAAGAGTTGTGTTTGATATTACGCAGTCAGGAGCAACGTTGCAGAACAGCGAAATTTTTTCTCTTATATCTTTAGGAATATCTCGGTCGCTTCGGGCGACAATAATATCGGGATGAATACCTAAACCTTGAAGCTCGCGAACAGAGTGCTGTGTAGGCTTCGATTTAAATTCATCAGAACCAGAAATATAAGGGACTAAGCAAACGTGAATAAAAAGGCAGTTTCTTCTGCCAACTTCTAGCGCTAACTGCCTAATCGCTTCAAGAAATGGCTGAGATTCGATGTCGCCTGTGGTCCCTCCAATTTCAACTATGCTCACGTCAGCGTTTGTTTCTTTTTGATTTTTTAAGATAAAGTCTTTTATTTCATTTGTTACATGAGGAATAATTTGAACTGTCTGACCAAGATATTCGCCGTTTCTTTCTTTGTTTAAAACGTTCCAGTAAACTCTTCCAGAGGTTAGATTTGAATATTTATTTAAATTTTCGTCTATAAAACGTTCGTAATGTCCTAAGTCCAAATCGGTTTCGGCGCCATCATCGGTTACAAATACTTCCCCGTGTTGATATGGGCTCATCGTTCCTGGATCAACATTCATATAAGGGTCCAGTTTTTGCGAAGTGATTTTTAATCCCCTGTTTTTAAGCAATCTTCCAAGGCTTGCGGCTGTAATTCCTTTGCCAAGTCCTGAAACTACGCCTCCTGTTACAAAAATAAATTTAGACATTGTATCCTCCAAAAAAACTCAAATTTATGTTAAATACGTCTGGCCAAGGTACGCTTGCGCTCAAGACCTTGACTCAGCCGTTTTTTGGGTTTTGATAAACCCTAAATAAAAAAGCGTCCATTCAAAATATAGACAAAAAGATTTTCTACACTTTGAATGAACGCCTTTGCTCATTTGTGTTAATTTATATCTATTTTAAGATTAAAAGTCAATCGCTGTTTTAAAATGTGTGTTTTTAATTAGCCCGAACTTCGAGTTTTTTATAAATTATGAAAAAAATGCTTTCAACGAGTTTACAGTTTGTTCAGATGGTTGTGCCCGCACTTCGTTTTGATTGATTTGGATTGCTACGCAACTTAAATTATTTTTATCGCACAAAATTTTCACAAATTGCAAATTCGTTTGCGCTCTTGTTTATTTTTCCAAAAACTCAAAGTCTGGGCTAATTAAGATGACAAACGTAAAAAAAATTAAAAAAATTAAATTTTCTTGTTGACATTTTTTTTATGAAAATGTATAACGTTCTCATACGGCGAAGACGTCGTGAAAAATATCTTGATAGAAATATCAGGGGATTTTTCACGGCGTCTTTTTTTTTGCTAAATTAAAAACTGTAAAGAGTTGATCTTTTAGCTAAGATTTTTACATGTTTTTATTTAAGGTTTTTTAAGGATAGGAGGTGCGTATGGACGCAACAGCTGTAATGGATGCAGTTTCTAGCGTAAGCAGTGAACTGTGGGGTGTTTGGTTTCTTATAGGAGCCGCATTGGTATTCTGGATGCAAGCTGGTTTTGCAATGGTAGAAACAGGTTTTACTCGTGCAAAAAATACTGGCAACATTATCATGAAGAACCTTATGGACTTCTGTATTGGTACAGTAGTGTTCTGTGTTATTGGAGCAGGACTTCTTTTAGGTGAAGATTTAGTTGGTATTATTGGTAAACCAGGTTTTGACTTGTTTACGGATTATGCTAATTTTGACTTTTCTGCATTTGTATTCAACTTGGTTTTCTGTGCTACAGCCGCAACTATAGTTTCTGGTGCAATGGCTGAGCGAACAAAGTTTCTTTCATACTGTGTATATTCTGCTGTAATTTCAGCTATTATATATCCTATTGAAGCTCACTGGACCTGGGGTGGCGGTTGGCTTGCGCAGCTTGGATTCCATGACTTTGCTGGTTCGAACTGTATCCACATGGTCGGCGGTATCTGTGCGTTTATAGGCGCTGCAATGGTTGGTCCAAGAATTGGAAAATTCACTCGTGATGCATCTGGCAAGGTGTTAAAGGTAAATGCTTTCCCAGGACACAGCATTCCTCTTGGAGCTTTAGGTGTATTCATTCTTTGGTTGGGTTGGTACGGATTTAACGGTGCTGCGGCAGTTTCTATTCCAGAATTAGGTTCTATATTCCTAACAACAACAGTTGCTCCTGCAGTTGCTACAGTAACAACAATGATATTTACTTGGATAAAATATGGAAAACCTGATGTTTCAATGTGCTTGAACGCATCTTTAGCCGGTTTGGTTGCCGTTACAGCAGGTTGTGATGTTGTAGACTGTGCTGGCGCCGCTTGTATAGGTCTTGTAGCTGGCTTCCTTGTTGTATTTGGCGTTTGGTTCCTTGACTACAAGCTTCACATAGATGATCCTGTAGGAGCCGTTGCAGTTCATATGCTGAACGGTATTTGGGGAACTTTGGCTGTTGGACTTTTTGCAACTCCTGCAGCTCCTGCATTTGAAAGAGGAATTACCGGTGGTGCTAACCAGATAATTGGACCTGGACTTTTTTACGGCGGTGGATTTAAGTGCTTAGGTGTTCAGGTAGTTGGTTGTCTTGCAACCGCCTTGTTTACAGCCGTTATGATTACAATCACATTCGTAATCATAAAGAAGATTTTTGGACTTAGAGTAAGCGCTGAAGAAGAAATCGTAGGTCTTGATAAGCTTGAACACGGTTTGGAAACTGGCTATGCGGGATTCAATATTTCTTATACTTCTGAAGAACTTGAAGAAGCAAAAGAAAATGGTGTTGCAATTCCAGTTGCTCAGGCAATTCCAGTTACAAAAGTGTCTTCAACAGATTCAAAGATTTCAAAGGTCGTTATTGTAACTCGTCAGAGCAAGTTTGACGCTTTGAAAGCTGCAATGAACAAGATTGGAGTTACTGGAATGACCGTTGTAAACGTTATGGGCTGCGGTGTTCAAAAAGGTGCTACAGAATACTATCGAGGAACTCCTTTGAACATGACTCTTCTTCCAAAAATAAAAGTTGAAATTGTAGTTTCAAAAGTGCCAGTTTCAACCGTGATTGAAGAAGCTAAAAAAGCCCTCTACACAGGTCATATTGGAGACGGAAAAATCTTTGTATATCCAGTAGAAAATGTTGTTAAGGTAAGAACTGGTGAGTCAGGTTTTGATGCTCTTCAGGATAACGACTAATAAATAATATAGTAGAAAAAAATCTTGCTATGCTTATTATTTAAGTGTAGCAAGATTTTGGGCAAATTTATAGAATTGCTAAAAAGTTTGCGTTGCAAACTTCATTATCAACTGTCCATTCTCGTTTTCTTGCGAATGGGCATAAAAAGTCAAATAGAAAATTGTTGTGTCAATTTATTGATATGTTTCTCATTGACTTTTTGATGGGAGAAAATATGGAAAGCATGGTTTCAGAAATATTTGGCGAAAATGTTTTTGACGAATCAGTTATGAAAGCTCGTTTGCCAAAAGAAACATTTAAAGCCTTGATGAAGACAATAAAAGGCGGCGAAAAACTAGATCCTTCTGTTGCAAATGTTGTTGCTAATGCAATGAAAGATTGGGCAGTGGAAAAGGGTGCTACTCATTTTACACATTGGTTTCAGCCTCTTACTGGCGTTACTGCCGAAAAACACGACAGTTTTATTACTCCTTCTGGGGACGGAAAAGTTATAATGGAATTTTCAGGAAAAGAATTAGTTCAAGGTGAACCTGACGCATCTTCTTTTCCTAGTGGCGGAATCAGGGCGACATTTGAAGCTCGTGGCTACACTGCATGGGATCCTACATCTTATGCGTTCATAAAAGACGGAACTCTTTGCATTCCTACCGCATTCTGTTCATACACAGGCGAAGCTCTCGACAAGAAAACACCTCTTTTGCGCTCAATGGAAGCAATCAACAAGCAGGCATTGCGCGTTCTTCACTTGTTTGGAAACGAAGGTGTTTCAAGCGTAAAAACAACAGTAGGACCAGAACAGGAATACTTCCTTATAGACAAGAGCGTTTACGACAAGCGCGAAGACTTGATTTTTACAGGAAGAACTTTGTTCGGGGCAAAATCTCCAAAGGGTCAAGAACTTGAAGACCACTACTTTGGAATGATAAAACCTCGTGTTCAAGATTTTATGAAAGATTTGAACAAAGAGCTTTGGAAACTTGGAATTCTTGCAAAAACTGAACATAACGAAGTTGCTCCTGCCCAGCACGAGTTGGCTCCAATTTTTACAACAACAAATATTGCTTGCGACCACAACCAGCTTACAATGGAGATTATGAGAAAAGTTGCTTCAAAACACGGAATGGTTTGCCTTCTTCACGAAAAACCATTTGCAGGTGTAAACGGCAGCGGTAAACACAACAACTGGTCAATTTCTACAGATACAGGCAAAAACTTGCTGGATCCAGGCGCAACCCCTGCAAGCAATGCGCAGTTCTTGCTTTTCTTAATTGCAGTTATAAAAGCTGTTGACGAATATCAGGATCTTCTTAGAATTTCTGTAGCAAGCGCTGGAAACGACCACAGGCTTGGAGCAAACGAAGCGCCTCCAGCAATAGTTTCAATGTTCTTAGGCGATGAGCTTAGCGAAATCCTTGAATGTATTGAGCAAGAAAAACCTTACGGAACTCGCGAAAAGCAAAAGATGCAGATTGGAGTTACAGTTCTTCCAGATTTCAACAAAGACACAACCGACCGAAACAGAACTTCACCATTCGCATTTACAGGAAACAAGTTTGAATTCCGTATGCTTGGTTCTTCAGAATCAATTGCTTGCGCAAACGTATTCTTGAACACTGCTGTTGCAGAGGAACTTAGGCAGTTTGCAGATGTTCTTGAAGGTTCTAAAGATTTTAAGAAAGATCTTCACGACCTTATAATTAAAACCATAAAAGAACACAAAAGAATTATCTTCAATGGAAACGGATACGATGATTCTTGGGTTAAAGAGGCCGAAAAACGCGGTCTTTACAATCTCCGTTCAACTCCAGAGGCATTGGAACATATCCTTGACAAAAAGAATGTTGAGCTTTTTGAAAAACACAAGGTTTATAGCAAGGTTGAACTTACATCACGCTATGAAATTCACAATGAATGTTATTCAAAGGTGATTAATATTGAAGCGCTTACTATGCTTGACATGGCGAAAAAGCAGATTCTTCCAGCAGGAAGCAAATTTGCTCAGGAACTTGCTCAAACTCTTGCAGAAAAAAAGAGCATAGCTCCAGATTGCGATTTGTCTTATGAATCAGATTTGCTAAAACAAGTTTCTTCTTTGACAGGAGCAATCTATAGCGGAGTAAAAGAACTTGAAAAAGCCGTTGACGGTGTAAAAGATGTTCAAGGAGGAGCCGGCAAAGTTGCAATGTACTACAGAGAAGTTGTTTTTGCTGCAATGAATAAGCTCCGTGCTTCTTCAGATGTGCTTGAAACTTTGGTTCCTAAAGACTTGTGGCCGTTCCCAACATACAGCGACTTGCTTTTTAGTGTAAAATAAATTAAAACACTGACTAATAGGTTATTTTTGCCTATTAGCCCGAATTTCGAGTTTTTAGGAAAATGAGCGAAAGCGTAAGCGGATTTACAATTTGTGAAGATTTTGTGCGATAAGAACGATTAAGGTTGCATAGCAACCCAAACCAATTCAAGCGAAGCGCGAGCACAACCATCTGCAGCAAGGGTTAGTAAACAAACCTTGGAAAGTCGCTGAAAGCGTTTTTCACAATTTACAAAAAAAACTCGAATTTCAGGCTATTAGTCAGTGTTACTGCAAATAAGATGAGGTAATTATGTGTTCGATTATGGGATACGCAGGACCTAGAGTTCCTGCAAAAAAGTTTGATGAATGTTTTTCAAGAACATTTACAAGAGGTCCGGACGGAAAAGAAATAGTAACTCTTGATGAAGGAATGATAGGTTTCCAAAGGCTTTCAATCATGGGACTTTCTCCTGAAGGTATGCAACCGTTTAATCTGAACTCAAATTATCTCGTCTGTAACGGCGAGATTTATGGCATTTTAAAGGGCAAGGACGGAAAAAATATTACTTGGCGTCAGGAAAAGCGTTTGCTAGAAGAAAAAGGATATAAGTTCAAAAGCGAAAGCGACTGCGAAATTTTGCTTCCACTATATGAACTTTATGGTGAAAAAATGTTCGCCATGCTAGACGCGGAATTTGCCCTGATTATTTACGATTCAAAAACAAGGTCTTTTGTTGCTGCAAGAGACCCGATTGGAATTAGACCTTTGTATTACGGTTTTGACGACGAAGACAAAATTGTTCTTGCTTCAGAACCAAAAAATCTTGTGGGACTTGTAAAAGAAATTTTGCCTTTCCCACCAGGACATTACTATAAAGATGGAAAATTTACCTGCTACAGAGATATTGCGCAGGTTGAAAAATATAGCGATGATGACCTTGAAACAGCTTGCAAAAAAATTCACGATAAATTAGTTGCCGGCGTTCAAAAGCGTTTGGATGCAGACGCTCCTGTAGGATTTTTGCTCAGCGGAGGGCTTGATTCTTCGCTTGTATGCGCTATTTCTGCAAAAATTTTGCGAAAACCTATTGAAACCTATGCAATCGGAATGGAAGGCGACGCAATAGACCTAAAGTACGCAAAACAAGTTGCAGATTTTATAGGTTCAAATCATCACGAAGTAATTATTTCAAAAGAAGATGTTCTTTCCTCTCTTGATGAAGTTATCAAGATTCTTGGAACTTTTGACATAACAACAATCAGGGCAAGCATGGGAATGTACCTTGTTTGCAAAGCGATTCACGAACAGTCAAAAATTAGGGTTTTGCTTACTGGCGAAATAAGTGACGAACTTTTTGGCTATAAATACACAGATTTTGCGCCAAACGCACAAGAATTTCAAAAGGAAGCTCAAAAACGTATCCGGGAACTTCACATGTACGATGTTTTGCGTGCCGACCGCTGCATAAGCGTAAACAGCCTCGAAGCGAGAGTTCCTTTTGGCGACTTGGATTTTGTGGAATATGTTATGAGCATAAATCCAGAACTAAAGATGAACCGCTACAACAAGGGAAAATATCTTTTGCGCCATGCTTTTGAAAAAGATGCCGACGGAAAAGAATATTTGCCCTACGACATTCTTATGCGCGAAAAAGCGGCATTTAGCGATGCAGTAGGACATTCTTTGGTAGACGACTTAAAAGAATACGCTCAGAATTTCTATACAGACGAAGAATTCTTGGAGCGCTGCAAAAAGTATAAACACGCAACTCCGTTTACAAAAGAATCTTTGCTTTACAGAGAAATTTTTGAAAAATACTACCCTGGTCAGGGACAGATGATAAAGGATTTTTGGATGCCAAACAAAAATTGGAAAGGCTGCGATGTAAAAGACCCAAGCGCAAGGGTTCTTTCAAACTATGGAGACAGCGGAAAATAAAAAAGTCGGAGGTTTTGCCAGTATGAAAAAGACTTTGTACAAAAAGAATTTTGAACACGATGCTTGCGGTATAGGGGCAGTTGTAAGTATAGATGGAATTAAAACTCATAAAATTGTAGACAATGCGCTTAGCATTGTAGAAAAGCTTGAGCATCGTGCAGGAAAAGACGCAAGCGGTAAAACTGGAGACGGCGTTGGAATCCTTGTTCAGATTTCTCACGATTTTTTTAAGGATGTTGCTGCAAAAGAAGGTTTTAAAATTGGCGATGAGCGTGACTACGGAATTGGAATGTTCTTTTTTCCAGCAGATGAAAAACTCTGTTCAATGGATAAACAGAAAATCGAAAGTCTTTGCAAAGAATCTGATTTAGAATTTATTGCCTGGCGAAAAGTTCCTGTGGATTGCTCTGTTTTAGGAAAAAAAGCCCTTGACTGCATGCCTTCTATTTGGCAATGCTTTATAAAAAGACCTTCTAATGTTCAAAAGGGGCTTGAGTTTGACAGAATTTTGTACTTGCTCCGCAGAAAGTTTGAACATTCTAAAGACGGCGTTTCTGGCAAAACATACGTGGCATCTTTATCTTCAAGAACAATAGTTTACAAAGGAATGTTTCTTGTAAAACAGCTGCGAACATTTTACTGCGATTTGCAGTCTGAGCTTTACAGTTCTAGTTTGGCGCTTGTTCATTCTAGGTTCAGTACAAATACAAATCCTAGTTGGCAGCGGGCGCATCCAAACCGCTTTATTGCTCATAACGGTGAAATAAACACAATTCGCGGAAATGCCGACAGAATGTTGGCCCGCGAAGAAACTGTAAAGTCCAGCGTTTACAGTCAGTCCCAAATGAATGAAATTCTCCCTGCTGTAGATTCAACAGGTTCAGATTCCGCAATGCTCGACAATACTTTGGAATTCCTTGTAATGAACGGAATTCCCCTTCCTTTGGCAGTTATGATTTGTATTCCAGAGCCATGGAAGCACGATGAAGCTATGGAAGAAAGTAAAAAAGATTTCTACCACTATTATGCCACGATGATGGAAAGCTGGGACGGTCCTGCGGCAGTTCTTTTTAGCGACGGCGATTTTGTGGGAGCAACTCTTGACCGAAACGGACTTAGACCAAGCCGATATTACATAACAAAGGATAACATTCTTATTCTTTCTTCAGAAGTTGGCGTTCTTGACGTTCCGGAAGAAGAAATTGTAACAAAATCTAGGCTTATGCCTGGAAAGATTCTTCTTGTGGATACTGTTCAGAAGAAACTTGTTTCAGACAAAGAGTGCAAAGAATTTTATTCAAAGCGTTTTCCTTATGGCGAATGGCTAAACATGAACCTTGTGCAGTTGAAGAATATTGCTATTCCAAATAAAAAAATTCCTACAAGCACGCAGGAACAGCGCGACCGGCTTTACAAGTCTTTTGGCTGGAACTACGAAGACGTAAACGAGATGATTTTGCCAATGGCTAAAAATGGAGTAGAGCCCACAGCATCTATGGGAGTGGATACTCCGCTTGCAGTTATGTCTGAAAATCACCCAAGCCTTTTTTCTTACTTTAAGCAGCTGTTTGCCCAGGTTACAAATCCTCCAATCGACAGTCTTCGTGAAAAAATTGTTACAGATACAACAGTTTACCTTGGCTCTGACGGAAACCTTCTTGACACAAAAAGTTCAAACTGCCGCGTGCTTGAAGTGAACAATCCAATTTTAACAGGTGTTGATTTATTAAAAATCAAAAGCCTAAATCGGCCGGGATTAAAAACAAAGGAGCTTTCGCTTCTTGTGGACTGCTCAGATGATGACAAAATCGACCTTGAAAAAGCGATGGAAAATTTGTTTTCTCAAATCGACAAAGCTTATAGCGAAGGTTTTAATATAATTGTTCTTAGCGACCGCGGAGTCGATCAGACTCATGTGGCAATTCCTTCGCTCCTTGCTGTAAGCGGAGTGGAACAGTATCTGGTACGAACAAAAAAACGTACAGCGGTTTCAATTGTCCTTGAGTCGGCAGACGTTCACGATGTCCATCAGGCAGCAATGATTTTAAGCTATGGAGCAAGAGCTCTAAATCCTTATCTTGCGCACGAATGTATTTCGGAATTAATCGATCAAAAACTTTTGGACAAGGACTATCACACCGCAATCGACGACTACAACAAGGCTTTGATAAACGGAATTGTAAAAATCGCGGCAAAAATGGGTATAAGCACAATTCAGTCTTATCAGTCTGCCCAGATTTTTGAAGCGGTTGGAATAGATTCCTCTGTAATAAGCAAGTATTTTACAAATACAGTCAGTCCAGTTGGCGGAATCGGTTTAAAAGAAATAGAAGAAGACGTTGTTTTCCACCACAACCAGGGATTTGACAAGCTTGGCCTTGCGGTAAACACTCACCTCGACAGCGTTGGCGAGCACAAGTTTAGACGCGGAAAGAATGCCGAAGACCACCTTTATTCCCCGGAAACAATAATCGCTCTCCAGCAGTCCACTCAAAATGGCGATTACAAGCGTTTCAAGGAGTACACGGCTTTGGTTGACGACACAAGCCATCCTCATACTCTTCGAGCAATGCTTGATTTTTCAGTTGATGAATCTAAAAAAATCGACATCGACCAAGTTGAAAGCGTAGAAAACATTGTCCGCCGCTTTAAAACTGGCGCTATGAGCTACGGCTCTATTTCCGAAGAAGCGCACCGCTGCATGGCGGAGGCTATGAATCATCTTCACGGAAAGTCAAATTCCGGCGAAGGCGGCGAAAAGCCTGAACGCTTGGGAACGGTTTGGAATTCTGCAATAAAGCAAGTTGCCTCCGGTAGGTTTGGCGTTACAGAAGAGTACCTTTTAAGCGCCCAGGAAATTCAAATAAAAATGGCGCAGGGTGCAAAGCCTGGTGAAGGCGGACATCTGCCTGGCAAAAAGGTTTATCCTTGGATTGCCACAACCCGTTACGCAACTCCGGGAGTTTCCCTTATTTCGCCACCACCTCATCACGATATTTATTCTATAGAAGATTTGGCCCAGCTTATCTACGACTTGAAGAATGCGAACAGAAACGCCCGCATTTCTGTAAAGCTAGTTTCCGAAGCTGGCGTTGGAACAATTGCGGCAGGAGTGGCAAAAGCTGGTAGCCAGGTTATTTTGATTTCTGGCCACGACGGAGGAACAGGAGCCGCTCCAATAAGTTCAATCCATCACGCAGGGCTTCCTTGGGAATTAGGACTTGCCGAAACTCATCAAACTCTTATTCAAAACGGATTGCGCAGCCGCGTAATAATCGAAACCGATGGAAAACTTATGAGCGGCCGCGATGTCGCGGTAGCCTGCCTTTTGGGAGCGGAAGAGTTTGGATTTGCAACAGCGCCGCTTATCACAATGGGCTGCGCGATGATGAGAGTTTGCAACCTAGATACTTGTCCTTTTGGAGTTGCGACTCAGAACAGCGAGCTTAGAAAGCGTTTCAAAGGAAAACCAGAATACGTTGAAAACTTTATGCGCTTTATTGCTCAGGAATTGCGCGAATACATGGCGATGCTTGGCTTTAAGACAGTGGACGAAATGGTCGGACACACAGAAATGCTAAAGCTAAAGTCAAAGCAGGGATTCAAACGCGCGGCTTTGGTTGACATGGGCAACATAATTGGATACCGGGCGCCAAGCGGAGCAAAAACTCATTTTGACCCGAAAGATGTGTACGATTTTAAGCTGGAAAACACCGTTGACTTAAAAAATCTTGTTCCGTCTTTTGAAAAGTTGGCAAACTCTTATTCAAAAGAAAAATTGCCTAAAGATTCTCAAAAGATTTGCGCTCAGCAGCTGAAAATTGAAAGCACAGACAGAACGGTTGGCACAATACTTGGCTCAGAAATCCAAAAGAAGTTTGGCTCTAGTCTAAGCGAAGATTCATTCGTTCTTGACATAAAAGGCGGTGCTGGCCAGTCTTTAGGAGCTTTTATTCCAAAAGGAATGACAATCCGCCTTGAAGGAGACGCGAACGACTATTTGGGAAAAGGCCTTTCTGGCGGAAAAATAGTGGTTTCTACTCCTAAAAATGCGAATTACAAGGCAGAAGAAAACATAATAATAGGAAATGTCGCTTTGTTCGGGGCAACTAGCGGTAAAGCCTTTATCAATGGAATTGCAGGAGAACGCTTTTGCGTAAGAAACAGCGGAGCGACTGTTGTTGCAGAAGGCTGCGGAGACCACGGCCTTGAATACATGACTGGCGGAACTGTTTTGCTGCTCGGCTCTACAGGAAAAAATCTTTGCGCCGGAATGAGCGGCGGAATCGCTTACGTTTACGACCCGGAACACGTTCTTTACAAAAAATTGAATAAGGAACTTGTTACAATGTCGGAAGTTGCTGAAGATGAAGACAAGGCAAAAATCCGCGCTCTTATGGAACAGCACAAAAAAGAAACAGGTTCTAAGTTGGCAGAAAAGCTTCTTTCAAACTTTGAAGAAAACTTAGCTAGTTTTAAAAAGATTATTCCAAACGACTACAAAAAAATGATGGACGGAATTGCAAGCGCTGAAAAACAAGGCCTGCCTCATGAACAAGCTGTAATGTCTGCATTTAATGCTATTGTAGGCAAATAAACGTTAATGTTGGTGGAAATTCTTGTTGCTGTATCCAGCGTCAAGAATTTCTTGCCAATGTTCAAGCGTTACCGCTGCAATATCAGGGTCATACATTGTATTTGTATTTTTTATGATTTCTTGCCGGCAATATTCTGGATTGAATGCTTTTCTGTAACTTCTGTTTGAAAGCATGGCGTCAATTGAATCGCAAACCGCAATGATTCTTGAGCCTAAAGGAATTTCAATGCCTGCAAGACCGTCTGGATAGCCTTTGCCGTCGAAACGCTCGTGGTGATGAAGCACAATTTCTGCAAGAGGGGCTAAAGAAGGCGAGCGCATTAAAATCCTTGCCCCAGTTGCAGGATGTTCCTTAAGAATTGCAAATTCTTCGTCTGTTAATTTACCAGGTTTTAAAAGAATTCCATCTGGAACGCCAACTTTTCCAACATCGTGAAGGTGGGCGGCCACATGATAGAATTCTTTTTGCTCTTCATCAAAGCCCATAAAATCAGAAAGTTTTTTTACAAGTTCGCTTACTCGGCACGAATGACCTGCCGTATATAAATCTCTTTCTTCAAGAGCGCCTGTTATACATTCTATTACTTCGTGATAATTTATACTGTTAAACATCAATGTTACCTTTTGCTAACTATTTTAACCTTCTGCCTTTTTTTGTCAACTGAAGTAAAATAAGATAAATTTGAATTGAAAAAGATTTTAAATGCATATATAATATTTTTGTTTGCTAGTCTGTAAAAAACAGTTGGTTTAGGATGAGTATTTTTTGCATTTCTGTTCGTACTGGTGTGGAAGAATGTTTTAAGAAGAGCGTTGATTCTATTCTTGAACGTTGTGAAACCCCTGTGCAAGGCTCTGTCTATCTGCTTAAAAAGCAGATGCAGCTAAAGAATGGTAAAGAATACTTTGATTTGTTTTTTCCAGGCTATGTTTTTTTTGAAACAGAAGAAAACGACAGCGCAAAGTTTCGTTTTATTCGCAATGTAAACGGATTTATTCGTTTTTTGCCTTCTAGCAAGGACGTCCATCCGTTGGTAGGAGTAGACCTTGAAATTGTGAAGTCCATACTAAGATTTGGAAGCACAGTTGGAATCGTTCCCGTGACTTTTGATACGAACGACCGCATTGTAATTGTGGACGGTCCGTTCAAAAATATGAGCGGAAAAGTCGTTTCTGTAAACCGCCGTAACAAGCGTGTTAATATAGAACTTGAGTTTATGGGCGGCGTGAATGTAGTAGGTCTTTCTTATGAACTCGTGCAGAAAGTAAAAGATTAAAGGTCTAGTTAAAAAGATTTTTATCTTCTGTTTATAAAACAATCGGTATAGGGAGTGGAGCTTGGTTCAAGCACACAGACCATCGGTGACCATTGGCTTTTTTTAGGTAGCGGAAATACATTTTGCGTGCTTTTTTGTAAGCACGACGGTGCCAATGGGGAAGGTGGGTTTAAAAGGTTCGATGAAAATCTCAAGTTTAATTGAATAAAAAAAAGCGTTATAGCTAAATGATTTTTGTTCTAAAGCATTTTGATGAAGAAATCTTAAAATTCTCCGCAAATGAAAATTCCAGTAATCCTGACTATAAAATTCTCTGGGTAACGGAAAATAAGGCTCTTTTGCCTTTAGGGTTTGAGTGCAGTGAACAAGGTCTTGAAAGCTGGATAAAACACCGTTCTGTTCCAAAGAACCGGGCATATATGGATAATCTTCTTTCAAAATGCAATTTGAGCCCGAACAGACCTTTGAGCGTTGTGTATTTTTCCAAAGGTCTTTCCTTGAATGACGTGTACTGGGTTGTTCCGGAAGATTTTGGCGGTTCGTTCAATGATGTTAATCTTTATGACAACCGTTTTAGCAGAGTTCTTTCTTATATTGCGTTTACAGGCTACGGAAGCTCTCTGAAATCTTCCTTATTCAGCAGCCCTGAGTTCACCACGAATGGCATACTTCCAAAATGCTGGCGTAGGATAAACGGAAAAATCGAGCTTTATAAAGGCTCGACCAGCGGATTTTCAAACGCAGGATATGAGGCATATTCAGAATTCTACGCGTTTCAGATTGCAAAAGAAATGGGCTTTGACGCGGTTGAATATAACCTTAGCAAATGGAAAGGCAATTTGTGTTCTACGTGCAGGCTTTTTACAAGCAAAGACTACTCGTTTGTTCCTGTCGGAGTTCTTGTAAAGAAAGGCGGATTTGAGGCCGTTCGGAATTTTTATAAATCCTTGGGAAAAGACTTTGAGAACTCATTGAACGACATGCTTGTTTTTGATGCGATAATAAAAAACACGGACAGACACTATGGAAATTTTGGCTTTTTGGTGAATAATAAGACGAACAAAATAGAAAAGCCAGCTCCTTTGTTTGATCACGGCAATTCGCTGTACAGTCTTGCAGGTCTTGAATGTTTTGAAAAAGGCGGTAAACTTCTTAAAAAATATGACAAAACCCTGCAGCCTTGTGTTTATGATGATTTTATCGGAACTGCCAAAAAAGTCTTGACGGCAGAGCATAAAGAAAGGCTTAGAAAACTGCTGGATTTTAAATTTAAAAAACATCCACGGTATAATGTCTCGGAATCAAGACTTGAGTGCATAAGCGAGCAGGTGAGGGAGAATGTGAGGGAGCTACTGAGGTAGAATGGTATGCTGTACTTTGTTTGTATGTTATTAATAGAAAAATTTTGAATTTTATGATATATTATTGCTAGGAGAACTGTGAAGTGCCATCTATTTCTATGTTTTATGGAATTGTTATTACAATGTATAATAACGGTTCGGAACATAATCCGCCTCATTTTCATGCACGGTATGGAGATTATCGGGCTGTTTTTGACCTTGAGGGGAATCTGACGACGGGTGATTTTCCATCTAAGCAGAAACATTTGATAAAGGCCTGGGCATTGTTGCATGCAGATGAGCTTTTGGCAAACTGGAATTTGTGTATGGAGCAGCAGAAATTGTATCCGATTGAGCCTTTGAAATAACAGGAGGTGCAACTATGAATAATCCGGTATGGGTCGTAAAAGCTGTAGAGGCTATGGAAGATTATAAACTCTTGCTTACATTTGAAAAAGGCGAAAAAAAAATTTTTGATTTTAAGCCATATTTAAAATATAAAATTAATGCACCGCTGAAAAATCCGTCATTTTTTAAAAAAGTGTATGCTGACGGAACTTCTGTTGCTTGGAGTGACGATTTAGATTTCTGTCCGGAAACTCTTTATGAAGAAAGTGTGCCTTGTTAGCAAAGTGTTATGTTTTGTTTTTGAACATCTTGACAACTGGAACTTTGCATAATAAAATCTTATCAATATTAAATTGCAGTCTGTTTACGAGGGGCGTTAGGCCCATAAATAAGGGCAATGTCTACAAACTCCGGGAACAACAGGGAGAGAACTGTTCCGCTATGGAAGCTTAGTTTTAGAAATACGGCTTGCCAGAAAGGGGGAGGGTGTGGGCATTGCAGAAAACCTTAAGTTTTTTTTGAATAAACTACAAATTGACTTTTCAATAAAAGTGTTATATTTTTGCCGTTAGCATGAATGAAATGCAGAAATAGAATCTGTATCAGATTCAGGTACGGCTGTGAAAACAAGCGAAAATGAGTACACAATGGCAGCTCTTGCAGCTCTTGCCGGCAAGGTCATAGCAAAAAAGAACGGAATTTCTGATATTCAAGGCTTTGACTTGTTTATGAATTCAAAGACCGGCGAGATGCTTTTTGACGACAATTACAACCTTTGGCATAACGGTCCGGACTACATTACCGCGGAATGCTTTTTGGAAAAAAGTGCAGAGTAGTGTTTTTTAATACTATCAGCACAAGAACGCGTTTTACTTGGTGAAAATAAAACTCATTATCAAATAATTTTCTACAGGATATACGCGATAATAGCCGTGTGTATGCGTTTAAGTAAATTATAAAACAAATCTGTGTCCAGTATTCATTTTTTGTATAATCCAGTATGAAACGTCATAACGTCCAGTGTGAAATGATGTAGTGGACAGTGAGAATGGTTAAAGTTGATTATAATAAGATAATATTTCGCTTATATTTCTTCTTTGTGTTCAAAAAAATCAATATGTAAAATTTCAATATCAAATTGCAATTTTATTAAAGCAATATATTTCATCAAAAAAAATCAATATGTCTACTTTAACTTCTCCATCCCTAAAAAAGAATGCATTGCTGAGCGATATTCGGCTTGCGCTGTCGTTCCTTTTGCCTCTTGTAACTTTTCCGTATGTGAGCCGCATTCTTGGCACGGACGGAGTGGGCAAGGTTGAGTTTGCAAATTCTTTTGCACAGTATTTTGTTCTTTTTACGGCTCTTGGAATTCCGACCTATGGAATCCGCGAGGTTTCGCGTGTCCGTGATGATTCGTTCCTTCTTTCAAAGACGGTTGCAGAGCTTTCTTTGATTCTTGTCTTTACAGTTTTTGCCGGGTATGTAGTTTATTTTGCTTGCATCTTTTTTATTCCTTTTTTTAATTCAGAGCCAAGGCTTTTTCTGATTGTAGCTCCTACTATTATTCTTTCAGACTTTAGTTTTGAGTGGTTTTATCAGGGAATCGAAAATCAGCGGTACATTACAGTCAGATATATTTTTATCAAGTTGGCTCAGCTTGTTTTGATTTTTGCTTTTATAAAACAGACTGCGGATTATTTGAAGTACGCCTTGATTCTTGTTGGTCTTAATGCAGTTTCATCTGTGTTCAATATTGCCCATCTGCGAAAATATGTTCATTTTGTTCCATATAAATGTCTTGAGCTTAAAAAGCATTTGCGTCCTATCCTTGTGATTTTTGCTTCTGTTGTTGCAGTAAGCATTTATACTCAGCTGGACACAGTGATGATAGGATTTTTCAGGGGAAACGGTGAGGTCGGAATTTATACAGCTGCGAACCGTGTTGTCAGAATTGTCATTGCGCTTGTAACAAGCCTTTCTTCTGTGATTATTCCTAAGCTCGTGAGCGCGCTTAAAAATAATCATCTTGACGAATATAAAAATCTTTTAGACAAAAGCCTGAGTTTTGTTCTGCTTCTTGCTCTTCCTTGTATTTTTGGAATTCTTGTGTGCGCGGACGATATAATTTTGCTTTTTGCGGGAAGCGGTTTTGAGAGTGCGATTTTTAGCATCCGTCTTTTATGTCCAATTATTTTGATTGTGGGGCTTGCAAGCTTTGTGGGACTTCAGGTTTTGTATGCGAATAAAAAGGAAAAATATTACACGGTCGCAGTAAGCGTGGCGGCAACTGTAAACTTTGTCTCTAATTTTATCATGATTCCAAAAATAGGGCAGGTCGGCGCAGTTTTCGGAACTTTGATTGCGGAAACTGTAGGGCTTTGCATTATGAGTTTTTTAGGCAGAGTTTTTTTAATGGAAGCGGAGCTGAAAGTCCATGTGTGGAAATACTTTTTAGGTGCAGGTGTGATGGGAATTGCCGTGTTCCTTCTAAAAAGATTTTTTGTCTCTGTGGAATTTCCAATGGCTGCGCGGCTTTCTGTGTGTGTTTTGGCTGGGGCTGTTCTGTATGCTCTTATGATGATTTTGCTGAGGGAGAGCTTGTGCATAAATCTTTTAAGGCAAGTTATGAATAAAATAGAATTAAAAAGCAGAGGAATAAAATGAGAATTTGTGCTGTAGTAGTATGGTTCAATCCTAACCAGCTTGAAAATCCTATTGAAAATATAAAAAGCTATTCAAAATTTGTTGAAAAAGTTTACATAGTTGATAATTCAGAAAATGACAACTCAAATATTTTATCAGAAATAAAAAATGCGGAGTATATTCCATTTTATAAAAACACAGGAATTGCTCACGCTTTAAATGTTGGTTGCAAGGTAGCAATAAAAGACGGTTTTGAGTTTTGCATGACAATGGATCAAGATTCGTTTTGGAAAGAAGATGAAATAAAAAAATATTTTTCTATTATAGAAGCTGAAAAGTGCAGTTATGAAAATTTTTCTCCAACAATACGACGAGAACTTTTTCCTAGTGCGCTTGGAGATATAAAACGAAAAATTCTGCATAGAAAAAGTTCCAAATTTTATGACAACTTTCAACATTCTGACCGCTTTATAACAAGTGGTTCTGTGATGAAACTGTCTATTATTAAAAATGTCGGGGGGGGTGGCAAGTATTTAATGAATCTTTTTTCATTGATGAAGTTGACTATGAATATTGTGCTAGATTTAGTAAAATCGGTTTTAAAAACAAGTGCTGCAATGCGATTTTAAACCATCAGCTTGGAGAAAGGAAGAAAAGTTTTTTTCCACACATGGATTTCCATTCTGATTTTAGAACTTATTATATAATCCGCAATATGATGATTATGATGAAAAGTTATCCAGAATATACAAAAAAATATAACTACAAAGTTACGCTTAGATCTAGAATTGTTCAAAGAGTTTTGTTTTCCAATTCTATAAAAGACTGTTTTAAAGGAATTAAGCTTGTAGTAAAAGCTATAAAAGATTCCAAACAGTTTTATAAAATTTAATATTTTCCTTAATAAATATGATTTATTACCTTGCACTATTTTTATTGGTTGTTTTTTCTTTGGCAGAATTTTGTGGAATACAGAAAATTTATGCAGTTAAAAAATACTCGCTTGATAAGATTGTTTTCATTTATATAGCATTTTTTCTTTTTTGTATTGCTGCGTTTAGATACAAAACAGGACGGGATTGGACAGGATATATATATTATTTTGATAATTGCCTAGCAAAAAAATCATCATTTAACTTTGAAAGCGGTTTTGCATTATTGAATAAATTTTTCAAGAAGAATTTTGACAGTTTTTATTTGATGCAATTTTGCACAATGATTTTTTGTTGCTATTGTACATATAAAAGTTTTCTTAAAAGAAGTGCGTATCCAGTTTTTACTTTGTTTTTATATTTTACAATGTTTTTTCTGCAAACGGATATGGCACAAACTCGGCAGCACATTGCAATGGCAGTTATTTTATGCGGAATGCAATTTATAGAAAACAAGAAAATTATTTTATGGTGTCTTATTGTTCTGCTTGCAATGCAGTTTCATATAACAGCAATTCTTGCGTTTCCTCTTTATTTTACAGCAAATAGAAAAATTTCTGTAAGATTTTGCATTGTTCTGTTTATTGCCAGTGTTTTTATCACTTTTTTTGGACTGAATATAATTCGTTCAATGCTTGCTTTAATAACTAAATTAAGCATTGTTCCTGAAAGAATTCGTATAATAGGCAATTCTTACTTGAATTCAAAAGTTTATGGGCAACAAGGACAATTTGGAAGCGGTCTTGGATTTTTAGTTCGTTATGCTTTTATTGCCCTTATGATTTTTTTCTATGAACTGATTTCTAAGAAATCAGATGCAAGTAACTATTATTTTTTGAACTTTTTTATTTCCCTTGTTTTTCAGGCAATGGGAAGAAATTTTGACCAGTTTTCACGCATTGCAAATTATTACTTAATCTGCGGCAGTGGTCTTTGTGCATATAATCTGCTTTTAGACGCTAAAAAGTTTTTTAGAAAAACAGAAGTTTTAAAAATAGCAATGTGTACTGTATTTTTGCTGTTCATGCTATATAACTTCTACATTCTTTGGACAGTGCCAAGCAAACATTTTAATTCATATAAAATGGACTACACCCCTTACCGTTCTTTTATTTTAGAGTGCAATTAAAAATGACAAAATACATATTTTTTGTTCCAGATGAACTGGCTTTGTATCTTTTTGCAGATATTAAATTTGACGCAGATTTTGACCTTGTGCGATTGAAACGAAGTCTGCTTGGAAAAATTCTAATAGGCGGTAAAAGTCCTGTTGCAAAAATTATCAAAAAATTAAAGCTTGCAGATTTTTTTACGAATAAGTTTTTTTGCTACAACTTTGGAAAATTCAAGAAATTTTATTCAGATAAAAATTATGTTCTTGTTTTTGTTGCAGGTGCGGCTTCAATTCTTCCAGAGAAAATGCTTCAAGATTTTTCAAAAAAGAAAAATATTTCTCTTGCGCTTTTGCTGATGGATTCGTTTCATGCTTCAAGTCCTACAGCCGTAAAACTTAGAAACTTGTGCTTTGAAAAAAATTGGCAAAAAGTCTACACATTCGATAAAAATGATGCGCAGGAGTTTGGATTTAAGAATATAGGACTTTGCTATTATTCAACTTCAAGGCTTCCAGTTCAGAATTCAAGCAAAACTAAAAGCGATGTTTTTTTTGTTGGAGGATTAAAGGAAAATAGAGAAAATTTGATTTTATCGCTCTTTGAAGAATGTGAAAAACATAATTTAAAAGCAGATTTTGTACTTTCTTGTATAAATAAAAATCAATGGAAGAATCGAAAGTTTTCCAAAAAAATAAAATATATAAAAAAATGGATTTCTTATTCAAAAGTTCTAAAAAAAGTTTCTAGCACAAACTGCATCATTGAAATTTTACAGAAAAATCAAGAAAGCCAGACAGTGCGTTATTTTGAGGCTTTGGTTTTTAATAAAAAACTTTTGACTAATAATCCAAATGTTGTTTCCTTGCCTTTTTATGATTCTCGTTTTATGAAATATTTTGAAAATATAAATGACGTTGATTTTGAATGGCTTAAAAAGAAAGAAAATATAAGCTACAGCTACAACAATGAGTTTTCTGCAATTCATTTGGCTCAACTAATAAAAGCCGACTTTGAAAATCTCTGGGGGGGGGACAACTGTAGAGTAGTTTGTGTGCCTTCTGCAATAACAATGCGGAGGGCTTCATGAGCGTAAAAGTTTCTATAGCACTTGCTTCCTATAACGGCGAAAAATATATACGCGAGCAGCTTGATTCAATTCTGAGCCAGACTGTGAAAGACTTTGAGCTGATTGTCTGCGATGACTGCTCAAAAGATTCTACATTGCAAATCTTAAGAGAGTATGAGCGGAAAGACCGCCGTATAAAAATTTTTGAAAACGAGCAGAACTTAGGCTTCAAGAAAAATTTTGAAAAGGCGATTCTGCTTTGCTCTGGCGAGTATATTGCCTTAAGCGACCAAGATGATATTTGGACAAAAGACCATCTGGAAAAACTTTTTTCAATAATCGGAAAACACAGCTTGGCGTGCGGCAATGCCCTCATGGTCGATGAGAACGGAAAGTCTCTTGGCAAAAATCTGAATGAGGTTGACGGGCTTTTTTCTTTTAATCCTAAAACTGTTTTGTATAAAATGTTTTTTTCGGCAAATCCTTTTCAAGGCGCATCTATGCTTTTGCATTCTGGGTTTGTAAAAAATGTTCTTCCAATTCCTTTAAAGCTTCGTTTTCATGACGCTTGGTTTGCATATTGTGCTTGCATGGAAAATGGAATTGCATACACGTTTGATGTAATTAACAAATATCGTCAGCATGGGGATAACGTAACTTTTAATTTTCATAACAAAAAATCTAGAAATTTTTTGAACGCTTTATATTCAAAAATAAGAATTCTTTTTTCTAAAGTTTTAACAGATCGTTTTTATTATGCAGAATATCTTACGGACAAATATGGAACAGATAAGTTATTTTTTTATGAAATTTACAAAGTAATTCAAAATTTAAAAAAAGGACATTCGTTTTTATCTACTCTAACTTTTCTTTGGGATCACTATGAACACATAACTACAAAAAAAGGTCATAAGGGATTCTTGAAAAAGTTGATTATCATAAGTAAGTGGAAGGAAGAATAGATGAACCAGGCATTGATTTTTGCAGGCGGTTCCGGCACAAGAATGAACAGCCGGGCAAGACCCAAGCAGTTTCTTCAGTTCTATGGAAAGGAACTTATAATCCATACTCTTGAAAATTTTCAGAATCATCATGAAATTGACAATATTGTTGTTGTCTGCATAGAGGACTGGATCTTGTATCTTGAAAAACTGCTAGCAAAATATGAAATCGACAAAGTGAAAAAAATTGTCCCGGGCGGAAAAACAGGGCAGGAGTCAATCTATAACGGACTTTGTGCAATAAAGGAATTTTCAAAGACTCGCGACATTGTTCTTGTGCATGACGGAGTGCGGCCTTTTGTGAATGAGAATCTTATTTCCGAGTGCATAAAGACTGTAAAAGAAAAAGGCTCTGCGATTACCGTCACTCCAGCAATTGAGACAATCGTAACTCTTGAAGACGGCAGAATAAAGACAATCACAGACAGAAGCAAGTGCTTCCATGCAAAAGCTCCGCAGTGCTTTTATGTGGACGAGCTTTTTGAGGCTCATAAAAAAGCAATTGCTGACGGCAACTTGAACATGATAGATTCCGCCTCACTTATGAAATTTTATGGGCATGAACTTTATACAGTTCAGGGAAACTTTGACAACATAAAAATCACAACGCCTGCTGACTTTTACACGTTCAAGGCATTGTATGAAGTCCGCGAGAACCAGCAGATATTTGGGCTGTAAAGGAAAAAATAGTTGTCATAACTATGAATGTATAGTAAATTCAAAATAAGGAGGAAATGGCTATGCTTTCACTTAGTATGAATAAAAAATTGAGTTCACTTCCTGATTCGGAAGGAAAAAAAATATTCTTAAAAATTCTATCAGGTTCAAAAGCACCTGTTGCACGCTTAAAAAAAGAAGCTGCTGTTCTTGAAAAAAATCTTCTTTCTGAATATAAAAGAAAGGAAAATAAATGAATTTCCCTATCGAAACTGAAATATTTACCTATGAGCATTTGCTTGATTCGGAAGAGAATATTTCTTGTATAAAGAAATTTTTTGTAGAAAAAGAATCTGGTAAAGGTCTTGAGATTTATTTAAAAGATTATGCTCAAACTGATGAAAAAAATAATAACAATAAGACATTTTTAGTGAAAGACAAGTTTTCTAAAGAAATTGCAGGATATTTTTCGTTAAAGACAGGTCTTATTACAGTTCAAATAAATGAAAATTATTTTGATTCTATTCCTGCCATTGAACTTTCTAATTTTGCAGTAAATTCTGATTATAAACAAAAACATATAGAAACAAAGGCAATTGGAAGAAATATTTTTATTAACTTTATACTACCACTTGTAAATAAAATAAGGGAAGATATAGCTATAAATGCTATTTACATTTATGCTTTGCCAGAAGATTCCTTGATTTCGTATTATAAAACTATGGGATTTGTTCGCTTGGAAAAAAATGAAGAAGAGTTTGTTTATAACCATGTAAAACCAAAATATGATGAAGATTGTATTTTTATGTATCAGTCTTTATAAAAACTTTCCTTTTTTCTAAAAATAAAAAAATTATTCTCCAAAAATTATTCTCATTTTAGGATATTTCAATGTTATCTACTATTATTTCTCAAGATTTTGCATATATTGCAGAACATTACGATTTTTCGTTTTTGAACGGAAAATCTGTCTTTATAACCGGCGCGACAGGGCTTTTGGGAAGCCAGCTCTGCAAGTATCTTTTATATATAAATGAAAAAAATAACGCTGATGTGAAGATTCTTGCGCTTGTTCGCAGTCTTGAAAAAGCGAGAAAAGTTTTTCAGGAAGATTATGAAAATCCTGCGATAAAGTTTATTTTGGGCGATGTTCTGAATCTTCCAAAAATTGAAGAGCAAGTTGATTTTGTGATTCACGGAGCAAGCATAACGGCTTCTAAGAATTTCATAAATCGTGCGGTCGAGACAATTGACATTGCCGTTAACGGAACATTGAATCTGCTCCGTTTCGCGCTTTCAAAAAATGTTCAGGGATTTGTCTATCTTTCTAGCATGGAGGCGTTCGGAATCACGGACGGAAAGGGCGAGGTTCGCGAGAAAGACTTGGGATATATCGACATAAGTTCTCCGCGTTCTAGCTATATGGAAAGCAAGCGGATGTGTGAGAATCTTTGCGCCTGCTTCGCCTCGGAATATGGTCTGAATGTGAAGTCTATCCGTCTTACCCAGACTTTTGGCTCTGGAATTTCTTATAACGATACAAGAGTTGCCGCGTATTTTGCCCGGTGCGTGATTGAGAACAATGATATTGTCTTGAAAACCGAAGGAAAAACGAAGCGTCCTGTCTTGTACACACGAGACGCATTGAGCGCGATTTTGACAGTCCTTAAAAACGGAAAAAAAGGCGAGTGCTACACGGCGGCAAACCCTGAAACTTTTGTGACAATAAAAGAAACCGCCCAGATGATTGCAGATAAAATCGCAAATGGCAAAATAAAAGTTCTGTTTGACATAGAAAACCCTGCCGAGTATGCTCCTAACCTCAACCTCAACCTCAACCTCAACGTGGAAAAATTGTCAAGTATCGGCTGGAAACCTAGCGTTGGTCTTGAGGAAGCTTACAGAAGAATGATTGAAGGGATGAGGAAAGAAAAATGATTTTTTATATTCTTCTATTGTGTAGTGTAATTTGTTCTTCGTGTTGTGTTTCGTTTTCAAAGGATAAATATTCAAGATTAATTTTTAAATTTATTACAATTAGTATTATATTTATTCCTGCTGCGTTAAGGTATGGAATTGGCGCTGATTATAATAATTATATTGATATATTTAATTCTGTTGAAAGAGGAAATAAGATTTATCAAGAAAGTGGCTGGTTTTTTCTAAACGAATGTGTTATAAAAATGGAAGGAAACGCACAGTGCATGATAGCACTAGTTGCGTTTCTTACAATTTTCTTTTTTTTTGAGGAAATAGATTCAAAGCAATGGTTCGTTTATGCATTTGTTTTTATATGTGTAATTTATTCATGGGTTTTTACAACATTAAGGCAAATGTTAACAATGGCAATGGTTTTTAATGCTTTGTTAAAATGGCAAAAGCATAAAAAAATCAGAAGTCTAGTAATTGCAATTTTAAGTTATTTTATTCATAAATCGGCATTGTTTTATATTCCAATTTTGCTTATTGCAAAATTTATTAAGCTAAAAAAAAGAACAACTATATTTCTATTTTTTATATTGACTTTTTTTGCTTTCATAATATTTCCTAGAATTATTGATATTATATTAAATCTTATAGGCATGTCTTTTTATAAAAGTTATCTAAATAGTGGAGAATGGATAAATAAAGCTTCTGCTAATAGTGGTTTAGGGCGACTTGCAAGGTATTTTGTTTATTTTTTAATTATATGTTTGGTTCCAAAAAAAGAAAATTCGAAATCTTTGCAAACTTTGCTTTTGATATATATTGCAACTGATTATTTCTCTCAATCTATAGTAATCCTAAATAGAATCGGAAGAGGAATTCTTTTTTTATTTCCTATGTTAACATATAAATGTTATCAGTCAACTAGTAAACATAATACTCGTTTTTTATTAATGAGTTCATGCATGATTCTTTTGTTTTTATTGAGTTTAATAGGCGGATTTTGTGGTTCTGTTCCCTATAAAACTATATTTAGTAAATATTAGAGGAGTCACTATATAGATGCAATTGTTGAAAGAAATTTTTAAATTAGTTATAAAATTTGTTTTACATATTTTTTACATATTTCCTATAAAGAAAAATCGAATTTTCTTTGATTCATTTGAAGGAAAGCAAATAAGTTGTAATCCTTATTATATTTGTAAGGCGCTACAATCTAATAATTTTGATTTAGACATAATTTGGAATATAAGAAAAACAACTGTGCTTGTTGATGATATAAAAGCAAGATTTATTAATTATAGAAGTTTTTCATACATATTGAGTTTAATGACTTCAAAAATATTAATTACAAATAACGATTTTCCGTCATATATTCCATATAGAAAAAATCAGATAAAGATAAATACATGGCATGGTGGCGGAGCATATAAAAGAGTTGGTGTAGAGGAAAATAATCACAAGAAGTTTTTATACAGAAGCTTAAAAAGTCATTCAAAAAATATAGATTATTTTTTATCAAGTAGTAAAAAATTTACAGATATAATGTCAGAAAGTAATTTAATAGAAAATAATAAGTATTTACCGTTTGGAATGCCTAGAAATGACTTGTTTTTTGATAAGGATAAATGTAAAGAAATTAATGTAAAAGTTAGGAAAAAAATAAATTTTTTAAGTGATGATTTTGTTATTTTGTTTGCTCCTACATATAGAGGAGAGGCTCAAAATTCTTATTTTAACTGCAAATTGGATATTCCAAATTTAAAAAAGATCTGTGAAAAAAGATTCAAAAAAAATACAAAAATTATTTTTAGAGGTCATCATACATTCAACAATAAATATTCATTTTCTGATTTTAATTTAAATTTATCTTCCTATCCAAATATGCAGGAATTGTTATGTATGGCAGATATGCTAATAACTGATTATTCGTCTTCAATGTGGGATTTTTCTTTTACAAACAAACCAGGATTTCTTTTTGTTCCTGACTTAGAAAAATATCAAAACGAACGTGGATTTTATACTCCAATTGAAACATGGCCGTTTGCCTTTGCAAAAACAAATGAAGAACTTGCTGAGCAAATAATGAAATGGACTCCAGAATTTCAAGCAGAAAAAAATAAAAAGCATCACGAATTATTGGGAAGTTTTGAAGATGGTCATGCAACAGAAAGAATTTGCGAAGTGATAAAGAATGAGTTAATAAATGATTTTTAGAGTTTAAGTCAAAATTGATATATAGGAAAAATACATAATGTCTGAAAAGTTTTTTAGCTGGCTTAAAAAATATTATTTTATAGTAGTTCTTGTTACAGTAATAATTGGCTTTTTGTTTTCTTATCTTAATAATAACTACGATTTTACTAATAAAATTTTAAAAACAATTGATGATTCTGAAAACACAATTAATATAAAATCATATTTTACAATTGAACAAAAATATTTTATATATAGTCTGTTGTCGAATTTTTTTCTTACTTTTGGAATTACACTTTTTATAACTATGTTTTTTTCAAATTATTTTGATAAAAAAGAAAAAAAAGAATTCGAAGATAGATTGCAAAAAATTCAAGAAGATACTGCGAAGAATGCTTATTTATCATTATTTCATCAAATTGTGGATGAATCTTTTTTTTCTATGATAAAGGAAGATGTAATACAATGTAAGAAAATAAGAACTGATGCAAAATGGATATATGATATTCAAGAAAAAATTGAATCTGAAAAAGAATTTTTATTATTACGAAGAACTATAAAATATACTGTAAAAAATTTATCATCTGATAAGCAAGAAGAAGATGTGTTTTTTTCATCTTTTTCTAATTCATTCATTTCTTCTGAACTAGAAACTATAAAAATTGATAATGGGAATGGTGGATATGAAGATTTGAAATTAAATATCTCATCGGTAGATAATATTGAGAAAAAAAGTACAAAAATCCAGATTAATCCCAATGCTTCTGTAAAGATAATAAAAATCATTAATCAAAAGTTTAATGGAACTTTTTTTTATGAAACACAATTTACTAATTGCCCTTTATCTAATTTAGAAATAGAAATTAATTATCCTAGTGGTTATAAATTTTCATTATCTTGCGATTCTTTATCTGCAAAACCAATAAAAGAAATTGATACAGAAGGAAAATTAATTTATCACTTTAATACTGCAATTTTTAAAGGACAAGGTAGTGAGTTTTTTTGTGAGAAAAAAATAGATAACTAATTTTTTTTAGATAGATCTTTATTCAAAGATTACTAAAGATAATGCCTTTGCCTCATAAACTTTTTGGCGAATAAGATAGTTGCATCTTTTGCGAATTCTACTTTAGGGATGCTTCTTCTTTGGAACTGGTATTTAAATATCATTAAATTGGCGACAAGTCGGAAGTTTTTTATACAAATATTTTAAGTAGCCTTAATGTCGAGTTTTATAATTTAATATCATTATCGGGCTTGACCCGATAATCTATTGAAAATTTCCAACAGATTCCTGACCGAGTTTACTGCGTAAACATCGCAGTGTCGTAGCACGGGAATGACACTTAAATTACTGTTCTTATCAAAACTCGATATTTGGGCTAAGTAAAAAATCATCTAAAAATTTGAATGCAATAAACTAGTTCTAAAAATGATTATAAGAAAATTTTGGAGGGAATCATGAATAACAAAATAGAAGTTTCTGTAGTTATTCCTGTTTATAATGCAGAAAAAACTATCTGCGAATGTGTTGATTCTGTTGTGGATGAAATTGTTACGAACGGTTTGTCCTATGAAGTTATTTTGGTGGATGACGGAAGCAAAGACAATTCCCTTGCATTATGCAAACAATATTCTGAATCAAATCCTTGCATAAAGGTGATTACACAGAAAAATTCAGGTCCTTCTGTTGCAAGAAATACAGGAATAAAAAATGCGTGCGGCGAATTCATTGCTTTAAATGATGCCGATGACAAATGGCTTCCTGGAAAAATGAAAATACAGATAGAAGAACTGCGTAAAAATCCGGAAGTTGATTTAGTTTGTGCAAAATACGGCTCTAGTCGGCGGGTTGGAAAAAGAACAGAGATTACATATAAAAAAGAGATATTTCATAATTTTTTCAGCCCGCAGACAAGCGCCTTTCGCTTGTCGGCTCTTGTCTGCGGCGATGTTAAGTTTTGTGAAAATCAAAAATATTCCGAAGATATGCGTTTTTTATTGGATTTTATGCAGCACGGAAAATGCGTGTATCTTCCTTTTTTAGCGACAGTTCCTGTTTTTTCTAAATGTGTTTTTGGTGAAGCAGGGCTTTCCTCGCATATATGGAAAATGGAAGTTGGAGAACTCAAAAATATCTTATTTGCAAAAAAGATTCGTGAAATAAACATTTTTGTAATGTTAATTGCTATGTTTTGGTCTTTGTTAAAATTTTTTAGAAGAGCCGCAATTTCAGGTTTTATAAAAATCCGAAAAATCTTAAGGATAAAATAAATCTGAGGAACACTAAAAAACAGTTTCCGCAGCGTGTTCTTTGACATTTCTATTTTTTTGTTTGGCAATAACAGAAAACATTTTACAAAGCGAGAAACTGTCTTTTAAAGACACTTTGAAGCCTGTAAAGCATTTCCAACGTTGGATTTGTCTTTTTTGGATTTTCAAGCCGCTGATACTGCTGGTACGTCATGCCGGCATCTTTCGCAACATCTTTCTGAGTGCGGCTGCCACGAGCTTTCCTTAGCTCTATTGCAAAGGCGATTTTTGGGGAGACTTCAATCGGCATTCCGTCTGTATATTTTGGCTCTGGGATTGGAAAACCTTTTTCAACATCGGTTTCAAGGACTGCGTCCAACGCTTCTTTTGCCAGTGATTTAGCTTCTTCTGCATTTGTTCCGTAAGTTGTTACGTTTGTCATATCGGGAAAATGTACCGTGTACATATTTTCGTCCTGTTTTTGGATTTCACAGTAATACTTCATTCTGCGCCTCCTTTTTCAATTCCTGCTTCTTTCAGTATGTCGTCTGCAAATTTTCCCAAATCTGTGTTTCCATGCACGGGAACAACAACCGGCCTCTGGACACCGTCCTTTGTAAAAATATGATGTGAACCGCGTATTCGATTCAGCTTCCAGCCGTTTTTCTTCAGGATTTTTATAATCCTTTTTGCTGTCATTCCCATAAGTCAAATATACAACATATTTATTGTATTTACAAGAAAAATAGAAATTCAAGGTAAAAAAGACTTCGGCATAAGCCGTTCAAATAGATTTTAAGGAGCTTTGTTTTTATGGTAACAAACGAAAATACTAAAAAAGTCCTCTTTCTTTCTAACACCGCCAATTTCTCAAAGTTCAATCTGCCTTATATGCGTTGGTTCAAGGAGCAGGGCTGGCAGGTTGACTATGTTTCGGCAGGTGAGGAGGAGGTGAAGGACTGCGACAATCAGTACACGATAAGCATCGCGCGATCTCCTTTTTCCTTGAAAAATTTCAAGGCGTACAGGCAACTTAAAAAGATTCTCTTTGAAAACCATTATGACATTCTTCACTGCCACACGCCTATGGGCGGAGTTCTCGGGCGGCTTGCGGCAAAAAAACTCTGGAAGCAGCATAAAATCAAGGTGATTTACACTGCACACGGATTCCATTTTTACAAGGGCGCGCCGGTCTTGAACTGGCTTTTGTATTATCCGATGGAAAAATGGCTTTCGCACTGCACTGATGTGATTGTAACAATAAACGAGGAAGACTATGAACGGGCAAAAAAATCATTCTGAAAAAATGTGTCATGCTGAATATGTTTCAGCCTCTGTTTCAAAAGAGATTCCGAATCCAAGCGAGCAGAAGACTGCTCGAGTTCGGAATGACAAAGGTGTTGAGATTTTCAAGATTGACGGCGTTGGAGTGAACCTTTCAAGATTTCACACTTGCTCTCTGGAAGAAAAAAATGCGCTGAGGGCGGAGCTTGGATATTCTGAAAAGGATTTTATCATCACGGTTGTCGCGGAGCTGAACAGAAACAAGAACCAGATTATGCTTGTGAAGTCTGTTCCCGAGCTTGCAAAAATTATTCCGAATCTGAAAATTCTTTTGATTGGAAAAGAGACTCTTCCGATTGTGCGTGAGTTTATCCAAAAGGAAAAACTTGAAGAATATGTGGAATTCTTAGGCTACAGGCGCGATGTGGAAAAACTTACGATGATGAGCGATGTGGCGTTTTCTGCAAGTCTCCGTGAAGGGCTTCCTGTGAACATAATTGAGGCGATGGCATGCGGACTTCCTGTTGTTGTGAGCGACAACCGCGGACACCGTTCGCTTATAAAGGACAAGGAGACCGGCTTTATCTTCAGCCCGAAATCCGAAAAAGAGATGACAGACGCGATTATCCTTCTATATAAAAATCCTTCGTTGCGTGAAGAAATGGGCAGGCGGAATGTCTGCGAGGCGAAAAAATATTCAGTTGACATTGCGGTGAGGAAGATGGCAGGAATATACAGCGAAGTGATTTCTGAAAATGTCGGGGGGGGGACACCTGTAGAGTAGTTTTTCAGTTCACTTTGCCTTCATTCAAAAACATGGAGGCTGCCTGATGAAAAAACATGTTCAGGTTTTCATGTTGGACGGAGTTGGAATAAATCTTGAAAAATTCAAGGCTGTATCTACTGAAGAAAAACTTGCGCTCCGCTCAAAATACAAATACGATTCTAGCGACTTCATAATCCTTTACATTGCGGAGTTCATTCCGCGCAAAGACCACGAGTTTTTCATAGAAAATATTCCGGAGTTGAAAAAACTGATACCGAACTTGAAGGTAATTATGCCCGGCCGTGGCGTTCAGTTGCAAGAAATGAAAATTCTCGCCGTGAACCTTGAACTTGACGACATCATCTGGTTTCCCGGCTACAGAAAGGACATAAATCTGCTGTGTGCGATTTCCGACCTTTACGTTACGACAAGCCGCCAGGAAGGGCTTCCAATCAGCGTGATTGAGGCGATGGCGAGCGGTCTTCCAATTGTAGCAAGCAATATCCGCGGTCAGACTGATGCCGTTTTACCCGGACGGAACGGAGAACTTTACCAGCTGGACAACAACGCAGACTTTGTGGAAAAGATTGTGGCTCTTTACAAAAATCCCATGCTTCAAACAGAAATGCGAAAGAACAATATAGAAGATTCTGAAAAATATTCGGTTGATATTGCTGTGAAAAAAATGGCTGAGATTTATGGGGAATGTGTATATGAAAAATGAATTTACACAAGATTTAGTTTTAGATGTAAAAGATAAAACGACAGGAAAATATATTAGACGTATAAAAGTAAAGAATATTATTGATTCATCATTTAGAAATGAACTAAATAGAATTTATGAAAAAATAGACTTATTGAATTCTCGTATTGATGCCATTGAAAAAGCTGATTTCATTTTTAATTTGTTAAATTTAGATAATCCTGTTTCAATTTATAATCTTTTTAATTCGTTGGCAAAGATGTTTTCTGATTACAATGAAAAATTACAGGTACTATTAGATCATAGTAATATAAGAATCATATATAAACAAATATTACTATTAATTAATATCTATAATTCTCTTTTATCGCAAAATCATTTATTGAATAGTTTTCAAAAACAATATTTAGATAACTTGATATATGATGTTATAAAAAAATTCAATGAGGCTACAAGAAATTGCAAAATTAGTAGAATTCAAGAAATTCCATGTAATTCTTTTTTAGATTTTTTATTTGATCTATTAGATTTTCATATATTAGATGAAGCAGATAAATATCAAATACAAATTGAAGATATAAAAGACGAATTGACGCAAACTGTCTTACAATAATCCGCCTGACTGTGATTTTCGGCGAGCAGAACCGCGGGAACGTGTACAACCTCTTGCGCCAGATTGCAGGCGGAAAATTTCCGATGGGTGGGCAAGGGCACAAAGTGAAAGAGCATGAACTACGTTGAGAATGTTGCGGCGTTCATCCAGTTCTGCATTGAAAACGAGGAAAAACTTCCATGCTTTGAAAAGGAATACGACGGAACTTCATCCGGAAAGCAGCACCTCTTCAACTACTGCGACGAGCCTGCCTACGACATGAACCACCTTGTCCTTGACTGCTACAAGGCGCTTGGAAAACAGAAGAAGCATCTTGTCCATTTTCCGTACTGGCTTGCATATCTCGGCGGAAAATGTTTCGACCTGCTTGCGTTCATTCTGCGCAAAAAGTTCGCAATAAACTCAATCCGTGCAAAAAAGTTCTGTCAAAATACATACTTCAAGTCATCAAGAGTTCCAGAGACAGGCTTTGTAGCCCCAGTCTCGCTTGAGGAAGGATTGCGCTGCGCCGCACGATTGACTACGAGTTTGTGCAGAAAGTTCAGGGGGGGCATACATTCAGCTGTGAGTGATGCTTGTGTTGACAACTCAATAAAATGTCTTAATTTGTGATTAAGAGGTATGTTATGGCAACACTTCAATTGCGTGTGGACGATTCTTTAAAGGCAAAAGCGGATGCACTTTTTTCATCGCTGGGGCTGGACACTTCAACGGCAGTCCGCATTTTTCTTGCTTCTTCAATAGAAAACAACGGACTTCATTTTGCTGTAAGACACAAAACTGATTCACTTTCATTGTCAACGGCGGTTTCTGACAATAGTAAAAGAATTTAAAAAGTGTAGTATTTTTTTCACTTTTTTTGAAATAAATTAAAAAAAGATACCCAAAAACTAATTCAATTCGAATCATAGACTTATATAGAAAGAAGTGTTATAATTAATACTAGTCGATAAGATTCTGTATGGAAAATGAAATCATTGTTAAAAACTATGCTGATTTAGTACCTTTTTTTGAAGAAAAAATTCTATCGAATCAGATTCGTATCAATAATTTATTTATAGCTGAAATTGATAATATCTCATGTCAAAATCTTACTGTCAGTAACATAAAAGATGCTGCCATACAAGCTTCTAATATTGTAAATTATGTAAATCAAGCTAAAAGTGGAAAAGAGCAATTAGAAGCAATTTTAACACCAAAAATGAGACAAGCTTTGGAAAATGGTACAGCTCGATTATGTAAATCCCATAAGGATGGAGAAATATTCTCAAAGATTCAATATAATGATGGTAGTAGCGAGTTTATATCACTCAAAAATGTAAAAGGTGCTCCTAATTATGCAAATATGGCCGTGTTGGCAAATCAAATGCAAATGCAGCAAACTATAAAAGCAATTCAGGATGTATTAATGGATTTTGCAGAAGAGACTGATAGGCAATTAACTTGTTTGCAACGCGATAATCATGATAATCGTATGCTTAAGGCTGAAACTGCAAAGTTGGACTTTGAAACATTTCTCGAATCTCCAGATTATATTCATCAGTTAAAGCACAGTTTAAATGAAGCTTTTCCAGCAGTAAAGAAAGAGTTGGAACGAAATCTTTCTGATTTGCAGGATATTTTTGAACAACTTGAAAATAAAAAGACTTCATTTGGAATGAAGAAGATGATACAAAAGGAACAGATACTAATAGATTCAATTTTGGAAGATTCTTCATATTTACAGGTTTTATGTAACATAGAAATGTATTTATATTATAAACAAGAAGACACTAATCTAAATCGTATAAATCATTCTATGTTTGATGTTCAAAAAAAGTATTCCGAAGTTCTTATCAATTCTTTTTCACCTAAAAGACTCGAATTGCTTAGTGGATTAAGTACATTGCCAGAAGATATTTGGCGAAACAATTTTATGCCAGGTATAAAATGCTTAAAAACTGATATTAAGGAGGTCTTGTTATGTCAAAACAATGTTCAGGAAAATATCATGGAAGTGGTATAAAGTATATCAATGATAATGAGACATATTGCAAGATATGTAAACAGAATATGGATTGCAATAAAAAAAAAACTTGGGAAGTTGCTGGCGGAATCCTGATTGGAGTTCTTTCTGTTGCAGCTGCAATTTTGGGTGTAAATTCTAAGAGAGCTAAAAAATAGTTTTTCGATAACCTTCTTAGTTATCTTCTGAATTCTTTTTTAATATTTTTTTTATGCTATCAATATTTTTATACCCTGCATCAAATGCAGTATTTTTTAAGACGTTGTCATTATCAGATTTATCAATTTGAATTTTTTTATAGAAACTGACGAATTTATCCACAGTTTGCTTTACATTTGAATTAAAAACGTCTGTCAGTTTTTCAAAAATTGATATATTTTTTATTTTATGCGGATTATTCTCAACAATCAAAGCACATAAAGTCTTTTCAATCTCTGTTATTGAAGAAACGTTTTCTGCATAAAACAAGCCCAATAAGTAATATAAGCTTTTTTTGTATATCTTCATATCATTTGTAATGTCAGCAGATGTTGCTGTAATATATACACGAAATAACTTGGCAAGCTCAGATGATATAAGCAACCTTACAGAAAAGAGATTGAGCATCTCTTCATTTTCCAAATACTCATCTTTGAAAAGCTTTTTATATTCATCTGTTTTAAATATTTTTCCTTTTCCCACACCAGAACGAAGTTGACGTGCAGCAAATTCATACATTGCTTTATATGAAATCGCAGCTTCTGCCATAAAGCAAACTTTGCTATTTGATAAAACTTGCTTAGCCTCGCCCTTGCGGTCATATATATAATTCAATTTGGAAAGCCTATCTTGTATTTCAATCTGTATTTTATCATTTGAAACTAACGCATAAGACTTTACAGCGTTCTGATTGTTTGTCGCCTTTATTATAGCAGTCTTAAAATTAACCTGTGTCTTTGAAATTTGATAAACTTTAACCAAAACACGAGATGAATTAAAAGAATCCTTTGTATCTTCACTATATTTTGCACTATATAAAGCATTTACAGTCTGACAACCGTTTATTATCTGCATATTAGTCATAGAAAGCTCAATTTTATCTTTTTTGGGAGAGCCAAGATTCATCTCATCACAGATAATACTTATTCCGTTATTCATATATGGAAACCATAAACTTTCATCAGAAGTAATAGTTTCAATTATATCCCTATTTACACTTCCCTTGTCTCCTAAATATAGTCTTACATTTTCTGAATACAATTGGTTTCTGTGATATTTATTCTGGAGTTTTATAAGTTCATTTATATTAAGCATTCCTATAAAAACTTTTCCAGGTAAGCCTAATTCTTGTTTTGTTGTATTATCTTCATAACGATATGATTCATTAGTATCTCTATCAAAAGACAGAATTTCTTCTCCGACACTTATTTTTCCATCTTTCGCTAAATCCTCAATTTCTTTTATGCCGTATACCTGAATATCAAAGTTATGAACTTGTTTGTCATAGTCGAACCTTTTTAGAAACTCAAAAGATTTTTCATCTTTTTTATTTATTCCCAAAACATTGGTAATGAAATGACATTTTACAGAGATTTTATTTCCCTTGTGCTTCAAGAAGTTATCAACAATCTCATGGATTTCATCGATAACCTGATTATTAGGATCCTTTGTAATTAAAGTTGAATGTAGAAACTCTGTATTTATGAAATTAGAAAAATTATTAACATCAACAGGAGATGCACTTCCGCTATCCTTTTGAAGCAACTTGTACTGAAAAATATGGAGCTGCTTTTCCTTTGAATTTTGAGTATCTATAAGAGCATAAGCATCTATAAGAGTTTCTTTTTTTCCTGTCAGATTCCGATCTGTTATAATGAAGTTATCAAATAACTCATCTTCGCCAATATCCATTACAAGAGATGCTGAAAGCAACATATAAAGAACTTCATCTGATGCATTTATAATTGAGACATTTTTTTCACCAATCGAAATTGAAAAAGATTCATGAAGTTTCTTAAAGTATTCGATTTCAGTCTTAATATCCTCTGAAAGATACATATTGAATCTCCTATTTTTTATGAATAAAAATGCGTTTTAAAATATCTATAACTATATTATAGTCTAGTTTTACTGTCAATGTAGATAATACCTAATTTAGTTTTAAACTTTTTAAGTCCATTTGGTGGAATCCATTGTTTTTTGCCTTATTTCGACTATAACTGATATATTAGATGTTGACAATATATGGTTTAATTCATTTTTCAATTCTTCAATATAGTTATAGAACAAAGCAATGCTTCATTGCAGGTTTTCTCCGCCTCTTTATCGATTGCTGTTTTATTGCCATATACAGTATATTCATTTAACTGAAAATTATTTAATACCTGCTCAAAATAAGAATAATAGTTTTTAGGAATTGTAAGCTGATTTCATCTTTCCTTTATAAAATTAACTATTTTTTTAAATAATATTCAATAAATCTTATCGTTCAGGTCCTCTATAAGATTTTTCTTTGTTTATTTCATTTACTTCGGCTTTTACCTTCTCTTTTTCAGAACCTACTTTTTTTACAATACTAATTAATTTTTGCTCAGAAATTTTAAACTCTCTAGCCCAATAAGAAAGTTCCATTGCATTTTCTATATCAACTATATTAGGACTTTTTGGAATTCTTTGATTAAAATCATTCATACTACAACACCTCTAATTATAATATAATAAAAGAATTTAAAAAGTGTACTATTTTTTTCAATTTTTTTAAATCTATTAAAAAATATTCTCCAAAAGCAAAAAATTAGATTTACGACCCGTTTATAAAAAAAGTTTTGGTGAAAAAGCTTTTTGGTAGATGTTATTTCAACTCTATATATAGAGTTTTATTATGTAGACGAATTGTTGTAGTAATCATAATCGGTTTTATAAAAAGCAACTATTTCAATCATAGAGCCTTTAGTTTTAGTTTTGTTACATCGTATTTTTCAATATTTTCTATTATTACTTTTTTTATTTTCTTCCATAATTTCTAGCATTTCTTTTGGAGTGACAACGAACAGCTTTACTGGAAAGTCCTTGATGTTGCCGGTTGCAAGAAAAGTTTCTTTTGTTTGGAGGAAATCCATTGTAACTTCGTAGAAAATCGCATCTTTTGGGTCGGAAAGTTTTTCTTCTGTTTGAATGCCAGAAAGTTCAATGTCGTTGTCAAGAATCATTTTGAAAATGTTTTCAATTACTTTAGGTGAAAAGTTAAATTTTTTTCTGGACAAAACTTCTTTGTATTCAAAAAGAATTTCTTTACTAAAAACAGGAACTGCAATTCCTGCCAAAATATGCTGAACGACTTTTCCTGGGGTAGAAGTCCTTTTTAGCAATGCCGAAACTATAACATTTGTATCAATGACAGCATAATATTTCATATTTTATTTCTCCCATAAAAAGTCAAGATTAAAACTTCAGTTTTAGAATTGACTTTTGAAGTTGTTTCGCAACGAAGTGAGAAACAACAGATGATAAGAAGTTTGAAACGCAAACTGTTAAAGATAAAATCTGGTGGCAATTTCAACAGTTTTTATCATATCTCCTTTCTGTATGCACGGATTTCTGCGTTAATTTCGTCAAGAGTCATTTCTTGAAGTCCGTTTTTCTTTGCTTCTTTTCTAAGCTGCATAAAAGCCTTTTTTCCTTCTTTAAGAGAAACCTTTCTTTCCATCCTCATACTGAACGGAATGCCTCTTTCTTCAACGGATTTTTTAAGGAATATCCTGAATGCTGTGGGCAAATCAAGTCCAAGCTGTTCGAAAATGCTTGTAGCCTCGTTTTTCAAATCTTCATCAACCCTAATCTGTACCAATGTGCTTGCCATAATGTGCCTCCAAAAACAATAAAATGCGTCTGTAATTTGAATATATGTGAATGTAATGTGTTTGTCAATAAAAAGACTGTAAAGGCTTCTTTATGAATAAAAAATCTTGCTAAAAACTTATTTGAAATCATTTTTTTTAACAGTCTCGTTATAAACAGCTCTATGTTTTGGCTATCTATCTATACTAGAATTTCTTTAAGAATTATTTTCCTTAGTTTTCCTGCTGGCTTTCAAAAAGCCTTTCGGTCTCTTTTATTCTTGAATCCAGTGTTCTGCACAAAATTTCCGCGCGTTCCGGCTCGATGTATGGATTTTTTGATATGAGATTTCCGAAGAATTCTGAAACACTGTTGAGCCTCTCAAAGTCCAAATCCGAGCAGTATTCCTTGAACGGAATCCGTTTCATCTGCTCTTTCTGGTTCGAGGCGAACGACTTTGCCTTTATTTTTGAGGATTCTCTCAGATATGGATTTTTCAGGTTATAAAGGATTTCATCATGGAACATTGATGTTCCACTGTCGAACACTGGAGCAAGCCCGAGCCATTCAAGATTGTCAGGATTCCTTAAAAATCCGAAGTTGTTGTAGTGCCTGTCTGTGTTCGCAATTATAAAGTCAACCGTGAGCATATTGCAGATTTCCTGCTTCAGTTTTTCTGTGTTCTTGAATCCGAGTCCCCCGCAGCAGTTTATAAGATGGCTGAAATTCGAAGTGTTGTTGTTCTTTTTTAAGGTGTTCACAATGTGCCTGGCCGGAACAAGCTCAGTTTGCGGCGACACAAAGTCGGGACATGACGAGTAGAAAGTTCCATCGTTTTTTATGATTTTGTATTCAACGTGCTTTATTCCGAGCCTGCTGCAAATTTCTGATGCCAAAACCTCATTAAATGGTTCTTGCTGCCAAAGGCTTCCAGCTTTTAGAAGAATCCTCTCGCCGTTGTTGATTATCCATTTTTTCTTGAGCCAACCGTCGGATGTGTTGTCAGGGGAAACAAGATTCAGCTTGTCCGTACTGTCTGAGTTCAGTACGCCGAAGAGGGCTTTTCCTACATCGTCTGAAAAACTGTTCTGAAAGAAATTCACGTCTTGCCATGAGAGTTTGCTTTCTAAAGGCTTTGCCCAGTAGTGGTCAGAAAGGCTGAGTCCGTAGCTTTTTTCTATAAGATAATCCGTGGTGACATTTCCGAGCTGCTCAAGGGCGGTATCAAGATTCTGGCGGCTCGCAGGAATTGAGCGGCCTTTCCACCAGGAGCGGAACTGGCTTTTCAGCGTTTTTCCCTTTTCATTGTCCGGCGATATTCCGATAGGAAGATGCTCCCTGCATAGGATTTCAGAGACTTCGGAGATTTCTTCATCCTCGGTTGAGAATCTTAAAACCGGAATATCTTTGTGGCAAAGAATGTAGTTCATTTTTATTTCTCGTCAACTACAATATATTGCAAAAACAGCTTTGTTTACAAGTTCTTTTCAGATTTAAAATACTGTTATTCGTGAAATATATTGGATTGTTTACAAAATTCCCCCCCCCTTGCTATCCTCCCCATTTTTCACTATACTACAAAGACATTTATCTTAGGATATAAGGAGCTTTAAGAAATGGAAAAGCAGGTTATTAATGCAAAGGTACGCACAGTTACCGGTAAAGCATCTGCAAAACGTCTTCGAAAAGTAGGTAGTATCCCAGCCGTTATGTATAACGACAAAGGCGAATCTACCATGCTTGAAGTAGGAGAGGTAGAATTCAACAAGGTTTGGCGTTCTATAACACCAACTACATCAGTTGAGCTTAAGGTGGACGGAAAGTCTTACACAGCTTTGATAAAAGACACAGAATACAACATCCGCACAGACAAAGTTCTTCACGCAGATTTCTTTGTTCCTGCAGCAGATGAAAAATTGGTTCAGTCTTTCAAAGTTCAGTATTCAGGAACTCCAGCAGGTGTTCTTAAGGGTGGTTTCATGGTAAAACGTGTTCCATCTGTAAAACTTCAGTGCGCAATTGCTGATCTTCCAGAAAGAGTTGTAATTGATGTATCAAAACTTAATGTTGGCGATCAGTTCAAGGTTAAAGATATTTCTCTTTCTGACAAAATTACAGTTCTTACAGATGCAGAGGATGTCCTTGTTAGCATTGCTCCTGCACGCTAATTTTTAACTGTTTTTATAAAAAGCTGCCTTAATATGCGAAGCGTTAAGTTCTCTTCGCTTTTAGGGTGGCTTTTTTTATTTAAGGATTATACAAATCTTAAAAACGCAGAGTTAAGGCATTGAGCGTAAGAGGGGTGCCTTGATTAGACGTGTTTAAATTTAATCGATATGAATAAGAATAGTTTAAAAAGCTCGTTTGAAGAAAAGGTTTTAGAAGGCTTAGAAGAGTGCGGATTTAATGTGGAATTTTCGTCTTCTCATAGGATGAAAATTGGAATTGCTGTTTCTGGAGGGGCAGATTCTGTATCTCTTCTTTTGGCATTGAATTCTTTAAGTTTAAAATATGATTTTTCAGTCTTCGTAATAAATATAAATCACAATATACGAAAATCCGAAGAAACTTTCGCAGATTCTGCTTATGTTCAAAGTCTTTGTGAAAAATTAAAAGCTATTAATGAAAATCTCTTTTTTGAATTAAAAACGATTCCTGCAGGCAAGGTTTTTTCTATTGCTGAAGAGCGAAAAGGGGGAATTGAAGAAAGCGCCCGGTTTTTGCGCTACGAGATTTTTGAATCTTTTATAAATGAAAACAATTTGGACTGCTTGTGTCTGGCCCACAACAAAAACGACCAGGAAGAAACTTTGCTTATGCGTTTTTTGCAAGGCAGCGGAATTTCTGCGATGACTGGAATCCGCAAAAAACGCCAAAAATATATCCGCCCTTTGCTCAATATTTCCCGTAGCGAGATTGAAACTTATCTTAATCAAAAAAATATATTGTGGCGAACGGATTCTACAAATTTTGATAATAATTATCTTAGAAACAAAATTCGCAACACTCTTGTCCCGTTTTTGAATTCTTCTTTTCAGGGATGGCAAACTGCGGTTTTAAAAGGAGCTGAAAAAGCTGCTTTGATTCAAGATTTTATTGAACAAGAATCTTCCAAGGTAGAATGGCAACCATCTTGCAAGAATTGCAGAACTCTTTCTTTTCCTTATTTTTCAAGTCTTTCTGAAATTATAAGAATTCAGGCGATTTTTGATGCTTTTTTACTCCTTGGATGCAATTTTAGAATTCCTTTTTCTTTTGTCTTGGATTTTGAGCAAAAAGTTATGAAATCAAATGGCTTTAAAGAACTTTCTATGTCGATTGGTGATTTTGAGCTTGAATATAAAGATGAAAAAATTAGTGTAAAAAAATCTTGCAAAATAGCGACTGAATCAGGATTTTTTGCTATAATAGAAAAAGAAGGCAGTTTTTCTTTTCCGTTTGGAACTGTTTCTGTCTGCAAAAAAAACGAAAAGGCGGAAATTGTTTTTGAAGGCAAAAATCCAGTTCTTTTAAAAAATATACCTTTTCCGTTTTGTATAAGGAGTCGTCAATCTGGCGATTTTATAGAAACTTGCAGCGGTGGAAAAAAATCTGTCTCTGATATTTTGTCAAATTGGCATGTTGAATCTAAAAAAAAGAATTTAATTCCTCTTGTGCAAGAGTTGTATTCACAAGAGCAGAACATTGTTGCAGTTGTAGGTAGTGTTTTTGGCTTTAACGATTGGATTGTAAAGAACTAAAACTTGGAGATTTTATGCAAAAACGTCATTCTAAAGTGTTTTTATTTTTGCTAGCTTTATTTTCATTATTTTTTTGTTCAAAAATTTTTGCTGACCAACGCGATGTTGCCGTAGCAAATCGAAAAACTGCTGTAAGATGTTTAAAGCTTGCCCGCTCATATCTTTCTGCAAAAGATTGGTCTAATGCTCTTAGTCAAACTGATTTGGCTTTATCCTATGATGATTCAATTTCTGACTTGTGGTATTTTAAGGCGGCAACTCTTTACCGAATGGGACAGCCTCTCGCAATTGCAATTCCTTTGGTTGAAAAATCCCTTGCTCTGGGAGAATGGGTCGATTACAATCGCGACAGCGCAAGGGTTCTTTACGCGGATTTTTTAAGCGACACAGGTGAGTATGAAAAAGCAATTTCAATTCTTGATGAATCTCCATTTATATACTCCCTTGATGCAGAATATATTAGAGTAAAGTCATATTACCGGATTAGAACTGAACAAAGCATTGCAAAAGCCCGCGATAAAATTAATTCTGCAAGGAAAATTTATCCAGATGACAAGCGCTTTCCGCTTCTGTTCTTTAAATTTGAATACGATTTAGCTCGCAATTTAAAAACAAATGGTGATTCAGATTTTTTGGTAAGAAAGATTGCAGATTTTTTTATTTCTAAAATGCCGGAATATGATAATCCAGAAGCTGAGCTTGAAATTTATGCAACAGCGTTTGCTTCTGGCGAACAGCAAAAACGAATGTTGCAGGCTTTTACGGCGCATGGAATGTCGCACCCTTTGTATGCAATTGTAGCGCTAAAAGTTGGTCTTATAGGTCAGCAGGAAGCTTGGGATTACTTTTGCAGTTTTGCGGATAAATCTGTTGATTTAGAAATGTTTGAAGAAATTCTTCCATATATAACGGACCAAATAACTGTGGAATCTGTGCGTGAACATTTAAATTCGTTTGAAGGAATTTTACTTTCTGATACAGATGACGACTGCGAACCGAATTTAAGAATTCAATATGTTCGTGGAAGACCTTCTTTCTTTGAGTGGGATAAAAATAACGACGGAATATGCGAATTGTCATCTTCCTGCGATTTTGGTGTTCCTGAGTATGTTTTGCTGAACAAAAATAATATTCAAATTTTTTATGGAACTTTTCCTTATGTAACAAAAATAATTTGCATTTTAGATTCTAAACAGAATTCTTCTACAGTTTTTAACTTGACAGATGAAGAATTTAGTTGGTCGCCGTTTGAAATGGTTTGTCTTCAAACTGTAAAAAATCAATTTTCAGCAGATTTTTTTGTTCCCGTTGTAAAAAATGAATTTCCTGGTATTTCCGAAGAAGATTTTTTTGCGTTTTGTTCTTCTTATGACTTTACATCTTCTGAATCCCCTGGTGTAAAAATACATTTTAATGTTGATAAAGGAAATATAATTTCTGCTGATTATTACAATTTAGAAATCCCTTATGCTCATGCAATTTTTAAAGAAGGAATTCCTTATATAAAATCTGTAGACAATAACGGTGATGGTATTTTTGAAACAACAGAATTTTTTGATTCAGACATTGAAAATCGAATGCAGCTTTCTAAAACTGAACAAGAGCAGCTTGCTTTAAGTCTTTTTGGTTCTTCTTTTTCAGATTTGGGAATATACTTAAAAATGATTCAGATTGACACAAATGCAGATACAATTCCAGATTTTACTGAAGAATATTTTGCAGGTGGTTCTAAAATTACAAGCTGGGACTTTAATGGCGATGGACTTTGGGATGTTCGCTTTACGCGCTATCCAAAAGCAGAAGATTCTGATTTAATTGAAGAAGCGCAGTTTTATCAGTTGCCTGAAAAAAATCTAGTGACAATAACAACTAAAAATTCTATTCCCATAAAAGTTCAAAAAAATGAAACTGAATTTCCTGTAACTTTGGGAGCTTCTAGTAATTTTTATTGGGTAGGGCAAGAAGGTTCTGCTGAAGATGAAAAGATTGTTTTAGAAAATATTTCTCCTTCCTTGAATCAGGGAGTTTCTGTATTAATTCAAGGAAATAAAAACAGAATGTTGGCGGTAAAAATTGCTGAAAAATTATATGTCCAAATTATACAAGATGTTGAATAAAAAAAATAAACTGATAATACTTTTGTTTTCTTTGTTGTGCTGTTTTTCTAGTTGCACTTCTCTAAAGCAGCCAAAAAATGTTTTTTCAAAACCCGACTATACTGATAGCGATGTTATTGAAAACGAAAAAAAACGTATTGCAGAAATTGCAGCTAATAATCCTGTAAAAGCTCTTTGGCGTGCTAGCTTGCTAAATGACAAAGAATTGTTCCGTCAATATCAACAAAAAGTTGAAGAGCTCTTAAAAGAAAGTATTTCTAAAGGAGAAAATTTTCAAGCCTTTAAACTGTACACTTCATTAAAATCCATTTTAGGAGCTGAAACTTCAAATTTAGGAGTTGATGAAAATGCTTTGTATGCTTCATATCTTGCAGATGTTCCTGGAATGAAAGTGGAAAAATCTCTTTTGCCAAAATCAATTGCAAACTGCATTGAGGCAACAGTAACAATTTGGATTGATAAGGGAATTGCCATAAAAAATGGCGTCGGATATGCAGACAGGGTTTTGGGCTCTGGTTTTTTTATCGACAAGCGTGGCTATATTATTACAAATCATCATGTTATAAGCGACCTTGTAGATCCAAAGTACGAAGGCTATTCTAGATTGTATATAAAATTAACTTCGGATCAGGAAAATAGGATTCCAGCAAAGGTTGTTGGCTACGATTCTGTCCTTGATTTGGCGTTATTAAAAGTTGAAATTGATCCTCCATTCGTGTTCGAACTGGGTTCTAGTTCTGAACTTTCCATTGGTGATAAGGTAAGCGCAATAGGAACTCCTTTGGGTCTTCACGGAACCATTACAAGTGGAATTGTTTCTGCTCTTGATAGAAAGCTTTTTTCAATGGGAGACGTTTTTCAAATTGACACAGCCGTAAATTCTGGAAACTCAGGAGGCCCTTTAATCGATTCTAAAATGAGAGTTCAAGCAATTGTTTTTGCGGGAATTCTTCAGTATCAAGGGTTAAACTTTGCAATTCCGGTTGAATATTTGCGGCAAGAACTGCCATATCTTTATAATGGAGGAAAAAGAACTCTTCCTTGGATTGGTTGCTTTGGCCACACAAAAAAAACTGCAATGAAAAATTGCGGCTTAGAAGTCCAGTATGTAATGCCAGGAAGTTCTGCTGATTTTGCAGGACTAAAAAAAGGCGATGTTATAACTTCTGTAGCAGGAAAAACTGTTCTTACATTGGAAAATTTTCAGAATATTATGCGAAACTTTGGCGATGATATGATTATCTCTTTTGACTTTGTTCGCGAAGAAGAAAAAAAATCTGCATTGCTTTACCTTGAAAAGAGGCCTGAAAATCCTGGATATGAAATTTATAAGTCAGATTTGGTAACGTCTTCTTTGATTCCTATTTTGGGAATGGGATTGGTTTCTAGTTCTACATTAAATTCAAATAAGTTTACAATAACAGAAATTATTCCTGGAAGCATTGCGGATGAATCCGGTTTTTCTGTTACTGATCCTATTACAATTTATGAAGTAAAATTTTCAGAAGAAAAAGATTCTGTGGGAATCAGACTTAGCACAAAAAATAGGAAAAAAGGATATTTAGATGTTTCTATAGGTTTAGGAGCTTCTCTTGATAGCCCATACTATTTTTAAAAATTTGTTAATTATTGATTATCAAAATTTTAATTCAAGATATAAGAGGAATGTTTACGGAGTATAAAAATGGATATGAAATTTAAACGCAATTTTTGCATTGTAGCCCATATTGATCACGGTAAATCTACGCTTTCTGATCGCCTTATTCAAAAGTCAAATATTATTGATGAACGTAAGATGAAAAATCAGATTCTTGACAATATGGACATAGAACGCGAACGCGGCATTACTATAAAAAGTCAAGCAGTTACAATTCCTTATAAGTCAAAAGACGGATTTGATTATGAGCTGAACTTTGTAGATACTCCAGGACATGTAGACTTTTCATATGAAGTTAGCCGTGCAATTGCTTCTTGCGAAGGGGCTTTGCTCTTAATCGATGCTTCTCAAGGCGTGGAAAGTCAAACTGTAAGCAATATGTACATGGCTCTTGAGCAGGACCTTGCAATTGTTCCTGTTATAAACAAAATTGACTTGCCTTCTGCGGACATTCCCGCCGTTCGTGAACAAATTACAAATGAACTTGGCCTTGATGATAGTCAAACTCAATTGGTTTCTGCAAAAACAGGGCAGGGAATAGATGAGCTTTTAGAAGCTATTGTAAAATATTTTCCTGCTCCTCAAGGAGATGTGAAAGCTCCTGCGCAAGCTCTGATTTTTGATTGCCACTACGACCCTTACAGAGGCGTTGTAGTTCATGTCAGGGTAAAAAATGGCACCATAAAAACTGGCGATTTAATCAAAATGATGAGCAATGGAATTGAATACAAAGTTGAACAGATTGGCATATTCAAAATTGATTACGAAGAAACCGGAAAACTTGAAGCTGGCGATGTAGGCTATATAATTGCTGGCATAAAAACCGTAAGCGATGTAAGCGTCGGCGATACAATTACGCTGGCTTCCATGCCTGCCGCAGAACCTCTTGCAGGTTTTAAGGAAGTGAAGCCTGTTGTGTATTCTTCTATTTATCCAATGGATTCTAACGATTACGAAGAATTAAAAAGCAGTCTTGAAAAATTAAAATTAAACGATGCGAGTCTTGTTTACGAAAAAGATAATTCTCTCGCTTTAGGAAATGGTTTTCGTTGTGGCTTTTTAGGTCTTCTTCACCTGGAAATTATCCAGGAGCGTCTTGAACGCGATTACAATCAGGCAATAATTTTTACAGCTCCTTCTGTCCGCTATCATGTAACTCTTACAGATGGCAGCGAAACTTTTGTTGACAATCCAAGTGAATATCCTCAAGGCAGAATAAAAGATGCTGAAGAACCGTATATTAAAGCTTCTATTATAACTCCTGCAACTTACTTAGGTTCTTTAATGGAGCTTTGCAAGATAAAACGTGGTGAACAGACAAACATGAACTATCTTGATGAAAAACGCGTTGAGCTAACTTATGAAATGCCGCTCGCAGAGGTTTTGTTTGATTTTTACGACAAATTAAAAAGTTATAGCCGTGGCTATGCTTCGTTTGATTATGAAGTAATTGGATATAGACCAACAGACCTTGCAAAAGTTGATATTCTTTTGAATTCTAAACCAGTGGATGCTCTTTCTTTTCTTGCTTATAAACCGAGCGCAGCTGAACGTGCTAGAAAAGTTTGCGAACGCTTAAAGAATGAAATAAGCCGCCAGCAATTTAAAGTTGCAATTCAAGGGGCCATCGGTGGACAAATAATTGCACGGGAAACCGTTAGCGCTGTTCGAAAAGATGTTCTTGCAAAGTGTTATGGCGGGGACATAACAAGAAAGCGTAAACTTCTTGAAAAACAAAAGGAAGGAAAAAAGCGCATGAAGATGTTTGGCGATGTAGAACTTTCTCAAAGCGCGTTCCTTGCTGTTTTAAAAGAGCAAGAAGAAAACTAGCAGGCTAAAAGTTGAGTTCGACCTTAATGATTTTTATAAAATAGTCGATTTCTATTCTTACTCTATTAAGAAACTGTTTTTCACAAGAAGGAGCGTATCCGTCTGGAAAATGGATGTAAAGGTATTCTCTTTGTTTTAAAATGGACATTATAGTTGCATCCACATCTTTTTGGGGAATTACTTCTTTGCCAGTTAAAATATTCTTTAGTCTACTTAATGCTGCTAGTTCTTCTTTTAAAAAATCAATCCAATTTTCGCCTTGTTCATTTTTTTTGGTTGATTTGAAATATGTATCTTGCAAACTTTTTTCAGTGTAAAAGTATTCTCTTATTTTTTCTATTGAAGTTTGTTTTATTCCAAGAGAAATACCTGTCTTTCCGCAGTCAAATAAATTTTCAGATTTAGAAAATGTATATCTAAAAAGTTCCGCATAGGAAAGCATTATTTTGCTAGAAAATACATACTTTCCGTCTTTGCCAATTGTTTTTAGGCACGTTTGCGGCAATGCAGTTGGAACAAAATAAAACGGTTCTAGACGATAAGAGATGCTTCTCCTTTTTTTGTCATGCATAGAAAGTTTTACATGGGAGAATCCTAAAGAAAAAGAAAAATCCATGCCCGAAAAAAATATGGGAACATCTTTGCTGCCTCTAATAAGAAGTGCAAGGTAAATTGCAGATAAGCCTACAGAGCCTAGGGGTGGGAGTTCTGAAACTGTAAAATTCTTTGACTTTATTCTATTTAGAAAATTTGATTCGCAAAATATTGAAAGATAAAATAAAGAATCGTTTTTTTTAGGTATCGAAGCGCATGAGCTTAAACTGCAGATAAGAGTTTTAAAGTTATTTTTACAACCTGTAAAGGCGTTTGCAATTATTGCTTGCGCTTCTTCGCAAACTGCATAGTCTGCGCACATATTTAACTCTTTAAGCGTTGGCAAAAGCACGTCTGTTGCAATAATACAAAGTTTGTCTTGAATTGGTTTTACATACTTTAATGTTTCTAACGCACTTTCGCCTGCGCCGCAAACAACTATAGGTTTGTTTATTTGCGGAAGAGCTTGGTTTTTAGAAGTAAAACTTAAATTCTTAAATATGTTTGAAGAATATTTTCTTCCCATTTTTATTAGAGTAACTCTATTTTTCCAAAACTGAGAAACAGAATCTCTGCAAGCCATAAATAGTCTTTCATAAAAATCTTTGTAAAAAATAGAACCCGCGCTAAATTCTATTTTTATAACTCTTTTAAAAAATCCAGGTTTTAGGAAATTAAAACCTGTTAAGCTGTTTTGTTCCTTGTTTAATTTCAATGGCAAGTCAAAAAGTTCTTTGTAATCTAATAAAATAAACTTTTTTTCTTTGCTGCAAGAAAGATTCTTTGTTTTTTCTTCTGCGAATTTAAAAAGTTTTTTGTCAGCTTCGCAGCCAATCATTAAACAGTTTTTAGGCAGCTTTTTTGCAAGCTCTTCAAGCCCGTATTCCAAAATTGGCGAAATGCAAAGAATCAATGTTCCTTCAAGAATTTTATAACTTTCGACTATTTCTTCAATACTTTTTTTGGGATTGTATTTAGAGTAAAGTAATTTATTTTTATATGAAACAGAAAAGCCCTGTCTAGTATCTACCAGGCAAGGCTCTTCTGTGTTGCTATTTGTTGCAAGCATTTTAAACTTTTATTGTATTTATTGCTTTATTAGTTATTTGAGCCAGAAAGCTTTGCTAAAAAATCATTAAGATTGTTAACAAGTTTCTTGCTTGAAAGAATCATTCTTGAAGAAGAGCTTTGGTCGTAATCTGCAATTGTATCTGCAATTTTTTCAGAAGGAATTGCTTCCGCTGCTTTGTCTTTTATAGAAGTTAATTCAAGAACAACAATATTTCTATTTAATACAATAGGTTCAGAAATCTGTTTTTCCTTTAGATTGAAAGCTGTTTTTAGAAAGTTTTCATTTCTAGGCGCGCCTGAAAGAGCTGCGCTTGAAGTGTCCATAGAATTAAGTATCGATGCATTTCCATAATTCAAAGGAAAAGCGGAAATAGTTTCTTTTTTTACATTATACTGTGAACAAGCCGCATTGAATCCTTTTTTTTCTGCAACAGAAATAAATGCTTTTGCAGTTTCTGTAAAATAGTTTTCAATATGGCTATATTCATAAGCCGAAATATAGTTGTATACAGTATTTATAGTCTGCGAATCTGAAAAGTCAGGTTGAACAGGTTCGCCGTCTGCTCTAAAAATCGCATATTCATCAATTGCTGTAATTACTGGTTCACTTATGCCGCCTACTTCCAATGCTGCCACAGCATTCATATCTTTTTCATCTTTAATAATCTTTGTAAGTTGATATTGAAGTTTGCTATTCATTTTTCCACTTTCGCTTGTATAAGAGAATGTAGAATTTTCTGAAAGCGCGTCATCAAAAGAAATTTCGCCGTTTTTAATGCTTTTGGCAATTTTCTCCGCCTTTGATTTTTCTCTAATGGTTATTACAGATAAATCGTACTTTATGAACTTTTCAGCGTTAGCCTTTCCGTATGCAACTTTTTCTGTTTCAGGATATTCATTCATATTAAATGAAGCCATATTGAACGAACGCTGTCCGTTATTCATGTTTTGAATGAACTTGATTTCTTCATCTGAAACTTTTTCTTCGTACAATGGATATTTTCCAATCTTTGTTGTTTGGCTTCCAAAATTGTCTTCATAAAATCTTTGGAAAGTATACTGTTTTTCAATATTTGAGCGCAGTTCTTCTACTCTTGATTTAGGGGCGTCCTGGTACATCTTTGAAGAATACTTGCCTTTGTCGTCAAGAAAATACTGCATCATTGTTCTATTAACTTTAGAAACTGGAACTGTATAATTGCTTTCTTCTACAAAATCTAAGTAAGCCATAGTTCTTACGGTTTCATTGAAAGCCATGGAATATATATAACTCATATCGTTTTCGTTAATTTCGTAGCCTTGCTGCTTAAAATATTCGTAATAATTTGAAGCAATGTTGTTAAAATCGGAGCCTTGCTCATAGCGAACTTCTTTTCCATTGTATTTTCCTAATACTGGAGTTTCTTGTTTTGTGCCACCTGAAAAAACAGGAACCGCAATAAAAACGAATGCGGAAAACAACAGTATGATAACGGCACCAATGGTATACGTAGTTTTTTTCATAATAAAATCCTTGTAGTTTATTAATTATAGATAATTTATAATTGTAACATTCTAAATACTAACTGTCAATTAATGTGTAAAATGTAATTATTTTGCTCTAAAAAAGTTCTAGCTCCTCTTTGGTCAAAAAACGCCAGCTTCCTGATTGCAAATCTTTTGGCAGTTCTAGTCTGCCTATTTTTGTTCGCTTTAAAAAGGAAACTTCGTTTTCAACTGCCAAGAACATTCTTTTTATCTGATGAAACTGGCCTTCGCTGATTGTAACCATGCAGTTTTTTTCAGAAATCCATGAAATTTGTCCGCCATTGCACACTGATGCTTGTGATTTTTTTTCTGCAGGAAGAGCAAATGGTGCGGAAAATACATTTTTTATTCGTTCTTGCTCGTTTTTATTGCAAGTTTTTTTTAGCTCGACAAAATAAGTTTTTGGACATTTCGATTCAGGGCTGGTTAGTTTGTGCGAAAAGTCTCCGTCATCTGTAAGTATTAAAAGTCCTTCTGTATCTAGGTCAAGCCTTCCAACTGTATGTAAATTTAATGGATTAAAATAAAGGCTTTTACTATCAAAAAGCGAATAGACTGTTTTGTTTTTATCAGATACCGTTTTGCATACAACTCCGGAAGGCTTGTTCATTAATATATAGGTGTAGCTTTTAGGAAAAAAGGCACTGTTATTTATGAAAATCTTGCAATGTTTAAAATTGCTGGAATCTGCATTTGTTTGAATATCTACAAGTTCGTTTTCATTTTGCGTGCGCTTGTTATTGATGAGGATTTTGTTGTTTCTTAAAAAACTTTTTACGCTTCGTCTTGAGCAAATTTTGTTATCGATTAAAATTTTTGCAAGCTTTTTTTTCATTTTATGATTAAGATTTGTTTGTTAAATAAAAAAAACTTCCTAATTCTAGGAAGTTTTTACGCGAGTGACGGGGCTCGAACCCGTGATCTCCGGCGTGACAGGCCAGCGCGATAACCAGCTTCGCTACACCCGCTTGATGTTTAGTATATTATACGTTTGTAAAAAAAGTGTCAACAGTATTTTTAAGAAAAATTGATTTTTTTTAACAAAAATTTATTTTGAATTCTAAATTTTATGTGCTATATTAGATTTGCTATATTTTATTTTGTGCTGACTGTCAAAATTAATTTTTTTAATTTTAGGCGATTCTTGAATTTTTTGGAGTTTATAAATGACTGACTACAAGAAATTTGGCTATCATTTTATTGATAATGAATTTTTTGAATTTTATTGCGATCCATCAGTTTATAAAGAAATAGTAGATGGAGATTCGGTTTATGTTTCTGGCACTTTTAATGGTTGGATAAACGGATCTGATTCTTCGTGGCTTCTAAAAAAAGTTGTGCGAAAAGGAAAAACTTTTTATTCGCTTCAGAAAAGAATACCTGACATAGATGTCCCTGGAAATTCTGGATTTCCAGAATTTAGATTTTATGTTATTTCTTCAGATGGACATCACGTTTTAAAAGAAAATCCTGATGAAAAGAATGTATTTTTAAACAATCGCCTTATATTAAAAGATAGGGGAGATATAGAATTTGTAAAAAAGTTAAAATCTTTTAAAATTGTAAAAACTATGGAAGATTTTAATTTGGATTGTCCTGCTTGCCGTTCTGAAATAGCGAATTTCAGGCTTACGCCAGGAACTTCATGTCTTTATAGAGGCTATCATCCATATAAGCGTTCTCGTCCTGAGCTTGATACAGAGGATTCTAGGCTTGATTACGTTTTAAAGGCTTTAGAAAAATATGGAATTCAAAGCGATATAACTCTTTCTGGCTATGAAGTTGCATCTTCTTACGAAAACGAAAAGATGCCAGAAATTATAGAAAAAATAGAAAATAATGAAAATCGCCTTTGCGTAGACATAGACTACAATCTTGTTTATTTTCATTCTGATGCGGCGGAGTTTTCAAATATTTTAAGAACTATTTCAAGGTTTATAATTTCAAAGCCAGCGCCTTTTTATATTCACTGCAGATTAGGAAGCGATAGAACTGGCGTAACTTGTGCAATCTTTGCCGCGTTGTGCGGTGCTTCTTGGGAAGAAATTGCAGAGGATTATGAAAAAACTTCTAACTGTGGAATTGGTGAATACAGAAACAGAAAATTACTTTCCTATAGTTTAAAAAGAATGATTGGTTATGCTCCAGAGAGCGCTTCAAATTTATGTCATTTAATGCAGTCATATTTTTTAAAGGAAAATATTCTTTCTGCGGAAGAGCTGGAAAAACTTGTAAAAAAACTTTCTTCTCTTGAAGAAAAGCGTGAATCAGATTTTTTTGATTTTGCAGGGAAACATATTTGCTAAATACAGCAATAAAAAAATGATATAAAAACAGTCGGAAATGGCTCTTGTTTTTATCTTAAAAAGTTTGCGTTGCAAATTTTTATGGGAGGTTAGTATGGCTGAAGAATGTTCACATGAATGTGGTTCGTGCGAAAAGTCTTGCGAGAAACGAGATTTTCACGTTGGGCTGCGTGCTGGAAGTTCTGTAAAGAAAGTTATAGGAATAGTAAGCGGTAAAGGTGGAGTTGGAAAATCTTTGGTTACAAGCCTGCTTGCTTGCAAGCTTTCAAAGGCTGGCTATAAAACTGCGATTTTGGATGCAGATATTACAGGGCCTTCAATTCCAGAAAGCTTTGGAGCAGGACAAAACCGTGCGGAAAGTGACGGGGAATCTCTAAATCCTGTGGTTACTGAATCTGGAATTCAGTTGATGTCCATGAATTTTCTTTTGGAAAACGAAAACGATCCTGTAATTTGGAGGGGGCCTGTTATTGCAGGCGCTGTAAAGCAGTTTTGGACGGATGTGAATTGGCGCGATGTTGACTTTATGTTTGTAGATATGCCTCCAGGAACAGGAGATGTTCCTCTTACAGTTTTTCAATCTTTGCCAGTAGATGGAATAATTGTTGTTTCTTCTCCTCAGCAGTTGGTGCGCGTTATTGTTGAAAAAGCTGTTAAAATGGCAAAAATGATGAACATTCCTGTTTTGGGACTAGTTGAAAATATGAGCTATGTAAAATGTCCTGATTGCGGAAAAGAAATCACTGTCTTTGGAAAAAGCAACATAGACAATATTGCGGCCTCTTTTAATCTTCCTGTTTTGGCAAGAATTCCAATGGAAGAAAGCGTTTCCAGGGCAGTTGATGCTGGCGATATAGAAAGCATCGATAGTCCGTATTTAGATGAAGCCTGCAAAGTTGTTGAGTCGCTTATAAAACAGCCTGAAAATTAGTTTTCTGGGTAAAGGCCTTCTACTAAAAATTCTTCAGGAATTTTAGAAGGTCTTCCCTGTGCATTTACGCTTGCCCAAGTTACTGTTGCTTGCGCGCAGACCGTTCCGTCTTCTTTTTTTATGGTCTGACAAAATTCTCCCATAATATGTTTTAGTTTTGTTGGTTCAGATTCTATAAACAGTTTGTCGTTTAAATGAGCAGAAGCTTTGTAGTGAATATCTATGTGTGTTACGTAAAGATAAAAGCCTGCTCTTACAAGGCCATTGTAGTCAAAATTAATTGAATTTAAAAAATCCATTCTAGCGTGTTCAAGGTAGTTTAGGTAAACGGCATTGTTTACATGGTTGTAAGAGTCGCATTCATAAGATCTTACGGAAAGCTCGGTTATATGTTTCATGTTTTGTATTATATTCAGAGCGCTTTTTGTTGTAAATAGATTAAAATCATGGTCTCACAAAAACTCGATTCTTAAGTTAAATGATTGCTCCAAAATCTTGAAATTTGTATAATCTTTTCATGAAGCTTTTTTTTAAAAAAACATTTTTTTTGCTCTGTGCAGTTTTCTTTGCATCTTGTTCTAATCGATTAGATGATTCCATTCTTGACAAAAAAGAGCTCCTTTGTAGAAAATCTGCATTAAAAGTTCAGCAAGAAATTGATTTTATCAATTTGAAGAAAAAAAATGCCTTTGAAGAGTTTTTTTCTAACTTAAGCGAGGCGCAAAAGATTTCTCAATTATTTGTGGAAAATATTGAAGGAGATACAGTTTTTGTTCCTGTTGAAAAAACTGGCTCTTTATATGAATTTCAAAGTTCTAGGGAAGGAGAGGCTCTTATTCCCGGTGGATATTTATTTTTTTCGTTTAATTTAAAAGAGACCCCAAAGGAAATAATTAAGTTTACCAATTCTATAAAAAAGTTTTGCTATGAAAAACAGTTAGTTCCTCCTTTTTTGTCTATAGATCAGGAAGGTGGCTATGTAAACAGATTAAAAATAGTTTCAGGTCCGCTTCCTTCGCAGGAAAAAGTTTCTGAAATTCTTACTGTTGCACAGGCGTATAATTTATATTCTTTGCAAGCAAAGCAGATGAAAACCTTAGGTTTTGACATAAATCTTGCTCCTGTTGTAGAGGTTTGCACTGAGCAAAACAAAGTTTTTTTAGATGGCAGGAGTTTTGGTTCTGCTATCAAAGTTGAACAATACGGAAAAGCTTGCGTTAATGGATATAAAGCAAATGGAATAGAAACAGTTTTAAAACATTTTCCTGGCAATTCAAATACAGACCCCCACACAGGGCTTCCAGAAATAAATCTTTCCATGGAAGAATTGAATAAACTTCTTTTGCCGTTTGAAAAAGTCCTTTCATTAAATCCGGCAGGAGTTTTAATGTCTCATGCAAGGACTACTGCTTTAGATAGTGAAAATCCCGCGTGTTTTTCTAAAAAATGGATTACCGAAAATCTTAGAAAACAAAAAAAATTCAAAGGAATTGTTTTTAGCGATGACGTTTTTATGGCTGCTCTTGCAAAAAATGGTTACCCTCCAGAAACTGCCGCTATAAAAGCAATTGAAGCAGGCATAAACTGCATAATGATTTCTGAAAAGCGCTTTGCCCCGTCTGCGATTGCTGTTCTAAAGAAAATGAATGAAGATGCTGAATTTTTAGAATTGGTAAATGAATCTGCAAAAAAAATTCTTTTATACAAGCTTTCTGCAGGAATCCTTTCTTACAGCTGTGATGAAAACGGTTCTTGGAAAGTTGTAATTCCATTTAAAAATCCTGATTATAATAGAAGTTTGGAAGAATTCAATTCTGCAAGAAATAAAAATATTGATTTATATACTGACTTTTTTTAATGTATATCCCTTGAGCACATTACAGGAACTAAGATGAAAAAAAAGCAAAATGAAAGTAAAGAAGATTTTCGTGGAAAACTAGGTTTTGAAAAATATTATTCATCGCTTTTTAATGAAAGGTGGCCGGCATTAAAAGAATCTTTTAATAAGGAATCTGTACACGCTTGCTGGCATATTGAAGGTTTTCAACCATATTATTTAGATCCTGCCAGTATATTTGCAGCATTGCAGTTGCCTCTTAAAACTTCTGAAAAAATTCTTGATATGTGCGCAGCTCCTGGCGGAAAAACTTTGGTTCTTGCTTCTAGAATGGAAAAAAACGCAACTCTGCATAGCAATGAACGTTCTCCTGCTAGAAAACAAAGGCTTGTTCAAGTTTGCGCAACTTGTGTTCCTGAAGAAATTCGCAAGCGGATAAAAATCACTTGTTCTGATGCTGCAAAAATGTGCACAAAGAATACCGAATGTTATGACCGAATTTTGTTGGATGCTCCTTGTTCTAGCGAAAGGCACGTGTTTAATGATGAAAAATATCTTTCGCAGTGGTCGCCTGCTAGAATAAAAACTCTGGCTATGGAGCAATGGGCGCTTCTGTCATGCGCATACAGATTGCTTTCTCCAGGCGGTTATTTACTTTATTCAACTTGCGCATTGAACGTTTGCGAAAATGATGGCGCGCTTGAAAAATTATATAAAAAATTTCCAGATGCAAAAAATGCTTTTGAAAACTCAGTTCCTAAAATTGAAGAAGATATTTCTAAGTTTTGCAAAATGGATTTTATTCCTAATGTTGAAAAAACAAAATACGGTTTTCATATCTTGCCGGATGTTCAAAACGGCTGCGGACCAATATGGTTTTCTATGGTTCAAAAACCTGAGAAAACTGTGCTTTTAGGTCGGAAGCCGAGCTTTTAGAAAAAAGAATACTTTCGACTTTTTAATCAAAGCGCAAAAGTTAGATATAGAACTGTTACAAACATTGACATATTTATCCGTTTTAATGTAAAATAAAGAACTATTTCGTATTATTTATAAGAGGTTTTCAATGTCAGGACATAGTAAATGGGCAACTATTAAACATGCAAAAGGTATTGCCGACGCAAAACGCGGTAAGATATTTACAAAATTCATTAAGGAAATTTCTATTGCAGCCCGAATGGGTGGTGGAGATCCTGATTCCAATCCACGTCTTCGAACAGTAATTATTAAGGCACGTGCAGCCAATATGCCAAAGGACAATATTGAACGTGCAATTAAAAAAGGTACTGGTGAAGACGGTGCTACAGCTTACGAAGAACTTGTTTACGAAGGATATGCTGCTGGCGGTGTTGCCGTAATGGTTGAAGTTCTTACAGACAACAAGAACAGAGCGGCTGCTGATGTTCGCAATATTTTTACAAAGAACGGCGGAAATCTTGGAACTACAGGTTCGGTTTCTCGTATGTTCCAAAGAAAAGGAACTATCGAATACGATGCTGATAAAGTAAACGAAGATGAAGTTATGGAAGTTGCTCTTGAAGCAGGCGCAGACGACATTGTTAATGAGGACGGTGTTATAACTGTTACAACTACACCTGAAGCATTCTCTGCTGTTGCAGATGCTCTTAATGCAAAAGGATTTGAATCTCTTTCTGCTGATGTAGGAATGGTACCTGATGCGTATACTCCAGTTGACAAGGAAACTGCTGCAAAAGTTCAAAAGATGATAGACCGCCTTGAAGACAATGATGATGTTCAAAACGTTTATCACACAGCAGAATTCCCAGACGACTTTGAAATAGAAGAGTAGTTTTTAATTAATGGGGCTATTCAAAAAGCTAAAAGTTAATGGTCATCTTAAACTTGAGTAGGATGGCGTTTCAATTTTACAACGCTTTTTAGATAGTTCCGTTTGTGCTTTTTTGTTTGCAAACCACGGATAGTTATACGCTTTTCGTGGTTATTTTTTTATGATTAACAAAGATTTCAGTTTTAAGCAGCTGCCAGGTTCAGATATAGCAACATCTTCTCGAAAAATACAGCGCATTTTAGGAATTGACCCGGGGCTTGCGAATACAGGTTTTGGCATTGTAGATTATTCTAGCGGTAAGTATAGAATGGTCAGTTATGGCTGCATAACTACAAAATCTACGCAATCCCATTCAGAAAGGCTTCTTTCTATTTATAATCGGATTCAAGCCGTGATTGAAGAGTTTCGCCCAAATGAAGCTTGTATGGAAGCGCTTTTTTTTGTAAAAAATGTTACGAGCGGAATAAGCGTTGCGGAAGCAAAGGGAGTTGTAACTTTGTGTCTAGCCCAAAACGTTGTTCCCCTTTGCGAGTATAAACCGAATCAGATAAAGCAAGCAGTTACAGGTTCTGCAAATGCAGATAAAATTTTAGTTGAAAAATATGTTCAAATTTTGCTGGGACTAAAAGAAATTCCTCGTCCAGACCACGCAGCAGATGCTCTTGCAGGCGCAATAACACATATTCATTACACCTGCCGTTGAATGTTTGTCTATCTGTGCTATCTTTATTATTTTTGTTTTTTATTCTATTATAGACTGATGTTTAATTCTTTGATGGGTACGATTACAGGAAAATTTCCAAAGCAGCTGTTTGTCGAAACAAATGGAATAGAATGGGATATTTGTGTTCCAGACACAAATTTAGATATGTTTCCTTCTGTTGGAGCTTCTTGCCGCGTTTTTTTGTGGCTTCAGCATACTGATATGCTAATGAATCTTTATGGTTTCGCAACTGTAGATGAAAGAAAATTATTTTTGGATTTGCTAAAAGTCGACGGAGTAGGTCCAAAAGGCGCTATAAAAATAATGAGCAGCGTAAGCAGTTCTGTATTGGCACAAGTTCTTGATTCTGGAGATTTAGCCCGCCTTGAAAAAATTCCAGGAGTAGGAAAAAAAACTGCTGGAAAAATGCTTCTTGCGTTAAAAGGAAAACTTTCTGTTCATGAAGAAAATTCTAGTTCAGCTATAAAAAAGAATTCTGACTATAGCGATGTTGAAAATTCCTTGGTAGCGATGGGCTATGAAAGGCTTTTAGTTCAACAAAAAATTTCATTGATTGTAGAGGCGCTTTTAAATGATGAAAAATTTACTTCTATGAATCAAAATGAAAAAGAAGAAACTATTTTTAGGCGTGCTATTGTGGAGATGGCTTAGATGAATATCACTGATGAAGATAATTTTTCTACAATAGTTCGCGCTGATATAAGCGCAAACGAGGACAACGATAACAACCTTAGACCGAAGCTTTTAAAAGACTTTTTAGGGCAGCGGTCAATAAAAAAGAATTTAAGTACATTTATAGAAGCTGCAAGACAGCGCAGCGAGCCTTTGGACCATCTTCTTTTAATAGGTCCTCCAGGTTTAGGAAAGACTACTCTTGCTCAGATTACGGCAAATGAATTAGGCGTTGATTTTAAAGTAACGTCTGCTCCGGCTCTTGACAAGCCAAAAGATTTAGCAGGCATTCTTTCAACAATAACAGAGCGAACGGTTTTTTTTATTGATGAAATTCATCGTTTAAAACCTGCAATAGAAGAAATGCTTTATATTGCAATGGAAGATTATGAGCTTGATTGGATTATTGGGCAGGGACCTGCCGCTAGAACTGTTAGAATTCCTATACCTCCTTTTACGCTGGTTGGCGCAACGACTAAAGCTGGCAGTGTTTCTAGTCCTTTGCGTTCAAGATTCGGTTTTATTCCTCGTTTTGATTTTTATTCTGAACAAGAACTTGCTTCTATTATTTTAAGAAGTTCAAAAATTCTTGATGTAAAAATAGAAGAAAATGCGGCCTTGCTTCTTGCTCGCTGTTGCAGAGGAACACCTCGTGTTGCTAATAGAGTTTTAAGGCGTATGCGTGATTTTGCTCAGGTTGAAGGTTCTTCTGTTATTAATGAAAGCACAGTAAAACGAGGTCTTAGTAGACTGGAAATAGATTCATTGGGGCTTGAAAAATACGATCGAGAAATTCTTGTTTCTATAATAAAAAACTTTGCGGGCGGTCCTGTTGGCGCAGAAACACTTGCAATAAGTATTGGTGAAAGCATAGATACTCTTGAAGATTATTACGAGCCTTATCTTATTCAGTGCGGTCTTTTGCAAAGAACACCGCGTGGAAGAATTGTAACAAAAAAGGCCTATGAACATTTAGGATTAAAGTATGATACTGATGAAGGGCAGGGAACTTTATTATGAAAACTTCAGATTTTAATTTTGATCTACCTCAGGAATTAATTGCCCAGCACCCAAGCGGAATTAGGGGGCAGGACAAATTAATGGTTCTAAATAAAAGTAACGGAGAAATTATGCACAAAATGATGCAGGATTTGCCTTCTTTAATTTCTTCTGACACACTTATGGTTTTCAATAATTCTAGAGTCCGTAGAGCAAGAGTTTATGGGATAAAAGAAACCACTGGCCGGGAACAAGAATTTATGTTCTTAAATACAGTGGATAAAGACTGTTCCGTTTGGAATACAATGGTAAAATCTGCAAAAAAGCAAAAACCAGGAATGCGTTATTCTTTTCCAGATGGCACAATAGGGACTATAATTGATATTCCTGGAAACAATGGAACAGAGTTCCGTGCTTTAAAATTTGATTTTCCTATTGATGAGCAGTGGTTTGAACGCAATGGGCATATTCCGCTGCCTCCTTACATAAAGCGTTCCGATACAGAAGAAGATTCTGAACGCTATCAAAATGTTTATGCTACAGACACTGGTTCTGCCGCTTGTCCTACCGCAGGTTTGCATTTTACACAGGAAATGCTTTCAAGACTCGACAGCATTGGTATTCAACGCTGTTTTGTAACTCTTCATGTTGGACTCGGAACTTTTTTGCCTGTTCGTGAAGAAAATATTGAAAATCACAAAATGCATGAAGAATGGTATTCAATACCCGTAGAAACTGCAAATATGATAAATCAAGCAAAAAAAGAAAAACGCCCGATTTTAGCAGTCGGTACAACGAGTGTTCGAACGCTCGAAAGCGCTGCGCAAAGTCTTTATAATGCAAAACAAAAAGGGCTTGTTCAGAATGATGATTTAATTATTCATCCTGGCACGTCGTCTACGAGAATTTTTATGTATCCTGGGTTTGAATTTAAGGTTGTAGATAAAATGTTCACTAATTTTCATACGCCAGAAAGCACTTTAATCATGCTGGTAAGCGCATTTGCTGGTAAAGAACACATAATGAACGCTTACAAACAAGCTGTTGCCCAAAAGTACAGATTTTTTAGTTATGGCGATTGTATGCTTATAGATTAGCCCGATAAAATTCAGTTAAGTTAACTGTTCTATTGAATATCTTATAAGATTTAAATATTGCTGTTTTATTATTGGCTTATAAACAATGCCTTCACTTTCTTTTTCAAACTGAAATGCGGCATCTGCAATGTAAAAATCAATATCTTTTGAAGATAGTGGCAATCTTAGGCCTAATAATCTATTTTCAAGTTCTTTTGCTCTGAATGTTATTTTTCCAGCAAAAGCTATTTTTATATTGTTTACAATTCCTTTTTCTGTATCGACCAAAAAAGTGTAAGATGCAGAAGTGTCGGTTATTTTGTTTTCTGGACCAAGCCTAAAAAATAAACTTATATCCCAATCTCTTAATGGAACTCGTATTTTGGTAAGAACAAAGCCTGCAGGGATTGTTTCAAACATTGTAAGAGGAATATTTCTTGTTTCAGATGGGCTTTTGAACTCTAAAATAGAATCAAAAGCCATTAATGGAGCGTAAAGTGTAAGTTTTTGCTTTTCATGCAAGATATTTCCACCTATTGTTGCAATATTTCTTACAAAAGGATTTGCAATTGTCTTTATGGAATCTGTTAAAATTTTAGGAAGATGGCGTTCTCCCAGATTTAAAATTTCTGAAAGGGTTGCTCCAGGACCGAATTCTATAAATCGTTCATGTTTGATAATTTGCTTTAGTTCTGGAATATTTGTTGTTGAAATTGTTTTTTTAGGCATTTGGTCTAAAGTTGTGCAAGCGCCAACTATTTTTAAGTTTGCAATAGTTTTTATGTGATAAAAAAGTTCTGAAAGATTTCTTGCATAAAATACATTACATTCTGTGTTATCCATTTTTGCCTCCTATAAAAAATCAATGAGAAAGTTTGCAACGCAAACTTAAAAGATTAAAACTTCAGTTTTAGGATTGATTTTTAAGTTCCTGTGCGGCGAGAATAAAAGTCAAATGAATATATGATTCCATTTATAAGGGTATCAATATCTGTGCAGCACGGAGAAAGATGTTTTATGTTTTCTCTTATGGAATCCCTTGTAGGCTTTTCGTTTAACCCAATAATGTATGCGGCTGCAAAAATTTTCCCGGCATTGCAAAATCCGCATAGTTTTATTCCTGCTTTTGAAAAACCTTTTATAATATCTGAATAAGTTTCTGATTTATAAAAATATTCCAAGGTTTCTATCTCTTTATTGATTACTAAGGCAATTGGAATTTTGCAAGCAGGAACAGGTTTCTTATTTAAAAGTACCGTACATGAACCGCAGGTTCCTTTTGTACAGCCTTCTTTTACGGATAGACACTTTTGTTGCCTTAAAACGTTTAACAGTTTTTCATCGGCACTAGCTTGAATCATAATTCTGTCTCCGTTGAGTATTATTGGAATGTTCATTTTTTATCAGCCCCTTCTGGCAATTCCTTTTCTCCAGCATTATTTTTTTGTTCAGAAGATTTTTTTTCATCTTCATTTTGATTTGTTTCTAATTCTTCTTTTAGTTGTGTTAGTTCGTAAAGTTTTTCTTCTGTGCAAGGTAATTCGTTTATTGTGTGGAACAAAGCAAGCGAAAGAGCCGAAGAAAATGCTGCAGGAAGTATGTTGTGGACAAGTTTTCCAATTTGGCAAGGAGTTTCATTCGATTGCATAAATGAAATTTTTATTTGGTCTGCAGAAAGCTTCGTGTCTTTTACAAGTTTTTCTAATTCCTGCTGAATTGCAAGCTTTACTGAATTTTCGGCAGCATTTATTGAAAGAATTTCTCCGCAATCGATTGCAATCCAAATTCCTTTTATTTTTTCTTGGAATGTATCAGCATTAAGTTCAACTTCAACAATTGCGCAGCCAAAGGCAACCGATTGAAATGGTGTTCCGCAAAAAGTTTCCGGATTCCATTGCCTTTTCATTGCTGGTGTTATAGTTTTTTTTGCTACAATTGGAAGAGGCGAGTGAAATCTTTTCTTTTGAATTTCTGCGCAGCATCTTTTTAATAGCAACGTCATTATGCTGATGTCATTATAAAAATTTTCTGGCATAGCAATTTCTTGCGAAGAAGAGAAGTCTGTGTCTATAAAGATTTTTTCTTCCTCAATTTGCAACATTCTAGAAATAATGTTTTTCCATATTGAAAGAACTGATTCAGACGGATTTACAGCTTTTATAATAACATTGCCTTCAATGTTTAATACTAGTTCCATTTTTTGATTTGCAATGACTTCCTCATCTCCTAAAAAACAAGAACCGTCGTATCCGCAAGAAAGGCCAATTCCTCTTCTTGGCAGTGCGAAAAAAGTTCTTCCGTTTTCGGATAGGTTTTGTATTGAAGAAAGTCTGTACGTTGTGTATTTTCGGTTAAAGTCACTTTGTTTTATGATTGCTTGTACAGTCTCGTTTACTTTTTTTAAGTTTAATGAGTATTGGGAAACATTTTTTTTAGGATTTAAAACAATATTTTGAACTCTAAGCGTTGTTGGCAAAATATCTGTTTTCTGGCAAATTTGCTGTATGTGGCTTTCAATTGCAAAAAATATTTGAGAATCGATTAGTTCCGTATATATTGATGATGGTGGATTCTGTGACGTGCGGATTTTTGCGGTAACTTGCATATTTTCTATGTTATAAATTCCTGTTGCAGCAATTGCAAGGCGGTCTGCAATTTTTTTTGCAAATGGATTTGTAAATCCTGCATCGCAGTCGATTTCTATTTGCATAGCCTTTATTTTTCCGTCTTTATTTATGGCAGTTCTGTGATTTACTTTTGTTTTTAAACTTGGAGCCATAAATTTTTGCTGCTCTTCCTTTGTTAAAATTAATTTTACAGGATGCTGGCTTAAAAGCGCGGCAAGGGCAGTTTGTACAGCTAGTGTTGTGCATCTCCAAATTCCGTTTGAATTTTTATCTGAAGAAAGCGTTTTTTGAATGTAAATATTTTCTTCTGAAATATTTAGAACTGATGAAATATTTTTTACGAGGTGATAGGCCCATTTTGTAGGTGTAAGAACTGTTAAAGAGCTGCCTTCAAAAAAACAAAGCGCTCCGCTTGTTTCGCACCAGTCGGGATTGAGCTCTTCTAGAGAAAAAGAATCTGAAATTTCGTAATCTGCTTTTGCAAAAAGATTTTTAATTGTAGAAGGTCTTTTTGCAGTGGCAAAAACCCCTGTTTTAACTATTCTCCGCGCAATTTCACTCTCATTTTTTTCATAAGGATTTACATTTTCAATAGTTTTTTCGATAAGCGACGGCTCTGCATAACTAAAATCTTTATCTTGCTTAGGAAGTTGATCTAACGAAGGCATAATGTTCATCATATCTACAAATTCAGCAATGTCGTTGTCTTTTGTGTCTACTTGATCTGGAAGTTTCAAAACAGGTCTTTTAAGTTCATTTGAAACCCTTTGCAGCGCAGATTCAATTGTCGTAATGTCAAAAGTTATTTGAATTTCGTCAGCAAGTTTTCGGACTGTGTTTAGTTCCGGTCCTACAAGAATTCCAACTGGTTCTCCTAAAAAATGAACGTGCTCGCTGCAAAAGACTCTTGTTTCTGTGTCTAGGGTTCTTATTTTGTTTTCACCAGGAATGTCTCTTGCTGTATACAGGTAGTATCCTTCTGGAATATCTTTCATGGTTATGTTAGTTATTTTTCCAGATGCCACTGGTGAACGCACTAAAGCTGCATATAATATGCCTTTTTTGCTGCAATCAGTGTAATAATCTTTTGAAAAAAATGAGTTTGTGTTCTTTTTTGAAAGTCCTGCTGTTTTTTTACGCATGGTATTCTTTTCCTATTTTTAAAACAGATTCGATTACTAAGTTAATCATTTCGTCTGTCATATCTGGCCAAAGAGGAAGTGTTATTGTTGAAGTGTATTGTTTTTCTGCATTTGGAAAGTTATCTTTTGTAAAATTTTTGTAAAGTTTTTTCCAATATGTAAATCTAAAAAGCGGAATAAAGTGAACGGAAATTCCGACTCCATTTTTTTGTAACGTTTTTGCAAAATCATCTCTGCCTATTTTTAATTTTTCTGGGATAATTCTCATTAAGTAAAGATGCCAAGCATTTCCTTCTGAATCTGGCGGCAGTTTTATAAAATCACAGTTTTTAAATGCTTCATTATATTTTTTTACTATTTCTTTTCTTTTCGAAAAGAACAATTCTGCTTTTTTTAGTTGGCAGCAACCGATTGAGGCTAGAATATCTGGAAGATTAAATTTGTATCCAGGAGCAATAATATCGTATTCCCAGCTTGCTCTAGGAGAGGTGTATCTGTCCCAAGTGTTTCTGTCCATTCCGTGCATGCGCATTGAAGTCATTCTTTTTGCAAGTTCTTTATTCCTAGTGCAGACCATTCCTCCTTCTGCTGTAGTTATAGTTTTTGTTACGTAAAATGAAAAAACTCCTATATCGCCAATTGAACCTGCATAGCCTAGTTCTGTTTTGCTTGGAAAAGAATGAGCTGCATCTTCAATTACTTTGACATTATATTTTTTTGCAAGCTGCATTATTTTTTTCATATTGCAAAGATTTCCGCCTATGTGCACAGGAACAATTGCCTTTACTTTTTTTCCTTTAGAAGATTTTAAAATTTTTTCGATTTTATTGCAGTCAATGCTATAAGTGTCTTCTTCAATGTCTGCAAAGTATACATCTGCCCCTAAATGTCTTGCGCAGGCTGCTGTAGAAACAAATGTGTAGGGAGTTGTTATAATGGCAGTTCCTTTTTTTACTCCGCAAGCTTCCATTGCAAGAATCATTCCGCTAGTGTTTGAATTTACTGCCAAACTTATGACGCTAGAATCTTCAAGTCCAAAGTCTTTTCTGTTTTTTAGGCAGGAGGAATCTTTATTCATGAAATCGCTAAAATCTTGTTCAAATTTAAGAGCGTATTTGCCGGTTGTAAGCCAGCCTGAACGCAATACGTCTAAAACAGCATCTTCTTCTTCTTTTGAAATTGAAGGTTTTGAATAACGAACTTTTAATGAATCTGCATCGCTCATAATTTATTTCCTATTTGCTATAAAATCCTTTTAAAGACGGAAAGTTGTTGCAAAGAATGTTTATAAGAATATCTTTGTTTCTGTAAATATCTTGATTTAGCTGGTTATTTTCATAAAAGCAAATTGGTTTTAATTCATTTAGCAAAGAATCTAGTCGTTCTTTAGAAAAGTATATGTTTTTTAACCTTAAGATTTTTGGAAAATTTGTTTTTTCGGGTTGTTCTTCTTTTAACCATAGAGGTTCTGTTGAGCGTTCGCCTTTTCGTTTGCCTATTATTTTAATATCTATATCTTTATAAGGCTTTAGCCCGCTAAATTTTATTATTTGTTCTGCAAGGTCTATTATTTTTATAGGTTCGCCCATATCTAGCAGATAAGATTCCTTGTTGTTTCCAACTCCTCCGGTTTGCAGGACAAGAGAGCAAGCTTCAGGGATTGTCATAAAGAAGCGTTCCATGTCATCAGAAGTTACAGTTACAGGACCTCCATTTTTTATCTGCTCCATAAAAAGGGGAAGAATAGAGCCTCTTGAGCCTAGTACATTTCCAAATCGCACAAACATAAATTTTTTGTTTTTCTCCGTTTGGCTTGCCGCTTGCAAAACTAGCTTTTCGCAAATCATTTTAGAAACCCCATACACGCTTACTGGAGAAACAGCTTTATCTGTAGAAATAAGAACAAATCTTTGCACGTTTTCTTCAAGGCTTGCATCCAAAAGGTTTTTAGTGCCAAATACATTGTTTTGTATTGCAGCCACAGGGTTTTCTTCCATTAGCGGAACGTGTTTGTAGGCTGCGCAGTGAAAAATTACATCGCATTTTGTTTTTTTTATAATATACTTTGTGTATGCCCTGTCTGTCATGTCGCCAATGATTGGAACAATAGTTGCTTTTTCGCCTACACCCTCGTGCTGCAAGAGTCTTAATTCTCTGTCAATTTGATATATAGAATTTTCTCCATGACCAAAAAGATACAGGCGCTCAGCTCCTCCAGAAAGAAGCTGCCTTGAAAGCTCTGAGCCGATTGAACCTCCTGCGCCTGTTATTAGAACTCTTTTTCCCCTAAGGTATGAAAGGCTTTCTTTTAAAGGAATTTTTACAGGAGTTCTTCCAAGTATATCTAATGGGTCAATCTCTCTGGTTTGAACTAGGTGAGCAGAACCTGTAACCACTTGAGAAATTCCTGGAAGAATTTTTATGTGCGAAAATCCGCTTTTTTTTAGGGTTTCGTATATTTGCCGAATTCGTTCAACGCTTGCACTTGGAATAGCTATAATGGCTTCGTCTTGCTCTGTGCATCTTAAGATTGCAGTAATATTTGAAATTGGTCCTAAAACGGGAATGCCATCTATTTGTTTTCCTATTAGATTTGTATCATCGTCTAAAAAAGCTGCTACAGAGCCAAATGTTTTTTTTCGTTTTATATCGTCTGCAATAGTCTGTCCTGCAAAGCCAGCGCCAATTATATATAAATGCCTTTCATTAATCATTGCTATTGCCTCGTTTTATATCGTTGTGTTTAGTTTGACAGTTCTAAAGTCTCGCTTCTATAAATTTTGAAAAAACGCTTGCAGCGAACTTGCAATTCGTTCAGATGGTTGTGCTCGCGCTTCGTTTGAATGGCTTTTGTTTGCTATGCAACCTTGATTGTTCTTGTCGCACAAAATCTTCACAAATTGCAATTTCGCTTACGCTTTTATTCTTTTTCCTAAAAACTTGACTTTCGCCTTATTATATCATAAGCAGATTTGTTTCTCAATTAAACGTTATTATATATTCAAAATAACTCTAAACAGAAATATTTTTTTTTCCGAACATTAAAAAGAAGGGGATTTTTGGAGAGAATTTTGGGAGTTGTTGATGAAAAAAGGATTTTTTATTCTTTTTGGATTTGTTTTTTTAGGAGTTCAGTCTGTTTTTTGCAAAGGACTTTCTTTTGAACTTGTTCAAAGATCAGGAAACATAAAAGACGTGTGCGAAGCGTCTTTGGTTTTTGAAGATGAGCTTATGAATTGCTTTTTTGATTCTGGATTTATTGTTTCTAATTTTCCAACAGTAGTTTCTTCTTCTGACAAAAATGATGAAAAACTTTTTGAAAAAGCTTTTGCGCAGTCAAGCGAAGGTCTTGCCGATTATTTTGTTCAAATTAAACTATTTTTTAATAATCTAAAAGATGATGAAAAAAATCTTCCATCACTAAGTCAAATTGAAAAGGTGTCTTGGAAAATAGTTGCCGTAAAAGATGGAAACTTAATAAACTATGGGGAAAGAAAAGTTTTAGATAGAAAAAAATTGAATTCTGAATTTGGAATAAAAGATTTTTCTGCAGCCTTTGCCACTGACTTAATAAGTTTTGTGAATACAAAGGGTTAAACTAGAGGGGTATATATATGAAAAAGATTTTTAGTCTGTTTGCTTCACTTTTTTTAGTAGGTTTGCTGTTTACTTCTTTTAGCACTTCTTTAGATGGGCGTGCATTAGTCGCTGACGAAGGAGCGATGCCAAAAGGTGCATTTGCAAAAACAGTTGGTTATCTTCCAGGTGACACAATTATTGTTACAAATTTAACTAATGGTAAAAATATTGACATTCTTGTTATTGGAGCGCTAGACCCTTCTGAAGGCGTTGCAATTCTTCTTTCTCCTGAAGCTGCGGAACTTGTTGGAATAAAAAAGGGTGCTGACACCGTCGTAAAGATTACAAAGCGTTCTGGGCAGTTAGATGAAGCTTGCACAGGAACTGCGGTAATCGGCGTTGAAAATAAAAAAGAAGAAGCAGCTGAGCAAAATACTGATGAAAATAAAGTGGAAACTTCAGAAGTTGCAGAACTTAATGGCGAAAAATCTGCTGAAGCAAAAACAGAAATCGCTTCAAATGACCAGGAAGCTACGCAAGAAACAGAAGCCTCTGTCGAAAGTGAAAATACTCCTGCAGAAGAAGAAACAACTAAAGATTCTGATTTAGAAGAAACTGCTCCTTCTCTTGAAACTGTCCCTGCAGAAACGTCTGAAGAAAATTTAGCAGCTTCAGAGGGTGAAGAAAAAAGTAATGATGGTGTAGAAGTAATACAAGCTACTGAAGAAGAGCCTGCAAAGGATGATAAAATTGAATCTGAAAAAGTAAATCAAGAAGAACTTTCTTTTGATGATGTGCAAGAAACAGAAGAAAAAGAAAGCGAAGCTGAAGTAGAATCTGTTGAGCCTGAAAACTTGGCTTCAGAGGAGTCTTTTGAAAATAAAGAGCCTGTTGCAAAGGATGAAGATGCTGTGGAAGCTGAAATTCCTTCAGAATCTGTAGCTCCAGAAAATTTGGACGACTTAAAAGAAGATGATAAAGAAAAAATACAAGACAGCGCATCAATTTCTGAGGATAATAATGAAGAACTCATTTCTCCTGTAGAAAAAGAAGAACTGCCACAAGAAACAGAAGATAGCGAAGCTGTTGCAAATACAGAAAATATTCCTCAGGAAGAAGACTCTGTTAAAATGGAAGCTATAAAAAAAGAAGAGCTTCCAGAGGAGGATCTTTCAAAGGAGGAAGTTTCTAAAGAAGAATTGCCGCCAGCAGAAGAAACTGAAAGCAATAGTGAAAAAATCGAAGCAGAAAATATTCCTTCAGAAGAAGATACTTCTTTAAATGAAGCTGGTAGCGATAAAGGCATCGCTCCACAAAAGAGCGTCGCAGAAGTTGGTGAGCCAGAGTCAAACGACGAATCTTATGAAGGTATAATTCTTGTTCCTGCAGAATCAAATCCTCCAGAGGCTTCTGCAGATGCAGAAAATCCTGAAACTGTTGCAGAAGAATCAAGCGAAGTTTCTAAAGACTCTGAAGAAGATTCTAAAGGAGTTCCTGTGCAAAAAGAAGAAAATCCATATTCTGAGATAAATAAATACACAGTTGAAAGTCTAAATTCTCTTAAGAGCGGCAAATACTACGTTCAGATTGCGGTGCTTTCTGATGAAAATAATATAAAGTCGCTTATTTCTAAGTATGGAAAAAAATATCCTATTACGCTTGTTCCGTTAGTTTCTAAAAAAGGTTATCAAGTTTTGATTGGACCTATAGGAATGGATGAATATGGAACTGTGCTTAATCGCTTTAAAAATGATGGATATAAAGATTCTTTCTTGCGTAAGATAAAGTAAAGTGCTACAGTATAATTAAAATTATGCCGGGCTTTAGCGCGACGATTTGTGAGGTTATATAAATGGGAAAGAAAAATATTGATTGGTCAAATCTTCCATTTGGCTATATAAAAACAGACAAACGTTTTATTGCAGAATACAAAGATGGCTCTTGGAACAAAGGAAAACTTTCAAAAGATGGAAATGTTTGCATAAGCGAATGTGCAGGTGTTCTTCAGTATGCGCAAACCTGTTTTGAAGGACTAAAGGCATATACCACAAAAGATGGTAAAATTGTTACGTTCCGCCCTGATTTGAATGCTAGCCGAATGGCGGACAGTTGCCGCCGGCTTGAAATGCCTGTTTTTCCAGAAGACAGATTTGTTCAAGCCGTACTCGATACTGTAAAAGCAAATATTGATTGGGTTCCTCCATTTGGAACTGGCGCAACTCTGTATATACGTCCATTTATGTTTGGCTCGGATGCTGTCATTGGTGTAAAGCCTTCTGCTGAATATCAGTTTAGAATTTTTGTTACTCCAGTAGGACCTTATTTTAAAGGTGGCGTAAAACCTATTGTTGTGAGAATTTCTGACTTAGACAGGGCAGCTCCTCACGGAACTGGTAATATAAAGGCAGGCTTAAATTATGCTATGAGTTTGTACAACATAGTTGACGCTCATAAATGCGGCTATGCAGAAAATCTTTATACAGATCCTGCTACTCACACATATATTGAAGAAACTGGCGGCGCGAACGTTTTGTTTGTAACAAAGGATGGGAAACTGGTTACTCCGAAATCTAGCAGCATTTTGCCTTCTATTACAAGGCGTTCCCTTGTTCAAGTTGCAAAGGACTATTTAGGAATTGAAGTAGAAGAACGCCAAATAAACAAAAATGAGCTTTCTGATTTTGCAGAATGTGGACTTTGTGGAACAGCCGCAGTTATTTCTCCTATTGGAAAGATTGTTGACCACGAAAAAGAAATTCTTGTTCCTAGTGGAATGGAAAAAATCGGTCCGGTTTTGGCTAAACTTCGCGAAACTCTTACAGGTATTCAAATGGGCGAAATTAAAGCCCCTGATGGTTGGATATATACAGTTCGCGATTAAAATAACTTTGAATAAAAACTGGGTTTGCATATTGCAGACCACAATAAAAGTATATCTTTTACAATTCATTTAAAATATGTTACAATATATATGTATGAATTGTTCAAAGGTATACTTTTTTTTTATTTTATCTTTTCTATGCTGCATTGTTTTCAATTCATGCTCTAATAATCATTTGACCGAAGAACTTGTTGCTGATGAGGTAACTTTAAAATCAATTTCAACTAAAACGGAAAATGAGCTATCTTGGACAAAAGAACTTGAAAGTACTCGCCTTGTTGAAGATATTTCTAAAAATTCCTATATAGATAGCAAGGTAAAGCTTACTCCTCAAAATTACATTGTTGCCACCGCTGAAAAAAAAAGCAGGATATATCCATGTTTGGAAGGTTTTGGAAGTCTTGATACAACAGAAATTAATTCTATTTTAATGAATAGTTTGCTTTCTTTTTGCGATTCTATATGTTCTTGGAATTTTTCTATAAATCAAATTGAAAGCACTGATGCATTTTTCCTTATACTTTTTAAGCACGATGTTGAATCCGATTGGAAAGCTCGTTTTAAAAAGGAATTTTCTCTTAATTCTCAAAATAGACTTTTTGATTCTTTTATTGTGGGCAAGCCTTTTTTTGAAGATTCCGCAATAGAAATTCCTATCCGTTTTTTTTGTGAGTATGGATATTTGGATGTAAAAGTGTCTTACTTAAACGATTCGTTTGAAAAAATAGAGCAGTTAAAAATTGTAGGGTGGGGAACAAAATAACCTTGCTAATTCATATATCTTTTTATAAGAGAGGTTTTTTATGGAAAAAAATGAACTTTCGGGAATAGAACGTGAGTTAGTTTTAAAATATCTTATTGACGGAAATGTTCCTCTTACAATAACGCCAGTTTCCCAGAACGAAAAAACTTCTGCAGAAGAACAGCTTGAAATCCATTCGCTTTCTTCTGAAATGTTTTCTGTTGCAATTCCTTCAAAAGATATTTCTGTATTAAAACAAGGAATTATTCTATTAACGAATCCTCCAGAAAAAATTTCTTCCTTTGAAGGAAAAAAAGTTAAGGTTGAATTTTATTTTAATAGGCTAGGGCTTTTTTTTATAACAGAAATGAAAAAAGTAAGTTCTGGTCCAGCTTTAGTAATTCCTCAAGTTATTTCCAGAATAAAAGATGTCCCTATAGAACAAAAATATGATTTTTCTGCAAAACTTTACTATTCTTTAGATTCTTCAAAGCAAAATTCTTTAGATTGCGTTCCAGCTATGGGATTTAAATTGTTTTCAAGACCTGTTTGGAGTTCTATAGATTTAGAAAATCAGAAAAAAGCAAAAAATCTTCTTGAAAAATTTGTACTTCAAGCAAGAAAATCTGGAAAAGCAGGAAATGGCGTGCATTTAATCAATATTTGCAGATATATGGTAGAAGATTATGTAGAAACAATAGAATCTATTCAAGGAAGATTGAAACCACTCGATATTTTATTTGTAAATCATGAGAGAATTGTTCTTGCTTCGGAATTAAATGAAGCTTTTTCGATTCAAGAAGGCGGGGAATATCCTCTTGAAATGACTTTTGTTTTAAAAGATTCGCCTTCTGTGTCTAGAAAAATCTTTGTTACTTGCAGAGCAGATACTGTATTCTATTCTGATGATAAAAAGATATTCGCCGCTGATTGTAGTTACACAAGCTTGCAAGAAGAAGATTGCCGCTTTTTGTATGAGAAAGCGACAAAAACTCTTTTTGTATAATTTAAGTTTTATGCAGACTTAAAAACGGTAAAGTCAAGGTCTTGAGCGTAAGCGTACCTTGACCAGGCGTATTTTAGGTTTATACGAACCTTAAAAACGGCTGAGTCAAGGTCTTGAGCGTAAGCGTACCTTGACCAGACGTATTACTTCTTTTTAGGTCCGATTTTGTCGAATCCGCAGTAAGGAACTAATACTTGAGGAATTGTTATTGAGCCGTCGGCATTTTGATAGTTTTCAAATATTGCAAGCATAGCTCTTCCTACTGCTATTGCAGTTCCATTCAAAGTGTGAACATATTTATTTTTGCCGTCATCATCCTTGTATTTTATGTTTAGTCGGCGAGCTTGGTAGTCTGTGCAGTTTGAAGTAGATGTTACTTCTCCGTATTCGCCGCCGTTTCTTCCAGGCATCCAAGCTTCTAAATCCCATTTTCTGTAGGCTGGAGCTCCTAAATCTCCTGAACAAGTATCTACAACATGGAAAGGAAGTCCTAACCCTGTAAAAATTTCTTCTTCAATTTGGCGAAGCTTTTCATGCATTTCATCAGACTTTTCTGGTGTGCTGTAAACAAACATTTCTACTTTATCAAACTGATGAACACGGTAAAGACCTTTTGAAAATTGTCCTGCAGCGCCAGCTTCCCTTCTAAAGCAGTGAGAAAGTCCGCCGTACATTAACGGCAATTTTGATTTTTCAAGTATTTCGCCAGAGTGATAACCGCCAAGCGTTATTTCCGCTGTTGCAACAAGACAGGTTCCTTCTTCTTCAATTGAATAAACATTCGATTCGTTTCCACGTGGATTAAATCCAATGCCTTTTAGCACTTCTTCTTTTGCAATGTCAGGTGTAATAAAAATTTCAAATCCGTGTTTTTTCAATGTATTTAGCGCATACATTATAAGTGCTTGTTCAAGGAACACAGATTCGTTTTTGAGATAGTAAAATTTTGGTCCAGAAACTTTTGTTCCTCTATCAAAATCTAACAAGTCTAGTTCTTCTGCAAGTTGAACATGGTCTTTAGGCTCAAAGTCAAATTTTCTAGGAGTTCCCACTTTTTTTACTTCAAGATTTTCAGTGTCAAGTTTTCCTATTGGCGCATCTGGATGAATCATGTTTGGAATCTGGCGAGCTGCTTCTTCAAGGGCTGTTTCTGTTTCTGAAAGTTCTTTTTCAAATTGGGCGAGTTCTTCTTTTAGGTTTTTGCCCGTTTCAATGAGTTCGGCTCTAGTTTTGTCGTCCAATTTTTGTTTCATTGCTTTTGCGTTTTCATTTCGTTTTTGCTGAAGTTCTTGCTGCTTTGTTACTAAAGCTGTTCTTTTATCAAACAGTTCTACAACTTTATCTGCATCCGCATGCATATTTCTGTTCTTTATGTTTTCTTTTACCGCTTCAAGGTTGTCTTTTATAAATTTATAATCTAACATTTGTTGTTCTCCTATAAGAAAGTTTGCATCGCAAACTATAAATATAATTTTTATTGAAGTGAATAAGTTACTTCTACTTCTGAGGTAACATTTATCTTTCCTGCTGAAAAGACTTCTTCGCAAGCCTTTAATTCTGAAATTGCTTCAACTTGACCAACTTTTGAACCACTTGGGCTTGCAATTTGACCTGCAGTATCAAGTGCTTGCTGAATTGCAGTTGTTCTAACCCTTCTTGCAACACTTGCTAAATCGCTAATTCCATATTTAAAAGAAACTAATCTTACACTTGATGTTTTGCAATCAACTACAGCGGGAACTAGTTCTAGATTTCTTACAGTAACAACGATACTTCGTTTTGCTTCGTATTGCGCAGTTGGTGTAGAAATGGTGCAATTTCCAATAAAAATATCGTTTTCATTTACGCCTGCATTTTTCAAAGAATCGCACAGTCTGGTTGTAAGTGTGTTGTTGTCTGTTGTAATTTGTTTTGCGCTCCAACCTATTGTAGATAGCGAAAATTCTATAGTTGCAATATCCGGTTCAACTGATATAGAACCTTTTCCGTTTACTGTAATTGTTCTCACAGGTTCTACAGTTTTGTTTACAGTGCATGAGCTTAATAGTGCAACTGCAGAAAATACTGCACAAACAAATTTTATTCCTTTTTTCATAGGACCTCCAAAATTATCTTATATTTATATAAAAACGCTTAAGAAAAATACTTCGCTTATTTGCATTTTCCCATAAGCGGCTAGATGGATAGTTTTTTACAACCATATCGTATGATTCTATTGCGTTCTTTATGTTCTGTACAGGGGATTTCTGTTCTAAAATTTGACCTTGAAGATACAAGCCTTCGTCTAGTTTTGAAGATGCTTTGTCAAAAAAAATAGTTATAGATTCAAGTGCCTGAGGATACTGCTTGTTGTTGTATTCATTTTTAGCCTTTTCTAATAACTGTTCCGCATTTAGTTTTGTGTTTTCTATTTGTTCTAATTCGGCTTGCGAATTTTTCAAAGAATATTCGTCTTTTTTTGCAGTTGCATTTATTGATTCTTCTTGTTTTAATGGCAACTCTTTGTTTTCCGAATTTTGAATTACAGTTTTTAAGCTTGATTCTTTTTTATCTTCGTTTTGAGTTTTTGATATTTCTTTATTAGAGTCCTCTGAGTTTTTGTTTGCTTCATTTTTATCCGGCAGAGAAGACATTTTCGCAGTATTTTCAATCAGTTTCTTATTATCTTTTATGGTTTGAGCCGTAATGGTTGCTTTAGGGGGAACTATATTCGCGTACAAAGGTGCTTCAATTTTTTCGTCGCTTTCTGGCAATGAATTATCTACGTTCACTTCGAGATAGTCATCAATGTATTCGCCAGTTAATGCGTCATTTTTATAAAAATGAAGTAAAAATGTTCCAGCCATTCTTGAACGAAGCGTAAACGTCTGGTCTTTGCCGCCGAGCTTTCTTCCTCCAAAAACAAAATTCTTATTTCTAATATCCAAATTACCGTCTTTATCAATATTGCCTTGATATATCCAGCCTTTGCCAGGATAAGTTATATTAATGTATTGATTTCTGTGCATATCTACGCTTCTAGAAGGTTTTATTTCTTTCTTAGATTCGTGCTCGTTAGGCAGTTCAGTGTTTTCCGAAGATTCTTCTGCCTCGTTAAATAAAAATGATTTATCATCATTTTTTTCCTGACTGGTTTCTTGCGTTTCAATTTCAGAAGATTGATTTTTTTTGTCTTCTTCATAGGATGATGGCTCTTTTTCTAATTGCTCTGAAGAATTTTCTACAGAATTTTGATTTTCGTCCTGGATTAAAAGCTGTTCTTTTTCATTTTCTAAAGAATTAACAGGTTCGTAGATTTTTTTGTCTTCATTTTGCTCAGGTACGCTTTCGTTTGTAGTAGTATCTTGATAGGGAATTTCTGGCAAGTCTTCTGGCAAAATTTTTTCAGTATCAAAATTTTCAGGTTTTTCAGATTCTGATATTGAAGAATCTTGTTCATTTTCAGTTTTTTGTTCTTCTGAAATTTCAGTTTCATTTTGATTTTTAGAGTCTTCCAAATTTTGATTATCGTTTGAATTTTGAGTATTTTCGTTCCCTTCTTGCTCTTTAGAAGTTTTGTTGTTTGTTGGACTCAAATTATCAGAATTATTTTCAGAAAGCGCCTGTTTTTGCTCTTCGTTTTCTTGCAAAGTTGTTTCTGCTTCGTTAATAGGTGATTCTTGCTGTTTTTTTGGTGTAGAGGCACAAGAAAATAAGACAAATGTTAAGGCTAAAAAACATAAACTCTTAAAAGATTTTTGTATTTTAAAAAAAGTCATGGAGCTGCTCCAAGTATATCAGAAATTGTTCTATCGTTTGCATCTGACAGTTTTTGAAGTTCTTGTTCGTTGGGGATTGTAAACCATTTGCCAATTTCTTCTTGAGGCCACTGTTTTTCAGTTTTTCTTGTTGTATCATATTCGCTGGAAACTGTTGGACCTTGGGGAATAAGCAATTTTTGGTCTATTACGAGCGTTTTTTCAGCATCTTTATGAATTTCTTTGTGCTGAAACTTTGAACAAACAAGGACTACAATCGCGCTTAAAGTCATAAAGATTAATATAGCGCAAATTGTCAGAGTTATTCTTCTGTTTGTTTTGAGAAAACTTTCAATTTTTTTAAAGAAAACTTGAGCAGCAGGCATTGCTATTTTATTTCATCCTTATTAGTTTTTTCTACTTGCTGCAATTTTTCATCCATTGAATTAGAACTGTTATTTTCTTCAATTTGTTTTGCTTCTTTTGCAAGTTTTTTTTCTTGAAGTTTTCTTTTTTCTTCTTCTTTTTTGATTCTCTCTATTTCAGGGTCGGTTATTGTTCCGTCCGGATTGTAAATGCGTTTTGGTGGACGCGGTGGAATATAAGCGCCTTCTTCTGGAGGAACATCTTCTTCTACAAAGTTGTCCTGCTTAATTTTGTCTTTAGTTCCAATTTTTATATCTTTGTCAAGTTTTAGCGCAATTATTTTGCTAACCCCGGATTCTTCCATTGTGATTCCGAGCATGGTTCCCGCGCTAGTAACAGTTTTTTTGTTGTGAGTAATTACAATGTACTGGCTGACATTTGCAAAAGTTTCCAAAGTTGTTACAAAACTTGAAACGTTTTTATCATCAAGAGCTGCATCGATTTCATCTAACAAGCAAAACGGGCTTGGCCGCACTTGATATGTTGCAAAGAGCAGGGCTACCGCTGTCATTGTTTTTTCGCCGCCAGAAAGCAGGGCTATGCTTTCAAGTTTTTTTCCAGGCGGCTGCGCAAGTATTGCGATTCCGCTTGTAAGCACGTTTTGAGGATCTTCTAGTCTAAGTTCAGCTCTTCCTCCGTTAAATAATCTTCTGAACATATTGTGAAAATTCTTTTTAATCTTGTTATATGTTTCAAGGAACATTTCAGAAGATTTTGATTTTATTTCTTCGCTTACACGGATAAGATTATCTAAAGATTTTTGAGTATCTTCATAGTTTGCTTTTTGCCTTTCATATCGCTCCTTTATTTCGCTAAATTCTTCAGGAGCCATCAAATTTACTTGGCCACATGCTTTAAGTTCTTCTTTTGCCGAAAGTAGTTTTTCTCTAAGCTCTGCAGAAGTTTTTGTAATTTTGTACATGTGTTCTTCAAATTCCATTAAGCTGCGGCTGTGCTGTTCCTGGAAATTCTGCTTTAAATTTTTAATTTCAGTGTCGCTTGAATTTAGAGATAAAGAAAGTCTTTCGTATTGAGCTTGAAACTTATTCTGTTCTTCTTGCTTTTTTATAAGCTTGTCTTTTTTTCCAGAAACATTAGAATTGTTTTCTGCAATTTTTGAATCAAGTTCTTTTAATTCTTCTGCAAGCTTTATTCCCCTATGTTCAATTTCCGCCAGCTCTTGCTGAATTTCTTCTATTCTTTCGTTTATCTCGTCAGCATTTTTGCTTTCCGCATCATATTCTTCTTCTATGGAACGCAATGAGTTCTGTGAAGATACTAAATTTCTTCGCAAAAGGCTAGTCTGTTGCATAGATGACTGAATTTGAGTTTCCATTCTAGCTTTGTTTTCGCGAAGCTTGCTGCAAGTTTCCTTGTATTCGCTTATTTTAGAAACAAGATTTGAATTCTGGCTGTTCAGTGATTCAATGTCTTTGTTTAATTGTTCAATTTCGTTGAGATTTTCAGATATTTTTTTATCTAAATCCCTTTTTTTAGTCATTATTCCTTCTGGACTTAGAAATTCTACGATAAATGCAGGACTGGTTTTTTCATACTCTAAAAACGATTCATCTAGTTCTTGTGCAATTTTTTTTATTTCATCGAATGCAAGAACTGCATCTTTTGCGGATTGTTCGTAATTCTTTTGTTCATGCGAAGATTTTGCAAAGTCGTTAAATATATTTTTTCGGCCTTCAACAAAAATCTTTAGCTTTTGCAATTTTTCCACAAATGAATCTTTTGCTTTTTTCATTGCGGAATCTGAAAAACCTGCATCTTTCAGCTTTGAATCAAGCATTGTGACAATATCTTCTGTTATTGAAGCAAGTTCATTCTGAAGATTTTTTCGTTTTTCGTCTAAAGCTGAAATTTCATTCTTTTTTTCTACAGTAATTTTATCGTTTGATGTTATTTGTGTTCCGGCAGTTACAATATTTTCTTCAAAGTCTGCAATGTTTTTTTCAACTTCGGCAATTTGCTTTTCTTTTGAATGAAGTTCTGCTTCCTGTTCATCAATTTCATCTTCAAGTTCAGCAATATTTTCTTCTGTTGACTGTTTTTTTATTTCAAGCGTGGCAATTTTTTCCTTTATGGATCTAGCTTGCGTGTTTAATTGATTTGCAAGGTCATTTTTTCCATTTTTTTCTTTTTGAATACCGATAAGTTCTGCCTGCATGGAATACACTCTTTCCTGCATTTCCTTTACCTTATCCATATTTTCAGAAATTGTATTGTTTATTTCTTCAATTTCTGCCCTGACTTGATTTCTTTTCTTTTCAACTTCAACAAGTTCATTCTCGTGGCGAGCTTTGTCAGTGATAAAGTTTTTTAATTTTAAAAGAGTTAAATCTAATTCGTAGTTAAAAATGTCTTCTTTTATTTTGCGGTATTTAGATGTTTTTTCTGCCTGAACTTTTAGACTATCATAGGAACGCTTTATTTCTGCCATCGCAACTTCAATTTGCTGCATGTTTTGGCGAGTCTGTTCAAGTTCTCTTTCTGCAATTGCACACTCTTCTTTTGATCTGCTGATTCCTGCTGCTTCTTCAAATAGATAGCGACGGTCTTCTGGTTTGCTAGAAAGAATTTGATCTATTTTTCCCTGTTCCATTACAGAGTATGCCGATTTTCCAACGCCTGTGTCCATGAACAGTTTTACAATATCTTTAGAAGTTGCTGGTTTGTTGTTTATAAAATACTCTTGCTCTCCAGAGCGATAAAGGCGTCTTTTTATGGCAATTTCTGACTCTTCCATAGGAAGAAGACCATTTTCATTGCACATAGTTAAAGTAACTTCTGCTACATTCAAAGCAGGTCTTCTTTCTGTCCCTGTAAAGATAACATCGGTTTTTTCATTTGCACGCAAATTTTTAGGTTTCTTTTCTGCAAGAACCCATTTTATAGCGTCAACAACATTGCTCTTTCCGCAACCGTTAGGTCCTAGCAAGGCTGTTATTCCGTCAGAAAAATCAATATGGGTGCGATCAGCAAACGACTTAAAACCAAATATATCAAGACTTTTTAAAAACACATGAACCTCATTTATCTTTTTAGTATACTGTTTTTATAGAGTTGATTCAATGCACTTTTTTGCGCTTTTTTGCGCAAGTAATTTTAAATTAAATTTGTGGAGCGCAAACTTTTCCGTAAATAATTTCTTTTGGATATATCACTATTCCAAGTTTTTTTTCTAAGGCAGAAAGTTTTCTAAGTTCATATTCATCGCCTATAACTATATTTATTCCTTTTTTTCCAGCTCTAGCTGTTCTTCCTGCTCTATGAATAAAAAAATCTGAATCAGATGGTAAATCTAATTGAATAATGTGTGTAATTCCTTTTATGTCTAAACCTCTTGCGGCTAAATCGCTTGTAATCAGAAATTTTATTTTTCCACTTCGAAATCTGTCTAGCGCAGCTTTTCTGTCTTTTTTGTCAGATCTTGAATGAAGAGGAATGCACTGAATTTTTTTATATGTCAATTTTGTATAAATATTTTCAACTTGATCTGCACGGCTTGTAAAAATTAAAGCTTTTTCAGGAGCTTCTGCAAGAATAAACTTTTTTAAAACTTCAATTTTATCTCTTGATTCTGCATGTATCGCCCAATGTTCAATATTCTTTTTTAAGACATCTTCTTCTGGCATTACTATAGTTTTAAAATCTTTAAAAAAGTTTTTTGTGTTTTTATCAATTGTTGCGGAGCATACAATTTTTTGGCAGTTTTCTGGCATTTGCTGCAACAAATTTTTAGTTTCTTCAACTAATTCTTTTTTTACAAGGCGGTCTGCTTCATCAAAAACTATAGCAGATACATTTTGCTGTTTTATTTTTTTTAAATGAATAAGTTCAACCAGTCTTGCTGGCGTTCCTGCTATAATTTCGGGTTTCTCTTTTAGAGTTTCTATTTGTCTTTTTAAGGGGACTCCTCCAATAAACAGAGCAGACTTTAATGAGCATATTTTTTTTATATTTTGATTTATTTGAGAAGCTAATTCAAAAGTTGGCGCGCAAATTATTAATTTTATAGAAGAATCTTTTTTTTCATTTTCAGTTTGATTATTTAATATCTTTGAAATTAATGGCAATAGATAGCAAAAAGTTTTGCCTGTCCCCGTTTCTGATTGAAAAATAAGATTTGAGCCTTCTGTTATAATAGGAATAACGACAGATTGCACTTTTGTAGGTGTCTTTATGTCTATTTTTGAAAGATTTTCTTGTAAAGTTGAGTTTAGAGTTAAGAATGTATTATTTTCAATCATGTTGTGAGTATAGCACAGTAATTATTATTGTGCTATAATAAAAGGATATGAAAATTGGTATAGATACTTTTGGCTGCGATCACGCGCGTTCAGGACTTGGAACTTACATCTTGTCATTTGTTTCGAATATTTCTTCAGAAAGCGATGTAAAAGTTGAGCTTTTTGGTTCTGAACTAGATCGCTTTACATATACATCTGGAAAAGATATAGCGTATAAGTCTGTAAATATTGCGGACAGTTTAAATATGGAACGTTTGTGGCATTTTACAAATTCTTCAAAATTTGGAACCATGCAAAACTATGATTTAATTATATATCCCGCGCCGGAAAGAGTTCTTCCCGTTTCTTTTAAGATTCCTGGAATTGCGGTCGTAAATACCATTCTTTCAAATGTTGTTGAAGGAAATAAAGACTGGATTCAAAAACTTCAAATAAAACGAGGTCTTTCTAACGTTCAAAAAATTATTGCCGCAAGCGCTTTCATTCGAGATGATTTAATTAGTCACGGAATTGATAAAGATAAAATTGAAGTCGTTTACAACGGAATCGATCACAAGTTGTTTTTCCCTGCAATTGAATTAAATTCTGATGTAGTTGATATAAAGCCATTTGCAATAAAAAAACCTTATTTTATTTATGGCTCAAGGCTTTCTGGTCCTGAAAAAAAACATGTCGAGCTTATAAAAGCATTTTCAATATTCAAAAAGAAAACAGGATTTCCTCATAGGCTTGTTATTGCTGGCAGCGACGGTTCTTATTCTGCTGAAATTCATAAGGCTGCATTTGAATCGGAATTTGCATCTGATATTTTTCTTACAGGCTATTTTCCTTACGAAAGTTTTCCTCAATTATACTCTGGTTCAGATGCTTGTATTTTTCCGTCTGTAAATGAAGGCGTTGGCTTGCCTATTTTAGAGGCAATGGCAACTGGAGTTCCTGTAATTTGTTCAAATGCCGGAGCTTTGCCAGAAATGGGGCAGGATGCTGTAAAGTATTTTAATTCTGATGATATAGATGAAATTGCAAGTTTAATGGAGCTTGTTGTGACTGACAAAGAACTTCGCTCCGCTATGATTGAAAAAGGGATAAAAAGGGCAGGCGATTTTAGTTGGAAAAAGACAGTCTTGCAAACAGTTGACATTGCAAAAAAAGTTATAAGTATCTAAAAGAGATTTTATTTACATTAAACATTTCTTTTAGATACTATAAAACTTAAGCATTTACTGCTGTTGGAGAATCTGGAATAATCTCAAGAACTTTTTTAAGATCGATTTTTCCTTCTGATTTTACCATATCCTTTGTTATAACAAGTTTTTTGTGGCCGGAAATACTAGGAATTTCAAACATTATATCTGTTAAAAGTTTTTCCACGATTGAACGTAAGCCACGGGCACCTGTCTTTTGACGAATCGCTTCGTCCGCAATGGCTTCTATTGCCTGTGGTTCAAATTGCAAGTCAACGTTGTCTAGCTCAAAAGATGCTTGGAATTGTTTTGTTATGGCATTTTTAGGTTCTGTAAGAATGCAAACCAAATCTTCCTTTGTAAGTTCTTTCAAGGCAACCGTCATAGGCATACGACCTATTAATTCAGGAATAATTCCAAACTTTACAAGGTCATCCGGGGTACACAAGCTGAGAAGTTCCATCTGTTGTTCAGCATTTAGTTTTCCGACACTTGAACCAAATCCCATTGAGTGTTCTGCCGTGCGGTGTTCAATAATCTTGTCCAGACCTACAAAAGCTCCTCCTAAAATAAAAAGAATGTTTGTTGTATCTATCTGCAGCATTTCTTGATTAGGATGCTTTCTTCCCCCCTGAGGAGGAACGCTAGCTGTAGTTCCTTCTATAATTTTAAGAAGGGCTTGCTGAACGCCTTCACCGCTTACGTCTCTAGTAATAGATGTGTTTTCGCTTTTTCTAGCAATTTTGTCTATTTCATCTATAAAAATAATTCCTCTTTCTGCTGCGGCAATATTTCCATCAGCAGCGTTTATAAGCTTTAAAAGAACGTTTTCTACGTCTTCGCCGACATAACCGGCTTCTGTAAGCGTGGTTGCATCTGCAATTGCAAATGGTACTTTTAGTTTTTCTGCAAGAGTTTTTGCAAGCAGTGTTTTTCCAGAACCTGTTGGACCTATAAGAAGGATATTTGATTTTTCAATTTTAACATCATTTGTTTTTTGGGCAATCTTTGAAATTGACATTCTTTTGTAGTGGTTGTATACAGCAACAGAAAGAACTTTTTTTGCCTGGTCTTGTCCAATAACGTACTGATCAAGATATTCCTTAAATTCTTTTGGGGTAGGTACTTGCGAAAGTTCAATGGGAACCAATTCGTTTTCCTGCTGTTCTAAAATATCTTGGCATACTGCAATGCACTTATCACAAATGTGAATGTTTCCGCTTGGGCCTGTAACAAGATGTCGTGATTTGTCTGCAGGTTTTCCGCAGAATGAACAGTAGATTGTATCGTTGTTGAATCTTTTCATTTGTTACTTTCTCCCATACATAACTGTGTCAATTATTCCATACTTTAATGCATCTTCTGCAGAAAGAAATAAATCGCGTTCCATGTCTGCTGCAACTTCCTCATACGGTTTTCCTGTGTGATGTGCAAAATGAGTTATTGTAAGTTTTTTTAGCCGGATTATTTCTTTTGCATGAATGGCAATATCTGTTTCCTGGCCTTCAACACCTCCCCAAGGTTGATGAATCATAACTCTTGAAGATGGAAGGGCAAAACGCTTGCCTTTTGAACCGCCTGCTAAAAGAAATGCTCCCATGCTTGCAGCTTGCCCCATACATATTGTCTGAATAGGACATTTTACATATTGCATTGTGTCATAAATTGCAAGTCCTGCAGTTACAGAGCCTCCAGGAGAATTTATGTAAATGCTGATGTCTTTTTCAGAATTTTCTGATTCCAAAAAAAGTAGTTGAGCTACTGCTAAGTCTGCGCTTGCATCATTTATTTCGCCATCAACAAAAATAATCCTTTCTTTTAAAAGTCGTGAAAATATATCATAGGAACGTTCACCGTTTCCGCTTTGCTCTATTACGTAAGGTACTAATGTATTCATTTTTTCATTCATCTTTTTCCTCTGTTCACAATTTTTAAGAAATTATTTTTATAAATAAGAATATAGCGATTTTTTTTACAAAAAGCAAAAAAAAAGGGTTGTCTAATAAGTTGTTACTTTTTGGACAACCCTTTTTGTACAAGGCTTATTTTGTTTGGAAAAGTTCTGCAAACGTTATTTTGTCACCTTTTGTAACTTTTACTTCTTTATAAAGTTCTTCATAAAGTTTTTGTTCTTTTGCGTCATCTATTAACCACTCTTTTGAGCGTGGGTCTGCATAGTGTTTTTTTACTTCTTCTACCGTGATTCCACCTTCATCGGCAATCTGCTTGTATTTTTCTTCTATTTCTTCAGGAGTTACAGAAATATTTCTTGCCTTTAAAAGACTATCAACAATTATTCTGCTTTTTAGCATTTTTTCGCTGTTTCCTGTCCACTGTTCAAGCATAGATTCTTTTGTTTGTCCAGAAGCTGTTATCATTTTTTCTAGTTGCTCAGGAGTTGTTTGGAACTGCTGCGCCATCATTCTCCATCTTCCGTCAAGTTCTGCTGCAAGCATTGATGCAGGAATTTCAAAAGGATTTTTTTCTACAAGTTGTTCAAGCAAAGACTGGCTTTTTAATTCTGCAATTTTTCTTGTTTTTGCAGTTTCCATATTTCTCTTGATGTCTGCTTTTAAGTCATCTAAGGTTTTAAACTTTTCGCTAACATCTTGAGCCAAGTCATCATCAAGTTCTGGAAGCTTTCTTGATTTCAAAGATTTTAAAGTAACCTTTAATTTTTTAGAATCTTTTTCAAATTCCTTTACATCATCTTTTTTCATTCCAATGATGTCGTCATCGATTTTATATATATCTTCTTCTGTTCCAAGAGTGAATACGTAGCCGTCACGTTTTGCTTCTGGATTATCGATTTCTTCATAGCAAATTGTTACGATGTCGCCTTTTTCCGCTTTTTCATCAGATTTTTTGTCCATTACAATGGCATTTCTTTCCTGAACAGCCTTTAATTCATCCTGAAGCTCTTTGTCTCCAATTGTAACTTGAGGTTCTTTTACGGTAATTCCGCTAAAGTCTTTTACTTCAACTTTTGGGAATACATCGTAAGTAACCGTAAAGACAAAATCTTTTGTTGTGTCGAATTCTGGAACTTTTTCCATAACTGGCTGCTGATATGGAAGAGGACGATTTTCTTCTTCTTTTTCAAATATTTCATTTAAAGACTTGTCGATTAGTTCGCTCATTGCGTCTGCTTTTAGGGAATCGCCATATTTTCTTTCAAGAACGGATGCTGGAACATGACCTTTACGGAATCCTGGAATTTGTGCGTTCTTTACATATTTGTTAAGAACATCATTGTATGTTTCCTGTACATCTTTTTTTCCGATTGTAACTGTTAGTTTTACAGCTGATTTTTCAAGACTTGCGAATTCTTTTGTGAGTTTCACACTAAAGCTCCCATGAACTGTTTTCATAAAATGAAAAGTTGCAGATAAATAAGAAAGTTTGCGACGCAAACGTATTAGGATTCGAAAAAATCCTAAATATAAAAAAAGCGATTCATACCTGAACCGCTTTTTGGTATAGAGCGGAAAACGGGAGTCGGACCCGCGACATCCACCTTGGCAAGGTGGCGCTCTACCACTGAGCTATTTCCGCATATAAACTGGCGCCTTCCGGCTAACGATAGAGCGGAAAACGGGAGTCGGACCCGCGACATCCACCTTGGCAAGGTGGCGCTCTACCACTGAGCTATTTCCGCATAAATACAAATGCTATGTGATTGAATATAAATTATATAGAAAATAATGTCAATAATCTTTTAGCATTTTGTTGCAAAAATGTTTGAAAACCAGCTTTGTTATATTAAACGGTTGTAAGGGGATTAAAAAATAGGATTGTTGTTTTTTTTACTAAAGGGCTGCAAAATCGAATGTGTCTTAGAAATATTTGTAGTGAAAAAAAAGTTTTGCGAGAGGAGGGACTTGAACCCTCACGCCGAAGCACTAGATCCTAAGTCTAGCGTGTCTGCCAATTTCACCACTCTCGCGAGTTTATTGAGCCATGCAGGGATCGAACCTGCGACCCACAGATTAAGAGTCTGTTGCTCTACCAGCTGAGCTAATGGCCCGTTTTTTATTTAAGGTTTATGCGAACCTTAAAAACGACTGAATCAAGGTCTTGAACGTAAGCTTGCCTTGACGTATTCTGTCATTACCTAGGTTGACCAGGCAATCTACTTTATATTTTTGAGTGAGCCATGCAGGGATCGAACCTGCGACCCACAGATTAAGAGTCTGTTGCTCTACCAGCTGAGCTAATGGCCCAAAAATAAACTAGTGCGTCCGACAGGATTCGAACCTGCTACCTCCGGATTCGAAGTCCGAAGCTCTATCCAGATGAGCTACGGGCGCATTTTCTAAAGAACTTTAGAAAAAGTAGGGTGCCTGATGGGGCTCGAACCCACGACAACCAGATCCACAATCTGGCGCTCTACCGCTGAACTACAGGCACCGTAATGTCAACGGAATTCACTATATCAGAAAAAGAGTATATTCGTCAAGATTTAATTATTGAATTTCTAAAACATTCTTTGTCACAGCGATTTTTTAAATTTTTATCATAATTTTAGATAATGCCCTTAAACAATCAGAGCTCTGGGCTAAATAAAAATCTAACAGCCCTGCTTATTTTAAACAAAATATTGTATAAAGTTGATTTTTTATATGCCGATAAACTAAATAGCTTAAACTCGATTTGTTTTATAACAGAAAAGAGGTAATTTATGGAATATAAAGATATTTTAACAAAGGAAAATACAATTCTTTCAGAAGTTTTGGTTCTTCAAAGTGATTTTAAAACTGCAGTAAACAATAAAGACTGGGCAGAACTTATGAAAGTTATTTCAAAAATAAATCTAAAAATGGATTCTTTTAATAAGCTTGATAAGGAACGGGAAGGTTTTGTTCAGAATATAAAAAATTCACAAGACTGCAATGAACTTTTATGCTCTGTTAGAGGAAAACTTGTTAGATGCAGAACTGAAAATAAAGCTCTTGGCGACTATTTGAATATAACTAGGAAATTTGTAAAAGATGTAATTGAAAATGCCATTCCGCATAATAGAAACAAACTGTATTCGCGCAATGGTTCAATAATCCATCGGCAGCCAGAAAGCGTTGTTGTAAACACTTTGTATTAATAATAACTTTTTACGGGAGCAATAAAATGGGATCTACTTTTTCTGGAATTGAATTAGGAAAACGAAGCATAATGGCTAATACTGATGCCATTACAACTGCTGGTCATAATATTTCAAATGCTGATACAGAAGGTTATTCAAGACAGAGAGTTCAATTAAAAGAATTTGATCCTCTTTATCGTGCTGATTTAGAGCGTCCTGAAAGGGCTGGCATGATAGGTCAGGGAGTTTCTATTCAAACTATAGAAAGAATTCGTGATGAAATGCTAGATGGAAGAATTACAGAGCAGCAGCATCTTGAAAGTTATTGGGAAACTCGAAGCAATTATTTTACAATGATAGAACAGGTTTATAATGAACCTGAGGACGTTTCTATTCGTTCAAATATGGATAAGTTTTGGGAAAGCTGGCAGGAACTTTCTGTTCATCCTGAAAGCCATGCTGCAAGACAAGCTGTTGTTTCTAGAGGAGAAAGCCTGGCAGATTCTATAAAGACTAAATGGGAAGGACTTTCTGGAATTGGAAAACTTCTTAACGGCGATATTGAAGCTACCGTAAAACAAGTAAATAATTATGCGAAACAAATCGCCTCATTAAATAGCGAAATTGTAAGAAGCAAAGCAATGGGTGACAATCCTAATGATTTGCTCGACCGCAGAGACCTTCTTGTAGATAAACTTTCGAAACTTGTAAATATTTCTACAGATTCTCGCGATGCTGATGAATTTTTTGTTCATGTTGGCGGACAGGTATTGGTTCAGGGTGGAATTTCACGAGGTTTTGAATTAGAAACTGTTGTTGACAACAATGGCTATAGCAAACTTGTTTGGGCCGACACTCAAAATGATGCTTCTATTTCTGGTGGAAAACTGGGAGCTTTGATTGAACTTCGAGATACAGACATTCGCAATGAAATTCAGTCTTTGAATACAATGACGATGAATTTTTCAGACCTAGTAAATGATATTCACAGAAATGCCTATGGCGCGAACAAAGTTACTGGTTTAGATTTTTTTACACAGCATTCTTTTGTCGAAAATGTAAATGGCAACTTTGACCGCGATGGCGATGGAGTTTCTGACCATTCTTATATTTTTAGATTTACAGGAACTACCAAATTAAATCCGCAGGAGCAAATTGGTCTTGAAGGCACAATGACCTTGAGCGGACCTTCTGGCAACGTTCAAGTTTCTTATTATCCTACAGATACAGTAGAAACCGTAATCAATAGGATAAATGATTCTAATGGCGAAGTAAAAGCTTATCTTGACCGAAATTCGAATCTTGTGCTAAAAGCAACAACAGCTGCGGCAATGGAAAATCCTGATTTTGTTATCCGCCATGTTGAAGATTCAGGCTTTTTCCTTACAGGATATTCTGGAATTTTAAGAAGTAGCGGCGCAGAAGGCGCTTACGACTATGCAAGCGCAGACGCTGTAAATTCATTGGCACAGGCACAATTTTCTGTAAGTCCTGTTTTAAATCCTGCAGGGTACATTGAAGTGAATTCTGCTGTTAGAAATGATGTCCAAAGCGTTGCCGCTGCTTTTATGGATAATTCTGGCAATGTAAATGCAGGCGATGCACGTGCTGCCATTGAAATAGCTTCCGTGCGAAATACAAAAGTCATGATTGGACACGAACGCACCTTTGACGACTATTTTGCAGATTCTGTTACAAACGTCGGATTAAAGGGAGAGCAGGCTGAAATCAATTTTAATAGCCAGCTAGCTGTAATGAATGATCTTAGGACAATGCGAGATTCTATAAGTGGCGTAAATATTGATGAAGAATTGTCTGAAATAATAAAATTTCAACATGGATATAATGCCGCTGCAAAATTTATTTCAGTATGGGACAGTTTGCTCGATACTGTTATAAATCGTTTAGGCGTTTAAAATCTTAAAATAGGTTTTAATCTTGACTTTTTATCTTAAAAGTTGCAATGCAAACTTTTTTATGAGAGGTAAATATGCGAAGAGTTAGTTCAAATATGAATAATATGGATACTCAAATTAATTTGCGAATTCAGGAAAGCAGATTGAATAAAGCAAATAATCAGCTCGGAAGCCAAAATCGCATACAACAACTTCGCGATGACCCTATTGCTGCAGGGCATTTGGTCAGGTATCAGTCTTATTTGGGAAGAGTAAAAAATTTTGAAAAAAACGCAACAACTCTTACTGAACAGTTTAGCATAAGAGAAGGGTATATGAACAATTCTCTTGAAATTATGCAAAGAATTCGCGAGCTTGCTGTTACTGGCGCAAATGGAATTTATACTCCGGAAGATATGAAAAATATGGCTGGAGAAGTTGATGAGCTGCTCAAAGAGCTTGTTCAAAACGCAAATGCAGTTTCTTCTGATGGAAATTCTGTTTTTGGTGGAACTAACGTAAAGTCTACTGCTTTTGAAATTGAAATGGGCAATGTTTCTGGTTCTGGAGTGCCTCTTATTGAAACAGTTCGCTATAACGGCAATATTGATGCAAATAAAATTGAAGTTGATGAAAATAAATTTATGACTTTAGATAACGCTGGAAACAGAACTTTTTGGGCGGAAGAGCAAAAAGTTTTTGGTGGAAGAGATGCTTCAGGCTGGCAGGCTTCTAATGATTCTGTTATAAGTGTTGATGGCGTAGAAATTTCTGTAAATGCCGGCGACAACGTTTACGCGCTTTCTGCGAAAATAAACGACAGTGGTGCTGCTGTTAGGACTAGCATAGATCCTGTTACAGGCGGGCTTAATTTTGAAACCACAGATGCAAGACAGTTGTGGCTTAGCGACGTAAACGGCAATGTTTTAAATGAACTAGGAATTATAAAAGATGCCAGTCAAAAACCGCCCTATAATCTTGGAAACAGTGTCCGTGTAAGTGGCGGTTCAATGTTTGATACTGTAATTGCATTTAGGAATGCGCTTCTGCAAGGCGACTCAGAATCTATAGGAGGCAGAGTGCTTGGTTCCTTGGATAAAGGAATTGACAATCTTGTAACACGCCTTGCAAAATCTGGTTCTGAATATGAGCGAGCAAAATTGAATATAAGCAGAAATCAAGTTACAGCGTTAAACGTTACTCAGCAAATAAGCACAGAAGGTGATTTGGATTTTACGAAGGCTATAACTGATATGAAAATGCTTGATTATGCATATCAGGCAACTTTAAGCAATGCCGGAAAGATGTTTAATAATACTTTGCTAAATTACATGCGTTAGATTTTTTTTAATGCAGGAAAATTAATACAATTAGGATAGTAACATGGAAGTTTGTACAAAATCTGGAAAAATTGTAAATGTCGAAGAAAAGCGTTTGGTTTCATTTCCGAATGGAATAATGGGATTTGAGCAGTATAAAAAATATGCGTTAATTGAATCCGAATATGAACCTTTTATTTGGCTTCAATCAATAGAAAATAAAAATCTTGCATTTCTTTTAATTGATCCTTTTTTGATTTGTTCTGATTATGAGATTGACATAGATGACAATTCCTTAAAGAGTTTGCAAGTAGCTTCCCCTGAAGATATTATTGTTATGACTATTGTAACAGTTCCTTGCGATGGTTCTGCTATAACAGCCAATTTTTTAGGTCCTGTTGTTATTAATAGAAAAAATAATTTATGTGCTCAAGTTATCCTTAATGATAATCGATGGTCTACAAAATTTAATATTGTTGAAGCTTTAAAAAAGAAGGGGGAATAGAATGTTAATACTTTCCCGAAAAATAGACCAGCAAATAAAAATTGGAGATGATATTTCCATAACCATAATAGAAGTCCGAGGCGATCAAGTAAAAATTGGTGTAGAGGCTCCTCGCGATGTAAAAGTTTTTCGTCAAGAAGTTTTTAATGCTATAAAAAATGAAAATACTGCTGCATCTAATGTAAATAGCGAAAAAATAGGTTCTCTTTCTAGTATGTTTAAGAATGAGAAAGCTTGATTTCTGCTTCACTTGCCCTCAAATAGATTGGACCTTCAAATTCTTTTAGGCTGCTTTTACCGAGTTCTATATTTTTTTCGGCGCTGTTGAACAGGGCTTTTGAAACATCTATATTAAATGGCAGCGAAATAAATTTGTTTTTAGGCAAGGCTTCCTTTATTTTTGATTCAAAAAGATTTGAATCTGGTCCGCAAATTACAATGGTTTGTGTAGCGTTTTCAGCATTAAGCTTTTCAGCTGCTTGTTCTATTAAAAAGTCGCCATCATCAATTATTTTTTTATCTTGATTGTATGCGGCAACGTAAAAACGGTCTTTTTTCGCATCGATTGCACAAATCACTGTAAACGGAAGGTTTCTGTAATCATAAGAGTATGCATCCATAGTTGAAATTTCATATATAGGAATTTTATATGCCATTTCAATTGCCTTTAATGCAGAGTAGGCAAGCCTCAATCCTGTAAAAGAGCCTGGTCCTGCGGTAACGGTAGTGTAGTCTAAATCTTTTGCGGAAAGTTCAACTTTTGAAAGCGCATAATCGATTGCCGGGAGAATTGTTTCTGACTGCTTCATTCCAATATCAAAAATAACAGAAACAGTTCGTTCTTCATTTTTTGCAGCTATGGTAAGTTTTGAAACTGCAGAATCTATTGCAAGTGCTTTCATATTATTATTCCTTCCAATCGTATGGCCAGTTTTCTATAGCTATGGAGCGAGAGCCATCTTCGTTTGGGGTAATGACAATTTTAATTGTTTTTTTTGGCAATTCAGACATTATTTTTTCGCTCCATTCAATTATTGAGATTCCATTTCCATAGAGCATATCTTCCGTTCCTAGATTTGCAAAATCTTCTGCCCCGTCAAGTCTGTATACATCCATGTGGTATAAAGGCATTTTTCCTTCGTATTCGCTTATAAGGCAGAAAGTCGGGCTTGTTATTACATCTTTTACGCCGAGACTCTGCGCAATTCCTTTTGTAATTGTGGTTTTGCCTGCGGCTAAAGTTCCTTGCAGCGCAAGGATGTCTCCTTTTTGTAAAAGAGTTCCAATCTTTTTTCCAATCTCTATGGTTTCTTCTGGAGAATGTGTTGTAAATGTCATAATGGCAGTTTGCCTTCTTTGTCTTGAGTTAAAATATATTCCTTAAGTGCTTTTTTTATAGGGATAATTGGATAATTTATGGAATTTGAAAGATTTATTTCAATATTTTTTGTTCCAAGAGGAGTTGTTTCTATGCAAAATTTTATGGGCGTTTCAAAATTTTTACCAGGGACTTCTACAAGCGCATCGGCTAAAAAATTCCTTCTGTAATAAATGTAACCTTCTTCTCGTTTAAGGTTCTTAAGCCCAATGATTTTCATAACCTTTAGAATACTCTAATAGTTAGTCTTTTTCAAGTGAAAAATTATATGTGATAAAAAACTGTTTTATAAAGTTTTGTGCGGTAAGTCTGCAAATTTGTTTAATTCCTATTCCTCGTAGTCATAAACGTAAGCGATTAATTTGTTTCTATTTTTTAAACTTATTGAAATAAATTGAATGTGCAGGTTAAAAAAGTTTGCTAGGTTGGATTTTCTAGTTTTTACGATTTTTCCTGCGGCTTTAACAGTTCCGTTTTTCATAACTAGTTCTAGATAAATTAATTGACCTTCTTTTATGGGGAGAGATGTTGTAATGCAGCAGCCACCGCCAGAAATATTTATAACTTCTGCTTTATATTTTTGCCCTAATGAAGGATATGTTGTTTTTCCATTTTTTGTTTTTTGTTCTTTTGTATATGCAAAAAAACAAGGCTCGCTTATATTTTTGCGCTTAAAATGCCTTTGCTGTTTTTGCAAAAGCTTATTTGTGTGTGCTGCTAAAAGAATAGGTAAGTTTTCTTTGGTTGTGGAATATTTTATTAGCCTAGTAACAAAAGCGTAACTCATTTGAGTAGGCGTTGTAAACGTAAACGCGACTTTTTCAAGTTCCTTGGGTCTGTTTTCCGCATAAAAGTCATTTTGCGAAATTTGAATACCAAGATAGTCTTTTGTGTTTTCTACAACAGTATATGTTTTTTTTGAGCCGTCTATAAAGATTTCATCAATTTTAGTCTTTAAAGGAATTGAATGAGTCGAAGAAAGAATGCTTGTACCCGCTAAAAATCGTTCTAACTTAAATCTAAGCTTGAACATTGCGCTTAATTCAACTTCTGAAGAGTTTTCTTTTAATTCATTATAAAAACGCTTGAAAAAAACATCCAAAGAGTTTAGCTGTTTTATGATGTATTGAATATTTTTTATTTTGTACCGCTTGCAGATTTTCCATAAAACATTTTCTTCTTGAGCATCTAAATTGTATTTTTTAGCAGTAATTGCAACATCTTTTCTTGTGGTTGTTTTTTCTTTTTGCAGTTCAATGTATTTTGCAGATTCTTTTCTTTTTTTATTAATCTTTATCAATGCTTGGACTAAAAACAGTGCAGAAATCAACACTAAAATAAATAAAATTATAAAATAGACTTCCTGAGTGTTGCGAGCTATCTTTGCTTGTAAGATAAAGTTCATATTTCCTCCGCCTCTGTTTATTTTAATTCAAATTTTCTAAAGTTTCTGCAATGGCTTGAAGTCTTGGGCATATTTCGTATTCAGCTAAATCTCCTATGGTTACTGTGTCGTTGTCTTTTAAGGCCTGCTCAAAATCTGAAAGAATAGGAGAAAAGTCTGCAAAAAAGTCATTAAATGGCTTTCCGTCTATTGAAACAATCGAATATTCCTTAAAAAGAGAGGCGAGCGCCGCTATATGGCAGAAATCTTCTATGCTGTCGGCAAGTGATTTTATAGACAGATTTGCTTCTTTTTCTTTTCCGTTTTGAAATTGAACAGGAATTTTTTTCATTTCTTGTTCGAGTTTTTTAAAAAGGTCGGCTGTTTTTTTAAAAGAATCTGCGATTGTTTGCTTTGTAACTACGCTAAATTCAATTTTTGTAGAATCTTTTATTTCTTCTTTAGAAATTTCATCAAAATCGTCTGCCGTAACATTTTTTCCATTTATAATAATGCCTATTACTGCCGCATCGTTTTCTTCGCAAGTTAGCTCAAAAGATTTTAATATGTCGCCAACTGTTTTTTCATTTTCAAGAGTTGCATCTATTTTTTCGCCATTCATGAATAAATCCATAATGTCCTCCTTTTGACCTATTTTTTAGTTTATAATATAAATAGTATTTTTGCTATTTTTTATTGACCCCTTCTAAAACTGTTAGAAAAATTCTGTATAGAATTCTGTTGGCTTTCAAGGTTGTTTAGCGTACCTTCCATTTGACCATATTTATTTCTAAGTTCTGCTTCCTTGGATTGCATTTGGTCTTCCAGCTTAGAAATTTTTTGTTCGCTGGATTTTATTTTTCCGTCTAAACTTGAGGTTTTCATTGCAAAAATACCACCAGACTGAACATAAGCGGTTAATTGCTTGTCCATTCTGTAACCTAGTCCAGAATCTATTATTAAATCTCCATCAGAATCAAATCCAAATAAATTTTTTATGTCATCAAGATTTTTTTCAAGTTCCGAATCAAGTTTTTTTTCATCAATTTCAAGGTATCCTCTAAGCTTGCTTGGAGTATATCCTGAATAACTTGTTGCATTTGTTGCAATTCCAATTTGATTTAGCATCGTGACTTGAGCAGATTCTGATGGCGCATATTTTGCGCTTGCAATTAATTGCATATTTGATTTTAAGCTTGAAATAGATGAATCTGCTGTAAACATTCCAAGTTTTTCTTTGAGTTCTTCCTTTTCGTCATTGGAAAGATAATCTAACTCTTCTATAAGCTCTGGTTTGTTTTGCGAAAGTATGTTTAATTCCGCCATCGCTTGATTGTATTTTCCTACAAAAGTGATTAAAGCTTCTTTTGCAGCTTCTACGTCGGGTTTGATTGAAAGAGTTGCGGTTTTGTCGGTTTTTTCGTGAACGTGCAAGGTAACTTCTGGAATAATGTCATCTATATCGTTGTCAGGGCGTTTTATTGTAATTCCTTCGTATTTTATAATTGCATCTTGTGCCGTTGATATAGGATGCTGCGGTGTAAATCCTAAATTTTGATTTGGATTAAACCCTGATATGGAAGATACTGTAAAAGAATATCCTGTGTTTCTATTTCTGACTGCTATTGCTTGTATATTTGGATAATCGGATAGTTTTATATCTATAAGTTTTTTTTCTATAAGAATATCTGGAGTTTGAATAATTTTTTCAGAACCGTCTGCCATAACTGCAAATACTATGTCCGAAGTTGTTATAGGAGTTACAGGTTCTGGTTTTTCTGTAGGTTGCAATGGCAGCATGGCGTCTACTGGGGAGTTGATTATCGTTACATCCTTAAAAGTTGCAGTGCCTGAATCTGGAAGTTCTGGCTTTTGGCTTTGTTTATTTATTTCTTGTGTAATATCCTGAATTTCTTTTTTTTCTATAGAAAATTGGATATGTGCATTTGGAATAGTTTTTATGGAGTCAGGAATTTTTGTCTGAAATCCACCCCTCGCAGGAACTGTTATTTTATCTTGAATAACGCTTAGTGAATTTGCAGAAACTTGCGGAAGCCTGTTTTGTTCAAGTTCTATTGGCGGGGGAGCGAGGAGTTCTGATCTGGAATTTGCAAATGTAATTGATTTTGGCTTTATTTTTACAATCATTCCTGTAGATTCTGCAAAAGATTTTGCGTCATCTTCAAAAGAAAGCTTGTTTTCTTCTCCTGTTTTTAGCGATTCTATTGCAAGCGTTTTTTTTCCTTTTGAGGCGCCAATCACTCTTGATTTTAAAAGATTGTTTCCTCTCTTGTTAAGCGCTGTGGAAAAATCTTGAAGGGAACCGCCTTTCCATCTCATTGAAATAGTCTTGTCAGAGATTTTATATGTATATGTTCCTGCTGGAACTTTTGTATCTTCAGGAAGCTCAGATGTAAGAAATCTGTCTGCGGTTGCTGTTTGAACTACATCTATTTTAAAAGAATCGTAAGAAGCTTTTCTTGTTGCTTCTGCTGTAATTGCATACTCTTGCGTTGATTCTGCAAGTTTATTGTTAAACGGGTTTTCAAATGAATATAGCGTTTTTACATTGTCTCGCAGAGATGTTACCTTTCTGCTTAAAGAACGCCAAGTCTCTTGCTCGCTCTTATAGTTTTCAAGCGTCTTCTGCTCCCTTGTAAGCGGAATTCGCTCAATTTGCATAAGTTTTTCAACAGTGTCGTTTGTTTTATACTTGTCTGTAACGCCTGGTATGCTTATTCCTGCCATCTGTTTCCCTTTTTAAGAAATAAACAGGAATTAAATCAGTTCATCAAAAATAATGCCAATAGCTTTTCTGATGTTGATTTTAAGTTGCTGTATTTCTTGAGACGGTATTTCTCTTAAAACCTGATTTGTATTCTGATCAACAACTTTTACTACAACGCTTCCTAATTCGTTATTTACGTTGAATTGAAGTTTTCTTCCCATTATTAGGTCAGACATTTTTTGCAATTGCTGAGCGTCTGCTTTTACTTCGGCTACATTTTGCGCAATGCTTTCGGCAACTTCAGAGCCTGTTGGAGCTACTAAAGTTTTAACATCTGCAGAATTTGCGTTTTTAGAAAGTTTTGTAGAGTTGTAAACATTTGAATGACCATCCGTGGTCAATGTTTGCCTGAATGAAGTTATTGTGTTCATAAGGCTTCCTCCTTGAAAAAAAAGTGGGAGAGGGGCGCGCCCCTCCCACTTCGTCATTTTTTAAGAGATGACATCCAGCATTCTCTTAAAAACTATGCTAACAAGGCAAGAACGTTTTGTGACTGTGAATTAGCTTGTGCAAGCATTGCTGTACCAGATTGTGTGAGAATCTGATTCTTTGTATATTCTACCATTTCTGCAGCCATGTCAGTATCGCGGATACGACTTTCTGCAGCCTGCGTATTTTCTGCAGCAATATTTACACCTTTAGCAGCCATTTCAAAACGGTTTTGATATGCTCCAAGATCTGCTCTCTGCTTTGTAACTATAAGAAGAGCGTTGTCTACAGAACCTAAAGTTGCATTAGCTGTTTCTGGACTTGAAATAGTAATAACTTCTTCAGAACCCTGTGCTCCTTTTAGTCCAAGAGCCTGTGCAGTCATTGTTCCAATGAATACACGAGCATTCTGATCCATATTTGCACCGATTTGGAATTGCATAACTTCATTAGAGTTGCTTCCAAATCGACCTGTAAGCATATTCATTCCGTTGAACTGTGCCTGGCTAGCAATACGATCAACTTCAGCAACTAGCTGTGATACTTCTACTTGAATCTGCATGCGGTCTTCATCGCTATAAATTCCGTTTGCTGATTGAACTGCAAGTTCCCGTACACGCTGAAGAATATCTGTTGTTTCTGTCAAATATCCTTCTGTTGTCTGAATAAATGAAACACCATTTTCAATGTTTCTGCTGGCTTGATTCAATCCGCGAATCTGTGAACGCATTTTTTCAGAAACTGCAAGTCCTGAAGCGTCATCTCCTGCACGGTTGATTTTTTCGCCAGATGAGAGTTTTTCTATGTTCTTCATGATACCGTCATTAGAAATGCCGAGTACACGATTTGCATACAAAGAACTCATATTGTGATTAATTACCATAGTTGTGCCCTCCATGCCATAGTAATGGGAAAAAATTAATTTTCCCCGAACTTCCTGTTCTATTTCTGCTTATGCGGGCAAAACAAGTTCTGCGCCAACTTGTTCTGTTTCAGTCCCTTTCAGCAGAAAAAGAGAGTTTACGTAAATATAAACCATCTTTTTCTACTGCCATTAGCAAAGGCATAAAAGACACTATTTCAAAGAACTTTACGATATGTCTGAATCCATATCTGATAGTGCAATTGTGATTTGGTGATTTGAGTAAATAAAGAGAGTTGGAAAACACCGCACAATTGTTATACGAGTTTGAAAGAACCAAACTCATATAACAATTTTAGCACACTATCTTAGTAAAGACAATACATTCTGTGACTGACTATTAGCCTGTGCAAGCATAGCAGTACCTGCCTGCTGCAACACAGAATTCTTTGTGAACTCTACCATCTGTGCGGCCATATCGGAATCACGAATGCGTGACTCAGAAGCCTGAAGGTTTTCAGCAGAAACATCAAGTCCTTTTACAGCGTATTCCATTCTGTTTTGGTATGCGCCAAGATCAGCACGCTGCTTGTTGATTTTCTTGAGACCTTCATCGATTACGCCGATTGCGCGGTTGGCATCTTCCGGTGTAGCAAGTGAAATTTTTTCTTCGTTTCCAATTTCTCGGATTCCAAGAGCTGTTGAAGACATAGTTCCGATGTAAACCTGCATACGCTGGTCCATGTTTGCGCCAATGTGGAACCACATTGAGCCTGTTACAACATTTTCACCTGTTGGCTGAGCAAAGCGGCCTGTAAGCATGTTCATTCCGTTGAACTGAGCTGCAGAAGCAATTCTGTCTACTTCAGATACAAGGGCAGAAATTTCAACCTGAATCTGCATACGGTCTTCATCGCTATAAATTCCGTTTGACGACTGAACTGCAAGTTCACGAATGCGCTGCATAATATCTGTAGTTTCCTGCAAATAACCTTCAGTTGTCTGTATAAAACTGATACCGTTAGAAGCGTTTTGTGAAGCCTGGTTCAATCCACGAATTTGTGCACGCATCTTTTCAGATACTGCAAGTCCTGAAGCATCATCACCTGCACGGTTGATTCTTTCGCCTGATGAAAGTTTTTCCATGTCCTTGGAAAGACTGAGTCCTGAAACTCCAAGCTGACGATTGGCATACATTGCCGACATATTGTGGTTGATTACCATAGTATTCCTCCTTGGAATATTGTAAGACAACATCCTTGTTGTCATGGTTTGCAAAGTGTGCATCTGTTTACAAGGCTGCATCTGCACATCTTTGCATGAAGCAAGCAAAAAATACTACACTTCTACAGATATTTTCGGAGAAAGATAGTAAAAACTTTAGGAAAAAATATTATCTTTTTCTAGATTTTTTATTATTTCTACAAGAGCTCTGGTAGCCTTGCCTCTGTGTGAGATTGCATTTTTCTGTTCTGGCAAAAGTTCAGCAGCCGTTTTATTGTACTGTGGCAAAAAGAAAATAGGGTCGTAGCCAAAACCGTTTTGTCCTTTTGAATCTTCAATTTTTTCTACAATAGTTCCTTCCATCGTATCTTGACAAACAAAAACTCTATCTTTGCCCAAATATAAAACCATTGCGCAGGTATAGTGAGCTGAACGCGGACCGTTTAAAAAATAAGACGTGTCTACTTTTTTTGACACAAGAACATCGTTTAATTGCTGAATTAGCATTTCATTTTGAAGCTCTTGAGGTGTTTTTAATCCATCTGGTTTTCCTTGTGGAAAATCAGGGCCAGCGTATCTTGCTGAATAAATTCCAGGTATTCCTGAAAGCGCATCTACGCAAATGCCAGAATCATCTGCAATTACAGGCGCGTGTACAATTTCATAAAGCGTTTTTGCCTTTATAATGCTGTTTTCGTAGAAAGTTTTTCCATTTTCGCAAGGGTTAAATTCAATTTTTTCATCTGTCGGCGTTAAAATTTCGTATTCTTTAAGGATTTGCGACATTTCTCTCTTTTTATTTTTGTTTCCGGTTGCTAAATATATTTTCATATTTTTATTTTAGTGGATTTTCTTTGTATAGTCTACAATTAAATAATCGGATTTTTGTAAACTTGGCATGATTCTTGCTTGTTATATAATAAATATTAAAAAAATGTAATTAGATTATATTTAATTGTGTTTTAATCAAAAAAGGAGTTTTGATATTTGCTAAAAAAAGTTTTTAATTTTAGCTTTTAGTTTAGTAATTTTATCGCAAAAGTTTACAATGCCTGCTGTACGTCACAAACTTTTTATTCTGAATCTCCATTGGAGACTATATGTCAAAATTGTGTTTAAATTTAGAAAGTATACCTGAACTTGTTAGAGCGGGAGCTATTTCAAAGCAACAAGGAATGAATCTTTTAGTTGAAGAAATTCAAAAAAATAGTTTTAAGTATAAAATTTTAAACAATGACGAAGATTTAATAAGTGAGCTTGTTTTACATTTTCTTCAAAATGAAAAAAACTTTTTTGAAAATTTTATAAAACAAAAACTTCCATTTGAAGCTTATTTTCATTCCGTTGTAAAGTTTAGATCAATGTCAATAAAAAGAACTCTGTATAAAGATTCTCTTAGAAAACATTCTACAGAAGTTCTTAATGAATTAAGTTATGAAGAAGTTAGCGAAAAGTATGATAAAAATGAATTTGTAAACAAGATTGTTACTTTTTCTCCTGTGTGTCCTGTAAAACTGAAAAGAGTTCCATATAAAACAAAGCGTTATGAAAACTCTGCGGAAGTTCAGTATCTGTTGAATAAACGCAGCACTTTGGCTTCCTTTTTTAGGGATAAAAGAAGTTATGAGCAAAAAGTTGTTCTAATATGCGCTTTAAAAAGCTGTTACTATCTGACAGAAGAAATTTTGCGTTCAGTAAGTGTGTTTTGCATGATTGACTATAATGATTTGCAAAGCAAAGTCTTGGCTTTAAAAGATGAGCTTGAAGTGAAAAGAGAAAGGTTTTCAAAAATGGAAGAACGGCGTGATAGAGCATATCATTTGCACAGATATTTTCAAAAAAGACTAGAACTTTTTAATAGTGAAAAAAAATCCGAATATGAGTATCAGGCGATTTTGAAAAAGTTTATTTCACATACAAAGTCTTGGGAAAAGCATAATTCTTCTTTACATTTAGAAAAGAAAAAAATCTGTCCAACAAATAAAAGAATCTCTCAATTGGTAGGTTTGTGCGAAAGGCAGGTAGGTTATTATATTCACGATAAAGAAAGTCTTTATAAACTTCAGAAATTAAGAACAGAGCAATCAAACTAAAGTTTTTATTATCTGTGAAAATCCAGCTTGAAACTGAAGCCTGAAAGAAAGAATGAATTTAAAACAGAAAATGGTTTGGAATGTCTAAGAAGCCCGAGCTTCGAGTTTTTAGGAAAATGAACAAAAGCGTAAGCGGATTTACAATTTATAAAAAAACACGACATTCGGGCTAAGAAGTAAAAAATGTGGTGTATTTGCCATTTATACAGATTTTATGGCAGGGGCGAACTTAAACTTATAAGACATTCCTCATTTTCTGTTTTTAAGTTTATAAGATTGAATTTACAGAAAAATTCTCATGCTATTTTTTGCTTTTAAATTACTCTGGCAAATTCTTTTACAATTGCAGGTATTAAAGTTTCTAGGCGACCGTTAGTACTTAAGCCAGATGCATTTTTGTGTCCGCCTCCGCCAAACTTTGCTGCAATTGCACTTACGTCAATTTTGTCTTTTGAGCGGAATCCTGCTGTGCAAGTAGTTTCTGTCTCTTGGCGAACAAAAACTACTGCTTCTACGCCTTCGACTGCAAGCAGGCTAGAGTATAGCAAGTCAGAGTCCCGTCCTTCCTGTCCCCATTTTTTTGTATCTTCCATAGTTTCGTAAGTAACAATGATTTTTCCATCTATATATTGTTTTGCCCTGTCAAGCATTACGCCTAGCAACTTGCGTGTGGAAAAAGCTTTTCCGCTTGACATTAAATCGTAAGTTTTCCTAGGGTTTGCACCTGCTGCAACTAATCTTGATATTTGCTCTATTGAGTCTGCATCTTTTTCGGTAAGGAATCTAAAAAATCCTGTGTCAGTCATAATTCCGAAAAAAAGTTTTTCAGCAGTTTCTTTTGGAATAGGTCCAATAAAGTTTTCATATAATTGCTGAACTATAAGAGAGGCTGCAGGGGCTGTGGAATCTATAATTGAATTTGCGTTTTTAGGACATTCTGAAGTTTTGTGGTGGTCTATGATAAAGGTGTCTAATTCTTCAAAAACGGCATTTTCAATTTCTCCAAGCCTGTGAAATTCTGAGCAATCGCAAACAAAAAGACCTGTTTTTTTTATATCTCGACTAGACATGAAATCCATTTCTGAAGAAAAAAAATCTGCATAGTTTTTGATTTCAACTCTTTTAAAAGGTCCTGCGCTTAGAAGTTTAAAGTTTTTATTGCTCTTTTTTAAGATGTCGGCAACTCCTAAGCAAGAAGAGATGCAGTCTCCGTCTGGTTCTTTATGTCCTATTACGTAGAAAAAATCATGGGAGGCTATGAAATTTTTAAAATTTTCTATTTGTTCTGTCGTAAGTTTTTGCATTTGTTAATCCTTTTGATATGTTGATTGCTGTGTAAATCCTATAAAAACTTAATGCCATGTCTAAGTATAAAAAAGGCTGCCAAAAATAGACAGCCTTTTAATTTGTTTGAGGTTTATAAAACAGTAAAATGACTGAACTAAATTCTTGTTCGCAATTACCGCCTTGTTCACGCTTTTTCTAAAGTTCAAGTTCTTCAAGAACTTCTTTGTCAACTCCTTCAAGCTGTACGCCTGATTGAACAACTCCCCAAGTGTTATCAGATTTGTTTAAAGGTACTGAAAGTATAACTCCATAGAATTCATTGCCCTTTTTTACAACTGTCATAAAAGGCTTTAGTCTTCCTGCTCTTAGGCTTCTAACTGTCAATTTTTTTGGAGAATCAGCAGTTGTTTTTGCCCATTTTTTAGGAATAACAGTTTTTCCTACACCATATACGTTTTTTGCATAAAGAACTACGTAGGCATCCCTTGAGTCTAGGACTTTGTAAATAGGAATTTGAGTGAATCGCAAGTCAGTCCAGTTTTCTTCATGTTTTTCATTATAGAGAGAGGGAACTGCAAATGCAGCGATTGACATTGAAATAAGTGCTAAAAGTGTACAGATAATTTTTTTCATTTTTTCTCCAAATATTGATTTATAATGCTTAAATAAGCCCAAGCATTATGGCTTTTATTGTGTGTTTTCGGTTTTCTGCTTCATCCCAAACGCGGCTTGCAGAACTTTCGAAAACTTCTTCAGTAACTTCTTGGCCTTTTACAGCTGGAAGGCAGTGCATGAAAATTGTATCTTTTTTTCCTGTTGCAGCCATCAATTTAGTATTTATTTGAAATGGAGAAAGAAGTTTAATTCTTTGCTCTTTAAGAGCTTCTTCGCCCATAGAAACCCAAACATCTGTGTAAAGGCAATCTGCTCCTGAAACAATATCCATTTTATCACTTATTTGAATTTTTGCACCTGATTTTTTTGCAAACGGTTCGCATATTTCAGTTATTTTAGAATCAGGAAACAGTTCCTTCGGGCTGAAAATAGAGAAGTTGATTCCCATTTTAGCGCATATAAGCATAAGCGAACGAGCTACGTTGTTTCGGCCGTCTCCGCAATAGGCAAGGTGCAGTCCTTTTTGATGGCCAAAATTTTCTTTTAATGTCATAATATCTGCTAAAGCTTGAGTTGGATGAAAATCATCTGTAAGGCCGTTTATTACAGGGATGCCAGAAAAAGCTGCAAGTTGCTCTACGTGTTCTTGCTTAAAACCTCTAAATTCAATGGCGCTGAACATTCTTCCTAAAACCCTGGCAGTGTCTTTTACAGATTCTTTTCCACCAAGCTGAATATCATCTGTAGACATGAATACGGGATGTCCGCCTTCTTCTCCAAACGCGGTTTCGAATGAGCTTCTTGTTCTAGTAGAGCGTTTTTCAAAAATCAATGCAATTGTTTTTCCTAAAAATCTTTGGTGAATTTCGCCCTTGTGAGCTTCTTCTTTTACTTGAATTGCTAGATTTAGCAATGTTTCTATTTCTTCAGGCGTCCAGTCAATCCAATTTAAAAGTGAACGCCCTTTAAAAGGTGCTTTAAATGTTTCCATAAAGTACATGATAATTGTTTTTGTGATTGATGTAAAGAGTTGGTGTAGTTGGTTGATAATACTTGCACTTTGACGGCATAAAAAAAGGAACCTACTTGCGTAAGTTCCTTTTTAGCGATGACGGGGCTTGAACCTGTGACCTACCGGATATGAGCCGGGTGCTCTACCTACTGAGCTACATCGCCATACGTGTTGTTATACTAGCAAAATCAGTGTTTTGTGTCAATAAAGAATTTGTTGTTTTTGAAAAAATATTTTACAAAAATAGGCTTCTAGACTTTTAGTTTTTCAACATTTTTTACTTCTGTTATGAACTCTTCTAGGCTTTCAAAATGTTTGTAGGCGGAAGCGAAACGAATATATGCAACCTTGTCTAGTTCGTAAAGCCTTTTTAAAACAAGTTCTCCTAATTGCGATGTTGAAATTTCTCTAGAAGTTTTGCAACTCATTATAGCTTCGTCTTCAATTTCATTTACAAGGTTTTCTATTGTAGCAGTTGCTATGGAACGTTTTTCTAAGGCTCTTCTGATTCCTTTTTCAAGTTTGGCGGAATCAAATGGCTGTCTTCTTCCATCTCGTTTTACAACCATAAATGGTTTTTCTTCAATTCTCTCGTAGCTTGTAAATCGGTATCCGCAAGAAACACATTCTCTTCGTCTTCTTATGCTTTCTCCATTTGCCATAGATCTAGATTCTATAACTTTGTCATCAAGGCTTCCACAATAAGGACAACGCATTTTTTTTTCTCCTCGTATAAGAAAGTTTGCAACGCAATCTTTCAAACTCAACTTTCGCTCTAAAAGTATTTTTTATTGTTTTATCCTGCTTTTATTTTTTTTCTTAAAAAGCTTTCTTTCTGATATATCAGAAGTCTGTTTTGAATATTTTATATAGCAATAGGTTGAAAATGAAATAACAAAAATCGCTAAGATATGAGCAAACCAGTTTCCATGTTTTAGGTAAAAGGTTTCTTTGTTCTTATAAATAGGCACCTTAAAAAACATTGCATTTTCTTCGAACAAAGGCATATCTGCAAGAACTTTTCCTATTGGATCTATAACTACAGAGTATCCTGCATTTGTTGAGCGAACCATAGTTTTTCTTAGTTCTATAGATCTATAAGAAGCTACCACAAAATGCTGATATTCTGCGGATTTTGTTTTTGACCAAGAGTCGTCTGTTATGTTTACAAAAAGTTCTGTTCCCGCTTTTGCTAGAGGAATGCAAACGTCTGGGAAGGCATCGCCAAAACATACTGGCGTTGAGATTCTTATGTACGGATTGCTTTCTTCTCTTTTAGTTTGCTCCTGAAATGTTTCTTTTAGAGAGATTATTTTTATAGCTTTTTTTGGAGGAAAAGGCGCCTTTTGTCCTTGTATGTCAAAAAGAACATATTGGTCGCCAGGAGTCCATCCTGCTGAAATTCCTATTACCTTTTTAAAAAAGTTTGCAACTACAGGAACATCCGCAAATGGAAGAACTTCTGCGCATGGAACAAGATGGTTTTTCGGATAAAAGCCCCTGTAATTTCCTTCTTTATCAAAAAGAAGAGCTCCGTTAAATACATTTTTTTTATTTTTTGTACGTTCTATTACAGGTCCGCCTAAAAGGAATGGAATACCAGTTTTTTGTATGAACGGAATTAGAGGTTCTTCTGCAGGAAAGTATTTGTAATGTGAGATTGAATTCGGAAAGGAATGTTTTAGGCAGCCTTCGCTCCATACTATAAAATCTACAGGAATGTTCTTTTGATTTAATTCATCAAGCTTTTCTTTAGTCAGCTTTTGAGAAACTTTTATGGTGTTGGTATCGTTTTCTTGCGACCAAGGATCTGCGTTCTGTTGAACTATTAATGTATTTAAGTATTTTTCTGGTGTTCGCGTTTGGTAATATCTGTAAGAACCGTATAAAAACGAAGATAACACTAAAATTGATGAAAAAATTGCTATATTTATATAATTTTTTGCCAAAAACTCACAGTTTTCGTTGCTTTTTATGTCTTTTAGCAAAGAAAATCCTTCAGCGCATATTGACGATATAAGAACAGTTATAAATGTAATGCCGTAAGTTCCAGTTATGTCGGCAATCTGTTTTATTTTTTTCAGATTGTACATTGCCATGGAAACTGTTCCCCAAGGATATCCTAGCCAGCCGTTTGATTTTATCCATTCGTATAGGACATACAGTATTGAAAACCAAAGAATTTTAAAAGACGGCAGCAAGTAGAATTGTATGTTGTCAGCATTGTAAAGTTTTCCTTCGCAAAAAAAAGTTGCTTTTGGCAAAAATAGAAAAAGTCCAATGATGCCTCCTTCTATGCCGGTTCCTAATGCAGAGGCTCCTAAGGTCAGGGCTGCAAAGTCTTTAAAATTTCCTAGCCAAAAACTTGTGAAAAGATGAACTAAAAAAGTTTGTAATCCTGTAAGGAAAAAAGCTTGCTTGTAGTTTTTTAATGAACGGTAGACCAAGTACATAGGAATAAACGCTATAAAACCAAAAAACGGGGAACCAAAAATATACAGTTCATTTGGAATTCCTAGCGCAAGACATATAGCTGATAAAAAAATATAAAAAATTTGTAAAAAAACGCTCATTGATTTACAATATAAACATATCTTTGCAAAAACTCAAGTTTTACAAAGGTGATTTGCAAAAAGAAAGGGAATATCTGCTTGTATGATAAAAAAAATAAAAGATATACATTTTAATGAATATGAAAACACTCCTAAGTCTATTGCAGTTGCGCCAGGACGTTTTCATCTTGTTGGGGATCATTCATGGTTCTTTAAGGATAAAACCTTGTCCATGGCGGTGAACCTCCCTGTGTATGTTTCAGTTTCTAAAAATAAGGATTCTATAATTCGAAGTTATTTTTATCAGATTGATGATAGAAAACGTTCGGGGCTTAGTAATTTAAAAAATCGAAAGGAAGATCGCTGGGCAAACGCTTTGAAATCTGTTGTTTATGGTTTTTTAAGTGCAGGATTCGAAATTACAGGAATAGATGTGACCGTTTATTCTGAAATTTTGCCTAGCGCGGGGTTTGGCATAACCACTGCGATAAAAGTTGCCTTTGCAATAGCATTAAAAAATCTTTTTGATATTTCTTGCGCAGATGTCCAACTTATACAAGTAATAGAAAGGGCAAACAGACTGTTTTTGCAGCAAGAAAGCCATATTGGCGATATTTATTCAGCGCTTTATTCTAAAAGGGGAAACCTTATTTGCACGGATTATTCTAAAAACAGTTACTGTAATTTTAAAGTTCCATTTGAAGGCAGAAAAGTTTTTCTAGTTGATGCCAGCGTGCCTCGTTTTAATGTCTGGAACGAAGATACACTTCACGAGCCTGAAAATGCGCTTCTGCTAGGGGATTTGCGAGAATCTAAAAACAACGTCTTTGGCGGATGGAAGTATATTGATAACGTGACTGATATAAATGAAGAATTATCTGTTGTTAGCGAAGATACAAAAAGAAAACTTCTTTGCGTAATGAGGGAACATTACGACGTTTTGGAAGCTTTGTCAGCACTTGAAAAAAATGATTTTTCAAAGTTCGCAAGGGCTGTAAATCATAGCCATGAAAGTTTGCGGGATTTTTATGATTTGTCTTGCCCGGAAATTGACTGGATTTTAAAAAGGGTTCTGGAACTTGAACCAAATTTGGAATCTACAAGAAATCCTGAAACCTGTGGAAGAATTACTGGAAAGGGATTTGGACGCTGCGTTTATACAATAATTCGTCCGCAGGATGTGGAAAAATTTATGGCTAGACTTTATGAATATGAAAAAATTTTTGGATTTAAGCCAAAATGCTATGAAGTACACTCCGCTGATGGCGCAAAAATACTAGAGGTTAACGATGAATCTTCTTCTTACCAATGATGATGGTTACGGTTCAGAAGGTCTTTCTGTTCTTGCTCAAAAACTTTCGCAAGAACACAATGTTTTTATAATAGCTCCTGATGGAAACCGTTCAGCAATTTCTCACGGCATTACTATGTATAAAAAAAATAAAGTAAAACTTGTTGAAAAAAATGTGTGGACGTGTTCTGGAACTCCTGTGGACTGCGTTATTACAGCTTTAAAAAGCGATATTTTGCCTATAAGACCTGATGGAATTCTGTCTGGAATAAATAAAGGCGCAAATTTGGGGACAGATATTGTTTATTCAGGAACTTGTGCTGCTGCAAGAGAAGGTGTGATTGAAGGTATTCCTTCTGTGGCATTTAGTCTTGAATATGTTGATAATAAACTAGAATACTTTGACGTTCTTGCAGATTTTGCATCTAAAAATATAGAAAAGCTTTTAATGTGCTCAGATGTTCAAAAAGAAAAAACTTTTGTTAATGTGAATGCTTTTTCATATCCAAATTATAAGGGTATAAGGGCTGCTAAAATTCTTGAAAGTCGTTCTTACGACGATTTTATTGAATATGAAGATAAAGATACTTTTTTAGAAACTTCTTTTAGATGCGGCAGCTTGAATCATGCGGTAAGAGAAGATTCTGACTTTGATATAGCAAAAAAAGGCTTTGTCTCTATTTCAAAAGTTTACGCATTGCCTATGGCTAGTGAGGTGGTGGACTGTAATCAGTTTTCATTGTAAAATGTAGACTATTCTTATTCTAAAGGCGGGTGGGAAATGCCAGATTCAAATGTTCTGATTCAGGGAATAGAATTATATAATCAAAAAAAATATTCAGATGCTTTGGCCTTTTTTTTAGCACTTCCATCTGATTCGGGTGTGGATAGTTCTGAAACTGCTTATTATATTGGGCTATGCTATGCAAAACTAAATAGATACGAAGATGCAATGCTTTACCTTGAGCAAGTTGTTACAGCAGGAACTCACCTTGAGAGAGTTCAGCAGTGTCGGTTTATTTTGGCCGTAATATATGCTGTTTCGGGGCGAAAAAGGCTTGCCGCTTTTGAACTTGGAAAGCTCCTTGAAAGTGGCTATAAACCGGCTTCTGTGTACGCCGCTCTTGCTTATGTGGCTTGGGAGCAGAGCGATGTTGAAAAGTGCCTTGAATACTATTCTAAGTCTTTGGAAATCGACAGCGAAAATATTACAGCACTGAACGGTCTTGGTTACGTTCTCGCCTGCGAAGATAAAGAGCTTGCAAAAGCTCTTAGTTGCTGCAAAAAGGCGGCTCAAGCAAGCCCTAACTCTGCGGCGTGCTTAGATTCTTTAGGATGGGTTTATTATAAGCTAGGTCTTTATTCAGATGCAAAAAAGTATCTTGAAATGGCAGAACAAATTGATGGCGATAGCGAAGAAATTGCAGAACATATTAGAATAGTTTCCTCTGTTGGAGTTGAAAAATGAATTGCTTAAAAAAGTTTTTTTCGTTTGTTTTTCTTCTTTTAGTTAGTTCTATTATTTTTGCGCAGACAGCATCCGCCGGCTTGTTCGCTTCTGGAGAAGTTAGAACTGCAGAAGAAGGCTTTGCTGCACAAGAGTTTAGGCGAGGAGTGCAAGCTTTTTACAGAGGCTCTTTCAATGATGCTGTAATGGAATTTGAAAAATCTCTTTCATATCTTCCCGAAGACAATCTTATTCTTGACTGGCTTGGAAAAGCTTACTACCGCTCTGGAATGGAAGGAGTAGCCTTGCAGAGCTGGAATAGAGCCGCTGATTCTGGATATGGAGGATTGCTTCTTCAAAATAGAATAGAAATTGTTAGAGAGCGAAGAATTTTGTCAGAATCCGCAGATGAGCAGGTTCGTTATTCTGAAGCAGGTGTTTTTTCTGGAAATTTCAATGGAAATCTAGTTTTTAGCGGACCTATTTCTGTCTTGCCTAATAGCAATGGAACTTGCTGGATTCTTTCGTACGGTTCTAACGATCTTGTTCTGATGGACGTTAATGGAACTGTTTTAAACAGGTTGACAGGTCCTCTAAACGGTTTTGACCGCCCCATAGATATAATCAGATTGAGCGATGGAAGATTGCTCGTTAGCGAAAGCGCTGGAGACAGGCTTTCTGTTTTTTCGGAAAAAGGAAAGTTCTTAAAGTATTTTGGCTCAAAAGGCCGCAACGTAGGCCAGTTAGTTGGCCCTCAATATGCAGCGCAAGATTCTAGGGGAAATATTTATGTAAGCGACTATGGAAATAGCCGGATTTCTGTTTTTGACAATGAAGGAAATGGTCTTTTTGTTTTTGGAAATAGAAAAGAATCAAATTTTGAAGGATTAAAAGGTCCTACAGGAATAGCTGTTGTAAATGATTATGTTTTTGTTGCAGATGAAATATCGGGATGCATATACCAGTTTGATCAGGCAGGCAATTTTGTAAAAAAATTGTGCGAAGACAAGACCTTTAATCATCCTGAATCATTAAAAGTTTGGGGAAAATATCTTATTGTATGCGATTCAAATAAAGTTGTTACCGTAGATACGGATTCTGGCAGCGCTTATACAAATATTACAACTGGCAATGCTCCAGACCGGCTTACAAGTGCTGTTCCTGATGTAAATGGAAATATTCTGGTAACAGATGTAAAATCAAATGAAGTTTATGTTATGACTAAGGTCTCTGAACTTGTGGGCGGACTTTTTGTTCAGGTAGACAGGCTTGATGCTAGCAGGTTTCCAGAAGTAAGATTAGATGTAAAGGTTGAAAATAGATATAGAAATCCAATAGTGGGGCTAAAAGAAAATAATTTTTATATCACGGAGGACAAGCGTCCTGTTTCTAAGCTAAAATTTTTAGGAGCTTCTTATAATTCCGATTATGCTGATATAACTATTATAATTGATAGAAGCAAAGAGACTTATGAAAATTCTGAGCAAGTAGATATTGCTGTTCAAGAAATTGCCCAGTCAATGAGCGGTTTCTTTGGCGGAAAAGGTACTTTAAGAATTGTTACTGCTGGAAAACTTCCGGTTCTTGAATATAAAGGAAAAGCCGATGGAGCCAAAAAGTTTAGCAGTGAAGGTCTTAAAAATCCTGTTTCAGATTCTGTTTCTTTAGATTTGGCATTCAGACTTGCGGCAAATGATTTGGTTTCTTCTGGATTAAAAAAATCGATTATAATAATTTCTGCTGGAAAAATAGGACTTTCTGCATTTGATAAATATAGTCTTACAGATACGGTTTCCTATTTGAATAACAATGATATAAATTGCTCTTCTGTTATGGTTACGCAGAAAGCTTGCGATGAAGAATTGAGCTTTATACTTCAACGGACGTCTGGAAAAGAATACTATGTATTTAGACCTGAAGGACTTTCTTTGGTTGTAAAAGAGCTTTTAAATATTCCTACAGGAATCTATTCTTTTAGTTTTGTTTCGGCAATGAACACTAATTTTGGTGAAGCTTTTCTTCCTATAGAAGTAGAGTCTTACCTTATGAATAGAAGCGGTCGTGATGAAACAGGCTATTTTGCCCCTCTTGAATAGAATTAAATATTTATCCCAAACGGCGAGCTTTTAGAAAGATAAACAAAAAGCGCAGGCGAAGTTGCAATTTGTGAAGATTTTGTGCGATAAGAGCAATTAATGTCGCATAGCAACCCCAACCAATTCAAACGAAGTGCGAGCGCAATCATCTGCAGCAAATTGTAAATTCGCTGAAAGCATTTTTTTTCACAATTTGCAAAAAACTCGACATTTGGGCTATTTAGTCTTTTTCAGTAGAAACAAGCCGTGCTTTTTTGATTTTTATTTCTGGATGTTTGCTTGTTAGATTAAAGATGGCGTTTTCTACTGCTTGTCTTTTTTTTTCTCCAAAATCAAATAGAACTTCTTGTTTTGCAGACATTTCTTTTTCTACATTTTCAACGCCTACGCCAAGAAGCCTTATTCCTCTGCCGTTTTCATATTTTTTTTCAAAAAGCGAACAAGTTCTGCGATATAAATCGTCTACGCTTGTAATATATTCTTGTTCTGTGCTTTGTGCAGTAAAAGTTGTAAAATCGTCGTATCGTAATTTTAGCATGACAGTTTTGCTGTAAGATTTTTCTTTTAAAAGGCGAAACATTATCGTGTGGCAAAGTTCTAAAATTGCTGTTTCTCCGCTATAAACATCGCATAAGTCGTATTCAAATGTTGTTTCTGCGCTTATGGAATGGCTGCTTTGTTTTGGACTTTCCAAAGGAATCCCTCGCAACGTGTTGTACAAAAATGTTCCAGTTCCATCTCCAAAAATAGTTTTTAGATAGTTCAGAGGTTTGTCGTGAAGTTCTTTGGAAGAGCGAAATCCTGCTTTTTTGATTTTTTCGAGAGTCTTTTTTCCAATTCCCCAAATTTTGGAAAGCGGCAAATTTAGCATGAAATTCTCTTCTTCGCCTGGTTTTATCCAGAAAAAACCATTTGGCTTGTTTACTTCTGAGCAAAGTTTTGCAAGATAAGCGCTTGAAGCAAGCCCCACAGAAACGGTTAGTCCAGTTTTTTCAAAAATTTCAGCTTTTATTTTAAGCGCAAGATTTTGGGGGGTCCCAAATAGCATTTGAGTTCCTGTAATATCCATGCTGGCTTCATCAATTGAAAGCTGTGTAACATCTGGAGTGTATTGCTTTAAAATTTCCATCACAAAAGATGATATTTGTGAGTATCGATGGTAGTTTCCATGTGTAAATATTCCTTGCGGACATAGCTTATACGCTTGGAAAGTTGGCATTGCAGAATGGACTCCAAATTTCCTAGCTTCGTAAGATGCCGTAGAAACAACGCTTCTTCGCTCGCCTGGCAAACCTCCGACTATTACAGGTTTTCCTTTCCATTCAGGGTGGTCTAATTGTTCTACAGAGGCAAAAAAAGCGTCCATATCTACATGAATAAAATATTTTTCTTTCATTCTTGCTCCGTCTTTTTTTTGATAGAAAGCTCTTGTGTCTTGTATAATATTTTTTCAGGCTCATTAGCAGCTTTTTTAATGTAGTAGGCAGTTGCTAAAATCGTTGAATCGTCAGAAGGCTCGCAAATATAATTAAAATGCATGCTTTTTGGAGGTCTTTGCGGAATTATAAAAGTGTCGCTGAAGTTGTTTTTGTTGCTTACAAATGGACTGTCAGAGTATATAATTGAATTTTGGCTGCTGCCTTTTACAGTTACGACAATTGCCTGAACGTTTCCTGTAAGATTTATTTTTAAAGTTCTCTCCGTTTCGCTAAAGTATTCTTTGTCAGAATAAGTTAGCGAAATTGTTTCTGAATAGTTTTCTTCTAAAGGCACTTGTTCTTCTGTTCTTTTATTCTTATATTTTTGAGGAATTGAATTTGTTACAGTAATCATGATTGCTAAAAAGATTAATATAGCAGATGCTACGGCGATTACATTTTGAATTAAGAATTTTCTTGCAGAAATAGAAGTTTTTTTCCAAAAATCATTTAAGCCTGAAAGAATTCTAAACCATTGTATTTCAAACGGCACAAAAACTGCTGCAGTAAAAATATTTATTGCAAATGAACTGTAGGCTATTTGTTCAACAGTTTGCAAGTTGCCATACTTTATTATTTCGTAAATATAAGGAGCAAATGGTGCTCCCATAATAATAAACTCAAGCGATAAAAGCCAAGTTTTTTTAAACGGTCTAAAAAGGTAAACAATTAAATATTCAATTGTAAAAAGATAAAATAAAGAAATATCTACGCAGGTGAATAAAAATATATTTATAACAGTGCTAAGCGTTGTTATATAAGAGTAAGAATTTTGATAGTGAGATGTTTTTTGCTTAAAAAATGGAAGATAGGCAAATGATGTTATTGCAAAGCCAATTACAAGTTTTATTGCAATTTTTGTGTAAATGTCAAAACTTATGAATTTTGACAAAATCCAGACAATTCCTTGTCCTAAAAATAAAGAAAAAACTGTAACCAAAACTGCTAACGGAATTATATACCAAATTTTTTGAATGTCTTTAACAATTTCCTGTTTTATAGGGTTTTTAGTTATAAAAGAAAATTCGCAAAGTATAAATAAACTTATAAACGCAACAAAAATAAGAAGAATTACAGAAAGCTTTTCGCTTAAAATGTATGTAAAATTTCCAATTTTTAAAGGATTGCAATGCTGGTCCCATTGTTCGCTGGCAAAACTATTAAAATTTTTTACGATATATGTAAAAAAGTCTAGTTCATTTAGAAAATTTTCGTTTTTGGAAGGTAAGAATAACTCTATTCCTGCTGCTGGAATTTCTTGCCTTAAAAAGTCTGCTGTTCTTATATCACTTTTTAGAATATTTATTCTGTATAAAGAACTAGAAACTGTGCCTTTGATGTTGTATGGAATGTTGTTTTTAAAAAAGGATAAGGAAATAAGTTTTACAAGCCATGACGGCGAACAGTTTTTTCCACTTCCAGGAATCAAACTTGTTTTATTGTTTGAAAACCGCACGCAGATTGCACAAATAGAATCTTCTTCAAAAATTGACTGTGCAAAAATTTGGCTTCCTCTTGCAAAAATTGGAAGCTCTTTGAACGGTTCATCTCCGTAAGTAAAAACAAGTTTAACGTTTTCATTGCTAATTTCTTTTTCTAAATGCTCTATTAGCTGCCCTGCAAAGTTTAGATTAATTAATGCGTCTTCTGTTTTTATTATAAAAGCTATAGTTTTAGGTGCGGAAGAGTACTGATTTTTTGAAAATGATTTTTGATTTTTATCTTCTTTATTAAAATTTATTTCAATATTGTATGGAAAAGTTTCTTCTTCGTTGTAAATTAAATTTTGTCGTTTGTATGGATATCCTAATTTTTCTATAAAGCTTGCTAAAATTTCGCACTGTTCAAATCCAGTTTTAAAATTATTTGTATTGATATTGAAGTTATTTTCCGAAGAAATCTTATTGCAAAAAAAGAGAAAAATAATTAAAAACATGAAAAAAAAACTGTTTTTCTTCATGTTTTTAGTTTATAATATTAATAGTTTACATTGCAAGTGCCATTGATTATAATAGAATCCACTTTGCTAAAAAAAGTTTATTAAGAAATATGGGAGATCGAATATAGCATGTGTGCATCTGGTAAGAAATTAATGCTTGAACTTCCTCTAAAAGTTATTTTAACTGAGAACGGAGCATCTAACTTTATAAGCCATAATAAACGTTTGCTAAGAATTCGTCTTGCAGACAATATTGATGAATATGGAATTTCCCTAAATAAGTTTTCTCCTCAGTCTATTCAAAATATGTTGCTTCTCGACTATATTTCTAAGATTGAAATGTCGATGCCTGAGTTTGTTTCGAGCAGGCAAGAAGTAATGGATCTTTCAAAAATTATTGTATATTCGCTTTTGTACAAGCAGTTTGATAGAGAAATTTATGCATCTATAATTCAGTGCGAATGTGTTCGTAAGCATAACCGTGCAAATCCTGCTCATTTAATTGACGAAAAAACAAAAATGAGTGAAAAACAGCTTCGTCTCGTTCTTTCTAACAAAGATGAAGTAATTTGCAATATTCGTAATGAAATTCTTGAACCTGTATGGGCTGCCATTCGAGATAACAAAGATTATTCTATTGAAGAAAAAAATATTTATATGCTCATGACTGAAAAATTTATGAATCGCATGAGTCTTATGAATTGGTACGTCCTTACGCTTTTTAAAAGTGTAAACGGTTTTGATGAAATGATAATGAAAGTTCGGAATCTGCTTTCAGAGTATATGGAAAAGTCCCGTGTTGCAGAATATATTTCGGTTATGGTTATGGAGCTTGCATTAAATAGCGAAAATGCCAATATTCGTAAAGAAGCAAAGCATATGTATCCTAATGTTGACGACATAAATTCTCTTGTGGTAGATCCTGAAGTGAGGCAAAAAATTGTAAGGGAATTGCAAAAAAATCACGTTTTAGTTTCTGTTTCTTGGAAACTTGGAGGTGGTTCTACTTCTATAGGAAAGCAGGGACGCTTGCAAATTACTCTTTACAACAAAGATGATGAATTTCAAGAAGTAAAAGAAAGCATAGAAACAAAGGCAACTGCTGATACAAACAAAAAAACTTTAATCGATTTTTATCGGGAAATTCCTGATGGCCAGGAAGGTACTGATCTTGGTTTGTACTATCTTTCTTACCTTGATGAAGCTTGCAAGAAGGTTGATGTAAAGTTTGAATCTTTAGTAAATCAATTTACCTCTAGTGACCTTACAGTCATAAATCTGATTTTTAACTTTTGATATGCCTAATAGTTCCTTTAAAAACAAAATAAGTATTTTTCAATTTTTATTGCTTCTTTTTGTTTCTTTTTTTCTAATTTCTTGCGAAAATTCTGAACCAGAAATTCTTTCTGTAACTTCATCTGTTGTTTTTGATTTTAAAGACGACTCATCTTTTGCAGTTCCAAGACTTTCTGTTTTTGTGGAAACTGGCTCTGATGCTCGCCGGGTTGACTTTATTTCTGTTACTTGTAAAAAAAATAATTATACTTGGATTGATACATCGCCAGAACTTATTTCTTCTAATTCTACTCAATGGGCGGGAAGTTCTAACCTTGCTTTGTCAAATAATGATGCAATTCCTTTTGGACTTTACGATTTAAAGTATGCAGACGCAGAAGGCAGGGAAGTGCAAACTGTTTTTTCAGTCTTTGATACTGAAATGTACAAAAATGTTCTTTCTACAAAAATAAAAACATTGCTAACAGAAGATTATAATGAAAAAATTGCTATTTATGATTCTTCAGATATTTTGTTATACTATGGTGAAAAAAATAGTTCCTGGAAAACTGACGAAGATGTGTTTTCTCTAAATTCTAAAGCAGCGTATTATAGGACGTGCTATGAGATTTTTTCTGGAGGAGTAATTTTTTTGCTTCCTCCTGTTAATAAAAAAAATTTTTAAATCTGAAATAAATAATTTTATTATAAGGAATATATGGAAAAATTGGAAAATCAACACAACGAAAACGACGGAGAAGCAGGGGGGAATAACCCTTTTTACAGAGTTGTAAAAACTTATGTTTTAAGAGCTGGAAGAATGACTGGAGCACAGGAGCGGGACTACGAGGAGTTGTCACCTGTTTGGTGCATACCTTTTGAAAATAAAAAGCTCAACTTTCTTGATATTTTTGGCAATACAAATCCAGTTATTGTAGAGATTGGTTTTGGAATGGGAGCTGCAACAGCAATTATTGCAGAAAAAAATCCTGACATAAATTATGTGGGAATAGAAGTTCATCGGCCCGGCGTAGGACGGCTTTTAGGTGAAATAAAAAAACGAAATTTAAAAAATATCTATATAATTGAACACGATGCCATAGAAGTTTTGCAGCAGATGGTTGTTGACGGTTCTGTTGACGGGTTGCATATTTTTTTTCCGGATCCGTGGCAAAAGAAAAAACATCACAAAAGGCGATTGATTCAACGTCCTCGCACAGATTTGCTTGCTTCAAAATTGGCTCCAGGCGGTTATTTATATTTTGTAACAGATTGGCAAGAGTATGCAGAGTCTGCGCTAGAAGAGCTTTCTAAAACACCTGGACTAAAAAATAAGTATGAATCTTTTGCTCCGCATCAGAATTGGCGCCCAGAAACAAAATTTGAAAAAAAAGGACTTGAACAGGACAGAACTATAAGTGAGCTTTATTTTGAAAAGGAATAGCAGGCCAAGATTTTAGTTTTAGAGGATATGATGGACGATTTATTTGACGTGCAATCTGCAATCGATGAAAATAAAAAAAAAATACGTATTTCAGAACTTGAAAGCCTTATAAAAAAATATCAGGATTCTTATTATAATGGGGAAGCTCAAATAAGCGATCAAGAATTCGATTCGCTTTGGGATGAACTGAAAAATCTTGATCCTGATAATTTGCTGTTTCAAAAAATAGGAGCAGATTCTGGTAATTTTGCAAAAGTTCATCATGTAATGCCAATGGGAAGCCAGGAAAAAGCCGCAAATCCAGAGCAGTTTTTATCTTGGGCGCAAAAACATGTCTATTCAGAATATCTTGTTGAATACAAATTGGACGGAGCTTCGCTTGAACTTCAGTATGTTCATGGAAAACTCCAAAAGGCTGTTACTCGTGGAGATGGTTCTGTAGGCGACGACGTAACCGCAAATGCTATAAAAATGCAAGGCGTAATAAAAAATCTTTCTTATGAGAATTCTTCTTGCGACTTTACGGGTGGTATTCGTGGCGAAGTTATAATGAAAAGAAGTGTTCATAATCAAAAATATTCTGACAAAGCTAATTGCAGAAATGCGGCTAATGGCATAATGAAGCGAAAAGATGGCGAAGGAAGTGAAAATCTAACGCTCATAGCTTATGACGCTCTTTGCACAGAAGGAAAATCTCCATTTAATGATGAAGAGCAGAAAATAGAATGGCTAAAAAAACTTGGATTCAATACAGTTGTGCTAAATATATGCCGCTCTGCGCAAGATGTTATAGATTATCGTGCCCAAGTCATGGATTTAAGAAAAAATCTTGACTATGATATTGACGGTCTTGTTATAAAAGAAAGAACGATAAATCTTTTAGATGCTTCAAGAGCAAGACCTGACCACCAGATAGCTTTTAAATTTAGCCTGGAAGAAGCTGTTTCTACTTTAAGAGGGGTTGAATGGAGCATAAACGGTGGAACATATACGCCTGTAGCCATTTTTGACGAAGTATCGTTAAATGGAACTACTGTACAGCGGGCTAGTCTTGCAAATCCTGACACAATGCGAAATTTAGGCGTAAAAATTGGCTGCAAGGTTGTAGTTGTAAAGCGTGGCGAAATAATTCCAAAAATAGAATCAGCAATTCACTTAAAGAATTCAGTTGAAACTGAGATTGAAATGCCTCATGTTTGCGAAGCTTGCGGGACTGAGCTTATAGATGAAGGTTCAAGACTCTTTTGTCCAAATAAAAACTGTCCTAAAAGGGTAGTTCACCAAGTTATGAAATGGGTTCAAGTTGTAGATATTAGGGATTTAGGTTCTACGCTAATAATGAATCTTTGTTCAAATGGAAAAATTCGCAGCATATCTGATATTTATGCTCTTAGTCTTGAAGATTTAATACCATTTTTTTTGAACGAAGAAAGTGTTGCTAAAGAAAAAAAATCTTTAGGAGCGGAAAAAGTTTTAAAATCTATTCAAAATCATAGAAGAATGTCTCTTGCGACTTTTGTGGCAGGCTTTGATATTGAAGGCATTGGCGAAACAACAGTTGAAAAACTGGTTGCGGCAGGCTATAACACTTTAGAAAAATTGCTTTCGCTTACAGAAGAACAGATTGCTAAAGTATATGGTTTTGCTCAAGTAATGGCGAAAATCGCTGTAGAAGGTTTTGCCGAAAATCGAGAGGAAATGGAAAAACTTGCGCTGAACACAATAACAATCGAAAAATCTGCAGAAGGTTTGCTAAATGGAAAGTCTTTTTGCTTTACAGGTGAACTTGTAAGAATGAAGCGTTCTGAGGCGGAAAAGATTGTAAAATCCTTAGGAGGAATATGCAAGTCTTCTGTTACAAAAGATCTTTCTTATCTTGTAACTAACAATCCTGCTTCTGGATCATCTAAAAATAAAAAAGCTGTAGAACTAGGAATTCCCGTAATCGATGAAAGCGCTTTTTTCAAGTTGATAGGGCAGTAATTTTTATGAATAAAAGCAAGTCAAAAGTTTTTTTTGTAAAAATCATTTTATTTTTGGTTGCAGCATTTTGTTTGTTTAATATATTGTCTTTTGTGGATTGCATCTTAAGCTCAAAAAATATTTCAATGGAAGGAGAGGAAATCCTTAGAATTCGTTTTTTTGGAAATTCAGAAGAAATAGGAACTAATACTGTAAGTGCAAATGTTGCTGTGCTTGATAGCGCTGGAACTGAAATTGCCGTAATTGAGCGATCTTGGAATGGCAATTTTTTGGCAGTAGATTTTATAAGGACAGAACTTTCCAATTCTGTATTTTATTTTCCGCTAGATGTTTACGGCATTACTTCAATTTCTAAAGATTCTAAAAGTGATTTTAAGCTAAAGAAAATTGGTTCAAATTTAAGCAAATATTATATTGATTTTAATCGATGCTTGCTTGTTCAGCCGTTGCAGCTTCAAAAAAAACTTTTTAAAATAGCAGATTTTTCTTTGAATCCTTTTATTTTTGTTTCTTTATTCTTTTCAAAAAAAGAAACGCTACGCCTTCATGAATGTGAAGGCGGTAAAACTTATGGAATTTATATAAAAAATGGTTCTTTTTATTTGGAAGAAGAAAATTTTGCTAATCTTGAATTCCGTTAAAAGTAAAATCTTGCATAAAGAATTCTGGTTTTACAGCGGCTAAATTTAACCTGACTTCCCAATGAAGATGGGGTCCTGTTGCAAGTCCTGTGGAACCTGAAAGTCCAATTTTTTGTTCAGGTTTTACAAAATCATTTTCATTCACATTTATTGAACTCATGTGATAGTAAAGGCTGTAAAGACCTGGCAAATGTTCTATAACAACGCTCCAGCCAGTTGAAATTCTAAATTCTGCCATAACGACCCGGCCTTCTGCGCATGCAAGAACATCAGTTCCTTCAGGAACTCCATAATCGTTTCCGTAGTGGAGGCTTGTTGTGGATTTTCCATTTGTAAATGTGTATACACGTCTGTCTCCAAAGTTAGCTGTTTTTCGCTCTGAATTTATTGGTTTTATAAATGGTTTTAGCGAATAAATGTCTTGCGGCATTATAGTTTCAAGAATCGTGTTTAGTTTTTCAATTTGAGCAAGCCTTTCTGGACCGATATCTTGTTTTATCATGGAATTTTTTTCATCTAAATTTAACACTTCTTTTTCGAAAGTTACGTCTTCAAGTTGAAATGGCAACTGAATTTCATTCGGAACACCGGAACCTGCTTCAAAAACGATTTTCAAAGAGTAGCTGTCATCTGCAGAAAGCCAAGTTGAAAGCGGGATTCCTGTAAGAAGTTCAGGATTAAGTTGTTTTTTATTTTTTACATTTAAAAAGTAAAACTGCGAAGAGTCAATTTTTTTATTGTTTTTATAAAGCAGCATAGTGGCTTGAACTTCTGGACCGTTCTTTTTCTTATAGCTTCTTGCAATTTTCATTTTTATTCTTGCAAAAACTGCTTCGCCAGGTCTTGCTTTTTCATTGTAGAATACAGAACCGCTGAATCCTTCTGCCTGAAAATTTAAAGTTGCCGCATGCATATTCATTGCGCTTATAAACACGAATATCGAGAGTATTGAAAAACTTTTTCTTAAAAAAAATTTATTTAACATTTTTTCCTTCCATAAAATAAGTAAAAATTAAGTTTGTAGTTAATTTTTTTCTGCATCTATTATTATCATCTGTGGAGTTGTTATTCCATTGAATGAATTTTTGCCTATTGTGTAAATAACTGAAATGTTATCTCCCTTTGAAAAATCTCTGTTTAATCGTTCTGATTCTCCCCAAAACATTGCAGGAAATTTATATTTTCCACAATCAAATGTAAGCTTTAAGTGCTGGCGTTCAGATTTTCCAACAATAACTGCATCTTGAATTTTTAAGTTTTTGCTTATAAAAGTTAGTTCCGGGTTTTCTTCTCCGACTGGTTCAAATTTCGCCACGAGTTCAAGAATGTTTGGAGTTATGTGTTCTACAGGAAGCTCCGCATCTATTTCAACAGAATCATTTTCTTGTTCTAATTTTATGCTTCTGCTTATTTCTTCGGCTTTTTTTTCAAAGTTTTCTAAATCTTTTGAGTTAAAACTAAATCCTGCCGCGCAATTGTGCCCGCCGTGATTTATAAAAAAGTCGCCAAATGAATCTAGAAAATCAGTTGCAATCAATCCTCTGCAGCTCCTCATGGAACCAACCGCAATGGTTTTATCCTCTGAAAATGTTATAACGATTGTAGGTACACTGTATTTTTGCATTATTCTTGCTGCTAAAATTCCTGTAACACCGCGATTAATTTTTTCATCGATTACAATGCACAAATTTTTATGAAACTTTTCAAGATTTTCTTTAGCCTGATTTGTTGTGTAAAATTCTGCATCGCTTACAAACTGTTTGCGCTGGTTGTTCAATTCTGTTATATGTTGCGCGAGTTTGTTTCTTTCGGAAGCGTCTTCGTTTATAAGGAGCTCTAAGGAAAGATTTGACTGGCCCATTCTTCCTGAAGCGTTCAATAGTGGAATTAATTTCCAGGAAAGTTCTGTTGAAGAAATTGTTTTGCCAGAAAACTCCATTCTTGCAATTAGTTCTGCAATTCCCTTTCTAGTTTTTTTCTGATTAATTTGTGAAAGACAGGTTTTTACAAATATTCTATTTTCGTCTTTCATAGGCATTATGTCTGCAAGCGCTGCGATTCCTACAAGCTGCAGGTCTTGCAAAGCGTTGCTTAAATGCTTTGGGAACATTTCTTCTTGTTTTTTGTGAATCCAAGTTACAAAAATATTAAAAAATCCTTCGATTTCTGTAGTAGGCTCTGAAGAATACTTTGCAAGTTTTGAAAGACCTTTTACTTGCTTCAAAGATTTTCCCCTTACTTGTGGAATGATTTTTTCAATTTCCTTTTGAATGTCAAGCATTTGAAAATCTACGCCATTGCCAAAAAGTTCTTTTAGATTTTCTTTTACAGCATTTTCATTCCAAACAAAAATTTGTTGGTTTTTAAGAAAATCCGGCAACTTTGTGTCGTAAACGGAAATAGGGTAGGTTGAAAAAGTTTTTGCAAATGTCTGCTTTTTTACAAGATTTCTAGTTTTTATGCAGCTTAGCTCAATAGAGTTGTCATCATTTTTTTGAGCATTAAGAAGGCAAATATCTTGCGCATAAAAGTCGGTTTTTGAAAATCTAAGCGCGCTTACAAGTTTAAACGCTACCGCCGCTCCGGAAATATCTTTAAAAGGATAGCCAGAATCTTCTGTTTTAGGGTCAATAATAATTGAATTGTTTATTAAATTTTCTGGAGGATTGTGGTGGTCTGTAACAATTACATCAATTCCAAGAGAATTTGCGTATTCTATTTCCTTGCTGTTAGAAATTCCGCAATCTACAGTAATTATTAAAGAACCGTAATCTTTTGCAAAATCGTTTATTGCGTTTTCAGAAAGTCCGTAAGAATCCTCTCCAATAGGAAGCCGCCACTGGACATCCATGCCTGCAGTTTTTAAGCAGTTGTAAAGAATGGCAGTGCTAGTAATTCCATCAACGTCTCTGTCTCCAAAAATTAGGACTTTTTCTTTTTCCTCAAGGGCTCCTGTAATTCTGTCTACAGCATCTTCCATGTTTTTAAATAAAAATGGTTCATGCATAAATCTTAAATCATTTTCAAGGTAATACATTATATCTGAACCGCTTGTAATTCCTCTTCTAGTAAAAATTGAGGCTTCTAAGGGCGAAAGTCCATACTTTTCATGAAGAGCAATAATTTCTTGTCTAGAAATATTTTTTTTATTATATTTTTTCACTTTATTTTCCTAACTTATTCAATAGTTTTTAAAATTAAGCTGCGTTTTTGACATTCATTTTCTGAATACGAAACTGCATTTTGAAGTTGAGCTTTTGCAGATTCCAAACATTCTTGATTTTTGCCATAGATTTCCATCAAGAGTTCACCTTTTTTAGTGTAATCTCCGGAAACTTTATTGAGGATGATTCCCGCTTCGGCGCAAACTTTGTCTGTGGTCTTGTTTCGTCCCACTCCAAGAGTTACTCCTGCCATTCCTGTTTTGTATGCTTCTATAAAAATATAGCCGTCCTGCTGGGCATAAAGTTCTGTTTTGTATTTAGAACGTCTTTTTCCCAATTGGTTTTCAAGTTCTTTTGGATTTCCACCCTGATTTAGAACATTTTCCATAAAAAGTTCATATGCTTTTCCAGAAGATACGGCTTGTTCTGCCATTTTTTTTGCATCTTCTTTTGACTGAGCCTTTTTTCCTAATAAAATCATCTGCGCAGCGAGCGCAAAGGTTTCTTCCATTACATCTTTAGGACCTTGTCCTTTTAGGCAGTCAACAGTTTCTTCAATTTCTAAGAAATTGCCTATTTTCTTGCCTAAAGGTGTGTTCATGTCGGTTATAAGGGCATGGGCGTTTTTATTCATTTGCTTTGCAGTTTTTACGAGCGAAGATGCTAGAAGTTCCGCATCTTTTAGATTTTTCATAAATGCTCCCGAACCACATTTTACGTCGAACACAAAAGAGTCTGCTCCTTCGGCAACTTTTTTGCTTAAAATGCTTGCTGTTATAAGAGGAATAGATTCAACTGTTCCAGTTACGTCCCTAAGAGAATAGAGAAGTCTGTCAGCAGGAACAATTTCTTTAGTCTGCCCAGTCATTGCAAAACCTGTGCTTGCAATTAACTTTCTAAAGTTTTCTACGCTCATATTTACATTGTAGCCGTTTATCGATTCAAGCTTGTCTAAAGTTCCGCCTGTGTGGCCAAGAGCTCTTCCGCTCATCATGGGATCTTGAATACCGCATGCGGCAACTATAGGCGCAAGGGGCAGCGAAATTTTGTCTCCAACGCCACCTGTAGAATGTTTGTCAACAAATGGTCCTGTAAGTCCAATATCTTCATAGCCGTGAAGGTTTATGGTTTGCCCAGAATGCAGCATGCTTTCCGTAAGCGCGCTGGTTTCTTCGAATGTCATTCCATTAAAATAAACTGCCATAAGAAAGGCTGCAATCTGATAATCTGGAATAGTTCCGTCTACATAGCCTCTAACTATAAATTTTATTTCTTCTGCGCTAAGAGTTGTGCTTTCTAAAAGTGTACGGCTGCCATCTTCAGAGTATGCATATGTTCCTCTTTTTTTTGTGATTATGTCTGTTGCTCTCATAAAATTCCCATTCCTGTTTCGATTGATTTTAATTGTGTTCCGCAAGCAGATTCTATTAAATAGAATAGAAGCTCTTTTATTTGACCTGCGCTTTCTTTTGTCAGGGGAAGAACCCTTGCTTCTTTTGGATTAAGAATAGAAAGGTTTGCAAGGTACTCTATTGCTTGCGAATTCAGAAAAAAAGGCATTTTTTCTTTTGAACAATCTGAACAGAAAAAGCAGTTTTCTATAGGATTGTAAAACGCGCCTTCTAAACTATATGATACCTTATGAATATCGTTTTTACTAGTTAAAAAACTTTGTTCACAAGATGCGCACTTTGTTGCATCAGGTCTAATACCTGCTAGTTCAAGATAGCGCCAAAAAAAACGCAAAAGACCTACAGAACATTGCTCTGCGGTATTGCAGTATTCTAGACCATCTATAAAGCCGCTGAAAAGATTCCAGAAAACACTGCTGTTTCCTGCGCACTTTGTTTTTATGGCAATTTCAGCAGCAATGCAAGCAGCGCAATTTTTTTCAATGCTTTCTCTAAACGAAAGGTGATATTTTTTTACGTCAAAGTCTGAAATCTTAAAATTAGTGCTATTTTTTGAATAAGAAAGGTAGGCTATTCCTGTGTTCCAGGCAGAAACAAGCGACTTCAGTTTGCTTTTTGGACCTCCATATAGCGTTGCGTAAATAATTCCTTCAGTTTTGCTTAAAAGAGTTGCTGTTGAAAAGTTATCGCCTGTTTGTTTTACAGAAATTATTGTTGCTTGCATAGTAAGGCTTTTTGACATGCTTTGATTATATCACAAAAATCATATACATTACAGTAGGCATTAGCAGAATTGTTAGTGTTAAGAACTTTTGGTCTAGTGAATAGCAATCTAGCTTGCAAGTAGTTGCAATTTTCTTTATAAACCAATATATTATAAAGATAAATATAGGTATTCTAAATATTCGCCTTTGCGTTTTTTTGAATTCCAATAAGCTTAAATTTTATGAGGTATTTTGAATATGGAAACAATTTTTCCTTTAAAAGAGCTTGCAAGTTTTGAAGGTAATATTTATGAAATAACAGTTGCAGCAAGTCGCCGTGCTTATCAGTTGGCTAAAATAAAGGATTTTGAAGTCGAAAGAAATGCAGGAAAAGCTGTTTCTGTAGCTGCAAGGCAACTTTTCTGCAACAAAGTAACATATAGAATTGAAAATCAGAAAAATTAAATGATAAATGAAAATGTAGTTAATGCAAAGATTCCTGTAGTTGTTGTCTTTGCACCTACTGCTACAGGAAAGACTGCTCTTGCCTTAAATCTTTTTGGCAAAAGCAGTCTTTCGTTTTTTAAAGGCAGAGGAGAACTTATAAGCGCAGACTCAATGCAAGTTTATAAGGGTCTTGATATAGGGACTGCAAAACCTTCGTTGGAAGAAAAAAACTTATTGAAGCATCACCTTGTTGATATTTGCGACTGTAAGACTCAGTTCACAGTTGCGGATTTTATTTCATCTGCCGATGAGCTGTGCAAAAATATTTGGTCTAGAAAAAAAATTCCTATTGTGGCTGGCGGAACTGGTTTTTATATAAGAAGTTTTCTTTTAGGCTTGCCTCAGACTCCAGAATCAAATGCAGTAATTCGCAATCAGTTAAAAAATGAATGCATAGAAAAAGGAATTGAATATATGTATTGCGAATTAAAAAAAGTTGATTCTGTAAGTGCTGATAAAATTAATAAAAACGATGAGTATAGAATTTTGCGCGCTCTTGAAGTTTTTCGTCTTACGGGAAAGCCTAGAAGTTCATTTCCTTTAGAAAACAAGCTGAGAGATTCTTTTGACTTTCTTACAATAATTTTAGAGCGAAATCGTGAAGAGCTTTTTAAGCGCATAAATGAGCGAGTGGACAAGATGTTTGAAATGGGCTTGCAGACAGAAGTTGAGCAGCTTATAAAAAACGGGGCGACTTCAGATATGCCTGGAATGCAAGCCATTGGTTACAGGGAATGGTTTGAAAATGATTTTTCAACTTCAGAAGGCATTGAGCTAATAAAAAAACAGATTCAAAAAGATAGTAGAAAGTATGCTAAAAAGCAATACACTTATATTAAAGATATTCCAGATGCTATAAGAATTCATATTGATTCAGAAAGCGAAGATGAAATTGCCTGCAAAGTTGAGCAGCTTTTGCTTAAAAAGTTTTCTGTGGAATAGTTCGTGAAATTATTTGAATACTATTGACTTCATTTTAATTTTAATAGATAATGAATATCACTTTACTAGTAGAGGGGTGCCATCGTGCCTTGTGGAAAGAAACGAAAACGCCAGAAGATGGCGACACATAAGCGTAAGAAGATGCTTAGAAGAAATAGACATAAGGCAAAGTAAAAACTGTTATTCAGTTTGACTTTGTACATTGTTTATTCAGACCGGGGTGGTTGAAAAATTACCCGGTCTTTTTTTTTATAATTTTTACAAAAATTGGAGTTGTTTACGTTACTTCCTAATATAAAATCTCCAGCAGATATAAAAACTCTTTCTTATCAGCAGCTTGCAGAGCTTGCAGATGAAATCCGGCGTACAATAATTGAAGTTGTAGGTCACAATGGCGGGCATCTTGCGAGCAATTTAGGAGTTGTTGAACTTACCATAGCTCTTCATCGAGTCTTTGACAGTCCAAATGATGCGATTGTTTGGGATGTTAGCCATCAGTGCTATGCTCATAAATTGCTTACAGGTCGTTATGAACGTTTTTACACCTTGCGACAGTACGGAGGCTTAAGCGGTTTTACAAAGAAAAACGAAAGTCCTCATGATTTTTTTGACGAAGGCCATTCTTCAACTTCAATTTCCTGCGCCTTAGGTTTGCTTACCGCCTGGCAACTGCAGGGAAAAAATAACAAAGTTGTTGCAGTTATAGGCGATGGAGCTTTGACTGGCGGAATGTCAATGGAAGCTCTTTCAAATGCGGGGCAGCTTTCTAAAAATTTGATTATAGTTTTAAACGACAATCAAATGTCTATTGATCAGAATACAGGCGCAATAAGCCGGTATTTGAGCAGAATTTCTGCAACAAGTCCGTATCAAAATTTTAAAAGAGGATTAAAAAGATTTATAAGTAAAATTCCTTTTTTAAGCAAAGTTTTGTTAAAGTTTTTTAAAAGATTTAAAAGAAGCTTTAAAGGCTTAGTCCTTTCTACTAATCTTTTTGCAGATTTGGACTGTGAATATGTTGGCCCTTTAGACGGACACGATATTCGCGAATTGGAAAATGTTTTTACGCGGGTGAAAAAACTTAAAAAGCCTGTTGTGGTTCACATTCTTACTAAAAAAGGAAAAGGGTATAGCCCCGCGGAAGATCATCCCGAGCTTTTCCACGGAATCGGACCTTTTTGCATTTCAGATGGAAAAGTCGAAAAGTTTGACAATTTAAGTTTTACTGAATGTTTTAGCAATGAGCTGATGAATTTAGCGCAAGTTAGAAAAAACATTGTTTGCATAACGGCCGCTATGTCTAAGGGAACCGGTCTTGACAGTTTTGCCCGCCACTATCCAGAACGTTTTTTTGATGTGGGAATTGCCGAAGAGCATGCAGTAACTTTTGCAGGAGGGCTTGCGGAAGGCGGAATGCTTCCTTTTGTATGCATTTATTCAACATTTATGCAAAGGGCTGTGGATCAAGTTATTCACGATATAGCATTGCAGAACGTTCACGTTGTAATTTTGCTAGATAGAGCAGGGGCAGTCCCTGGAGATGGAGAAACTCATCAGGGATTGTTTGACATAGCTCTTTTTAGACCTGTTCCTGGAATTAAGATTCTTTCTCCAGCAACGGCGCAAGATTTAAAATATTGTCTTGAGTATGCGGTAAATTCTGAAGGCGCAATAATTATCCGCTATCCTAAAATGACTTGTCCAAAAGAACAAATAAAGTTTTCTGCTCCTATAGAAGAAGGCAAAGGCGTTCTCGTCAAGGCTTGCGATTTTGAATCAACGCTTACAGTTGACCTTGAAGAGAATAAAAATACCCCTCGCATACTTTTCGTAACAACAGGGGGAATGTATTCTGAATGTATAACGGCTAGCCGTGCTTTAGCATTGGAGTACGTGCTTGCAGATATTTATTCACTAAGATTTATAACTCCAATTGATGAAAAATATTTATTACAGCTTTGCAAGAAGTATGACGGAATAATTTTTGTTGAAGATGGGGTTGAGGTTGGCGGAGTTTCTCAATATCTGCACTGTCTGTGCCTTGAAAACGGAATAAAAAAATCGATTGTAAAAGCTTTTCCTTCAAAATTTTATTCTCAAGGAACCAGGGAACAGGTTTGCATGCAAGCCTGCATGACTTGCGATGATTTAAAACTTGCGGCTCTTTCTCTTGCAAAAATAAAATCTAACAAATTTGAGGAATAAAATGACTTTTGATTTATCTAATAGAACCATTTCTACAGAATTGCCGGCTTTTGTGATGGGGATTGTGAATGCTACTCCAGATTCATTTTGGGAGCAAAGCAGGGGGGGCTATGAAAGAGCGATGTCATTAGTTCGCCAGAAAGCTGACATTCTTGATATTGGCGGAGAATCTTCTAGGCCTGGAAGCGAATATGTAAGCGAACAGGAAGAAATTGAGCGTGTTATTCCTCTAATAGAAAAAATTAGAAAAGAAAGCGATATTCCCATTTCTGTTGATACAAGAAAAAAGAATGTTATAAAGGCAGCTGTTGAAGCTGGCGCAGATATCCTAAATGACATTAGCGCTCTTGAAGATGACAGTGAAATTGCATCTTACTGCGCTTGCGTAAATATTCCAGTTGTTTTGATGCACAAACGGGGTTTGCCTTCTAATATGCAAAAAAACACTGTTTACGATGACGCTTTTAGAGAAGTTGATTCTTATTTAAAAAAAAGAGCAGAGTATGCCGTTTCTTGTGGCATAAATCCAAAAAAAATCATAGTTGATCCTGGAATAGGATTTGGCAAAAATCTTGAGGCGAATCTTTCTCTTATAAAGAACTGCGGAAAACTTTGCGATGGGCGTTTTCCTGTTTTGATGGCTCTTTCCAGAAAGACTTGCATTGGGCAGATGACGCAAAAAGAAATCCCAGGGCGTCTTGCAGGAACTCTTGCGGCAGATTTAATTGCTGTGCAAAATGGCGCAGCCTTTGTCCGTGTTCATGATGTAGCAGAAACTATAGATACTTTGAAAGTCTTAGGTTATAATATTCTAAATTAAAATGTTTAAAATAAGCGTTTGCAAAGTTCATAAGAAGGAAATTAAAATTGAAATCTTTTGAAGGCTTTTTTACTGTATATAATTACTTACGACCGGTTTTAGATATTGGAGTTTTAACATTTATTCTATACGAAACATATAGAATGTTAGTAAAGTCTAATAGTATTCAGATAATAAAGGCGGCTATTATTGTTGCCTTGGCTTATGCTAGCGCGGTTTTTCTTCATCTTGAAACTTTGCTTTGGATTTTTAAAATTATAATGCCATTGTTTCTTGTTGGATTTGCGATTGTATTTCAGCCGGAAATGCGCAAATTCTTTTTGCGAATAGGTCAAAATCAATGGTTTGCCTTTGGCAGTCGTTCTAAGCATTCTTATGTTGATTCTGTATTGATTGCAGCTGATATGCTTTCAAAGCAGAAAAGAGGAATGCTGGCGGTATTTTTGCGGCACACAAAACTTGATGACATAATGCAAACAGGCACAAAACTTAATGCGGACTTATCTTCTAGCCTTCTTGTTACAATTTTTGGAATGGACACTCCTCTTCACGATGGGGCGTGCTTTATCCAAGGAGGAAAACTTCTTGCCGCAGGTTGTTTTTTGCCGTTAAGCGAGCAGTATGATATTAAAAAAACTTTTGGAACCAGGCATAGAGCCGCTTTGGGACTTTCTGAAGTAAGCGATGCTGTGGTTCTTGTTGTTTCAGAAGAAACTGGGGCTTTAAGTTTGGCGTACGATTCGCATCTTCACTACGATTTAAGCGTAAAAGAAATTACAAAGGTTCTTGAAAATTTGCTTGAAATAACGCCTGATGCCTACAACGTGGAGGACACCATAGATGAACAAAAAACGGCTGATTGAAAAAATAACTGAAAATTGGACTGTTAAGGCAATTTGTCTTGTTTTTGCTATAGTAATATATATTTTTCACCAAATAACGATGCTTGAAACAAAAACGATTTCTGTTCCGTTGACTGTTGAATCTGGCGGTCTTATGGTTCCTTTTTCACAGTTGCCAAAGTATGTAAAAATAAGTGTCAGAACTACGGCAGAAAATATTCCTTCAATCTATAGCACTGGTTTTAAGGCTGTTATTGACGTGGAGCATTTTACGCAGCCTGGCACATATCAAGTTCCTGTTGAAGTAGAACTTTCTGAAAATATGTTTTTAATTGAGCCGCTGGAGTATTCTGTAAAGCCAGATTCCTTAAAGATTGTTTTAGATGAAAAGTCAGTAAAATATGTTCCGGTTCAAGCAGCGGTTTCTGGAGATGTGGAGCGAGGCTATACCGTTAAAGACATTTCAATAAATCCTTCTACTGTAAAAGTTGTAGGTCCTGCAAAAGTTCTTGAAAAAACAAAGGCTATTTATACAAAAAAAATAATTCTTTCTGGAGCGGCAAAGTCTTTTTCCAAAGATATTCGACTCGATAATATAAACGATTTGATTGTTCCTTATCCGGAAGGCGATTTTAAAGTCACAATTACGGTTGTTCCTAGCGATTCTTCTAAGGAGTTTAAGTCAATCGTACCTGTTGTAAAAAATCTAAGCCCTGGTTTAGAAATTTCTAGCGAGCTTATTCCAATATCTTTTCAGGTTGACGGGGCGCTTTTAGTATTAGAAAATTATACTCTTTTGCCAGATGATGTTTCTATTGATTTAAAAAATATAGTTCAGCCTGGAACTTATGAAATTCCTATAGATATAAAAATTCCTGTGAATCTTGTTCTTTCTAAAAAATCCTTGGATAAAATTTCTGTTACCGTTGTAAAAAATACATCTGAGCAAGAAACTGAAGCTTCTGAAAAAGGAGAGGCTTTAGAAAACGAAAATTTTGATGGCGAGGAAGAAATAAAAGAATCATCTGAAGAACAGGTGAATAAAGTTGAACATTCAGGACTTGAAGGCGTATGATTTTTGGTGTTGGTGTAGATTTAACGCAGGTCAGCCGGTTTGAAAAATGGGTTTCGTCGCCAAATATGCTCAATCGTTTTTTTAACGAAAAGGAGATGAGCAAAGCAGCTTCTTTTTCTGTTAATTGCCAGCATTATGCAGTGCGTTTTGCGGCTAAAGAGGCTTTTGGAAAGGCCTTAGGAACTGGAATTTTGGGATTTGACTTGAAAGATGTTTTTATAGTAAAAGATTGCGCTGGCCGACCTTCCTTGCAAGTGGAAAAAACGGCCGCTAAATTATTGCAAAAAATATGTGGAAAATGCAAACTTCATGTGTCATTAAGTCATGAAAAAGAGTATGCAATTGCCTATGTTATGATAGAATCTGTTTAATAGGAGATTTGTCCATGCCATCGTCTAAAAAGAATGTTGAAAAAAAGAAGCCTGCCATATCCTATTGGTCAAAGGAAAAGTCTCTTTGCCCTGTGTGCGGAAAAACTTTTGAGCGAGAAGTCATGCTTAGCGGAAACGGAAGAATGATTGCAGGAGGACTTTCAGATGACCTTCATAGAACTTTTGAGCCTTCTGCGAAATTTGGTCGGGTTTATCCATTGATTTACGAAATTGGAGCTTGTCCAAACTGCAATGCGGCATTGTTTTGGAGCGACTTTAAGGATTTAAAGAATAAAGATATTATTTCAAATTTGCTTCACAAAAAAGAGGAGCGCAAAGAAAAAGTTGAAAAAATTTTTCCTCATTTTAATTTAAAGCATGAGCGCACTCTTTTTGACGGTTGCGCTATGTACTACCTTGCGCTTTTAACTTATGCAGAAGTCGGAAAAGAAATGATACCAACTTTAAAATCTGGAATAATTTCTTTACGTCTTGCTTGGCTGACAAGGGAATTAAACGCTGTCTGTCCTAATCATAATTACGATTATATTTCCTCTGTTTTTTATAGAAAAGCCTTGTTCTTTTATCAGCAGTCAATTTACAATGAAACCGAACGAACCGAAAAAAGTTCCACGCTTGCAAATATGGGGCCGGATATGGATAAAAATTATGGTTGGGACGGAGTAATTTATCTTTGCGGACTTTTGGAATATATTTATGGACAAAAAGACGATATTCAATTGAGATTAAAAAAACTTTCTGAGTCAAAAACGGCAATTGCTAGAATTTTTGGTTTAGGAAAATCCAGTAAAGACAAGCCTGGTCCTTTGCTAGAAAAAGCAAGAGACCTTTACGATAAACTTACAGCAGAACTTAACGATGACGATTTTTAGGATGCAACGTGCGTAATATTTTACTTACAATTTCTTACGATGGAACTGACTTTTGTGGCTGGCAGCGTCAAGATTGTGGCGAGCAAAAGAATTATATGAGAACTGTTCAAGGGGAAATTGAGTTGGCCCTTGAAAAATTGCATAAATGCTCAACAGTTCTTTATGGCTCGGGAAGAACTGATAGCGGTGTTCATGCTATTGCTCAAGCGGCGAACTTTTTTTCTCCAATTGATTCTATTCCTGTGGAAAATTATTCAAGGGCGTTAAATTGCTTGTTGCCGCAAGATATTCGCATTTTAGAGGCTAGCGAAGTTCCTTGCGATTTTAATGCGCGTTTTTCAGCGACAAGCAGGGTTTACCGTTACTTTATTTGTCCTGAACTTATACAGGCAAGTCAAAGCCGCTATGCTTGGTGCGTAAACTTTTTTCCAAATATTGACCGTTTGAATAAATACTGTGAGTGCTTAAATGGCGAAATTGATTGCGCAAGTTTTGCTGCAAGCGGAGACAAGAGCATTTCTACTAACCGGTTTATTGATAAAGCGCATTTTTTTTGCCAAAAAGTTTTTCCTGCAGAAAACGAAATGGTTGTTTTTGAAATAGAAGCAAATGCTTTTTTGTGGAAAATGGTAAGGACTTTAACTGGAACTCTTATTAATTTGGAAAGGACAAATGCGCCTTTGGATTCAATGCAAAAAATTTTGTTTTCCAAAGACCGCAAAAAAGCTGGAGCTACAGCCCCTGCTAACGGGCTTTTTCTTTATAAAATAAATTTTAATGGAATAAGGCGTCATATATAATTTTTTAAATTCGACTTTCAACCTGATTTTTACAACAAACTTACAGGATCTATATCGCATTCTATATAAACGGAAGGCGAATGTGTATATCTTTCCAAAAGAATGTAAACAGCTTGTTGCAGAATTCTAATATCTTGTCCACGCAGGATTATATGGAATCTGTAATTTTTAGAAATCTTTGATAAGGGACATTCTGCAGGTCCAATTATTTCTGCTTTTTGTTGAATTATATTTCTTAGTATAGAGGCTGCTTGTTCTGCTGTTCTTTCCGCCTGAGCTTGTGAAAATGAACGAAAAACAAGCCTTGCCATTCTGCTGAAAGGTGGAAATCCTAAAATCTTTCGCTGCTCAAGTTCTGTCTTATAAAAATCTTCAATTTTTCCTTCGCAAGCAAATTTTATAGGTTCTCTTAAAGGATTGTAGGTTTGCACTAAAACTTTTCCATCTGGAAAATAACGGCCGGCTCTTCCTGCCACTTGAGTTATAAGGGAAAAAGTTCTTTCTGCTGCGCGAAAATCTGGCAAATGGAGAGCCGTATCTGCAAGAATTACTCCTACTAGCTGAAGATTTGGAAAATTTAGACCTTTAGCAACCATTTGTGTGCCTAGCATAATGTCGTATTCACCTTGCCTAAAGGCGTTTAGTTTTTCTTCAAGCTCTCCTTTTTTTGTAAGAGCATCGGTGTCAATCCTTATTATTTTGGCATTTGGAAATTTTATTGCGGTTTCGTTTTCTATATATTCTGTTCCAAATCCACTGTAGCCTACGTCAAGAGAACCGCATTGAGGACATTCTGCAGGAGGCTCTGTAGACCAGCCGCAGTAATGGCAGCGAAGCCTGTTTTCATTTTTGTGATAAGTTAAAGAAACTGAACAGTTTTTACACATCATTTCGTATCCGCATGAATTGCATCTAAAAAAATGCGTAAAACCTCTTCTGTTCAAAAAGAGTATGACTTGTTTTTTTTGTTCGATGGTGTTTCTAATTTCATTTGCAAGTTCGTCAGAAATGCAGCCGTTGTTTTTAGTTTTGGAAAGGTCAACAATTTTGATTTTTGGCATAGCACCGCCGGCCAGACGTTTTGTTAATCTGTGACGGATTAACTTTCCTTTTTCCATAAGATACCAGGCTTCTACAGAAGGAGTGGCACTGCCCATTACTAAAGGAATACCTAGAGAGTTTGCTCTGTGCATAGCTACTTGCCTTGCATGATAACGCGGTGTAGCTCCTGATTTATATGAAGCATCGTGTTCTTCGTCTATTATTATGAGTCCTAAATTAGGAATTGGAGCAAAGATTGCGCTTCTAGCTCCAACAACAATTCTGGCTTCTTTGTGTATGATTCTTTTCCACTCTCGTAAGCGTTGGCTTGGCGTCAATCCTGAATGAAGAACTGCAACTGTGTTTCCAAATCTTGATGTTACAGCTTTTATTACTTGAGGAGTTAGTCCAATTTCAGGAACTAAATATATTACTCCTTTCTGCTGCGAAAGAAGCCACTGCGCGCATTGTAAAAACACTTCAGTTTTGCCAGTTCCTGTAGGTCCGTAAAGATAGTGGTATGAGCATTTTTTTGTATTGGCTGCTGCCGTTATAGAAGCTACAGCGCTTTCTTGCTCTTTGGAAAGCAAGTTTCCTGAAAATTCTGAAATTTCGTCTTCGAATGAAAATCCGCCTTCGCTAGTTTCTCGTTTTCCTGATGGAAGAATAGAAGACAGGACTTCGCCGATTGAACATATATAATAGGTGCTAATCCATTTCGCTATATCAAGAATTTCTTTATTAAAAATTGGCTCAGAATCAATAATCTTTGTAATTGGTCTGATTTTTTCTTTTGGCACAGGGCACTCTTTTGGAATCTCATTGCTTGCAGAAGCAATAAATCCTATTAATTTTCTATTGCCAAAGCGAACTTCTGCTCGCTTTCCAATTAGATTTTCTAACTCTGTCTCGTTGTTTTCTGTAGGAGAGTGCGAATATGTAAAAGTTTGATTTAATGGAACGTTTAAAGCAATTTGAAGGTAATTCAAACTTTCCTCCTGATAAAAGTTGTCTCGCAACAACGGTAAGAAATTGCATTATACAAAAGATAAAAGCGTGAGATGTTTTTGTCAGTTTTTTTGAACAAAATTTTTTGCATAATCTGGTTCTAAATTTAAAAGTTGAGCCTTAAAAAATTTTAAATCTTGCCAAGCGGGTTTTTTAAATTCTAAATTCCTTAATAGAGCGCTTGGATGATATGTTACTATAACAGGAATTTTTTGATATTCTAAAATTTTCCCTCTGTATCGATTTAAAGAAAACTCTCCTTGAATATCCATTAAATTTCTTATGGCAACTTTTCCAAGCGCAAGGATTATCTTTGGCTTTAGAATATGGATTTGCGCGTCCAAAAAACTTTTGCATGCCGCAGCTTCTTCGGGCAACGGATCCCGATTATATGGAGGCCTGCATTTTACAACATTTAGAATGTAACAATTTATATTTCTGTCCAGTTGTATGGCTGCGAGCATTTTGTCTAAAAGCTGGCCTGCCCGGCCAACAAATGGAAGTCCCTGCCTGTCTTCTTCTTCGCCAGGACCTTCTCCAATAACTAAAACAGAAGAGCCTTCAACTCCCATGCCAGGGACAACATTATTTCTTGTTTTGTAAAGAGGGCATCGAGTGCAAGAATTTATTTTTTCTTTTAAGGTTTCCATGCTGAGATGGTTCTTTTGCTCTGAAAGCTGAGCATTTTCATTTGTGCTTGAAATTCTCTCTGAAGAAGGCACGCTATCGTCTTTGAAAATTGGTTTTTGCAAAAAATCAGGGGCTTCGTAACCGTAAAAGTTATCTGCAGCCGTTTTTAGCAAATTAAAAATCAGTTCCTTCTCTTGCGCTTTCAAAATAAAAACCTCTGACTTTTAGAATATCATATAAGTTGCAATTGCTTCAATAAATAAGTATACTTTTACGAAGAGGATTTTATGAAAAAACTGAGACTTTTGTCTACTCTTTTTTTTATATCTTTATTTTCTACATTTCTTTTTGCGCAAGTTGGTGTAGAAGTTAACGATGAATTTTATTTTGACACTTTAGGCTGGTATTTAAAAGGGTATGTAAAAACAATTCCGCAAGTAAAACCTTATCCTATTTTTGTTGTAGAAGATATTCTTAATCAAGTTTTAGAAAATGGTGAAAAAGATGAGCAAGCAAAAGCTTTGAATTATCGCAGCCGTTTTTTTGAAAAGAAATGGCATCTTTGTGCAGATGGAAATGCTGACATAAAAATAAAAATTCCTCAAAAAACTGATTCCTCGCTTAGCAACGATTTAATTCATAAGGAGTTATATTCTGGAGGAATCTACACAGTTGGAGACTTTTTATTTAACGATTTTTTTGCGCTTAGCTATAGTGTTGGCGTGAGAGGATTTAATAACAATGTTGCTCTTGAGCAAGTAAATCCAAAATATATTTATGACAGCCGCAAACAAAAATTAAAGCCTTTTGCGTTTGATTTTGGGGATGTAAGTTTGCTGCCTGATGCAAAAATATCTGCTTTTCTGGGTAATAAAGACTTGTTTGTTACAGCGGGGCTAAACAAAGTTGGCTATAGTCTTTTTCCTTATTCAGATTTAGTGCTGAACCCTAATTCTTATCAGCTGCTAAACACTTCTTTTAATTATTATGGAAAACGCTTTAGTTATGTTCAGCTTTTTGCACTTTTAACATCTAATGGATATTCTCAAAACTATAAGTTTAATAAGTTTCTTTCTTTTCATTCTATAAGATTTCCTTTTTTTAAAGAGCGTTTTACAATTTCTTTATTTGAGTCTGCCATTTTTGGCGATGGTTTTGTTCCTCAATACATTATGCCCGTTCCATTTTTTATAATGAATAAGATTGATGGTTCTCAAGCAAACGTTCTTGCCGGTATTGATTTTACTTGGAAGCCTGTAAAATCTTTAGCTTTAAATTCAGAAATGCTTATAAACGATATAGGAATAAAAGATTTTATAAAATTCCATTGGAATTCAGCGCATATTCGTTCTGCGCTTAGATTTGGAGCTGTTTACTCTCCTGAAAATTCTATTTGCAATCTTATGTCTATAGATTATACGCTTGTAACGCCGTATACCTACACTGCCTACGTTGCAGATAGTGATTCGTATAACACAAAAGATTATGTTAATGCAGGAATGTGTGTCGGTTCCGAATTGCCACCTAATAGCGATAGAGTTATTGTTCGCCTAGAATTTAGACCGTTTTCTAGTTTAAAAATATCTTCATTTACTTCTTTTGTAAGACATTCTAATCCGTATCTTTCTCTTTCGGATCAGGAAGTTGTGGATTTAATAAAAAGCGGAGCAGAATTTGATAGTTCAGGAAGCGTAAAAACAGATACTAGAGGAATGGATTCTGCTGAAAGCTACACAAATTTTTTGCGCCAAGATACTGTAATGTACACCGTTCAAGTCGGTGTTACTGGAGAGTATGAATTTTTAGCAGCCCGCAATATGCGTGTAAGTTTAATTGGCGGTTACAAATTTGAATATACTCGCGAAGATGGAATCGACACTCCGATTTATAAAAATGTAGCTCTTCCAAAAGATGATTTAGACGGCACGCTTTCTATTCAGGCTGTGAAAGATGCTAGAGAAGCTTGGCTTTCTAGTCTTATAGATTCTTTTAATAATTATTTATCGATAGGATTTAAGATTATTTATTAGTGAGTTTTTATGGAAGAAAGAAAATTTTTGTTTTTGTATCTAAATACTGGAGCAGGGCATATATCAGCGGCAAAAGTTTTAAAGCAAGCTATTGAAAAATACGAGCCTAATTCAGAAGTAAAAATGTGTGTAGGAATTAAAAAACACGGTCTTGCTCACATAATTTTAGAAAAAGGATATAACTTTTCTTGCAACTATCTAAAAGGCTCCTTTGCATTAATCTATGAACTTGGCAGAGTAAGATTTTTTAACTCTCTTGTAAAAGTTTTATTAAAGCCCGTAATAAAAGGCTATCTTAAAAAACTTGTTTTAAAAGAGCGTCCAACAGATATAATTTCATTCCATTTTGTGTTAACACCCTTTTTAAAAGAAATTGTACAAAAACTTCCTTTTGAAGTTCAGTTAAAAACAATTGTTACAGACCCTTTTACAACTCCAAAAAGTTGGTTTTATGAGCGGACTTTAACTTACTATGTATTTTCGCAGCAAGCAAAAGATTTTGCTATAGAAAAATGTGGCATCCCTGAAAAAAAAGTTACAGTCGTTCCGTTTTTAATGAACAGCGAATCCTTCCGTCCAGTTTCCCCTGAAAAAATAAAAGAGTTAAAAATAAAACACGGATTCAATCCGCAAAAACGAATGGTTCTTTTAGTTGGTGGAGGGGAAGGGCTTCCTGGCGCAACTCAGATTATCAATGAATGTGTTGTTGCTCACCACGAAGATTACGAAGTTGCAGTGATTTGCGGAAGAGATAAATTAAAGTATGAAAACATGCGTCTTTTGAGCATTGTGTATAAACGCCTTCATCCTTATGGATTTGTAAATTTTCTTGATGAGCTTGTAAAGATTTGTGATTGCGCAGTTATAAAAGCAGGTCCTGCCACATTGATGGAAATTATTTCTTGCCGAAAACCTGTTATTATATGCAAATACCTACACAATCAAGAATTGGGAAATATGCACTTTGCAATCGATAATAAAGTCGGCTATTTTATTCAAAAGCCTAAAGAAATTTATAAAAAGATAGATGAACTGTTGCTTGATTTAGATTTTGATAAAAAAATGAAGCAACGGTTTGACAATATTTGCATTGATACCGATGCTTCTAAAATTGTTAAACTTCTTTTCCAAAAACAAAGTGTTTGACATCTCTTTTTTCATAAGATTCTTTTATTAATTCATCAACACCAAGCTGCTCATATATTTTTTCAGCATCTTCGATTCTTCCTCTAAGTATTGGATGCCTTGGAGAAAATAAAACGCAACAGTCTTCGTATGGTAGAATAGAAGTTTCATAAGTGTTGATAAAATGCGCAGTTTCCATAATTTCTTCTTTATCAAGTCCTACAAGAGGACGCAGAAGCGGATACTCTGCAAAGTGTTCTGTAACGTTCATATTTTCTATAGTTTGGCTTGCGACCTGTCCAAGACTTTCTCCAGTAACTATTGCATCTGCATGGACTCTGTTTGCAAGCATATTAGAAACTTTCATCATGCATACTCTAAGCATAAGGGTCGTCCATTCTTGAGGGGCTTTTTCTTTAATTTTCATCTGAACGTCTGTAAAAGGAATGATGTTCAAGTAAGTTTGAATTCCATATTTTGAAATTTGCGCAGCTAAACTTTCGACCTTTTGTTGAGCTTCAATTGAAGTATATGGATAGGAGTGAAAATAAACACATTCTATTTTCATTCCTCGCCGCATAAGTCTGTAGCCAGCAACAGGGGAATCAAGACCGCCTGAAAGAAGCAAAAGCCCTTTGCCGCTGCAACCTACTGGAAGGCCTCTGCAGCCAGTTTGAGCGTCTGTATATATGTAACACTTTTCTCTTACTTCTACAAATATTTTTAAATCAGGATTGTGAACATCTACAGTCATAAAGTCGTCATCAAAAATTGCAGAAGCGGCTTTGCACGCAATCTCGTATGAGTTTAATGGAAAGTTTTTGTCTGCTCGCCTTGCTTCTATTTTGAACGACTTGCATTCTCGAATTTTTTTTGCATTTTCAGCAGCAAATCTCACAGTTTTTTTTATTTCGTCTATGTCTTTGTTGCAAGTAAGTGCGCGTGCCCAGCCTGTTATTCCCAAAAGGTGAGAAAGAACTTGTTCAACATTCTTGCATTGACCTTCTTCACATTCTATGTAAAGTCTCCCTGCTCGAACAGTTACAGCAGCCTGCGTTTCTGAATGTTTTAAACAGTCCTTTGTGTTTTTGTATAAGAGTCTTTCAAATTCGTGTAGGTTAGAGCCTTTTAAAGTTAATTCGCCGAGTTTTGCTAAATATGTAATCATGCAAAGATGATAACAATTTATTTAGTATTTTACAATCTCATTGTACGTCTTGTGTGTCTAATTGATTCAAAATAGACCAAGGTTTATCCGTATCTTTTGTTGGAAAGTAAAGTTTAGCAGGCGGTTTTATTTTACTTTCCGCTTCTATTAAGATTTGAACTAATTTTTGCGCAGAACCAGAGTCCTCAATTTTTTTTAAGTATTCATCTGAAGTTGCGCAAATATCTTCTTCCATTTTAAAAAAAGAAGGCAGCGAACTAAATTTTTCCACATTTCTAATTCTTGACGATTTCCCTGTTGTGCAAGTATATGTTTTTTTTGCAGATGTTATAAATTTGGGAATCTTATGCAGATTTTCTTTGTCTGTAAATTCTACCTGGACATCGGGATTTGCCTCCATTTCTGTTTCCCAATACTTAATTCTGTAAATGTCGCTTTTAAAAATGTACCAAGAGTATATGCTTTTTTGATTTTTTCGTTCTGCTATGCGAATTCCTTCTGAATAGTTTACACCTTGCCAAAGTCCAATATCTTTTTCTTCATCTTTGAAGGTGTTCTGCAAAAAGTTTAGGTACATTTTTTTATCTTTTATAGCAACCGGAATAGTTGAAACTTCTTTGTTTTTATTAAAGATTGTTATCTCCCAGACAGAATTGTTTTGATTTGATTTTGAAAAACTTGCATTGATTTTTATTCCGCCGCCTCTGGTTGCTGCGTTTCTTGGCCTTTTTTTTAACTCTGCCATAGAATCTGGTTCGGCAAGGCGGTCAAGATACCAGCCGTAGAAAATCTTTAGAACAATTGAAAATTGCCCGTTTGTTTCAATCAAAATATATCTATCCTTGCCTTCCCAAATTCCCACAAATTGGTCTGGAACTTGAGAAAAAATATTAAAACCAAAGAAAGATAAAATAATCAGAAAAAAAAGTTTTTTAAGCGGAGAAACAGCCATTTTTTTAACTCCATAAAACTCAATGTTCAGTCTGTTTTATTGTTTCTTTATTATAATCGGCATTTTTTTTAATTCATTTACTTTTTACAACAAACAATATTTTTACCATTCCCTAGATTGCTATTTTGCGTTATAATTATTTGATTTTATAGAATTTTTTTAATTCTTGCAGTCTATTGCCTTTTGGCATAATTTTAAAATAAGTTTAAGGAATTTATAGGATATGTATAAGCCAGTCAATCCAAAAGCAGATTTTCCAAAGCAGGAAGAAGAAATCCTGAAGTTTTGGAAAGAGGACGATACTTTTAAAAAATCAGTTAGCCAGAGGGAAGGAGCAGAGGAATATGTTTTCTACGATGGTCCACCTTTTGCTACAGGACTTCCGCATTTTGGTCACTTTATTCCTTCAACAATCAAAGATATTATTCCGCGTTACCAGACAATGAAGGGAAAGAAAGTTGAGCGTCGTTTTGGTTGGGATTGCCACGGTCTTCCGGTTGAAAATCTTATTGAAAAAGAACTCGGCATAAATTCCAAGCATGAAATAGAAGCGTACGGAGTTGCGAATTTCAACGAAAAATGCAAGGCTTCGGTTCTAAAATATACTTCTGAATGGCGCCAGACAATTACTAGGATGGGGCGCTGGGTTGATTTTGACCACGACTACAAGACAATGAATCCAGATTACATGGAATCAATCTGGTGGGTTGCAAAATCTTTGTGGGACAAAGGGCTTATATACGAAGGAAAGTATATTCTTCCATATTGTCCGCGCTGTTCAACAGTTCTTTCTACTCATGAGCTTGCCCAGGGATACAAAGAAAAGCAGGATCCTGCTGTAACAATCCGTTTCAAGGTTACAAAAGCTCCAGAATCAATAAATGATGCAGAAATGGCAAACGGAAAAACTTATTTCCTTGCCTGGACAACCACTCCTTGGACATTGCCTTCAAACCTTGGACTTTGCATGGGACCAAAGATTGAATATGTAAAAATTCTCGACAAAGAGTCTGGTGATTATTACATCTTGGCAGAAAGCCGTCTTCACGCTTATTATAAAAACGAGTCCGATTATGAAATCATTTACAAAAAACTTGGAACTGAATTCCTGGGTGCGGAATATGAGCCGCTGTTCCCATACTTTGCGTATTTAAAAGATCCTTCAAAATGTTCTGAAGAAACCCATCAGCCTTGTTCAAAAGGTGCGTTCCGCCTTTTTAATGCGGACTACGTTTCCACAGAAGATGGTACAGGAATCGTTCATATTGCTCCAGCTTTTGGTGAAGAAGACAACAAAGTCTTTGCTGGAACAGGAATTCCGAATGTTGAGCCAATGGATGCGGAATGTAAGTTTACAAAAGAAGTTTCTGATTACGCAGGACGTTTTGTAAAAGATTGCGATAAAGATATTATGGACCGCCTTAAAAAAGAAGGAAAACTTGTTAAGCGCGATACAGTTGTTCACCAGTATCCGCATTGCTGGCGTTGTGGCTCGCCATTGATTTACCGTGGAATCGGTTCGTGGTTTGTAAAAGTTGCAGATCATCACGAACAGCTTTTAAAGGCAAATAGTCAGATAAAATGGCAGCCGGCTCATATAAAGGAAGGCCGTTTTGGAAAATGGCTTGCAGGTGCTCGTGACTGGGCTGTAAGCCGCAACCGTTACTGGGGAAATCCAATTCCAATCTGGAAATGCGATAACCCTGACTGTAAAAATAAACTTTGCGTTGGAAGCCGCGATGAACTAAAAAAACTTTCTGGTGTTTACCCGGACGATTTGCACAAGCAGTTCGTTGATAAAATCACAATTCCTTGCGAAAAGTGCGGTGGTACAATGCACAGAATTCCGGAAGTCTTTGACTGCTGGTTTGAGTCTGGAAGTATGCCTTATGCACAGCAGCATTATCCTTTTGAAAATAAAGAGTATTTTGAAAAGCATTTTCCGGCAAACTTTATCTCGGAAGGTCTGGATCAGACACGCGGATGGTTCTACACTTTGACCGTTCTTGCTTCTCATCTTTTTGATAAGCCTGCTTTCCAGAATTGTATTGTAAACGGACTTGTTCTTGCTTCTGACGGACGAAAAATGTCAAAATCGCTCCGAAATTACACCGACCCTGTTGAAGCAATCAATAAATTCGGTGCGGATGCGCTTCGACTTTTCCTTATTCATTCTGCGGTTGTAAAGGCCGATGACCTTCGCTACAGCGACGAGGGCGTTCGCGATGTAATCAAAAATATTATTCTTCCGCTTTGGAATTCATACAGTTTCTTTGTAACGTATGCGAATATTGATAAAATTCAGCCTACTGGTCATCTGTTTGATGAAAAACTTCCTTCAAATCCGCTTGATGCATGGCTTTTGTCAATTACGCAGAAACTTGTAAAAGATGTTACAGCCGGACTTGATGACTACGATTTGAGCGGAGCTGTTGACCCGATTGTTAAATTCATTGATGAAATGAACAACTGGTACATCCGCCGTTCACGCCGCCGCTTCTGGAAGTCGGAAAACGATGCTGACAAAAAAGAAGCTTATGAGGCTCTTTACATTGCGTTAAAGACATTTAGTCTGGTTGCCTCTCCGTTTATTCCATTTATTACAGAGCAAATCTGGCAGAATTTACGGACTTCAGAAGATAAGGAATCTGTTCATCTTTGCGATTATCCACTTTACAACGAAAAATGGCATAATGAGGAACTTGAATTCAAGATGGCGACTGTTCAAAAGGCAGTTTCTATGGGGCGTTCGTTAAGAAATACTTTCAATCTTAAGAATCGCCAGCCGCTTGCATCTGTTGCTTTGGTTACGCGCAACGAGAATGAAAAACGTGTTCTTGCTGAAATGGAAGATTCTATCCGCGAGGAGTTGAACGTCAAGAAAGTTGAATTCCACGACCGCGAGGATGAGCTTGTAGAATACAAGTGCAAGGCAAATTTCAAGGTTCTTGGAAAAGAGCTTGGCCAAAAAATGAAAAAAGCGGCTTCAATAATCCAGGAACTTTCTTCGGAACAGATTCAGTCAATCTTGGAAGGAACAAATCTTTCTATTGATGTTGATGGAACTTCTGTTGAACTTAATGCTGACAAAATTCTTGTTGAACGCCTTGAAAAAGATGGTCTTAAAGTTTTGAATGAAGGAACTTTGACAGTCGGGCTTGATTCAAAAATCACAGATGAGCTCAAAAAAGAAGGCTATGTCCGCGATTTAATCCGAGGAATCCAGAATCTCCGCAAAGAGTCAGGATTTGAGGTTACAGACCGAATCAATCTTGAAGTTTGTGGCGATGATGAGTTAAAAGCTTCTTTTGAAATGTTCAAGGATTTTATTTCATCAGAAACACTTGCTTCTTCAGCAGAGTTTGTAACTTCTCTTCCAAGCGGAACAGAAGTTGATGCCGATGATAAAAAATGGAGAATTGCTATTGAAGAAGTTTAATTTTTTAGTTCTCTTTTCTATATTGTTTTTTTGTTTGTTTAGTTGCAAATCTCTTTCATTGCCTGAGGAAAATGTTCGTGCATTGGAGCTTTTGGATAATAAAAGTTCTTTTTACTTAAGAATTCCTGCCTCTATGGACAAAAAACTTATAGAAAAGATTTTAAGAAATTCTGTGCAAAATCTTTCTCCAAAAAATGCTGCTTCTGTTGTTGAGCGCATAGATACAATCTATGTTGGAATGATTCGCAGTCGGAAAGGCGCAACTTTTCAGCTGTCTGCTGATTGTAATTTTCCTAAAATTGTTTTGGATAATGCCTTGACCAAAAAAAATGGCTGGGAAAAGGAGTTTCTTTCATTAAAAAACAAAGAAGGCAAGAACGTTTCTTATTCGATTTTTAAAAATCAAAATCTCAAACTTTCTTGCCCATCAGAACACATTGTGTGTCTTGGAAGAGATGTTCTAAATATGGTTGAGCGCTACAATTCCTTGAATAACGAAAATCTTGACAACGGTTATGAAAGTCTTATGCAAGATGCTTACGAATGGCTTTCTTATGAAGATGGAATACAGGATAATCAAGTTCGTTTTTTTGCGCAAAAACCGCAGTCTTTTTTAACTTTGCTTACAGGTGCTAGGCTCAACTTTCAGCTTGTAAATGTTCGCGGGGCAATGGAAAACGATCCTTTGTCAGATAATCAATATTTGCTTAGACTTGAATTTGAGTTTAAAGATTCTAGAACAGTTCCTGCGGCTAGGGGAGCCTTGTCTCTTGCTTTTGGACTTACTGATTCTAACGTATTTATGGAAAGCCCTACGCATCTTGTTGTGTCTGGCATAAAAATTGAAAAACAATCACTGCATAAAATCCTTGTTTTGTGATTTTAGCTTAAAAAGTTTGCGTTGCGAACTTACTTATCAACTGCAATTTCTCACATTCGTTGCGAGATTGCAATATAAAGTCAATTCTAAAACCGAAGTTTTAATCTTGGCTTTTTAATGGAGGAAAAAAATGGAAGACAACAAAATTATATTAAAAGCGGAAGATTTAGACGGCTATCTTACTCAAAAAGATGTTGAAGATTTAAAAAGACTTGACGATATGTTCAAGGAAACTATGAAATATTTTGATCCTGTTGATAAAAATAAAATTATAGAAGGTTATGACAAGATGGGACACGAAATGCAAAAAATTTGCGCATCTCATCCAAATATTAAGGTCTATTCGTTTGAAACAGAAGAAGGAGCCCATGCAGAAGCTAGTCGCGTAATTTCAAAGCTTCGCGATGTTAGAACAGATCATCAGGAATTTATGTATTATAGCCAAAGAGCGTACGAAATGCTTTTTAGAATGGCGTACACAGATAAGCATAGCGATAAAAAAGGTCATATTATCGTAAAAACTCCTGTAAATTTTCCAGTTCAAAACTATGCAGTTCATAAAATTCCAGATATAGATTACAAGCTTGAAAATACAGTCATGTGCGTTATGCTAAGAGGGGCTCTTCTTCCTAGTATGATAATGTCTAAAGAAATTCAAGAGTATTCTTCCCATGAATATCTAACTCCTTTTGCTTTGTTTAAAATAAGTAGAAACGATAGTAAAAAAGAATCAAACATGGAATATGTTCTTGACCTGAACAAATCATTTTTTAATCTTGAAAAATTAGATGGAAAAGACTTGATTTTTGCAGATCCAATGAATGCAACAGGTGGCTCTCTTGTAACTGTTGTAAAATATCTTTTAAGTCAAGGTGTGCATCCAAAGTCAATTTCATTCTTTAATACAATTTCTACACTTAAAGGAAGTATTCGTGTTACCCGTGCTCTTGAAAATTGTACTTGCTACACTTTGTGGGTAGATCCAGTTATGAATGAAAAAGCGTATATTATGCCAGGTCTTGGTGATGCAGGTGACAGGCTTAATGGTGTTGATTCAAAAGAAAATGCAAGAAATATAATTCAATTGATTGCTGATTATGGACATAATATTTCTTGCCTATATCGCTCTCAATTGTTTGAAATTGAAAAAACGGTTTTGGGGTAAATTGTGAAAAAACTTTTTGCGTCGGTATTTATTGTCTTTTTTTCATCTTTCTTTATAGCTGCTAATGTTCACGTTCCTATTCCTGGAGAGTCAACCGTAAAAAAGGATAATATTTATATTGAATATCTTTCAATTGCCGACGCATATTTTGAACTTGGCAAGTACGATAAGGCTGCTGACTATTATTTACTTGCCATGAAAAATAAAAAACTTTATTGGACGGCTTTTTACAAGCTTGGCAGAACTTATGCCTTGTTAAAAAATTGGTCTGAATCCGAAAAGATTTTTGTAAAACTTTTAAAAAGAGATCCTGAAAACCTTTCGTTAAAAATGTCTCTTGCTTATATAAGGGCAATGAACGGAAATCTTGAAAGTTCTAAAGAAATATATCGCCTTTTATGGCAGGAAAATCCTGAAAATGCGGATGTTTTGGTAAACTACATTAATGTGGTTTTTGCTCTTGAAGATTATGATTTGGTAAAAAGCTTAATATCTGAATTAAAAGAAAAATTTAATGACAATAAAAATATTTCTGCATTTGAAAAAAAAATAGAAGAAATAGAAAACAAAAATGAAGAAGATTCAAAAAATATAGAATTAGAAAACGCAGATTCAAAAGAAAATTCTATTAAAACAGACGAAAATTCAAAAGGGCAGTGAAGCCTGTCCTCTCAAAAAACATTAGGCTTTGTTGGCATTTTCTTTTATGTACTGCATATATTTTTCAATATCTACATGAAATCCTATGATAGGAGAATCTTTTTCTTGTTGCGCGTGTTCTAATGCCTGTTCTGATTCAAGAATTATCCTTTCTGCATTTACAAGGCGTACTGCTCTGCACGAAATTCCTATAAAACAGTTAGAAACACCTTCAAATGTTAGAATTTGGTTGCGTATTTTTTCTGCAAATTCTTCAGCAGCATTTATTTCCATCTCATTTTTTATGATAGCAATACAGTCTTCTTCCTTTTTAAAAATTAGATTGCTTTTTATCATAAAATTTTGAACTAATTCCGAAGAAATTCTTTCATATAACTGTTCGCTTAATTCTGGAATTTTTATAAGTATTAAGGCCAAATCTTGTTCAGTAGAACCAGATTTAATTAATTCTTTTGCAAGTGTTTCTTGAAAACTCTGTTGTTGAACACTATTTGCTTCTGTATTTAAATCACTTTTTTCTGACTCATTTTGTTCTTTGTTAGCGTCTTTGTTTGAATCTAGTTCACTGTCATTTGAGTTTGTTTCTGATTCTGCAAAAGCAGGGGCTTCATAGTATATGGATTCATCGCTGTTTTCTTGCAAATTTTGAGCATCATTTTTAGCTTCAAAATCTATTTCTTCGTATAGATAATCATTTTCGTTATTGTTTTCTTTTTCGTTTTCGATTTTAAATTCAGAATTATCTTCTTGGGATTCGTTACTATTTTGTCCGTCTGTAGAATTTTCTTTTTCAGGTTCTAATTCTACATTCTTTGGGTCATCATTTTGCTCTTTTCCTTGTAACACAGAATCTTGGTTTTCTAAATTATTAGAACTATCTTTTGTCTTTTTTTCTTTTACTGTAAGAAAAATTATCAATAAAATAGTGAAAATTGTTGCTATAAGAATTATTAAAAATGAAATCAACGCGCTGGCATATATTTTTGCAGGTCGAAGAGTGTACATAACTGCTTTTATGCTGTAATTATCTTGCCCGTATGAAAAACTGTATGAAAAGTTTTGCACAAAGCTTGAGTTAAAATCATCTTGACTATCGCTAATCTTTGGATAAGCTGAAATTATTTTTCCATTTTTATATATATTAATCAGAGCGAAGTCGTTGTATTCGTAAAAAAGTTTTTCTGCGTTTATGTTGCCAGGATTTTTAGTCGCTAATTCTACAACGGAATTGAATCTGGTTGCACATCTATCTTTGCCGTTTTTAGTTTCGGTGATTAAGTTAAAAGAAAAAAATGCGATAGAAAAAATAAATATTAAAGTTATAAAAACAGAATAAAGTGAAATAATTTTATTTTTCATAGTTTTAAGTATATCGAACAAAATCGTGCAATGCAAGATTTATAAGGTTTTCAAAGTTATTGTTTGCTTTTTTTTTCCTTAAGAAACTAATGTATGGCAGCATTGATTTTTCAAGATTAGTAAGAGCAAATTTATTCAGTTTGTGTTTTTTTTCTTTGAGGATTTCTTCTTTTAGTATGCTTTTTAGATAGCTGTAATCAAAATTGTTGTTAGAATTGTATTGATTATATAAAACATTATTTTGGCTATTGTCTGAATTATGCTTTTCTTTTATTTCATTTAAAAAATAAATATAATCTTGTTTTCTATAGTTAAAGTTGTTTTTTATAATCCATTCTTCCAAAGAATTTTTGTACGATAAAAGAGTTTGGCTTGTTTTGCAATCATTTAGCTCTATTAGTTTTGTTCTGAACATAAGCTTGTTGTATAGAGTTTCTAGTGGCAATAATTTATTCATCTTATTTAGAAAACTTTGTTCAAGATAAGTTCCTTTGCAGTACGGTTTTGCATTTGGATACGAAAAATCAGCTCCTAAAATTTCGATGTTTGAAAATCCAAGTTTTTTTGCAAAATCTAAAGCAGCAATTGTTACTGTTCCTGAACCTGTATCCAGTTTTTCAAATGCAAGGTTTTTGTAAATTAGTTGTATATAACACGTTAGCGGATGGCCGGAGTTTATAAAAATAATTTTTTTCTTATTTTTTAAAAGCATACTAGGAGTACTTGGATTAGACGCTAAGTCAAACACAAAAGTTGTATTGAAATTATTTCTTTTGGAAAAGTGTTCTGTAGAAACGTTTTGTGCGTCCACCGAGCAGACAAAATCTGATTCTATATTACAGCTTAAAAGTGTTTTATATGCCGTGTCTGTAGAAATTATTGTGCATTCATTGCGCTTTTCTTTTAAGTATTGAATTTTTGACTCTAGCGAAGGACCCGCCGCCACAACAATTGCTTTTTTATTTTTATTTATTTTTATATCAGAAAAGCTTATAGAATATTTTGCATTGTGCTTTAAGTTATTTAAAATATTATGCATCCAGATTTTGCCAAAATGAACTTGAACTGAATAGTCTGCGCTTATTTTTTCAACCGTTTCTTTTATGCTTTTTTTTATGCTTTCTGCAAGATTTAAGTTTTCTGCGCACCAAATTCTGTATTCTATAATGCTAAAAGAAGGGTAGATTGCTGGAATCCAATGCTTGCAAAGATTTTCTGTTAGCTTTTTTTCTGAACAAATAACAACATTTTCTTTATTTTCTAAGTTTGCACAGATTTTAGAGTTTGATTTTAAGAATTCTATGTCTTCGTCAAAACCTTCAATGCCAATAATTTTTGAATTTGGAAAATTTTCTGCAATTTTTTGAATATGAAAACCGCTTCCAATTCCTAATACAACAAAGAAGTCTGCTTTTTCAATATTTTGCACAAAACTTTCAGATTCTTTTTCTGGATTGTATTTAGAATGCATAGGTTTTCCTGACTTAAAAATTGGAACTGGCAAACCTGTTTTTGATAGCTCAAAAGATTTATATATAATCGGCATATTTTTCCTATTCTATTTTTTTTATAAGAACCTTATTTTTTTCATTTAGTTTTTTTAATAAAAGCTGTTTTTCTGTAAAATTATTGCATCTTTCGTATAGCAAAAAATCTAAAGGAAAATTATTTTTTAGCCATTCTTTAGAATTTTCGTTCTTTAGAACAAATGACTTTAATATTTCCTTATTTTTTTTATTGTCTATTTTTCGCGGAACTGAAAAAAAAGCTGATGGCGATTTACTATAATTCATTTTTAAAAGATTTTCTCTTAAAAAGTCAAAGTTTGCGTCTTTTATGCGCCCCAGATTTGAACTGTATTTATAATTATCAGAAAGCCTAAAAAATCTTTGCCATTTTTTTTCATTTAAATTGCAAAACCACTCTCTGTAAATTCGCAGCGAAGAAGAGTTGCACCTTGATTTTGAAATTCTAGTTTCTTTTGGGCAAAAAAAGTTATCAGTTGCAGAATTTTCATCTTCAAGAATATTTGGTTGAGAGTGCTGAATGCCACAACCTGCTTCAAGATCAAGCCCGCACATAAATACTAAATTTTCTGTAAGAGACAAAGCAAGTTCTGCAGCTGTTCCGCTCACAGTTCCGTTTCTTTGTACAATTACATAGTTGATGTCAGTCTTTTTTATAAATGCTGATTCCATACCGTCTGAATAAATCAATGGAATTATAGAAAGTTCTGAAAATAAAATTTGGGGTAGATTTGCTTCAATTGCAAGCGCAAGCGGAATTTTATTTTTTTTAAGCGGATATAAGTGTTTTTTTGCCCAAAAACCGCCGTCTGTAGAAATAACTAAGTCTGGAACTAGATTATTTTTTAAAAGAACATTCAGAGCAGAAGAAACCGCTATAATAAAAAGATTGTTTTCAAGTTCTTTTAGTTTTTTTACAGAACTTTGCAAGCTAGGTCCGCTAGCGCATAAAACTATAGGAAAATTTGTTTTTTTTAGGGTTTGCGTTTTTTCAATTCTGCTTACAATATTTACAAAATTTAAGAACCATCGCCTTGCAAAAGAGTTGTGCGTAAAAAGCACCGTTTGCGCTAGATTGAGTTGTTTTTTTATCTTTGACAAGGCAACTTTTTCTTCTGCTTGAAAAATTTTTGCACTTGCAGGCCATGTAAAAAATAAAGATGAAAAAAGACCTTCTTCTCCTAAAGTGTTAAACAGCCGGGCTTCAAAATCTGGTTCAAAAAGGTTAAATACAAAATCAAATTTGTTGTTAAATTTGCTAAATTCATTTGAAAATCTTATGGCGCATACTTTTGCTGAAGGAATTTTCTTTTTAAAATATTCAGAACAAAAACCTATTGCAGGCTCTAAAATTATAATGTATTTGGGAATAAACGGAATTACTTGCGAATCAACAAACCTTTCTGCTTCTTTTTGTGGAGAATATGCAGAATGAAGCATAATACCGTTGTATCGGCAAGTTAGAGAACCATCTTTTGCAGTAAAAAAAGTTGCATCGTTCATTTTATAAAAGAAAAGCTATCTAAAAACTTGCATTTGGCAGTGTTCTAGATAGCTTTCAAGTTCGTTTGTATGTCTAGAATTAAGAAAGTCCTAGTTCTTTGAACAATTTTTTATAAGTTGTAAACTGTTCTGATTTTGCAAATTCCATAATTTTATCTTCAGGAAGATTTTCAAGAAGTTGATCCATATATTGCAAAACAGATTTTACATCTTCTCTTAAATCCGAAGGAAGAGAATTGCTGTCTTCTGATTTGACTTCTTCTCTTGCTTCAGGAACTTCTTCTGCAGGTTCTATGGTTTGAACATCTTCTGCACTTTCGGCTGCATCTTCATCTTTGAGATAGTCAATATTTTCGTCAGTAAGAGGATCAGAAGAAGTATCTTCTTCAAAATATGTGTTTTCTGTTCTAGTTTCTTCTTCGCTGGATGCAGGTTCTTGCAATGTGTTTTGAGGGGTTTCTGCAACTTCTGCGATTTCTTCAACAGAAGGAATCTCTTCTACACTGTCAACTTCTTCAACTGTTTGTGATTCTTCAGTTGGTGTATCCAAAATTTCTGTTGCATCATTTACAGAACTCATAAAATCTTTTGAAGAAGATTCTACTAAAATGTCGTTATTAGGTTCATCAGAAACAATTTCATCTGTTTTAGGAATAGAAATTTCATCTTCTATATCTTGTTCTGCAATGTTGTCCAAATTCGGTTCTTCAAGGTTTTCTTCTGCATCAAGAGAAAGCCCTGAATCGTGTTCTTCTTCTGGAATTTCTACAGGTGATTCACCGATTTCTGCAAAAGGATTGTCATCTGAAAAAGTAGCATTAATTTCTTCCGCTGCTGGAGTAGGCTCTTCTTTAACATCGGAAACTTCTTCTTCAGCTTCTTGCAACGGCTCTTCTGTATTAGCATCAACCTGAGGAATTTCCGCATCATCTGCTGCATCTTCTGAATCTGGTATCGATTCTTCTTTAACTATAGTTTCGTTGCCAGAATCTTCTTCTGACTCAATATTTTCAATAGGAATTTCTTTAACGTCTTCATTTGGATTTTCAATTGTATCAGAAATCTCTGCTGGATTTGTAAAAGGCTCTTCAGTTTGTTCTTCTTGTTCTCCGCCTTTTTCTGGCAAAACTTCAGGTTCAGCTAATTCCTCTTCAGCTTCTTCTTCACCTGATGTTTTCGCATCTTCTTCCGCAATGTCTGCGGTGTTCATGATGTTGTCAAGTTCTGCGCCGCTTAATGCAATAGTTTCGTCATCATCGCTGTCGTTAAAAAATCCTGTTTGTTCTTCAGAAACAATCTTAGGCTCTTCTTCTGTGGAAATTGTTTCTTCAGTTTTTTCGCAAGCGGCAATTGTGTCTTTTGCTTTTAATTCTTCAAATTGACCTTTTAGAGAGTTTATTTCATTTTTAAGACCAGAAAGATCCGCAATAATTTGTTCTAAAAGTTTGTTGCTTACAGAAGAAGTTTCTTCGCTTTTTGCAGGTTCTTCATTTTCTGATTCCGCAGGAGCATCTGTAGTTTTTATTTCTGTTACAGTAGGAGCTGTAGATGTCGCTTCTTCTTCTGTAACTGCAAGGTCATAGTCCACAACTTGTCCTTTTTTAGCGCCTTGAACGTCTTGTTGTACAGGTGTTTCTTCTGCGCTGCTATCCACACCAAAGTCGCTTAAATCAACTTCTTCTGTATTTGCGCTTGCATTTACCGCAGCGCCTGCAGCAACCGCAGTCGCATCATCGCTAGAGTCATCAATTCCAAAGTCGTCTAATGAAAGTTCTTCTGTTTTTGAATCGTCAAAAGAAGGTTCTGTTTTGTTTTCAGTATTTGAATTGTCAAGTTCATCAAACATATCGTCATATTCTCCATTGTCATCGAAACTGTCTGAGTTATCATCTTCTGCTTGAATTTCTTCAGTAGGAACTTCATCGCTTTCTGTGAATGCAAGGTCTATGTCTAGTGGCTCATCGTTTGTAACATCATCCGCTTTGTTTGTGCTCTCCGAAGGCTCGTCTAAGAAGTCGTCCAAAGAGATTTCACCGTCGCCGCCGAAATCGATGCTATCTGAAGAGCTTTTGTTTTCTTCAGGAGCGGCGCCTGGATTTGGATCTGTAAAACCTCCGTCCATAAAGTCGTCTAAAGAGATTTCTCCATCGTCAAAACTTGCGGAAAAATCTTCCGCTTCCATAGGCGTTTTATCTTCTGTAGAATTTTTAGTATTTTCTTCCATGTCTTTAGAAATATCTGAAAGTTCATTATCCGAAATTGAAGTTTCGTTTAAGTCCAGACTGTCAAGATTAAATTCATCTGTTACAATAGGATTTTCCTGAGAGGTTTCTTCATTTGCAGTGTTTTCAATGTCTGAAAAATCTGGCAACGTTTCAGATATTAAATCATTTTCAGATGCGTCTTGAGGAGGTCTTTTTACCCATACTCCATAACTGTCCAGGTCTTTTGTATTCTCTGTTGAATCGCTCATATTGTTCCTCTCATGGATTGATATTTATTTGCATGAATTTTGAAATTCATACAGATTCATTATCGGCATAAAATGATAAAAAAAACACTACTATTTATTCCAATTTTAGAATCTTAAAATATATTTGATTATAGCACACATTTTTCTTTCAGAAAATAAAAAAAATGCCGATTATAAAATTATAATGATTCGCACAAAAATTTTAGTTGCCGCTTTTTTAGGTACGTTTGTTTATGCATCTCTTTCATTTTTTTTTGGCAGAAATGGAATTGTAAGCTATGGTCACCTTCAGAAGCAAAAAATAGAGATTTCTCGCCAAACAGATATTATTCAAAATTTAAACAATGAATTAAATTTAGAATATACAGCGCTTTTGAAGGATAAAGATGTTATTTCTTCTTATGCTAGAAAGCTTGACTATGTTGGAGAAGGGGAAAAACTTGTAAAAATAAAAGGGCTAAAACCTATGCAGACAAAGCTTTATGATACAGGTACGGTTTTAAAAAGGAAGATGTTTTCTTATTTGCCAGAAAGTGTTTGCAAGATAATTTCTTTTTTGGTGTTTTCCCTTTCTTTTCTTATAATGTTGTTGATTGATTTAAGCAAAGGTAATATAACATTTAGGAATAAAAAAACTGATTTTGTAAAAGGAATTCCTATTTATGACTTGCCTCAAATCTGATGAAAATTCTATAAAAAAATGTGTTTCTCTTTTAAAACAAAATAAAGTTTTAATTTTGCCGACTGATACCGTCTATGGTTTTTCTGGTCTAGTTGAATCTACAGATTCGTTAATAAGAAAGATAAAAGGCAGGGCGGAAAGCAAGCCTTTTATCCAGCTTATTGCATCTCCTGAATATCTAAAAAATATTACAGATGATGAAATCCCTTTAAAATTGCTGAATTGCTGGCCAGGTCCTCTTACTTTGGTTGTAAGAAGCAAATTTGATTTTTTAAAGACTATAGCAGTTAGATGTCCCGGTGATATCTGGCTTAGAAAAATAATTGAAGAAGTTGGAGTTCCAATTTATTCAACAAGCGTGAACAGAAGTTCTTGTCCAGTTATTTCAAATATAAGAGAAATAGAAAAAGAGTTTTCTAGCGAAGTTGCTCTTATTGTAGACGATGGCGATAAAAACAATGCAGTTCCTTCAACTATTGCGAAAGTTGATGACGGAAAAATTGTTGTGCTGCGGCAAGGTGCTGTTGTTATCGAGTAACTTTTTGCCACTCCACAGGGATTTGGCTTTTTTCAGGAATTGATTCTGGAGTTTTTTGAATAAGAGTTTTTTTATTTCCTTTTAGAATTTTTGTAGAAACGCTTGTAAAAGACCATTCAACAGGGGCTGCGGACATTGCATATTCAAGAGCGGCTTTTCTAGAAAGTTCTGGAAAGTAAGATGCATTGTTTCCGCCGATTTGTTTTATGTTAACAGTATTTTGGTTATCTATTTTTTGTATAGAAACAGAAACGTTCATGGAAGCTCCATTTTTAAAGATAACAAATCCTTTTCCGCTTCTAAGAAGTACAATCCTGTCTACAAATTCTTCTCCTTTCCAAGTTCCTGCAATTTCATCAGCGGAAATAATGCTAGTCTGATTTTTATTCTGACTAACTTCGTTTTGTTTTAGAGTTTCTGTGCTTGAAGAAAATAAGTTTTTAAATATTTCAGAAAAAGTCTTTTTTGTTTCTGTCATTATTTTATAAAATGAATCGTATTCTTGAATATTGCTTTGAATTTTGTTTGTTGCAAGATTTTTTACATTTACTTCGCATAGCCACTTAGAATTTGATTTCTGACTAATTATAATAAAGCAGGCAAGCGAATTTTGTTTAGACTGTGAAAAATCAATGTTTTCTTTCTCTGAAAAGTTTGCATTTTTTATTTCATTGCTTCTGCAGTCGTTTATAGTTGCATTGAGCTGCATTTCTTTTAATTGCGCAAAGAATAAATCTTCTGTTATGTGGGTCATGTTTGCATCTATATCGTTTGAAAAAACACCGTAAAAGTCAATTTCTTGCTGTTCTTGCGAAAAGATGTTCAGATTAGAACACAATAGTGCGAGAAATAATGTTCCTTTTAATACTATGCCCCTGATATTCACTAATTTTGAATTCCCTTTTTAAATTCTCTTTGAATTTCTCGATTTACATCTCTTTCTTTTATTGTAGCCCGTTTATCAAACTGTTTTTTTCCTTTGCACACGCCTAAAGAAACTTTTAGCTTGCCATCTTTTAAGTAAAAATCTAAAGGTATCAGTGTAAATCCCTTTTCTTCCGTTTTTCTTATAAGCCTTTTTATTTCATCTTTGTGTAGAAGAAGTTTTTTTGGTCTGTCTGGATCGTGATTAAATATTGAAGAAAAAACGTATTCGTTTATATGAAAACCTTTTAAAAAGACTTCTCCGCCACGAATTTCTGCAAAGGCGTCAGGAAAAGATATGTTTCCGTTTTTTACAGATTTTACTTCCGTTCCTTTTAGTTCTATGCCACATTCGTAAGTTTCTTCTATAAAGTAGTTAAATCGAGCTTTTCTATTTTCTGCTATTATTTTTCTTCCTTCTGCCATAAAAGTAATTATAGAGCATAGTTTAATAGGTTGCAAGTTATGCACTATTTATGATATTTTATTTATATGAATAAAGAAATTTATGAACTTTCCTATAGCATGAAGAGAGAAATGGAAAAAAAAGTCTCGTTTTTTGTGATGCTTTTTATTTCTGTTTTTATTATTATAAATCTTGTTATAAACTTTTTGATTTTCCCGGTTCTGCAGCGCTCTGTTTCTATGCAGCCTGATATTCAAAAAGATTCTTATATTTTGTTTTCTCCGCTTGATACTAAAATAAATCGAGGCGATGTTGTCCTTTTGGATTGCAAAGATTCTGAAAAAGTTTCGTTCGGAAAAAAAATTGTTTCCATAATAGTGCGTTTTTTCACAGCTCAGCAGATTTCTACAGAAAACTTAAACGGAAAAATGGGAAAGAATCAAACTATTAGAAGAGTGGCTGGAGTTCCTGGAGATACCATATATATGCGAGATTATGTTCTTTACGTAAAGCCTAAGGGGGAACAATTTTTTCTTACAGAATTTGAACTCGTAAAAAAGCCGTACAATATTGATATTGATACTGCGCCAGCTTCCTGGGATTATACGCTAGGAGTTGCCGGTTCTTTTGACGAAATTGAACTTGGTCCTTCTGAATATTTTGTCCTTGGCGATAAAAGAACCTCTTGTGTTGATTCAAGGCTTTGGGGAGCGGTTCAAAAGTCTGATATAAAGGCTGTTGCCATAGTTCTGCTTTTTCCGTTTAGCAATGTCAGGCTCTTTTAAAATTGGAAACCTCTTTGTATATTCACATACCATTTTGCAAGTCAAAATGTGCATATTGTGATTTTTTTAGTATTCTTCCAGATAAAAAAAACTCCTTTGTTCCTGATTCTTACATAGATGCAGTTTGCAATGAAATTGCATTTAAAGCAAAAAAATATGCAATCGAAAAATGGAATACAATTTATATTGGAGGTGGAACTCCTAGCATATTATCTTCCGATCAAATAAAAAAAATCGCTTCAACAATTTTTTCTTGTGTAAAATTTAAGGAATGTAAAGAATTTACATTTGAGATTAATCCAGATGATGCTTGCGCAGATTTGTTTGACTGTTTGCAAGATATTGGAGTTACACGAATTTCTTGTGGAATCCAAAGTTTTAATAATGAGGTTTTGCATTTTGCAAATAGGCGAGCCTCTTTTTATGAAATAAAAAATTGCCTTTCCTTTTTTGAAAAATATAACTCCATTGATTTTTCTGTGGATTTGATTTCAGGTCTTCCTGGTGAAACTTTAGAGTCTTTTGCAAAAGGTCTTAAAATCCTTTCTGATTATAAAATTTCTCATGTTTCGATGTATTCTTTAACAATAGAAGAAAATACAGTCTTGGGAAAACTGATTGATTCAGGAAAACTTGAATATGATTACGATTTTGCCGATGAACTTTGGCTGGCTGGAAGAAATATTCTTGAAAAAATGAATTTTTTGCAGTATGAAGTTTCAAATTTTTCTAAACCTAAAAAGCAGTGCTTGCACAATATGGTTTACTGGAATCTAGAGAACTACATAGGCTGCGGAGCGGGGGCAACTGGCAGTTTTTATGAAAAAGAGCCTTGCCGAATCACCAATATAAACGATGTTTCCTTGTATACTAAGTTTTGGCTTGGCAATTGTAAAAAAAACTTAGATAAAACAGCTTTTGTTGAAGAATTTTTAAATCCAAAAACAATTGAATTTGAATATTTAATGATGGGGCTTAGAACATTTGAAGGTATTTCCCTTGAAGTTTATGAAGAGCGCTTTAATAAGTCTTTGTCAGAAAAAAAAATTGAAGTTCTCAAAAGATGGGAATCTCAAAAAAAAGTTCGGTTTTATAAAAAAGATGGAAAAACAAATGCTTCTATGACAAAGGACGGCATATTGCTTCTTAATCGCTTGCTTTTAGAATTAGTTTAATTCTAGGCTGAAAGTTGAATTTTTAGAAAAAAGAATAAAATTCGTTGAAATCATTTTTTTTATTATAAAAACTCGGCTTTAGACCTTCTGTTAGAATTTAAAATACTTTGCTTAAAGTTAAAAAACAAAAAAAACGATAATAAAAAAGAGTTTGCAATGCATAATGTTTTAATAGTCTGAATAAATGATTATCAAAAGACTTGACGTTATGCAAAACATTATGGAAAATATAAAGATGATAGCAGTTACTCGCTTAGATGGAAAAAAGTACTGGCTAAATCCTCACATGATTGAAAGTATGGAAACAAATCCCGATTTGACTTTATGTATGCTTTCCGGAAAGAGAATTGTAGTCAAAGAGACTCCTCAAGAAATAATTGAGCGTGTTATTGAGTACAGAAAAAAAATAGGAATCAATTCCCAAGAGGTTTTGTAAATGGATATATCAACAATAATCGGTATCGTTGGCGGTGCTGCCTGTATTGTAATGTCAGTTTTGACTTCCGGTGGTACTATGTTAGGAATTTGGGACCTTCCATCTGTTTTTATGACAATTGGTGGTTCTTATGCTTCAATTTTTATTGCTGCCCCTTTAAAAAAGACTTTAGGACTTTTTAAAGTAATGGGAAAGGCATTTAAAGTTCCGGATTTTGGTGAAAAAACAATAATATCCACCATGATGGATCTTTCTAACAAGGCTAGGCGAGAAGGTATTCTTGCTCTTGAAGACGGTTTGGACGATCTCGATGACCCTTTTATGAGAAATGGATTGCGCCTTGTTGTAGACGGTACTGATGGAAATGTTATTAGAACTATTATGGAAAACGAAATGAACCAAATTGAATCCAGGCACATGGACTGGATTGGCATATTAAACGCATGGGCTGGATATGCTCCAGGTTTTGGAATGATGGGTACCGTTTTAGGACTTATTGGTATGTTGAACAACCTTGAGGATAAGTCGTCGTTAGGCCCTAATATGGCGGTCGCTCTTATCACGACACTTTACGGTTCTATGATGGCGAACTGGCTTATAGCTCCTTTTGCAACAAAGCTTATAGCTCATAATGCAATAGAAATGCGTTCAAAAGAAATGATTCTTGAAGGCGTTCTCGCAATTCAAGCGGGTGAAAATCCTAGAATTATGGGACAAAAACTTCTTACTTACCTTGATCCTGTAACTCGCAAAGCTGTTGAAGCTGACGTTCTAAAAGACTAACTAGGGGAAATCTTTTATGGGAAAAAAAGCTAAAGAGCCTGAAAAACCAAGTACTGCCTGGCAAGGTACTTACGGTGACATGATTACCCTTATGCTCTGTTTCTTTGTAATGCTGTACAATCCTTCTGAGGTGGACGTTACTCAAATGGCGACAATAACGCAGTCTCTTCAGATGAATGAAACAGAAACTGTTTCCGGAGGAATGTCTCTTTCTGCAGGAAGATTGAGCGATTTGGGTAACACAATAAATTCTCTTCCTTCTATGGAAAAGGGAAAATCTTTAGGTCTTACAAAGAAAAAAGCCGTCAGTCTTTTTGAGCCTGACAAAAAAACTAATAGAATTACAGTTACCAGCGACGAACGCGGCGTTGTGATTACCCTTGCTGCCGACAGTTTTTTCGCAGAGGGAAGTGCAGAGCTCAATATAAATGAGACTAGAGACAGTTTGCTCCGTCTTTCAGAATTTTTTAGAAGTCCAGAATTAAAAGGAAGGCGGTTTAGAATTGAAGGACATACAGACAATACACCTGTAGGTTCTGATTCTAAGTATCCTAGCAATTGGGAGCTTTCTGCAGAGCGTGCGATGTCCGTTTTGCATTACCTTGCTGACTATGGAGTTGATGAAAATATGTTTTCAATTGCAGGCTATGCAGATACCAGGCCAAAGTTTTCGAACGATACACCGGAAGGAAGAGCTTATAACCGTCGTGTAGATATAATTATTCTAGACGAGGCGCACTTTTAGGTGTATAATGTTATAATAACATTTTTTGCTATTAAAATGACTTTTTACTAGCAGTTTTTATGCTCAGTTTTGAGATTCGTATTAGACTGAATTTTCCTGGAGGGGAAGAAAATGGCAGATGACGGACTTGACGGTTTTGAAGATGGCGGAACAAACTCTGCTCCTGCAAAAAAAGGTGGCTTAGGAGGAATACTTCCATCTCTGTTAAAGTGGATTGCAATTGCTCTTGGAGCTATAGTTCTTATTGTTGTAATCGTTATTATAACTATGAAAGTTGTTGGCAACAATACAGCTAGTCAGACAGCCCTTCCTATAAGCGATGAATATGTTGCTCAAAGAGAAATCCTTGATTGGTATACATCTTTAGGAGCAATAAGAACAAAAACAAGCGATGATATTTCTGCTACTGTCATCGTTGATGTGGTTTTAGGATATAAACACGAAGATAAAGCTTGTTCTACAGAAATTACACAAAGAAATATTGAACTAAAAGATTATTTACGCCGATATTTTACTCAGAAGACTGCAGAGGAATTAAAACCTCAGAATGAGCAGCGTTTAAAAATCGAACTTAGAAACGCTATAAATGATGAGATTTTAAGTTCTTCTAAAATAAAAGATGTTTCTTTTTTGCAGCTTGAAGTTATAGAGTCGTAATTGTTGGATTTAAGGTGGAAGATGTAGATGACTGAAGTTCTGTCGCAGGATGAAATTGACCAGCTCCTTACTGCAATCAATTCTGGAGATACAGATGTTGATGACTTTAAGGCTGTTAATGATACTCGTAAAATAAAAATCTACGACTTTAAACGTCCTGATAAAGTTTCAAAGGAACAGTTAAGAACCGTTTCTAATATGCATGAAACTTTTGCGCGTCTTACAACAACAAGCCTTTCGGCTCAGTTAAGAAGTCTTGTTCATGTTCATGTGGCTTCTGTTGATGAGTTAACTTACGAAGAATTTATTCGTTCAATTCCTTCTCCAACAACGCTTGCAATTGTAAATATGGATCCGCTAAAGGGTAATGCGGTTCTTGAAATAGACCCGGCAATTACATTCTGTATGATTGACCGCCTTTTTGGTGGGCGAGGAGTTGTTTCTTCTAATAAAAATCGCGATCTTACAGATATTGAGCAGTCTGTAATGGAAGGCATTATTGTAAGAATTCTTGCAAATATGCGGGAAGCCTGGGCTCAGGTTTTGGATTTAAGACCTCGCTTGGGGCAGATTGAAACAAATCCTCAATTTGCGCAGATTGTTCCTCCTTCTGAAATGGTTGTTTTAATAACCCTTGAAACAAAGGTCGGAGATGAAGAAGGAATGATGAACTTTTGTATTCCTTACATTACGCTTGAACCTATAGTTTCAAAACTTTCTTCTCAGTTTTGGTTTTCGTCTGTTAGAAGAAGTTCTACAACGCAGTATTTAGGAACTTTAAAAGAAAAACTTTCTACTGTAGATATGGAAGTTGTTGCTGAAGTTGGTTCTATAAATCTTTCTGTTAGAGATGTTCTTGCGTTAAAAGTTGGAGATGTGGTTAGACTTTCTGATACAAAGATTGGAGATCCTTTGAAATTGAGTGTTGGAAATAAAAAGAAATTTTATTGTCAACCTGGTGTTGTTGGAAAAAAGATGGCAGTTCAGGTTACAGGAAAAATAGAAGATGTTACTGCGGATGATTTTGAAGAACTTTCCGTAGAAGGAGATGATTCATTATGAGTGATGGTGCTATTTCACAGGATGAAATTGATGCTTTGCTTTCTGGTGTTTCACTTGACGGATTGAATGCTTCTGGTCATGTGTCTGGTGGACCTGCTGTTCATATTGACAAGAAAGCTCTTGAAAAATTTGCAGGAAATATTAAAGATTCTCTTGTAGAAAAACTTAACGGCATGACTGGCGCTAATTTTACTTGTGGAACTCCTGTTGTAGAAACTTTGGACAGAGATGCTCTTCTTGCAAAACTTCCAGAAGTTGTTGTTGCTGTTACTTCTGATTTTTCATCGGGAATGATGGGCGACCACATGTATATTTTGGCTACAGAGTTTGCCCAAAAACTGGTTAATCTTATCTCTAAAGAAGAAAATGCTGATTTTGATGAAATGGCATTGTCTTGTATTTCCGATGTCGTTGCGATGCATACTGGCTCTGAAATTCAAGAATTGGATAAAACTGGAAAATTTCCAGGACTTGCTTGCAATCCTCCTGAAGCTGTAAACAATCCAAAGGCAATGATAAGAATTCCGCAAAATACATTTGCGCTTTTTAGTTATCCTCTTTCGCTTGATGGACAAGCCTATACTCTTATGGAAGCTATAGGTGGAGAACCTGCAGAGCAGATTAGCAATGCTTACGGCGGAAACGAATCTAATGAAGCTAATGCTGCGCAGGCTGCTAATATGGGGCAGCAATCAGCTGTTCAGCAACCTTCTATGCAGCAGATGCCAATGGGAGCGATGCCTAATCAGATGGGAATGCAACAAATGCCAATGGGTGGCGCAATGCCTAATCAAATGGGAATGCAGCAGATGCCAATGGGTGCAATGCCTAATCAAATGGGAATGCAGATACCTATGGGCGGCGCAATGCCTAATCAGATGGCTATGCACGTTCCAAATGTTCAAACTCTTCAGTATCCAACACTGCAAGGAGCGCCAAGTTCGCAGGAGCAGGGTAATATAGGCCTTATTATGGATGTCTATATGGAAATGACTGTAGAACTTGGTCGAACCAAAAAGCAAATAAAAGACATACTTGGAATGGGCGAAGGCACTATTATAGAACTTGATAAGCTTGCAGGAGAACCTGTTGATATTCTTGTAAATCATAAGCCAATTGCAAAAGGTGAAGTTGTTGTTATTGACGAAAACTTCGGTGTTCGCGTAACAGAAATATTATCTCCGTTGGAAAGAGTTTCTGATTTACATTAGACAAGCCTCTGAATATTCTTTTTCGAGGTAACTTTAATTAAGTTTCTTGGGTGGGAAAATGGGAAACTATAAAAAAGTTTTTAGTGCATTTTTTGTACTTTTTTCATTGTGTTCTTTTAAAATTTTTGCGCAAGTGCAAAATGTTTCAGAAGATTCTGTAATTTCTGTTCCAACAGATTCTGAGATGGAATCAGCTTCTGTTGATGAATCTTCGATTCTTTTGGAAGCACCAGAAGTTTCTGCAGAAAATAAAAAGTCTAGTTCAACATTCTGGCTTTTTTTTAGAATGATTCTTGTTTTAGCCATAGTTATTGCTTGTATTTACGGCGTAATGTGGTTTATGAAAAAAAACATGAAGACAGAGGTGTCTGACGACCAGTTTCTTAGGCAGGTAGCTTCAATAAATGTTGCGCCGGGAAAAACTGTCCAAGTTATTTCTCTCTTGGATCACGCATATATAATCGGTGTTGCTGACAATTCCATAAATCTTATAAGCGAAGTTCAGGACAAAGAGCTTATAGATGCCATGAATTTATATGCGGACAAGCATAAAAATACTAAAAAACCTAGAAGTTTTGCAGAAATTCTTGATATTTTTATGCCAGGAGGACCTAAAGATAAAAAAAATATTTTTACTGATTCTGAATCAAAAATTTCTGATATGCTGAAACATCAACAAGAGCGTCTTGAAAAAGGTGAATAATATGATTCAAAAAAGAAAATTAATTTCATTCTTGTTCTGTTTTGCGTTTTTTTCAGTAATCCTTTGCGCTCAGAATAATTTTCCTCAGGGGGCTGCTCAAGGTACAACTGAAATGGGACGAAATGTACGGCCTGTTGAGGTTCCGAATATTTCTATTCAAGTAACTCAGCCAAGAACTGGAACCGAGGTTGCTTTTTCTGTAAGGTTGCTTGTAATTCTTACAATTTTAAGTCTTGCTCCAAGCCTTCTTATTCTTCTAACCTGTTTCCTTAGATTTTCAATTGTTCTTGATTTTATAAAAAGAGCTCTTTCTCTTCAGCAAGTTCCTCCTACTGCAGTCCTTAATGGAATTGCATTCTTTATGACACTTTTTGTCATGTGGCCAACCTTTACTTCAATGTATGAAAAAGCTTACAAACCGCTTTCTGATGGGGAAATAGGAATTGAAGAAGCATACCGAGCAGCGGAATCTCCAATTAGAATTTTTATGTATAGCCAAATGAGCGATGACACTTCTTATATCGCTATGTTTATGAATATGGCAAAAATGGAAAAGCCGAATACTCTTGCAGACGTGCCAACCCATATTCTTATACCTTCGTATATTCTTCACGAGCTTACAGTGGCTTTTAAAATCGGAGTAATACTTTATATTCCGTTTATAATAATAGATATGGTTGTGGCAAGTATTCTTATGGGAATGGGTATGATGATGCTCCCTCCTGTTCAGATTTCGATGCCTTTTAAACTTATGCTTTTTGTTTTAGTTGATGGTTGGGGGCTTCTTACAACCCAATTGTTTAATTCTGTATTGCGATTGTAGTTGTGAATAAAAAACTTTGCCAAAAATGATGCTAGTTTTTTATGGGAGGAATTGTGTCGGTTGGTCAAATTGTAAATCTTATGAGAGATGGAATTTTCCAGATTTTTGTTTTAATTCTTCCAGTTCTTCTTGCAGCTCTTATTGTTGGTCTAATAATTGCAATTTTTCAAGCTGTCACTTCTATTCAGGAACAGACGCTTACTTTTCTGCCAAAGCTTATTGTAATTCTTGTGGTTATAGCTTTAATTGGCGGCTGGATGTTTACAAGGCTTCGCGGTTACACAATAAATCTTTTTGAAATGATTCCAAATATCGCAAGGTAAAAAAATGATAAATCAGATTGTGGACTTTGCGCCTTTTTTTCTTCTTGTTGCTGCCCGTTGCGCTGGTTTAATATTTACTCTTCCTTTTTTTTCAATGAGAACTGTTTCAAGAGTCGCTAAAGTTGCTTTTGTAGGTTATCTTTCTTATCTTCTTATGTCTTATGCAGATTTTTCTGCTTATAAAACTTTTATTAATGGAGATGGCGCTTTTACCCTGTATTACATTGCCTTGATTGCTGGCGAAGCAATGATTGGCATTATAATTGGATTTTATGTTTCAATGATTTTGGCGGCTTTTAGCACTGGAGCCCAGTTTTTTGCGTTTCAAATGGGATTTAGTGCGGCTTCAACCTATGATTCGCTTTCGCAAGTAGAAAATCCTCTCTTGGGTCAATATTTTAACTTGGTTGCAATGATTATTTTTATGCAGAATAAATGGTTTCAAAAGCTTTTTATTCAAGGTCTTGCAAAAAGTCTTGATACGTTAAACGTTTTTGGCATGATTGACGGCAGAGAAAAAATTATGGCCTTTCTTTTAAAGGGGCTTACAGAGCTTTTTGCAGACGCTCTAATAATTTCTTTGCCAGTGATGGGAATCCTTTTGCTGATAACAATCTGCACAGGCTTGCTTTCAAAGGCTGCTCCGCAGATGAACTTGCTTTCTGAAGGTTTTCCTATAATGATTTTGCTAGCTTTTCTTTTAATTTCTATGATGTTTAATTCTTTGTGCAATTTCTTTGCAAATTCTTTTGAATCTGGTTTTGCAGCTTTATTTTCATTATTAAAGGCTGTCGGCAAGGACGGTTCTTAGTGAGCTTTGAAGATATTGATTTACAATGGTTTGCTGCTGAAGATGAAGGGCGCACAGAAGAGCCTTCAGAGCTAAAACTAAAAAAAGCAAGAGAAGAAGGACGGATTGCAAAAAGTCAAGACTTAAACAGCGCTTTAGTTTTTCTTGTTTCGCTTTTGGTTTTAAATGTTTGCGCAAAAAATATTTTTTTAGGATGCACAGAAATCTGCACATTCTTTTTTAATCGCATAAACGATGATATAAATTCGCCTTCCTTTGTGTATATATTTTTTAGAAGTCTTTTGCGTTTTGTTGTTCCTATAACTGCATCTGGCTTAGCTGTCGGGATTATTGCAAATATTGTGCAGAACAAGGGGTTTGTATTTACTCCAAAGGCAATCCTTCCAAAATTTTCAAAAATAATTCCAAACTTTGCAGATTATTTTAAAAAATCTTTATTTTCGATGAAAGGTCTTTTTAATATTGCGAAGTCTTTAGGAAAAGTATCAATAATTATAATCATTTGTTTTTTTTTAATAAGAAAAAATATTCCAGAAATTCTTTTTACAATTCAAAATGGCGCAATTGTTGATTCTGTTTTGCTTATTTCTTCTATCGCTTCAAAGATGCTTTTTATAGCCGCTGTTTTGTTTTTAATAATTTCGATTTTTGATTATTTTGTAAACAAAAGAGAGTTTATGGAATCTATGAAGATGACAAAATATGAAGTAAAACAGGAATATAAGGAGATGGAAGGAGATCCTGAAGTAAAAAGCCGTCTAAAGCAGGCTCAAAAGCAATTGCTTCAGCAGAATATGCCAAAAATGGTAAAAGAATCTGATGTCGTTATAACAAACCCTACTCATTTTGCAGTTTCCTTAAAATATGACATAGCTGTAGCAGATGCTCCTACTGTAACGGCAAAGGGGGCTGATGAAATTGCTTTTCAAATGCGTCGTATTGCCACTGAAAACAATGTTCCTATTGTTGAAAATAGACCTTTGGCACGTGGACTATATACAGATACCGAAGTTGGTGATATAATACCAGAAAGTTATTTGTCTGTTCTTGCAACAATTTATGCAGAAGTGTTAAAATATAACTCAAAAAAATAAGTAGCTTGTCTAGGGTGGGGACTTAATGGCAATCGAAAATAAAAAAAAGGGTAGTATTCTCAATTTTATATACAGCAATATTATGGCTGTTATGGCTATAGTTGTTGTATTAATGCTTGTTGTTCCCCTTCCAAAGTTTTTAATAGACACTTTTATGATTTTAAATCTGGCTTTGTCTGTTGTAATACTTTTAGTAGTAATATATACTCCGCGGCCATCTGCTTTTTCTTCATTTCCGCAAGTGATTCTTTTTGCAACTATTTTTGGGCTTGGCATAAATATTTCTTCAACAAGACTTATTCTTACTGCTAATGGCTCTAATCCTAATCAGTTGGCTAGCACCCAGAGCTCTATGGTTCAAGCTTTTGCAGATATTGTTACAGGCGGAAACAATATAATAATAGGATTTGTAATATTCATTATTATTATAGTTGTTCAAGTTGTTGTTATTACAAAAGGCGCTAGCAGAGTTTCTGAAGTTGCCGCAAGGTTCACTCTTGATGCAATGAGTACAAAATCTTTTGATATCGACAATCAGCTTTCTCAGGGCTATATCACTGAAGATGAAGCAAAAAAAATGAAAGAAGAACTTCGCGGTGATATAGATTTTTATTCTAATATGGACGGTTCTAGCAAATTCGTTTCAGGAAATGTAAAAGCGGGAATTTTTATTACTATTATAAATCTAATTGGCGGCTTTGCTATAGGAATGTTAAAAAATCATTTGTCTTTTTCAGAATCTCTTTCCATATATGCAAATCTTACTATTGGAGACGGACTGTTAAGTCAGCTTCCTTCTTTAATGCTTTCTTTTGCAACAGGTATTCTTGTAACCGGTGATAAGTCAGATGTTGAGCTTGGCGAGCGGATTATACACGAATTTTCCGTTGATGGAACAATTTATGAAATTGTAGGCGTATTTCTGTGTGTAATCGGTGTCGCCCTTAGAAATGGAACTCAATTTCTTCTTATTCCGATTGGTGGACTTTTTATTTTTGTAGGAATAAGGTTGGCTAGAAAAAAGGATGATGAAAAAAAGATTGAGCTTGAAAAAGAAGTTGCAGAAAAGAATGCTAAAAAAAATGCTTCTGGCTCAAATCCGGAAAAGGATTCTTTTGCCCCTTTGGATCCGCTTTCACTTGAGCTTGGATATGGTTTAATTCCTCTTGTAGAAAAAGAAAATGGAGCTGAGCTTCTTGAACGAATTACGCGTATTCGTAAAGAGACAGCGCTTGACTTAGGGCTTAGCGTTCCGAGTATCCACGTTATGGATAATATAAATATTCCGCCAAACGAATACATTTTTAAGATTAGAGGAATAGAAGCTGGAAGTTACTCTGTTAGACCTGGCTATTATATGTGCATGAATGCGGGTTCAGTTACTGAGGAAATAAAAGGCGAGCCTACAAAAGATCCTGCTTTTGGAATGCCTGCAATATGGGTTCCAGAGGATCAGCGTTTTGATGCAGAGCAGGCTGGATATGCAGTTGTAGATTCTCCTACAATAATAGCTACTCATATAACTGAGATTATACGTTCTCATGCTTCTGAAATTCTTGGAAGGCAGGAAGTCGCTGCAATAATAGAAGCTACTAAAAAAACTAATCCTATCATTGTTGAAGAAGTAATGAACGGCAATGGACGCAAGTTCAGCTATGGGGATATTGAAAAAGTTTTAAAAGCTCTTCTAGCAGAGCAAGTTTCTATTCGTGATATAGTTACAATTTTGGAAACTCTTTCAAATTTTGGTTCTGTTCTTGGAAGCACTTGGGATTTAGTAGCAAAAGTTCGTGAAGCGCTAGGTAAGCAAATATGCATGCAGTATGTTGATGAAGCTAATGTATTGCACGTTTATAGTCTTTCGCAAGGTTGGTCGCAAAAGTTTTTAGAGCATACGCAAGTTCCTGCAGATGGAAGCAAACCTTACGTTGCTTTTGATCCTGTGGATGGCAGAAAATGGATAAAGAGTGCTAGTGACATTTTAACTATCGGAAAAAAAAGAGGCTTTATGCCTATAATAATGTGTTCTAGTTTAATTAGATTAGAAGTAAAAAGCTCTTTAGAACGCGATATGCCAGGTGTTGTAGTGCTGTCCGAAAAAGAAATACTTGCTGCAGGCGCAGGAATAAAACTTGAAGTGCTTGGCGAAATTACTGATGAGGAAGGAAATTGAAATGACTAAAAACGATTCTACAATACCTACTCAGAAGATATTAGCTAGAAGTTTAGACGAAGCAAAGGAAAAACTTTATAAACTTTTTCAAAGTGATTATGAAATTGTTAATTTAAGGCAGGTTCTTAGGGGCGGTCTTTTTGGATTTGGGCAGCATGAAGAAATTGAAGTTTCTTACAGAGTAAAACCTCGTGGATTTTCTTCTGATTTTCATAAAAAAAGCGCTAATCCAGAAATGAGCAGAGGTGCAAATTTGCTTTCCAATACAGAAGATTCATTTTTAAAAAATAAGAATGAAATTCTTCAAAAAAATGGTCTTACTGAAAAACTGATTACAAATATTCAGATAAACAATATCGAAAAGAAAATAGAAGACCTTACAAGAACTTTGCAAGAACAAACTGTTTCTGTTGCTACTGCAAATATTTCTGAACATCCAAATATAGTGAAGATTCAAAATCTTTTGGAAAATAATGAATTTTCGCTAAAATATATAAGGTTCATTACAGAAAAAATAAAGAAAAATTTTTCTTTAGATGCTCTTGACGATTTTAAAAGTTTACAAATTGCTGTGGTTGACTGGATTGGAGAAACAATTTCCATTTCTAAACAAAAAGTTCATAGAAAGCCTATCGTTACAATCATTGTAGGTCCTACTGGAGTTGGAAAAACAACCACTTTGGTAAAACTTGCAACCCAATATACACTTTCCACAGAGCGGAATACAGGGGTAAGACCCCATATTCAATTTTTAACTACAGATTCTATGAGGGTTGGAGCAATTGAACAGCTTCAGCGTTTTGGAAGTATCTTTGATTGCGATGTAATAAAGGCAGAAAATGCTTCGGATTTAAAACAAGTTTTTGAAAGCCTAAAAGACTCTGTGGATGCAATTTACATTGATACAAGTGGTTTTAGTCCTAATGATGCAACTCATATTGGTGCTATGAAAGAAACTTTAAGCATTCCAGGTATGAACGCTGAAGTTTATTTGGCTATGACCGCTTCTACAAAGGCTAGCGACTTAATAAATATCATGCAAAATTATGAGCCATTTGGTTATAGTTCTGTTATAATAACAAAGTGTGATGAATCTGCTCATTATGGAAACCTTATAAGTGTTATGCACGAAAAAAATAAAAGTGTTTCCTATATAACAGATGGACAAAAGGCTGCAAGAAATATTAATAGAGCTGGTATCGTTGAGGCATTAATACGGCTAGAAGGTTTTGAAATTGATCGAGCACATATAGATGAAAAATTTGGAGAACATTAATGGAAGAACAGGCAGAAGAATTACGCGAGCTTTTAGGTAACGGAAGTTCAGATAGTAACAAGATTAAGACTGAAAAGAATCACTCTACAAGGATTATTGCCATTACAAGCGGTAAAGGTGGAGTTGGAAAAACAAATATTTCAGTCAATATGGCTATTGCGTATGCCCAGCTTGGAAAAAAGGTCATATTAATAGATGGTGACCTTGGAATGGCAAATGTAAATGTTCTTTTGAACGTTGTCCCGCAATATAATCTTATGCACGTAATAAATAAGAAAAAGACGATGAAAGAAATCATTTTAGATACTGAATTTGGAATAAAATTTATTGCTGGCGCAAACGGTTTTTCTAAAATTGCAAATCTAAATGAAGAGGAATTAAAGTATTTTGCAAAACAGTTTAGTGCCTTGCAAAATGCGGATATAATCATTATAGACACAGGCGCGGGAATTGCGAACAATGTGCTTCAGTTTGTTGCTGCTGCAGACGAAGTTTACGTTGTGACAACTCCAGAACCAACTGCTATAACAGATGCGTATGGAATTATAAAAATTATTACAACAGAGATTGTGGATCGTCCTGTAAATCTAAAACTTTTAGTTAATAGAGTTCATTCTGCGGACGAAGGAAAAAGAATTTCTGAAAGGATAATAACTATTGTTGGACAATTTTTAGGGTATAAAGTTGATTATATAGGTTTTGTTTACGACGATCCCGTTGTTCAAGCTTCTGTTATTAGGCAAAAGCCGTTTATAGTTGTAAATCCAACTTCTAAACCTTCAGTATGCTTAAAACATATTGTAGGAAGAATTGAAAAGACTGATATAGTTGGAAACGAAGGTGTTTCTAATTTCTTAAAGAAATTTTTAGGAAAGAAAAATAAATTTTAAGAAATAAAATTAAGCATATTAAATAAAAAACTGTTTTTTTGCTAGAATATAGTATATAATAGCATATATAAAAACAAATTTGAGGTGGGAAATTGAAAAAAGGCAGATACATCATAGGTTTTTCTATTTTCGGTTTTCTTATTTCATTTTTTTTTGGGCTTTTTTCAAGATCAGGATTTGGAACGATTCTAATAAAAGCTCTTGTTTTTTCTGTAATTTTTGGACTTTTAGGCTTTGCGGTAAGTTTTGTTTTTGGTAATTTTCTTGAATCAGATGCCAATTCTTCAATTTCTACCGAGCCAAAGAGTTCTAGTTCTGGAAAATCAGAACATAAGGTTGACATAATGGTTCAAGATGAAGAGCTTCCTTCCGATGGGACTACACAGGCTTTTAACGTAGGAAGCAATCATTCTATGTTGAATCAAAGCGATCTTGAAACTGAAACCGAAAATAAAGATAACGTTTCGGAAAAAGAACAAAATGCGGTAACTTCAGCGAATAAGGAAGCTACTTCTGGTTTTGTTCCTCTTTCTTCAGGCGAAAATCTTTCTAATTTTTCTGGTACAGAGGCAAAAAACTTAAATGAAGTGGAAAAAAACGGTTCGAATAAAAAAGAACCTGCTTCTAAGACTTCAGCATCCATTTCTGACGATTTAGATGAATTGGATAATCTTCCAGATTTAGGAGATATTCCAACATCTTCTGACATCCTTCCTACACAGGAGGAACAAATGGTAGAAGATTCGGATTTTTCTAAAAATGGGGCTTCTAGCAAAGATGTTGATTCTTTTGCGAGAGGAGAAGACAGTGCTCTTATGGCTAAGGCAATAAGTACGTTGTTGGCTAAAGATAAGTAAAATAAGGATAATCTTTATGGAAGAGAATTTGGACAAAACAATAGAAGAAGATACATCAGTGACATCTATAAATGATGAAAAAGAAGAAGATTTGCTCTGGGAAGAATTTCATAAAACAAAGTCCTCAAAAATACGAGATAAATTTATTCGTCAGTATATGCCATTGGTAAAATATGTTGCTGGAAAAGTAGCTGTAGGAATGCCTAATAGCATAGAGTTTGATGATTTAGTAGGTTTTGGGCAGTTTGGACTCTTAGATGCAATAAATAAATATGATCCTGCAAAGGGTGTAAAATTTAAAACCTATGCGGTAACAAGAATCCGCGGTGCAATTTTCGATGAGTTACGGCAAATAGATTGGGTTCCTCGGTCTGTGCGTCAAAAATCAAGAGAAATAGAAGATGCCATTGTAAGCCTCGAGTCAAGACTTGGACGTACCGCAAGCGATAGTGAAATTGCTAAAGAATTAAAAATGACTGAGGACGAATATCACAGAACTGTTATGAAAGTTTCTGGAACCAGTATTCTTTCCTTAAACGAAGTCTGGTATTCAGGTGACGATAACGACAGTATGTCCATAGGTGATAGCATTGAATCTCCTTCAAGCATGAATCCTGACGTAATTGCAGAACGCGAAGAAATTCGTAAAGTTATAATTCAAGCTATAAACGAACTTCCTGAAAAAGAAAAAATGGTTATAGTTTTGTACTATCACGAAGATTTGACTTTCAAAGAAATTGGAGAAGTTCTTGAAGTTAGTGAATCAAGAATTTCGCAGTTGCACACAAAAGCTAATTTGCGCCTGCGCGCAAAGCTTACAAACCTTAGAAAAGGAATTATGTAAATATGGTTTCACTTGACGATCTTCGTGAAGAAATGAAAAAGCGTCTCGAAATTGACAAGCAGCTTAAGAATGTAGAGGTAAACGCTGACTCAATTGACGAAGCTCTTGAGGATGCAGCTATCCAGTTTGATACAAAAACAAAAAATCTTGAATATGAAGTTGTAGAAAAGGGAAGTAAAGGTTTTTTTGGAATTGGAAAGAAAAATTGGAAAATAAGAATATATCAGAGTCCTGAAAGCCTTATTGAAAAACAAAAGTCTTCAAACCTTGATATGTTTGGAAACGAAAACGAACTAGGACTTTCTCAGGAAGTTTCAACAGATGGACTTTTCTATGTGCATCGTTTTGGTTCGGCAATTAAATTAAAAGTCATCCTTCCTAAGGGAAAAGGCCGTTTAGTTGATGAAAAAGAAGTTACAGATGCTGTAAAACGTCCCGATACAGAGTCTTTTGATAGTAAGCTTATTCAAAAGTATATAAAAAATGGTACAGATGGAAAGTATGAGACAATAGGCTCTTATAAGCATATCGCTTCTGCAGATGCCGTAATTGCAGTTGAGGTTTCAAAAGATGAAATGCACGGATACATAACTGTGGATGCTCCTGCTATGAGTGGTTCCGAGCTGACCGCAGATGCCATTGAAAAGGCTTTAAAAGCCCAAGGTGTTCGTTGCGGCATAAACGAAGAAAAAATCTTAGAATTTGTTGACAATCCTGTATATTCTACATCTTATGAAGTGGCGAGTGCTATTTTGCCTGTTGATGGAAAAGATTCTTATGTTCAATATAATTTTGAAACGGATCAGTCTAAATTGAAAGCCCAGGAATCTGCGTCTGGAAATGTAGATTTTAAAGAACTTAATAGAATTCAAAATGTTGTAAAGGGACAAGTCCTTGCTACTAGAATTGCCGCAACAAAAGGCAAGGGCGGAAAAACTCTTTATGGACATTACCTGGAAGCAAAAAATGGCAAGGATAATCCTGTTGTTTTAGGGCAAAATGTAGAATTTGATAAAGATGGTGCTACAATATTGGCTTCTATAGATGGCCAGGTGCTTTTTGAAAATGGAAAAATCAAAGTTGAACCTATGCTTACCCTTGATGCTGTAAACATAAAAACTGGAAATATAACTTTTGTTGGTTCTGTTATTGTAAAAGGTGCTGTAGAAGACGGTTTTGATGTAAGCGCTTCTGGAACTATAGATATTGGCGGAACAGTTGGAAAATGTCATATTGTTTCTGAGTCTGGAGACGTTATTGTTCATCAAGGTGTTTTTGGCAAAAACGAAGGTTCTATAAAAGCTGGAAAGTCTTTGTTTGTAAAATTTGTTCAGGGAATGAACCTTGAGGTTGAGCAAAATATTATTGCAACAGACAGCCTTATGAATTGCAATGCAACTGCAATGAAAAATATTGTAGTTTATGGAAAAAAGGCTCAAATTACAGGTGGAAATCTTTTTGCTACTGAAGAAATTTGTGCAAAGACTGTGGGGTCTCCTGGTGGAGGAACTACTACAGTTTTAAGTGTTGGTGTTGACCCTCGTGCTAAGAAAAAATTGGATGAATTTCTTGATTCGCACGGAAAACTCTTGAAAGAATTAGAAAATATCGACCTTGATATAAATACACTGGAAGAATTAAAGAAAAAGCGCCGTTCATTGCCAAAAGAAAAAGAAGATACCTTAGGTTCTCTTGTAGAAAGAAAAAAACAGATTGTTTCAGAAGCAAAAGAGTTGGCTCAGGAAATAGATTCTCTTCAAAATCATCTTAGAGATTTAAAAGCCGTAGGAAAAGTAAAGGTTGAAGGAACAGTCTATCCTGGAACAAAGATTTACGTGCGCGATGTTTTAGATGAAATTCATAGTGAAGTTTCAAAATGTACTTTTTATTATGAAAACGCATTTGCAAGAAGAGGACCTTACGAGCCTCCTTCGATAGATTTTACAAAAGGACCTGAAGGATATAACTAATTATGGGATTGCAGCCTATAGATTTACAAACAATGTATTCTCAGTTATCGAATGTTGCAAATCAAGTTTCTTATCAGCAGCAAGGAATTCAATTAAATCAAGCCATGCAGCAGTCCGAAGCTGTTCGCCAAAATATAGAAAGAAATAAGAAGGTTCAGCAGTCAGAAGAAAGTGAGAAATCTTCTGGTATAAACAATAATAGAAATAGTTCTTCTACATTTTATGGACAGTCTAAAAAAAATAATGGCGAAGAATCTGAATCAGAATCTTCTGAAGATTCAAGTCCTTTAAAAGAACCTTTTTTAGGGCAGCATATTGATCTAAAGAGGTAGAATTTTGGTTTTTCTTATAGTTATTCTTTGTCTTTTTAACATATCTTTATGGATTGTTTTTGTAGTAAGATTTAAAAAACTTTTTAATACTGATAGTATTATAGAAAATACAAAAGAAAGTGTTAATAAAATTCTTATAGACTTGAATAATAATACAACAAGAAATATTAACCTGATAGAAGATAGAATTTCAAAGTTAAAGATTCTTATTGCTGAGGCTGACAAAAAAATAAAACTTCTGTCTGAACAGGAATTAGGAAATGCTGCCTTAAAAGATTTTAGAAATCAGGTTTCTTCTAATTCAAAAACTTCTTATGTTGCAAAACACATTGCTGATTCTTATGGGAAAAATAAGGCTAAAAAGAATAATTCTATAAGCGCAGAATCTTCAGTTGTTCTTACAAAGACAGGAGAAAACGCAGTTGAAAAGCAGTCTTTTGCTCAAAACACCTTGTTCAGCGAAGATGAAAATTCTGAAAAAATGATAGATACAACTGCAACTGTAAATGTTACAGGAACTGGAGCGTCTTATGCTGAAATTCCTGTTATAGCTCCAAAAGTTTTTGTTTCTGATAAACCTGTTTCTACCAAAAATGGTTTAAAGCAGCAAATAGTCGATATGTTTGAAAAAGGATACGAAATTGAACAAATTGCATCTGAGCTTTCTTGTTCTCCTTTAGAAGTTCAATTTGCGCTTACCCTTGACGGAAAACTATGATTATGAAGATTTCAAAGATTTGTTTTGGCTCTCTTTCTGACGGTTCTCAAGCTACTTTGTTTACTATTGCTAGCAAAAGAATGTCATTTTCTGTTACAGATTTTGGTTGTACAATTACCTGTGTAAAACTTTTTGATAAAAAAGATTCTTTTACAGATGTAGTGTTAGGTTTTTCATCTCTTTCATCTTATGCAACCTCTTGGGGGAGTTTTGGTGCAATTATTGGCCGATATTCAAATAAAATTGAAAATGCGCAGTTTTCATTAGGGCAAAAAAAATACAAATTAGAAAACAATTGTGGCGGGCATTGCCTTCACGGAGGAATTCCTAGATGGGAAAATATTTTGTGGAATTCAAAAATTGTACAAAATGAAAAATCTAGCGGAATTTGTTTTTCAAAGCGATTTCCCGATGGTTTTCAAGGTTTTCCAGGAAATTTGGATGTTGAAATTGAATATCTTCTTTGCGAGGATAATTCTCTTGAATTTAATTACAGAGCCGTTTGTGATGAAAAAACTCCAATCAGCATAATAAACCATTCTTATTTCAACTTAAAAGGCTCTGGTTCTATTTTAGATCATATTCTTCAATTAAATTGCGATAAGTTTTTGGAGCAAGACAAAAATCAACTGCCAACAGGTGCTATAGAATCTGTAAAAAATAGTCGCTTCGATTTTATTCAGCCAAGAAGAATTGGAGAGTGCAAAAAGATTGAGGATGAAAAAGGTTATGATAACTGCTTTGTTACCAATGCGTACAGAATGTCTTTAGGAATTCCGCAAAGAACTGTGCCTCTTGTAAAAATCGCTACGCTAACGGAGGCGGAATCAAAAAAATCTATGGAGGTTTTTACAAATTGCGAAGGTTTTCAGCTTTATAATGCAAAGTATGTAAGATATTTGCCTGGAAAATACGGAGCAATGTATATGCCGTTTTGCGGAATCTGTTTTGAACCACAGGCTTTTCCAAATTCTCCAAATATAAAAGAATTTCCTTCTGCAATCCTTGAGCCTGGACAAGAATATTTTTCTAAAACTGTGTTTAAGTTCAAGTTTTAGATTGAAAGACCTAAACTTCGAGTTTTATAAAAATAAAACAAAATATAACTTGAAAAATCATAGTTTTGCTTTTATATTTTATATATTAGTTTTCTATAGTTAAAAAAAGAAGTATTTTAAATCGTTTTATTATAATGATTTAGAAAAAGACAACTTTTTAGTGAGGTAGAAATGGACGTTCAATTGCAAGAATTAATTGACAAAATTAAAAAAGATGGTGTAGCTACTGCCGAGCAGCAGGCTGCAAAAATTATAGAAGAGGCGGAAAAAAAAGCTTTAACCATAGAATCAGAAGCTCAAAAAAAATCTGAAGATATGGTAAAGAATGCAAAGGCCGAAATCGAAAGGCTTGAAAAAGCTAGTGACGATGCTATTTCTCAAGCATGTAGAAATATGCTTCTTTCGTTTAGAGATTCTTTGCTAAAAGAGCTTGATGCGTTTGTAAATTCTGAATGTGCAAAAGTTTATTCAAAGGATTTGCTTAAAAACTTAGTTCCAGAAACAGTAAAGTCTTGGAGCAAAAATGTTGATGCTTCCGCTCTTTCTGTTCTTTTGAGCGAAAAAGATTGCAAGGAACTTGAATCTGAATTTAAAGCGGCTTTAAAAGCAGAACTTGCAAAAGGTCTTGAAATAAAAGTTGATAAATCCCTTTCTGCCGGTTTTAGAATTGGTATTAACAATGGAGCTGCATACTATGATTATTCAGCAGAATCTGTTGCAGACTTATTTACATCTTATCTGAATCCACGTGTTGCGCAGATTATGAAGAATGCAGCTAAAGGAACTAATTAGTGAAAGAACAATATTATCTGGTTTCGCAGTTGCCTGATATTTCTGCTGCTGAAGAAAAATCTTCACTGCCAATAACAGAAAAGTATTACAGAGATTTGTGTTCTCGCTTTCTTGATAAAAAAGATTTAGTTATTTTAAATGAACTTTCTTTAGAACCACCTCGTGTTCCTGTAGAAACTGGGTCTTTATTTCTCAATCAATGGTATGATTTTGAAAGAGCGCTTCGTTATGCACTGTGCCAAGTTCGAGCGCAGAAAATGAAAAAAGATATAGGACCAATGCCAATATCATGTACGCAGGATATAATTCAAGCAGCTAGAACGGCAGTCGGAATGGACAGCCCTCTTTCTGCGGAACAATATCTTTTTGAATATAGATTAAGTGTCTTAGACGAAATTCAGCCTTTAGATAATTTTTCAGTCGATGCTGTCTTTTCTTATGGAATAAGATTGATGCTGGTTGAAAGAATGAAAAAGTTTGATAAGGATAAAGGCACTGATTCTTATCATAAAATTTATGATACTATACTTGGAGAAACGATATGACGGATACAAAAGGGAAAGTAGTCGGTATCAATGGTAATATGGTTTCCGTTGAATTTGACGGAAATATTTCCATGAACGAAGTTGCCTATGTAAATGTAGAAGGCAAAAAACTTAAGGGCGAAGTAATCCGTATTCGCGGAAATGTAGCTCAAATGCAGATTTATGAAATGACGCAGGGGATAAAAGCTGGTGATGCAGTTGAATTCACAGGCAACCTTCTTTCAGCTCTGCTTGGTCCTGGCTTGCTTGGGCAAATTTATGATGGTCTGCAAAATCCATTGCCCCTTGTTGCAGAAAAAGCAGGTTTCTTCCTTGAAAGAGGAGTTTATGTTGATTCTCTTTCTAAAACTGCAAAGTGGGATTGGACTCCAACCGTAAAAACAGGAGATAAAGTTTTAAGAGGGGATTCAATTGGTTCTGTTCCAGAAGGTCCTTTTACGCACAAAATTTTAGTTCCTTTTGGTTTGCTTGGAACTTACACCGTAAAAGAAGTTACTCCTGCAGGTTCTTACACAATAAACGATACAATGGCTGTAATTGTTGACGAAAAAGGCAATGAACACAAGCTGACCATGTGTTTTGAATGGCCTGTAAAGCGTGCTGTCGACTGCTATGCAGAACGACTTGCACCTACAGAAACAATGGTTACAAAAACTCGTCTTATAGATACGTTCTTTCCGGTTGCAAAAGGCGGTACTTACTGTATTCCTGGTCCTTTTGGCGCAGGAAAGACAGTTATTCAGCATACAACTTCAAGGAATGCCGATGTTGACATCGTAATCATCGCGGCGTGCGGTGAACGAGCCGGTGAAGTTGTAGAAACTATTAAAGAGTTCCCTGAATTAAAAGACCCTAGGACAGGCGAATCGTTGATGAAGAGAACAATTATTATTTGCAACACTTCTTCAATGCCTGTTGCTTCGCGAGAAGCTTCTGTTTATACATCAGTTACTTTGGCAGAGTACTACAGACAGATGGGACTTCACGTACTTCTTCTTGCTGATTCAACTTCTCGTTGGGCACAGGCTTTGCGAGAAATGTCAGGCCGCTTGGAAGAAATCCCTGGAGAAGAAGCATTCCCTGCATATCTTGAATCTTATATTGCCGCATTCTATGAGCGGGCAGGCTATGTTCGGCTTAGAGACGATTCTTTTGGTTCTGTAACAATTGGCGGTACAGTTTCTCCTGCCGGTGGAAACTTCGAAGAGCCTGTAACTCAGGCAACATTAAAAGTTGTAGGTGCTTTCCATGGTCTTACCCGGGAACGCTCTGATGCTCGAAAATTTCCTTCAATCGATCCAATTGCTTCTTGGTCGAAATACAAAGGCGTTGTTGCGGAGCCAAAAGTCGCATATTCACGTGAGGTTTATAAGCGAGGCGTTGAAGTAAATCAGATGATGAAAGTAGTAGGCGAGGAAGGAACTTCTACTGAAGATTTTATTTTCTATATGAAGAGCGAATTCCTTGATTACGTTTACTTTCAACAGAACTCGTTTGACGAAGTAGATGCTGCTGTTACCATAGAAAGACAAAATTATGTATTCAACAAGGTTCTTACAGTTCTTGGTTCTAATTTTAATCTTGAAGACAAAGATTCTGCTCGAACATTCTTTAATCAAATTCGTCAGAAGTTTCTTGACTGGAACTACATTGCGTGGGATGCCCCAGAGTTTAAGGCTAAAGAAGCTGAAATCGATGAATTGTATTCTTCCAAGAATGGAACCCTTACAGCAGAAGCTGCAGCTCTTCTCAAGGATGGTGAATAATGAATAAAGTTTATAGCAAAATTGAATCCATCGTAGGAAGTGTTATCACTGTAAGAGCTACAAATGTGGCTTATGGTGAGCTTGCCGAAATCGAAACGGTTTATGGAAAATCGCTTGCAGAAGTAAATAAAATTGATGGAGATATTGTTTCTCTCCAAGTTTTTGCTGGTGGACGAGGTGTAAATACTGGTGACCATATAAAATTTTTAGGTCACCGAATGGAAGTTAGTTTTAGCGAAGATTTGCTTGGAAGAATTTTCAATGGCTCTGCAGAACCTCGCGACAATGGACCTGCTCTTACAGACAATCTTGTTGCTATTGGAGGACCTTCTGTAAATCCTTCAAAACGTATAATGGCTCGCAGAATGATTCGAACAGGTATTCCAATGATTGATATGTTCAATACGTTGGTTGTTTCGCAGAAACTTCCTATCTTTAGTATTTCTGGCGAACCTTACAACCAGCTCCTTGCGCGAATTGCAATGCAGGCGGAAGTCGATGTAATCGTTCTTGGCGGAATGGGCTTAAAATACGATGATTATCTTTACTTTAAGAATACGCTTGAAAACGGTGGGGCTCTTTCTAGGACTGTAATGTTTATTCATACAGCGGCAGATCCAACTGTTGAATGTCAAAAAATTCCTGACCTTTCTCTTGCAGTTGCTGAACAGTTCGCTCTTCAGGGAAAAGATGTTCTTGTTCTTCTTACCGATATGACAAACTTTGCAGATTCGTTAAAAGAAATTGCAATTACACAGGAACAGGTTCCTTCTAATCGTGGTTATCCTGGAGATTTGTATTCTCAGCTAGCAAGCCGCTATGAAAAAGCTGTAGACTTTGACAATGCTGGCTCTGTTACAGTTCTTGCTGTAACTACAATGCCAGGAGATGATGTTACTCATCCAGTTCCAGATAACACTGGTTATATCACAGAAGGTCAGTACTATCTTAAGGGCGGAAGAATTGAGCCGTTTGGTTCATTGTCGCGATTAAAACAGAATGTAAACAGTTCAACCCGCGATGACCATCGGGCTCTTATGGACGGTATGATTCGTCTTTACGCAAACTATAAAGATACTCTTGAAAAAAAATCCATGGGTTTCAATATGAGCGCATGGGATGAAAAACTTCTTGCATTTGGAAAAGAATTTGAAAATGAGATGATGGATCTTTCAAAAAATATTCCTTTGGAAGAAGCATTGGATCTTGGTTGGAAGATTCTTGCTGATTGTTTTGAACCTTCTGAAACTGGTATTAAAACTGCATTGGTAGAAAAATACTGGCCTTCAAATAAATAAGACTGGTAAGGAAACTGTATGGCAAAAATAAAGCTGACTAAAAATGAGCAAAAGGTTCAAAAAGATGCGTTGAAAATGTATCAGCGCTATCTTCCTACGCTTACGCTCAAAAAACAGCAGCTCCAAACAGAGATTCGTACAATAGAGGCTAAGGCAAAAGAAGTTAGGGCAAAACGCATTGCGCTGGAAAAGGAATTCGATGAATGGATTTCTGTTTTTGGAGAAGCAGATGCATTTAAGCCTGGAATGGTTACTGTAAGCAATATAAAAAAAGGTTTTGGTAATATTGCCGGTGTTACTATTCCTATTTACGAAGGTGCTGATTTTAATCGTGGTGATTACGATTTGTATGAAACTCCGCTTTGGATTGATTTAGCTGCTGACAGAATGGAAAAGGCTTTGTCTTTGGATTTGGAAGCTGGCGTGCTTGATGAACAAGTTCGCTTGCTCTCTAAGGAACTTAGAACAACTACACAGCGTGTAAACTTGTTTGAAAAGGTAAAAATTCCAGAGACAAAAGCAAATATAAAGAAAATTTCTGTTTATCTTGGTGATGAACAGGTTGCAGCAGTCGTAAGAAGCAAAATTTCTAAAAAGAAACTTCAGGCAAATGCTAATGCAACTAACAAAGAGGAGGCTGCAGAATGATTGTACAGATGAAAAAAGTCTCCATTGTTGTTCTTAATAAAGAACGCAGAAAGGCGTTGGAAAAGTTAAAAGAAATTGGAGTTGTTCACCTAGAGCAATTAGAAGGCAGCGGCGAAAAATTAGCGGCTTATAAAGAAGCTTCTAATAACGCTACAACTGCAAGTTCTATACTTGGTGACATAAAATTGCCAAAAAAACATGAAACTCCAAAAAAACTTTCTTCTGAAGAAGTTTCTAAAAAATGTGAAAAGGTTATTTCTCTTTATGAGCAAAAAAAGCGTCTGCTTGAAGAAATTTCTAGCGACAGTCTTGATTTAGAACGTTTTTCTGGTTGGGGGGATGTAAATCCTAAAGATTTTGAATACCTCGCCCAAAAGAATATTCGTCTTAAGATGTATGAAATCCCGGAAGATAAATACTATCTGATTGATGACTCTGTAAAGACTTTATGCGTTAATAAGCAAAAAAAGACAGTTCGTTTTCTTTTGCTTGATGCTACCGCTGAACGTCCAGAAAGTCTTCCTCCTGAAGCTTACGAGGTTCCTATGCCAGAGATTTCTACAAGCGAAATTGCTCAACGCATAGAAAACAATATTAGAAAATCCGATGATATTGATGCCAAGTTGAAGGCGGAAGCTATTTACGTTCCTGTTATTGCAGATTTTAAGAAATCTTTAGAAAGTGACATTTTGTTTGAAAATGTCTACAGCGGAATGGGAAAGGAATCCGAAGGCAAAGATTCTGACCTTGCTTGGATTTCAGGTTTTGTTCCTGTTGACAGTTTTGAAAAACTAGAAAATGCTGTAAAAGAAAATTCCTGGGCAATGGCTTTTAGCGACCCTTCTGAAGAAGACAGTGTTCCTACTAAATTAAAGAATAATAAACTTGTAAGTCTTATTTATCCTCTTACAGATTTCTTAGGAACTGTACCTGGTTATCATGAATATGATATTTCTGGCTGGTTTTTGTTCTTCTTTTCGATTTTCTTTGGAATGATTTTTGGTGATGGTGGCTACGGACTTTTAGTAACAGTTGCAGCTATACTCATGATTATAAAGTCGCTAAAAACTAAAAAAGGCGTTTCCGCGCTTTCTGGATTAATGCTGATTTTAGGGCTTTCGACTGTAATATGGGGACTTGTAACGTGTACCTGGTTTGGATTAAAACCTGAACAGTTACCAAATTGGCTAGTGGCGCTTTCTGTTCCTCAGATTTCTAATGCCTATTCAGATGTTCATTGGCTTCCATTTTGGTCAGCGGATGTTTCAAAAGGATATTTGACTTCTGCGCAAAATCTTCAGATTTTCTGTTTTACGTTAGCATTTTTGCAGCTTTCTGTTGCTCATATAAAAGGAATTGTTCGCAATAGAAAATCGCTAAAAATGCTAGGTGAACTAGGTTCTTTGCTTCAACTTTGGGGAATGTTCTATGTTGTTCTTTCAATGGTTGTAAGTTCTACAGTATTCAGTTTTTCCGAAGTAATTTACGGAATTCCAATAGGAATGGTTTCTATAGCTTTGGTTGCGTGTGGATTTGTTTTAAGTTTTATATTTAGTAATTACGAAGGAAACATAGGCAAATCCATTCTTGAAAGTTGTAAGAATATTATTTCCGTACTTCTTGGGGTAGTAAATGTATTTTCTGATATAGTTTCCTATATACGACTTTGGGCGGTAGGGCTTGCAGGAGCTGCTATTTCAAATACTGTAAACGAAATGGCAGGACCGCTTTTGGGACATGCTTTGCTATTTGGTGCGTTTGTAGTTTTAATCGTATTTGGACATGGTTTGAATATGATTTTAAACTTGCTTTCTGTTATTGTTCATGGTGTTCGCTTAAATACGTTGGAATTTTCAACTCATTTAGGAATGTCATGGTCTGGCTTTAAATATAGTCCGTTCTGTAATGCGGATAAGAAATAAGATATTAGGAGTTAATTATGAATTTTGGTATGCTTGGCGCAGCTTTGGTAATGGGAATTGCAGCAATTGGTTCTGCAATTGGTATTGGTATTGCAGGTCAGGGGGCAATTGGCGCATGGAAACGTTGTTACGTAAACAACAAACCGGCTCCTTTTATTCTTACAGTTTTTGCAGGTGCTCCTTTAACACAGACTATTTACGGTTTCCTCCTTATGCAGTCAATGGTAGCTTCTCAAAAAGATCCATGGTTCTTATTAGGACTTGGCATTGCTTCTGGATTTGCAATGTGTTTTTCTGCAATTGCACAGGGAAAAGCAGGCGCTGCAGGTTCAGATGCTCTTGGTGAAACAGGAAAAGGTTTTGCTCAGTACATCATGGTTGTAGGTCTTTGCGAAACAGTTGCTTTGTTTGCAATGGTATTCTCTATGATTGTTTGCTAAAATTTTAGAGATTTTGTAGAATTATTATGTTGAAAGTCGAGTTTAAAAAAATGAATAAAAGCGTTTGTAGCGTTTTTTCGCAGTTATAAAAAACTCGATTTTCAACCCAAAACTCAAATGCCGAGTTTTTTAGTGCAAAGAGCTTGGCATTTGATAACAAAACAATTTATCCGCAAAAGAATTTGACATTTATTAAATACCTAAATAATATAAGTAGATACTAATCTTGAATTTTTTTTTCAAGAAATTTTTTGTTTTTTCAGGTACTTTTATGAAAAAGAAAAAATCGATTTATTCTACACTTGTTGTTATTTCAATTGTACTTTCAGTCATACTTTCTGCTTGTGTTTCGCTTTTTCTCCATAAAATGGTTTTAGGCGAAATAACAACTATGAAAAAGTATGAAATCATGGCGAGTTCAAATAAAATTCATGCTTTATTTGATAATGAACAGAAAAATCTTGAAAAAAAACTTTTAGATTCTTTGAATAAAATAAACTGGTCTTCACTCAATTCAAAAAATGAAATTTTCCAAAGACTTTCGGAGATGTATAGCGAATCTGAACTTTACAGCGTAATTCTTGTAAATACTTCTGGCGAAACAATTTATTCAGTAGGTAAAAATGATTCAGTTTCGCTTGTTTCTGAGAAAAAAGTTCTATCAAATGCAATTCAAGGAAAAACTAATTCTTGTATTTCTCTAAAAAATGATGAAGTCCTTGCAACAGCAGCTACAATCTTTCCTCAAATAGATAACAGTGTTTTGTTTATTCAAAAGGAACTTTCTGATCACAGTTGGATTAGTGAATATGCTTCAACTCTTGGCTGTAGTATAAATATCTTTATAGAAGATACTAGCGTTGAAAGTTCTGATGTAGATAAAAACGGAAATCCTGCAACTGGTGGAAAAATGGGCAGTCCTTTCATTATTAGCGAAGTTTATGAAAAGCGTCATGTACTTGACCTTATTGATCGCCACAATGGAACTGTTTCTGCGGTTGTTTTTAGTCCTATTGATAGCGAGGATGGAAATGCCATGCTATATGTAGGCATAAACTTAAAGGAGCTGAGCAGGAGCGCTTCTAGACTTACAAAACACGCGCTTCCAATTGTTGTTGCAGCAATTCTTTTGAGTCTTGGAATTATTTTATTTATAATTCTTCAGATTGTAATGAAACCTCTAAGAAAAACTTCTATAGCATTTAAGAGTTTAAATGGAGAAACTGGCTCATCAGATTTGACTGTAAAAATCGATTCAAGCAAAGAAAATGAAATTGGTGAAATGATAGATTCTGTAAACCAGTTTATTCAAACTTTACGAAGTCTTCTTTTAGATGTTAATTCTGCCGAAAGTAAATTGGAAACCATAGGAGACAGTTTAGCTTCTACTTCTCAAGAGTCGGCAAGTGCAATTTCGCAAATTATGTCAAATATTTTGAGCGTAAAAAAGCAAATTGAAAAACAAAATAAAACACTAGATGATGTTCAAAAAATTCTTGATAGTTCAAGCAATGGAGTAGATTCTCTTGAAAAAAATATAGAAGAGCAGTCTGCAAAAATTACAGAATCGTCTTCATTTATTGAAAAAATGGTTTCGGACATTGCAGCTATTTCAGAAGCGGTTGGGAAACTAGCAGGTGAATACAAAGAGCTTATTCGAATTACTGACTCTGGAAAAACTCATCAGAGTGAAATGGCAAATGAAATTAAAAATATGGCGGAGCAGTCTAAACACCTTGCTGACGCAAACTCTGTTATTTCGCAAATTGCTGCGCAAACAAATTTATTGGCTATGAATGCTGCGATTGAAGCTGCTCATGCAGGCGAAGCTGGCAAAGGATTTTCTGTTGTTGCAGATGAAATTAGGAAGCTTGCTGAAAATTCTGCTTCTCAGTCAAATTCTATAAAAAAAGAACTTGAAACTATAGGTCTTGTAATAGAAAAAGTTGTTGAAACTTCAGAAATTTCTGTAAATGAATTTGAAAAAATAACGGAAAAAGTAAATTCTACAGAAGAACTGGTTCAAAACGTAGATGCTACTATGTCTAGGCAAAATGAATCTTCTAAACAAGTTCTTGCAAATTTGCATGATGTAGAAGAATCTACTTCTGCTGTTCTAGCTACTGCAAAAGAAATGTCTGCCGCTATCGAAGATGTAACAACCGCTGCTGGAAGTCTTAATATGCTTGCTATGCAAGTAGAAGGAAGCATGGATGAAATGTCTGAAGGTGGAAAGGAAATAAATGCTTCTGCTCAAAATATTTCTGAAATGGCTCAAACTACACACGATAGCATAAAAGTTATGGACGATGTGCTTTCTAAATTTAAAATTTAAAAAGCACATCCCCATTCAATTTTCGCATTGCCGGTGTACCAGTTTTCTTGCCAAAGGGCAGATTTTTGTGTGTCAGCACATTTTATTACCAAGTTAGAGCTTGTGTTAGTAAATACTTGTGGACCGAGTTTTTGCACGCTTGAAGGAATAAAAATCTCTTTTCCAAGTCCACAGCCGTCAAAAGCCTTGCTTCGTATTTCTTTTATTGATGAAGGGATTTTTATTCCGCTGATGTAATTTTTCCCGGCGGCAAAATTTTCTTCAATTATTGTTACGTTTTTTGTGCCGTGGTTTCCGTCGTCGTAGGTCTGAGGAATTTCAATTGTTCCTGTGGTAAAAAACGGTTTTATTGCAATGTATGAATCTGTCTGTGAATCGTAGCGGAAAAGATATTTTTCTGTATCGTTCAAAAGTCCGTCCGTGTACCAGTCATTTTTGTTCAGTCGGTTTCCGTAGTTGTCAAAATTGTTCAGATACACGATTTTGTCCGCATTTTCATCAGAAATTCCGCGCAGATAGTTGAATTTTTGCGCCCGGTTGTTTGAAATCAATACAGGAACAGAAGTTTTTGTGTACCGTAAAAAGTGCTTGTTCATTCTTGTGCAGTTTTGCGCGTTGATTTTGTTGCTTGTGATAAAAAATTTTGAGCTGTTTTCAGTTTTTGCGCTTATTGTGGCAAATGTAAAGCCTTCGCGTCCGTTTTGGAATAAAGTTCCTTCTGCTCCGGGCGTGTATTCGTCCTCATAATCGTTGAAGGAAAAGTTCAATGTGTTGCCGTCAATTTTTACATCCTGATAAAGAGTTCCGCTGTTTGAATAGATTTCTTTTATTCTGCCCTGAATGTTTATTGTGTTGCCGCAAAGTTCATTCAAGCCATTAAAAAGAGTTCCCTGTTGGTCGCCAAAAATATTTATTGTGTTTCCTTTTGCAGTTCCGTTCGAATAAGTTTCTGTCGCGGTAGAAATTGAACCGATGTAAGTGCAGTTTATGTTTACTGTGTTTCCCGAAAATTCCGGCTGAATGTAAGATGCAGTGTCCGTGTTGCTTGAGCAAAAAATTGTTCCGCCGATGTAGCCTTTTGAAGAGTCCAACTTGATTGTGTTGTTTAGAATTTTTACATAAGGACGGGTTTCAAACATATAGGAGCCGCCAGAATCTTCCATTTCGATTGTGTTGTTTTGGATTACAATGTTTTTTCTTCCGTCTTTTACAAATCCACCGAATGTAAAAAGTTTGCTCGGCAAGTCTTTTGCATAAAAATAATTGCCGCTTATGTTCACGTTATGGATATTTTGCGAGTCGTCATAGCCGACTGTGAACGTCATTGTACGCGGTTTTGCCTTGTCAACGTGCTCGTCGCGCATTGCGTAAACTTTGTTTCCTGTGAAATTTACTCCGTCAATTTTTTCTGATTCCTTGTAGTTTACAGCATTTTTTGTTAATGTGAAAATTCCAATCTGCTCGTCGTGGCAGTTGTGGTAAAGCGTTGAATTTTTTACTGTTCCATTATTGCACTGACCGCCGAACATATCCAAAAATCCCATGCTTGCGCCGCGGAAAACTCCGGACATATTGTATAAAAGGCAGTCATCTACGGTAACGTTGTTCCAGCTGTCAAAAAAAGTTACGGATGTGAACTGCTTGTCTGTGTGAAGGTCGCAGTGCTCCACATAAGCGTTTGCTTGGTATCCGACAAGTTTTGAATCTGTGTTTATAACTTGCAGGTTTCCTTTTGTTTCATACAAATATTCTTCTCTGCCAAAATCGTAGATGTCAACTGGATTTTCAGGATTTGAAGGGTAAACAGCTTTGTCTCGAACGTGAGAAGTAATTATGAATTCGCAGTTTTTTAGCGTTACATTGCCGCATTGGGAAACCTGCACCTGCCGCGAAAACCACTGCTGGTCTGCCATTGTAGGCTCGCAAGTTCCTCGCCCGACGTAATTTATATCTGTGTAAACGCCATCCTTGTCGCTTGGATTGTGCCAGAAAGTCCTGCGGCTGTCTAATTCTCGCGACTCAAGCGTTATTCCTTCTATCAAAACATTTTCCGCAGGTCCCATTATGTTCAGCGTTCCGCAGTTTCCGTTGTCCGTGTAAAAAATTGTTCCGTCTGGATTTGAGGCGGAAGAGCCTGCTTCATCTGCATTTTCCGCATAAGTTGATTCAAAAGAGTCGATTTGGTCTGGCGTTATTTCCCGCCGCGTTGTGTTTCCTCGCAAAACATAGTTTTTTAGGATGATATTTATGTCGCTTGCAATTCTGTAGTTTCCGCTTGGTACAATTAAAGTTATTGTTTCGCTTTCAGAACTTCTTGCGGAGGCTAAAATTTCATTCGCCTCGGCAATTCTGTCCGAATCATCGTTTAAAACGTAGTCCTTCCAGCTTTTTTTTCCATTTTTTTCAGGATTTTCGGCTTTGAACGCATTCCATTTTTCAGAATCAACGCCAGAATCTTTTGAACGCAGCATTATTTCCTGGAAAAACTTAAAATCGCTTTTTTCAATTGAATTTTCCGGCAAGTTGTACCATTTTGTTTTGTAGTCATTGTAAGCGGCCTGAAATTCTCGCCATTTTTTGTATTCGCTCCATTTTATCTGGAAGCAGTTTCCGCCGCCTAAAGCAACAAGATTCAGAGTGTTTCCTTGTGGAAAAATGTTGCACCACTGTCCGCCGGCAGTTTTTATTGAACCGTATTTGTAAAGCGCGCGGCTTGAAACTTCGTAGATTGCGCTGCCGCCGTCGCCAAATTTGTAATATCCGCCTGTCTTTATTTTTGTTCCAATTCTGAAAACTCTCTCTTCTTTCAAAAGAGAAATTGCAGTTTCAACAGAAAAATCCGTTCCTTCTGTATATTCGCTTTCGTCGAATGATTTTTTTACGATTTTTCCGTAGACTTCAATTCTGTTCCCGGTTGGCATAAGCGTGAACCACTGGATTTCTTCGTCGTCCTCAAGGAATTTTAAAAGATTTTTATATTCTTCGCTTTGTGCAAATTTTCCGTCACTCACGATTTTTGAGACCGCAGTTGGATTATTAAAAATGCTGAGTGTTTCTGCGGTTATCGTGTAAGGTTTGCATTTTATTTTTGCAATCTGTGCGTTTGAAATGTTTGGAGTTCCTTCCATTCTTACAAAAACTTTTGTGCTTGCCATTTGTGGAGTAGGAGAATCAACCGCAGAAAGAAAAATCCACGCGCCGGTGGTTGCAATTTCCCCGCTTTCATTTTTTTCGTACTCAAATTCTCCAGCTGGAGTTGCCTGTGCCGCCTGGCGTTCAATTTCGTTTCCGCTTGCGTCCTGAACAATAATAGTGTAGGTGTAGACTGATTTTTTTATCTCTTTTTCGTTGGAAATTGCGTTTTCCAGTCCTTCAAAAAGATAGGATTTTGTTCCGTCAGGAATCGCAATCAGTTTTTTGCTTTGTTCGGCGGTTGAAGTTTCCATTGCTTCTTCATCATCTGTTCCGTCCAAAAGAAAAACCTTGTATTCTTTTGAAATTGGCGCCCATTTTACCGTTACGCACTTTTCACCGCCCACGGCGTAAAAATCATTAATTATGGAAGAGTTTTGTTTGACTTCTGTTGCGCTTTCTTCTTTGTTTGATTTTTGTTCCTGTATATCGATTTTACAACTTGAAAATATAGCAAAATATGAAAACAAAAAGAAAAAAAACTTATTGACCATGAACTATATTTTATATAAAAATAAAAAATATGGCAATTATAAAAGAAATTCAAAAACTTGATAAAAAAGTGGCTTTCCTTCTTGCTTATTTTTTTGTTTTAATTTCTTGCACTTTTGCAGAGAATATAAAGATTGGCCTTTCTCCTTTTTTAACTGCTGGAATAGGCACTGAATATAAAGATTCTCAGTTAAATGCGGAAATATCTGCAGCAAAAGAAGCTGGCTTTGATACAAATTTTTTATGGCATTGCAATTTTGGTGTGAATGCCTTTTTTGCATACAGCTTGCCAATTTTTCCAAGAGTAACGTTTCAGGCAGATTTTTCGTATATAAACTTCAATGGATTTTCTGTAAAAATAGATTCTATTAGTTATTGCTACTCTTATAAATCTATTGAGTTAGCCCCATTAGCGAAATTTGGCGATACTTTAGGAATTGTGAATTATAGTTTTTTTGCAGGCCCGAACTTTTCTTTTCCCATTGGAAAAATGGAATATATATTTAATAATTTTTCTGACAGTGCACATTATTTTAGTATAAAAACATTTTCTTCTTTGGGGGCGATAATAGGTTCTTCATTTGGTATGAAAATGAACAATTTTAATTTTTTTATTACGGCAAAGTATCTGTTTGATTTTTTTCCAATTGTTTATGAAATAGAAAATTCTGAAGAAGAACTTATGATTCGTCGCAGTTTTTTAATTGGGCTTGGCATTGACTATTCTTTTTAGATTTTTTCAGAGTTCAGTAAGTATAATGTGTTTATTTTTGCAAAATGTGATATAATTTTTACATGAATTCAAAAGAAGTTTTTATTGGTGGAAAAGGAATTACAAAAAGAATTGGAATTGGAGGTAAAAATCCAATTTCTATTCAAACCATGTGGAAAGATTCTATAGCAGATTTAGAAGAAAATCCCCATAAACTTGATGCAATCTTAAAACAGATAAATGATTTAAAAATGCTTGGCTGTGACATAATTCGCTTTGCCGTTCCTGACATAAAAAGCGCAAATTCCCTTTGTGCAATAGCTTCAAGAACGCAAGTTCCTCTTGTTGCTGATATTCATTTCGATTACAGGCTTGCACTTGAATGTTTAAAAGGGAATGTCGCCGCAATACGAATAAATCCAGGCAATATCGGCTCAAAAGAAAATACTAAGAAAGTTGTTGATGCTTGCCGTGAAAATGGAGTTGCAATTCGCATAGGTATAAATTCTGGCAGTTATCCAAAAGAACTTCAGCAAAAAGTTGCACAAGGATTAATGACCCGTTCTCAGGCGCTTTGCGAAACTGCCGCCATAGAATCTTCAGTTTTTGAAGAATTAAACTTTGATCAATACGTTGTTAGCATGAAATCTTCAAGTGTAGAAGAGACAGTTCTGTCAAACCGCTTTTATGCGCAAAAATATAATAATCCGCTGCATTTAGGCGTTACAGAAGCAGGACCGCTTATTGACGGGGTTGTAAAGTCTGCTTTAGCGTTTTCAACGCTTCTTTCTGAAAATATCGGAGATACAATTAGGGTGAGTCTTTCTTCTTCTCCAGAAAACGAAGTTATTGCCGCTAGAAACATTTTAAAAGAATGTGGCAAACGAAAAGGCGGTGTTAATCTTGTTTCTTGTCCTAGGTGCGGAAGGCTAGGCTTTGATGTTCATTCTTTTGTAGAGCGATGGCAAAAAAGGCTGCTTGCGCTGGATAAGAATATTACAGTTGCAGTTATGGGTTGTGTGGTAAATGGACCTGGCGAAGGAAAACACGCTGATATTGGAATTGCAGGCGCAAATGGAAAGGCAATCATCTTTAAAAAAGGAAAAATAGTACGCACAATAGATGAAAAAGATGCCGACAAAGTATTTGAAGAAGAATTAAATTCTCTGTAATTTTGGAGACTTTATGAAAAAGTTTTTATTCTGTTTGGTTATTTTTACATATTTGCCACTTTTTGCTCAAACTGTAAAAGAACCTGATTACATTTATAACGATCAGCGGATTTTTGAAGATGCCGAAATTGCATTTGAAGATTCTGATTTCTCTCTTGCATTAAAACTTGCAGAAAAAGCTATAGAAACTAGAAAAAATAGGGTAGATTGGGAAGTTTTTACTCTGGAAAATTCTTTTAAACCTGCTGAGGTAAAATACGCAGGTGATTTTTTGTCCGCTTCTAAAGGCATTTTAAAAGAAAGACAAGATTATGATGCTCTTATGATTATAAATCGCTATGAAAAAAAATATGGTACTCAGACTTTTGATGATTCAAAAACAAAGCTGATAGATTTTATAAAATCTAAAAAGCCATTTCCAGAAGCGGATGTTTTGTGTGGTAATATTTATAAGTTAGAAGGGGAGTATGCTCTTTCTTTTAATTTTTATGAAAGAGCCTTAAAAAATGCTGATGTTCTAGATATTCCTGCTGAAAAATATAATATTTTGTATTCATTGGCAGAAATAAGTTCTATTCAAGAAAAATATGATGACTATGAAAAATACTTATTGCTTATAATTGCTCAAGACAGTTTATACAAGGATTCTGCTTTTATAAAAGCAATAAATAAAACAATTTCAAGTACAAAATCAAATGCTCTTGAAAAGTTTTTTTCTTTATATCGTGCGCAAAATTACAGTTTGCTGCAAGCTTATATGAATCTTGCCATATATTACAATTCTAAAAATGCTTTAGACAAGGCTCTTAATTGCAGCGCATTGTGTACTCTTACCGGTTTTACTAAGATTTATGAAGTTGTAAAGAAAAGAAATCCAGAATTTGAATACAAAGGCTTAGCATCGGTTTTAAAAGAAGCTGTTTTATATGAAGATATAGTGGACTGGGGAATTAACAATAAAGTTTGGCAAGGTTTTAATGAGTTTGCAGCCCTTGCACAAAAAAATAATAATCCAGTTTTTGCAGTTCAACTTTATTCTATCTTAAAAACATATTCTCCAGAAGAATATTGGAAAAACGATGCGCAAATTCAATTTTCAAAGATAACTTTACTAAATAAAAAATAGATAAATAGCCAAAACTTCGAGTTTTTAGAAAAATAAACAAAATTTTAAATTCGCTGAAAGCATTTTTTTACAGTTATAAAAATTCGAAATTTTGGCTAAAGAATAGGATTTTACAAAAATGTATAAAATCGCACTGTTTTTTGCGATTAATAGAACATAGAAAGATCAATTGTAAGTTCATAAGAACTTACGCCAGAATCTCGCCAATCTTGGTTTACAAATTTTTTGAAATATGGCAATTTTCTGCCTAAGTCTACACCAAAACTTGCTCTAACAGTATAATTTTTCCACTTTTTCGGATAGACTAGAACTTCTAGACCGCCAGAATAAAAACCATCGGTAGGATGAAAATTTGTGTTTGTAATTCTATTGTGAACCAATGCAAAATCTAAAAAAGGAGAAAGTTGAACTTCATTATCAAAGATAGACATTATTTTACTAAGCTTTTGATGGTCTTTTATAAAAGGCCAATCTTCAAATCTAAAAGTAAATATATGAATTGGCACATCAATATTAAATACAAATGCTGCAGGCGTTTCTGTTGCATACCAATTTGAATGGCCCGTTGATTCTGCAAAATACTGTTTATAACGAATTCCTCTAAGCCTAGAACCTATGTTTTCTCTTCCTCCATCTTGAATAGAAGACAGGTTTGCAAAAGCATAGCTTCTTGAATAAATTCCCGCATAGTTAAATGCTTTGTATAGACTAAGTTCTCCGTTTATACCCGAAACAAATTCTTCAGTTTGAAAATTATAGCTAAATGGAGTTGAAATCGAAACACTAATGCCGTTTCTAAAATTGCCAATCCAGTTTACGCGAGAGGTTGAAACAGTCTGATTTGCAGAAATAACAGGTCCTTTTAGGTCTTCATCGCGAATTCCGTCAAAATCCCAGTTGTAACCAAATCCTAACTTTGGCGTGTAATATATTTTTCCCCAGTTTTGAATATCTTGAATTTCTATTGGCGCAGAAAAATCCACACTTTCTTTAAAGTATATGTTGTCGTTGTAAATTCCGTTGGAATCTTCTTTTTGATAGTAGTCTAAATCGTTTATGGAATATTGATTTACGCTTAGTTTTAAAGAAAATTTGTCAAATGGCATAGAAAAATCTAAACCTGTTTTAATATCCCATTCAGGTATGTGCTTTCCAAACGTGTATGAAAGGGCAAAAGAATTTCCCCAAGAACAGTCTATAACCCCCATCTTAAACGGCGTGTAAAATTCTGTATTAAAGCCTAGCTTGAAATCAGGGGTAGAGCCTTTTTCTTTTGTTTCTATTTCTACATTTACATCAGTTCCCATGGTTTCCATAGACCCTAAAAAATTTGTATCTTTAATTTTAAACTTTACAACAATATTTTGTCCAGAATCTCCTGTTGGCGTCGTTTTTCCATAGGGTAAAGCCAAAAGGTGAGACGAATCCTTTGTGGCAACTTTCAAATGAACGCAATATAAGGGCTCTAAATTCTCTGTTTCTGCGTTTGTTGTAAAATCTACCGGTTGTTCATCTACTATAAAATCAACTTCGATAGATTCAAATGTTCTTGTATTTTCTAATTTTTGAGTGTAATCATCTATATAGGAGATAAGTTCATCTTCCGACTTGAAAATTCTATTCTTATCAACAGGAATTTTTGTGTCTAAAACATACTTCCTTGTTATGCCTTTTATGTTGTAGTCAACATCTGTGATTTTATATTGATTTGAATAAGCCGCAGATATTGAGAGTAAAAATGCTATTACAATATAAAAACGCTTCATTTAGTATGCACCTTTTCCTCTGATAACAACCCATACTGTTTTTATAATAATCCATATATCAAGCCATACGGACCAGTTTTGAATATAGTAGGTATCGAGATTTATTCTTTCTTCGTAGCCTGTGTCCGAGCGTCCAGAAATTTGCCACATTCCAGAAAGACCTGGCGTTACAGAAAGAACAAAGTTTGCGCTTTCGCCATATTTTTCTATTTCACTCTTTGTAACAGGTCTAGGACCTACAAAACTCATTTGTCCTATCAAAATATTAAAAAGCTGTGGAAGCTCATCAAGGCTTGTTTTTCTAAGAAATTTTCCAAAGTTTGTAACTCGTGGATCGTCAACAAATTTTCTATCTTTTTCCCATTCTGCTTTTCTTATAGGATCGGTTGCAAGAATTTTTTCTAGCATTTCTTGGGAATTATTGTACATCGATCTAAATTTCCAGCACTTTATTTCTTTTCCATTCTTTCCAACTCGTTTGTGCCCATAAAAAACAGGTCCTTTTGACGTAATTTTTACTAGAATAGATAGAATTAGCATTACAGGCAAGATTATTGGAAGCGAAATAAAAATTAAAAATAAATCAATTAGACGTTTTGTAAAAAGGCTGCCTTTTCTTGTTAAATTATGAGTTGTTGAATAGCCTATTATTCCGCCTAAATCTCTTATGTGCATTGAAGAAGAAAGGCTATCTTGATTTTTAGAAATATTTATTGTGTATCTGTAGGTTGTAAAAATCTGTTTTCTGTTGCCTGTATAGTCACAAAGAATTGCGACTTTTATTTTAAGTTTCTTTATGGCATTTAAAATTTCATCTGTTTCTGGAAAAACTGGAATTCCGTCTTGGATAAAGCTTTCTTTTACAGAATTATCAATTATTATTGCAGGTCTATAACCTAAATCTCTGCGCTTTTTTAATCGGTTTACAACAACTGCGCCGCTATTGTTAGTTTCGTATATTACAGCGGGAACTCCCCACCAAAAGAATTTTCCAAAAATATGTCTGCCAATTTCGCGGCAAGCTGGCAGTCCAATTGCACATATCGGCGTGGCTAAAAGAAGCGCGCAGATTACAGCGATGTTGCTGCTGTCGGCGGCAATACTGTGCGTTATAACCATAATGATATTATCAGAAGAGCCGTCTTCAAATATAATGCTTATGCCTATTCCCATGAAACAAAAAAAGGAACAAATTGTCATTTTGCGAATTTCGTCAGACGGGGAATTCATTATGCCTGGATATAGACCTGCCGCATAAAAAACTAATAAAACTAAAGGAAAATAAAGTGTATAGTTTACAAAAGAGCGGAAATTTATAAGTTCTGGTTTGAACAAGTTTATGATTAAAAATGCCAAACCAATGCAACAAAAAAGTGAAATCGCATCCACAATCATGAGCATTAAGCCAGAAAGAAAAGAACTTGTTCTGTTGTGATATGTTTTCTTAAATAAAGATATAAATTCTGTTGACGTCATTACACATCCATTTTATTTCATTATGCTTATTTTTTCAATTGTATTATTTACGGTCTGTTGGAATTCTTTTATAAAATTTTCTTGATTAAATGTCTTTGCGTGTTCAACAATTTCTTCTGATTTAAAAATATTTTGATTGTGAAGTTCTTCAAATCTTTCCAATGCATTTTTTAAAGAATTAATGTCTTGCTTTTCAAAGAAAATACCAGTTTTACAATCTTTTACGGTTTCGCAAGCTCCTCCGCGGCCAAATGCAATTACAGGACACCCGCAGGCTTGCGCTTCAAGCGGAGCAAGTCCAAAATCTTCTTCTGCGCAAAAAATCATTGCCTTGCAAGTTTGAAGGTAATTTCTAAGCTCTTTATCATCGATTCTGCCTGTAAATGTTATATTTTCATCTCCTGCGGCAAGTTGCTTTAGTTTTTTTTCTTCAGAACCAGAACCGATTACAACTAGTTTCTTTTCAGTTCCTTTTATGGCTTGAACTGCTAAATCAATTCTTTTATACGGAACAAGCCTTGAAAATGCAACATAAAAGTCCTTGCGTTCTTTAGAAAAGTCTGGAAAAAAACGTTCTTCATTTACTGGAGAATAAATAACTTTTGCATCTAAATTCCAAAATTTTTTTATCCTGCGAGCTATATATTTTGAATTTGCAACAAGGGTATCTATTCTTTGGCTTGAAATAAAATCCCATTGACGAATTTCTGGCATCCATTTAGACATAAAAAATCTAGTCAATCTGCCGCTGCGTTTTTTGTAATCAAAAAATAAGTCCCATGCGTAGCGCATAGGGGAGTGGATATAAGCAACTTGAGGTATATAAGGTGGAACTATTACCCCTTTTGCGCATGAAGAGCTGCTGCACACAACAAGGTCGTAGCCTGACAAGTCAAAAGATTCAAAAGCTTTTGGCATGAATTTTAGCAATTTTGTATATATCTTTGTAGAAAATGGAATTTTTTGTAGTGAAGAAGTTATAATTTTGTTCTTTTCAAAATGTCCTTTCATCTTTTTTTTGTCATAAACAAGAGTGAAAATATCCGCTTGAGGATAAATTTTTAAAAGAAGTTCTACAAAGGTTTCGGCTCCGCCGTAGTTTGTAAGCCAATCGTGTACAATAGCTACTTTCATATAATGCTCCCATAAAAAGTCAACGAACAAGTCGACTTTCTTAAATTACTAATTCATGGCA
>ERZ808275.4-NODE-4-length-216231-cov-4.432009_pt1 | contig 216231 bp, 219 predicted proteins | sample MGYA00520894_ERZ808275 | MGnify/ENA primary metagenome ERZ808275 (study PRJEB31516, sample SAMN03275598) | gut metagenome | biome: mammalia-associated habitat; material: feces | host: Papio cynocephalus | place: Kenya | collected 2012-08-03 ... | reverse complement strand
CTAATTTCTTCTTTTAAGTTTTCTCTTTCCACTTTGTGTTGGAAACTAAATAATGAATCAATACTAACACCTAAGGCAGTAGCAATTTTTGAAATATTTTCTAGGGTAGTGAAACTTTTTCCTGTTTCAATTCGGCTAATATGTCTTGATTCCATATTAACAAGTTCGGCAAGTTGTTCTTGGTTTAAATTTCTGCTTTCACGAATTTCTTTAATTCTTGCACCAAAGTATTGTTTAAGTTTAGTATTGTCCATTTTCCCTCCCTGCCTATAAAAATGATATAGGCTTATAAGCATAAAATTAAGGACATTATTTGGCTAAATTTATATTGATTTTCTACATTATTTGATGTAATATCAACCTACATAGTTGAAATTTTGTTTGATTTCTACATATAAAGTACAATCAAGGAGCCGTCTTGAAAAAACTATTAGTCATAATATATATTTTATTTATTTTTGTAGGTTCAGCAAATGCATTAGAAAATAACTCTAGTAACTCAAACTATGCCCCACCTTTTGATAAATATTTGCCAAAAATTAACAATAAAATTAAAAATAACTGGCACCCAGCAAATGTGGATAAAAAATGTGTTGTTGTTACAAGTTTTGATATTGACAAAAATGGAAATTTATTAGACTGTAAAGTAATTAATTCTTCTGGTATTCAGCTTGCAGATGATGAAGCTCTTTATGCCATTAAAAAATCATCACCTTTTCCACCTTTACCAAAAGAGTTTTCAGGAAATATGATAAGAATTACCTATACTTTTGATTACAACCATAAAGAGAATAATAATACAGTTCAGAAAAGAACTTTTCACTATAATCCTTATTTTTCTATGGAAAGAATAAATGCAATAGGTAAGCGATTAATAAGATATAACGGTTTACCCCCAAATATTAAATTTGAGTTATCTGATGAGGATGTTGTAAATGCTTACGTGGATACTACAAAAACAATATTTGTTTTTAAAGGTTTATTAGAGGTTATTGATGGGGAAGATGATACAGAAGAACTCGCAGCAGTTTTAAGTCATGAATTAGGGCATATTGCAAATGCTCATTTAGATAAACACGCTCCTTTTTTAGTTTTTTCTGCAATAACTCAAGTCGCAGGTGCTGTTGTTGATACATTATTTACAGAAGAAGCTTTAAGAAAAGTAAATAATACTCTAATTGATGCTACAGGTAACTCTGAAGCAAAAATTTCGGCTGAAAATACTGTTAGTATTGTAAATGCCAGTATATTTAATAAAATAAGTAGAAAAGATGAATATGAAGCAGATTTAACAGGTGTTGATATTTTAGCAAATGCAGGGTATAACCCACTTGCTATGATAACCCTTCTTTATAAAATTAGCGATGAAAATTATATAGAATTTTTCTATGACCATCCTACAGGAGCAAAAAGAATTTTAAATTGTTATGACTATATAGAATACAATTATCCAAATGAAATTAAGCATGGATGGGATAATCCTGCATATCAAGAAGCATTGGATTTGATTAATGAAGAATTAAATTCAAGAACAAAAAAAGATTTGGAAAGAATAAAGAAAAAACAAATAGAATTAGCTAAAAAGAGAGAAAAAAGAGGTTTACAAAAACTATGAATTACAAATTTTTTATAATTACAATAATTTTAATTCTTATTGGAAGTTCGATTTTTATTTCAATTTTATCACCAAAGTTACATAAACCACTTGTGATAACTAATGATAAAGCTGATATAACGAAAATTAATATTCAAACGAATAGTTCAAATGAGGACCTTTCCACGATGGAAATTCTGTGGTGGAATCAATGGAAAAGTAACTTGCATAATAAATTTTACAGAGATTTAGCATTAAAAACCAATAGTGCAATTCCTGATAAATATCATTTCTTAATTAATTTTGAAGTTACAAATGACAGCAAGGTTATAAATTTAAAGGTAGAAGGTAATCCAGATAGTTACAGAAAAATTTTAGAACTTTATACAAAACAAATTTTAAAAAGTTATGAACATACTTCTATCTTAAAATTTCCTCAAAATACAAAATTAAAAACAAAACCTGTAAAAATAGAATTTTCAAATACAGGAAAACATAAAGGAAATACACAACCAGAAGATTTTGCTGACGATTATGAAGTTATACAATCTGAAAAATAAGGAGCTATAAAATGATGGACTTAAATAATATTTTTGAAAAAATAAAAAACGCAAAAGCAGAAATATGTAAAAATGACATTAACCTACCAAATGGTGATAAAGTTAGTGTAACTGGTTTTGGAGTTTGTGAAAATAATGATTATTCAGAAAACAGTTATAGATATTATTTAGAATTTAATATTGATAAACCTTTATCTAAAAAAGGAAAATTGATTTCAATTTTAATGAACCCTTCTAATAAAACTAAGCCTAACAAAAATATTGATGGAACAATTCAAAATGTTATAAAAATGGCATATATTGTAGGTTATTCTAAAGTTGTAATCCTAAATTCTTTTGCCTTAATTCAAAGTAATGGAAATTTAGCAGAAAAGAATTTTGAAGATAATAATTTTGAAAAGTTAAATAAGAAATTTATTAAAGAATTTATTAATAAAAACTCTGATAAAGACATTTTATGTGCGTGGGGTACAAAATCTAAAATAGCAGACCTAGAATTTGTTAATGAGACATTAAAAAATAAGTTTGTTTATAGCATTACTAAAAAAGATTTTCCTAGACATGCAAGTCCTTATAATTCTAAAAAAGTAAATGAATTTATTTTAGAGCAAAATAAACAAGATATTAAAGCTAGAACCTTTACTAAAATTTCAGGAATTAAACCAAATGGAAAAGTAGAAAAATAACGAGGAAAATTTAATGAAGTATAAATATCTATGTGTTTGTTTAGCCTTTTTATTAACTATATCTACAGTTTTTGCTCAAAGCAAATATAAAGTTGTAGCAAATAAAAGTAGTAAGGTTTCAAAAATTGTGTCTTGCAATAATAATCTTTCTTGGAAACAATGGGAAGAAAATCTTTACGAGAAGTTTGTAAGAGATTTGGTATTTAATAAATGGACAGATATGCCTCAATTTTACGTTTTTAAAATAACATTCGAGGTGAGTGATGACCGTAAAATTTCTAATATTAGAATAAAAGGTGAACGTGGAGACTGTGACACTTCTGTAAAGCCAAAATTATGTATATATAAGGAATCTGATGCCGATTTATTATATAATTTAAAATATTATTCAAATCAAATTTTGAAAGGTTATGAAGGTTCACCTATATTAAAATTCCCTAAAGATGCAAAAGTAAAAAATAAAACAGTAACTATTTTAGCTATACGTACAGCTCATTTGTTAGATAAAGAATGGTTATATGAACTGGAATATGGAGACAAGGAAGCTTTTTAATCTTTAAATTTTTATCAATAGTCCCAAAATAGTCCCTTTTGGGATTATTTTTTGTTAAATTTTAAAAATCTAATTCTAAAAAATTGCAATAAAAAAGAGGCTTTCGCCTCTTTTTTTAATTGGTGGAGGATAGGAGATTCGAACTCCTGACCCCCTGCGTGCAAAGCAGGTGCTCTACCAGCTGAGCTAATCCCCCACATCTGTGGTATCTCTGTCAGGTAGAGCACCTTGTCATGCTTTATCTGACTTTGTAAAGCTTTCGCTTTACTGGGCTGAGCTAATCCCCCACATCTGTGGTGAACGGTTTGTTCGTATGTCTATTATATAAAGAAAAATTTTTTTTGTAAATACCTTTTTTCACTTTTCTTAAAATTTTTTATTTTTTATCCACATGTCTATTAAAATTTATACCCACATGTATATAGGTTTTTCTCGCTCTATACGTACAATTAATGTATATCAATAAGGAGGAAAATCATGAAAAAATTGTTTTTAATGTTAGGTTTAACATCATTAATGTCTTTATCGGCAACTTCTGCTTTTGCTGAATGTTGTCCAAACTTTGAGCCAATGGCTAGTTCAAATTGTGGTTGTGAAAATAAATTTGATGACTGCAACAAGTGTCAAACATGTCATGACCAAGCTGAAGCAAATCCTTGCAACACAACTTGTTGGGAAAAGAAACGTGACGAGCTTTATTGCCGTTTAAATCTTGATACTTGTCAAAAACAACAAGCTAAAAATATCGAAAATGCTTACAAGACAGCTATCGATAACGAAAAAGAAGCGGTTAAATCTGCTCACAAATGTTTATGTGAAAAAATCCAAGCTCCATGCTTAGATAAAAAAGATATTCGTGCTCAAGAAAGAGTCTTAAAACAAGAGTTTAAACAATTAAAGAAAACTATGAAATGTGTTGATAAGGAATTTAAACAAATCTTAAAATCTGATCAAAAATCAGAATATAGAAAAATTAAGCGAGAAATGAATTATAGAGTGAAAAAAGGTGCTAAATATTGTTGTAAACCTTGCAAATGTAATAAATAATTTTATTAACTTGTGTTAAAAGGCGAGCCTACGGCTCGCCTTTTTTGTAACAATCTTTACAAAAACCCTCAAAAATAAGCAATTATTTTAACAAATATTACTTTATTAAAGTAAGGATATTTAAGAGGATTATAGAGTTATATGTCATTAGGCTTGACAAGCGTAAATATCATAAAAACAGTTGACAGAGCAGCTATTGATTCTGTTAGAGATCAAATCTTTAACAACGCTCAACAAAAAGCAGCTTTGGTAGCTAAAAATGATGTTATGAATGAAGCTCGTGCTGCATTCAGACAAAATTCAAATCCATTTTCATCATTAAATATCTCAGGTGCAAATCATGATGCTTCGTCTTCATCTTCTTCAGGTCTTGACTATTCAAGCAGTCAACAAGATTCTAAACAAAAAGAAGAAGTTAAAAAGATTTCTTTAAAACATAAAATTGATTTAGAAACAGAAATGCAAACTCAATCAATTCAAGAAAACATCATGTTGCAAGCTCGTAAGCAAATAGGCGGAAGTGCGAACTTGATGCAAAAATTAAACTTTATGCAAACTCAAGCTGCAATTTCTGCTTATAGTGCAAGAGCATAGCGTAAGCCGGTGTTGCTGGCGTTGGCTTTGCGTAGGCAAAGACAAGCAGAGCAACACAACGATACCGCCGTTGCGAAGCGGAGCAATCTTTGATTGCACAGGCGGAAAATGCGAAAGCCGGTGTGCAGTCTGAAAAGACTTGCAGAAGTGCAAGGCTTTGGAAGACGGAACATTACGATAGCGACACTCTGCCGAACAAAACAATTAAGTATTGTTTTGTGAGAGGAACGACTGGACGTAAGTCCGAAACCCACAGGAGCAAAAGAGCATAATGCGAACGAGTAAGACAGCACGAGTGAGCAGAGGCTGGAGAGCTTTTGCGAAAGTGATGAAATCACGATAGCAAAACTCGGAATTGCCGTTTAATGCGAACGAGTAAGACAGCTCAAGTAAGTAGTGGCTCAAACAAAAGTTTTATTAGAAGAATGTGAATTATGCAGGAAAAGACACTTTTTATAAAGTGTCTTTTTTTATGAAGGACTTTTAAAGTTAAATTTAGAACTTGTAAATTAAATGAGCAATTAAAAATGTAACGAAATGTAACACGAATTAACCCAAACCCTAAAGAAATCATGGTTTTGAGCCGATACATAATATGTAAGGGATAAACAAAATCAGTTAGGGACAAGATGACTTATAACGTTGGCTTAAAATCTCATAGTGATGTTGATGTGAAAGCATTAAAATCTGTAACAAAAGATATTTACAATAATGCTACTATTCAAACAACTGTATCTCAATCAAAAGTTAGAGATATAACTGGTATTGATTTATACAAAGGAAAAGTTGATTCTGACACAGCTCGTCAAATCGCTATTTCAAACTCAGGTTTACAAATTCAAATCAACAATAACTTAGCTGCAAAATTAAGATATTTAAATACTCAAGCAGCTACAGCTACATTACAAGAAACTTCAACTGCTATCGCTGGTGTTGCTTCTCAAGTAATGGAAGAAATCAATGGCGAAAATCCTTTCGCTAACAAATTTTCAGCTACTGATAAGAAAACAGGTTACTTATTTATCAAAGCTGCATAAGAAATTTTAACAATATAATTTTCCCTTTCCCTATTAATTTTCAAGGTTGTGTGTGTTTAAACGACAACCTTTTTTATTGCCCATTTTATGGGCAAAATTTTGAGGGGTTGCAGAGTGAAATGTAGAAATAATTGCTAATATGTCATTCTGAAGCGTGCTTGGTGCATAGTTTAGTTGGGCTGGTATATTCAGAATCTTACCAGTTAGGCATGTGCAAATTTGATTTAAGAATGACTTAACGTTAAATTGTGAGATGCAACGTTGGTAAGACCCTGAAATAAATTCAGGGTGACACAGATGTTAAGTTTGTAGGGTGGAAATTTGAATAAGTCGTTGAAGAAAAAAATAAACATTATTCTTTCCCACTAAATTTTGGATTGCTTTGCTTTACTCGAAACGACATAACAAAAAAGAGATGTCTTTCGACATCTCTTTTTGTATCTTGTAGATTGGGATTTATATCCCAACAAAATTAATCGTTGTTATCTTGTCTTTCAGGTTTGTAAACTGTGTGACCATCTAAAACGTATTTGTCTAAAGAAGCTTTACCAGCTGATTCTTCGATACCACCGTATAAGTTGATACCACGTTTTTTGAATTGAGCTTTCCATAATAATGGTTTGTAGCCCTCATCAAAACCAGTTAATTTTTGAACGTCTTTAGAATTTACACTATAGTAAACAGTATCAATACCTGACCACATGATACCACCAGCACACATTACACAAGGTTCAGCTGTAACATACATTTTTAAACCTTTGTTTGATAAATCATAAGTGCCAAGTTTTTCGCATGCAGCTTTGATACAATTCATTTCTGCGTGGTGTAAAGGACATTTGTCTTTTACTACTGTGTTTGCAGTTTTTGCAACTAAGTTACCGTCTTTATCGTAAATTGCCGCTACGAATGGACCATAACCTTCTTTCATTTTTTCATTATTATAGTTGTGTAATTCCATAATAATTTTTTCTGCTTGCAATTTTTCATCAGCAGTCATTGTCATTGTGCTTACTGTTTCAGCTGAAAAAACTGGAGCTGTAAAGCCTACGAATAACATTGCTGTTAAAATTAATAATGTCTTTTTCATACTTCTTTCCTTTTCCTATGCTTATGCTAATTCTGCTAAAGCTTTTTCTAATTCTTCATCATTAGGAGCTTTACCGTGCCATCCTGCTTGGTTTTCCATAAATGAAACGCCTTTACCTTTTGTAGTGTGAGCAATAATTGCAGTTGGTTTGTCAGCTGTTTTAGAAGCCATTAATGCTTCGTAAACTTCTTCAATGTTGTGTCCGTCGATTTCAACAACATTCCAGTTGAAAGCTCTTAATTTATCTGCTAAAGGTTCTAAAGCTTTAACTTTTTCAACGTCACCATCGATTTGTAACATGTTTCTATCGATGATAGCTGTTAAGTTGTTTAAACCTCTGTGAGGAGCTTGCATAAATGCTTCCCAACAAGAACCTTCTTGTAATTCTCCGTCACCAAGGTATACAAATACGTGAGATGGTTTTTTGTCTAATTTAAGACCGATAGCCATACCGCAACCCATTGATAAACCTTGACCTAATGAACCTGTTGCAACTTCAACACCAGGTAAGTGATTGTTTGGGTGACCTTGTAATCTTGAACCAAAAATTCTGAATGTCATTAATTCTTCAGCTGGGAAGAAACCTTTTTGTGATAATACAGAGTAAAGAATTGCAGAAGCATGACCTTTTGAAAGGATAAATCTATCTCTGTCTTCTTTCCATTCTGGAGAAACGTTCATAACTTTTTGGTATAAAGTAGTTAAAATTTCTACTGCTGATAAAGCACCGCCACAGTGACCTGATTTAGCGTGATTTACCATTTTTAAAACATTTCTTCTATTTTGTTTACATAAATCTTTTAATTCATCGATTTCTTTTTGTTCTAACATATTAAACCCCTTTTTTCAAATATTGTTCTTCAATTATACTACAAATAAATTTAGGCAAAGTTGGGAAGATTCTTTTAAATCTTTCAGGTTGTTTGATTGTTCTGTACAACCATTCTAAACCAAGTTTTTGCCAAATTTTTGGAGCACGTTTTACATTACCTGCCCAAACATCAAAACTTCCGCCAATACCAATCATAAGTGTTGAAGGAAGTACGCTTTTTGCCTCATAAATAAATTCTTCTTGTTTAGGTGCACCCATTGCTACTAAAAGTAGTTTTGGTGACTTTTCTTTTAATTCATTTATAATTTCTGTATTGTTGTCAAAATATCCATTGTGAGTGTATACAATGTTTAGACCAGAATTGTTTTTTGATAATTCTTCAGTTGCTTTTTCAAGAACCTCTTGTTTAGCCCCAACTAAAGCCGTAGGGATACCTGATTTTGTAGCCTCTTCAACAAGTCTTTTTGCAAAATCGATACCAGCAATTCTGTCTACCTTTTGACCTTTAATTAATAAACCGATTTTAATCCCAATACCATCTGCAACGACAAGCTCAGCCTCTTTTAAAATTCTCTCAAGGTGTGAATTTTTTTTAGCTGATTCAATGATTTCTGGATTTATTGTTACGATGTGTGAACTTTTTGAACCATCAAGTAGAGTTTTTGCGTATTTAAAAGCATCTTCTGAACTGAAAGTGTCAATTGGAAAGTTCAATAAATTTACTGTTTTGCGTTCCATACAATATATTATATATTAAAAAAACTTGAAATAAAGAAAATTTTAAGATAATATAATTTCGTCGAAATAAGGAGATAAGATTATGAGAAAATTATTAGTAGCAGTATGTTTAGTTTCAATGGTATTTGCTACAACAGCTATCGCAGCAGAGACTTATACTGAAAAATTTGTACAAAGTAAAACACAAAAAATCGTTGATTCTGAAAAGAAATTGAGAGCACAACAAGCTGAAAACGAAAGAAAAGCAAAAGCAGCAAAAGAAGCTCAAGCAAAAAAACAAGCTGAAGCAAAAGCTAAATTACAAAAAGAACAAAAAGCTAGAGAAGACAAAATCAAAGCTGAAAAAGCAAAAGCTAAAGCTAAAGTAGAAGCTCAAAAGAAAAAAGACCAAGAAAATAAAGCTAAAGCACAAAAGAAAGTTCAACAAAAGAAAGATGCTTTAAAAACTTTAACTACTTGGTAGCGCGAAGCGAGCAGAGGCTGGAGAGCTTTTGCGAAAGTGATGAAAGCACTGTAGCAAAACTCGGAATTGCCGTTTAACGCGAGCGAGCAAGACAGCGGATTTTCGGTAGGACGCCGTGTGAGCGTAAGCGAACCCAGTCAGAATGTGCAAATAGCCTGATTGAGTGCAAATTTGCGATAGCAAATGTAAACGAAATGAAAGGCTATGCGTATCCGAATAATCCAAGACAATATGCGTAAGTCGGTGTGCAGTCTGCAAAGACTTGCAGAAGTGCAAGGCTTTGGAAGACGGAACACTACGATAGCGACACTCTGCCGAACAAAACAATTAAGTATTGTTTTGTGAGAGGAACGACTGGACGATAGTCCGAAACCCACAGGAGCAAAAGGAAGAGCTTTTGTGAACTTTATAAAATATTTAAAAGGGGCGACATCGAAGATGTCGCCCCTTTTTTTTATGCAAAAAGAATGAATACTATTTAGATTAATCTTCGCAACCAAAAGCAACTGTAATATGTTCTTTTGGATTTACGGCAGAGATTTTATAACCGTTAGGGTCAACTAAGTAAGCAAATTCATCACCAGTTGATTGGAATAAGCCCATAGTACCAGAAACGGCAGTTCTAGTAATATCGATTGGAGCTTTAACTGTTTCAACAACAGCATCTGCTAAACTTCTACCAGCAGCTGGAAGTTGTGCTTGTAAAGTTTCACCAAGAGTTGTACCAACGCCACCAGTTACATTTTCAACTGCGTTACCAAGGTTAGAAATTGCACCACCGACTGTTCTACCAGCGATACCAACTAATGTACCTGTCCAAGTGAATGGCATAGTAATTAATCTTGATACTGGGTTAGGTGTATTTTGTTTAGTGATTTGAGCTGTTAGAATTTGTTGTGGTAATTCTGCTTTGCAATCACCATTTTGAATTTCTGTAAATGCAAGTTTTAATGCACCTTTTTGAGAACCTGATGGTCTAATTACTTCGATAACTTTACCACTTACATAAGAACCTGCTGGGAAAGTTGTGCCATTTATTGTAATACTTTCAAGAGATTTTGCTGTGAAGTGTTGACCTACGTTAGCATTTTTAGCGTTAACTTGATCTCTAAATTCCATTTTTAATGTCGGAACTTGAATCATTTCAGAATCTTCAACATAAGCTTGACGATTGTCGTCTAGTGGACAACTTGCGTTAGCTGTTTGAGGATTTTTGTCATAGCCTGCTGCTACACGTACTGGTTGTAACATTGAAGCAATTTCTGCTCTAGATGCTTTTTTATCAGGGTTGATTTTTGATTGGTTAACTGAATTTTCTAATGCACCCATTTGAATTGCTTGAGCGATAGGAATTTGTGCCCACTCAGGGATTGTGTTTGCATCAGAGTATTTTGATAAAATTTCGTCTGCTTTACATTTATCCATGTTGCAATCTTTAGAAGCTTTTGATAAAGCTACTAGAGCTTCTGCTCTTGTTACTGAGTTATGTGGTTTAAATGTGCCGTTTGGATAGCCTGACATCAAGTCTTCGTCAACAGCTTTTGCAATTAAAGGATTTGCCCAGTTGCCTGCTGGAACATCTGAGAATAAACATTTTGTAGGTAAACCACAAGTGTTCATGTTCATACCTTTAACTAACATTGTCGCAAATTCTGCTCTTGATACGTTTCTTGATGGTTTGAACATTCCATCAGGATAGCCAACGACAACATCGTTTCTAGCCAATTTGTTAATATCACATGCTGCCCAGTAATTGTCTGAAACGTCTGGGAACATTTTTACTAAATCAGCTGCTGCACCAGTCAAACCTGATGTTTTTGAATTTATTTCAAATGGAAGATAGCTTTTCTTCATTACGTCCATTGAATTTTCTGTATTAATATCTATTGGACAACCACAGTTTTGCTTTTTGTCTTGTTTTAGACAAGTATCACCAATTACAGGAATATCACATGCTGCACCTGTCATACTTGTATTGTTGATAGTTGAACCTGCAGTTTTATCTAAAGCATTGTTAGATAGTACACTACCCTCTGTTAGCGTGATACCATTACCAAGTTCACCTACGTAATTGTTTGTACCGTAGATTGCGTTTGGATATGCATAAGCTTGGTGCATATCTTGTCTTGTTGCTGATGCTGGTTGATTACAGCTTGCACAAGTTGGTTGTGCTGGTAAATCACATTTGCTTTCTTTTGCTTCACAAGGTTCGCATGGGTCAACCTGTTGTTCCATTTGACAAGGACATGCTCCGCCTGTTACTGTTTCTGGTGTTGCTTTGTCACATCCACAGTCTGCCATTGCAGTACTGAATGAGCATGTCGCAACTCCTAATGCAATAGCTGCTGCTACTGTTAGTTTTTTTATTTTCATTTTTAACCTCCTTATTTGTGAGTTTTAATCTCTTACTAAAAAGTTCTCTTTTTGAACTCTTTATGATTATTCTTCTTTTATGATTTATAAACATTGACTAAATTAACTATTCAACTAGGTGATTTCTGATTAACCTAAAAGAGTATATTAAAATTTTTCATATCTTTTAAAATTTTTTTTATTCCTTTGGTTTTTTGTAGTAAAATTTAATTAAGAAAAGAGGAAATGTATGAAATTAGGTATGCCGAAAGCAATGTCTTATTACTATTACTATCCATTCTTATATGGATTTTTTAAGGCATTAGGAGTAGAAATTATTTTATCAGATAACACAACTAAAAAAACTTTAGCAGAGGGTGCAAGTAGAGTTGTTACTGAAACTTGCTTACCAGTTAAAGTTTTTGTAGGTCATGTTCTAAATTTAATTGAAAAAGGTGTTGATAAGATTTTTGTTCCATCTTATCAATCTATCGCACCAAAAATTTATAACTGTTCTAAAATCAGAGGACTTCCTGATTTGATTAGAAATGTTGTGAAAGAAAAATTTACACTTGTAGAACCAACTCTTGATAAATCTGCTAAAAATCAAGGCTTAAAAGAGTTCTTAGTTGAATGTGCAAGTTATTTTAATATTACAGATATGAATTTAATTAAAGAAGCGGAAAAAGCTGGTTGGAAAGTTTGGAATAATTTTAACGTTATGTTGAAATCAGGTATCCAATATGCAAAAGCTTTAGATTATGCTATCCAAGGCAAGGTTTGTATTGCAGAAGAGGATAAAAAAGATTATCCAATTACAATTGCTTTAGTTTCACATGCTTACAATATTTATGACGAACGTACATCAATGAAGATTTTTGAAAAATTGGATAAAATGAACGTAAAAGTTTGTACAGCAATGCAACTTTCTCAAGAACATTTGGTTGATGGTATTGCAGCGTTAGGTCAAAATTACTATTGGGCAAACGAAACAGAAATGACAGGTTGTGCTGGTCATTATATGAAAGATAGTAAAGTTGATGGAATGATTACACTTACTGCTTTTGGTTGTGGTCCAGATTCTTTAATGCTTGAAAGAATTACAAGAAAAGCTAAAGAATATGCAATGCCTTTGTTGAATTTAACTATTGACGAACATACTGGTGAGGCAGGTTTTGTTACTCGTTTAGAGGCTTTCGTGGATATGTTATTCAGAAAACAAAGAGCTGCAGAAATGCAACAAGTTTAGTTTTTGATGGCGAAAGTTTTATACAAAGCTTTCGCCTTTTTGTATAATCCTAAAAACTATCCAACTGGGGTTTAGCTTTTGGTAAAAATTATTGTAAACTGGGGTTATTAAATTTAAGGAGAATGATTATGAAAAAAAATCTATTAATAATTGCAGTTATTTTTATTTTACCAATGGTAGCTTATTTTATGCTTTCTAGTGGAGATACTAAGGCTGAACAAAAAGTTTCTGTTCCGGTTGATACTCCTGTTATTATTAAATTTTCTTCGCCACTTTGTAGAGATTGTAAAATTTTAGCTAAAAATCTTGATACTGTTTATCCAAAATATAAGGACAAAATTGTACTTCAAAGTATTTCAGTTGAACAAACAGATGCTGATACTCAAAGTATGATTAAAAAATACCATGTAACGTTAGTTCCAACGCTTATTTATATTAGTGATAATGGTAGCGTGTTAAAAAGAACAGAGGGTTCTTTAAGTTGTGAACAGTTAGAAACAAATATGAAGGCTTTGATTGATGGAACATTACGTTAATTTGTTTTCAAATGGGGCGAGTAGCCCAATATTACTTTTAATATCTTTCTTAGGTGGTATTGTGGCATCACTTTCGCCTTGCTCTATTGCAATTATTCCATTGATTATGGGCTATGTGCTTGGATTTTCAAATCAAGGTGTTGCCAAAACATTTTTGCAACTTTTGTTCTTTGTTTTGGGTTCATCAGTTGTGTTTTCAATAATTGGAATAATTTGTGCTTTAACTGGTAAAGTGTTTATTTCAATCGGTGGTGCATATTTTATGCTATTTATAGCTTCATTTGTAATGGTTATGGGGCTAAAACTTTTAAATATTCTTGATTTTGAATTTCCTGTTTTTATAAAACAAATACCTAAAAACGAGGGCAATAATTTATTGTTGTATCCGTTCATTGTAGGTGCTTTTTTTGCTCTTGCAGGAACACCTTGTTCTACACCAATTTTAATGGCAATAATGAGTTTTGCGGCACTTGCAAACAAAATCTTCTTGGCTGTTTTAATGCTATTTTTATTTGCAGTTGGTCAAAGCTTGATTATCGTACTTGTTGGGGTAGGTTTATCAAAAGTTAAATCTATGAAAGCCCTAAATAGCTTTTCTGAAGTGTTGCTAAAAATAAGTGGTGTATTGCTTGTTTTAGCCTCAATTTATATTTTCTATAAGATTTTTGCTCCATATATTGTAAATTAACTATATATGTTATAAAATTAACAATATAGAGAATTGGAGTATATTATGAAAGTTATTGAAGGACAATTAACTACAAATAATGAACATTTTTGTATTGTTATATCAAGATTTAATGAGTTTATAGGTTCAAAACTATTGTCAGGAGCTATTGACGAGCTTAAACGCCACGGCGTAAATGAAGAAAATATCGACGTAGTTTGGACACCAGGGGCATTTGAAATTCCTCTTATTGCAAAAAGATGTGCAAAATCAGGCAAATATAATGCAATTATTACTTTAGGAGCAATTATTAAAGGTTCTACATCACATTATGATTATGTTTGTGCAGAGTTATCAAAAGGTATTGCACAAGTCGGCTTAGAAACAGAAGTTCCAGTATTGTTCGGTGTATTAACTACTGAAAATATTGAACAAGCAATCGAAAGAGCTGGCACAAAAGCTGGAAACAAAGGTTCTGACGCAGCTAAAGCTGCTATTGAAATGGCAAACTTATTGAAAGAGATTTAGTAAATGAGCGAAATTATAACAGAATATTTAAACGAAAATACCAAGGATATTGATATTATTTCTACCGTTGATATGGTTAGAAAAATGAATGAAGAAGATAAATTAGTTGCTTTGGCTGTTGAAAGTGAAGCAGAACATATTGCTGAAGCTATTGATATTATTGCTAGTAAGCTTAGCAATGGTGGTCGTCTAATTTATTTTGGTTGCGGAACTTCAGGTCGTTTAGGTATCCTTGATGCAAGCGAATGCCCACCAACTTTTAGTACTGATCCATCTATGGTTCAAGGTATTATCGCTGGTGGTGAAAAAGCTTTCACAACTGCCGTTGAGGGTGCAGAAGATAATTTTGAACAAGGTGCAGAAGATGCAAAAATTCTTACAAAAGATGATGTTTGCGTTGTAATTTCTGCAAGCGGAAATCCTAAGTATCTTTTAGGTGTTTTAAAGACAGCTGATGAAATCGGTGTAAAAACTATTGCTGTTACTTGTAACAACAAGGCTAAAATTGGCGAAGAAGTTACAGTATGTATTTGTGCTGAAGTCGGTGCAGAAGTTATTGCTGGTTCTAGCCGTTTAAAAGCTGGTACTGCTCAAAAAATGATTTTGAATATGCTTTCAACTGGTTCAATGATTAAAATCGGTAAAACATACAAGAATTTTATGATTGATTTGAAAGCTACAAACGATAAATTAAAAGATAGAGCTATCAGAATTGTTAGCCAAATCGCAGAAACAACTAATGCTCGTGCATTAGAGGCTTTATTAGAATCTAATTGGGATATTAAAACTTCTGTTGCATCAATTGTAATGAATTTGAGCATTGAAGATGCAAAGAAAGAATTGAAAAAACACGGTGGTGTTTTAAGAAAATTATTAAAAAGTGGGGAAAAAGTATAAAAATGAAATTAACAGTACTTGGTGCAGGATGTTGGGGGTTAACTCTTGCATGGTTATTAACAGATAACTTTGATGAAGTTACAGTTTGGTCAAGAGAACAAGATTTAACAGAAGAATTAAAATTATACAAAAAATCAACAAAACCTTTAGAAGTTCAACTTCAAGATAAGGTTGAAGTTACTTCTGATATGAAATTAGCTATTAAGGATGCTGATATTATCCTTTCAGTTATTGCAACAAGCGGTGTTAGACCAGTTTGTGAACAATTAAAATCTGCGGGTATTGATAAAAATCAAATCCTTGTTAATGCATCAAAAGGTATTGAACTACCATCATTAATGAGAATGAGCGAGGTTATTAAAGATGTTCTTCCTGAACAAAAATTAGTTATTCTTTCAGGCCCAACATTAGCAAAAGAAGTTCTAATGGGTTGTCCTACTGCAGCTTGCGTTGCTTCTGAAGATATGGAAGTTGCTAGATTTGTTCAAGAAAAGTTATCTGTAAAAGATAGATTTAGACTTTATACAAATTCTGATGTTATTGGTGTAGAACTTGGTGGTAGTTTAAAAAATGTTATTGCTATCGCAGCAGGTTTTGCAGCAGAACTAAAATTAGGCGATAACACAATGGGTTCATTGCTTACTCGTGGTATGGCAGAAATTATTAGAATCAGTACAAAATTGGGTGCAAATCCATCAACTCTATACGGTCTTTCAGGCATGGGTGATTTGATTGCAACTTGCTCAAGCCCATTATCTAGAAACCATACTGTTGGTGCGATGATTGCTCGTGGTAAAAAGATTGATGATATTTTAAGAGATTTAGGCTCTGTAGCAGAGGGTGTTCAAACTTCTAAAGCACTTTGTGAATTGGCTAAAAAATTTGATGTAGAAGTTCCTGTTTCAAACGCTATTTATCAAGCTGTTTATACTGATACACCGGCTAAAGAAGTCTTTATGAACTTAATGAATAGAAAATTAAAAGAAGAAGAAAAATACGTATGACAAAATTTGCAGTAAGATATTTAAAAAATTCATATTATCCTTTAGAAATTCCAGACAATATTACTATCAAATGTGGTGATATGTTGCTTTGTAGAACAGAAAAAGGCGATGAGGCTCTAAAGGCAATTTGTTTGAACGACCAAATTGTAGAACGTTGGAATAAAAGTAAGCTTAAACCTGAGCCATTCCATGTTATTAGAGTTTTAACTGATAAAGATAATGAAACTTTGGCTCAAATAAAAGAAGAAGAAATCCAAGGTTACTTCAAATGTAAGGAATTGATTAAATCCCATAAATTAAATATGAATTTAGTTCAATGTCGTTTAACCTTTGATAGAAAGAAAATTTCATTCTATTACACAGCTCCGGAAAGAGTTGATTTTAGAAACTTATTGAAGGATTTAACACAAACCTTCAAACGCATAAGAATCGATTTAAGACATATTGGCGTTCGTGATGAAACAGCGTTAATGGATGGTTGCGGAATTTGTGGTAAGGAATTTTGTTGTAGTTCTTGTATGAGAAAATTCACCGCTACAAATGTTAAATTAGCAAAAGACCAAGGTATGCCAATAGCTCCCGGTAAAATTTCAGGTACTTGCGGAAGACTTTTATGCTGTCTTTCTTATGAATATTCAAACTATATTGAGGCAGCTAAAGATATGCCACCTATCGGTTCTGGTGTTATGACGCCTGATGGTCTTGGTAAAGTTTGTGCTCTTCATTTCTTGAACAATGCTATTCAAGTTAAACTTGAAGACGGTAAAATTAAGGATTACCAAAAAGACGATATTGAAATGATTGATGCTGATATTAACGTTGATATTGATGTTCCAAATATTAACAACTATCAAGACGACGAGGATAACAATATTGATATTTCTTCTCTTGAAGATGATAAGAATAGTTCGACTGGTAATATCTAGTTTTACAAGCTTTTTAATGGAATGGGAATTTCTCTTTTTGAGAAATTCCCATTTGTTATTTTAATGTTTTTTATTTATAATTAACTTAAATAATAGTTAAGGAGAAAAGTATGAATGAACTTTTAAAGAAAAGTGCCGTTGAACAAGCAAAAATGATTGCTGATAAAGAAGTTTCAGCAGTTGAATTGTTGAACGCTACTTTTGATAGAATTGACGAAGTTGAGTCAAAAGTTAGAGCATATAATTCTTTATGCAAAGATAAAGCAATGGAAATTGCGAAAAAAGTTGATGAAAAAGTTGCTAAAGGCGAAGAATTACCACTTTTAGCAGGTGTTCCTCTAACTTTAAAAGATAATATGAATTATATTGGTACAAAAACAACAGCATCAAGTAAAATCTTGGAAAACTTTGTTTCTCCATATAATGCAACAGTTACAGAAAAATTATTAGATAACTTAATTCCTATTGTAGGTAAAGCAAACTTAGACGAATTTGCAATGGGTTCTTCTAACGAAAACTCTGCATTCAACAATGTTTACAACCCTTGGAATTTAAATAAAGTTCCTGGTGGTTCATCAGGTGGTTCAGCAGCTTCAGTAGCAGCATTAGAATCTTCTTTATCATTAGGTTCTGATACAGGCGGAAGTATCCGTCTTCCAGCAAGCTTCTGCGGTTTGGTTGGTATGAAACCAACTTATGGTCGTGTTTCTAGATATGGTTTGATTGCATTTGCATCATCATTAGACCAAATTGGACCTTTCGCTAGAACAGTTACAGATGCAGCTACATTGTTAGAAGTTATTTCAGGTCATGACGTAAAAGATTCAACTTCTATTGATGCTCCAGTTGAACAATATTCTAAACACCTTAACGATGATATTAAAGGTAAAAAAGTCGGCGTTATTAAAGAATTAATGGCTGAGGGTGTTGATGAAGATGTAAGAAAAGCTATTGAAACTGCTATTGAAGATTACAAATCAATGGGTTGTGAAATCGTTGAAATTTCTCTTCCATATTTGAAATATTCAATTGGTATTTACTATATCTTAGCAACTGCTGAATGTAGTTCAAACTTGGCAAGATTTGATGGCGTAAGATACGGTCATAGAACTGATAATGCAGAAACATTAATTGAAATGTATAACAAATCAAGAGCTGAGGGCTTTGGTGATGAAGTTAAACGTAGAATCATGTTAGGTACTTACGCTTTATCTTCTGGTTATTATGATGCTTATTACAAAAAAGCTCAACAATTAAGAAGATTAGTTAAAGAAGATTTTGATAAGGCTTTCGAAAAAGTTGACATCTTAATCTCTCCAACTTGTCCAAATACAGCATTTGATATTGGTTCAAAAACAGAAGATCCATTATCAATGTATTTAACAGATATTGCAACTATCAGTGCAAACCTTGCTGGTATTCCAGGTGTAAGTGTTCCAGCTGGTTTTGACTCATCAAATATGCCTATCGGTTTACAAATTATGACTCCTCAAATGACTGAACAAAGATTATTCAACTTTGCTTACAAATTTGAACAATGTCACGATTTTTATAAACAAATAGCAAATTTATAATTTGAAAACATAATAAAAAAGAGAGGATTTTGATGAAATCAAAATCCTCTCTTTTTGTAAGTTGGGGTAAAAACCCCAACAATATAATTATTATAAATTTTTAATTATTTCATCTCTAAATTCAGTAGTTGTAGCTGTTCCGCCAAGGTCTGCAGTTAAGACTTTGCCCTCTTTCAAAGTTTTTCTTAAAGCTTTATCAATTTTTTCAGCGTATTCTTTTTCGTCAATATATTTAAGCATTTCGATTGCAGAAAGCAAAAGTGCTGTAGGATTAGCTTTATTTTGACCTTTAATATCAGGTGCTGAGCCATGAACAGGTTCAAATACGGCGTAATCTTTTCCAATATTTGCACCTTGTGCAACACCAAGACCCCCAATCAAACCTGCACAAAGATCTGAAACAATATCTCCATAAAGGTTTGGTAAAACCATTACGTCAAATTGTTCAGGGTTTTGTACAAGTTGCATACAAGCATTATCTACTAAGATTTCGTTATATTCAATATTTGGATATTGTTCTTCAATTTCTCTGCAACAGTTTAAGAATAAGCCATCTGTTAGTTTACAGATATTTGCTTTTGTTACTGCAGTAACTTTTTTTCTGTCATATTTTACGGCATAGTCAAACGCAAATTTGGCAATTTTTAAAGATGCTTCTCTTGAAATTGTTTTAATACTTTCAGCGTGGTCTTCGTCAACTTGTCTTTCAATGCCAGCATACAAATCCTCTGTATTTTCTCTCACGATAATTAAATCAACATTATCAAAACGTGTTTTAATACCATCAATATTTTTGCAAGGTCTAAGATTTGAATACAAGTCTAAAGCTTTTCTAAGTTGAACATTTACACTTCTAAAGCCTTTTCCAATAGGTGTTGTTACAGGAGCTTTTAAAGCAACCTTGTTTCTTTTTATTGAATCTATAACTCTTTCAGGTAAAGGTGTTCCCTCTTGTTCAATCACGTCAGCTCCAGCTGTTTGTAATTCCCAATCAATTTTTAGTCCTGATGCCTCTATAACTTTTACTACTGCATCAGTAATTTCTGGACCAATACCGTCACCATTTATAAGAGTTACTTTTTTCATTATAATTCTAAATCTCCATGTTTTTTAATATGTTCAATCAATCCACCTTCATTAAGAAGTTTAATCATAACGTCTGGTAGTGGATGAAATTTGATTTCAATATTTTGTGTTAAATCTTTTACCACACCGTTTTTAATATCAATGTCTAATTCGTCACCAGCATTGATTTTATCTGTATCACATTCGATTAAAAGCAAACCAATATTGATAGAATTTCTATAAAAAATTCTTGCAAAGCTTTTTGCTAAAACAGCTCTAACGCCAGCAATTTTAATAATTTGAGGAGCGTGTTCTCTAGAAGAACCTAGACCAAAGTTGTTACCAGCAACAACAAAGTCGCCCTCTTTCATTTTTGACGCAAATTCAGGATCAGCATCTTCAAGTACGTGTTTTGAAAACTCTTTTAAGTCAGAACGTAAGTGGAATAATCTTCCTGGAGCTATGTGGTCTGTTGAAATATTATCACCAAATTTAAAAACTTTTCCCATTATAATACCTCTCTTACATCTGCTATATAACCTTTTATTGCACTATAAGCTGCAACTGCTGGGCTTGATAAATAAATAAAGCCTTTTGTGTTGCCCATTCTACCTTGGAAGTTTCTGTTTTGAGTTGCAAGACAAACTTCGCCATCACCTAAGATACCAGCGTGAACACCAACACAAGGTCCGCAACCGCTTGTAACTATTGCTGCACCGCTATCAACAAAGATTTCAATTAAACCCTCTTTTAAAGCTTGTTTAAATACATCTCTTGAAGCTGGAGCAACAAGCAATCTTACATCTGGATTAACTTTTTTACCTTTCAAGATTTCTGCTGCAACTCTAAGGTCTTCAATTCTTCCGTTTGTACAAGTACCAATAAATACTTGGTTAACTTTTACGTCTTTTAATTCATCAACAGTTTTTGTGTTATCAACTGTGTGAGGACAAGAAACAGTTGGTTTAAGTTGCGATGCATCAATTTTGATAATTCTTTCGTATTCAGCATCTTCATCAGCCTTGACTTTTACAAACTTGTCGCCTCTACCTCTTTCTTCTAAGAAAGCTTTTGTCTTCTCATCAGTTGGGAATAAACCAGCTTTTGCACCAGCTTCAACAGCCATATTTGCAATAGTGAATCTATCTGCCATTTCCATATTATCGATTGTTGAACCTGAAAATTCTAAAGCTTTGTAAGTCGCTCCGTCTGCACCGATTTCACCGATTAAGTGCAAGATTAAATCTTTTGCATAAACGCCTTTTGGAAATTCGCCATTAACTTCAACTTTAAAAGTTGCTGGGACTTTTAACCAAGTTTTGCCTAAAGCCATTGCAACTGCAATATCCGTTGAACCCATACCTGTTGCAAATGCACCTAAAGCTCCTGATGTGCAAGTATGTGAATCCGCACCAACTAAAATTTCGAATGGATTTACAAATGTTTCCACAAGTCTTTGGTGGCAAACACCATCACCAACTTCTGAAAGTACTGCACCATATTCTTTTGCAAAATCTCTTAATACAGTATGAGTATTTGAAAGTTCTTTTCTTGGGCTTGGTGCAGCGTGGTCAATAAATAATATTGAACGCTCTGGATTTGCCAATTTATCTTTACCTAATTTTTTAAATTCATTACACATCAAAGGTCCTGTTCCGTCTTGAACTGCTGCAACATCAACCTTTGCGATAACAAGTTCTCCGACTTTTACATCGTGTCCTACGTGTTTTGATATAATTTTTTCTGCTATTGTTTGTCCCATAATTTATATCCTCTATACTTTTGCAAACATATCATGTTTTTTTCTATTTTTTGGTGCGTGTTTTGGTTCGTAATATGGCGTTACTGTCATAATCTTATATGCAATTTCAGGATAATAATAAATGAATTTTAATTCATCATTAGTTAAAGGTTGTTGAGTATGAACGTTTGCATAACGTGCAAGTTCAAGAATGTTTCTTGCATCCTCTTCGCTTTCAAACTCTAATTCCATATTGTCATATACGTTTCTGAAACCTTTAATACCACCGTATTCACCAGTAGTAATCATTCTACCTGTTTCAACGATTTCAGGTTCCCCTCGACCAAGTTCTTCATAATCATAAAGTTCATAATTTCTTCTATCTTTCAAAGCTCCGTCTGCATGAATACCTGATTCATGAGCAAATGCGTTGCTACCTACAGCAGGTTGGTTCATCGGAATTGGTAAACCAAAGGCATAAGCCGTATATTTAGCTAATTGCCAAGATTTTGATAAATCTATTTGCTTATCAATTTGATATTTACCTTTAAAACCGCTTGATTTAAGAATAGCAAGCAAACAAGAAATTAAATCTGCATTACCAGCTCTTTCTCCCATACCGTTGATAGCTGTATTAATATATGCATTAACTCCGTTATCAATCGCTGCTTTTGCACCCATTACCGAATTTGCAACTGCCATACCCAAGTCATTATGGAAATGTAATTCTATATCCATTTGAGTTGCTTTCGCAAGTTCTGAAATTCTATCATAAGCTGTTTGAGGATCATCAAAACCTAAAGTGTCACAATATCTAAATCTGTTTGCACCGTTTTCTTTTGCATTCAAGCCCCATTTGATTAGATAATCAATGTCACTTCTTGATGCATCTTCAGCATTTACTCCAACAGAAATTGCTCCAAGTTCTTTGGCTCTTTTTACTGCTTCATTTGTTGATTGAATAATATCTTCTTTTGTCTTTTTACCCTTGTATTTACCTTGAATCATTTGTTCAGAAGTGGATACAGAAAGGTTTACGTATTTAAGACGAGGACAATTTGTAAAAGATTCTTCAACATCTTTCACAATACCTCTCATCCAACCTGAAAGTTTTGTTTTGTTTATAACACCCATATCTACAAGGTCTAAATTACCATTCAAATAATTTAGTTCGTGTTTTGTAGTAGGAAAACCAAATTCAGATTGAGTAATTCCTAATTCATTCAACATTAAGTTGATAATCGTTTTTTGTAATTTTGCCAATCCCAAACGTGACGTTTGAACACCATCCCTATTTGTTACGTCAACGAAGTATATATATCTATCTGTCATTATAATCTCACTTTTATTAATATGTTCCTGGAATGATTTTTTCGTAATCATCAAGAGTACCGTTATCTAAGCAGCAACTAATGATAGCTTTACCCAATGGGTGAAGTGAACTTTGAAGATACAACTGAGTTTCTCTTTTGAAGAACGCTTCTAATTGTTTTGCACCCTCATCGTAACCCTCTAAGCCAATTTCAGGTTGGACAGTTACATCTAAGAATTTCTTAGAAATAGCAACACCTTCGACGTGAATTTGTTCAGGTATATAACCAGCTAATGGGTGTCTTGCTGGGTGTAAATTAATTTTCTTCATAGAAGCTTGACCACGTCTTGCAAGGTATTCTCTAATTACCCATTGAGCCATAAATCCAACTTCCCAACATCCAATATGTTGGTTAGGTATTAAAATATTTTTTGTTTTAGTTGTTTGCATAAATTGTTCAAGTAAAATGTTTGCAAAATCAACTCTTTTACCTGTAGCAAAAGGCCAGAATGAACCTACACCCTCACTTTTAATATCGAATTGATTTTCATCAGCAGATGAATCAATACTTGGGTTGTTAAATCCTCTAGGAGCAACCAATCTCCACAACCAAGCCAAGGCTGGCGGAAGAACGTGCATCATACCAAAGATACCATAAGATGGGTTTTCTTTAGTGCAAGGTGGAGTTCGTAAGCCAAAACTTCTGTAATCAATATCTACAGGTCCATCTTGTATATCTTCGTTCAACTCTCTAGGAATAATAATTCTAGGGTTTGAACAAGGTTTACCATCTTCATCTTGAATATGTTCCCAAATTAAACAAGTTGCATCAGGATGACCTTGAATATTGAAGAACAACAAAGGTTTTTCAGGATGAATAGTAATTTTTTCTAAATGAGGGTCTGTACCATATTTATTAATATGGTCAATTCTGATAAACCAAGCATTTTCAGCATCAGTTACTGCCAATTTACCATTTTTTTGAAATTCTGGGTTTGATAAAGCCATATCGTCTGTAATTGGATGTAATTTACAAGAATGACCCAATTCTAAATATCTTTTTTCACCAGTAAGAATATTTTCGCCTAATTTTAAACGTCCATCTTCTTCACGGTGAACATATTCTAACATTTCACTCTTACCACTGCCTGATGCACCCTCGTGCAAGATAGTTGTATCATTGTCGTAAGGTGTAATTACATCAACTGTTGATGCGTGCATTGTTAAATATTCTTCTTTTAAACCTAATGCCAAAAGAATTCCGTAAACACCCTTCTTAGCACTTGGACCTGGATACAAGTTGTATGAAAATACTTCATGTACACCGTCTTGGTTGTTATGTACAACGACTTGTTTACCGTTAAAATGAGTATGTCTAAACGGTGGAGCTACGTAAATAATAGCTTTTGGTTTAAATTTTATATCTAAATCTTCAAGTGGAATAACTTCTTGCATATCATAAATACTTGCAGCAAAGAAAGCTGAATTTTTAGGAGCTACTAAAAGAGCTTCATAACCGTATTCTTTGCCACCAGCCATAAACGGTAAAATAATTAAGTCTTGTTGTTTTAGCCATTCTAAAGTTTCTGTTCTAACTCCAGAAAAATCTGAGTGAAATCTATCAGAGTACTTAACTTTATCAGTTTTTTCAATATTATTAACTACCATACAATTTGGGTCACGACGACGCATATAAGCTTCTGTATAGTTTATGCAAAGACCATTTTTACATTTTATAACGTTAGCTTCTTCAACTTCGCCTCTGCCTTCAATATTGTATGTAACATGGAAAACCTTGTTATCCTTGTCACCCATTGCTAATTCAAATAATTCTTCCCTAGTTTTTGGAACTATTACGTTTTGGCAATTATCAATAGTAGCTCTTACATCGTCTGAGATAACCCAGTTTTCCCAAAGTTTATCCATTAAATTCCCCTAATCTTTTCTAATACTATGTCTATAATACTATAATTTTGGCTGTTTGTAAAAGATTTAACATTAATTGTTAAAAGTTCCTAAGTGATGTAGCACTTTTTTAGAATAAATTCTATTGGTAAATGCCATCAAAGCGGAACGTACAGCCTCTGATAATGGGGTACTTTTAGATGCACAACTTTCTGCAGAAAAGTTTCTTGTGATGAAAGTTGCTTGTAGAGCAGATTCTAATTCAGAACACATATAGTTATATGCAATTTCCTCTGAATATTGTTCACTATATAATCTCAAAACTTGAGCAGTTTCAGAAATACTCCAAACTTGTTTAAGTATTCCGATAACTATTAAATACATTAATTGACTCTTTGAATATTTTTTATTTTTTGGTGGTGGAATAACTTTTTGCTTAACGTAGTTGTTAACCATTGTCGCAGTTATCATCTTTTCTTCACCAGGGATTCTGAAGATGTTTAAGTATTTGTCCAAAAGTTCAATTAATTGTTCCATATATAAATCGAAATCAGGCAATTCATTATATCTTGGAATTTTGTATTCTCCAAGTTCCTTTGCGTATTCTGTTTCGATAAATAATTGACTCTTTTTCATATACTTATTATACACCTTTTATCTAAAATTGAAATCTAAGTTTAAGTATTTTTAAGATTGCTTGACTTAGTATTAAATACTAGATAGAATTATTTTATCCTATGGTATAATAGAAATAAAGATTTTGAGGGAAACATGGATATATACAATTTATTGGAATTAGAAGAAAAACGTGATGCTAGAGCAAAAGCAATCATAGAAGAAACAAAAATGATTGACGAACTTGTTGATAAATATCAAACAGTTTCAAATTATTTTAAAGCAAGAACTGCCCCACACAAGGATTTAATGGCGATTACAGATACTCATTCAAAAATCGAAATGACTTATGGTGAACTTGAAGACCATATTTCAAATTTAGCCTCAGGTTTACAAAGTTTGGGTATTGAAAAAGGAAACCACGTAGCTATATTTACTGAAAATACCGGTAGATTTGTTGTTTGTGACCAAGCTGTTATGAGATGTGGCGGTGTTTGTGTTCTTAGAGGTTCTAATGCTCCTATCGAAGAACTTGAATATATCACTCATCATTCTGATAGTTGTGCAGTAATCTTGAGAGATAAAACTTTATTTAACAAGGCAAAAGGATTTTTATCACAATGCAATATCAAATTTGTAATGGTAATGTTTGCAGATGAAGATTTTGACAGAAGTGGATTGAATTGTCCTGTTTATACTTATGACGAAGTTCGTGAAATGGGTAAAAATCACCAATTCAATGAGCCTGAAGTTTCATATTCAGACTATTCTACAATTCTTTATTCATCAGGTACAACAGGCAATCCAAAAGGCGTTTTATTAACTCATAAAAACGTTCTTTCTCAATTTCCGTCTGTTGAAGAGGGTTTTCAATCAAAACCTGGTGAAAATACTCTTCAAATTTTACCTATCTGGCATGCGTATGAAAGAACTGCTCAAATGTATTATTACTTGTGCGGTTGCCATTTACATTTTACAACTATTCCAAAATTGAAAGACGATTTAGTAAAATATCCTATTGATACATTTATGTCTGTTCCTCGCATTTGGGAAGCAATTAGACTTGGTGTTTACCAAAAATTAAAACAAAATTCTAAACTAGGTTATTTTATTTTTGATTTTGCAGTTAGAACAAGTATTGCGTATAAAATTCACAAAATGTACGCCGAAAGAAGACTTACAAACAAGAAAACTCGTTATAAAAAACGCAGCAGACTTTATCATAAAATCGTTCGTTCATTTATCAAACCTTTGCATATTTTATTTACAAAAACTGTTTATAAAAAACTTAAAGATGCAGCTGGCTTGAACTTTAGAGCTACAATTTCAGGTGGCGGTGCTATCACTATGAAAGATGAACTTTTCTATGATGCAATCGGCGTAAACTTGAGAGTTGGTTATGGTTTAACAGAAACATCTCCAGTACTTACATTGAGGGGTGTTAATGATAAAAACTATTTAGGTTCTGCTGGTAAACCAATTCTTGCAACTGATATGAAAATTGTTGACCCTAAAACTTTTGAACCTTTAGGTATCTTTAATAAAGGTCTTGTATTGGTTAAAGGTCCTCAAGTTATGGCAGGATACTACAAGGATGAAGAAGCTACTAAAAAAGTTATGCTAGAAGATGGCTGGTTTAATACAGGTGATTTAGGCTGGTTAACAGGTGACAACAACCTTGTACTTGTTGGTAGAATGAAAGAAACTATTGTACTTTCAAATGGTGAAAACGTAGAACCTGTACCTATTGAAGAAGCTTGTTTAGGTAGTCCATACATCGACCAAATCGTTTTGGTTGGTCAAGACGAAAATAGTATTGGTGCTTTGGTTGTACCATCTCAAGAGGCTCTTGAAAAATGTGAGCTTGCAGCAAAAAATATTAAATCAGGTAAAAACTTGACTATTAATAATCCAAATTTGAGAGATTTGATTAAACACGAATTGAATAAATATATTAAAAATAAACCAAATTTAAAATCCTTTGAGGCTATCAAACATTTTGAAGTATTGAAAGATGCATTTACAGTTGATAACGGTATGATGAATAATACTGCTAAAATTAAACGTAATAATGTATTTGATAAATACAAGGATATTATTTCAAAAATGTTTACTGATAAAAATAAATAGAGAGTTTTGTATTTTTAAGACTTTTGTCATGCTGAACTTGTTTCAGCATCTTACTGGCTAAAAGTGTGTAAATCAGACGTGATATATATCTTTATCAAATGTTGAAATGCAATGTTGGTAAGATTCTGAAATAAATTCAGAATGACACAAAAGGTATGGCAGAAACCGAAAAATTTTTTTTATTGATACATTACATGTAAAAATTCATTGTAAACTCTGTCCCTATACCAATTTGCGTGGTCAGAAGTATCAAATATATTGTTATAGTGACTTGCCACATCGCCATAAGTTGATTTATTCTCGCCACTTTCCATTAAATCGTGCGTATTTTTAGCATAAGGTGAAGTTGGGAAAATGTCGTGCATTTGCATATATGTTGGAAGCCTCCAACCTGATTCTCTATAGCCGTGAAAAGCATTTTTTATTCTGTTTAATCTTTGCTCAAGCGACATTGAACCATTGTCGTTATCATCTGAAATAACTGGACCTGCTGCATATTCGTCATTCCAACGTTGCTTATCGTATTCATGCAGAACGCTATTAAAATTATCTGCTCTACTCCAGTCATTACCAGCGGTTAAACCCATTTTATTAAATCTTGGATTGTCATCACATTTTTCACCAATTAATGCAATATCGTTTCTGCCTGTTCTACTTCGGATTTCTTCTGTGATATATTGCATTTGACCGTAGTTTGGAACAGAACCAGTTCCGCAATAATTACCCATATCCCAGTTGCCAACGTGCTTTGCACTATCAAAGAAGATTGCATCAAATCCTAAATCAACAGCCCAACAACAAGCACTAATAAAAGCGTCTTGGTGTTTGTGCCAATTAAAAGGTTCGCCTTTTACTGTCATTTGACCTGATGATAGAGGCATTCTGATACCAGTTTTCAATCCTCGTAAATGAGCCATATCGTTAAAAGCTTTGACTTGTTCATCATCGCCCATTTTTTGACCATTTCTTGATAATTTATCAGAAGTTAAATTTTTAGAAATTCCTGAGTGTAAATCCACGGTGTATAATGATGAACGACCTAATTGCCCGTCGTTTTCTTTGTACATTGCTGGATAAAGTTGTGAAAGTATAACGCAATTTGCAAAACTTTTTGGTGATGGCGGAATTGCTGGTAAAAGTTTCATCACATTGAGCAAGCCCTCACTTTTTTTAGAACCCTCTGTTAGTGCTACTGTTCTAGGATTTATTTCTATATAGTTTGCTCTTCTTCCCCATTTGTCACCGTAGTTTGGTGTTGGAATGTAGTCTGGAATTTCAGGGTAATGTTGTTGTTTTTTTGTGAGGGTACAAATTGATTGAATTGCATCTAAAGGGGTACGTTTTAACAAGTTTTCCGGTTTTTCTGCAACCCATTTTTTCCAACCTGTGTTACCGTTTCTGTATAAGGTTTTTTGAGTTTCGTTATCCTCGTAAACGTGATTGTTTCCTTTTAAAATCCAAAATAGCTTTTTGGCAGGTTGCTTGTCGCCAAAGTATCCTTTAAAATTTACTAATGGTTTGTTGTAATTTGATGAAAGCTCCATTGCAGAGGCTTGTGTTTTTTTAGGCATCACAATAGGATTTGACATGTTTTTGTCAAACGTTTTTTTTGTCAAAGGCATATAATAATTTTGGATTGCAGAAACTTTCACAAATGCTTTAAAAACTGAAAAAATAAGTTTTGCTATTTATAAAATTGTTTCGTTACATTTGTTTAATTTTTTGTTGTCTGAAAAACAAAAATACTTTTTTATTTTAAGCAACAATTTTTGTATTTTTTACCGCTACCGCAAGGACATGGATCATTTCTTTTTACGTTAGAGTAGTCAATACCCTCTTTTTTCTTCGTATCAACAATATCAGTTAAAGTTGATGAGAAAACATTTGAGTTATACAAAATGGTTGTGTGTGAAAATACTCTATGTTTAGTGTCTTTATATTTTTTTAGAATTTCGTCAAAGCTTAGGTTTTCACCCATTACTTTATTTGCTATTTCTGTAAATTTTGGATATTTATTATTTATATCTGTTAAAATTCTTGCAGAAATTGTTGGTGCTTCTAAATAGTATTTTATGCATTTATCGTAATTTTCGATTTCTTCTGGTTTGTCAGAAGTTAAAATTCTTTCTAAGCTTTTGTAGAATGGAATTATATAAAGCCCCTCTTCAGGTTGAAAAGCTACTGCAATATCATAAATTTCTTGTTTGTTGTAGTAACCTGTTACCGAATTTTCTATAAAATTATTGTAATTTGTATTATAGTCTTTTACTTCAAAATATTTGTATTCTTTAGGTTCTTCAATTTTTCCATCAAGATTTATTGGTGTATTGTTTTCTGTGTATTCATTGAACATAGAAACGATTTCGTCAGAATGGTTACTTGTCGTAAAAATCATATCTGAACCGAAAGCTTCAATGAATTTTTTATTCATCATTTTTACATTTTCTTCAATTTCTTTTTCTTTTGCTGGATTATCCATATAAACAAGATGTGGTTCTTGAATAATTTTTGCAACTGCAAATCTCATAGCTTCAGGTTTTTTAGTTGAAGATAATGCTCCTGAAATATCAATGATATATGTTGCATCTTCAAAATTAAATAGTCTTGCAACTAAGAATTGACCTGCACCTAAACCTCTTAAGTTTGTCATTTTGAATGGGTAGATTGCATCATAAGTTTTTTCATTTACTAAATTTAAAAGTTCAAAACCGTTCTTAAGATTTTTTTTGATTTCAAAAATTGATGATATAGGAGTTTTTAATGCGTTCAATAAATTTCTAGCTTCTTCTGGAAGTGTTTCGTGTTTTTGAAGATATAATTCTATAACAGAACAATTTTTTTCTGGAATATTTCTTTCAAAAATGTATGGAACAGCAAGTTCCATAAGCGTATTGTATTTCAGTCCACCCATTGTGTTTGCATATTCGTTAAAGTCTTTTTTTACTTCTTCATCGTTTTGGATAAAGTTCATTAATTCTTCTAATACTAAGCCGATTTCATTTGTTACTATATCTAATTGCATAAGTTCTCCTAAATTTTTCTAAAAGTAAGATACCCTAAATTTTTGAAAAAAACAATACCAAGCCGTACTATTTTATGTTAAACTTTTAATAACATTTAAAAAAGGAATATAACATGTTTGATAATTTAAGTGAAAAACTACAAAATATAATTTCAAATGCAAGAGGAAAAGAACTTACTCAAGATAATATGCAAGAGGCTTTGAGAGAAATCAGAAGAGCCTTGCTTGAAGCTGATGTAAACTTGAGAGTTGTAAAATCTTTTATTTCTGCTGTTAAAGATAAAGCAGAGGGTGAAAAGGTTTTAGAGGGTGTAAATCCGTCAGAACAACTTGTTAAAATTGTTCATGATGAATTGGTAGAAATTTTGGGTAAAGAAAACAAACCTCTAAATTTAACTGGTCATCCATCATTGATTATGTTACTTGGTTTACAAGGTTCTGGTAAAACGACTTCTTCTGCAAAACTTGCAGTAAAACTTAAAAAAGAGGGTAAAAATCCATTACTTGTTGCGTGTGACGTTTATAGACCAGCTGCGATTAGTCAATTAAAAACTTTGGGTCAACAAATTGGTGTAGAAGTATTTACTATTGATGAAGAAAAAAATGTTCAAAACATTGTGCAAAAAGCTTTAAATCATGCAAAAGAAAACGGAAATAATGTATTGATTTTAGATACGGCAGGTCGTTTGCAAATTGATACTGATATGATGGCAGAGTTATTGTTAATCGATAGAATCTTTAATCCTCAAGAAAAACTTTTAGTTATTGATTCAATGACAGGTCAAGAGGCTGTTAATGTTGCAGAAAACTTTGATGCACAACTTAATTTAACAGGTTTAATTTTAACAAAATTAGACGGTGATTCTAGAGGTGGTGCTGCATTAAGTATTGTTCATTGTACTGGAAAACCAATTAAATTGACTGGTACTGGCGAAAAAATGACAGCACTAGAAGATTTTCATCCTGAAAGAATTGCCACAAGAATTTTAGGTATGGGTGATATTGTTTCACTTGTAGAAAAAGCTCAAGAAGTTTTTGATGAAAAAGAGGCTTTAGAACTTCAAAAGAAAATGAAAAAAGCTGAATTTACTTTTGATGATTTCTTAAAAATGCAAAAACAAATGAAAGCTTTTGGCTCAATGGGTAATATTTTGGGCATGTTACCAGGGTTGAATATTAAAAAAGATGACAGAGATTTGATTTCTCACGAGGGCGAAAAACAAATGAAAAGAATTGAAGTTTTCATTTCAAGTATGACTCCTGAAGAAAGAGCAAATCCTCAATTAATAAATTCATCACGCAAAAAAAGAATTGCGGCAGGTTCAGGTATACCTTTACATGATATAAATATATTCATCAAACAATTTGACCAAATGCGTCAAATGATGAAAGGAATGTCAGATATGAAAGGCATGATGGGTAAATTCGGCAAGCTTGGTATGGGCAAAATGATGGAACAAATGAAACGTTTCATGTAATGCTTTTATAACAAATGTGAAGAAAGTACTTGAATTTAGATTTTTTTTAAAATAATATAAAAATTACGAAGACAGAAAAAGAGGAAAAGACAATGAATCCTATTATCGACGAAATGGAAAAAGAAATAATCGCTGGTAAAGAATTACCACAAATGAATCCTGGCGATACTGTAAAAGTATTCGTTAGAATTATTGAAGGAAACAAAGAAAGAACACAAGCATTTGAAGGTACTTTAATTAAAGAACACGGTTCTGGTTTAAATAAAACTATTACTGTTAGAAAAGTATTCCAAGGTGTTGGTGTAGAACGTGTATTCTTAGTAAATTCTCCAAGAATTGAAAAAATCAACGTATTAAGACGTGGTGATGTTAGACGTTCTAAATTATATTACTTAAGAGATAGAGCTGGTAAAGCTACTCGTATTAAGGAAAAAATTGAAAAAAGATAGTCACATACATTGGTATCCGGGGCATATTGCAAAAGCCGAAAGACAATTAAAAGAAAAACTTAATCTTTGTGATGTTGTCATTGAGGTTTTAGATGCAAGAATTCCGTTTAGCAGTATATATAACAATATTGAATCATTACTAGGCGGGAAACCTCGCCTAGTTTTGTTAAATAAAGCAGATTTAGTTGACAGACAAGAATTGAAATTATTCGTCGATAAGATTAAAGAAAAATCTAAAATGCCTGTCATGATTACTGATGCAAAAAATTCAAAGGATTTGCAACCTATTGTAAAAAAAGTTCTAGAACTTGCTGAACCTAGAATACAAGCTATTATGGCAAAAGGTTTATTAAGACGTCCTGCCAGAGTTATGGTTGTTGGTATGCCAAATGTTGGTAAATCAAGTGTTATCAACAAATTGACAAAATCTTCTAAAACAAAAATTGGTGCTAAAGCTGGTGTAACAAGACAACAACAATGGGTTAGAATTAATAAAGATATTGATTTGCTTGATACTCCAGGGATTATCCCTATGCGACAAGATGATCAGGAAGCTGCTACAAAGTTGGCTTTTGTTAATTCAGTTTCTGAGCATGCCTACGACAATGAAATTGTTGCTCAAAAATTGTTGGATATTTTAGCTAAAAAATATGATGAACAATTAAAAGAATATTATAACGTTGATGAATTGAATTTAGAAAAAATTGCTTTCAGCAGAAATTGGATTATTTCAGAGACAAGGGCTGATATTGATAGAACCTCAAATTCAATTTTAAAATATTTTAGAGATGGCAAATTAGGAAAATTTATTTTAGATGAACTTGTTTGAGTTTGATAAATCTTTTAATAAAGTTATAGTCGGAACTGATGAGGCTGGTAGAGGTCCTGCTGCTGGTGGGGTTTTTGCAAGTGCTGTTTTTATTAACGATACTTCTATAGAAAAATATTTGGCAAAATTAAATGATTCTAAAAAACTTTCAAAAAAAGTTAGAGAAGAATTGTATGATGTAATTTTGAACAATACGATTAATTCTACGATTTGTATTGAGGTTGATGAAATTGAAAAGTATAATATTTTGAACTGTTCATTGAAAGCTATGAAGTTGGCATGTGAAAATGTTATTAATCAATTAATTTCATGTCATTCTGAACTTGTTTCAGAATCTTACCAACTGGAAAATACTAAATTAATCGATAAAAATTTATTGACTATTGTAGATGGCAATAAATTAATCAGAAATTACACTTATCCACAACAATTCATAATTAAAGGTGACGGTAAATCTGCATCTATTGCGAGTGCAAGTATATTAGCAAAGGTTACTCGTGATAGATATATGGACAAACTTGATGAAGAATTTCCACAATATAATTGGAAAAAGAATGCTGGATATTTAACAAAAGAACACCAAGACGCTATTTTAAAATACGGTGTTACAAAATATCATAGACAAAGCTTTTTGAAAAAACTCCTTAATCCTGAACCAAAACAATTAAGTTTGATTTAGTAGATAGTAGTAAATCTTTTAATACTAATATAACAAACTTTTTATATCATTTTTGTTTAAGTTGTATAGCGTTGAAAGTATTATTGAAATTTCTTTTGACTTAAATCCTTGTTCTTTTAGTGCTTCGATTTTGTCTTTCATTTCAGAAAGTTCTGTTTTTTCTTGTGCGTAAGTCATTGCGACAAATTCGCCTTTAATTTCTCCAGAAAAATGTTCAATAGCTTTTTCTATATCGTCGATTACTATTTCTTCAAACATTTTTGTTAATTCTCTGCCTAGTGCAACCTTTATATTTGGTGCAACTTGTTGAATTGATTTTAATGTTTTTAGAATACGATTTGGCGATTCGTAAAATACCATATTTGTAAATTTGTTTTCTAGGTACAAATCTTGAATTTGTTTTTCACCTCTAGGTAAAAAACCAACAAACTTAAATTCTTCTGTATTTCTAGGGACTTGAGAAAGAAATGTTGTTACTGCACAAGAACCAGAAAGTGCTGTTACTTTTATGTTGTTTTTCTTTAATTCTGTTAGAAGAACTGACCCTGGGTCACAAATCATAGGTGTTCCGGCATCTGATACGAGTGCTATTGTTTTACCCTCTTTTAGAGTGTTTAGCATAAAATCTACACGTTCTTTTTCGTTGTATTTATGGTAAGAAATGCATTTTGTCTTAATGTCATAGTGATTTAAAAGTTTTTGTGTTACACGAGAATCTTCGCATGCAATTAAATCCACTTCTTTTAAAACTTCTATTGCTCTAAGAGTTATGTCTGATATATTTCCGATAGGAGTCGGAACTATGTAAAAATCAAATTTTCTTTTCATACAATTATTTTATCAAAAATATTGCTTGTTGAATATGTTTATTTTAATATAGTTGTGTAAAAAACAAACAAAGAGGAGATTAAATATGTCAAGAAAACCTATTATTGCAGGTAACTGGAAAATGAATATGTTACAAGCAGATGCAAGAGATTTATTTATGGGCGTTGCAAAACACGCTGAAGAACATACAGTAGATGAATTACCTACTATTATTATTGCACCTACATTCACTTCAATCGCAGCTGTTGAAGGTATGAGATGTGACAAATGCAGACCATTAGTAAAAACTGCAGCACAAAATTGTCATTGGGAAAAATCAGGTGCTTATACTGGTGAAATTTCTGTTGAAATGGCAAAAGATGCAGGTTGCGATTACGTAATCATCGGTCACTCAGAAAGAAGACAATACTTCTCAGAAACAGACGAAATGATTAACAAAAAAGCAAAAGCTATTTTAGCTGGTGGTTTATTACCAATCATTTGCTGTGGTGAAACTTTAGAACAAAGAGAAGCTGGTCAAACAGATGCTCACATTGCTTCACAAATTAAAGCAGCTTTAGATGGTATTTCATCAGAAGATGTTGCAAAATCAGTTATCGCTTACGAACCAATTTGGGCTATCGGTACTGGTAAAACTTGTGATTCAGCTGAAGCAAATAGAGTTATTGCTATGATTAGAAACGTAGTTAAAGAGGTTGCTGGTGCTGAAGCAGGTGATGCAATCAGAATTTTATATGGTGGTTCAGTAAAACCATCAACAATTGAAGAACAAATGCGTCAATCAGATATTGATGGTGCTTTAGTTGGTGGTGCTTCATTAAAAGCTGATAGCTTTAATGAAATCATCGATAATACTATGAAAACTATGTAGTTTAAATATTTTGACCTCTGGTTATTTTTAATCAGAGGTCTTTTTAACCTTAAAATAATGGAGAAACAAAAATTATGGCACAACAATTCGCAAACCCACAAGTTAAAATCAGAACAGCAATTTTATTATTCTTAAAATCTGCTCCACAACCATTAGTACTTTATTCTGCAAATCCTTTAAAAGATTATGAAGAATTAAAAAATGCTATGAAAACACCAAATGTTATTTATGAAAAAGATTTTACAGGTCCAATTAAAAAAGTTTGCGTTGTAACAAACAATATTTTAGGAGTTTTATTACAAGATGAACAATACGCATAAGGTTGTATCAATAGAAGAAATAGAACAAGCTCCTAATAAAAAACTTGATTACGAATTTGATGATGTAATCGAAGATATTCCTACAGAGGGCAACATAAAAGCAAATTTGAAATTAGAATCTTTAGGTGATTTTATAAAAGTAACAGGAAATGTTAAGTTAATTGCAAAATTAGAATGTGATATTTGCCTGAATGAATATGAAGAAAATATGGATTTTGATATAGAAGAAATGTTTGCAAAAAGCTCATTACTAGAGGAATACGGGCAAGAATTAGAACTTAAAGATGGACAATTTGTAACAGACTTAAACGGTGAAAATGAAATCGATATTACAGATTTATTGTATCAATCTGTAATAATTAATTTCCCAGATAAAAAAGTTTGTGGTATAAATTGTAAAGAGGGTTTTTTCGAAACAGATGAAACTTATCAAGTTCCAGATACAAGAATGGAAGTTTTTAAAAATATAAAAGTAGATAGAAAATAGAAAGGTATTTAAAAATGGCAGTACCAAAGAAAAGAACAGGTGCATCAGCACAAGCAAAAAGAAGAGCAAATTGGAAAGCAATTAAACCAACAACAACTACATGTTCACATTGTGGTGCAACAGTATTAACACACACAGTATGTACAGAATGTGGTTATTATAAAGGAAAAGCTGTAAGCATCAAATCAGCAGATTATGTAGCTGAAGGCGAAGTAAAAGAAACAAAAAAAGCTCCTAAAAAAACAACTAAAAAAGCAACAAAAAAAGCTGAAGTTGTAGAAGAAAAACCAGCTGAAACAGAAGCTAAAGCTGAAGAAACAGTTGAAGAAAAAACAGAAGAATAATAATCAGAGGAAAAGATGACAAGAATCGCAGTAGATGCAATGGGCGGTGACCATGCTCCACACGAAATCGTAGCTGGTGCTTTGTGGGCTGCTCAAGAATATGGTGTTGCACTTGAACTTGTTGGTAAACAAGATCAAATTGAGCAAGAAATTGAACGTGTTAGAAAAAACGGCGTTATTTCTAAATGCGGTGGTTTCAAAAATAAGAGAATAAAAGTTGATGTTGATAAATTGGACATCAAAATTTCTCATGCTTCAGAAGTTATTGAAATGGGCGAAGCTCCAGCTCAAGCAATCCGTAAAAAGAAAAAATCTTCTATTGTAATGACAGTTGATGCCGTTGCTAATGGAAGTTCAGATGCAGTAGTTGCGGCAGGTTCAACTGGGGCTGCTATGGCATCAAGTTTATTCGGTTTAGGTCGTCTTCATGGTATTGATAGACCTGCAATCGCAGTTACTTTACCAACAATGAAACATCCTATCGTTTTGATTGACGGTGGTGCTAACAGTAGTTGTACTCCAGAAATGTTGTATCAATTTGCTGTTATGGGTACAATCTTCTCTAAAAATGTTTTAGGCGTTAAAAATCCTAAAATTGGTGTTTTGAACATTGGTGAAGAAGCTGGTAAAGGTAATGACTTAGCTCAAAAAACTTATAAGTTACTTGAAAATCAAACAAGATTTAACTTCATTGGTAATGTTGAGGGTAAAGAAATTTTCTCAAACATTTGTGATGTAGTTGTTTGTGATGGTTTCGTTGGTAACGTTGCATTAAAAATTACTGAGGGTGCAAGTTCAATGTTGTTCAAAATGATTAAAGAACAATTTACTAAAAACATCTTCACTAAGATAATCGGTGCAATGGCATTACCAATTATGATGGGACTTTATAAGAAAATCAATTATGAAGAATTTGGTGGAGCATTACTTTTAGGTGTTAAAGGTATTACAATTATTTCTCACGGTAGAAGTAAAGCTTACGCAATTAAAAATGCTGTAAGAGTTGCCAAAGAGGCCGTGGAAACAGGCGTAAACAAAAAGATTGCAGAATTAATCGAAAAATAATATTTAAAAATTTAATTTATAAAAAATAACAGTTATGGGACAAAACTTGTAACTGTTATTTTATGGGAAAATGAGGATAGTAATATGAAGAAAATTGCATTTATCTTTCCAGGACAAGGTTCACAAGCCGTTGGCATGGGAAAAGACTTATATGAAAATTTTGAAGCTTCAAAACATGTTTTTGACAAAGCTAATGAAGTTTTAGGAAAAGATATTAAAAAGATTTGTTTTGAGGGTGACGAAGAAGTTTTAAAACAAACAGTAAACACTCAACCAGCTATTTTAACAACATCTATTGCTTGTTTAGAGGCTTTAAAATCCTTAGTAGATGTTACTCCAGCTTTTGTTGCTGGTCATAGCTTGGGTGAATATGTTGCATATTATACAGCTGGTGTTGTTGATTTAGAGCATGCCTTAACTCTTATTCAAAAGAGAGCAGACTTAATGAGTGATGCTCCATCAGGTGGCATGACAGCTGTCTTAAATGCAACTGATGAACAAATTAAAGAGGCTTTAGAAAAAGCTAATAAAGATGGTTACGTAGATGTTGCAAATTACAATTCTCCATCACAAGTCGTTATTACAGGTGAAACTGAGGCTGTTAAAAAAGCTGGTGAATACTTGCAAGAAATGGGTGTAAAAAGAGTTATTCCACTTGCAGTATCAGGTGCATTCCACTCAATGTTGATGAAAGATGCAAGTGAAAAATTTGCTGAATTTGTTGCTGACATGGAGATAAAAAATGCACAAATTCCTGTTATCACAAATGTTGATGCAGAAATTACAACAGAAAACTTTAAACCAAAAATGAGCAAACAAATTTGTTCTTCTGTATATTGGACACAAACAATTCAAAAAATGATTGAAAACGGTGTTGAAATTTTTGTAGAATTAGGTAACGGAAAAGTTTTAAGTGGTTTGAACAGAAAAATCAGTTCTGAAATAACTACTTACAATGTATATGACAAAGCGACTTGTGAAGAAGTCGCAGAAAAATTAAAAGAGGTGTTATAATGAGCGAAAAATTAGCATTAGTAACAGGCGGTTCAAGAGGTATTGGTAAGGCTATTGCACTTGAACTTGCAAAAGCAAAATATGATGTAGTTATCAATTACGCTGGTAACGTAGATGCTGCAAATGCAACAGTTGAAGAATTAAAAGCTTTTGGTGTTGAAGCTGAAGCATACAAATTTGATATTTCAAACAATGAAGAAACTGCAAAAGTTGTTTCTGAAATTATTGAAAAATATGGTAGAATTGATGTTTTAGTAAACAATGCTGGTATTACAAGAGATGGCTTGTTTATGCGTATGAACAAAGATAATTGGGATGCAGTAATTAATACAAACTTAACAGGTGCATATAATGTTACTCAACCGATTGTAAAAATCATGATGAAACAACGTCAAGGTGTAATTGTTAATATGGCAAGTATCGTAGGTGTATACGGTAATGCTGGTCAAGCAAATTATGCTGCTGCAAAAGCTGGAATTATCGGATTTACAAAATCTTTGGCAAAAGAATTAGCATCAAGAAATATTAGAGTTAACGCAATTGCTCCTGGTTTTATTGCAACTGATATGACAAAAGGTTTGGATTCAGAGGCTATCGCTGACCATATTCCATTGAAACGTCTTGGTCAACCAGAAGATATTGCTAAAACCGTAAAATTCTTATGTGACGAGGGTACATATATTACAGGTCAAGTTATCCAAGTCGACGGTGGTTTGACTGTATAAAGAATTTTTACAATATATTAATCAAATTTGCCAAATAAAATTTAGATAGTATAATTTAAAAGTAAGGTATATTAATTACAAAAAAGAGGAAAAAAAATGAGTACATTAGAAAAAGTAAAAAAAGTAGTAGTAGATCAATTAAGCGTAGATGAAAGCTTAGTAACACCAGAAGCTAGCTTCACAGGTGACTTAGGTGCTGATTCATTAGATACAGTTGAATTAGTTATGGCTTTCGAAGAAGAATTCGGTTGCGAAATTCCTGATGAAGAAGCTGAAAAAATTCAAACAGTTCAAGACGCTGTAAACTATATCGAAGCTCACTCTTAATTGAGGTTATAGTTATTAATTAGTATTATGAAAGAGGTTAATATATAACGTTAGAAGTAATGTTGTTATTATTGACCTCTTTTTAATTATGAGGAAAGAATTATGGATAAAAAAAGAGTAGTAATTACAGGCATGGGTGCTATAACTGGTTATGGTATCGGTGTGGAAAATTTTTGGAATGGTATTAAAAATTGCGAAAGCTGTATTACATTAAACGATGGTACAGAATTAGATTTAAATTCTCAAACAACACATATTTTTGGTACAGTTCCTAAATACGATGAAACTCAATATATGGATGCAAAAGAATCAAAAAGACTTGATAACTTTATAAAATTTGCTCTTGTAGCAAGTGATGAGGCATTCAAGGATTCTGGTTTAGATATGTCAAAAGAAGACCCATACAGAGTTGGTTGTTTAGTATCTTCAGCTGCTGGTGGTTTTAGAACAATTGAAGTTAACCACGAAAAAATGTTAAAATTGGGTTATACAAAATGTTCACCATTTACAATTCCAGCTATGATTGCTAATATGGCTGCAGGTAAAGTTGCTATTAAATATGGCTTGAAAGGTATTAACAAAGCTATCGTTTCAGCTTGTGCATCTGGTACACACTCTATTGGTGATGCGTTCAGAACAATTCAATACGGCGAAGCTGACGTTATGTTTGCTGGTGGTACAGAATCAGTTGTATGTAATTTAGGTGTTGGCGGATTCTCTTCTGCAAGAACATTATCTAAACGTAATGATGAACCAACAAAAGCTTCAAGACCTTACGATGTTGACAGAGATGGTTTCGTAATGAGCGAAGGTTCTGGAGTTCTTGTTTTAGAAGAATTAGAACACGCAAAAGCTCGTGGTGCTAAGATTTACGCTGAAATCGTTGGTTATGGTCAAACTTGTGATGCTTATGATATGGTTGCTCCAGACCCAACAGGTTCTGCTGCAGCAAAAGCTATGGAATTTGCTGTTAAAGATGCTGGCATTACTACTGATGATATTGATTACATCAATGCTCATGGTACAAGTACTCATGTAGGTGATATCGGTGAATCTTTAGCTATTGCAAACGTATTTGGGGATTTAGACAAAAATCCTGAATTAAAAGTAAGTTCAACAAAAAGTATGCACGGTCACCTTTTAGGTGCTGCTGGTGCAGTTGAAGCTATCGTTTGTGTTGAAGCAATAAGAGAGGGGTTTGTTCCTGCAACAATTAACCTTGAAAACCAAGACCCTGAAGTTGCTAACTTGAACTATATTCCAAACAAACCAGTTAAAGCTGATTTGACTTACACAATGTCAAATTCATTCGGTTTTGGTGGTCACGATGCTTCAATCGTATTAAAAAAATATGCTGAATAATTAGAATATTTTTAATAATTATATGAGAGACGTTTTGCTTTTGCAAAACGCCTCTTTATTTAACAAGTGGCGAAGCCTTTAGGCTTCGCCACTTTCTTTTTAAAGGGAGATTTTCTGAAAGAAAATCCCCCTTTTTATCTGCTATTTATATTTATTTCAGGAATATTCTTTCTATACAAGCATTTGGTGAATATTGCCATTCACGATAAGTTATTCTTTCTACTTTAAATCCTGAACGTTCAAGAATAGATTGTTTTTTCATATTTGTTGTGTGAGTTTTTTTATTATCTTCAACACCATCAATTTCAATTACAAGGTCGTTACCAACGAGTAAGTCGGCTGTTAGACCTGCAACTTCTGCACCTGCTCTAACTGTATAACCTAGCTCTCTAAGTTTTTCTGCAACTTCTTTTTCGAAAGAGTTTTTGTAGAAGTTTTCGTCAATTTCGTTATTCATTACAGCGTTAAAGTGGTCGTCATATTCACGAATGTATTCTAAATAACTACGGAATAGCCCCTCAGGAAGTTCTCCGATGTCTTTTGATACAAAGTTTATAACTTTATATTTTGCACGTGTGATTGCGACGTTGAATAAGTTTGGTTTTTGTAAGAAAGTTAAACTTTGAGGATGGCTGTCATTCGCAAATGCCCACGACATAAGGATTACATCACGTTCGTCACCTTGGAATGCATGAGCAGTACCGATTTCAACTTGGTGTTTTTCCATCATTCTTTCTGAAATAACTTTTCTAATAGAAATTTTAAGTTGGTCGACTTGTGCTCTGAATGGCGAAATGATACCAATCGTTACAGGCTTTTCTGGGTTTTTGCGTTCGTCTTCTAAAATTATTTCGTGAACTCTTCTTACTACTGCTTCAATTTCTGGAGTATTTTTTGTTACGTTTGAATCCGCATCCATCTTTCCATCAGGTACTTGTACTATTTCTAGTACTTTTTCTTTTGATGAATTTTGATGCATTACCTTAATTCTGTTACCGTAAAATTCTTTATTTGAGAAATTAATAATTGGCGGTAAACTTCTGAAATGTTCATCAAGTAATACTGGATTCATGCAATAATAATTTGCAATATCAAACATTGAGTTTGCACGATATTTCCACATTAATTGGTATCTATCAGGTATTCCGTATTGGCTCAAGAAGGATTGTTCTTTTGCTTTTTCAAGGAATGATAGATGTGGAAGTTGCTTGTCGTCACCTACGATAACCGCTCTTTTTGCACGGAATAAAATCGGAAAACAACTTGCTATATCGCATTGAGAAGCTTCATCAATGATTGCTACGTCAAATAATCCTGGTTTCATTGGTAAGGAACTTGATACTGCATAAGTTGTTACACACCAACAAGGAAATGCTTCTAAAAGTGGTCTGAAATCTTCTGTTTCAAGGAGTCTGTTTTGAAGATTTTGTTGTCTTGAAACAAGTGATTTGGCATGTGTTAATAATCTTCCACGTTTTTGACTGTCACTTTTTAAACCTTTTAGAGAGTCTACTCTTATTGATTTTAATACGTTTACAACAAGATTATGTTGTTTTGCTTTTAGGTTATGGATTTCATCTATTAAAAGATGAAGATTTCCAATTTTTTGAATTTCTGTTTCGTAAAGTTTTAATCTTCTTTCAATTTTTGCGTAAGATAGTTCATCTTTTAATCTTGATGTGTTTTCTTGCGTTGGTTCAAAATCTTTTAGATCTAAAACTTTTTTGATTTTTTCTTTTGCTGAATAGTTTTGAAGATTTACGAAAAATCCACTCTTATCATAATTATTTTCTATTATTTTTATTGATGAATTTAAATCTTCAACTTCTTGTTTTTTTAGGACTTTATTTATATAAATTCTGTCACCAAGAAGTTTTTCACGATTTTTACGTTCTTCTTCAGCTTTTTGCCATTCGTTTTCAAAATTGATAATTTTTTCGCAATTATCTTCAAGTTCTTTGATGTCTGTCAAAAGTTTTTTAATATCATCAACTTCACTAAAGATAATATCTTCAAGATTTTCGTTCAGGTCAAATTTACCTGAGGCTAAATCTTCAAGTTGAAATCTTAGCTTTCTTTGATAATCTAGTCTACCAGCACGAAGTGCAAGGAATGGTGCACCAAGATTGTTTAATCTATCTGCAACGACATCAACGGCTTTGTCCATTTTTGATGCTACAAGTACAGTTTTACCCTCTGCAATTAAGTGTGCTACAAGGTTTACTATTGTTTGTGATTTACCTGTTCCTGGAGGTCCGAAAACTGAAACAAGTCTGTTCATTTCAATTTGTCGAATTACATCTTCTTGTGAATCACTTAGCGATAAAGGTGTTAACGGTAAAAAATCCTCTAATGCATCAGGTTTTGGTACTTCAATTTGCTTACCTTTGCTTTGTAAATATTCCTCGTTAATTACGTTTAAGGCTGTTTCTCTGTAAATACCACTTGGACGTTCTGCAATTTGAGTAAGTTCGTGTAAAACCCCAGCTGTAATTGATGGACGTTTTGTCAAAATTATAGCTGCTTGTCTTGTTAAACATAGTTTATCAAGATTAACTTGTTTTTTCTGTTCTTGCTCTTCTTCCTCAATAAATGCATCAATATTATCCGCATCAATAGTTTCTTTCTCCTTATAGAATTCTTTTTCTTTTGTTACGTTATCATCTTCTATAAGTTCAGGATTTAGAGATACATCTACATCAGGGATGATTGATTTTAAAGTTGTTAAAAAGATGTCCAATTTTTCTTGTGTTATTGGCATTGTTGGAACAGCATCAAGCAAAAATTTTAATACTTGTTCTACTTCATCATCATCGTCGGCTTTTTTCATCAAGGCTGTTATTGCACCTGTGTTTAAAGAAATCATTTCTTCTGTTAAAAATAGATTGATATTTACACCATTTTTTTCTAAACGACAAGGTGTGTATAATAATGGTGTCAAAAACTCATTACTACGTTTTTTTGAAGATTTGCCAACTAAGAATAAATATCCGTAAATTAGGTATTTGTCCTTTTGTTCATTTGAACTTTGTAGTAAAAGTTCTGTTATTTTTGAATCATAAGCTGAAAGCTTTAAATACTCTAAATTCTTTGTGTAAAGCGTTTCTTCGTCTTTTAAAAATATCCATTTGTTTGCTTTATCGGCTTTAAGGTTTCTAAAAGTCGAACTCTTTACTTCTTCACGAACGCAGTCGTGTAAATATTGGCTTAATTTTTTTATAAAACTATTATTAAAGGCTGAATTAAGTGCCTTTGTTGCTTCTTGTAACATAATTCCCTCTTATTTCAATTGATTAATTACTATTTTACGCTAGAATAGGGTATATGAACATCATAGATTTGTACGAAAAATATGATAATTTGTATTATGTAGGTGGCGTTGTTAGAGATATTTTACTAAAAATGCCAAGTAATGATGTTGATATTACTTATGTTGGAAATGCTATTAAATTTTGCGAAAACATTTCTGACTGCGAAATTGTCCAAACAAATCCTGATTTTGGAACAGTTAGAATTTTAGTTGGCGAAAAAAAGAAACCTTTTGATATAGCATCTACCAGAAAAGAGTCTTATCCTAAAAAAGGTCATTTGCCTGTTGTGGAAGAAATCGGTTGTGACTTGAAAGAGGATGTTATACGTCGTGATTTTACTATTAACGCTTTAGCAAGAAATACTAAGACTGGTGAAATTGTTGATTATGTTGGCGGTAGAGAAGATATTAATAATAAAATTTTACGTGTGATGCACGATGGTAGCTTCATTGACGACCCTACAAGAATTATTCGTGGGTTAAAATTCGCTACTAGATTTGGCTTTGAACTTGATGAACATACAAAAGAATTACAAGATAATTATTTGAAAAATGTTAATTATGATATGAGCTATAAAAGATTAAAGGATGAACTTATTTCTACGTTTAATCTTAATTCTAATAAGGCTTTTAAAAAATTTGTTGATCAAAAAATGTACAAACTTATTACAGAAAAAGAATTTTCTTTGCCTGATTATGATATTGAGAATTTGGTGAATAAATATTTTAAAAAGGTTAAAAATGTTTGGCTTATATATGTTGGTCTTGTTGATATGAGCAAGTTTGAACTTACAAAAGCTGAAAAAAAAATCATTGACGATTATAATAAATTGCTTGAAACAGATTTGAGCGATAATTATAAAATTGTGAAAGCTTTTGAGGGTTGTGAAATTGAATCACTTTTGATGTATGAAATCACCAAAAAAGATGCTCTTGCGTTGAAGTATTTAGATGAGTTGGCAGAGATTAAACCAGAGATTTCAGGAAATGACTTGAAGAAAATGGGATTACCACCGAGTGAAAAGTATTCAAAAATATTAGATTACGTATTGGCGGAAAAACTTAAAAATCCTGACTTAACAAAAAATGACGAGCTGGAATTAGCTGAAAAATATGAGAAAAACATGTAAATTTTTATTAAAGCATGGCTAGAAACCAGTCGTGACATGAGTTAACATGCATGTATGGACATCATAAAGAACTTGAAGGATTACAAGTTGAGCCATAAGCAACGGATTTTTGCTAGTTACTTAAAAGATCACGCAGATTCTTACACTTGTATCGAGGAGATAACTAATAGAGAATACTTACGTCAGTATTTCGCACCAGAGAACGATTTGCTGATATATTCAACTGCGTTTTTTGATCCAGCAAGGATATGTAGATACCCTGAAAGAGATAAAAAAGTAAATGAGGGTTGAAAATAAAAAGTAAAATTTTCTTAAAAATATTGACAAATCAAATTGAACTGGTAATATAGATGTATACCCAATGGGATGTCGCCAAGTGGTAAGGCACCTGGTTTTGGTCCAGGCATTTCGGAGGTTCGAGTCCTTCCATCCCAGTTTTAAAAAGAAGTTTCCGCAAGGGAACTTCTTTTTTTATGTAAGGAATGGAGAACTCTCACTGTAAATAAAGTGCAAGTGTGAGATGGGTGCATTATCGCTACGACCTAAATATAAAGCCTTTTATAGCGATTATAATAGAATGAGATTCACTTGCACTAATTTGACTTTATCTGCACTTTTGTGAGAAATACTTGCACTAAAATCATATCAATTTCAAAATCAAACTTTGAAAGTTAACAATATATTTACGTTTTAGCCATGTATGTTTAGTGCAGGTGAAAAAGTATTTCCTAATTTGAGATATATAGAATTATCTATGAGATTGAGATGAAAATACTTGACTTCTGTTGAAACAAGAGTAATTAATGTCATTGTAAAAGGTTTTTAAATAAGGTTTAAAAAGGGTTTTAAATGAACAAATTACATTTACTTCACGAAGCAGAAAAATTATACAGCATTAAAAATTTAACTCCTGAAATGATTGCTGAAAAATTAAATATTTCACGCAGAACTGTTTTTAACTGGAAAAAGAAATACAACTGGGATAATCCTATTGTTAGAATAAATGATTTTTCAAATCAATTTGCTGGTGATATTTATAACGTCGGCGTGAAACTTCTTACAAAATTAAATGATGACATAGACAATAATAGAATTTTAAATAAACATGAAATTTGTGCATTAGAAAATGTTATCAAAATTATAAATAAAAAAGAAAAAGGACAAACGAAAAATTTTGATAATTTTTCACCTAAGAAGAAATCTGTAAAGTTTTTAACGCCAGATGTCATTGAAAAAATTAATAAAGAAATTTTAGGTTGGAATGGAACAGTTTAAAGTCTAAATTTTCCACTATATTTTTAGATTAAAAAGAGTTTACTTGCAAATTTTGCAAGTAAACTAAACTATATTCATAAATATTATCTAACTTTTATATTACCGTATAACCACCATCTATTGCAAAAGTCTGACCTATTGCATACCCTGCGTAATCCGAACACAGCCATAAAACCGCACTTGCGATTTCCTCAGCTTTTCCCATTCTGCCTAAAGGAATATCGTCAATAACTTTCGCCATGTGTTCAGGTGCCATTTTTATTGCATTTTCTACCATTGGTGTATCGCAAGTTCCAGGACAAATCGCATTTATCCTGATATTATCCCTTGCATATTCTAATGCCACACTTTTTGTTAAACCTAAAATTGCGTGTTTTGAAGCTGTATATGCAGAAACTCCAGCTATCCCAACCAATCCGGATTGTGATGAACAGTTTACAATTCTTCCTCCACCCTTCTTTTGCATAGCAAGTATTTCATATTTCATACAGTTCCAAACTCCACCGAGATTTACAGCTATTACTCTGTCAAAATCCTTTCGTTCCGTTTCAGCTAGTTTTGCTTTTGTTCTTGCGTGGATTCCTACATTATTGTATGCAATATCTAGTCTGCCAAATGTTTCAACTGTTTTATCGACAAGTAATTTAACTTCCTGTTCTTTGCTAACATCACAGGTAAAACAAACAACCTCAAGGCCTAGCTTTTTTAAATTTTCAGTTGATTTTTTAAGTAATTCTTCGTTTATATCTGCTAAAACTACCTTTGCTCCAGATTGAGCAAATTGTTTAGCAGTTTCAAGACCAATTCCCCCTGCTGCACCTGTAACAAGAGCAATTTTGTTGTTAAAATTAAGTTCCATTATATATCTCCTTTGTTGAAATGTTTTTTGTAATTTTCTATATCCCTTGCATTCCAGTTTATATTTCTTTTTACAATTTTTGCAGGATTGCCCGCAATTACAACATTTGTTTCATTAAATTCTTTAGTTACAACGCTTGCCCAACCTATAACTGAATTAGATGAAATTTTAGTGTTTTTACCGATTTTAACATCTTTTCCAACCCAAACATGGTTGCCAATTTCAATAAATTTACCACGATTTAAAGGTTTTCCATCAAAATTAATAATTGTATGGATATCGCTACACCAAACATCAATTCCATAAGAAAACATACAGTTTTTACCAATATTTACAGAAGAATTGCTATCTTGAAGATACATTGTAACTCCTGCAAAAGTAGAATTGTCGCCAATTTTTACAATGCTATTGTTACAATATCTGATTTCATTAGGGTCAACAAGGTGATTTGCAGCACCACCTATAAAAATTTGCAGAGCAGGAATTGAAAAACCGTAATCTGCAAGTCGGTTATGTTTCATAAGGTGAATATTATCTAATTCAATAATGTTATTAAAACCGGTAATATCAATTTTTATATGTTCTAAAATTTCAAGCCCTGTGTTTTTATCAAAGCATTTAATTTTTATAATATTGTTCTCACCTGTTATAAAAACTTTTGAATGATTTATTTCCTCATTCTTGCCATTACTGTATTGTAAAAAAATTTTATTTGTTACATTTTTTGTGATCATAAAGTTATGTTACAACATTAGAGCAACTGTAAGTCAAGTATGTTTGTTAATATTTTTTACATTTACTATTGACTTATAGTAACTCTAATTTTTTAAACTAAAAATAAAAGGAGATATTTATGAACAAATTTACAAAAGAAAAAGTATTTTTTAAAAACGGTATCTACAAAGTTGCGGCTGAATTATTTAAACCGCAGAATTTTGATGAAAATAAAAAATATCCTGCATTCGTTATCTGCCATCCGGGCGGCGGTGTTAAAGAACAAACATCTGCCCTGTATGCTCAAGGTTTAGCTCAAAAAGGATATATTGCTATGACATTTGATGCTACGCATCAAGGCGAAAGTGAGGGAGAACCAAGACTTTTGGATAATCCTTATGAAAGAAGCGAAGATATAAGATGCGGTGTTGATTATTTTACAACACTGCCTTTTGTGGATAGAAATAGAATCGGGGCAATAGGTTCATGTGCAGGTTCAGGTTATGCAATTTTTGCAGCCTTAACTGACAGGAGAATAAAAACAGTTTGTGCAATATGTTGTACTAACCCCGGAGATACCAGCCGTCTTGGATGGGATGGCAAAAGAAGCGTGGAAGAACAGATAAAAAGGCTTGATGAAATAGCCAAACAACGAACAATAGAGGCAAACGGAGGAGACATTAAATATATGCATTATGTTCCTGAAATTGATGAAATAAATGAAAATACCAATCCTGATATGATTGAAGCAAATGATTATTACAGGAATGAAAAGAGGGCAAAACACCAGAATTCACCTAATAAATTCAGATTAACAGGGCTTGCTAATCGTATGACATTTGATGCCTATGAATTTATACCTGATTATTTAGACAGACCATTTCTTATAATTGCAGGAAGCAAAGCTGGTTCATTGTGGCAGAGCAAAAAAGCCTATGAATTATCAACCGGACCTAAAGAATTATATATAGTTGAAAGTGCTGGTCATTTTGATTTTTATGACAATCAAAAATACATTAATATGGCACTTGATAAAATGGATGAATTTTTTAAAAAAGCGTTTCAATAAACAAATAAAACCTGCCTTAATTTTCGGCAGGTTCTTTTTTATAAATATTTAAAGGATTCCAAGGGTCAGGAACATTGTTTTTCACAACAGTGTTATAATGTCCCTTTTTACGCTTTAGAAGTTCCTTTACTTTTTTCAGTTCTTCAATTTGTTGGTCGATGCGTTCTTCCTGAGTTTTTATTAAACCAAGTCTCTCATTTATTGTAGAATCGCCTTTTAAGCATAAATCGTTATATAATTTAACTTCTTCAATAGGCATACCTGTTTTTCTCAAACAAATAACAAGCTTTAGCCATTCAATAGTGTAATCAGAAAACATCCTTACATTTGCCCCTTTTCTTTCAACAAAAGGAATAAGTCCTATGTTTTCATAATATCGGATTGTATAAGATGATATGCCGAGTTTATCCGAAACTTGCTTGATTATATATTTGGGTGTTGTATCAGGTGCTTGTGCAATAACTGTTGATTCTGTCATAAATTTTCTCCGTCAGTATCTTAGCATAAACAAGGATAAATTACTTACGGTAGTAAAATAACTTTCTTTGCTAATTTTATTAATACTAGCACTTTTTCAAATTTCTTGCCGAAAATAATCAAACCATCTGTATCAAAGAATCAAACCATGTGTCTGTTTACAATTTTCTAAATTTTTAATTAATTTTGCCTCTATTGTTAAACACGTTTATTTTTTAGCTATTGGACAAAATGAGTACAAAAAGCCCAATTTGAAATTTCTTGTATTTTGAGATGTGTCGAATTATCTCTGAGATTGATATGCGTTAGCCGGTGTGGAGCAATACGCACGGCGACGTTGAGTCGGCGGAGAAGTTGCGAAACATAATATCACCGCCGTAGCAATCTTTGATTGCACAGGCGGAAAAGGGTTGACTTTATTTAGATTGAGAGTGATGAATGTCATTGCAAAAGAAAGGAACTTGCAATGATAGAAAAAGATTACAAACTTTATGGAACAAAGATTTTAAACCTTAAAACCCAAGAAATAGGTTTGTTGATTTGTATTTGGAAAAACACATTTGCCGATGGGGAAATAGATTGTCTTGGATTTCTTCCACGCTCACAGAGTTTCGCTTTTAGCACTTCGTGCAAGTCCGCTCAATCTGTTCGCTATCCGAGTTTCACCCGTACAGAAATCCGCTTTGCAACTTGTGTAGATAAGCAAGGCAAAAGATACAATATTGAATTAGATAATATTAAGGGTTAGATTAATGACAGAAAATTCAGTTATATTTACTCCAGAAAAATCAAAGAAAATTGCATTAGCAAGATTAGATTTACTTAATCAATGGAAAGAATTTCGCAGAAAATCAGACAATAAATTCCAAGCAGATTATGACTTTGTAAATCTACACAACACATCTAATTCTCATCTTTTTGAGATATTAGGTAAAATTAGTAGAGGTACATTACACCGTTGGAAGAATACACTCAATGGAACAGAAGATTACACTAAACTTATTCCACAATATAGGTATGCAAAAGTAGATGAATACAGGACTTGTTTAACCAATGAAGAAATTAAAATATTTATGGGACTACTTTTACATCCAAATAGGCTTTGTATAGGTAAAGCAATAGCACTTACAAAATACAAACTTCAACAACAAGGTCAATCGTATATTCCAGCAGATATTACTTTTAGAAAATATGCTAATTGGTTCAAAAAGAATAATTATGACAAATGGGTTTTAGCACGAGATGGAGAAAAAGCTCTGTCGGATAAAGTTGAGCCATATATTAAACGTGATGCAAGTTTATTAGAAGTTGGAGATATATTAGTTGCAGATGGACATAAATTGGCATTTAATGTAATTAATCCATTTACTGGTAAAACGACAAGAGCAACATTAGTAGGATTTTTAGATTGGAAATCTACAGCATTAGTTGGTTATGAAATTATGTTAGAAGAAAATACTCAATGTATTGCAAGTGCTTTAAGAAATTCAATAATCAATTTAGATATGATTCCTAAAATAGTTTACCAAGATAATGGTAGAGCATTTAGAGCAAAATATTTTACAGACGATAAAGGTTTTACTGAACTTGGTTTTAATGGTCTTTATTCAAAACTTGGTATAGAAACTGTATTTGCAAGACCGTATAATGCAAGAGCAAAAGTTATTGAAAGATTTTTTAAAGAATTTCAAGAAGGTTTTGAAAAATTATTACCAAGTTATGTAGGAAGTAATATTCAAAATAAACCCGCCTACATGATGCGAAATGAAAAACTCCATAAGCAAATTCATAATAACTACATCCCAACCTTAGATGAAACAATAAAAATGATAGATATGTGGTTGAATTTTAAAAATTCTCAACCTTGTTCTAATGCACCAAATAAAACAATAACAGAAATTTTGGAAGAACGTAAAAAACAAAATGTAGATATAAATCAGCTTGATGATTTAATGCTTGCAACTGAAGTCAAAACTATACAGAGAAACGGAATCAGATTTTTAAACTGTGATTATTTTGATGAGAGACTTTATGGGTTTAAAAGTAAAGTGCTAATTAAATATAACCTTTTTGATTTAACAAGTATCAAGGTTTATACAACAAAAGGTGAATACTTGTGTACTGCAGAACGTGTAACAGAAACACATCCAATGGCAAAATTACTAGGTACTGTTACTGATTTGGAGGATTACAAACAAAAAGTTGTAAAACAAAGAAAATTACATAAGAAAACCATAAATGCAGTTAGAGAATATTTATCTAACGATGAAACTAAGTATTTAGAAACCAAAATGATAGAAGAAAATGTAGAAAATCTAAAGGATGTTCAAACTGCGTTTAGAAGTCGTTTAAATGGTGTTTATAAATCATTTAAAAATAATTCAGAAAAATATGAGTATTTAGTAAAAAATGATCCAAATGATAAATGGATTGAGAATTTTAAACAAACTAAGGAGTACAAACTTTTATATGAATAAAATTTTTGTTAAAACAACTAATGTCAAAAACTTTATTGGACTTGTTGAAAATCTTTTAAAGAAACCAAAGAATATTCCTAAAATGGGACTTTTGTACGGTGAGCCTGGACTTGGAAAATCTCAAACGGCATTATGGTTGGCTTGTAAATATGATGCGATATATTTAAGGGCGACAAATCTTATGACAGGGCGATGGTTATTAGAAGAAATCGCAAAAGAAATGGACGAAATTCCAAGATATTTAACGTCAGACAATTTTAATTTAATAGTACAAAAGTTAAAACAAAAACCTCAACTTATTATTGTTGATGAAATAGATTATTTGATGAATAACTTGAAAACGATAGAAATTTTGAGAGATATTCATGACGAAACGGATTGTCCGATAATTTTTGTTGGTATGGGATTGGCACATAAAAAACTAGAACGATACAAACATCTTTTTGATAGATTTTCAGAAATAGTAAAGTTTGAAACTTTTAGCGTTAATGACTTAAAACAAATATTCGAACAACTTTCAGAAGTTACTGTAAATATTGATGCTATTGAATTTATACAGAAGAAGTACAACAGGTTTCGACAAATAGTGCAATTAATTAATCAACTTGAAATTGTTGCTAAAGATAATAATTTACAAGAAATAAATGTTGATGTAATTAAGGAGATTTTATGAATATTGAAAAACTAGCAAAACATTTAAAAGAATTTACACTTGATGAAATTAATATGATTGCTGAATGTGATTGTGAAACAGAGCTTGAACACCTTTTGAACAGTAATAAAATATGCTTTGAACAAGGTTTGTATAAATATAAAGAAAAAGATGTTTTATTAGATTATGAAATTTTTACGATTCCTAAAAAAATCAAAAAATCTATTTTGACAAAGACGGCGATTAATAGTTTTATGAAAAATTATGTTCAGAAGAATTGCAAACAAGGTACAGTAAAAAATTATAATTCAATATTTAAAATGCATATTTTACCTGCATTTGGGGATAGAAAATTAAACGATATTTCGATTGAGGATATTAAAAGTTTTTATGTTGAATGTAAAAATAGAAACTTATGTGCAAAAAGGATAAAAAATACTCTCGCTCTACTCAATCAACTTTTAAAATATTATCAAAACAAAGGAATTATTTCTAAAAAATGCGTATTTCAAGTAAAACGTATAACAGATAAAAATAAATTAGATATTAATAGAATAGTTTTTAATTAAAACTTAACTAATCGTTTTGTGATTCTAAATATCTTGTTTCTGAGCTTATTAATTCTGCAAGTTCTTCTTCTGTTGGTAAAACAGTTTTGTATTTACTTGCAAAAATTTGTTGGCTTTCTTGAAGAATTGAGTATTTGACCATAGTTTCAGATTTATCGGTACACATTATGATACCGATAGTTGGGTTATCATCTATTCCACGCTTTAATTTATCAAACATTCTGACATACATATCCATTTGTCCAATATCAGCATGAGACAATTTAGTTGTCTTTAAATCAATTACGACAAAGCACTTTAAAATATAGTTGTAAAATACTAAATCTGCATAAAAATGTTCATTTTCTGTGCTTATTCTAAATTGTATTGCAACAAATGAAAAACCTTTTCCTAATTCAAGCAAGAATTTTTGTAGATTCGTGATTAAAGCCGTTTCTAACGTACTTTCTTTACCTTCAATATTTTCTGGTAAATCTAAAAATTCTAACACATATGGATCTTTTACAAAATCTTTTGGATTAATAACAGCTGGCAAACACGTATTATCATTATTTTCTTGAGTAGATAAAAGTCTTTGATAATAGCCACTTTTAATGTTTCGTTCAAGTTGGCGATATGACCAATTTTGAGCAGAGGCTTCTGTTAAGTAATAATTTCTTTCTTTTGGATTGTCTATCCTTAAAATCCTTGTAATATTTGACCACGATAAATTCGCTAGACACTGTCTGTCGAATTCAGGGTAAGTAACATAAAATTGACGCATATTCTTTAAATTGGCTTCAGAAAAACCTTTTCCAAAAGTGTCTGTCAAATATTTTGAAAATAAAGGCTGTAAAATCTCATTTGATTGGCATGAAGTTTACGAAGATGCACACGCCAAAGCTTTTACTGTTGCAAAAATGACAAACGTTGATTTATTAAAAGACACTCAAACTCTTCTTGATAAAGCTATCAAAGAGGGTTGGAGCAGTCAGAAATTTAAAAAAGTAGCTAATGACCTATTTGTTAAAAACGGTTGGACAGGAACAAAAGAAGTTACAGACCCAAAAACTGGTAAAACAAAAAAGGTTGAGCTTGGTACACCACGCAGAATTAAAAAAATCTTTTCTTGTAATATTAATAGTGCCTATGCTGTTGGACGTTACAAGGAACAAATGGAAGATGTTGATTTTGCTCCATACTTTCAATATATGTGCATTTTAGATAACAAAACACGTCCAGAACATAAAGCCATGCACGGTAAAGTGTTTAAATATGACGACCCTATTTGGCAAGCAATGTACCCACCAAATGGTTGGAATTGTAGATGTTTTGTTAATTCTTTAACACCTGAAGAGGTTAAAAAACAAGGTTTAACCGTTGAAAGTTCAAAGGGTAAATTAGTTGAAGTTTCAACAATAGTTGGTAAAGAAGAAAAAACATTAACAGGCTATGATTTTAATGTTAATGGCAGAGATTTTAGACTTGTACCAGATGCAGGGTGGAATACTAATTTAGGAATGTTTGATTATATTCCTGATTTAGAAAAATACGACAATAAGGTAGCTTCACAGGTTGCAGAAACATTAACAAACTCAAAAGCTTTTGATAATTATTATAATAAATGCCAAAATTTGGCTAAAAAAATAGAAGCAAAAGCTATTGAAAATTTAACCAAAAATCAAAAAGATTTTATTGGTCGAGGAACTGTTGAAGAATACGCAATAAAAGAACTGTTAAATAAAAAATATTCAAAACCATTAAAAAATTTAGCATTTAACATCGCTGTATTAACTGAAGAACAGCAAAAACTTTTAAAATCTTCTTCAAAAACTGTTAAATTATCAGTTGAAACCTTGGTAAAAGAACACATTAAACATAGTGATTTATCTATAGAAGATTTCAAAGCAATTCCAAATGTCATTTCTACAGCAAATGTCTTAATTTTAAAATCGGCAACTGGTCCATTGATATACTACAAAAGTGGAAATCGATACGTAGTATTAATTATAAAAACAACAAAAGATAAAACAAAAAATTATATAACAACATATCATTACACATCTTTAGAAAATTTAAAAAAAGATTTAAATAACAAAAAAATGACAGTCGTTTTCAATAACTTAAACATAAAAAAAGAGTAACTTGATAAGAGGAACTGGCATTCCCTCCGTCGCCTGATGGCTCTGTCGCCAGATTTACAGTATCAAATTACTCTACCTATATTATTACATATTTAAGAAAGGATTTCAAGCCTATGAAAAAACTACTAAAAAACATATTCAAATATATTATTTTATCTTTCATTATTCCTATAGCCTTTGTTGTAGGTGTTATTGAGGTAATAAAAGAAGAAATTAAGTACAGCAATTATTAAAAGGAATAAAAAAATGTCAGATGTTGAAATGTTTAAAACTGAAATTATTGGTCTAGATTTTTTTGAAAAGAAAATGAAAACTCTTCAAGAAACATTTGGCGATTTAAAACCTTTATTTAGAAGATTAAGCCGTTCTATTTTAAATACAATAGATAAAAATTTCGATACCGAGGGCGTTGCAGGTGGCGAAAAATGGGATGATTTAAGCGAAGACTACGAAAGAAAAAAGATAATCGAGTACGGATTAGACAAGAAAATTCTTGAGCGTTCTGGCGATTTAAGAAAATCTTTCACAAGAGAAATTACAGATAACACTTTAACCGTAGGAACAGCAAAAGAATATGCAGCAATTCACAATTTTGGAATGGACGAAAGAAATATGCCACAGCGTGAATTTATGCCAAAAACTTGGCAAATTGAACATAGAAATAAAGTTATAATAACCCCAAATCTTTTCATAACTCAATTGAAACACTAAATTGTTAGTTTTTTGTTTGGAAAAATTTGTATGTAATTTTTAAGATGTTTGTGCTAACCTTTAAGAATAAAATAATTTACAACATTTCAATTAAAAGGTTGTGTTTTAATTTTATAAAAATTACTTAAACTTTCATTTCGATAGGTGGTTTTGTATATGAAAAAAAAGATTTGCATTGTAACTCAACCTGAAGTTATTGATACTGTAGGTGGGGCAATTACTTCATTTATCTGTATATCAAACTTATTAGCTGAAAATTATGAAGTTTGTGGAGTTTGCTATTCACCTAAAAATGGAAATCCCCCTAGTTTATCAGACAATGTTAAATTTGTGAATCTTTATAATTATTACGAAAACACTTTTTCTTTTTCATCTGCAATAAATAGTTTTATTGGAAATTATAAACCAGATCTTATTATGTTTTTCTTTCCATATTTATATGTGCAAGCACAACTTTTAGAGAAATATAATAGTATCCCAAGAATATTATTATTTAGATCAAGACCAGATATTTACTTTGCGGTAAATAAGAATACAGAACAATTAGAAAATTTATATACCAATACAATTTCACAAATTTTGTTCCCTAGTTACTTTGCATTATTACCTGAGTATATAAAAAAGGATAATAAAGTCGTTTGTATACCTAATCCTACAAAAAAATCTATAAAATTTATTGATAGTAATATTGAAAAGAAAAAAATAATCTATTTGAGTCGTATTGATTGTTGGAAAGGACACGAATTTCTAATAAAGTCCTTTGCTTTAATTGCCTTAAAATATAAGGATTGGGAAATTGATATTTATGGACAATCTCAACCTTTAGAATTACAAGAAAAATTAACTAAATTAGTTAAATCTTTAAAATTAGAAAACCAAATTCATTTTTGCGGAGTTACAAATGAACCTTTTGAAACTTATCTAAAATATGATTTTTGTGCTTTTCCATCATATTTTGAAGGATTTCCAAACGGTCTTTCAGAAGCCTTAAGTGTTGGGCTTCCTGCAGTTGGTTTTAAAGGTGCTAGTGGCGTTAATGAGTTGATTATTGACAATAAAAATGGATTTTTAACAGAAGAAACATATCAAGATTTTGCAGACAAAATTGAAGTTTTAATAAATGATAAAAGTTTGCGTTCAAAATTTAGTGAAGAAGCTAAAAATATGATGAAAAAATACGATTATGAACAAATAAAATCCTTGTGGATTAATTTGGTTTCAAACGTACTGAGTGGTAATTCTTTACAACTAAATTCAGAATTTTGTTCAGCTGGATGTGAGTATGATTTATTTTCTATTGAAAAATTACTTTCTATGCAGGACTGTACAAGCCTTAAATACAATAATTTGTTTGAAAGAATATTTTCAATAAAAACGATTCTTTCAAATTCAAAATACAAAAAAGTATTAACGATATTTGGAATTAAAATTACGTTTAAAAGAAAGGGATAGTATAAAATGTCTATTAGTATTGGTATTGTTGGATGTGGCTTTATTGGTGGAGCTTTAAAAAAATGGCTAGAAGAACATAATCCAAGTGTAAATATCTTAGTATCAGATCCATACAAAGGATACAATGATGACGTTACAAAAGCAGACGTTGTATTTATTAGTATTCATATTCCAACTGAAAAAGACGGAACACAAGATTTAACCGTTTTAAAAGAGATTATTAATAATTTACCAACAGATAAACCAATATTTATAAGAACAACAATTACACCTGGAACATCAGACAAATTAAGTCAAGAAACAGGTAGACAAGTTTACTTTATGCCTGAATTTTTGACAGAACGCACAGCATACGAAGATTTTTGTGCTCAACCAATGGTATTTACTGCTGAGCCAGAATTGTTAAGTGAAATGTTTAAAGGAAAAAAACATATAGAAATGACTTCCTTAGAAGCAGAAATTACTAAATATGCACACAATGTTTTTGGTGCATTAAAAGTAACGTATTTTAACGGAATCTATGATTTATGCAAGAGAATGGAAGCAAATTATAGAAAAATTCAACAAGGCATATTGCTTAGTGGTTATATAAATTCTCCACACACAATGGTTCCAGGTCCTGATGGAAAATTTGGTTATGGCGGAAAATGTTTTCCAAAAGATGTTAATGCTTTAACAAAGATGACAGAGGGCTTGCCTATTCATAGTCTATTAAAGGAATTGCAACCTTTAAATATTGAATTTAGAGGAGAAGATAAATAATGAAATTGTTGGTAACAGGTACAGCTGGATTTATAGGTCATTTTGTTGCTTTAGAATTACTTAAAGTAGGTCATGAGGTTATTGGTATTGATAACGTTAACGATTATTATGATGTAAATTTAAAAGAAGCAAGATTAAAAAATCTACATAAATTTGATAATTTTATTGAAGAAAGAATTGATTTAGTTGATAAAGAAAATTTAACAAGAGTATTTAAAACTCATAAACCAAAAAGAGTTTTAAACTTAGCTGCACAAGCTGGAGTTAGATATTCATTTGAAAATCCTTATGCTTATGTTGATTCAAATCTGATAGGTTTTGTAAATTTAGAAGAACAATGTAGACATAATGAAATTGAACATTTTGTATTTGCATCAACAGCCTCAGTTTATGGAGCAAATAATAAAATGCCATGGGATGAATCTGATGGCTGTAATCATCAATTGAGTCTTTATGCTGCAACTAAAAAAGCAAACGAAGTAATTGCTCATTCTTATGCTCATTTGTTTAATATTCCAACAACTGGATTAAGATTTTTTAATGCTTATGGACCTTGGGGTAGACCAGATATGGCATTGTTTATATTTGTGAAAAATATTATTGAAGAAAAACCAATTAATGTATTCAATAATGGCAAAATGATTAGAGATTTTACTTATGTTGAAGATATTGCAAAAGGTGTTTGTAAGGTACTTTTAGGTAAACTTCCTGAGGTTGATAAAAATTGGGATAGAAACGTAGCTGTACCAGATCCATCAGCTAGTGGTGTAGCACCATTCAAAATTTACAATATCGGTAATTCTCATCCAGTTGAGTTGATGAGATATATTGAGCTTATGGAAAAAGAAATAGGTAAAAAAGCAATAATAAACTTTATGCCTATTCAACCAGGAGAAGTTGTAAAATCAGAAGCTGATAATACAGATTTATATGAAACCTTCGACTTTAAACCCCAAGTTAACGTAGAAGAAGGGGTACATAATTTTGTTGAATGGTACAAAAGTTACTACATGAATTAATAAATATCAAGAAAGGAAATAAAAAATTATGCAAAAAGAAATGATTCCATTGTTTAAAGTTTATGTATCAAAAGATATAGATAAACCTTTATTAGAAACTATACATAGTGGTTGGATTGGAGAAGGTCCAAGAGTTAAAGAGTTTGAAAAAAATTTGAAAGAATATACAGGAAATGACAAGGTTGTAACTTTAAATGCAGGTACGTCTGCCTTACATTTAGCATACCATATAGCGTTACATCAAAATGATTATAAAAGTTATAAAAATTCAAATGTTGATGAAATTATTACAACACCAATTACTTGTACCGCAACTAATACTCCAATTATTAGTAATGGTGCAAAAATAGTTTGGGCTGATGTTGACCCAATAACAGGCTCAATCTCACCTAAAGATATTGAAAATAAAATAACAAAAAATACAAAAGCTGTAACGATGGTTCATTGGGGTGGAAACCCTTGTAATATTGATAAAATAAATGAAATTGCACATAAAGCAGGCATAAAAACTGTTGAAGACGGTGCTCATTCAATGGGTATGGAATATAAAGGTAAAAAGTTTGGTAATCATTCAGACTTTTCAATGAACTCATTACAGGCTATCAAACACGTTACATCCGTTGATGGGGGGGTATTGTGGCTTAAATCAGAAAAAGATTTTAATCGTGCAAATTTACTAAAATGGTATGGTATTGATAGAACTATAAGAGAAGGCGTTGACTTAAGATGCGAAATTGATGTTCCAGAAGCTGGTTATAAATTTCACATGAACGATGTATGTGCTGTTATTGGAAACGAAAACTTTAAACATCTATCTGACATTATTGAAAAACATAGAGCTAATGCTAAATTTTATGATGAAGCATTTAAAAATTGTTCAAATGTAACACCAGTTTTAGAAAATCCAGATGGGAAATCTGCTTATTGGTTATATACAATTCATATTGATAATAGAGATGAATTGATGGCTAAATTAAAAGAATTGAATATTATGTCATCTAAAGTACATGCTAGAAATGATACACATTCAATGTTTGCAGAATTTAAAGCAGAATTACCAGGAGTAGAACAATTTAATAGAACTCACTTATGTATTCCTGTTGGTTGGTGGGTAACAAAAGAACAACGAGAATATATTGCAGAACAAGTTATTAAATATGCAAAGTAAGAAAGGAGCGAAATAAAATGACTAAATATTCCCATTTAAAGAATATTGTTTTTAGTGGAGATGTATCAACTTTTATAAAAGAAAATGCTCAAACTTTGATGTTTGTTTTAGTTTGGAACTTATTTGAAGATGAGTGTATGAAGAAATCCGCACGAATTAAAGATGTTGAGAATTTTGTAAAAAATCTTTCAGAAAATATAAATGAAAATACTTTTGATATTTCATTGTATGAATATTTCAGAAACAGATATTTAGACAAAGATTTAAAAGATGCTCTTAATCTTGAGGAAAAGTATTGTAAGCAAATAGAAAAAGCCTTTAAAAAACATGTAACAGACATTGACTTACATTCTAAAATAAAATGTTGTTTATATATTTGCTTTAGATTTAGAAATAACTTATTTCATGGGGAAAAAGATGTTTTTAATACTGAGCAAGAATGTAATTTTGAATTAATAAATGAATTTTTAATGCAATTTATAGAAATACAATATAAAAGCAACAAAAAGAGGGAAGATAATGCTTAAAAATAATAATTTTGTACTAAGACTAGTAGAAGAAGATGATTTAGTTTGGGTTAAGACTTTAAGGGAAAATCCTGACACAAATAAATTTTTGGGTACTTTCTGCTTGTTGAATGATTCTATGCAAAAAACTTGGTTTAATTCATTACAAAGTGATAAAAGCAAATGTTATATGATTTTTGAAAAATTTAACGATATTTCTAACGAAAAAATTGGGATGGTTCGTATTACAGAAATAGATTTAATTAATAAATCTATGTGTGTTGGTGGTGACATTGATCCAAAACATAGAGGTAACGGTTATGCAAAAGAAATGTTTAAACTGATATTTAAATATGGCTTTGACTATATGAATATGAATAGACTGTATTTGTATGTTTTAGAAGATAACAATGTTGCAAAATCTTTGTATAAAAAGATGGGCTTTACGTATGAAGGTGTTCAAAGAGAAGCTATATTTTCTGAGGGAAAATATAAGGACTATGAAATGATGAGCATTTTAAAACGTGAGTATCTTTCTGGGGGGTTTAATGTCTAAATTATCAAAATGGATAAGAAGTACAAAATTATATCTTTGGAATAAAAAATACCCAAATTTAAAATCAAAAATTTTTTATTTTGACGAAATTATTCGTGTATTATATTGCAAGAATATTTTATCAAACAAGGTAAATATTATTGGTAATCCAGTAATACGGAACCCAGTTATTTTTAAAGGCAAAGGAAAATTCATGTTCGGAGAAAATGTTCATTTTGGTGGTGATACATCTCCAAATTTTTATGTTCCCAGCTATATAGAATCACGAAATTCTGAATCAGTAATAAAATTTGGAAATAATATTTTTTCAAACAATAACTTAACAATAATTGCCGAGGGGCTTGCAGATAATGGAGGGGTAGTTATTGGTAATGACGTATTACTAGGATTTAACGTTACAATTGTAGATTCCAATTTTCATGACCTGAATCCGGTCAAAAGGCTTGCTACTACTGAATGGGGGGGGGTAATAAAAACTTCGAGGGTTGAAATTGAAGAAAACTGTTGGATTGGTTCAAATTCGTTGATTCTAAAAGGTGTTAAGCTTGGAAAAAATACAATTGTAGGAGCTGGTTCAGTAGTTACAAAATCTTTCCCTAAAAATGTTATTGTAGCTGGGAATCCAGCAAAAATTGTTGGAACATTAAATGAATACTTTGAAACAAAGGAGTAGTAAATGAAAAAATGGACAATTGCATTTGTAAATTATAAAACAGCTGTTTATTTAAATTATCAGCTTAAAATTTTATACGAATTTAATGATCCAAATGAATTTGAAATAATTATCGTTGATAATTCTAACCCATTTCAAAAAGATGAATTAGAAGATTTAACAAAACCTTATAATGCAAAATGGAAAAATATAAAAATTGTCTATAATGATGAACGAGGAAGTATGGGGTCTGTACAACACGGACAAGGTATGACTATAGCACTAAAAATGGCTAATAGTAAATACTTTTTAGCAGAAGATCCTGACTTTTTCTTTGTAATAAAAAATCATTTAAAATTTTTAGAAAGCTTTTTAGAACAAGGTTATATTGCAGTAGGTGCTCCATATACTCATGGCGTTGGGTTAGGTAATCCAAATTTCCCTGCCCTTTGGGGTGCAGCTCATCCCTTAACGCTTATTCAGCATCTTGATTGTATGGCGGATACTTCAGAATGGGCAAAAAAAGAATGTGCAACAAGATTTAAAGATAAGTTGGATTATAGTTTTGATGTTGGATACAAGATAAGAGAGGCTCTTTCAACAGAAGATAATGATAGTAACTTTGTTGCCTTTGACCATTTGCCTGTCAATAATTTGGCAGAAAAAATTGGAATACATTCCTATGAGGTTGGTACGCAATCATATTCTTATAATGGAAAAGTTGTCGCTTTTCATTTATTTAGAGGTTCATTTACTGGGAAACCTAACGAAAATAAAGATTCAAATTTAGACTTACAAATAAAAACTTACAGAGTACGAGATAAGTTAAGTAAATACTTTTATGATTATGCAAAATTGGGACACGCACCTTTTATCATCCCAAGATTTGGCTATTTTTGGTCTTATATTTTTAAAAGTCAAAAACAAAATAATAAAACAACTTTGATATTTTTTAATTTTATAAAAATTAGTTACAAGAAGAGAGGAATAGTCGATGATAAAAAATAAGAAAATAGCGTTTGTTACCGCAAGTGATGAAACTGCTGGTTCTACAAGACAACGTGTTTTTAAAATCGCAAATGAATTAATAGATAGAGGTTATAAAGTTAAAATCAATGAAGACTTAAGAAAAGCTGACATATTGATTTTTCAAAAAAGTGATTATTGGTTTTTGAATAAAAAGTTTTCAAAATATAGATTTTCTAATAAATTTTTAGTTTTTGATGTTGATGATATGTATACTGGTGATTATTTAAAACTCGTAAAGTATTGTGATTTAGTACTATGTGGTTCACAATATTTGGCTGATTTTTATAAAAAATACAATAAATCAGTTGCTGTTCTTGATGATGCTCTAGATATTATTGATAAGAATATAGAATTAAAACAAAATATTGATTTGAAAAATCCTAAAGTAGGTTGGTTTGGTACAACTACGAACTTACCTATTTTAGAAAAATTGCAAATTAAAGATATAAAAACCATAACTCGTGGTGGAGATATTGAGTGGAGTAGAGAAACAGTAGACGAAAATATTAAAAATTTTGATTTGATATGTATACCACAAGAAAAAACTCCTGTTGGACTTTCAAAAGGAAACTGTCGAATGTTAAAAACTCTTTACTTAGGCGTTCCTGCTTTGGTAAGTGATATTCCACCTTATCTTGAACTTGCAAAACTTGTTGATTATCCAGAACAAATGTTTGTAAGAGATGGCGAGGATTGGAATAAAAAAATTGAACAAATAAAAAATGGAGAAATAGAATTTAATGTGGATTTTAACGAAGTAAGAAAAAAAATCTTATCTAAATATTCTATTGCTGAAAGAACAAATATGTGGATAGACCTAATTACAAATTCTTATAGCAAATGGAATATTATAAGACATTTACTAAAATCTACAAAATAACAAATTTAAAAATAAAAGGAGAATAAAAATGAATAAGAAAATTCAATTATTTAAACCAAAATATAGAACAGAAGAATGTCTAGAAGCAATAAAAGAATGCCTTGATATTGGTTGGACAGGTTTAGGATTTAAAACTGTAGAATTTGAAGAAGCTTGGAAAAAATATACAGGTTTAGAAAATGCTCATTATTTAAATTCATCAACAATTGGATTAGACATGGCTGTTGAAATTCTAAAAATGGAAAGTAATTGGGCAGATAATGATGAAATTATAACTACACCTATAACTTTTATTTCAACAAATCATGCAATTTATAGAAATAAATTAAAAGCAGTTTTTGCAGACATTGATGATTCATTAAATTTAAACCCTTCAGATGTAAGAAAAAAAATAACAGACAAAACTCGAGCAATAATGTTTGTTGGTCTTGGTGGCAATACTGCAAATCTAAAAGAAATTGAAAAAATTTGCAAAGATAATAATTTAAAACTTATTCTTGATGCTGCTCACATGGCAGGAACTAGATATTTGGATGGAACTTTACCAGGAAAAGATAATGCGGATGTTATTGTTTATTCTTTCCAAGCAGTAAAAAATCTTCCAACAGCAGATAGTGGTATGATTTGTTTTAAAGATAAAAAATTAGATGAAATTGTACGAAAATTGTCTTGGTTAGGTATTAATAAAGATACTTATGCAAGAAGCATAAACAGTAATGGTGCATATAAGTGGAAATATGATGTTGAATACTGTGGATACAAAGGTCACGGAAATTCAATTATGGCTTCTTTAGGATTAGTAGGCTTAAAATATTTAGATAATGATAATGAATATAGAAGAAAACTTGCAAGTATTTATGACAATGAATTTAAAAATTGTGAAAATATAAAATTGGTTAACATTGATAAAGATTGTGTTTCTTCAAGACATTTATATCAAATCTTAGTTAAAAATAGAGAAGAATTAATTTTAAAACTAAATGAAAACGATATTTATCCAGGTGTTCATTATAGAGATAACACAGAATATAAAATGTATTCTTATGCTAAAGATACTTGCCCTTATGCACGAGAAGTTTCAGAAACTGTTTTATCTTTACCTTTGCATTTAGATGTAACAGAAGACGATGCAATAAATATTGCTAATATAGTAAAAAAATATGTAAGTTAAAAATGAAAGGTAAAAAATGACTATTGAAGTTTTAAATAACGTTAATAATAAAAAACATAAAACTAAATGGTTTCTTGATAAATATAATCCTTTTCTCTTTTTTGTTGAAAATCAAGATTCATACGATTGGGTTCCTTTTAATTTTCCAATACTTTTTTACAAAAAAAGAGAAAGATATACTAAAATTATAGATTTAACGAAGAGTTCAGAAGAAATTTTTAAAGGATTTTCTTCAACAACAAGAAATGAAATTCATAAAATCCAAAAATTATCAGCATCGATAAATTATGATGAAAATCCAATAAAAGTTTTTAATGTTACAAATAATATGTTTAAACAAAAGGGTTTAAATAATCTATGTGATTATTCTATAAATCCTCAAAACAAACTTTTATGTACTTCTATAAAATTTGACTCTTTTTTTGTTTGTCACTCATACCTGATAAATGAAGATAAAAGCACTATTGTTTTATTTACAAGTGCTTCTGAATATAGAGAATTGGATGGCAAAAAAAAGAATTTAAATTCTCAACTAAATAGATATTTACACTATATGGATATGTTGTATTTTAAAAATTTAGGATTTAAATTTTATGATTTGGGATGTGTTGGTTTCAAGGATGAATACGAAAGTAAAAATAGAGATGCATCACTAAATGGGATTATAAAATTTAAAGAATCCTTTGGTGGTAAGCTTTTCAGTATTTGGAAATATGAAAAAATGCATAAAATGCAAATAATTTTTTTAGGTGTAAAAATAAGTTTTAATTTAGATAAGGTCTCAAATGCTCTATTTGTAGAGAGAGAGAGAGAGAGAGAGAGAGAGAGAGTCATATCTCTACTTGATTATAAAATTTCAAAAATCAAAAATGTTGCATAATTTGTGTGCTATATAATTATAAAATTAAGGAGAAAAATTCGGTGAAATTATTTTCAAAGAAAAAATATTTAAATGGCGAAAGAGAATTTAAAATATTTAATTTTGTTGTATTTAGATACAACAAAAGCAATAATAAAATTTGTGGAAGTGGGAATATAATTGATGCCCCAAAGGATACAAATTTAAGATATATTGTGAATGGAAATAATAACCAAATTACAATAAATCCTGATTTAAAGAACCCAAACTATTTAATAAACATAGTTATAAATGGTAATAACAATAAAGTACATGTAAATAACATTAAAAAAGGTGCATTATATATAACAATTGGTAATGGAGCAGAATTACCAACAAATAACTGTTCTTGTACATTTGGAAAAGATTTGTCTATAACAGAATGTACAGGAATTGTTTTGTATGAGCATGATAGCAGTTTTGAATGTGGGGATGATGTAATGATTTCTCATGGTGTTACTTTTAGATGTTCAGATGGACACGCTATTTTATCACCTGACGGAGCTGTTTTAAATAGAGCTAAGAATATCAAAATTGGAAGTCACGTTTGGATTTGCCAAGATGTTATTATTTCAAAAAATACGGAAATCCCTGATGGTTGTATTGTCGGAGCGAGAGCCGTAGTGACAAAAAACTTCACTATTCCACATTGTGTGATTGCTGGTATTCCAGCGAAAGTCGTTAAAGAAAATATTCATTGGGTAAATTCTTCTCCTGATCGTTTAGAAAATATAAGTCAATAATAACTGTTACACCGTAGACATTATATTAAGTATTAGATTATAAACAATAAGACTTGGACAGCTTATATCTAAAGCTGTCTTTTTTCTTAATGAAGTTATTCTTCGTAGTCCATGAATAGAGGGGTTGGTCTATAATTTGCGGTTTTATTTTCAATCAGTCCTAGGTATTTTTGGTTTTCTCTCAAAAGTTTCATTGACTGTTCTTTTAATTCATTCATATTGTTATATTTATATTTTTTTATAAATTGCAAGTAATAGTAAGAACCCTTATGTTTTGTATAGCAAAGTGCATCATATTCTGTATAATCTTTATTAACAATAATAAAAGATTTTACTATTAATTTCCCTTTATCATTATCAGCAAGAATTTTCATTTTCTCGCCATAGCTTTTTTGCAAGCCTGCAATATGGCTATCTGACAAATATTCAAGATTTTCTTTTGAATTTGGATAATAATTTACAGTTAATAACTGAGTCCAATTCTCCAAGGTTTCATTTTTAGGCGTATATTCGTTTAGAATAATGTTTCCGCCGTGTAAAACTCTTGAGTATTTTAAGGTAAATTTTTGGTTGTCAAAATTAACAGAGTGGTTTGATTTTATCAAGAACCATACGCTGATAGTTAGCACAACAATAAAAAATAACAAAAGTGCCAAAATGATTTGTTTTCGCATGCATTTCCTTAGGCTTGGATGACTTATATTATTTTTATTCCACAATTTTAGAAAAAATATAACGGGGCTGGCAAAAATTTATTTTTGCCAGCCCCGTTTGTTGTATTTAATTATTATTTTATCTTAAAAATTTACTCACAAAAGGTGAGCTTTCGCCTTTGCGTTTAAAGTGACCTGATGGTTTGCCTGTTAAAATTTCTGCAAACCAACATTCGTGTTCGGTTTCTTCGTGTAGAATTGCTTTTGCAAGGTCATAAGTTCTAAAATCCTTATTATAAGTCAGTTTACAAATATGGTTATATCCAACCATAGCACATTCTTCGGCTTGTCTTAGAATCCTAATTATCTCCATTGTATCTTGTTTTTCTTTTGGTAAATACGCAGGTGGGCAACTTGCTTGCTCATAGAAAGTCACTAAATTATCAGGGAGTTCTCCACCAAGTTCATAAATTCTTGTAACCAAGGCTTCGTAGTGATTTCTATCTTCTATTCTTGCATCCTCTACGATTTCTTTAAGTGCTTCACCCTCAGGACCTGTTAAATTGTTTCTCAGCAACATATAGTGGTAATATGTTGAGATTTCTGAACCTGCATTTGTGATTAGTAATCTTAATAATTCTTCTACATCAACGCCCATTTCTCTTATCATTTTTACTGAAAATTCTGACATAATAACCTCACTTTCTTATTTGAAAGTTTATTTTCTTTGTTTAAATTTTTATATTACCTGGTTGTTTATTTTATTTGTATGATAAAATTTTTTTATGGAGAAATTTTCTATTAGTAAAAGTTGGGATAATGCGTTAGGTAAAGACGGTTTAGAGCTTTGCGAAAATATTTATTTGCAAGCTATTGATAAGTTTTCAACACCTAAAAAAGAAGATGTTTTTAATGCTTTTAAATTAACTAATTTTGATGGGGTTAAAGTTCTTGTATTAGGACAAGACCCTTATCCAAATCCTGAACATGCCCACGGTTTAGCGTTTTCAAGTCGTGCGGAAAAATGTCCACAGTCCTTGAGAAATATTTTTAAAGTTATAAACAAAAATTTTAAAAAAGAATATGATTTTCAAAAATGGGAATTATCTTCTTGGGCAGAACAAGGTGTTTTTCTTTTAAATACTGCCTTGACTTTTTATGATGAAAAAAATCAAAATAAAATATTGAAACTATGGAAACCTTTTATCGATTTAGTTTTAGAAAAATTGGCACAACGAAACAAGCCTCTTGTTGTTATGTTGTGGGGAAATAAGGCTATCGAAAGAGCGTTACCAATTTTTGAAAACAAAGAAAACATTTTGGTCTTAACGGCATCTCACCCATCACCATTAGGTGCAAACAAGGGTGACAACGCTTTTATGAAATGTGAACATTTCTTAGATTGTAATAACTTTTTGAAAAAAAATAATTTAACAGAGATTAATTGGTTCAGTTTATAGTTAATTAATGTTAAAATCCTAAAAAAAATTATGCCGAATGAGTGATTTGTTCATATAATAGAAATAAGGACGGAGTATGATAGCGTGAATAAATCATTTTTTATAATTATAGGGATAATTTTAGTTGTTGCAACTGGCATTGTTTTAGTTAGTAAACCGGTTATGCACAAACAATTTAATGTAAGTGTCATTGATTATTTAATTAAATTCAATGATGATGGTTCTATGACTACTACAAAACAAACAACAACTACGCAAGTGCAAGAAAAAAGAGGTAATTAAGGATGAAAAAATTTACAGCCTTACTTATTTCAATTTTTTATCTTTTATCTGCAAATATGACATTTGCAGCATGCTCAAATTTGTATTTTGTTAAAAATGCTGATAAGAGTTATGTAAAAACACTTGTTGAACCACAAATTGATACTCCAAAATATTATCTTCAAAAGAAAGATCCATATTTTGCTTATACAAAATCAAAAACAAATGATTTTGTTGTTGTAATCTTGCAACAAACTGGAGCAAATATGTTTTATTATTTCAAATCATCAGGCAATAACGCTTTAGATAGAGCAATTTTAAAGGCTTTAAAAGACGGTGGTTTGACTTATGAAAAAAGTTTGAACGAAAAATATATCTCATTATATGAAGCTCAAGCACAAAAGGTTTTGATGGGAAATAACATAAGTTATGATTTTTCTGAACCAAAACCTGCTACTCCACAATATACTTCAACAACAGCAAACAAAGTTCAAAATAATACATTAAAAGGTTACGTAGGAAAAATTGATAAAGGTACGACTTTTAAAGCATACTTGCAAACTCCACTAAATACTGCTACAGCAAGTGTTGGTGATTCTGTTACTGCTATTTTATCAGAAGACTGGGTATTCAACGGAAGTGTTGTTGCTCCACAAGGTAGCGTAGTTTCAGGAAAGGTAAAGAAAGCAAGACATGCGACAATAGGTACAGTTAATGGCCGTGTAGTTATTGATTTTAATAACCTTACATCTACTGAGGGAAAAGTTTATAATATCTCAACTGAGGCAGTAGATTTTACAGTTACAAATGAGGGTAAATTAGGTCGTACAGCAAAAACAGTTGCGACTGGTGCTATAATAGGTATAGTAGGTGGTTTGTTATACGCATTACTTTCAGACGGTGATACAAGTTATGGTAAAGCTGTAGCAGTAGGTGCTGCAACAGGTGCTGTTGGTGGTGCTGTTAAAGAGGGTATAGAAGCTGGTGTTGATGCTGAAATACCTGTTTATACAGAATTAGATTTAACTCTAACTAAACCGATGAACGTTACATTTCAATATTAATAAGGAAAAGGATTATGAATAAAAGATTAGTTATATTAGGGATTTTAATTTTAGGTATCGCAATTATTGGCAAATTGATTTTTGTTTTAGCAAAAAATATTAAGGTGGATGAGTTTCATAAAGCTGCAATAATTTTTGTGATGGATTCATCAGCCTCAAACCAAAGCAAATTACCTGAACAAATCAAGTATTTGAAATCTTTATGTTCAATTCTTGACCCTGAAGATGAAGTTAAAATTTTAAAAGTTTCACAAAAAGCATATTTAATATATGAGGGTACACCAAGCGACAGTATGGGTATTACAAAGGCTGTAAATGAATTTACAAAGTATGATCAAAACGATTATGGTACAGCTTATGGTGAGGGCTTAAAGAAAGCTTTCTCTCACGCTCTAACAATGAAAAAAGAGGGATATGTTCCTGCTATTGTTGTTATTGGTGATTTAGCTAATGAGGGTGATGTTTCAAAACAAATTAATTGGGAAGTTTTACCAAAAAATGTTGAAAACGTTTTACAATATGCACCAGATTTAGCAATGATGTTTGTTTACGCTCATCCTGAAAGATTGGATATGGTTAAAGAACTTTTAAACCCTGTGTTAGGTGAAAAGAAGCTTATTGTTGCTAACGAACAAGGTGCACAAAAAGCTCAAAGAAGATTTTTAGAAGCAATCGGAAGATAGGAGATATTTATAAAAATGGCATTTACAATTATTTCAAAAAATAATGAAAAAACTTTTACTCACAAGGAGTTAGTAAATATATGTTCAAAAGACGGGTTTGATTTTAAATTAGATGTACCTTTTGACTGTATGTTGACGGTTCAATATGATCCAAAAACAAACAAATGTGTACTTTTAAATCAATTCGGAAACGATAAATTTTTATTTAAAGGTAAACCAATCCCTGCAAGATTAGAAATTGAAAAAGTTTGTAAGCTTATGGTAGATGGTACTGATGATTTCTTGATGATTAAGATGATTGGTCATTCTACAACTACAACTCTTGCAGAAGAAAATCTTACAGAAACTGATATTAAAGGTCTTTATGGTAACGAAGCAAATGCTCAAGTTAGATTAAAGATTGAAAAGAGAAAAGCTGAAATTGAGCAAGCAAGAATTGCAATTATTAATGAAGTTGCTCATCCAATAAACGATATTACTAAAAAACTTTCTATGAATTCAAAAGGTGGAATTGTTTTACATATCGCTTTATTGTTAGCATCATTTGTTTGTTCGTTTGGTTTATCAAATTACTTAATGGGTTTGCCATTGACGGATGCTGGCATGGTAATTCAAATGCCAATTAACTTAAAAGTTATATTTATCTTTGCCGTTATAATTTACGGTTTAGGTTTAATCTTAAAACAAGGTGTATTCTTATATTTGCAAAACAAACTTGGTGAAGATACATCAGTTTCAAGAATTGCAGAAAAATTTATGATTATGATTCCTGCAATTTTCTACGTTGCTATCTATGTCGTTAATATGTTGTATTACTTCACTCCAAAAACAATTCCTGTATTTGCAATTTTAATTTCCTTGATGTTCGTTGCAATTACTGCAACTCTTGCTATTTCTTGTGGTTATTTCAAAAACAATAGCGTAGAATTATCAAAAGAATTAAATCACTACGAATACAGAGAAGATTTTGAAAAAGTAGTTAAAGAATACCAAAATTGGATAGAAAGATTTGCAAACTCTTTAAGTTCAACAAAAATCAGAAATATTAAAGATAAATCATTTATGTTACAAATTAAATCAGCAGGTGAAATCTTATTAGGTATTTGTACAGCTCCATTCTTGGCTTATGGTGTATCAAATACTTTGGCAATGTGTTTTCCAGAAGCTGCTGGTTGGATAAGAATTTCAGGCTTAAGATTTAGCCCTGTGTTCTTAGTTTTGGCAACTGTAATGATTGTATTTGCATTCTTTGCTTTTGTTAACGCATTTACTTGCAATAAGAAAATCCAATCTTCAAACGTATTGAAAACAGATGGTTTTAGCAATTATCTTCAACACGGTGTTGAAATCTTCGGTCTTGAAGGTATTAGAAAATTAAATACAGAAATGCGTCAATCATTTACTATCGGTTTATGCATTATCTTTATTGAATTTTCAATGAACGTTTCATACTTTATGCAAGAAATGGGCGGTGACCTTGGCGGAATGGCATTGAGCTTTTTGGCAGCACTTGTTCCAACAGCAATTTTGATTGCTGAAACTTATATGCTAAGTGCTACTAAATTCGGCATTTTTGCTTGTGATGAATTAATAGATAAAGTTGATAGAGATTAATGAATTATAATTCTTTTGTAAAAATATTGCTAATTGTAGCAATCATAATAACTGCGTGCATTTGTTGTATCAAACCTCAAATGCACGCAAACGTGCTTGTTACAGATTCTAGCTATATGGTTACAGATCAGGATTACAAACCTCAAGAAACTACGAATGATGAAGTTATTGCAACTGTAAGCAGAGAAGAACTTCAAAAACCAAAACCAGTTTCACAAACTGTTTCTGAACCTGTGACACAAAAAGTTGAACAACAAAAGGTAGAACAACCTAAAACTAAAACAGTTAATAAGGTCGTTCAAACTCCTAAAGAAACAGTTAAAAAAGTTGAAGCTCCAAAAACTGTTTCAAAAGTAACATCAAAACCAGCTAACAAAGTTCAGCAAACAACTTCAAAACCTCAAGCAAAAACAATGACTCCTCAGCAAGAGGAAATTGCTTGGAATGTTTGGCGTTCAAATTTGCAAAATCAGATTATGAAAGATTCTCGGCTTCCTGATGTTCAAAATGGTGTCGTTTTCAAATTTTCTTTTACAGTTGATAAATATGGAAAAGTTTCTAATGTTAAGACTTGGTCATTAAATCCATCTTATACACCAATGGCAATTCAATATATTGCTCCTGTAATAAGAGGTTATCAAGGTCATTCAATTTTAGATTTTCCAGCTGGGTCAAATCGTGTTATAACTAATGTTGAGGGTGGATTTAAAGTTTCTAACACCTCAAAATATAGCTCTCCTGCAGATTACAACGATACAGAAACAGTTAGACGATAAGGATTACAAATGTTTAGATGTAAAGAATGTGGAACTGAATTTGACGTAAAACCTGATTACTGCGATTGTGGTAACGATACTTTTGATGAAATTGTTGAACAGGTTGAAAGTGTAGAACTTCCAAAGGAAGAGCCAACTTTACAAAAGTTTGAAAATAATAATCCTTTTAAGTTTGAACAAAAAGTTGTTAAAGAAGTTGCAAGAGAAGAAAAGATTGAAAAAACTCCTAAAAAAGAAAAGAGACAAGAACCTTTAATCGTTTTTGAAAGACCAGATTTGCCACAAATTAAAATTGAGCCAATTTCTTTGACTATATTTTTAATTTGTTTGATTTTATCTTTTGTAATTGTTTTCTTTGTAGGAAATCCTAATCCTAATGCACAAGCTAAAAAAGAGGTTGAACAACAAACTATAAATAAAAATATTCCAAATATTGATAAACTTTGGGATAATACAAAACCAACAGCTCAGCAAGTGGCAGAAACTCAAGTTGTAGAAGAAACACCAGCTGAATCTGTTGTAGAGCAAGAACCTGTTCAAGTTGAAAATCCTGTTCAGAAAATAATTGCTCCTCAAAAAACTCAAACTCCTAAAAAAGTTCAAACTAAAAATAATAGTGCAGTAACTTTACCGATGCCAAAAGGTTCAAAGCCAGTAAATGTTGGTACTACTCAACAAAAGTCTAAACCAACAACTACTGCAAAGCCACAACAAACTTCAAAAACTTCAACGACTACTCAAAAACAAAAGGCTCAATCTACTGCGAAAACTTCAACTGCAACATCAGCAAATCCCCAAGAAATGGCTTATTATAAAGTTGCTCTTAGAAATAAAATAGCTTCAAAGATAGATTTTACAAATATTTTGGGTGACGGTACTTGTGTTGTAAGTTTCAAGGTTTCATCATCAGGACAGCTTACAAATAGAGCATTCGCAAAACAGTCTGATAATGGTATGTTGAATGACGAAGTTTATCAAGCAATAATGTCTACTCCAACTTTCAAAGCTCCTCCAACTGGATATAATGGTGCAACAATGCGTTTAACAGTTAGAATGTATGGCGGACAATTTGAGGTTTCTCTAAATTAGTCCTTGTAATATTCGTATTGTTGTTGTTTTGGAGTTGTTGTCTTTGTTGTTGTGCTTGTTGTAGGTTGTGCTTGCATTGACTGAGTTAAAACAGTTGAGAATTTAGAAACATCATTAACTTTGTACATGTGACCACCAGTTGTACTTGCAAGGCAAGACAATTTATTTGAACCTGAATCAACTAAGATGACGTCAATATGTATATCTGAACGTTGACGCATTAAATCTCTTGCAAATTTACAAGGATCGCCCCCACAGTTTTCGCCACCGTCTGTGACAAGAATTAGTTTTTTAGGTGAAGTTCTATCATATCCGGCAAAATCCTCTGCAACTGCTCGTTGCATACCATAAACCATTGGAGTAGAACCGCCGATTTGAGCTAAACTCATACCAGCAATAAGTGAAGATGCACTTGCTTGAGATAATGCAACCATTTTTGATGTTGCTGTACATCCGTCACCACCAAAAGCTGATGGTTGAACGGCACTTTTAGCTGATACTTGAATTTTACCATTAACTTTTTTTGTGCCAGTAACTGTACCCATTTGTGGTGCCGTATTTAAACCTGAATTGCCTTGACCAAAGACACGTAGACCAACTTTTGTTGAACTTGGAATTTGTGCAATAATACCAGACATTGTCCGTTTTGCTTGTTCAATCCATCTTGACATTGAGCCAGAATAATCCATTACAAGGTCAATGTATTGAATTTGCGAAGTTTGTGTTGTTGCGTTGTATGAAGTCGGGGTGTAAACACTATAAGGATTACTTTGAGTTTTAGGTTGTGTAATTGTGCTACCTTGTTGGTTTTTCACAGTTCCTGATGTGTTTACTTTGTATTTTGCACCAAATGCAACTCCGCTTACTAAAAATGTACAAATAATTGATAATAATATATATTTTTTCATGTAAAACCTCTTTTTTCTTATTTTAACATATTTTTTTATTTAGAAAAGAGTTTTTACAGAAATGAGGCGACAGGACATTAGTCCTGTCGCCTCAAAAAATCTTTTTCAATACCTATGCAAATACTTCTACCGCATCTTTTACAAGGCTCATTGGTGAATCCTTGTATTGATTAATCATACTTTGGAAAAATCCAGAGATTTTACCTGTATCTTTTGCTGATTCAAATGCATCTGCTATGTTTTGAACTAACGGTGATTTTTCTTTTGCTACGTTAAAATCATTTTTTGTTAATTCGCCATCTTTATCAAAATCAAACATTTTCATAAAATGTAGATTTTTTAATTTGTCAGTTAATGATTGAGATGATAAATCGTATTCTAAATCAATACCAGCAGGTGCACCAAGACGTGCTGTTAAATCGTTTTTGTCATCGTCATCATTGTCATTTAGTGCTGAAGTTTCTTCTTCACCTTTCGTATCAGATGATAAAAGTGCCATTAAACTTTGTTGGAAATCTACGCTTAAATCACCAATTGTACCTTGTAGTGATGAACTTTGACCAGTTGTATTGCCAGTCGAAGCAGTACTATCTGTACTTGTTTGATTTAATTTTGCTAGGATTTCAGCTAAAGTTTCATTACTTGAACCAATGCTTGTAATCATAATATTTTACCTCTTCTCCAAATTCTATTCTAAAATATTTTTTGGCACTTTTTATCCTCTGTTTATAGTAAAAAAAGAGGGCGACATTTTTAATGTCGCCCTCTTTTTTTTATTTCTTATTATTTTAAGTTGTTAATAAGTTCTTGAATAGATTCTTCTTGGTGAGTAATTTCTTCTACTCTAGCTTTTGATTGTTCGATTACTTCTTTTGGGGCTTTAGATGTGAATTTTTCGTTATTCAATCTACCAAGTAATGAGTTCTTTTCTGCGGTTAACTTATCAAGTTTCTTTTCTTGACGTTTGATTTCTGCATTCAAGTCAATCAAATCTTCAAGAGGAATAATTATTCTTGATTTTGAAACAACGCAAGCTGCTGATTTTTTAGGTACATCAACTGATGCATCCGCAAATGTGATTTCGTTGATTCTTGCTAATCTCTTGATGTAAGATGTTACGGCTTCAAATACTGGTTTTTCGTCCTCTTCTGCTCTAATTTCAATGTTAATTGGAACAGATGGAGAAATATTAAAGCTTTGTCTTACGTTTCTTAGAGATTTGATTGTTTCAAATACTAATTCCATTTGATTAGCTTCTTTTGTGAATGCTAATTCTTCCTTGTATGTTGGATAAGTAGCCTTGATAACTGCTTTAAATTCAGAGTCTTTTGGAATTAGTTGCCAAATTTTTTCTGTGATATGTGGCATAATTGGGTGAAGTAATCTCAAAGACATATCAAGAACATATCTCAAAACTCTTTGAGTATTTAGTTTTTGTTCTTCATTTTGTAATTGGATTTTAGCAATTTCTACATACCAGTCGCAATATGAATTCCAGAAGAAATCATATAAAATATGTGCAATTTCACCGATTCTGTAATTCTTGATATTTTCGTTAACGTCTTTTGCTACGTTGTTTAATTTGTTTAAAATCCATTTGTCAGCAAGAGTTAAATTATTCATATCAATATCGTTGTTATCAACGCCATCAAGGTTCATAAGTACAAATCTTGATGCATTCCAGATTTTGTTTGCGAAGTTTCTTCCGTATTCAAATCTTTCGTCAGAGATTTTAATATCTTGACCACCATAAGTACAAAGTGATGTAAGAGTAAATCTTAATGCATCGCAACCGTATTTATCAATGATTTTAACTGGGTCTATTGTATTGCCTTTTGATTTAGACATTTTTTGACCTTTTTCATCTCTGATAAGACCGTGAATATAAACTGTAGAGAATGGAGCTTTTCCTGTGAATTCTAAGCCCATTGTAATCATTCTAGCTACCCAGAAGAAGATAATATCAAAACCAGTTACTAGAACTGAAGTTGGATAGAATTTTTTGAAATCATCAGTTTCTGTGTTTGGAAATCCCATCGTAGAGAATGGCCATAAACCTGATGAGAACCAAGTATCAAGACAATCTGTATCTTGTGTGTAATGTTCTGGATCAGGGTTTTGCTCTGCTACAACCATTTCGCCTGTTTCGTTATGATAGTACGCTGGAATTTGATGTCCCCACCATAATTGACGTGAAATACACCAATCACGAATGTTTTCCATCCATCCTAGGTAGTTCTTTTCCCAACGTTCTGGGATAAATTTAATTCTACCGTCTTTTACAGCTGCAATAGCTTCTTTTGCAAGAGGTTCCATTTTTACAAACCATTGTTCTGATAATAAAGGTTCAATAGTTGTGTTACAACGTTGGCATTTACCAACATTGTGTTCGTGGTCTTTAATTCTTAATAAGAAGTTTTGGTATTGTAAATCACCAACGATAGCTTCTCTAGCTTCGTATCTGTCCATTCCACGGTATTTTTCAGGAACTTCTGGACAGTCTTTTAATTTACCCTCTTCGTCGATAACCCAAATAGGTTTCATATTGTGACGTTTACCAACTTCATAGTCGTTAGGGTCGTGTGCTGGAGTGATTTTAACAGCACCAGTACCAAATGATTTATCAACGTATTCATCGGCAATAATAGGAATTTCACGTCTAGAAAGTGGGATATAAACTGTTTTACCGATAAGTTCACTATATTTGTGATCGTCAGGGTGAACTGCGATTGCAACATCACCGAACATTGTTTCAGGTCTTGTTGTTGCAACAACGATTGCACCTTGTTCATTTACTAATGGGTAAGAAATTTCCCATAAATGACCTTTTTCTGTTTCGTATTCTGTTTCAATATCAGAAATAGCTGATTGGCAACGTGGACACCAGTTTACGATGTATGCACCCTTGTAAATTAAGCCCTTGTTGTATAAATCAACGAAAACTTTTTTTACAGCAGCTGAACAACCCTCATCAAATGTAAATCTTTCTCTTGTTCTATCAAAAGAAACACCTAAACGTTTACATTGGTCAAGGATTGCTGATTTGTGTTCGTTAGTCCATTTCCAAGTTTCTTCCAAGAATTTTTCACGACCTAAATCAAAACGTGATTTACCCTCTGCTCTAAGTTTCTTTTCAACAACTGCTTGAGTTGCGATACCAGCGTGGTCTGTACCTGGAATCCAAAGTGCTTCGTAACCAGCCATTCTATGGTAACGAGTAAGAATGTCTTGAAGAGTTTCGTCAAGAGCGTGTCCCATGTGTAATACACCAGTTACGTTTGGTGGTGGAATTACCATTGAAAATGGTGGTTTATCACTTTTGTTATCTGCTTTAAAAAATTCGTTATCTTCCCAAAATTTGTACATTTCAGCTTCTGTACTTTGGGCATCATATACTGTTGCTAATTCATCAGCTATGCTCATATTCTTTTCCTTTTAATTTGCTAGTTTCTTCCTATTTAAAGTTAACACAAAAGTAATAACTTGACTAGAAGTAATTTTAAATATAGATTTAAATTATGAAGAAGAAAATCTTTTTTATATACCCACCATCACCTGTTTTAAACAGAGAAGATAGATGCCAGCAACCTGTTAAGGAATTGTTTATAATTCCACCTCTTCCACCTATGGACTTGTTGTATTTAGCAGGTGTTGCAGAACTTGCTAATTATGAAGCTAAAATTTCTGATTACTCTATCGGTGGAGATTTTATGTCTGATTTAGAAAATTTTCAACCTGATTATTTGGTTGTAAATGTTGCTATTCCGACTTTAGAATCTGATTTTAAAGCTATTGAATTAGCTAAAAAAAGATTTCCAAAAATGGTTACTATTGCAAAAGGTGCACCATTTTTAACTAAAAATAAAGAGTTTTTATATGATAACAAATTCATTGATATAATTATTGTTGGTGAATCAGAAGAAACTTTAAAAGAAATTTTAGAGGGAAAAGAATATTCTGATATTTTAGGTATTTGTTATAGAGATAACTTTACTGCAAAATTTACTGGTCGTAGACCTTTTATTGAAAATTTAGACGAACTTCCTTTTCCAGCAAGACATTTAATCGATAATAATATTTATAAAAGACCTGATAATGACAAACCTCAAGCTATTATAAAGGTTTCTCGAGGATGTCCTTATCATTGTTTCTTCTGTCTTGCAACTCCTGTTTCTGGACCTATTGTTAGACGTAGAAGTCCTGAAAATATTATTTTAGAAATAAAAGACTGTATAAAAAATTATAAGATTACAAACTTTGTTTTTTGGGCTGATATATTTAATCAGGATAAAGAATGGGTTGTAGATTTATGCAAAAAACTTATAAAAGAAAAGCTTAAAATAACTTGGTCTGCAAATACTCGTGTTGATACTACAGACCAAAGTCTTTTGAACTTGATGTACAAGGCTGGTTGTCGTCTTGTAAGTGTTGGAGTAGAAAGTGGTTCTCAATTTATTTTAGACAAAATAGAAAAGAAAACTACAATTTTTGAAATAAGAGATTGTTTCAAAATGATTAGACGTGCAAAAATGAAATCTTATGCGTATTTTGTAATAGGTTTACCGTGGGATGACGAAAGCACGATAAAACAGTCTATTGATTTAGCTATAGAATTAAATCCTGATTTCGTAAGCTTTTATACAGCTGTTCCACTACCTGGAACAAAATTCTATAATTATGCAAAAACTTATAATATGTTTGATGAACATTATTCATACAAAGGTGCATATTATTATCCAATTATTAAAACTCATTGTTTATCAAGAGAAAGAGTTATGGAATTGCATAAACTTGCAGTTAGAAAATTTTATTTAAGACCTGAATATATTTTAAAAATGTTATCTCAAATACGCTCATTTGCAGAGTTAAAAAACTATTTCCGTGCAGGCATGAGTTTGCTTTTTAAGGGGTAAAATAGTAAGTAATTGTCAATTCTATGTAAGGTCGTGTCTTTTGTCATGCTGAACTTGTTTCAGCATCTTACCAACGTTATATCTTACCATTTAGCGAAGATACAATCACAAAACAAATTTGTACATTCATAACTGGTAAGATTCTGAATATACCAGAATCTTTTGAACATATCTCAAGCACGCTTCAGAATGACATAAAAGGTATGGCATAATTTGTTAGTAGTAAGTTGCCTATTGTTTAGATAATTTCCAAAAATCTTTATTAAGTAAAACAATTACCGGAACTATTTCTAAACGTCCGATTAGCATATTAAACATAAATAACATTTTTGTTGCTGGGTGAAGACTGTTAAATCCTTCAGTAGGTCCTATGATAGAACCTGCGCCAACACCTACAAGACCTAGAGTTGAAACAGAACCGCTTAAACCTACAAATAAATTGTTTTCAATTAATGTTGCGACAAATACGCTTATCATAAATATTATAAAATAAAATACGATAAAGGTTAAAACTTGTCGTCTTACTTCTTTTGTCACTACGTTATTGTCGATTTTAATATTTATAACTGCGTTAGGGTGTAAAATCTTTGTGATTTCTGATTTTAGATATTTAAAACAAATAATTGCTCTAACTATTTTGATACCGCCACCGCAAGACCCGGCACAAGAACCAACAACTGTTGTACAGAATAATAATGCCAAGGCTTGATGTGACCAAGAAGCAAAGTTTGCTGTAGTGTGACCTGTTGAAGTTATTATTGATATAGTTGAAAATACTGCATCAGTAAAAGTTTTAAAGGTTATTGAATTTTCGCTTAAGAATAATGAACCAGCAAGGATTAAACAAATTACACTTACGAATAAAAAGTAAAATCTAAATTCCTCATTTTTAACCATTAAAGTTGGGTCTTTTTTTACGATAGCCTTGTGTATTAGGGCAAAGTTGCAACCAGCGATAAACATAAATAAAATACATATCCAGTTGCAAATCATTGAATGATACCCGCCTACGCTATTTGCAAGTGGTGAAAATCCGCCAGCAGAAATTGTTGTAAGCGAAATGCAAATGGCATCAAATAGTTTTAGCCCAGTAACATTTAATAAAATTATTTGTAAAACTGTTAATCCAACATACAATCCCCACAAGGCACTTGCGGTATATTTAATTCTTGGTGTAAGGTTTTCTTCTCTAGATCCTGGAGCTTCTGCAAAAAACATTTGTCTACCAGCTACTGCAAACTGTGGTAGTACGGCTGTAAATAGGATGATAATTCCCATACCTCCTAACCATTGAATGTAGGCTCTATAAAAGAAGAATGTTTTTGGAAAATCATAATTAGTTAAAATCGTAGCACCACAAGAGGTTATCCCAGATATTGCTTCAAACAAAGCGTTTATTGGGTTTAGCCCATAGAATAAAAATGGTACTGTTGAAATTAACCAAAAAGAAACCCAAGATAACAATACGATAGCCAAGGCTTCTGTTTTTTTTAAGTTTAGTAATCTTTCAGACGGTGTAAGTCTATGCATTAATTGACCGATTAAAAAAGTTATCAAACCTAATATTGCAAATAAGATTATTGAAAACATATCACCATAAATTAGAGCAACAAGACAAGGCAAAAAGCTCATTATACCTATTGCAGAAAATACTAATCCTAGTGAATCTATAAGATAATATAATCTCATTTACTAACTACCTTTGAAAAAATCTTTTATTACAGGTGCACTTTCTTTTGTTGTGAAGATAATAAGTTTATCTTCTGGTCTAATCAAGGTGTCACCTTTTGGAATAATAACTCTGTTGTTACGGTGAATAATACCGATAATAGCTCTACGTGGAAGTTTTAAATCCATAAGTTTTGTTTCTTTAAATGACTCATCGATATTTATTTCAAGAACTTCACCTTTACCTTTTTCAACTGTTGCAAGAATATCAACATTGATTTCTTCAGAAAGTAAATTTTTTATTTCGTGAAGTGCTGCAAGTTTTGGTGAAACCGTAACATCAATACCAACTCTATCGAATAAAGAAATGTTTACGTTCTTTGAAACTCTTGAAATAATACGTTTTACACCAAGTTGCTTAGCTAAAAGTGAACATAATAAATTTTTTTCATCATTATCAGTAACGCTAATTACAGCATCCATTTCAAGAATTTCTTCTTGGTTTAATAGTTCTAAATCAGTACCGTCACCATTGATTACAAGTGTGTTGGTTAAAACTTCCGCCAAATATTCACATCTTGCTAAATCTTTTTCGATTACTTTCAAATGAACTTTTGTTTTTTCAAGGTTTTTTGCAAGCATAAGTCCAACATTACCACCACCAATTATGGCGATTGATTTGTTGTAGTTCTTTTCGTGGAAAAATCTTGCTGCAAGCATTGATAGGGAAGTTGAAAGACCCATAAATATAATTTTATCATCTGCTTCAAGAACAGTTTCACCGTTTGGAATAGAAAGTTCTTCCCCTCTATGAATACCTACGATTAGGGATTCTGGTGGAAAATCACATTCTCTAACTTTTTTGCCAACAAGGATAGATTCTTCATCAAGCTTGTATTCAAGTAGCATTGCTCTACCTTTTGCAAAGTTTTCAGCATCTAATGCTTTTTCAATAGTTACAATTTGGAAAATTTCTTTTGTAAGAATTTCTTCTGGCCAAATAATATTATCAATAAATAGTTTACCAGAATATTCGCTATCACGAGTTAAGCCCATTGAAGTCTTGTATTCTTCTTTTGATACAAAACAAATTGTCTTTATTGGACAAAGTCTCTTTGCTGTCATACAAGCAAGAATATTCTTTTCGTCGCTTGTAGAACAAGCTATTAATGTGTCAGCGTTTTTGATATTGACATTTTTTAGCACGTCAATAGTCAAAGCTTCGCAATTTATAAATCTAATATCTAATCGGCTAAACTCTTCTGTTTTATTTTCTTCTTTATCTATAACTGTGATTTCGTGGACTTGGTGAAATTCTTTTGCAATTAGGTTTGCAATTTCACTTGCTCCGTATATTACGATTTTCATAACATAGTTAATTTACTCTAAAAATATTTGTACGTCAAATTAGAATAAAGATAATAATGAAGTGTATTTGTAAACGAATGTAAACATGAATTTAAAATGTCTAAAACCTAGTTATAATCACTATATGATATGATATGATATGATATGAGGGGCACTATGACTGCGTTTGGCAATTTTTAGGTTGTTTTTTACTTACATGTATTATAAGTGTGTAATATGTGTAGGAAAGGTAAATAGTATTATGAACATTAGTGTAAATCCAAGTGTTGCAAATCCAAATTTTAATGCAAAAATTAAACGAAATGAAGAATTTAAAAAGTTTACGGATAATATGGGAGAAAATCAAAAGAAAGATTTTAATAAACTTTTATGTAAATTGGGAACTGTTTCAAAGGGTGATGTCCTTGAAATTTATGAAAAAAAAGAGTCAAAGAAAAATCCAAATGATAATGATTACTCAACATTTTTTATCCATAATCCAAAAAAGAAACATTCAGATATTGAATTAGATTCAGGACATAGAGATGGTAACAAGGTTGTTCCTGATAAATTGATTGAAGTTATTGAAAAAGCTTTAGAGCCTAAAACTAAAGAAACAAAAACTCTTTTGACAAAACCAGCAAGAAATGGTAAAAGTATATTCCAAAAAATCGGTGAATTCTTCTCTACTCCTGGTTGCGATGATGACCCAACTTGTTATAGATATTAAGGTTTCAAAAAAATATATAAAAAGTAGGTCGGGTTCAACAATTTCATTGAACCCGACTTTTATATTGTATCGTGTTGAATTAAAATGTTTAATTAAAATGTTTAATATGACACACATTCTTAAAGTGTAATTAATTGGAGAAAAATATTGTCGTCCTGAACTTGTTTCAGGACCTTACTAGCTAAAAATGTGTAAGTTTAACGAGAAGGATTATTTTCGTAGTATGTTGAAATTCCTCGTTGGTAAGATTCTGAAATAAATTCAGAATGACACAAAAGGTATGGCAAGTTTTGAAGTTTTTGTATGTTGAGTTTTGACAAAGAGAACAGTTGAGTTATGGCGAAACTTGTGAGCCTGTCTCCGTAGTTGACTTTAAGCCGTAAGGTGTTATCCGGTTTAATGCCTTACGGATAAAAGAAAACGTAGTGTCTACCCCAACAAAAGGTAAATAAATTTACGCAAAAAAATAGGACTTTTAAAAGTCCCATTTTATTAAATTACTTACCTAAATTTATTTACCCTATTTTCCAAATATTAATTTCTTCCGTCATTTAAAAACTTTTTTAATCCAACAAAGCATCAAGAATTTGTGCATTTTTATCTGCTGCAACAGTGTGTCTTGTTGTATCATTTTTATGAATATATGTTCTTAGAGCTTCACGAATAAGTTCTGAACGAGAACGACTTTCGTTACCAGCAACTTTATCAATTCTGTTTAAAAATTCTTCGGGCATTGAAACCAAAACTCTTGCCATATATATAAACTCCTAAATTTACCTCTGTATAATTTCCTTACATCTATATAAAGTATTTTTCTCAAAAATTATTGCCTTTTTTGTGAAATTTAATTTTGAATATGAGGCGAAATCGTGTTATAACACGGTTTTGCCTCTTGTAACATGTCTTAAACATGTATACATACGGAAATCGACAGTTTTATAACTGCCGATTTGGATTGTTTTTTGATTTGATAAAAATTTAGTCTTCTAGCAAAGAGTTTAAGATATTAGCATTCTTTTCTTTAGCTATTGCGTTTTCCATATTGTTTTTATGGATGTAGCTTTTCAAAGCTTCTCTAATTTGTTGTGTTCTTGCATCCTTTATTTTGTCTGCTTCTGTTTCTTGTTTTACTGCGTTAGAATGTCTGTTTACGAATAAAAAAGCCATTATATTTCACTACACTTTCTCTTACATGATTATGTTATCAAATTTAAAAAAGCATGTAAATACTGCATATTGTGGAAGATTTTTTCTAATTGATATAAAATAATCTTATGGATAAGAAATTTAAAATATCTTCTAAATACAAACCCTCAGGAGATCAGCCAAAGGCTATCGAAAAACTTGTTGATGGTATAAATAAGGGTTTTGATACTCAAATTTTATTGGGTATTACAGGTTCTGGTAAAACTTTTACTATTGCAAATGTAATTGAGCAGGTTCAAAAACCTACTCTTATTATTGCTCATAACAAAACTCTTGCCGCTCAATTATATAATGAGTTTAAAGAACTTTTTCCTGAGAATGCAGTAGAATATTTTATTTCTTATTATGATTATTATCAACCGGAAGCATATATTCCAAGAACTGATACATATATTGAAAAATCTGCAAGTATCAATGATGAGATTGACCGTTTGCGTCATAATACAACTCGTAGTTTGTATGAAAGAAATGATGTAATTGTCGTTGCATCTGTTAGTTGTATTTATGGTTTGGGTTTACCTGAAAACTATTTTAAAGGTGCTATAGATATTCACGTGGGCGATGAATTATCAAGAGAAGATTTATTAAAACATCTCGTTTCTGTTCAATATACAAGAAATGATGTTGCTCTAGAACGTGCAAATTTCAGAGCTAGAGGTGATATTGTTGAAATTATGCCATCTTACGAAAAGGCTATTACAAGAGTTTCGTTCTTTGGTGACGAAGTAGAAAAGATTACAAAAATTGATGGTGTGACAGGTGAAATTCTTGAAATACCTAAAAATGTTGTGATTTATCCGGCGGTTCACTATATTTCTTATGATGAAAATGTGGATGAAACGATTAGTTTGATTAAACAAGAATTGAAAAATAGACTTGTAGAGTTAGAAAAAAATAATAAATTAATTGAGGCTCAAAGACTTGAGCAACGTGTAAAATATGATATTGAAATGATTAAGGAAATGGGCTACTGTTCAGGTATTGAAAATTATTCCCGTATAATTGAACGTCGTCCTGTGGGTTCTGCTCCAGCAACCTTGTTAGATTATTTTAGAGGTGATTTTCTTACTGTAATTGATGAATCTCACGTAACCTTACCTCAAATAAAAGGTATGAGCCACGGTGATGCATCTAGAAAAGATACCTTGATAGAATATGGGTTTAGATTACCTTGTGCAAAGGATAATAGACCACTTAAAAATAAAGAGTTTTTTGAAAAAGTTGGGCAAAAAATCTATATTTCAGCGACACCTGCAGAATTTGAAAGAGAAACTTCTTCTCAAATAGTTGAACAAATTATTCGTCCAACTGGACTTGTTGACCCTAAAATTTCTGTTCGTCCTATTGAAAATCAAATTACAGATTTGATGACAGAAATTAAAAAACGTGCAGAAAAAGACGAAAGAGTTTTGATTACGACACTTACAAAACGTATGGCAGAGGATTTAACAGACTTCTTCTTATCAGAGGGAATAAAAGTTAGATATTTGCATAGTGAGGTTAAATCAATAGAACGTATTGAAATTCTGCGTGATTTAAGACTTGGTGAATTTGATGTTCTTGTAGGTGTAAACCTTTTAAGAGAGGGGCTTGATATTCCAGAAGTTTCACTTGTTGCAATTATGGATGCTGATAAAGAGGGCTTTTTACGTTCAGAAACAAGTTTAATTCAAACAATAGGTCGTGCTGCTCGTAACTCTTGCGGTGAAGTTATTATGTACGCAGATGTTATGACAGATTCAATGAAACAAGCTATCGATGAAACAGAACGTCGTCGTAAACTTCAAATGGAATATAATGACAAGTACGGAATTATTCCTCAAACTATTAAAAAACCGATAGAAAATAATCTTCTTGCACTTGTCGCAAGCTATAGAAACTTGGAAGATATTGTTGCAGAAGAAATGGTTGAACTTGGTATTGATAAAAAAGATTTGCCAAAATTAATTGATAAACTTGAAAAAGATATGAAAAAAGCAGCAAAAATACTTGATTTTGAACGTGCAGCACAAATCCGAGACCAACTAAAAAAATTGCGTGAAATGGTATAAAATACGTGACTTTTAATTATTTTATATACAATTATTTTGTACTATTTCTAAAATTTTATATCCTATTTTTGTATCTAGTTCTTTTACGATATTTTCTATAACTTTTGGTAAAATTTGTTTTTGTCTTTCTAATTCTGTTTTTACAAATTTTGGAGAAACATCTAAATCTTGTGAAAATTTTACCCAATCTTTTTCTGTTACATCTTTATAATATCGTGCTTTGCCAATTTTCATTGCAATTCTTTGGTCACAATCATACACGCTAGAACATAATAAATCATAAGCTGGTGTTAAGGTTCTAGAATCTAAGAAAATTGAAAAATTCTTACCGTGTGCATCTGTATTTCCAATTAAATAATTATAAACTACTTGTTTAATAAATTTTGTTTTTTGAATGGCAGGTGGTTTTAGTTGATTTAAAACCTTTAAACAATCCTTGAAAGTAATATCATACTTGTTTCTCGATTGGATACCAAGACTTTGTGCAAAATCCTCTTGTAAAACTCTTTTGATTTTGTTTTCTTTTATTTCTCTATCAAATCTTTTAACTAATAGAAATTTTAGGTCACTAATTTTTCGAATTTCTACTGATGCTACGTCAAGACCTATTTCTTGAGCTGCTTTCATGCAGATGTATTCGTTTTCTATTGATTGTTCATATTTTGGTATCGCAGTTTTTAAAATATGTGTAGTAGGAAAATCTTCAATAGGTAGTGCAATTTCATTGTTAATTAGGCAAATTGCTGTTTTTTCTTGAGCACCTGCTAATGAAATCCTATTTCCCATATATGGTTTATATGGAAGTTCTTCTATAAATCTTTTTATTTCTTCTTCTGAAAGAGGTTTTCCTTTTATTTCAAGATACTCTTCTTTTTTCTCTGGTTCTGAAATTTTATGAAATGAGATTGCTCCAGCACAATCTCGACCTATTTCTTCTAGAAGTTTAAAATCGTTGTTAATATTAAGATTATATTTTTGTGCTAATTTTTCTCTAATATTTATATTTTCAGGCAGTAAACCTCCAAAATAGGCTCTGCAAACTTTTTCTTTAAAGCTTTCATTTTGTATAGGCAAACTCAACGAAATTTGAGATTTAGTATTTTTATCATAGGTAAATTCCATTTTACCTTTTACTAAGTTTAGTATTCCAACCTGAATTCCATTAAGGCGGACAGATAATTCTTTAGTCATAAGTTGCCTCAATATTGATTCCTAGGTTAGTAAAAATTTTTAAAACTTTGCCTATTTCACAAGTTTGTTTACCATTTTCAATATCTGATAAAAAACGTGTTCCTACATTAGACAACTGTGCCAACTGTTGTTGAGTTAAATTTTGTTGTTTTCTAAGTGATCTTATTAATTGTCCAATATCTTCTGTAGTTTTAAGTATTTGTTTCATGATTATTACCGTACTGTAATATTACAAAATTATATTTGTGTTGTCAAGTAAATATTCCCATACGGTAATATTTAAAAAATATAGTTATATTTTTTCAGGTATATTACCGTACAGTAATATACCTGAAATTAAAGCCTATAACAAAATATAAACTATATTTTGTATGTTTTTTATATTTTTAGAACTGTTTCAAGAATCTTTCGTCGTTGTTGAAGAACAATCTAATATCGTCGATTGCATATTTCAACATTGCAAGTCTTTCAACGCCCATACCAAAAGCAAAACCGCTATATACTTCTGGGTCGATATTTACACCTTTAAGTACATTTACGTCAACCATACCTGCACCTAAGATTTCTAACCAACCTGTGCCTGAACAAGTTTTGCAACCTTTCCCTTGGCACATAATACATTGAACGTCGATTTCTACAGATGGTTCTGTGAATGGGAAGAATGAACTTCTAAATCTTGTTGGTCTTGATGCACCAAAATATAGTCTTAAAAATTCATTTAAAATACCTTTCAAATCACCAAAGCTTACGTTTTTATCAATATATAAACCCTCGATTTGGTGGAAGAAGTTGTTTTTACGTGAGTTTACGTTTTCGTTTCTGTAAACTCTACCAGGGGCAATAATTCTGATAGGGGGTTTCATATCTTCCATTACACGAACTTGTGCACCTGATGTTTGACCTCTTAAAATTACGTTTGGAGCAAGAGTTGTGTAGAATGTATCTTGCATATCTCTTGCTGGGTGGTCTTTTGGAAAGTTTAAGTGGTCGAAGTGATAATATTCTGTTTCAACTTCTGGTGAATTTTTGTCTGGAGCTACTGAAAATCCTAATGTGTGGAAAATTTCAGTAATTTCATTGATTGTTTCTGTGATTGGGTGAATTCTTCCCATTGGAATATTTTTACCAGGAAGTGTTACATCAATCTTTTCACATTTTAATTTTTCGTCTAATTCTTTTTTATAAAATTCGTCATATCTTACTTTTACTTCGTTTTCTAATTTTTGTGCTACTTCGTTTGCAAAAGCACCTACAACTTTTTTATCTTCTACTGACAAGTCTTTTAAATTCTTTTTAATTGAATTTAATTCACCTTTTCTGCTTAAATATTTTAATTTAATTTCTTCAATATCGCTGATGTTTTGAGCTTTTTCTAAATCAGCTTCTGCATTTTTTAAAATTGCTTCTAATTGGTTTTTCATTTTTGACCTCTATTTATAAACATTGATTATATTTTTTTTCGTGTTCTACGCTTGTAAAATCACCGTGTCCTGGGAAGATTTTAATTTTGTCATCAAGTGTGAAAATCTTGTTTTCAATGCTTGATTTGATTTCAGAAAAACTTCCGCCCTCTAAATCTGTTCTACCTACAGACTCTAAAAATATTGTATCACCTGAAAACAAATTGTCATCAATTAAGTAGCAAACGCTACCTTTTGTGTGTCCAGGAGTGTGTAGAATTTTAATTCTGCCGTTACAAATTTCGCCCTCTTGAATGTATTCATCAATTTGAGGAACTTCCGCCTCGCCCATTCCGTATTTGTGCATAAATTCTTGTATGCCCTCAATCAAGTCTTTATCCCCAATATGAGCAAGAACTTTTACTTTTGGATGAAGTTTTTTTGTATCATTAATTCCCATAACGTGGTCAAAATGACCGTGTGTTAATAGTATATATTTTAACTCGGCATTGTTTTTCTTTAATTGTTCTTCTACAAAATCTGTTTGAGCAGAACAATCAATTAAAATTGCTTCATTATATTTTTCATCTATTAATAAGTAATTGTTTGCACCAAGTATTCCTGCTGTAAAATTTTTAAATATCATTAGTCTTCCGCCCTCACAATATCAAAAATATCCTTGCAAACCTTGAATAAATGTTCAGCTTTATCAAGTGGAAGCATGTTATCTCCGTCGCAAAGAGCTTTTTCAGGTTCTGGGTGAACTTCAAAGAACAATGAATTTACGCCAGCTGCAATAGCTGATTTTGCAAGAACAGGAACCCATCTTCTGTCGCCACCTGTTGCACAACCATTTGTGCCAGGCATTTGTACGCTATGTGTTGCATCAAATACAACTGGATAACCAAGCATTTGCATCATAGGAATTGCACGCATATCTGTTACAAGATTGTTATAGCCAAATGTTACACCACGTTCTGTGAATAAAATATTTTCATTACCTGAATCAGTAACCTTTTGAGCTAAAGCTTTCATTTGTTGTGGTGCTAAGAATTGACCTTTTTTTATATTTACGATTTTACCTGTTTTTGCGGCTGCTACAAGTAAATCAGTTTGTCTGCATAAAAAAGCTGGAATTTGGATAATATCAGCAACCTCTGCAACACGCTCTGCATCTTGTGGAAGATGTACGTCTGTTACGATTGGCAAATCAAATTCTTTTTTGATTTTTGCTAAGTATTCCAAACCTTTTTCTATGCCTAAGCCTCTGTAACCGTCAATAGTTGAGCGGTTAGCTTTGTCATAAGAAGATTTGAATACATAATTTATACCCAATTTTTCGCAAACAGATTTAAGTTTTTCAGCAACTGTTGCCATACATTCATAACTTTCAATGGCACAAGGACCTGCTAAAATAGTCAATTTGTCCCCGCCGATTTCAAAATCTTTTAATTTTATTTTCTTAACGTCTATCATAATAAGTTTATTTTAGCTAAAAAAAATTTCAATGACAATGTTTTTCTATAAACGAAAAGAGTTCCATTTCTGGAACTCTTTTCGTTTTATTATTATGCCTATACTTAAATTAGTATCTGTAGTGAGCGAAAGCTTTGTTAGCTTCAGCCATTTTGTGAGTATCTTCACGTTTTTTGCAAGCTTGACCTTGACCGTTTGAAGCATCAATCAATTCGTTTGTTAATTTGTCTACGAATGATTTGCCAGCTCTTTTCTTAGCAGCTGCAATTAACCAAGATGAAGATAATGCGAAACCTCTGTCTGCTTTAACTTCGATAGGTACTTGGTAAGTTGAACCACCGATACGTCTAGCTTTTACTTCTAGTAATGGTGTTGCATTTGTTAATGCTTTTTCGAAAATTTCTAGAGGTTTTTCATTAGTTCTTTCTTTGATTCTTTCTAATGTTGTATAGAAAATTCTTTCTGCTAATGATTTTTTACCTCTTCTCATAATTCTGTTGATGAATTTTGAGATGTCTACACTATTGTATAGTGGATCCATAGGAGGAATTCTTTTTGCTGGTTTAGAACGTCTTGACATTATTTACCTCCTTTAGCACGTTTTGCACCGTATTTAGATCTTGATTGATTTCTGTTTGCTACACCAGCTGTATCTAATGTACCTCTGATGATGTGGTATCTAACACCTGGTAAGTCTTTAACTCTGCCACCTCTGATTAGAACAACACTGTGTTCTTGTAGGTTGTGACCGATACCTGGAATATATGATGTTACTTCAAAACCATTTGTTAATCTAACTCTGGCAACTTTTCTCATTGCTGAATTAGGTTTTTTAGGTGTTGTTGTGTAAACTCTTGTGCATACACCTCTACGTTGTGGGCATGACATCAACGCTGGTGATTTTGTTTTGTCAGTTAGCTTTTTACGTTCTTGACGTACAAGCTGGTTGATTGTTGGCATAATTTCTCCTTTTATATATCTTTTCTTATTGTTTACAGTTCCCTAATAGCATATTTTCAGCACAAATATTCAGCTATTATCTGTAAGTATATTCAACAACAACCATATTTTATTGTCAACACTTTTGTTAAGAAGTTTTAGAGGTATTTTTTATTTATTACAAAATAGTTACATTACTCGACCTCTCATGTATATATGTTATTATCCTTATAGGAGATTTATTATGATACTTAAGAAAAAATGCAAAATTACATATATAGCACATGGTGCAACAATTTTAAGTGAAAATCACAAATTAAATAATGGTTTAAAATACCCACCAATTAATAAAAATGGTGAACAACAAATGCTAAACATTATTGAATTTATAAAAATTCGTGGTGTTAAAAATGATAAAATTATTTCTGGTCCTGCTCTTTGTACGATTCAAAGTGCAGAATTGATTTCTGAAGAATTGAAAAAAGATTTTAAAATCGACGAAACATTATTGCCACGTAATTATGGAGATTGGGACGGTTTAACGCTTGAACAAGTTAAAAAACGTTATCCTGAGTTTGAAAGTAGAACTCCGGTTTCTATGTTTTTAGAAACTCCTGAACATGGCGAAGACTTGGATACTTTTAATAAAAGAGTTTTTGAAAGTACTTCAAGAATTGTTGAAGAAAATATTGGTAAAAGATTGCTTGTTGTTACTCATCCGGCAATTATTCGTTCAGTTGTTTGTTCAGCCTTGAAGATTCCTAAAGAATCTCAATATAATATATACATCAAAACAGGTAGTGCAACTCAATTAAGTTATTTTGAAGATGGAACTTGTTTAAAATACTCAAATCATGTTCCTTTAACATATTAGGAGATAAATATTTATGTTATTTGGAATATCTTTTTTATTAGTATTTATTTCAAGTTATTTTATCGCTTCAATTCTTACAAAAAAAGCTTATGAGCATTTTGCATATTTGTTACTAACTTCTTTTGCAAATATTGTTTTGACTTTCGAACTTTTATCTTTGTTTAAAGCTATGACTCTTCCTTGGGTTTTAGCTTTTAACGTAATTTTCTTCGTGAGTTCTTTATTTTTATGGACAAAAAAAGGAAAACCATTATTTATTTTAGATATAAAATCCTTTTTCAATAAATATAAAAATATCTGCAAATTGGATAAAACTTTTGTAGTTTTAGGATTATGTTTTTTAATCTTTGTTCTTGGTGCATTTGCTTTATGTTTAGTTTTACCAATAACAAATGCAGATGCAATGGATTATCACGTTGCAAGGTGTTTCTTTTATTTGAAAAATGCATCCTTAAGTCATTTTAATACAGCAGACATAAGACTTTTAATTTTTCCATTTAACTCAGAAATCATATATGCTTGGATTTTGATGTTTCTTAAAAAGGATGCTTTTTTAGGTTTTATTTCATATTTTGGATTCTTTTTATCAATAGCTTCATTATACAAGTTTATGCAATTAGCTGGTTTTTCAATGAGAAAAACTCTTTGGTCAATTTTTGTATTGTCTTCTTTTGCCTCAATTATCGTTCAAGTATCAGGGACTGAAACAGATGTTTTGACAGCAAGTTTGATACTTTCTTCAATTGTTCTATTTTGGATTTCACTTAAAGAGGAAAACAAGATTTCATTAACATATTCAGCTATTGCCTATGCTCTAGCTATTGGAGTTAAAACAACTGCTATTATTGCAATTCCTGCCGTTGCTATTATTATGTTATTCTTGGCTTACAAGCTTAAAGCATATAAAAATTTCGGTCTTTTCTGTCTATTATTTATTGCAAATTTTGTAGTATTTTCTTCTTATAACTATATTTTAAACTTTATTGATTTTGGAAATATAATGGGTTCAACATCCTCAATGGTTGTTCATAAAAATTTTTATGGCATAAAAGGAATGATTGCAAGCTTTGTAAGACATGTATTTCTATTCTTCGATTTTACTGGGTTTAAATGGGGAGATTATATTGGTAATCATATAACTTCTGTAAAAATGCATATTCTAACTTTTTTACATGTTGCGAATGTTCCAGAAGGACTTTATTCTGAGCCAAAAGGTGTGTATGGTATAAATGGAACATTATTAGAACCTTGTATGAGTTATGGGATTCTTGGTTTTATAGTATTTTTGCCTTGCCTTATATATTCAATAATGAAATCTTTATTTGTGAAGAATTTCAAAACTCAACTTTTGGCAATTTTATCAATTGCTTTTGTTATTTATTTATTAGCTTTATCTTATTTAATAGCATATATGAATTTTAATGCAAGATTTTTGGCAATGTTTTCTGTGATTATTGCTCCAGTACTAGTATATTCTTATTACAGAAAAAATAATTTTTATAAAGTTTTAATTGTGCTATGCATGTTTTATTATATGGTTTTGGTTTCTTCTCATCTTTGGGCAAGACCGTGGTGGCATTATGCAAAAAATATTTTGTACAAAGGCGAAACTATTTCTGATACAAGACGAAGAGCTTTGTGTGCAACTGCAACTTATGAAACTTCAGAAATGTTAGACAAACATTGTCTTTTTTGGTCAAAAATTATGCATTCGCCTGAATTTAAAAATAAAAAAATATTATATATTCCTTCTTCTTCGACAAATATGTATTTACCGATGAAAGAGAATTATTTTAATGGTGCAAAAATTGATATAGGTCTTATTCCAAGATATAGTGAATATAATCTTGATGAATATGATTACATAATTTTTTCTGAAAATGTTCAGTATTCAACATATTTTCCAGAAAAAAATATAAAATATGACTACAAAATAACTAATAATAATATGATTTTACCTAAGAATAGAGAGTACTATTGTTTTTATTTGACTCGACATGGTATGTACAATGGAACGAATGATATTTCGCAATTAAAGGATAAACCTTATGCAGTAGAATGTACATTATCAGCTAAAAATCCAAAATTACGAAATTTTGAGTACATAAAAACTATAGAGGATACAAATAATGAAATCTTAAAACCTCTTAAAACATTTATGATATTTAGAAAAAAATCTACTAACTAGCAACGTCCGTACATATCAGAATATCTGATAATATCTTCTTCTAGAAGAATGCTACCCTGTTGAAGTTCAATAATCTCTACATCTTCATCAGAAAGGTTTTGAAGTGAATGTTTTTCTCCAATAGCAATATCAACGCTTTGACCAACATTTAGAGTAAGCATTTCTTCTCCTTTTTGTACAGTTGCTGTACCAAGAGCTACAACCCAATGTTCAGCTCTATGGTTGTGTGATTGTAATGATAATTTTTGGTGAGGATTTACGTGAATTTTTTTAGTTAAAAATCCATCGCCACTTGCAATAACTGTGTAAAATCCCCAAGGTCTATAAACTGTTTTGTGAACCTTGTGAGTATCGTCATTTAATTTCTTTAATTCTTCATAAATAAGCTTAACATCTTGAGTGTTGTCTGTTCTGCAAGCTAAAATTGCATCTTCAGTTTCTACAATAACTGCATTTTCTAAACCTACTGTGGCAACTAATTTTGATGATGAATAAGCTAATGTATTTTTTGAATTTTTGTCTATAACGTTTCCAATAAATACGTTACCGTCTTTATCTTTTTGAGAAACTTGATAAATAGCTTCCCAAGAACCTAAATCGTTCCAGTCGCTTTCAAGTTTTACTAAAGCTATTTTGTTTGATTTTTCCATAACTGCATAGTCAACTGAAATGCTAGGCATTTTGTTGAAAGTTACATAAGGAATATCACTAGAGTTTGTGAAATCAAATTCGCTTAATGTGTTATAAATTTCAGAATTTGCATTCTTTAATTCTTCCATAAATGTTGAAACCTTGAACATAAACATACCGCTGTTCCAGTAATAAGTTCCAGCATCAACATATTTTTGTGCAGTTTCTGCATCAGGTTTTTCGACGAATTGTTTTACTTTGTATCCGTCTAATAATTGCTCGCTTTCAATATTTACGTAACCGTAACCTGTTTCAGGTGAAGTTGGTTGAACACCAAAAGTTACGATGTAACCTTGTTCTGCAAGTTTTTCACCTTTTAAAATAGAATTTTTAAAAGCTGATAAGTTTTTAATTAAAGGATCAGACGGTGCTACTAAAATAACGGGGTCTTCTTCCTTTGTAATAGTTGAAATATATTTTGTAGCAACTGCAATTGCTGGAGCTGTGTTTTTAGCAACTGGTTCAGCCAAAACAACTGGATTTTTACACATATTTTGTAGTTGGTATCTTACGTTTGATACGTGCTTTGCATTTGTGATGCTTACAATATTTTCAGATGGTGTAAAACATGCAAGTCTTTGGAATGTAGCTTGTAATAAACTTTGATCCATATTTAAATTTGATAAAGTTCTCTAGATAAAGGCCATAGACGGCTTCCTGAACCACCACATAAAATTATACTATACATATTTCAACTCCATTCTTCTATTATTGATGTTAATTATATCAGAAAAATACTAAAATAATTCATTTTTTAATTTTCAAAAGTATAACTAACTGATTATGTATTGTTGTATATGCAAACTTATCTGAAAAACTCTTAATCTATTATTGAGGGTAAAGATGTCTTTAGGTAAATTAATGTACAAAAAATTAAAAACTGAAGATTTGGTCATTCTTGCACAAAAGGATGATTTTAAAGCTCTTGAGGAATTGGTAAAAAGAGAACAAAAACGTATTTACGTTACTCTTTTGTATTTGTGCAAAGAGGATTCAAAAGTCCAAGATTTGACTCAAGAGGCATTGTTAAAGATGGCAAAAAATATTTCTACCCTAAGAAACCCAAAGGGTTTTAAAAGTTGGTTAAATCATATAGTAATGAACCTTTTTTATGATGATTTTAGAAAATGTACAAAAATAAATACTATTTCTGTGGACAAAGATTATGGTACAGATAATTACGTATCAAATCCAACGTTAGAAATCCCTGATAAACAGGCAAAACCTTTAGAAAAATGTTTGTCTTGCGAATTAGAAAATTTAATCAAACAAGAAATTAAAAATTTGCCTGAACATTTTAGGGTTCCAATTGTGCTAAGAGAACTTCAGGGTTTGTCTTATGAAGATATTGCAAAAACAACAGCTACAAATATTGGTACTGTTAAATCAAGAATTGCAAGAGCAAGACTAAAATTGAAAGAAAGTCTAAAAGATTATATCGGAAAAGGAGTGTAGAATGAGTTTGTCATGTTCTCAAGTTAGTTCATTAATGACATTTTATATAAATAATAAATTAAATTATCCTGTGAAAAAAATGTTCGAGGAACATTTAAAAAATTGTCCAAAATGTTATGAAAAATATATGGCATTGTTGGAGATAATGACAAAATTTTCTGAGGCAAAAGAGTATATAGATAATATTAAATATGAACGAAACCTTGAAAATAGTGCAGATGATGAAAAGGACTATGTCCTTGTACAAAGTCTTTCTGCATATAGTGATAATGAACTTTCTGAAGAAGAAAGCTTGAGAGTTAAAAAATACATTATTACAAACCTTTCTGCAAGAAAAACTTTAGAAGATTTTTGTTCTCTAAAAAAAGTTATAAAAGAATCTTTTGATAAATCTTCTAATAAATTTAAAATAGATTTTTCGAAAAATGTAATGAAGCAACTAGATTTAAAAGAAGAATATTATAAAGGTGGCTCTCAGTTAAAAGTCGCATCTATATTTATATTCTTAGTAACTTCTCTTACCGTAGGTCTAATTTATGTGGTTTCTAGCATGCTAATTTAAGAATAATAATATTCCAGCAGAAATGAACATTGCAGGACCAAACGGTAAAATAATTGCATCAGTTGCTGATTTAATATTGTGTGTAACTTGTCTTACGCAATATAGTCCAGAAATTACGACTAATAATGTTCCAGCGTAAAGTAGTATAGCGTTTACATCTTTTGACATGCTAATTAACTTATAGCTTGCTGTTATAATTAAAAATAATACTAAAGAAATAATAGTTTTGTAGTCTTTGCCTTTATATAATTTTTTTATATATAAAGGTAATGTTATTAAGGCTTGTACTACAAGAGATAGTAAAAGCACAAATAACAAAGGATACCACCCAAATATTGCACCAAGTCCACCTGCAATAAAAGTATCACCAACGCCAAAGGCTCTTGATTTTACAAATACATATCCAAGTGATGCAAAAAGTTCCATAATTAATACTCCCTCAAGAATACCAATTATAGAATTTTGTAAGTTATGATTAACAAGGCTGAAAATTAGCCCAAAAATCACTAGCAATAATGAATGTATATCAAAAATAACTTTTTCTTTTAAATCTGTTACGGTCATGACTATAAATAAAGAAAATATAATTAACATTAAAAACATGTTAATTGATAGACCGAATTTAAAAAATATTCCTGTGAACAATAGCCCTGTTAAAAGTTCTACTATAAAATATTGAGGACTGATTTTTTCATGACAAAAATAACATTTTCCTCTTAATAATATATACGATAATAATGGAATATTATGCCACCATTTTAAAGCATGCTGACATTTAGGACATTTTGATGGTGGAAAGACAATAGATTCTTTTGATAAACCTCTAAGTATAACCACGTTCAAAAAACTTCCAATACATAAACCAATAATAAACATCCAAAATGCTATATAAAGTGTTAAAATATCTGGCATGCTTATTATCTTTCGTATTTATCAGAGTTTGTAATAATGTCATACATTGCAGCAAGTGCTTTTTTTAATCTTCTTGAAACTTGCATTTGTGAAATACCAAGCTTTTCGGCTATTTGGCGTTGGTTTAAATCTTCATAATAATTTAATTCAATAACAGCTTTTAAATCTGGTGGAAGTTTTTCAATTGCTTTTGAAAGCATGATTTTTTCTTCGTAAGCATTCAAAAATTCTTGATGGTCGCCAGATGGAATTTTATCTGCTAAAGACATATTGTCGTCATCTGATGTGTTAAAAGTTTGGTCTAAAGATATAGTACTTTTTCTTCTGTCAACCTCAATTGCAATATTAACCTTTTGAACAGGTACATCCATAGCCTTTGCAACTTCTTCTGTCGTAGGTTCATCACCTGATTCTTCTACAAGTTGTTTAATATAATTATTAATTCTGAAGGCTAATTCTTGAATTTCACGAGGAGCTTTAATCATAGAGGCTTTATCTCTTAAATAATGTCTGATTTCGCCTGTAATTAAATAACTCGCATAAGTTTTGAATTTTGTTGAAATATCGGGATTATAAAATTCAATAGCTTTAATAAGCCCTAACGAACCAACTTGAATAAGGTCGTCAATAGGGTCAGTTGAACGTCTAGCAAGGGAGCATGCTATTTTTTTTACCAATGGCATTGTAGCAACAACAATTAAATTTTGAAGTTGTTTTTTTTTCTTTTCATTGTCAGTCTTTTTATATGCAACAAGCCATTCACTAACTTGTGCAAAATTGTCATCTGTCTTGTTGTTCACTATTATTCCCTCTGCTTCAACAAATTTAGTATAACACATTGGCAAATGTTTTTAAAACTGTAACGATTTGTTAAAAAAACTTAACATGTCGACCATGAACTAGCAACTTTTTTTTTTAGGATTTTTAAATAACATGTGTAGGTAGAAAATTAGTGTATCTTTATATTTAATTTTTTAGTTATAAATCCACAAATCAAAACTATAAAAAATGGTATTAGTGTAGATTATTACAATTCAATTTACTTATAAACAGGAGTTCAACATGAACATTAACAAAATCAACAACGTAGCAGTCGCACCTATGAAGCCACAACTCAAGGCACGCGAAATCCAACCAAAATTAACTTACGCAACAGATACGGTGGAATTATCGAAACAAGAATCGCCAATCGTATTAAAACGTCAAGGTAATGCTTTACATGTATCTTTTACAGGTAAAATTCAAAACCCAATGGAAACAAAAGCAAATGAAGATGCTCCAGCACTTCAATTTAGAGTAAGAGGTGTATCAAAACACCAATTAGGTACAGAAGGTGCTAGTGCAACTGCAGAAGATGATTCAGTAGTACAATTAGCTAATTCAAATTGGAAAGAAGGCGACAAATTAATTTGGAAAGAAGAAAAAACTCGTATGGGTAAATCAATCGCCTTATCTCATCCAAAATTTGGTGAAATTGGTTCAGTTCCAAAAGAAATGGCAGAAGTATTACTTCCTGTATTAAAAAATAAAAAACAAGATTTTAGTTTTGAATTAGGAAACGTAATCGCAGGTACATCAAAAGGTGCTCCAACAATTGGTTTAAGAGCAGTATTAAAATATAACGGTACTGATAAGAAAGCAGCAAAAGAAGCAGCAGATGTATTCAACGGTTTATTAAATTCAGACGATCCAAAAATTTCAAAAGCTGTAATGGTATATCAACCAGAAAAATCACCAAAACAAGTTTTAGAAAGAATATTTGATGTAGAAGGTAAAGAAAACGGCTTAGGTGCAGTAAGAGAAGTTAAGACAGCAATTGATAACATTGCAAAAGAAATCAATGATCCATCAAACAAAAAAATCTTACTTTTAGGTCACTGCAAACCAGATGGTGATACATTAGGTTCAGTAATTGCAATGAAAGAAGCTTTAAAAGCAGCTTATCCAGACAGAGAAATCGATTGTGCAGTAGATGACAAAATCCCTGGTTTATTCCGTGATAAAATGCCTGGTATTGAAGATGTAAAAAGACCTTACAATCCAGAAAAAATTCAAACATTAGAAAAGAATTTACAAGTATTAAACGCATTAAATACAGAAACTGCAAAAGAACAATCTAAAGTTTTAGAAAGAGACTTAGCAGAATTAAAAGATCCAAACAACTTATTTGATGCAAACCCATTAAACGGTAAAGCTAAGAAAAAATATGATTTGGTAGTAACATTAGACGTACCAACACCAACAAGATTCTCAGGTGCGTTCAAAGATTATATCGAAGGTAGTAAAAAACAAATTTATATTGACCACCACCCTCACAGAATTACAGAATGGCAAAATGCTAAAAATGAAACAGGGTTGGATATGGACAAAATCCATAAGAACGGTCTAGCACTTGTATGTGACGCAGTTCCAGCTGCAACTCAATTAGTAACAATCGTTGCAGATAAAGCGGGTGTTTTAGGTAAAATGTTCGAAAAAGGTGGTAAAGCTGCTAAGAACTTTGTAGCAAGTGTAATCACAGGTACATCAACAGATACAGGTTCATTCACAAGAACAGCAAACTTGTTACCACACCACTCAGCATTACCAGTACAACAAAGACCAAACTTCTTCCCAGAAGGTATGTCTACTTGGTTAACAAATCAATTAGCAAAAACTGATAAATCAGTAGATAAAAAATGGTTACGTGAAAACATTGCTTATGATGTTCCTGATAAAAAATTAAGTGGTGACAGCGTAGATGGCAAAACATCACCTCGTGATAAAATGTTAAATTACGCTTTGGAAGGTAGAAAAATGAGTCCTGAATTAGGTTTAGGTATCATTGAAGTAGATTATGATCAAATGTATGATGTATTTAATGCTTCATTAGAACAAGACCCAGACATCACATTATTAGATGTTCAAAACGGTTTCAAATACTCAGAAGCTTTAGGTGCATTAAAATCTGACCCATCAGAAACATCTCAAAAATTAGCTAAAGGTCAAAAAGCTCAAACATTAACAGAAAGAGCAACTCAAACTTATGAAGGACCTTATGATGCAGATAGAATTGCAATCTTAGTTATCCAAGATAAGAAAGAAAACTTCATCACAGAAAACTCAGATGTAGCTAAACAAAATGGTTTAAGATTGTCATTTAGATCATCAGCAATGAGCAACCACGCAGAATTGTTAGCTAACTTGTTCGGTGGCGGTGGTCACGGTGGAGCTTCAGGTGGTAGAGTAGACCTTCCAGGTGTTACAATCAACACTCCATTAGTAGTTAAAGTTAATGGCAAAGTTGTTGAAGATACAGCAGAAGTTTACAAAGACTTGAAACAAAACTACGAAATTATGAAAGATAACAACATCCCAGCAGAACAAAGAGCTGGCAAATGCAAAAAAATCGAAATTGCATTAGCAGAAGATGGTCAAAAAGGTAGAACTACTTCAGAAATCATCCAAGATGTTGTAAAAGAAATCAGAAAAGGTCAACCTGCAACAAACGCTGTTAAAGACGGCAAAGGACCAAAAGGTCCAAAAGGACCTAAAGGACCAAAAGGTGGAAAAAGACCAGAAGCTAACCAACAAGCTCAACAAGGTCAAAAAACACACGGCGGTAAAAAACCTCACGGTCACAAAGGTGGTAGAAGACTTAACGAAGTGGCTTAACTCGAATGAGTAAGACAACTCCGATAAAGGTAGGAAAACAAATTATATCGGTAGGTTAAGACAAAATTATAAGTAAATTGAAAAGAGGAACTTTGGAAACAGAGTTCCTCTTTTATTTGTAATATTTATTAACAAATGGCGAAAATATAGACAATTATTTGCTTAGCATGGACTTTATATAAATATATAGGAGTGTGTAGGTAGTGAAAATAGTTCCATTTATAAATTCGAATGTTCCAGCAGTAGCAGATATAGCTGATAATAAAAAGATTAATAATCGTCAAGCAGTTAAATTTGGCGAAATTAAGGATACATTTGAAGCTTCAAATCCAATTAAGAACGATAAGATTATTGATATTAATCGTGTAGGTAAAAATTTACACGTATCATTTACTGGTGAATTTAAAAATCCTATCGTTAGAGAAGTTCCTGCAGTAGATTTTAAACTTTCAGGTGTTATGAAACACCAATTAGGTACAGCAGGTGGTAGAGATGCTATTGATGATACAGTTGTTAAATTAGCAAATTCTAATTGGAAAGAGGGTAAGGAATTTGATTATTCTATAGAAATCCAAGAGAATGAAAAAGATGGAAAAATTTATAAGAATAAAGTTATAAATATTAATGATAAAGATTTTGGAACAGTTGGTACAGTTCCTGTAACTTTAACAAACAAATTTGCAAAATTAATTGAATCAAATCCAGCAGAAAAAGATAATTTTAAATTTACATTAACAAACGTAAATGGTGGTGTAAATAGTGCATTCCCTACAGTTGGTATTGAAACAACTTTTAAATATGTAGGTAAGAATGAAGATGTTGCAAAACAAACAAAAGATTTATTTACAAGCTTAATTGATTCTGATAAAAAAACAGTTGCTTCGTCTGTTTCAATGTATGAAGAACCGACTTCACCAAAAGAAGTTTTGGAAAGAATGTTTGATGTCGAGGGTCAAAAGAAAGGTTTAGGTAAGGTAAGAGAATTAAAAACTGCGATAGATACTATTGCAAAAGAAATTAACGACCCTAAAAATAAAAATATATTAGTATTAGGTCATTGCAAACCGGACGGCGATACAATTGGTTGCGTATTAGGTATGCAAGCTGCTATCAAGGGTGCATATCCTGAAAGAAATGTAGATATGGCGATTGATGATGATATTCCTAATAACTTTGCAAAATTACCAGGGGTTGATAATATTAAAAGACCTTATAATGGATTTGCAGTATACCAATTAGAAAAGAACGTTGAGTTGTTACAACGTAGTGATTCAGATGCTGCAAAAGCACAAATCAAAAAATTACAAAAAGAAGAAGAAAGATTAAAAGATCCATCAAGAACATTTGATGCAGGTTCTATCAATGGTAAACCTAAAAAATATGACTTAGTTATTATGATGGATACTCCAACACCAGGAAGAACAAGTAAGAATTTCAAAAAATATTTTGAATCAGCAGATAAAACAATTTTTATCGACCATCACCCTCATAGAGCAAACGAATGGGCAGCTGACTCAAAGAAATTAGGCTTAGATTTAGAAAAAGTTAAACAAAATAATTTATTCTGCGTAGCAGACACAGTTCCAGCTGCAACACAAATTGTAACTGCGATTGCTGATAAAGCAGGGCTTTTGGGTAAAATGTTTAAAAACTCATTAGAAAGTGCAAAACAATTTGTTGCAGGTATTTCAGCTGGTGCATTAACTGATACTTGCAGATTTGATAAAGTTGCATCACACGATTCAAAAGATTATGCAAAACCAGTAACTCAACGACCAACATACAAACCTGAGGGTATGACAAAATGGTTGTATAACGAATTAGATAAAGTAGGCGGTGGCGACATTGATAAACAATGGATGAGATTAAACTTGGATTACGAATTACCAAATAAACGCATTAAAAATGCAGATGGTACATTTGTTCAAGGTCCGAGAGATATGGTTCTTGAAAAATCAGTAAAAGGAAGAATCATGGACGCTGAACTTGGCGTAGGTATGATTACAGTTAGCTATGACGATATGCAAGAAGTACTAGAGGTTGCTAAAAAACAAGATAAAAAAGTTCAATTTAACGATGTATATTCTGCATTCAAAAGCTCACAAGCATTAACTTCATTAAAAATGCCAGGTAGTGTTAAGGAAAACGTAGAAGAAATGTCAGTAAGAGGACAAGCTTATTCTACATATAAATCACCTTATGACTATGATAGATTAGCAGTATTGATTACTCAAAGCCAAAAACAAGGTGAATTAAATAATAATTCGCAAATAGCTGATAAAAACTCATACAGTTTTTCATTCAGATCAAGCGGTCAATCTAACTTAGCACAAATTGCTGCAACATTATTCGGTGGCGGTGGTCACTCACAAGCAGCAGGTGGCGGAATTTCAATGAAAGATTTGACTTTAGAAACACCATTAAAAGTAATGATTAATGGTAAAGAAGAAAAAGATTTTGCTAAAGTATTTGCAAAAGTAAATGATATTATTGCAAAGAAAGCTGATAGTTCAGAAATTAAAATTGAAAAAGCTGAAAAAGACGGTAAATCAATTCCGGAATTAATCAAATCAATTACAGCAGAAATGAGAAAAACTCAAACTCCAAAACCTGTTGTAGAAAAAGTTCCAGCAGAAAAAGCAGAAGTTGCAAAACAACAAGCAAAAGTTGCTTAATTTAAAAAATAAGTTTACTCCAAAATATTACACCGAAACTAAAAAGAATCCTTTTCATAAAGGATTCTTTTTTATATTGCCCTCTCCACTAAATGTATGATTTTTAAAATTTTTATTAAAGTGATTTCCACTATATGTATGATGTGAATTTATATATTTATTAGTAAAGTGTTTATAAGCAAAGTATTATTTGCAAGGAATGAGGTAAGTTAATTGAAGAAATTTACATTTAGATTGCAAGTGGTGCTTAACATGCGTGAAAAGACTTTAGAAGATAAACGTCTTGAAATGGCTCAGGTCGTAAAGAGATTAAATGTTCAAATTGAAAAACTTGAGGGCTTAAAGGAAAAGCAAGAAAGATTAACAAGTGAACTAAATGGAATTTACGACAAGGATGAAATCGATATTGGTGGTATTTATACTTACAAAAGTTTTATAGCAAAACTCTTTGATGATATAAGAAATCAAGAAAAAATAATTTCAGAGTGGCGAAAACTTTTGAGGATAAAACAGAACGAAGTTAATGAAGCGTTAAAACAGGTAAAAATTTTAGAAAAACTAAAAGAAAAAGAAGAAAAGAAATTTAACGACTTTATAAACTACCATGAGGCGAAAGAAATCGACGACATAGTGACTACCAGATACAAAGCTAAGGTTAATTAGCAAGGGCGAGAGAAAAAATAATGGCACAAGATTTATTAGAAAATACAAATACATATTTATTGAATGCTACAACACCAGATAGCTCAACTTATGCAAAAAATGCTACAAAAAATTATACAGAAACATTCAATAAAAATGGTCAAAGTTTTAATGATGTATTTGCAAATGCAAATGATAGATATTCAAATACGGCTAATAAATTTGCGACAAGAGATGCAAACAGAAATAACACAAGAGATTTAAGCAACAGAAATAATAACGTTGCTGATAGAAATTCTGTAACAAGAAACAATAACAATAATAATGTTGCAAATAATTCTCAAACAGTTGATAAACAAGCAAAATTTAGAGAATCTCAAGAAAATTCAAGAGCTATGAGAGATAATGCTCAATCAAATTCTCAAAACAATAATACTGATAACAATAATACAGTATCAAATTCAAATTCTACATCTGAAACAAATTCTACAGATACTGAAACAGTTAGCTTAAACAATGCAACTGATAATTTAGATTTGGTAAATGATATTACTGTTGATGAAGAAATTACTGCAGAAGATATTGAAGCTTTAAACAACTTGTTATTGGAGGATACAACTTCAGAAGATACAACTGCAGAAACTGATTTGTACATTAATGCTTATTATCAATCAACAATGGATGCATTAACTTCTGATACAGAAGAAACTGCAACAACTGATTTGAATACATTGGCAAATGTGGAAACTGAAGAAACAGCACAAACAGTTGCATTAAATACAGTTGATGAATTAAATAATGTTAATGTAACTGCAGATACAAAAACAGAAACTAAAGATACTAAAACAACTTTAGATAATCTTGATACAAAAACAACTGCCAAAACTCAAGCTGATGAAAATGCTTTAAAATCAGATAAATTAGCAAAAGAAGATGCAAATGGAAAAGTAACTACTGATAATGATTTGCAAGAAGAAATTCTTGATAATAACAAAAAAGTTGAAGTTGATACAAAAACAAATGAAACTTCAAATATGAAAGATGATGTTTTAGTAAATGCAACTGATGAAGTTGTAGAACAAGTAAAACCAGTTAACGTAAATAAAACTGATGAAAATAAAACAAGCTTTAGAGAAGTTATGGAAAAAGCTGGTTTGGATGATGCAAAACTTGAAGCGTTGAATATGACAATCACAAACACAGGTAGTGCTGGTGCTGATTTGTCAGATGGTTTTCAGGGTTCTGCTCAAGAAGATATTGCAAAGCTTGCGATTAATGCTGTAAATGGCAAAAAAGATGCATCAGAAATTGCAAGCAGTAAAGAGTTCTCAAAACTTGTTGATACTAAAAATATGCAACAAGAAGAGGCTAAAGAAATTTCTAAAAATGATATTTTAGCTCAAATTAATAATAAAATGCAGGCTAAAAACATTAATGGACAACAAAGAATTACATTACAATTGACACCGGAAAGCTTAGGTAAAATCACTATTGAATTATCAAAAGGCAAAGACGGTTTACAAGCAAAAATGTTGACAGACAATGTACAAGTAAGAGATATGTTGGAAAAGAACATAGATGGTCTTAAATCAACATTAGCAAGTCAAGGTGTAACAGTAAACAATGTAAGCGTAAAAGTAGCATCAGCAAGTGAAACAGCTTCTGAATTTGATTTTGGTAGAGAAAGCTTTAATCAAGAACAAGCTCAACAAGACTTCGCTGGAACAGGAGAAAGAGGTGGAGAAAGAGATTCTCAATATGCAAATGAAAGAACTCCTGAAAATGCTATGAATAATGAAACGCTTGCAGATATGCCAACAGAAGATGCAGAACTTGAAATGGCGATGGGTGAAGATGTTGAATTGAACTTAGATGCTGAACGAGTTGCAGTTGGTGCAGGGAATGTGGATATAGAAGTATAGAAAGTATAATCGGAGGAGAAAATGGTATCTAGCGTATACAATCAAATAACAGATATGAAAAACGCAACTTCTCAAGCAGAAGCGGCAGATAAAGCGAAAAACGGTGTATCTAATGATATGACCGATAAAAATATGTTCTTGAAATTGATGTTAAAACAAATGGAATATCAAGATCCAACAGAACCAACATCAAATGAAGAATGGTTATCTCAAATGGCACAGTATTCATCATTAGAATCTGCTCAAAACACACAATCTGCGATTGAGAAATTATCGTCATTGGTAAATGATTTATCGGATGCATATTCAACTTCAGCTGGTATTTCACAAACGTTAAACTTACTAGGTAAAGAAGTTACAATTATTGACCCTGAAGATAAAACAGGTGAAACAAAAATTACCGGTACAGTAGAAGAAGCATCATTTGATGGTGGCGTAGGTTCGGTAAAAGTTAATGGTAAAAATTACTCGATTGCATACATTACAGCAGTTAAAAATAATGCTGGTGGTAGCAGTAGCGGTAGTAATGAATAAACAGTAGAGAAATATAATAGAAAAACTAGATTTAAAAAATAAGATAAAAAAGACATAGAGGAGGAAAAATGTCGCAAGCACTATATACATCAATGAGTGGTATTAACGCAGCAACAACATCAATCAGCGTTGTGTCAAATAACGTTGCGAATATTAATACAACTGCATTTAAGTCTGCTGACGCAAGATTTGAAAACTTGTTCTCAAAGACATACACAACAGGTAATTCTCCTACAAAAACTGCAGGTGGTATCAACCCAAAACAAATCGGTATGGGTGTTGAAGTTGGTTCTATCGTAAGAAACTTCACAGAGGGTACTTATGTAGCAACAGGTAGAACAGAAGATTTAATGATTTCAGGCGGTGGTTACTTTACTGTTATGAATTCAAACGGTGAAATCTTCTATACAAGAGATGGATCATTCACTCTTGATGCTAACGGTAATATGGTTACTCAAAGTGGTATGTATGTTTTAGGTGCTTCACAAATTTATAACACTTCTGCGTCACAAACTAAAATTAATATTCCAAAAACAATCAAAGTAACGCAAGGTGGTAACAATTCATTGGGTTCTGCAGTAGTTAATGAATTGAACGATGCAAGTATTACAGCAGGTACTTTCAATGTAACATTCAATAATAACAAAGGTCCACAAGTTGCAAAACTTACTATTACAGAAGAAGATTTGAAAGGTTCGATGGATGCTTTGATTGCTAAATTGAATGACCAATTAAATAGTATTCAGGCAAATGATGGTAACGGTGGAGCTGACATGCAAGGTGTAGTAATCGGTGCAAACTCTGATGGTACTATTTCATTCAAGGCTCAACCACCATATACTCAAACTATAGCTACAAAAACTACAGCATTTATGCCAGGTACAACAACTGAGGCATCTATGTATTCATTCAATCCTACTCCAAACCCAGCAGGTGAAACATTATATTGGAGAGGTGATAGTACAAATCCAGAGCTTTATACTTTAGCAGCTGATGGTAAAACATTTGTGGAAACTGACTATAAGGTATCAGGTTTTAAAACAGAAAATGGTGTAGATGGTGCAGAAAGAACTCTTACTGAAATTACCCAAATTTCTACTGGTACAAAAACTTCAATTACCGGTGGAGGTGCGAATGTTGTAGAAGATGTAGAAGTTAACCCAACAATCAAATTTGAGGCTGGTACTTCTAACTTCTTAGAAGCAACAAAATTAGCATCTGCTGTTCAAGACGATAACGGTGCTTATAACTCAAAAGTTCTTGACTATACAGTTGATGTTGAACCAATCGCCGCTTTGGTTGAAGCTGTAAAACTTGAAAGCTATTCAGTAGGTACAGACGGTACAATTGAGGCTGCTTATTCAAATGGTGATAAATTAACAGTTGAGGCAAACGAAAACGATAATACTTTTGAATGGAAATATACAACTTCAAACGGTGTTGTAATTCGTGGTGCTGATAAAATTCACGTTAACGATGCACTTGCAGATACATCAGGTTTCGTATTGCAATTAGCAACAGTTACAAACGAAGCTGGTCTTGTATCAAAGAACAACAACTTATGGTCAATTGGTCCAAACACAGGTGATACGGTTTACGCCGTTGGTGGTTCAATGGGCTTAGGTGAAGTTCAAACAGGTGGTTTGGAAGGTTCAAATGTTGACCTTTCTCGTGAATTATCAAATATGATTTTGGCTCAAAGGGCTATCCAAGCTAACTCTAGAGTATTTAGCACAGCTAGTAGCATAATGGAAACTCTATCATATCTAGGTTCTTAGTGAATTATTAAGAAATGTTAACTAATAAATTAGGTAGGTTAAACATGTCGGAAACCATGTCATGACATGGTTTCCGACTGATACCAGAAAGAGGTGAAAAAGTCATACAAACAAATGATTGTCCTATCATGAAAAATATCGTATAATTGATATATGTTCGAAAGGACATTTCTTGTAGGAGTAGGTATCCCTTATGATTGAAAAAATTAAAAACAATCTATTACAAATACAAGAAAAAATCGTACCTTATACCGTGAATATCATTGCAGTTACTAAGTATTACGATACAGATGTAATGCTAAGTGCATATAAAGCAGGCTTAAGACACTTTGGAGAGTCAAGAGCGGTAGATGCAGTCAGAAAAATAAATGAACTTCCTGATGATGTGAGAGTAAATTCAACATTTCATTTTATAGGTCATCTTCAATCCAACAAGGTAAAGTTAGTGGTAAACAATTTTGACTACATTCACTCAGTAGATTCTTTAAAACTTGCACAAATCATTTCTGATGAGGCTATAAAAGCCAATAAGAAGCAAAAAGTGTTTTTACAGTTGAACAACGCAAATGAAGAACAAAAGTTCGGTTTTAGTAAGGAAGAACTTTTAAGAGATTTTAAATCGATTATCGATTTAGAGGGTTTAGAAGTTTTAGGGTTGATGAACATCGCACCGCTTACTGATTCAAAAGAAGAACTATCTTATTTGTTCAAGGATGTAAAAGATTTTCAAAAGGAATTAGAAACAACATACGGATTTAAGCTAAATGATATTTCAATGGGTATGAGCAATGACTACGATATTGCTGTTGCAAATGGTGCAACTTGGGTACGTATAGGTACAAAATTATTTAGTTAAATCATATTGGAGGACGAATTAGTGGCAATTACAGACGGAATTAAAGGAATTGTAGATTTTTTAACACAAGGTATCGAATCAAGAGAGGGTGACGATATTTTTGCAGATATGGTAGAAGATGGTGATGAATATATGACTGAAGATAATTTAGCGTTAGCACCAGTTCCTGCTCAACAAACTAGAAATGAAAGAAGAAATGAATCAAAAGTAGTTTCTCATCCTTCTTTCAACAGAAGTTCTTATGAAGTAGTTATTGTTGAACCTCATTCATTCAGCGAAGCTGGTTCAATCGTACAAAATTTAATTGATAGAAAAACTGTAGTATTAAACCTACATTTATTAGACAAAGACCAATCTCAAAGAACAATTGACTTTGTATGTGGTGCATCTCACGCATTAAACGGTAACAAACCACAACAAGTTGGAGAAATGGTATTTGTATTTGCTCCAAGCAATGTAACAATGTCAGTTGATGCTCAAAACTCAAGCTCAAAATTTGCTGACATCTGGGGCAAATCTCTATAAGTTTCATATATATTATGATTTGTGATAGTTGGATTTCTAGGGTACTTTTTAAGTGCCCTTTTTATTATTTTGTTTTTATTAAAACTATCTCTGAATTGTCATCCTGAACTTGACAAAGCGAAAAGTTGAGCTAAAGCGAAACTTGTGAGCCTGTCTCCGTAGTTGACTTTAAGCCGTTAGGCATATTATCCAGTTTTATGCCTTACGGATAAAAGGAAACGTAGTGTGTTTCAGAATCTGATTGGCTTTGAGTATTTAAATTAAACTTATTTTCATTTTCTTGTACCGACAAGAAAACGAAACAAAAGAAACTCTCTCCCTGATTTTATTTCATTAATTTTCACTAAATTCAACTCAAGACAAATTAACTCACTACGTTCAAACAGAATTTGTCTTTGAAGATATTTCATTAAGTGAAAATTATTTAATAAAATATGGTCGAAAATATATTAAAAACCAGTTTTTGTAGGTTGGGGTTTCTACCCCAACAAAATATATTTCGTTCATCAAAAATAAATCTATTTTATTTGCTTTTTGTATATATTTGATTTAAAATTTTATGAGTTAAGTAAGTCGGGTTGGAATTAAAAAACTTACCGGCGTATAATAAATTAAGGAGAAAAATATGGTATCAAAAAACTTTTTATTTACTTCTGAATCAGTAACAGAAGGTCATCCGGACAAAGTTTGCGACCAAATATCAGACGCAATTTTGGACGAATTTTTAACAAAGTGCCCATCATCTCGTGTAGCTGCAGAAACAACTGTTACTACTGGTATGGCTCTTGTTTGTGGTGAAATTACATCAGACTGTTATGTAGATATTCCACAAGTTGTTAGAAATACTATTAAAAACATCGGTTATGTCGGTAAAAATGGCGGTGGTTTCGATTATAAAACTTGTGCTGTTTTAACAAGTATTGACGAGCAATCTACAGATATTGCTGGCGGTGTTAATAAAGCTTTAGAATCAAGAAACAATAACGCTGATACGTCTTCAAATGAAACAGAAGATATTGGTGCTGGTGACCAAGGTATTATGTTTGGTTATGCTTGTAATGAAACCCCTGAATTAATGCCTTTACCAATTAGTTTGGCTCACAAATTGTCTTATAGATTATCAAGAGTTAGAAAAAAAGGTATAGTTGATTATTTAAGACCAGACGGCAAATCTCAAGTTACTGTTGAATATGTTGATGGTAAACCAGCTAGAATTCATACTGTTCTTATTTCAACTCAACACGACCCAGTTATTGGTACAGAAAGCAATAATGAAAAAGTTCAAGAAATTATCAATAGAGATATTAGAGAACACGTAATTGATTACGTATTCAAAAAAGAGGCTATTAGACCTGATGAAAACACAATTATTTTAGTAAACCCATCAGGTAGATTTGTAATTGGTGGTCCTCAAGGTGATGCTGGTCTTACTGGTAGAAAAATTATCGTAGATACTTACGGTGGTTATTCTAGACACGGTGGTGGAGCTTTCTCAGGTAAAGATCCTACAAAAGTTGACCGTTCAGCTGCTTATGCATCAAGATACGTTGCTAAAAACGTTGTAGCTTCAGGTATCGCAGAAAAATGTGAAATTGAATTAGCTTATGCAATTGGTGTTGCAGAACCTGTTTCAATTTTAGTTGATACATTTGGTACTGGTAAAATTTCTGATGATGATATTTCAGAAATCGTTAATGAATTATTTGACCTTAGACCAGTTGCAATTATCAACAAGTTTGATTTAAGAGGTTTACCAGCTAAGAATGGCGGTAAATTTTATCAAAAACTTGCTGCTTACGGTCACATGGGTAGAACAGATATTGCTGTTCCATGGGAAGAAACAGATATGGCTGAGGCAATTTCAGAAAAAGCTGAAAAATATTCTTCAGTTTGTGTATAATTTTATTAGAGGACATCAAATTTTGTGGTGTCCTCTTTTTTAGGAGATTTTATATGAAACAACTAGCATTAAACTATTTTAAAAACTGGTACTCTTGTTCAGAAAGCATTGTAAAAGCTGCTGCTGACAAGGGTTATTGTAGTGAAGATTTGGTTAAAATTGCAACTCCATTTTCAGGCGGAATGTCAGTTGGTTGTTTGTGCGGAGCAATTGCTGGTGCTCAAATCGTAATTGGTGCTATCTTCAATAAAGAGGATGCAAGACTTATGGCTCATGAATTTGTTAAAAGATTTAGAGAACATCACAAGGTTTCTTGCTGTAAGGTTCTTTCTCACGGTTTAGAAAAAGGTTCTGCAGAAAGAAGAGAATATTGCAAAAATTATGTTGCAGATTGTGCTGATATTCTTGAATCTTTAATCAAAGACAGAGTTAAAGTGGAAGTTTAATTATTATTTAGTGGTGAATTTTATGTATAAAAAAAGAGTTTTATTTGTAGGTATTCCTGATATGGCTTATGTTTGCCTTGATGGACTTTTGAGAGAGGGTGTAAATCTTGTTGGGGTTGTAGGTCCTAAGAAAAATCACAATACCTATAAAGCATTTAGAGAGTATGTTCTTGACAGAAAATTGAATTTTATTGAATATGAGTCTTTAAAAGACGAAACTTTTTTGAATACGTTAAGAGAATTAAACCTAGATATTGCTGTAGTTTGTTCTTTTAATTATAAAATTCCAAAAGTGATGTTAGAGATTCCAAAAGATGGATTTGTAAATGTTCACCCATCCTTGCTACCAAAATACAGGGGTGGAAACCCTTATAGTGCAATAATTATGAATGGGGAAAAAGAATCAGGAGTAACTCTTCACTTAATGGATGAGGGTTTTGATACAGGTGATATTTTATTGCAAAAATCTTTTAAAATTAATCCTAACGAAACAATGGGAACCTTGTTTAATAAAACAAATTTTATGGGAATGGATATGCTTGTTGAGGTTCTTCAAAACTATGAACTTGGTATTTTGAATAAAACAAAACAACCTGATGGTGAGTTTCCTGTAGGTAACGGTATTTCTGACGAGGATTTGTTTATTGATTTTAATAAAAAACCTGATGAAATCGAACGTTTTGTAAGAGCTTTAAATCCTTTCTTGAACGCTTCTTGTATGTTTAGAGGAATTCATGTTAAGGTTTATTGGGTAGAAACAGCTTATGATTTCAAACCTCACAATTTACCTGCAGGTCAAATTGCAAAAATTGAAAATAATAAAATTTTTATTGCTTGTAAAGGTGGTTATGTAATCCCTACAATGGTTCAATTTGGAAGTTTCTTTGTTTGCAATTCTAAGAAGTTTATTGAATTAATCCAACCAAAAGTTGGGGAAGTATTTATAGGAAAATAATAATTATGGATAAACTAAATTTTTTAACAGCAGGTATTCCTGCAAGTGCTAAAAAATCATCATACGAAGATGGGCTTAGAGTTTTAACTGATATGGGACTTGATGGTCTTGAACTTGAGTTTGTACGTGGAGTAAGAATTTCTGATAAGAGTCGTGAAGTTGTTTTGAACAATAATAAAAATTTTATTTTTACAGCTCACGCTCCATTTTTTATTAACTTAAATTCAAAAGAACCTGAAAAAGTCGATGCAAGCATCAAAAGAATAGTCGAAACGGCTCAAACTACTAATGAACTTGGTGGCTATAGCATCGTATTTCACGCTGCATATTATATGGGTGATGACAAGGAAAAGACTTATAATACAGTCGCAACAGGCTTAGACAGAATTTTTTCTCAATTAGATAAAAGCAATAAGATTTGGATAAGACCTGAAACAACTGGAAAAGGCACTCAATGGGGCGATTTGGACGAAATTGTAAGAATGTCAAATGAGTTTGAACAAGTTCTTCCTTGCGTTGATTTTGCTCATTTGCACGCTCGTTCAAATGGTGAATTTAATACGTATGACGAGTTTTGCAAAGCTTTTGAAAAAATAGGTAAAGAAATTGGTGATTATGCTCTAGAAAACTTCCACGCACATATTGCCGGTATTGCTTATGGTGCAAAAGGCGAAAAACATCACTTGAATTTTGAAGATGCCGATATGAATTATAAGGATTTATTGAAAGCTTTTAAATCGTTTAATGTTAAAGGTGTTGTGGTTTGCGAAAGTCCGAATATTGAAATTGACACCAAAATTTTAAGCGATTATTATAATACTTTGTAAAGGAGATATATTAAATGATAGATAAGACTTCAGTCTTTTTCCGAGAAAGAGATATTGATGTAAGATATAGTGAAATGGATTATCATAAGGTGTTGAAACCATCTTCGCTTTTAAACTTTTTACAAGACATAGCCACTTTTGCTGCTGATGATGGTGGCTTTGGTTATGATGAAGTTGTGAAAAGAAATTTAGGTTGGTTTTTATTAAAATATCACATTGAATTTGATAATTATCCTAAAAATATAGAACATTTGCACGTTAAAACAGAGGCAAGAGGTGTAAATAGATTATTTGCATCTCGTGATTTTGAAATTTATAATAAAGAAAATAACGAACTTTTAGGTAGAGTTATTTCACAATGGGCATTGGTTAATTTTACTGATAAATCAATGGCTCAACCTCTTGAGATTTTTCCAATGTTTAGCAAAGTTGAAAAAAGAGAAGACGATTTGAGTTTTGAAAAAATTCACCCTCTTGAAAGAATTGATTATACGGATGAATTTAAAGTTAGATACGATGATATTGATGTAAATCAACACGTAAACAATATGAATTACATTGTTTGGGCATTTGAGGCTTTACCAAAAGAATTTAAAGACGAAAATAAACTTAAAAAATTAGATTTGGTTTATAAGAAAGAAATTCAATATGGTAATGTGATTTTATCAGAAGTTCAACTTGATGATAAAGTTGCAACAATCGTTGTTAAAAACAAATCAACTGATGAAGATTTGTGCTTGATAAAAGCTGAATTTACATCAATGTAAGTTTAAAAATATTTTAGTAAAAAGAGTGGCGAAGCCAAAGGCTTCGCCACTCTTTTTACTTTACTTATTTATTATCATAAATGATTTTAATCTTCGTCCAGTATCGCCTGTATATTGAGTTGAAATTATGTGGATGTTTTCATAATCAAGCGAGGTTGAACTTCCGCCATCAAATGCCATAGCTTTTTCAAATCCTAAATTTCTGCAAATTATTGATACTTCTGGAATTGTTTTACGAGCATTGTTTGAGAAAATCAAAATGTGTAAGTCATTATCTTTTATACCTACAACGGTTCTTGCTGCTCTGAAAAGTACTGATGCAGATTGTCTTATGACTTTGTTGTCTTTTCTTACTATAAAAAATTCGTCTTCAAGAGTTTGATAAATATCAGCAACTGGTAAAAGTTGAGGTCCACCTTGTGCTGATGATATTAGCGTACAAGATTTACAAACAGGGTCATTGTGTCTTGCAATATCATATTTGTATTTTCTTCCGCATTTCAAAATTCTTAACTCTGAACGATTTAGAATTTTATCCATATATGGTTGAAGTTCCTTGCTGTTCATCAATGATTTGTTTTCTGTTGGATCTGCAATGACTTCTTTATTGTTTACGATATAAGAAATTGTTTTTTGATTTTTAAGGTCAAAAAATCCAGTATTTATCGTAAGTCTAGAATTATATTTATTATGAATGTTTTGATTTGTTATAAGTTTATCGCTTTGTACAAATTCGATTTTCTTTTTAATTTTATTTCCAGATAAAACAATATGATAAATTCCATTATCTTCTGAAATGCTAATATCTTTTGCAAATACTGGTAATTGGATAAATAGCATTAATAATACTAAAATTATTTTTTTCATAAATTATAAATCCTTAGATTTGTAGAATTGCCAAATTGCACACATAAACGCAACAGGCGGAATACCAGCCGTTAAGAGTGGATGAAGAACGCCTTTTTCTGCAAGTAAATCAAAGAATGGTAATGTGATATAGTAAATAAAGATACAAGCAATTGCGATTGTAAAACCAATAAGTCTTTGTTCTCTTGGTTTAGAAAATCCTAACAAAGCTCCCATAATTGCTAACAATATGCATACGCAAGGATGGAAAAATCTTTGGAAGTATTTGTTTAGCATAAATCTATATTCTTCATCCAATTCTTCTCTTTTTAATAGTTTTATATAATGATGAAGTTCACCATTCGTAAATTCTCTATCTCTTTTTGTAGAGTTTACAATTAGTGTTTCAGCATCTTGTGCCTCTTCGCCTTCAAGAATTTTCATTTTATCAAGTGTTGAAACATCTGTATAAATACCGTCATCAGAAACCTTGTAATCTGTTACATCATAAAGTTCCCAATATCCTTGCATAACCTTACCAGTTTTTGCAATATAAATGTTAGATAAACCGTGTAAATCCTGATAAAGTTGTTTTGAAAAATCTAAAACAATAACTTTTGTCAGTTCTCCGCCCCAGTATTTTGAAACGATAATACTTTTTTGAGGAACGTTGTTTTTATCCTTTTGTGTGTAAATATACTGTGCAAAAGGTACGAAATTATCCAAACTTTTTTCTGTTTTTTCAGCTAATGGAATAAGTTTATCGTAAGTAACAAAACACAAAATTGTTCCAATAATACTAAGAGTAATTACAGGATACAAAATTCTTTTAAAAGATAATCCAATAGCCCTAAATATAGTTAATTCTGAATCCTTACTAAGTTTATCGAAGGTAAAAAGAGTACCTAATAATAAACCTACAGGAAGTGCTTTACCTAGAATTTTTGGAATTTCTAAAAGAAGTACCAAAACAGCTTTTTGAGGGGTATAAATACCAGCAATTGTACGCTTAATAGTGTTCAACAAGATTTCTGGAGCAATCCAAACGATTGTGAACAGTAAAATTGCAACACAAGTAGTAATCAAAAGTTGATTAAAAATGTATTTATCGTAAATTGTGAAATTTAATAACTTTTTGATACGTTCCATGGTTTATAGTTTGAAATCCTTTCCAAGATAAAATTCTTTAGCAACAGGGTCAACAGCAACTTCTTGGCTGTTACCTTTAATTTTGATTTTACCGTCAAATATGATATAAGCTCTATCTGTGATAGAAAGAGTTGCTTTTGGGTTGTGGTCTGTGATTAGAACTCCTAAACCTTTATCTTCTGATAATTTTCTGATATTGTCTTTAATTTCGCCGATAGCAATAGGGTCAATACCAGTAAATGGCTCATCAAGTAAGATAAAATCAGGGCTTGCAGCTAAGGCTCTTGCAAGTTCTACCCTACGTCTTTCACCACCTGATAACTGGATACCTGTATAACTTCTAAGTCTTGTCATACCAAATTCGTCTAAAAGCTCTTCAAGTTTGCGTTTCTTTTCGTCTTCTGTTAACTTGTTGTTCATTTGTAAAACAAGTTTGATGTTATCATCAACAGTAAGTTTTCTGAAAATAGATGCTTCTTGAGGAAGATAGCCGATACCGTTAACGGCACGAATATTCATTGGCCAAGAAGAAATATCAGTTCCGTCAAGAAGAACCTGACCTTTGTTTGGTTTTACCAAGCCTACAACCATGTAGAAGGTTGTTGTTTTACCAGCACCGTTAGGGCCTAGCAAACATACGACTTCACCTTTATTTACTTCGAAAGAAACATCATTTACAACGCTTCTATCGCCATATATTTTAACTAAATTCTTAGCTTCAATTCTCATAAATTTTCCTCTTCAATACTTGATTTAATTGTACGAAAAACATATTCTTTTAACAATAAATGTTAACGTACTGTAAAAAAGAGGTTATATTTTAGCCAATCATTTCGCTAAAATTATTGCCGTCGTTCATTATATATCGGTTTGTCATTGCATAAATTAATTCTACTGGAAATTTTTGAGTTCCTGAACTCAATAAAACTTTTCCTGCCTCATAGCCGTTTTTAACAGTATTTTGAGTTCTATTAGAAGTTAAGTTATCATAGTAATTGCATAGAGAAATTAGTTTACTAATTTCAGTTAAACCATTTAGGTCAATACCTTTAGGATAACCTGAACCGTCTTGTAATGCGTGGTGTTCAAGAGCGGGTCTTGCAATGACATTCCCTAGTTTGAAAATTTCTTTTATAATTTTGTAGCCAATAATTACGTGTTTTTCGTATTCCGCTTGTTCTGGAATATATAAAATTTGTTTGTAAGCAAGATTTTCGTCTATTCTAGTTTTTCCAACATCGTGAAGTAATCCACTTAAAATTACATCTCGAATATCAAGACTTAGTTCAAGAGATTTTGATAAAAATCCTGCAAATAAAGCTACGTTTAAAGAGTGGCAAATTTTATAATCACCAAAAAGTTTTAGTTGAGAAAGATGTGTTATTTCTGGGATGATTTTAATAAGTTCATCTTCAAGAATATCCATCAATTGAATGACTTTATTTAGTGCCGGATGATAATTTCTTGCCTCTAAATCTTCCATTACATCGCCAAAAAGTTGTTTAAAATAATTCTGTGTATCTTCAGAAAATAAAGAAGTTCTATTAACAGAATTTTCTTTTATTACGTTTACTCTAGAGTCAAGAGTAGGTACATCTCTAGGAATGCTAGTTGGTGTTTTTATTATTGTTTCGATGCCTTCATCTTCTTTTGTAGAATATCCATAAATACGTTCTTCTGTATCTTCAGGTTTTTCGATTTTACCTGTTAGTTTTTCAGCTTTTCTCTTTTTGACAAGAGGGTTTTCTCTTTCTAAAAGTGATTTACGTTCAAAGTTTTCGTCATACAAAAGAATCATGGCTTTTTTAAGTTCCATGAGTTTCCCTGGAGTTAACAAATCCCCTGTGTACATCAAAATTTGACCTTTTTCATTGTAAATGTTAAAAGGTAATTTTTTGTATTTTATAAGCTCTCTTAGATACAACTCTTTCATTTGTGTTTATTATATCATATTTTTCCATAAAAAAAAGCTATGTACTAAGGTGTGCATAGCTAATGATTAGGGATATGTGTATCGTTGTCTCTAAGGAGTATGGTATTATATTAACAATATGTTACGAAATTTAAATCATAATTTTGTATGATTTATTATTTTATTAAATTTATATAAAGGCTCATAATTTTATGTTAAAGTAGTAAGAGTAGAGAAGAATAGTTAGGTAGGAGATTCTCATGACAGAATTTAAGCATGTTCCTTTAAATGGAAAAGATATTACTGAAGAACAAATAAAAAAGATTATAAAAGAAAAAAACGTTAGATTTATCGAATTACAATTCGTTGATATTAACGGACAAGTTAAAAGTTTAACAATTCCATCTGATCATATTGATAAAGCATTAGAAAATGAAATGATGTTAGATGGTTCTTCAATTAAAGGTTTCAGAAGTATTGAAACTTCAGATATGTTGTTTTTCCCTGACAAAAATACTTTCCAAATTTTACCTTGGAGAGAATATGATGGAACAAACACAGCTAGATTAATTTGTGATATTCATAATGCAGACGGAACACCATTTGAGGGTTGTCCTCGTTGTAACTTAAAAAGAATGATGAGAGAAGCATCAACCTTGGGTTACACAATGAACATGGGGCCTGAAGTTGAATTCTTCTTATTCAAAAGAGATGAAGAAAACCACCCTACAACATTAAAAGTTGATAGAGCTGGTTATTATGATATTGGACCAGATGATTTAGGTGAAGATATTAGAGCAGAAATTGTTTTAACTCTTCAAGAAATGGGTTTTGATATTGAAGCATCTCACCACGAAGTTGCAGATAGCCAACATGAAATTGACTTTAAATATGCTGATATTTTAACAGCTGCAGATAATGTAGTTACATTTAAAATTGCAGTAAAAGCTATTGCTGCTCAATACGGTATGCATGCAACATTTATGGCAAAACCTATTTTCGGCATTAATGGTTCAGGTATGCATTGTAATGTATCTTTATTTAAAGATGGTAAAAATGCTTTTTATGATAAAACGACTGATTCACAATTATCAGATGTTGCAATGTATTCAATCGGTGGTATGTTGAAACACGTTAAAGGTATTACAGCTGTTACAAACCCAACTGTTAATAGTTTTAAACGTATTGTTCCTGGATATGAAGCTCCAGTATATTTAGCATGGTCATTAGCTAATAGAAGTGCGTTGTTGAGAGTTCCTGCAAAACGTGGAAACGCAACAAGAGTTGAACTTCGTTCACCTGATCCATCTTGTAATCCATATTTAGCATTTGCAGTTATTTTAGGTGCATGTGTTGATGGTGTTAAAAATAAAATTGTTCCACCAAAACAAATTGAGGCAAATATTTATGCTTTGACTCCTGAAGAAAGAAAGAAAAAGAAAATTGATTCTTTACCAGGTAGCTTGGCAGAAGCACTTTGGGAACTTGAACATTCAAAAGTTGCTAAATTTGCACTTGGCGAACATGTTTATAATGAATTTACAGAAACAAAACATAAAGAGTGGGATTCATTTAGAACATTTGTTTCTCAATGGGAATTGGATAAATACTTAGAAAGATACTAATAAATATTTTATAATTTATAATCAAAAAAGGGCTTTCATCTGAATGCCCTTTTTTTAGCCTCGCCACATTTTGCTTTTGCAAAGGGGTAAATAATTGTTGGACAAACTGACCTATGGGGAATGTAGAAATTTGATGTTGGTAAGACCCTGTGGAGAAACCAGACATTTTTCACGAAATCATAGATTTCGGAAAAAGCAGTCAAACGAGTTCAGGGTGACATGTTTTTGCTTTATGTCATTGCGAAGAGAGTAACGATAAAGCAATCCTTTTGAGTATTGTATTGTTTTGACTGAAAAATGTATTTGTTTTAAAATTTACTTGTTAGAAGGGATAAATTTATGGAAAATAAAAATTCATCTGTTGTTATAGTTGGAAGTGGTATTTCAGGTTTATATTGTGCTTTAAAGCTTGCTGAAACTTGTCCAAATGTTTATGACATTTCCTTAATTACAAAATCAACTTTAAAACAATGTAATTCTCATTATGCACAAGGTGGTATTGTTGCAGTTTTAAGTGAGAATAAGGCTGATTCTGTTGCCTCTCATATTTCTGATACATTGAGAGCCGGTGCGGGGTTATGTGATATTGATACTGTAAAATTTATCTCTGAAAAATCTGAAGAAGTTATAAAAGATGTGATGACTCATGGTGTACATTTTGACAGAAAAGACGATGGTAGTCTTAACTTCACTTTAGAGGGTGCACATAGTGTAAAACGTATTCTTCATGCAGGTGGTGATGCAACAGGTAGTGTTATGGAAGATGTTTTAGTCGATGATGTACTAAAAAATTCCAAAATTAAAATTTTTGAAAACACTATGGCAGTTGATTTATTGGTTACTAACGACAAGAAATGTGTTGGCTTAGTTGCTTACAACGAAAAAGACGACAGATATATTAGATTTAATACATCTCATGTAATCTTAGCTACTGGTGGTATGGGTAGATTATATCCATACACAACAAATCCGTCTGTTGCTACTGGTGATGGTGTTGCACTTGCTTATCGAGCTGGTGCTACTATTCAAGACATTGAATTTATTCAATTCCACCCAACTGCTCTTGCATTAGATTTACCTGAGTGTAATTTCTTAATTAGTGAAGCGGTAAGAGGTGAGGGTGCAAAACTTTGCCATGCTGACGGTACAGAGTTTATGCACAAATATCATGAACTAAAAGATTTAGCTCCACGAGATATTGTTGCAAGAGCTATCTACAATGAAATGACTGAAAACAATTTAGACAATGTATATCTAAATGCAACTGTTATTGATAAAGAGGTGTTGGCAAAGAGATTTCCAACAATTTCACGCATTTGTGGACAAAATGGTATTGATATTTCAAAAGATTTTATTCCAGTATTTCCAGTTGCACACTATTCAATGGGTGGCGTAAAAACAAATGTTGAGGGTAAAACCTCTATAAAGGGGTTGTATGCTCTTGGTGAAGCAGGTTCTACAGGTTTACATGGTGCAAACAGATTAGCAAGTAATTCCTTATTAGAATGTCTTGTTATTTCTCATCAACTTGCAGAATATATTAAAGGCTCTGAAACATTTATTCCTGATTCAAAAGAATATCCTTTTGAAGATGTTATTTCAAAATATTCAAAAGAATTAGGTTTTGCTCAATATGATGCTCAAAAACTTACAAAAGAATTGAAAAATATTATGTGGGAAAATGTTTCTATCTTGAGAAATGAAGAGTCTTTATTAAAAGCAAAAGCAAGTTTAGACGAACTAAAAAGAAACTTTTTAAGAGATAAAAAATGTTTGAATATTGAAGAATATTCATTTAGAAATTTATTGTTAAATGCTGGGCTTGTTATTGAGTCAGCATTAGCTCGTAAAGAATCAAGAGGTGCACATTATAGAACTGATTATTTAAATCAAAATGATGTTGCTGAACATAGTATATTATTGAATGAACAAGGAGAATTGGTTTTTGTTAAATAAATTTATGGTAAAAGAGCATGTAAGAAACGCTCTAAAGGAAGATATTGGATTTATCGATATTACGACAGATACTTTGGTAGAAGATAAAAATTTAAAATTAAATTTAATAGCTAAAGCAGACGGTATTATATGCGGTTTAGAGGTTTTTGAAATCGTATTTAAAGAATTGTCAGATGATTTTAAAGTTAAATTCTATTTTAAAGACGGTGACGCAATAAAAAAAGGTGATAAAGTCGCAGAAGTTGAGGGCTTGGCGTCAACAATTTTAATTGGTGAAAGAACTGCTTTAAACTACATTCAAAGAATGAGTGGTATTGCAACTCTAACAAATAAATATCAAAAAGTTTTGGATAAATATGGGGTAAAAATTACAGATACTCGTAAAACTACTCCATGTTTTAGATTATTTGAAAAATATTCTGTAATGGTTGGCGGTGCAACTCCTCATAGATTTAACCTTTCTGATTGCGTAATGATTAAAGATAATCATATTGCGTATGCTGGTTCTATTACAAAAGCGGTTGAAAAAATCAGAGCATGCATTTCTCATACTCATAAAATTGAAGTTGAATGTGAAAATTTAGACCAAGTAAGAGAAGCCATTAGATGTAAAGCAGATATAATCATGCTTGATAACATGCCAAATGACTTGATGACAGAAGCGGTTAAAATCATTGATAAACAAGCGATTGTAGAGGCAAGCGGTAATGTTACTTACGAAAGATTAGAAGAAATTGCAAAAACAGGTGTTGATATTATTTCAACAAGTGCAATTGTGGCTGGGGCTGAAACCCTTGACTTATCATTAAAATCATAGAATGTGAATAAATGTAACAAAAACATTAAGTGTTGAAATCACGTAAAAGAAAATGTTTTTATATACATGTAAAAGGATATTAGGAGTGTATGCATGGCACTTAGTTTTAATTTGAATTTGTCGCAAAGCAACACAGCATCAAATAATAACAATAATGTAGAATCAGCAGGTTCTTTAGCAAGTGTGAATAGTGAGTCAGCAGGCTCATTAGCTTGTGCAGGTCAATCATCAGGTGGCTTACTTTCAAGCCCAGCTCAATGTGATGAATTTGTATCAAGCAATCCATTTGCACCTCAAATTGATTATTCACAATACTCAGAATCAGCTGGCTCTTTAGCAAGTGAATCAGCAGGTTCGCTAGCTTGTGGCTCAGAATCAGCAGGCTCATTGGCTTGTGCCGGTTCTGAATCAGCTGGCTCTCTAGCTAGTGCAGGCGGATGCGAATCAGCAGGTTCTGTTGCTTCTTCAGGTGATAGCGGATCATTCTCATCATTCTGCTAAGATAGACATTAAATAATTTAACGAGGTTTTAAGAAAAAACAAATTTAAAGACTCCAAAAGGAGTCTTTTTTTTTACATAAAAGAGAGGCGAAGCCTTTGGCTTCGCCTCTCTTTAAATTTTTACATCATTCCCATCATTTGCATTTGCATCATGTTATTTTGAGTCATTGTATTTTGTTGGTTCATTTGATTAATAATGTTTTGTTGATTCATCTGATTGACTGTGTCCATTATTAATTGATGTTGTTCATTTGTAATCAGAGTAGAATTATCATTGTTTAAGTTGTTTGCCATAACTGGTGCTGGCATTTTTGGAACTTTTGAGAAAAAGTTTTTTGCCTTTTGTATAAAATTATGTGCTTTAGCTTTGAATTTAGCAAATCCTGTTAAAGTTGTTGTATCAATAATATCATTTTCTTTTTTAGGTTCCGCATTTTCTTTTTTGAAAATATCACTTGCTAACTGCCCATTAATTTTAATTTTATCAGGGTCAAAACCACGTTTTATAAATCCCTCAGCTGCTTCCTTTGCATCTCCAAGACCGTCACCCATTGTTACAAGTTCTGCGGCTTTTCCGTTGTCATTTCTGTATTCGTGAAAATAAAAGCCTTTTTGCCCATTTCCTCTATCTATGGTATTTATTGCGTAAAAGTTTGATACGTTCATTCCCATATAATTCACCCTTGTCTACACTTACTCTTATATTAAAACAAAGGATTAAAAATAATTGCTTAACATGTAACATGCTTGTAACATGTTATTTACTACTATTATGTGCAATAAATTTTTTAACTTCGTCCGCTGGAATTGCAAAACCGATACCGATATTTGAAATGTTATTATCAGGGTTATAAATAGATTGGCTTATACCAACGACTTCGCCTATTGTATTCAATATTGGTCCACCTGAGCAACCTGGGTTAATTGCAGCGTCTGTTTGAATTTTTTTTCTTGCATAATCAATTCTTGATACAATGCCCTGAGTTAAAGTGCCTGAAAACCCAAAAGGATTACCTATTGCTAATATTTTTTGCCCAACTTTTAAGGTATCAGAATTTCCTAAAGTTACTATATTTAAAGGCTTTTTAGGTGATATTTTGATTAAGGCTAAATCACTTTTATTTTTTGTAGGAATAATTGTAGCCTTATAAGTTTTTCCATCATACGTTGTTACGTCAATTTTTTTACTGTTTTCAATGACGTGCCTACTTGTTAAAATAGTCCCATCTTTATCTATAATACAACCTGTCCCGCCAGAAATACCCACCTCAAGCTCGGCGTCAATCGCAACAATAGCTGGATTTATTTTTTCATAAACGTTTATCATAGAGTTTTCGTCTGTGTCATAGCTCATGACTGGATTTAATCCAAACAACAACATTATAAAAATTATTAGATAACTCTTTTTAATTTCTTTTAAAAGCATATACCCTCTCTCCCTTAAAACCATTGTAAAACCTTTGTTAAAAAAGTTTACTACCTACGTAATATTTTTTAGTATTATTCTTGTAATTATTATTTTTTTAATTTATAATTTATTTGCAAAAATATTCATAATTTAAGTAGGTAGGAAAGGAGAAATTATGAGAAATATTGAAACATTCAAAAGAGCTTTAAACGAAAAAAGAGCATTAAAAATTATTTCAGGTATTAATAATATTGATTTAGACAGAGTAAAAATGGTTGTTTCATCAGCTATCGAAGCTGGTGCAGACGCAGTTGACGTTTCTGCTAATCACAACGTATTAACAATGGTTAAAGAAATGATTGAATCAGCAAATTCTTCAATTTCATTATTCGCATCTTCAATCAACCCAACTGAATTAGCTGAAGCAGTTAACGTTCACCACGTTGATGCTATCGAATTAGGTAACTTCGACGCATTATACAGAGAAGGCAGAAACTTCTCTTCAATGGAAGTTTTAAGCTTAGTTCGTGAAACTTTATCAATGATTGAAGAAAATAGATCAAACGTTATGTTCTGCGTAACAATCCCTGGTTCAATTTCAATCAACGACCAAATCTCTTTAGCTAGAGAGTTAGAAGCATTGAACATCGATTTAATCCAAACTGAAGGTTTTGTTCAAAATGAATCTACTTTAGAAAGCACAAGAACTTGGTTAAACAGAGCTGAATTAACTCTTTCTAACACAATTGAATTATCAAGAAACGTTGAATTACCAATCATGACAGCTTCAAACATTAACACAGTTACAGCTGCTATGGCTTTCGCTGCTGGTGCTAGTGCAATCGGTTGTGGTTCTTGCGTTAACAAATTAGAATCTCAAATTCAAATGTTAGCAGTTATCAAAAACTTAAGAGAAATCTCTAACAGAAATATGAATTCTTCAAGAAAAGAATCTTTAGCTTGGTAGTTTGATTACTAGTTAAATTATAAGTTTAGATGGGAAAGTTGCATTTGCAACTTTCCCATCTTCATTAACAGAGGTGCATCGGTTTTACCGATGCACCTCTGTTTTATTTTTATAAATTTAAATCTTTTAGTATTTCTTGGATTTGTTTTTTTAATTTAGAATCTTTTTTTATTTTTTCTTTTATCTGATCGCTACCATACATAACTGTTTGGTGTTTTTTATTTAAGAATTTTGCAATATCATCAAGTTTTAACTTTAAATATTCTCTTGAAATATATGCAACGATTTTTCTAGGATTTGAAATATTAGAACTTCTTGCAGAAGATTTTATATCATCAATAGTAATGTCAAATTTTTTAGCTATTTTTTCTGCAATATTTTCTATTGTAAGTTCATTTCTTTCTTCGCATTTTAGAATATGTTTTGCAAATTCAAGTGAGATGTCTGTATCTTCAAATGATGCAAATGCTTCAACCTTATTAAATGCTCCCTCAAGTTCTCTTACATTGTTTTTAAAGTTTTTAGCAATATATTCAAAAACTTCTTTTGGAACTGTTAGATTTTTTGAGTTTGCAAGATTTTCTAAGATTTTTACTCTTGTTTCTTCTTTAGGTGGTTGAATTTCCACTACTAGACCTTGTTCAAATCTTGTGATTAATCTGTTTGGCATTTCGGGCATATCTTTTGGTAGTCTGTCAGATGTCAAAACGATTTGTTTATTTGCGTTATGAAGAGCGTCAAAGGTGTTGAAAAGCTCTTCCATACATTGTTTTTTGCCCTCAAAAAATTGAATATCGTCAATTAAAAGAACATCTACATTTCTATATTTGTTTCTAAATTTGTTCATCAAATTACTTTTATTAAAATCTTTGTTTCTAGCTGTACTATTGATGTATTCGTTAATAAAAACTTCTGATTTTATGCATTGGATTTTTTTATCACTTATAAGTGCGTGTCCAATAGCTTGCATCAAGTGAGTTTTACCCAAGCCTGAACCACCTTGGATATAAAGTGGATTATATTTTGCGTTTGGTTCGTTTGCAACCATTTGTGCTGCGAGTTTTGCATTTTTGTTATTTTCGTCAGTTACAAAATTGTCAAATCTATATTTTAAATTTAAGTTCATTGATTGAACGTAACCTAAATTTTCAATAGATTTTTTATGTTCTTCTTCTTTCTTTAGGGCTTTTTCTTCTCTTTTTTCTTCCTTGATTTTTGTCTTTTTTATTTTATCAAAGGTTTCTTTATCAACCTCCAAAGATACTGTAATATCTTGTTTTAAAACTTTTTTGAAGCCCTCAAGGATTTCAGGGTAATGATTTTTCTTTAAATATTCAATAGCAAAAGCTTGACCGGAAATAAGTTTTATTTGATTATCTTCAAATTCAATTATTTCAAGTGGTTCAACCCAACTTTCGTAAGACGATTCCGGTATGCTTTTTTGCAATACCTTTTTTGCATCTTCCCAAATCTTTTCCATTTCGCTAGTGTTCATAAGAATATTTTACAACAAAAATAGTTTATACAAAACAATTCCTGCACTAATACTTAAATTAAGTGATTCAACCTTGTTCTTCATTTCTATTGTCATTTTTGTTGTGGCAAAATCTATTAGCTTATCTGTTAAACCTGAACTTTCAGCACCAAACATCACTAGAGTTTTGTCTTTTGTCTTGTAATCTTTTAAATCAACTGTATCGTTTGCCTTTGGCAAAGTTGCAATTCTGTCAAAATCACCAAAATATTTTTCTAGAACAGAAATGTCTTTAATATTAAAAACGGGTGTTTTCCAAAGGTTTCCAACTGAAGCTCTAACGCATTTTGGATTATAAATATCAACTGTATCTCCAAAAAGTATTATTGCATCAATGTCTACTGCCGTTGATGTTCTAAGAATTGTGCCTAAGTTTCCTAAATCATTTATGTTTTCAAATAGTGCAACTTTTTTTGCATCTTTTAAGATGTCCAAATTGTATGTTCTTTGAAATCCTACTGCTACGATTTCTGGAGCAGAGGTTGTTGTTGAAATTTTCTTTAAAACTTGTTCTGACACGTAAATAACGTTTTTTTCGTCAAAAGAGTGTTTTGTACCTTTTTTTATAAATATTTTATCAAGTTTTATATTTGATGAAAGTGCTTCTTCTATGGCTTTGTAGCCCTCAAGTAGAAACTTTTTTGTTTCGTCCCTGTGTTTTTTTTGTTGAAGTTTAACAACTTCTTTTACTAAATCGTTATTTACGCTTGTAATCTCCATTATTGAACCTCAAAATTCTTTAGCCATTCTTTTTCTGTATCTGTTAACATGTCGAAATTGATTAATTTCTTTTCGTAACACATTCTTGAGAAAGAATGAATTTTTCTATCTTTCATATAAACTGAATTTTCTAGTCTTACCCCGCCAAAATCCTTGAAATATATTCCTGGTTCGATAGTAAAACACATATTATCTTCAATAATTGTTGTTTTTGCATAGGCTGATGGTGCAAGTCTAGGTGGTTGTTCGTGTACGCTAATTCCTATTCCGTGACCAAGTCCGTGAGAAAATTCAAAGTTTGCTGGTGAAATTTCGTTCAACAAATCTCTTGCAACTTTGTCAATATCATAACCTGTAGTTTTGTCTGTTATTGGCGTATTAAAAGCGTGCAAACTTGATTTTAATACAGTTGTATAGATAACTCTTTGCTCTTCTGTTGGTGTTCCTTTTACGAAAACTCTTGTTATATCTGTTGCATAACCACCCTCGTAGTATGCACCGCAATCTATTAAAACAAGTGAGCCGTCTTTCATAATTTCTTTTGCAGAACTCTTTGAATAATGTGCAAGAGCTGAGTTTTGGTCTTTTGCAACTATTGATTTGAAAGATAATAATTTTGCTCCATATTTTTTGAAAGCTTTTTCTAAATTTTCAGCAATATCTTTTTCTGAAATATTTTCGTTATTGTTAATATATTCTCTTATTTCAAATACTGCTTTATCTGTGCGTTTAAAACATTCTTTGTAATGTTCCAACTCGGCATCTGTTTTAACTGATTTCATTTTTGAAATAATGTTTGTTTGCATTGGTTTTGCAATATTTTTCATTGATAAATAATCAGCCATATTTGTACTGATTTTATCGAAATATACAGTTTTTAAACCGCTTAAGCTATTTGAAAATTCTGATAGCGGTTTTACTTCTATTTCTTTGCTTTCAATCTTGTCGTCGCAAAATAGAATAGATTTTTCTTTAGAAACTAAAACTTTTCCATTTATTGCAGTGGAATAAGCTTTTGAAAAATCTCTTAGGTTTGTTATATATGAAACCTCTTCAAGATTTGTGAAAAGTTGTGCTTCGTTTTCTTTTAACCCTTTTTGTACTTCTTTTATTTTGTCGTTTGAAGTTAATCCTGTAATGCTTTTATCAACTGCAACAAGAGTTTTAACTTCTTTTTCTTGTGATTTCATAAATGGGTCTTTGTCTAAAACTTTTATTTTTACATTTTTATCTTCTAAAATTGTTTTTAAACATTCGTATCTATAAACAGAGGTTTTTTCTCCAATGATACCGAGTGTTGAATTTGGTTTAATTCTATTTGTAGCTTCTTCTAAAAAGCTTTGATTTTGTTGTAGTTTTACAACTGTGATTTTGTCTAAATCACATTCTCTATCTGCTTGTTCGTGGTATCTTCCATCAACAAAAAGATAGATATTTCCCTCACAAGATACTAAAGCATCACCAGTTGAGCCAGAAAATCCTGTGAGGTAATATCTTGAATTTTCCTCTAAAACATTGTATTCTACCAAAAATTTGTTAGTAGAATTTATAATTATATAATCTAAATTATTTCGTTTTAGAAATTCTTGCATAAATTAAGCTTCCTTTGCATCTGTTAATTCGATTAAGTGCCATCCAAATTGTGTTTGTACTGGGTTTGAAACTTCACCTTTTTTCATTGAAAAAGCAGCATCTTCGAAAGGTTTAACCATTTGACCTTTTGTGAAGAAACCTAAGTCGCCACCTCTAGCACCTGATGGGCATAATGAATGCATAGCTGCAGCATCTTCAAATTTAACTTTGCCTGAGTTAATATCTGCTAATAAATTTTTAGCTTCGTCTTCTGTTTGTACAAGAATGTGACTTGCTCTAACACTTTGATACATAATTTTCTCCTTTTTAAAATGTCTAAAATTATTATATAATAAAAATTCTTGACAAACCTTAAAACCATGATGAATACTTAATTTTCTTCTACTTTTTATTATAATTGTAACGAATTGTAAAAATAAACGGCATGGAGCTAACAAAAAAAAATTTCTTGAATTATCATGCATGTACAACTATCCCCAAATCTCCTCCCAAGATTATGAAGTACTAGCTGCAGTAGCAGCTATTTTTTTGCCTTTTTTCGCTACCTTGAGAAGGTTTTCTAAAATTTATGCAAACATGCTCAAACCATGTTCCCATGCGTGTTTTGACATGTTAACGTTTGTAACAAAAAATTTAATATTTTGAGTTTAACTAGCAAAAAATTTGAAAAGAATGTTTTTATTTTTATGTAGGTAGTTTATATTAATATTTTTAGTGTGATTAAAAATGCAATCAGTAAATTCAATTAATACTAATCAAATATATTTAAACAAGTTAGCTAGACCACAAGGTCAAGTGTCATTCAAAGGTGGCACTCCTGATTTGGCTACTCTACGTGACAAACAAGATGAATTCAGAAGAATGTCTGAAAATTCTGATGATAATGGTATTTTAGGTAAAATTAGTAAATTTGCAACAAAAGCTTTAGGTGTTGCAATTGCTTTTACAGCTACTAAAATTTGTTTGGGTAAAGCTGCAGATATGATTACAGGTACTTTGGGTAAAGGTACTGATAAAATCGTTGAAGAGGTTGGTAAAAAATCAGCTGAAAATGCAGGTAAACTAACAAAATTTGTAGATAAAGTTAAAAATTTAAAACTTGATCAAATCGCAGTTAACGTTGTTGCTGGTGGTGCAGCACTTGGCGTTGCTATGAAAGACTTTGGTCTTGTTAAAAAACCTGTTTCTGAGCAAACAGAGGATTTAGTAGACAATGCTATTGACAAAGCTAATGCTGATAGCTATAATTATGATAGTCCAACATCTGGTAGTTACGATGAACCAGACTTTGACACAAATAACAATGATGACGATGTGTAGGAAGGTAAGTGTTATATGATTAGACCTGTTTCAAATGTTTCATTCAGAGCTGAAATGCCTAAAATCAATGCTATGGACGCTATTGATAAAACCCAAAAAACAATGACAGCTATTACAAATTTATCACAAGGTGCTGATGAATTTAAAAAGAATGTAGAAACTGATAAAGCTGCATATTCTGATGGTATTACAGATTCTATTAAAGAAGCTGCTAAAGATAACAAAGCTTTAGAACCATTAGCAAAAGTTGCTGAATCTAAAACAGGTAAAAAAGTTGCTAATATTTTAGGTAGTTTTACAGCTTTCTGTACTAACCTTGCAGGTGCTGCAACTACAGTTAGCAAATAATATAAGTTTTTATTAAAAGAGGGCGAACCTAAAAGGTTCGCCCTCTTTTTTTTTATCTATCTATCTATCTATCTATCTATCTATCTATCCTTATAATCTAAGTTTGTATTTTTTCTAAACCATGTAAGTTGTCGTTTTGCATAATTTCTTGAATGTTGTTTTATTAATTCAATAGCTGTATTTAGAGTGATTTCGTTATCTAAATATTGAATGATTTCGTTGTATCCAATTGTTGAAATTAAATTTTTAATTCGTCCGTGTTTTTTTAGCAAATTTTTTGTTTCTTCAACAACCCCTTGTTCTACCATTAAATCAACTCTTTTATTTACTCGTTCATATAATTCTTCTCTTGTCATTCCTATTCCAATCCATTCAACCTCATAAGGTGGTTCTTTTTGATTAGAAAAATTTGACATAGGTTCACCAAGGGTTTCACAAACTTCTATTGCTCTTATAATTTTTCTTTTTTTAGGTTCTTTTTCCATTTGAGAAAAAGTCTTTTCATCAAGTTTTTTTAGTTTTTCTAAAAGTTCTTTTAGTGATAATTTTTCAAGTTTTTCTCTAAGTTCATAATTAGGTGCAACTCTTGGTAAATTCCAACCCTCGAGTAATGCTCTAAAATATAAACCTGTTCCTCCAACGATAATTGGAGTCTTATTTTTGGCTAAGATTTTATTTATTGCTTCAGTTGCATCGTCTACGTAATTTGCTACACTATAGTCAACTTCAGGTTCAACAATATCAATCATATAATGTGGAACATTCCCCATTTCTTCTTTTGTTGGCTTTGCACAAGCAATATCAAATCCTTTGTAAATTATTCTTGAATCCGCAGAAACAATTTCGCCACCAATTTCTTTAGCAAGTTCTATTGCAAAACTTGTTTTTCCTGAGGCGGTAGGTGCTGCTATTGCTATAACTTTTGGTTTAGTCTTCGTGTTCATAAGTATATTTTTTATAGTAATACAAGAATATCAACATTGACATTTGTACAATAAAGAAAATGTAGACAATTGTCATTACAAAGTACAATATCGGATTAAGCATAATATAAGAATTTATTATTGCAAAAATGAAGTTGATAATAATTAAACTAAGTAATAATGTCAAAATTTTTGGTGATGTGAACGCATCTACGATTGAGTACCATAATGCTTTGAATACATTTTTTGTTCTAAACATTAAGTATGGAACCCACATAAGAGTAAATAATGCATAAATTATTGAGGATACTGTAAATAAGAATAGCCAACCTGAAAGTTTTATGATTTGAGAATACGTTAAATCAACTAAAAGGTATTGCCAGCTTGAAATATCTTCTAATCTAACGAGGTTGTTTATCTCTAGCCCTACGTTTCCAATGAATTTCATTGCTATAAAATAGTCTGACACGTACACTATTCCTAAAATTGACAAGGAGCATAATATAAAATATATAAAGGTTACAAAATAATCTGAAACCCCTGTTGAAAAGAATTTTAAAAGTTCAAAGTCCTTCTTTAAATCTATAATACTAAAACTTGTATTAACAATCGCCATTTTTATCATATAAAACCAGCCCGCAAAAAAGATTGCAAACATAATAATAAGGGCAACTATTGATAAGCATAATGAAAACGCATTAATTATTGATGTTCTTGCAGCACCAAGATATAGAGTTACAGCAATCATGAATATCAATAATGGTGACACGCAAATTAAGTTTTCGTAAGCTAACTCAAAAGCTTCTTTAAAGCATTTAATCATTAAACTTTAGCCTCTTCTTGTTTTGCTTGTTGAAGTTTACGTTTTTTTCTTCTCATTAAGTCTACAAAAGCTTCTAATCTTGTAATATAGCCTGCTTTACCAGTTTGTTCATCCATTACCAAACTTAGAATTGGAATATCGTGTTCTTCTCTCATTTTAGGGAAGATGTTTTGTGACATAATTTCTGGCATACAAGTAAATGGTGAAATATGGATGATCCCATCTTTACCTTTTGCATTTGCATAAGCTACGTCTGATACGCATTCTAGAGCATCACCACCAATATCTCTCATAAGATAAGGTTTTGCCATTCTTTCTGCTCTTTCAAGGTGAGTTTCTTCGTCATTTTTTCTAAAGATTTTTGGAATAATGGCGTCTTTTAAGAAACTTCCTACTGTCAAACTTCTTCTTGTTTGAACGCCCATTTTTCCAAGTTCTCTTTCGATATTTTGGTTAGAGAATTTGTCGCAAACTAAGAAAATTTCACCTGTTAAATCTACATATAAAACCTCTCGGTTTGGATCAATTTCTGTTTTTGCCATTTCCTTGAATACACGTTTTCTGCATTCGTTTAGCATTCTTGTATTTTTAACGTTTGAGATTAATCTAAGAGCTTTTTTATAATGTTTTTCAGCTTCGCCAAAAACAACCTCTCTTGCTCTGTAGTATGATAATGCTGTATCAAGGTCATCAAGCAAGAAGATAATTCTTGTGATTAAAACGATTGCTCTTGAGAATAAAAGATAATCGCTTTTACCAGTTAATCTTTTTAAGAAATCAAATAAGCCTTTAATTCCGTCATATAATGATAATTCAATATAATTTGCGTGGTAACCTAAATCGGAAAGTGTTTCTTGAATATTTGTTCCGTATTCACCTAGTCTGCAAATTCCTGGTGATGTAATCATTGCAACATAATCAACTCCACCCTCAATTGCTTCGATAAAGTTACCCAAAATTAGTTTGTATGGTAAACATACAGCTTCTGGTGAATATTTTGTACCATAAGAAAGTGTTTTTTTACTTGTGTATGGTGGAATGTATGGTTCAATTCCAACTTTTCTTAATGCTGCTGCCCAGCCTATACAAATTGTTCCCATGTGTGGGAATGCTACTTTTACTAATTTTTTTTCTTCTTTTGCCATTCTTCTTTTATCCTTTAAAACTTAAGTCAGGTTTTCTTGCTGCCAAAGTTTCGTCTATTTTCTTAACTATTGTTGTAGATGGAGCATTTTTTACTTCATCAGAATTTTCTTTTGCTTCTTGAACTATTTTAATCATAACATCAATAAAGTTATCTAGCACTTTTTTTGTTTCAGATTCTGTAGGTTCTATCATCATTGCTTCGTGAACAATTAATGGGAAATATATTGTTGGTGGGTGAATATCATAATCCATTAATCTTTTTGCAATATTTAGTGCGGTAACACCATTTTCTTCCTTTTGTTTGTCTGCAGAAATTACAAATTCGTGCATACAAGGTTCATCGTATGGAGTTTTGTAGTAAGCTTTTAGTTTTTCTTTTATGTAGTTTGCATTTAAAACAGCATCTTCTGTTGCAAGTTTTAAGTTTTTACCACATAAAAGAATGTATGCATAAGCTTTTACAAGTACGCTAAAGTTACCATAAAACGCTTTAACTTGTCCGATTGTGTGTTTTAAATTGTAATTTTTATAGTATTTTTTACCATCAAAAGCTACTACCGGAGTTGGTAAAAATTCTTTCAATTCTTCAACGACGCCAACTGGACCAGCTCCTGGACCACCGCCACCGTGAGGAGTTGAGAAAGTCTTATGCAAGTTTAAATGTACTACGTCAAAACCCATTTTGTGAGGGTTTGTGTGTCCCATAATTGCATTGAAGTTTGCTCCATCATAATATAATAATGAACCATTTTCGTGCATTATTTTTGAAATTTCTAATACATTTTCTTCAAAAATACCTAATGTATTAGGATTTGTCATCATTATTGCAGCTACATCCTTGTCTAAGACTGATTTTAAAGCTTCAATATCAACTTGTCCTTTTTCGTTTGATTTAATTTCAACAATATCAAATCCACAAGTATGTGCACTTGCTGGGTTTGTTCCGTGTGCTGAATCAGGAATGATAACTTTTTTTCTGTTTTCGCCTTTTACTTCAAAATATTTTTTTATAACCATCATCCCTGTAAGTTCACCGTGAGCACCAGCTGCTGGTTGTAGGGTAATAGCTGACATTCCTGTAATTTCTTTTAAGGCTTCTTGTAAATTGTACATCAATTCTAGCGAACCTTGTGTATCTTCTTCTGGTGTAAGTGGGTGAATATTTAAGAAGCTGTCTAGGTTTGCAAGATATTCGTTCACTTTAGGATTGTATTTCATTGTACAAGAACCAAGCGGATAAAACCCTTTTTCAATACAAAAGTTTTTGTCAGAAAGTTCCTTGTAGTGACGCATAACCTCTAGTTCTGTAACTTGAGGTAAGTTAAGTGGAGTCTTTCTTAAAAGTTCTTGTGGAATACAAGTGCATTTTTGTTTTTCTTCTTTTAATGTTTCTATATTTTTTTCGAAAATTGTTGTCATTCTATCATTCCTTGAGCTGAAAGTTGTTTTTTTATTCTGTTTAAACCTGTTTGGATAATTCTTGAAATTCTAGATTCAGAAATTTTATATTCCTCTGCCATTTCTCTAAGCTTTTTGTCTTGGAAAAATTTTTGTTCAATAAATTCTTTTTCTCTTTCAGGAATAGTTTCTAGAGCTTTCATGATTTTGTTTTTTAGTTGAAAAAACTCGTAAGTTTCTTCAGGGTTTCTACTACTGTCTTTTATTTGAGTAGGGTTATCAGCATCTGCCATTTCGTCAATCGAAAGAATTGATTTATAAACAGCCTCTCTCAATTCCTCACCTGATGCCATATCAAGCTTTTTTTGTTTTAGAGAGTACCATCTGTAGCGTCTTCTGATTTCGTTTCTAATCGCCCATTTCATAGCAGTTGAAAGATAGGCGTTGTTATAATCCTCAGGTTTACCGTTTTTTAAAAGTATGTATAAAGTATGGGTATTGAGGTTTACAAGTTCTTGATAGTCAACAAGATGAGTACCAGTTGAAAGCTTTGAATACTCTACTTTTGCAACTGTTTCTATTAAATCTTTGTATTCCCTTAAGTCTATGACTGGTTTTTGTTGTGTATGCATTTACTTCGACAGCCTGATATAACCTATTCACCCCTACGAATTTAGTTTACCTCAAAAATGTATTCTGAACTAGAAAAACATGCTTTTTTAGAAATATTTTTTTACATAACGGAAAAGGGCGAAGTTATTTATAACTTCGCCCTTTTTAATCACTTTTACAAATTAATTATTCAGCTAATAATTTGTTTACAGCAATTGTTAATCTAGATTTTTTTCTAGAAGCTGTGTTTTTGTGTAAAACACCTTTAGAGACTGCTTTATCGCAAAGTTGGTAAACTTTTGATAATGCACCTTTTAATTCATCTTGATTTTTTGCTGTTGCTAATTCAAGAACTTTTTTAACTGCAGTTTTGATAGATGTTTTCATTGCAACGTTTTGCAATCTATTTTTTTCTGCTGTTAAAATTCTTTTTTTTGCTGACTTAATGTTTGCCATTTGTTTTTCCCTTCTTTCTTAACATTGTGCGTTTAATGACTACGCAACTTGTTGAGGTTTGGTGAGTATCTTTATTTTAGTACAAAAAAATATTTTTCAACATGCATTTTTTAAATTTTGTAACATTATTAGAATTATCATCTTAAATGACTATAGAAATAATTATTTTTTGATATATAATCTATGTAAAGTGTAGAGATTTACATTAACTTAAAATATAGAGAGAACGGAGGCACTCATGTCACTAGGACAATTCGTTTTTATGCTACACAGTCATTTACCCTATTACAGAAAAGCAGGTATGTGGCCGTTCGGTGAAGAAAACTTGTATGAATGTATGGCAGAAACATACGTTCCATTATTAAACGCTATTAGCGAATTATATGATGAAGGTATTAAAGCAAACCTTACAGTTGGTATCACTCCAATTTTAGGTGAACAACTTATTGATGAACACTTAAACCAAGGCTTTGTTGAATATCTTGATTCAAGAATTAAAGCAGTTTCTGAGGATTTGGAAAGATACCCTGATCCTGCAGTTGCTCATTCTCAACACTTAAAATACTTAGCTGAATACTATTACAAACATTTCACTAAGTTGAAAGATGATTTCGTAAACAAATACGAAATGAACTTAATCAAATATTTCAAAAAATATCAAGACTTAGGTTGTATTGAAATCACAACTTCAGGTGCTACTCACGGTTTCTCACCATTGTTAGCAACTGATTCTAACTTGAATGCTCAATTCAAAGTTGGTTCTGATACAACAAAAAGATTATTCGGTAAAAAAGCAATGGGTGCTTGGTTACCAGAATGTGCATACAGACAAGGTTATGAATACACAGGTTCTGACGGAAAGAAAAAATGGAGACCTGCTATTGAAGTAACTTTACAAAACAATGACATCCAATACTTCTTTACAGAATCACACGTAATTGAGGGTGGTAATTCTATTGGACATAGAAGAGTTGTTGGTATGTACGGTAACATTGAATACATTCCATTACCAAAACGTGAATTAACTGGTTATGATACATATTCAGCATACTGGTTACCAGATGCACAAGTTGCAGTTATGGGTAGAAACGACAGAGCTGGTTACCAAGTTTGGTCAGCTGCAGATGGTTACCCAGGTGACGGTTGCTTTAGAGAATTCCACAAAAAAGACGACAAATCAGGTATGCAATATTGGAGAATTACTTCTTCAACAACTGATTTAGGCGATAAAATGCTTTATGACCCAGTATTGGCTCAAAATAAAGTTTGTGAAAACTCAGACCACTATACACACTTAATCGAAAACTTGTTGAGAGATTACAAAAATTCTCACGATGGTAAAGAAGGTCTAGTAATGGTATCATTCGATACAGAATTATTCGGACATTGGTGGTTTGAAGGTGTTGAATTCATTAAACAAGTGGTTAAAAAATTACACGACTACCACAAAGACGTTGAAATGATGACTGCTGGTGCATATCTTAAAAAATATCCACCAAAAGAAGCTATCCAAATCCCTGAATCTTCTTGGGGACAAGGTGGTCACTTCTACGTTTGGATGAACCACTTAACTGAATGGATGTGGCCAATTATTCATTCTTGTGAAAAACGTATTAATGACATCGTTTCTAAATACGAAGAAAAACCAGAAGATAAGTTATTATTGAGAGCTTTAAGCCAATTAGCAAGAGAAAACTTATTACTTCAATCTTCAGATTGGCCATTCTTAATCACAACATGGCAAGCTAAAGACTATGCAACTGATAGATTTAGAGAACATGTTGACAGATTTGAATTAATCGCTGATATGATTGAATCTGGTAATATTGATGAAGCTAAATTGCACGAAATCGAAGATATTGATAACTGCTTTGCAGATATAGATTATAGAGTATATCTTCCAATCGAAGAGGGTGTAATTCCTCAACAAGCTAAAAAGCTTCAACCATTATATAAGAAAAAATTAGGAAACTTAGAATAAGTTAAAATAAAAAGATGGCGAACGCTTTGCGTTCGCCATCTTTTTATTCCATGTCATTCTGAACTTGATTCAGAATCTTATCAGCTTTGAGTATTTAAATTAAACTTATTTTCATTTTCTTGTACCGACAAGAAGCGGATTGCGAGCATAGTGCGAAGATTTTACTGTTTTAAGCAGAATAAGTCTGTAAAACAGTAAATCGTAGGCACGTTTAATGCGAGCAACCAAGCAAACGAAACAAAAGAAACTCTCTCCCTGATTTTATTTCATTAATTTTCACTAAATTCAACCCAAGACAAATTAACTCACTACGTTCAAACAGAATTTATCTTTGATTATGTTTCATTAAGTGAAAATTATTTAATAAAATATGGTCGCAATAATAAATATGTTAAATAAATAATATCTATATTACATAATTATATACATGTTGAATATATTTTTTATAATTTTCTTTATCGTGGAAAGATACAGAAAATTCGCAAATATTTTCTCCGAGCATTTGAGCATCTTTTAACGGTAAAGGTGGACCAGCTGGAGTTGAACGAGCTGGATTTTTAGGGTTTGAAATTATACCAGTTGCACGCAAAAGTGTTATTGCAATCGTATTTTTAAATACTTCATATTCGTTCAAGCCTTTTGTCACTATTCCAATACCATTTGCATTTACGTAACGTTGCATTGGTGCTGTGTTCGTCGGAGCTTCAATACCTTTTGTTTTAGGAAGATTTTTTCTGATGTCGTAATCAGGGTCAAAAGTTCTATTTATAAGAACATTCATATCTTCGGAATATGTTTCTGTTATTGGTTTTCCTGTATTTATAACAGCTTGAATTTTGTGGTCTTTTTTCTTGTTGTCATAAACGACTTTAAAATCTAAACAGTCAGAATTTTTGTCTAATGATATATATATATTAGAGTTTTCTGTCTTGAGTTTTAATGTACATCTTAAATCGCCGTTTAGAGCTATTTCAGAAGATAAAATTTCTTCGACTTTGCCGTAATCAGTTTCTTCAGGAGCAAAGTTGTAAGTATCGCCAAGGTCTTTGAAATCACGGATTTCAATAAAGTTTTCAGTATTGTTAACCTTGATTTTGCCGTCAGTTATTTCAAGGTTGATTTTTGAGTTTTTAAGATAATTTTTACCAATTTCTAAATCAGTTTTTTCGTTTATCTCAATTTTTTCACGCATTTCTGTCGGTTGAAGATTTTTTACTTCAATCAGATATGTATAAATATTTTTGAAATCCTCTGTAATTGGTATTCTTAGAGTGTCTTGAAGAATTTCGTTTTCAAAACCTTTTCTTACTTTTGCAACTTGGAAAGGTAAATCAAGTTCTGACTCAAATTCTACAATTCCAGAATAAGGTTCATCACCTAGATTCATTACAAAAGCATCTGACAATTTGAAATGAACCTCGTCGATAATTGTTTGTGCTATTTGAAGTACTTTTTTGTACTTTAATGTGTTTTCAAAATGCACATCATCCGTAGAACATCCGCAAATGCCGTCGTGTGCCATATTTTCAATTAATAATTTATATGCGTAATCGATTAGGCTTTCATATTTTAAATTAAAATGTTTTTGAGCCTTGTTTGCTAAATCAAGCATATATGAGGCTTGTGTTCGAAGCTTTTTTAAATCCATTCTTGCAGAGTATCCGCCTTGTAGAATAAAGGTTAATGAGTTATCACGAAGTTCGTCATTGTGCTCGTACGAAAAATTATTTTTTACTTCTTCAAAATAATCAAATGGTGAACCTAAGACGATTTGATAATCTTCAAGTAGAGCATTAACTTCTCTAATTTGAGAAGAAATATTTTCAGGTATTCCAAGATGGTCAGCACCTATTGGCATAAGTAAAGTATTTGAAGATTTTTCTGCAATCTTATCTAAATTTGTTTTCAAGAAATTGGCTTTTTCTTCAAGAGTTAAGCTTGTCGCAAAAATATCCATAAAATATCCACGGATAAGGTTTACACAATTTATTCCCATATATTTAAAATCAGCAGGAATATCTCCGCAACCTCTCCATACCACGGCTTTATCTATACCAAACTTTTTGAATGAGGCTGGTATATTTTTGCTATGCCCAAAGGTATCGGCTAAGTATCCGATAAAATCTTCGCAACCTAGTTCTCTTGATATTTTTAAACCTATTTCCAAGTTTTTTTCAAAAGAAGTTTTGTCGCATAAGTATTCATCTACTAGACAATAACAAGGACCTACAAAAAGACGTTTTTCCTTGATTAGTTTTTTTACTAAAATTTCTTTTTCTGGTCGAATTTGTAAATAATCTAATAATGCCCCAACTTGTCCGTCAAAATAGAACGACGGAATTTTGTTTTGTTCTAATAAGTTTAAGACATTGTCGAATACTCTTAAAAGACGTATTCTGAAAACTTCAAATTCTCTGTACCATTCTCTATCCCAATGGGTGTGTAAATATCCGATAACTTTTTTCTTCATGTATATATTATACCACTTTTTATGTGTATTTAATAATTTATTAACATGATTGACAAAGTTTAAAAATTTTGTACAATTAACTTATGGCATTAGTATATTTAAGCTTAGGTTCAAATAAAGGAGATAGAGTCGGTTTTATTCAACAAGCGACTAGTTTGCTGAATCAAGACAAACAAGTTGAGTTGATAAGAACGTCTGCTTTTTATGAAACAGAACCATGGCAGACTGATTCAAGTAATTGGTTTGTAAATGCTGTAATTGAAATAAAAACAGAATATTCTCCACAAGATTTATTGAAATTGTGTAATCAAGTAGAGGCACAGTTGGGTCGTGATAGAGAAACAGAAGGTTTTTATGGCGATAGAACAATCGATATTGATATATTGTTCTATGATAAAGAGATTATTTATACAGAAAATTTGGTAATACCTCATAAATATTTCCATAAAAGAGCTTTTACATTAGTTCCTATGTTGGAACTTTCTCCTGATTTTGTTCATCCTGAATTGAAAAAATCAGTTATGGAATTACATGAAGAATTAGAAAATCCAGAAATGGTATTTTTATATGGAACAAGGGTTGACATTTAAACCAAAAGTAGCAATTATCGGAGCTGGACCAGCAGGTTGTATGTGTGGAATTACAATCGCAAATGATTGTGATGTTACACTTTTTGATATGTCAAAACCTCTTTTGACATTGCTTGCAACTGGCGGTGGCAGATGTAATTTGGCTCATAATGAATTTGATTTTAAGGAATTGGCTCATGCGTATCCTAGGGGTGAAAAGTTTTTGTATTCACCTTTCTCGAGATTTTCTACGGCGGATACGTTAGAATTTTTTGAGAAAATTGGTATAAAAACTTATGCTCAAGAGGATGGTAGAATTTTTCCTACTTCTAATTCTGCAAAAGATGTTAGAGAAAAGTTGCTTAGTCAACTGAAAAAAGCAAAATTTTTACAAGAAAAAGTGTTAGATGTTCAGAAAATTGATGAAAAATTTTATGTGAGAACGGCTAATAATAAATATATATACGATTATGTTGTTGTTGCAATTGGTACTCATCACGGCTTGCAATTTCTAAATAATTTGCCACATAAATTAATAGAACTTAAACCATCTTTATGCGGTTTAATCACAAAGTATGATGTTTCTACTCTAAAAGGAGTAGTTTTGAAGGGGGTAATACTCAAGTATAAAAAAATAGTTCTTAAGGGTGATATGCTCTTTACGGATAATGGAGTATCCGGTCCGGTGATATTTAAACTATCCTCTCTTAATTCTAGAGTAGAATACCCTTATGACGTAAAAATTCAACTTATTGAGGATATAAACCAGTTAGAAGAAAGCTTGAAAAAAGGCAATAATAAAGCGATTAAGACTGTACTTGCTGATTTTTTGCCAAAATCCTTTGTTGCGTTTTTGCTTAATTATTTAAAAATAGATGGAGAAGTTAAATGTAATTCTTTAAAAACTAATACTAAAGAATTACTTCTTGGGTCTATAAAGGCGTTTGAAATGACCTTGGTAAAATCTCGAAAAGGCGGTGAAACGGTCTTTTCAGGCGGAGTAGATTTATCAAAAATTGGGTCAAGTTTTGAGTCAAAATTGGTTAAAAATTTATACTTTTGTGGTGAAATATTAGATATAGACGGCTTTTGCGGTGGATACAATCTTCAAAACTGTTGGTCTAGTGGGTATTTGGTAGGTATGAGTATCCTTGAAACCATGTAGGGACATGGTTTTTGACCAATTCTCTAAAATGTACTATTTATGCTATTTTTCAGGTTTTCTAAAAAATAGTTTATTAAGTTTTGTAAATATATAAGCCATAAGTGTTATAAAGAACTAATACTATGGTATTATATAAATGTAAGCAATTTATGTAGAAACTACTTCTTTTAGATGACATTTATCTCAATAGGTTGATTTTAGAATGAGTTAGTGATAGCATACTTGTATTAGTCGCATATAGTAAAAAAGGATTATTTTATGGACAAGAGATCAGGTTTCACCCTTGCTGAAGTTTTAATCACATTGGCTATCATCGGTACAGTTGCCGCAATGACTATCCCAACATTGATGACAAACACTAATAAAATGGAATTTAAAACAGGGTTTAAGAAAATTCTTTCTACAACAAACCAAGCAATTACTATGAGTGTTGCTTTGAACTATGTAGATTTTTCTGATACAACTACTGAAGGTACAGATCCTACAACATCTATTTTAGGTATCTTAATCAGTAGAATGCACGTTACAAAAACAATTAATGGTAATGCTGATACAGCTGCATCTCGTATGTTTGGTAATAGTGCAAGTAGCAATTACACTGTATTCTTCGCAGATGGTATGGCATTATCATTCCCAAGAACATCTAAGGATTGTAAGGTTTCAACAAATGGTAGAAATAATATTTGTAAGGCAATTGTTGATGTAAATGGTACTCGTGCTCCAAATGCTTTATCACACTGTCAAGGTACTCAAATTAAAACAGCAAGCTCTGATGCTAATGGTACTTGTTCACCTGTAAATGCATTTATTTCTGACCAGTACTCAGTTTTCTTAGCTGACCAACAAGTTCAACCAAACGGTCAATGTGCAAAATACGTTTTATTTGAAAACTAATAAAAGTTATAAAATTTAAAAAGACCACCTTTTCAAAAGGTGGTCTTTTGTTTGTAAAATTCTTATTGCGAGCGTAAGCGAAGCAATCCCAAAAGCCCTCACCGAAATTTTAAAGTTTCAAGCAAAGCTTTCAACTAAAAATTTCTCCTCTCCCCTATTTTTACAAAAGTAAAAATGTGGCGAGGATTAAACACATGGCGAGGGGTAAACATTGCCCTCTCCCAATACTGGGAGAGGGCAGGGTGAGGGTTCACTCATGTTATATATTCTTAAAATACTTGCATTTAATTGTAAATTTTTGTATAATTTTTATGTAAAAATACATAATTTCTTTAATAAATTTTAATCCACATAGCAATTATTTAAGTGTCATGGTTTTTATATTTATATAGTTAATAGTAAAGGTTATTTTAAGTTTGAATAGAACAGATATTATAAAAGAAGAAAAAGAAGTTTTATATAACAAATCTATGGTATCTAACCCTATTGCTCGTAAAGGTTTACCTAATCGTAATGCCGTTATTGCTAATAGAGGTACTTCAAACAGACTTTACTGTGGTTATAGTCAAGCTTTTACAAACGTTTCTCAATCTTCTGAAGTTGATTATAGAGAAGTTATCAGCTTGTTATCTCAAGCTATCGTTGGCAAAACAGTTGTTTCTGATTTCTATGCTTCTTTGCATAATTTCATGACTAAAAAAATTAACTGTTTCTTTACTGCAATTGGTTTATTCCAACCTCAATCAAAATGTATCAATATCAAATTGACTGATAAAGTTGGTGGTACTTATTCTTCTAGAATTTTCTTATCAGATGATTCAAACCCAATTGTAGAATGTTTTAATACTCAAAAACCAGTTATTAAACATGATTCTAAATTCTTAAAATTATCATATTTGCAACAACCTAAAGTTGCTATTTTGCCTCTAATGTCTGTTAATGAATGTTTAGGGGTTATGATTATTGGTGATAACAATGTTAATGAAAATATTGATTTATATTCATTAATCTCTAATCACTATGCATTATTTATGCACAATTCAGATTTGTTGGAACAAGCTAATGAACACGCTAATACTGATAGCTTAACTTCATTACACAATCACAGAGGTTTCCAAGAAATCTTATCTCAAGAATTATCAAAAGCTGAAAAAGCTAATACAGAAGTTTCTGTAGTTATGATGGATGTTAACAATATCTCTAAAATTAACAGAGAATTTGGTCACGCTAAAGGTGATGAAATCATCAAGTTAGTTGCTCAAAAAGTTAAACAAAATATCAGAACTACTGATGTTGCTGGTAGATACGGTGGTGACGAAATTGCTATCATCTTACCAGAAACTTCTATTTCTGAGGCTAAATATATCGCAGAATACTTAACATACAGTTTATCTTGCTGTTTCGTTGATGACATCGGACCTGTTAAGGTTTCTGTTGGTATCGCAACTTACCCTCAATGTGCTAAAGATCAAGAAAAATTATTAATCTTAGCTGAACAAGCTATGTATATTTCTCAATCTAAAGGTTACAAAGACGGTATGAGTGCTATCATCAGTTCTTCTGATTTCAATTTCTGGGATGATATGGCTCTTAAATCTTTCGCAGATGTTGTTACTAAACGTCACTCTCAATTAGGTATCAACTTTGAAGAAGAATTATTACATAAATTCAATAATGAAGATATTATTTCTCAAACTCACTTAGAAGAAATGGCTACTTCTTTAGCTGGTGCAATTGATGCTAAAGACCCATATACAAAGGGTCACTCAACATCAGTTTCTAAATACGCTGAAGCTTTAGCTAGAGCAATAAATCTTCCTGAAAATGAAGTTAAAAGAATTTCTTTAGGTGCTTTGTTACACGATGTAGGTAAAATCGGTATTCCTGAAAGCATCTTGAAAAAACCAACTCACCTTTCTGATGAAGAATGGGAAGTTATGAAACAACACCCAACAATCGGTGCAGAAAAAGTATTGATGCAAAATGAAGCATTGAAAGACTTGATTCCAATGGTTAAATATCACCACGAACATTACGACGGAACAGGTTATCCTTGCAAATTAAAAGGCGAAGAAATTCCTCTTTCTGCAAGAATCGTAGCAGTTGCTGATACATACCACGCTTTAATTAGCGACAGACCTTACAGAAAAGGTTTAGGTGTTGAAAAAGCTTGCGAAATCTTGAGAATGGGTGCAGGTATTCAATGGGATGCTGAATTGGTTAGAAAATTCATCCAAATCGCTCCATCAATCTCAACAACAATCTAATTGTTATATAAAGTTTAAAAGTGGGTTTGATTTCTTCGAAATCAAACCCACTTTTTTAGGGGCGATTTTGCCTTAGGCAAAATCGCCCCTCTTATTAAAATCTTTTGTAAAGAAATATGTCGTTTTTCCTACTTTTGGTGTAGAAGATTTACATTCGTAGGCTTGAAACCCTCTAGATATATGTTATAATGTTATATATATTAGAATATTATATTAATAAAACGGAGATTTATTAATGGCGAGCACAATTACTTTTACTGGATTGGCTTCAGGTATGGATACTACAGCCTGGGTTGAAGAGTTAGTTAAGATTAAAAAGGCTAATCGTTACGATAAACTTGTTGAAAAACAAGAAGTCGTTGGCAACAAACAAAAGGCTGTTTCTACTGTTCAATCACAGTTCACATCTTTAAGAACAAGTCTTGAAAAAATCACAGACTCTACTTTAGGTGGTGCTTTTGATTTGTTTGCAAAAACAAAAGCTACTTCTTCTAGTAGCGACATTGTTTCTGCTACATCTTCTTCTGGTGCAGTAAAAGGTTCTTACAAATTAAGCGTTAAACAATTAGCTTCTGCTACAAAAGCTTTGAGTGACGCTTCTGCTTTGGCTGTTAATGGTAATACAAAATTTTCTACATTAAGTGATGAAGTTGCAAAGCTTGGTGATGGCGAAACTGCTACTTCAAGTATTTATGTAAACGGTCAAAAAGCTCAAATTGAGTTGACAAACGAAGATACAATTGATTCTGTTTTAGAAAAATTAAATAATATTGATGGTGTTAATGCAACTTTAACTGATGGTAAAATTTCTATTTCAGGTGAAAATGGTGCTAGTGTTACACTAGGTTCAAATTCTGATGACGTAAATCTTTCTAAAGCTTTCTCATTATTAAAAAATTCTGAGACAGGTGCTTATGATAGTTTTGAAACTTTAAGTATCGCTACTTCTAAAGACAAAATAGCTGATATTTTGGGTGCTGATGCTAAAGGTACTTTCAAAATTGGCGGTCAAGAATTTACAATTGGTGATGATACAACTTTTGAAAGTTTAATAAAAGATATTAATGATAAATCATCAACTTCTGGCGTTGCTGCCGAATTTGATGGTACAAATGGTCAATTAGTTTTCAAAGCAACAACAAATGGTTCTTTCAATATTAACATTGAAAAGGGTACAAGTTCATTTACTGATTTAATGGGTTATACTCAAACAAATGAAGATGGAACAGTTGCTCTAAGAGATCAAGAATTAGGTTCATTCGCTATCTTTACTTTGAATGGTGAAACTAGAATGTCTTCTTCAAATACTATTTCTAGTGATATTTCAGGTATTGATGGTGTAACATTTAACCTTAAAGGTGTTTCTGATGATGAAAATCCTACAACTACAATTAGTGTAGACCAAGATACTGATGATTTAGTTTCTGCACTAAAAGGTTGGATTGAACAATACAACAAAACACTTGATATGGTTGATGAACAAACTGCATCAGACGGTACTTTATCAGGCGAATCTACTCTAGAAAACTTGCGTCGTTCAATTCGTTCTGGTGCGTCTGCTAAGCAATCAGGTGCTGGTGAGTATTCACTTTTAGCTCAAATCGGTATCTCAACTGGTGAAGCTTCAACTGATTTAAGCAAATTGACTGATCACTTAGAACTTGATGAATCAAAATTAAAAGAAGCTCTTGAAAAAGACCCTGAGGGTGTAAAAGCTCTTCTTGTTGGCGGTAAAAATAATTCAGGTATTCTTTCTAACATGGAAACAACTGTTGATGAGTCATTAAAATCAACAGGTTATTTCACAACAAGAAACAACTCTCTAGATAAAGAAAATACTAATTTGAAAAGCAGTGCAACTGCTGAAAATACAAGAATCGAAGCTTATCAAGCACGTTTGCAAGCTCAATTCCAAGCCATGGAAACTATGATTTCAAAAATGCAATCAGCATATAATTCTGCTTTATCTCAAATGGGTTTATCATAGATATAATTAAAATGTTTTAAAATGGTGCTAGATTTCTTTGAAATCTAGCACCCTGTTTCGTGTTGCGATTTTGCCTTAGGCAAAATCGCAACAACAAAAAAGAGGCGAAATTTCGGAACGAAATTTCGCCTCTTTTTTCTATTTATCTTAGCAAAATGCTTTTTCTATGTCTAAATCAACTTCTTTTACAAATTCTGGTGCAATCGGAACGATAACTTTTATCTTGTCGTTTTCAACTTTTTTATCAGAATACATAAATTTGATAATTTTATTTTTATCAAACATATTTTGTTTATCTGTAAATCCGAATTTATTTAAGAAATTAAATGCTTTTTCCTTGTAATTGGCATCAATTAATTTCATTTTATGTGCATAATTGAAGATAAAATACATACCGTATACAACGGCTTCGCCGTGAGTAAATTTATTAAAGTTTGTGATTTCTTCAAGTGCGTGACCGTATGTGTGACCAAAATTAAGAATTTTTCTTAATCCGCTTTCTTTTTCATCTCTTGTTACAACTGAGATTTTTAAAGCAAGTGATGTTCTAATGATTTTATCTAAGAAATTAAAATCTCTAGACATAATTTTGTCATAATTTACGTTTAGAAAATCAAAGAACTTATAATCATTAACGCTCATACAACTTTTTTCGATAAAAGCGTATTTTAAAACTTCGCCGATACCTGATTCAAATTGTCTATCATCTAAGGTGTTTAAAAAATTCAAATTAATGTAAACGGCAGATGGTTGATAGAATGTCCCTACCATATTTTTAGCAGTTCTTGTGTTGATAGCAACTTTTCCGCCAACTGATGAGTCTACGCAAGAAAGTAGAGTTGTTGGAACTTGGATTAAGCCGATACCTCTTTTGTATGTAGATGCTGCAAACCCTGCCATATCACCGATTACGCCACCACCGACTGCGATGATGTGACCTTTACGTGTGATATTTAATTCTTCTAACTTTTCTAAAATCTTACAATAGTTATTAATATTCTTTTCTTTTTCCCCATCAGGAATTATAAGTGTTCTAGCTTTGTCAAAGTTCAATTTTTTTGAGTACAATTTATGAACTTTTTTGTTAATTACAACCAAATAATTTGAGTCACTTACTTTTTCAAAAATTTTGTTCTTAAGTTCTTCAATTGGTGCATCATCGATGTATATGCTATAGTTACTTTCTTTTGATGGTATATTAACTTGAATATCGTTGTTCATTAAAGATTTCCTTTTTCTGCTATTCTTTTTACTATATTATATGGAAGCTCATTTTCGGTGTCAATTATGAAATGTGCTTGCTCGTAATTCTTTTCTCTGCTTTCTAAGATTGTTTTTACTTTTTCTATTCCAAAGCCTTGTTGTAAAAGTGGTCTATGAGTTTGAGATTTAATTCTTTCAAAAAGCTTTTCGGGTGAGGCTTTTAGATAAAAGACTTTTCCGTTTTCTTTTAAAATTTTTCTATTTTCTTCTTTTTCAAAAACTCCACCGCCAGTTGAAATGATTTGATTTTCGTTTTGGCAAAGTTCCTTGATTAAATCTGTTTCGTAGTTTCTAAAATACTTTTCGCCGTATTTTTTGAATATTTCTGAAATCTTCATGTTCTCTCTTTTTTCGATTTCAGAATCCATATCAACAAGCTTGAAACTGTTTAGTATTTTAGCTAATTCAAGCCCTATTGTTGATTTTCCAGCACCCATCATTCCGATTAAAACAATATTATTTTTCATAATGAGCTTTCATTTCTTCAATGCTATCGCCACCGTATTTTTGAAGTAATTCGTCAGCTAAAACACAAGCAATTCTAGCCTCTGCCACTACTGCACAAGATGGAACTGCACAAGCATCTGAACGTTCAAAGTGAGCTGTAGCTTCTTCATTTTTTCTTATATCAATAGTGTTTAAAGGTGTTCTTAATGTCGGAATAGGTTTCATTGTCCCTTTTACGACGATTGGTTCACCGTTTGTCATTCCGCCCTCTAAACCACCTGCATTGTTTGTTTTTCTATAAACTCGTTTTTCTTTTGTGATATAAATTTCGTCGTGCATTTCTGCTCCAGTTTTTACTGCAGCTTCAACACCACAGCCGATTTCTACTGCTTTAACTGCTGGAATAGACATTACTGCTTGAGCTAATTTGCCGTCAAGTTTTCTATCCGCTTGAACGTACGAACCTAAACCGATTGGTAAATTGCCATAAATAACTTCAAATTTACCGCCAAGAGTGTTGCCATCCATTTTTGCCTTGTCAATTTTTTCTTTCATTAAATCAGTTGCAACATCGTCTGCACATCTTAATTCAGAATGTTCTGCCGCTTCTTTTATTAACGTGTAGTTTGGTGGTAAAATTTCTGCTTTTACATCGCCAATTTGTGTTACGTGTGAAAAACCTGTTATATAAAATTCTTTTAGTAATAATTTTGCTATTGCACCAACTGCAACTTCGATGGCTGTTTTTCTAGCACTAGAACGTTCAAGAACATCTCTTAAATCTTCTAGTTTATATTTTATAGAACCAGCATAATCCGCGTGTCCTGGACGAACTGTTGTGAAGGATTTTTCTGCTACTAGTTTAAGTAATTCTCTATTTGAAAAATCAATTTCATCAACGCTCATAGGAATTTTCCAGTTTTCCCAGTCTTTGTTTCTAACCTCAATGCAAACTGGTCCACCTGTAGTTTTTCCAAGTCTTACGCCAGATGTTATTTCGACCCTATCGGTTTCAATTTTCATTCTTGCACCACGACCGTAGCCTTGTTGACGTTTTCTTAGTTCATTATTTATAAAATCTCTATCAATCTTTAGACCTGCTGGGATACCCTCAATAATTGCAGTTAATTTTAAACCGTGACTTTCGCCGGCTGTTAAATATCTAAATTTTTGTTCCATACTTCTTCCCTATTTATATTTTGATTTATTATTTTGCGTATTTCAAGAAAATTTGTTGTCTTGTTTGCATCATTTCCTCAACAATCATTGGTTTGCCATTAACTGTTGCAATGATTTGGTACATTTTTAAGCTATCGTTGTCCATAGATGGATGTCTAACAGCACTAACTTTATAACCTTTAGAAACTTTTGTTACTGTGATATTTGTATATCTGTTTTTATAATTTCTAGCTTTTGCAACACCCTCGCTGATTTTCATTTGTTTTAAATATGTTGCTGTGTTTGTATATGCGTTTACAAGTTGTCCGTTTGGTTTGATAACTTGTCTTATGATAACAGCATTTGGTGCATACATACTGCTAATTTCGTTGCTGTATGAATTTGCTTTTGCTACATAGTTGTTAAAAAATGCTCTTGCATCGTTTTCTGTCATAGCATTTACTTGTAATGTTGTTAAAAATAATACAAAAATTGATAAAATTAATTTCTTCATTAGTCTTCTTCTCCGTCTAGTGTATAAAAATCCTAACATAAAAAAAAGAAGTAGTCTATTAACTACTTCTTTTTCTTTATATTAATTCAACTTTTCTTTTATTTTTTCAAGAAATCTGGAATTTCAATATTACCAAATGATGGAGCTGTTTCGCTTACATTTGAATTTTTCTTTGGTGCATTAAATGCATTTGAGAAAAAGTCTGCTGCTGATAATGATTTAGAATCAGAAGCTCTTTCTGGAGCTGAATTTGCTTTTAATTCAAAACCAGTAGCGATAACTGTAATTTGAACTTCAGTTTGAATATCGTTATCAACAACTGCACCAATGATAACTCTAGCATCATCAAGGATAGCATCGTTAATGATATTAGCTGCGTCTGTAACTTCGTGTAATGTTAAGTTTGGACCACCTGTGATGTTAACGATAACACCTTGAGCACCATTGATAGATGTTTCAAGAAGTTTAGAATCAATAGCGTTTTTAGCAGCTTCAACTGCTCTGCCTTCGCCTTCGCCACGACCGATACCCATCAAGGCTGAACCTGATGATTTCATTACTGAACGTACGTCCGCAAAGTCAACGTTGATTAAACCAGGGATAGTGATGATATCTGAAATACCTTGAACACCTCTTAGTAATACTTCATCAACGATTGAGAATGATTCTTGTAAAGAAATTCTTCTATCTACTACGTCTAATAATTTATCGTTTGGAATAACGATTAATGCATCAACTGCATCTTTTAATTTTGCTAAGCCTTCAACAGCTTGGTTTTGTCTACGTTTACCTTCGAATGAGAATGGTTTTGTAACAACACCGATAGTAAGGATACCCATATCTTTAGCTGTTTTAGCTACGATAGGAGCTGCACCAGTACCTGTGCCACCGCCCATACCAGCTGTGATAAATACCATATCTGCACCTTCTAAAGCATCTGCAATTTCTTTTTGTGCTTCTTCAGCTGCTTTTTCACCAACTTGAGGTTCTCCTCCGGCACCAAGACCGTTTGTTAATGATTTACCTAATTGGATTTTATTTTTTGCTGTTGAGCAATTTAATACTTGTAAATCTGTATTCATTAAATAAAATTCAACGTTTGCTAAACCTTCTTTAATCATTCGGTTAACAGCGTTTCCACCGCCACCGCCTACACCGATAACTTTAATGACAGCTGGGCTAACGCCGTTATTTGATGCCATTTTTGAGTCATTCTTTAAAAATAAATCTGAACTATAATTTTCCACTTATTTTTCCTCTTCTTTTTCTTCTTTAATAATAAAATGATATTTTAAATATAAAATTTTTACAAGTGATTTTGTAAAAACATGCCTTAATACTAATATATTTTTTAATATTTTGGCACATTTGTAACAATTTTGTAATAAAAATAAAAAAGAGAGAAGTTTTTGTCTTCTCTCTTTTCGTTTCTATAATTCTTGTCTTAATTTGAATGATTCATATAAAAGGTATGTTAATAATGCTCTTACACCAGCACCTGTTGCACCTTTTATATAATATTTTTGAGCTGAATCTAAGAATGCTACACCAGCAATATCGATGTGAGCCCATTTTTGTTCAGGTTTTACAAAGTTTTCTAAGAATAAACCAGCTGTTGAAGCTCCACCCCATCTTGAACCTGTGTTTTTCATATCAGCGATTTCACTTTTTAAGCTGTCTTTGTATTCATCATACATTGGTAATGGCCAATATCTTTCACCAGCATCTTCTGCTGCATCGATTAAGTTGTCGATTAATTCTTCGTCATTACCCATAATACCAGCTGCTTGAGTTCCTAAAGCAACCATGCAAGCACCTGTAAGAGTTGCAATATCAATTACTTCATCAACACCAAGTTCGCAAGCAAAGCATAATGCGTCAGCTAAAGTTAATCTACCCTCAGCATCTGTATTATCAACCTCAATAGTTTTACCGTTTCTTGCTGTTAAAATATCTCCTGGTTTGTATGCTGAACATCCTGGCATATTTTCGCAAGCTGCGATGATACCGTGAACTTCAATATCAGCATTTAATTCTTTAATTTTGCTCATTACTGCAAGTACGCAAGCTGCACCTGACATATCATCTCTCATTGTAAGCATTGATGATGCTGGTTTTAAGTCTAAGCCACCAGCGTCAAATGTAATACCTTTACCAATGATAGCAATTTTCTTTTTAGCTTCTTTTGGTTGGTATTTGATATGGATAAATTTAGGTTCTTCTGAACTACCTTTTGCAACGGCTGTGAATGCACCCATATTCATATCTTCTAATTCATAATCGCTATAAACTGTTGTTTGTAATCCTAATGATTGAGCGATTTCTGCCAATTTTGTTGGAGTTATTAATGCAGCAGGTTCGTTAGCTAAATCTCTTGCCATATTCATTGCTGAAATTGCAATTTCTGCATATTGTAAATCTGCCTCTTCAATATTTAATGATACTTCAATTTCTTTTTCTTCTTTTTTATCTGATTTGTATTTATCAAATTTATAATCACCAATTAAAAGACCCTCAGCAACTGCACCAATGTAATCTTCCATTTCGTCAAAATCGATTGCAACTGTTTTTGCGTGAATTGATTTGATTTTGTTTGTAATCTTTGCACCGATTTCTCTTGCTCTATCAAGAGTCATTTCGTCTTTTTTACCCATTCCCATTACAAGAATTTTTCTTGCAGGAATTTTATCATAAGTTTGTAGAAGATATGTGTTTTTAAATTTACCTTTAAAACCATCTTCTTCTAACGCATATTTATTGGCTAATTCTTGAGAAGTTGTTTCGCCCTCAAACATGTTAATTACTAAAACGTCACATTTTTGTTCTCTTAAATTTTCACTAATAGTTAATTTCATGTCATTTATCCTTTCTTTATATAAATTAATAATAACATATAAATTTTTTTTGGTTATGGTAAAATTTTAAATAGTTAGTAGATATAAAACATTTTTGAAAATATATGCAATAAAATTTATTTGAATAGAATTTAGATATTGACCCATTAGGCTATATGTAGTGGGTATTGTGTGTATTATAAAAAATAGAAAAGGACAGATATGAACTTGACTTTAATGATTGCAATTATAGTACTTGTTGTACTTGTTGCACTTTTAATTATTCAACAGACAAAATTCAAAGCATTAAAAAATGAAACTCAAAAAAACATGGCTGATTTAGCTGAAAAAGAACAATTACTTCAAAAAGAAGCACTTTTGAAAGCAAAAGAAGCTTTACAAGATGAAAGAGAACAATTTAACGAGGACGAACGTGAACGTCGTCAAGAATTACAAAGACTAGAAGCTAAATTAGCTAAAAGAGAAGATGTATTAGAAGACAAAATTCAAGAGGCTGAAGAAAAATCATCTTCTGCTCAAAGAAAAATGGATGAGTTAAATGATAAAGAAGACCACTTAAACGGTTTAATTCAACAACAAACTCACGAACTTGAAAGAATTTCTGGTATGTCAGCTGATGAGGCTAAAAATCAATTAATGGAACAATTAAAAACAGATTTAGCTCAAGAACAAATGCAATTAATTAGAGAAAATGAGGCTAAAATCAGAGAAGTTTCATTAGAAAAATCAAAAGAAATTTTAACTACAACAATGCAAAGATGTATGATGGATCAAGTTGTAGAAAGTACAGTTTCAGTTGTAAACTTACCAAGTGATGAAATGAAAGGTCGTATTATCGGTCGTGAGGGTCGTAATATCAGAACTTTAGAAACATTAACTGGCGTAGATTTAATTATTGATGATACTCCTGAGGCTGTTGTATTATCAAGTTTTGACCCTGTAAGAAGAGAAATTGCAAAACTTGCTTTAGAAAAACTTATTGCAGACGGTCGTATTCACCCAGTAAGAATTGAAGAAATGGTTGAAAAAGCTCGTGAAGAAATCGAAAAGAAAATCATTTCAGAGGGTGAAAATGCAGCTTTAGATATGGGTATTATGGGCTTAAATAAAGAGTTAATTAAAAATTTAGGTCGTTTATATTATAGAACAAGTTATGGTCAAAATGTTTTGAAACACTCATTAGAAGTTGGTCATATTGCTGGCATGTTGGCAAGTGAATTACACGCAAATGTAAATGTTGCAAAACGTGCTGGTCTTTTACATGATATTGGTAAAGCAGTTGACCAAACTCAAGAGGGTACTCATATTCAACTAGGTGTTGAACTTGCTGCAAGATATGGTGAAAAACCTGAAATCTTACACGCAATCGAGGCTCACCACGACGATGTTACAGCAAATACAATTGAGGCTGTTTTAGTAAAACTTGCTGATGCTATTTCAGCTGGTCGTCCAGGAGCAAGAAGAGATACTTTAGAAATTTATATCAAACGTCTTCAAAAAATTGAAGAAATTGTTAATAGCTATCAAGGTATTAAACAATCTTTTGCAGTTCAAGCTGGACGTGAAGTTAGAGTTATTGTTCAATCAGAAATGTTTGACGATTTAGCCTCTCAAAAGTTAGCTCGTGATATTGCAAAACGTATTGAGGACGAACTTGATTATCCAGGTCAAATTAGAGTTACAGTAGTTAGAGAATTTAGAACTACAGAAATTGCAAAATAAATTTAGTCTGAAAGAATAAAGCTTTTGAGCTTTATTCTTTCGGTTTTTTGAGGAGATATAAATGTCTGAAAATAAGGACATAAAAATTTTATTTTTTGGTGATATTGTTGGACGTGTAGGCAGAAACGCTGTTATTCAATATTTGTCTGACTTGTCTAAAAAAAATGAAATGCCAGAATTTGTTATTGCAAATGTCGAAAATGCCTCTCATGGTTTTGGTCTTACATCTAAAAATTACGGAGAACTTGCTGATGCCGGTGTTAACTGTATGACAAGTGGAAACCATATTTGGGATAAAAAAGATATTTTCACTATTATAGAAAGTTCAGACAAACTTGTTAGACCTCTAAATTACGAAAAATCTGTACAAGGTGAAGGTTTAAGATATTTTGAAGTTAACGGTAGAAAGATTGCCGTACTAAACTTTTTAGGTCGTGTATTTATGCAACCTTTAGAATCACCTTTTGAAATTATTAGAGACAGAATAGAAGAAATTAAAGCCGTTACTCCAAACATTATTATTGATTTTCACGCAGAGGCTACTGCTGAAAAAATATGTTTTGGTAGATTTTGTTCAGAGTTAGGAGTTAGTGCTGTTTTGGGTACGCATACTCACGTTCAAACTGCTGATAATCAAATTTTAGGTAATATGGCTTATATAACTGACGCTGGTTTTTGTGGTTCAGTTGATAGTGTAATAGGTATGGATTACGAAACTTCTATCAAGAGATTAATAACTCATTTGCCATATCGTTATGATGTTGCAACAGGTTCGGTTGCTCAAATTAATGCTGTAGAAATATCTATGGATTTGGATACAGGTATTGCTACAGATATAAAAAGAATTAATTTTAATGTAGACATAAGTAATAAAAAGGAGATTGAAAGTGAAAAGTCAATTGAATGATTGGAGGTATGAATAATGAAAGGTGATTATCATATTCATACTTGTTATTCAGACGGCATTTATACGCCTGAACAAATTGTTGATTTGGCTATCGATAATGGGTTAAATGTTATTTCTTTAACCGATCACGATAACGTCTTATCTTATCAAATCGCTCAAGACTATCTTGAAAAAGAAAATAAAAAAGATAAGTTAGAAATTATTAGAGGTATCGAAGTTAATACTATCTATGAAAACAACGAAGTTCACGTACTTGGTTATTTTATGGATGTGAATAATTCAGATTTTCAAGAAATGATTAAAACTCAACAACAAGCAAGAATTAATCAAACTCATGAAATCTTAGAATTATTGAAGAAAAAAGAGGGTATCAATATACCTTTTGAAAACATAACTAAGTTAGTTGCAGAGGGTGGAAGTATTGGTCGTCCTCATATCGCTAAAGCAATAACTTCAGTTGGTGGAACTCAAAATGTTGTTGAAGCTTATAGCAAATACATCAACGACAATTCGCCAGTATACGTAAAGAGAAAAACAGTTTCTCCTCAAGATGCTGTTGAAATCATTTATGATGCAGGTGGTATTCCTGTTATTGCTCACCCTCATGATATTGATAATAGTGCAGATTTAATTAAAGAATTAATGAACTATGGTTTGAGAGGTATCGAAGCTTATCATAGAAAACATTCACCAGCTATGGTTGAATATTTTTCATCAATGGCTGAAGAATTAGGACTTATTGTTACTGGAGGTTCTGATTTTCACGCTCCAAATCCTAACAATGGTCAAATTCTTTTAGGTAAACATTTTGTGCCTGAATGGGTGTATGATTCTTTAATCAAAGAAAAGAAAAGATTGGATATGGCTAGATAATGAAACGTAAAGGCTTCACATTAGTAGAAATAATGATTGTTTTTGCACTAATTCTGATTGTTTCAGCGTTAGTAATTCCTCTTGTCCTTAGTGATTCAAAGACTGTGCAAGATGTTAGCAAATGGCGTCATTGTTACGATGATGTGTTGTATGCGTTTCAGTCAATGGATTTAAATAACAATATCGATTATAAAGAGGCTATTAGTCATAAGATTTTAAAAGCTAAAAATACAGATGAAATTGAAGATATTATTCTTGAAGAATTTAGACCATATCTTAGAATTGAGGATAAGTTTGAGAGCAAAAAATATTCTCCTAGATATTTGAATTCTGAAAAAGTTAAAGATGGTCAGTACTATCATTTTACTAAATTATACAAAACTCAAAATAATCAAATTATTGGTATTAAATGGCTAAAAGAACTTTACGATAATTCGTCACTAATTGCTTTGATGATTGATACTAACGGTGAAGAAGCACCAAATGTTTGGGGCAAAGACATTTTTGGCTTAAATATTTATAGAACAAAAATTGAACCTTTTGGTAAAGAAATCTCATCATCAGAGGTTGATATGGACTGTTCTAAAAAAGGCAGAGGTGTTTATTGTTCTTATAAATACTTGATTGGTGCTCAATTCTAGTCTTTTTTAGATTCTCTTTCTCGTAAGATTTTTGCTATCGCTTCAAAATCATCAGGTGTATCAATGTCTATTGATGGTTGAACGTAGATTATTGGTTTGTCGCCAATAAAATCGTAGCATTTTCTCATAGCTTCTGTAGTTACGATATAAATAGAACCTGTTTCACAATATAAAGGCATGTGTAAATGCTTATCTTGTCTGCGTGGACGGTTTCTGTAATCATAGATGCATTTCATTTCGCCTTTTAAATTTTTATACCATTTTGCGTGAGTTATGCCCATACTTCTTACTGCAAAACAAGAGTCGCAGTCTGAATTTTGGAATAGTTCAAAAGCCTCATCAATTTGTTTTGCATCTCTCAATGGACAAGTTGGTTGCAAAAGTATTACAACATCAGGGTTGTAGTTTTCTTTATCTTTTAAGTAGTCTAAAACTTGGATTAGAACAGGAATTGTGTGAGTTTCATCTTGTGCAAGTTCCATTGGTCTATCAACAACCTCGCATCCAAAACTTTCTGCAACTTCTTTGATTTTTGGGCTTTCTGTTGAAAGTACTGTTCTTGTTACGTATTTTGATTTTTGTCCAGCCTCTATTGAATAATAAATTAAAGGTTTTCCGTTTAAGTCTTTAATATTTTTATTTGGGATTCCTTTAGAACCACCTCTTGCTGGTATAATTGCTAGTACTTCCATTTTATTCTCCAAAATTTTCCATTAGTTCTAATAATTTTTTGTGCATTTTTACGTTGTGGACTCTTAGATAGTCTATCTTTTGCTCAATTAACATTGTTGATAGAGCAGTTGTGTAAATGTCTTTTTCTAATTCTTCATCAAGTGCAAGAAAAGATTTTCTAGAAATTCCTGCCATAATTTCGCAACCTATGGATTTAAATTCTGACATTCTTTTTATTAATTCAAAATTATCTTCTCTTCTTTTGCCAAAACCTATTCCTACATCAATAATAATACGTGTTTTGTCTATGCCATTTGAAGTTGCATAGTCAACTTTTGAATTTAAGTTTTTGAAGATTTCATCAACAACATTTTTGTAAGTAGGATTTACTTGCATATTTTCAGGTGTTCCTTGTGAATGTTGAAGAATGATTTTAACATCTGAATTTTTGATTACGTCTATCATTTTTTCATCATAATCAAAACCTGAAACATCATTTATGATTGTTGCACCATTTTTAATGCATTCTTGAGCAACTTCTGCACTACGTGTATCAATGCTGATAGGTGTTTTTATATCTTTTTCTTTTATAAAATCTAGTATTGGTAAAATTCGCTCTAATTGTGTTTTTGCATCAACTGGTTCAGAAAATGGTTTTGTGCTTTCTGCCCCAATATCAATAATATCAGCACCATCTGTTATCATTTCAACAAAATGTCTTGTAGCTTTTTCTTTGTCTAAATATTTTCCACCGTCTGAAAATGAATTTGTTGTGACATTTAAGATGCCTGCAAGTTTTGTTTTATGCTTTTCTGTTTGTTGAAGAATTATCTCTTCAATTCTTTTGCTCAAAATATTTAAGCTAAATTGTTGATTTTCAAGACTTTTTGAAATCTTTTTTAATTGCGAAATTGAACCAGTCAAAATGCAATCTGTTTTATCAATATTGTTTATTAAAACGTCCTTGTGTATTGCACAATCTGAACCATAAGAAAGTGCAGTTTGTTTTAAAATATTTGCTTGTGGTAAAGTCAAATCATAGATTTTTATATTCAAATATTTATACTTGTTTTGTGCAATATTTGAATATGATTTATCAAAACCAATAGATTCTAGTTCTGATAAAATTTCAGTATTATCAATTGTTTTAAGCGTAAAATCCTTCATAAGAGAATTGTAACACGAAAACACACTAAAAAGGCGAAATTCGTTTACCGAATTTCGCCTCTAAAAATATATAATCTAAACTACTAAGCTTCTGTAGTTTCTTCAGCTGGAGCTTCAGCTTCTGCTTCGGCTGCTGCTTTAGCTTCTGCCTCAGCTTGTGCTTTTGCTTGAGCTTTTTTAGAAAGTTTTACAGTTTCTTTCTTTTTGTAGTTTAATGTACCGTCATCGTTGCAGTTATTGATTAAATATTTAGCAGTTTCTGTTGGTTGAGCACCTTTATTAATCCAATCTAAAGCTGCTGCTTTATCTAATTTCATAACTTTAGTTTTTGGGTTGTAGTGACCTAATTCTTGAATAGGTAAACCTTCTCTTTTTGTTGTTGAGTTGATAACGATTACTCTGTAAGTTGGAGCTTTTTTAGCACCTAATCTTTTTAATCTGATTTTTAACATTTTTTCTTTTTCCTTCTTAATTTATTGTTGTTATAAATATCTAGCCGCTTGATATTTATTTCGGATAATCCAAAGAGAGGAACGGACTACCCACGAGTCTATGTAACCATGAAAATAAATATTTATCAAGTTTTATATAAGAAATTTTAACTACAAATCAGTTGGACCTATTGCCTCAAACGATTTGATTTTATCTTTTGTCTTTTGTAAATCGGTAGCTATTTTTGTAGCTTTTTTAGGGTCTTTGCATTTTTTCAGTTGAACTTCTAAAACCAAGATTCTTTCTTTTAGTTTTCTGATATTTTGTTTGTATTGTTCCCATTCCATGAAAAACCAACCCTCATAACCGCAATCTTCTGGCGGTTTTTCATAAAAGTTTTTTATAAAATTACCATTACATTTTCCACAATGTAGGCATAATCTTTCAGGTCTGTTTTCAAAAATGCTTTCCATAACTTTATTATATGGCATTAATTCTTCTTTTTTACATTTTTGTAATATTTATTAACAAAATATCTTAAAAAGGCAATAAATCATGGTTTTAAGACTTTATATAAGTGTAGTGATAGGTAAATAAAATTGCATGCGTAAAAATAAAGTATGCAAGTAAAAGGGAAATTATTATGACAATTTCTGCAGGTGTATCGAATGTGGCACAAAATGTTGCAACAACAGCACAAAATGTAGCAAATAAGGCAAAGACATTTGATTTTAATAAAGTTTTAGCAAAGGGTGTCGGTGTTGCGGGACTCGGAGCTGTTTTATATGATGCTCATCAATACGGTAAAATTCAAGCTCGAACAAGCGGTAAAAATCAGTTGGCCGATTCAGCTTGCGATGCTTATATGGGTTCAACAACATTAAACTCAACAAGTACAATAGATTCAAAATTACAAAACGCCAGATTTAAAGCAGAAATGAATGGCTCAATTTTTGGCGGAATAAGAAAAGGTTTTGCACAAGCAAAAGGTTATGTTAAAGGTGCTTTGACATCATTAGCTGAAAATATTATACCTCTTGCTTTATCAGCAGCCACATTAGTTACAAGTGGTCCAGTTTCTAAGGTTTGTGCTGGAGCAACTGCTTTGTACGGTGCTGTTCGTGGTACTGCTGTTGCTTTTGGAATTGGCAAATCAAATCCATTAAACAAGTAAATTACAAATCATTTTAACCAATAAACTTAACTATCAAACTACAAAATTTACGGTAGAGTCCTTTGTGGACTCTACCGCTTTTATCTTTTTCATACTGCAAAATTAATTAAACACTAAACATTCTCTAAATACAATTCAATATCTCCAACTGTATTCATTTCTGTAACAGAAATTAAAACTTTTTTATCATCAAGTTTTAATCCACCTAAAATGCCAGCTGTTTTTAAGTTGTTTAAGTATTCATTACTATTTTTTGTTTCTATTACAAACTCGTTGAAGAAATTTCTGTTTAAAACTTTATAACCTTTTTCTTCAAGTTTGTTTGCTAATTCGTGAGCTTTTTCAGTTGAATACAAGCTCATATTGTAAAAACCGTTTTCGCCAACAAGTGCAAGATAAATTGTTGAACACAAAGCAACAAGTGCTTGGTTAGAGCAGATATTACTTGTAGCTTTTTCTCTTTTGATATGTTGTTCTCTTGTTTGAATAGTTAATGTATAAGCTACATTTCCATCTTTATCAAGAGTTTTACCGCAAAGTCTACCAGCAAGTTGACGCATATATTTATCTTTTGTTGCAATAAATCCAGCGTAAGGTCCGCCAAATGACATTGGGATACCAAGAGTTTGAACATCGCCAACCGCAATATCAACATCGTACTCTGCTGGAGTTTTTAAAAGTGCTAATGCCATTGGATTTGTAATCATAACTAATAAACAATTTTCAGGCTTTTTAAAGTCTTCTATTTCGCCATAAAAATCAGGATTTTGAACCATTACGCACGCATAATTTGAACAATCTTCAGGAATATTGTCAAAATATTCTAATTCGATTTCAGATGCGTGAGTGTAAGTTTCAATAACCTTTTTGTATTCTGGATTTAATTTATTAGAAACCAAAACTTTATCTTTTTTAGAAATTCTAACAGCCATAAATAATGCTTCTGCACAAGCTGTCGCAACATCATAAACTGATGCATTACAAATATCCATGCCCGTAAGTTTGCAGATATATGACTGAAATTCATACATAACCTGTAAAGTACCTTGAGAAATTTCAGGTTGATAAGGTGTGTATGCTGTCAAAAATTCAAATCTTTCTGCAATTTGAGAAATTCCAGCAGGAATGAATCTGTTGTAAACTCCAGCACCTAAAAAAGATACGTATTCTTTATTTTTTTTAGCAAGTTCTTTAACTTTTCTTTGAACTTCCATTTCGCTTAAAGAGTCAGGTAAGTTTAATGAACCTGTTCGAGCTTTTTCAGGAATTTGAGTAAATAATTCCTCAATATTTGATTTTGATATTGCTTCAAGCATTTCTTTTCTAATGCTATCGCTATGTGCAATTATATTTTTCATATTATTTTACTTCTTCTAAATAATCATTGTATTCTAATAAATCTGAAAATTCAGATTGGTCAGCATCTGAACTGATTTTGATTAACCAACCCTCTTCGTAATTTTTTTCGTTAAGGATTTCAGGGCTATCAACAACAGATTCGTTGATTTCAACTACTTTACCAGCAATTGGCATATAAATTTCACTTGCAGCTTTTACAGATTCAACTGTAGCGAAAACTTCGCCTTTGCCAAATTCTGCACCAACTTCAGGTAATTCGATAAATACGATGTCGCCTAATTGTTCTACTGCATAATCTGTTAAACCAATTTGGTATGTTCCTTTTTCAACCTCTGCAACATATTCGTGCGTTTTTGCACATAACATATTTTCAGTTAAAGTCATATATTCTCCTTTTTCTCTTCCTAACTAATCGTTACTATAATGTTTTTTTACAAACGGTCTTTCTACGATTTCTGCATCGTAAAATTTATCTCTAATTTTTACTTGTACGGTTGAACCGATTGATAAATTTTTATCAGCTTTAATATATCCTAATGCAATATTATGTGCAAGTGTTGGTGAATATCCGCCACTTGTAACCTCGCCGATTTTCTCTTCATTGTAATAAATTTCTGTCTCATGTCTTGCGATTGGTTTTGCCAAAACATTTAAACCAACTAATTTTTTAGTTATACCATTTTTTAGTTGATCAAAGATAACTTCTTTGCCGTTATAATCTTCAACTTTATCTTTTGCAACTGTCCATTTTAAACCAGCCTCGATAGGTGTTGTATCTTTGCTTAAGTCATTTCCGTATAGAGGAAGTGCTGCCTCAAGTCTAAGAGTGTCACGAGCACCTAGTCCGATTGGCATTACATTAAATTCTTTACCCTCAGTCATTAATGTATCCCAAAGTTTTTCGACATCAGCATTTTTTACCAAAAGCTCAAAGCCGTCTTCACCTGTATAACCTGTTCTTGATACAAACATATCAATATTTAATAGGTTATCTTTTTGAATATGGAAGAAGTGTGGTGGATTTGATAAACCAATTTTTGCCATCAAATCTTTTGCCTTTGGTCCTTGAACTGCAATAAGTGAATAATTGTCTGATTGGTTATCAAGTTTTACGTCAAAACCTTTACTGTTTTCTTCTATCCACTTGTAATCAACGCCAACACCTGAAGCGTTTACGATTAATAAATAATAATTTTCTTCTAATTTATAAATAATTAAATCATCAATAATTCCGCCATTTGCATTTGTTAATTGGCAGTATACAGCTTTTTTATCTGTAAGTTTGTTTATGTCTTGCGGAACAAGTTTGTTTAAAAACTTTATAGAATCTTTTCCTGAAACAAAGATTTCGCCCATGTGAGAAACGTCGAATAAACCAACATTTTCTCTAACGTTTTTATGTTCTTCAAGAATAGATGTGTATTGTACTGGCATTTCCCAGCCTGCAAAATCAATGATTTTTGCACCTAATTGTTTATGTTTTTCAAATAATATTGTTTTTTTACTCATAATATATTTTCCGTCCCTTATAAATTGTCGTTATAATTGAATGATATGTCAAGATTTTTTTAAATAATTTGTAATATTTTTGTATTTTAAAAATGATGATGTTACACTAATTGTAGAGGAGAACTAAATTGGGTAATTTTAATGCAAAGACTTTTTTGAAGCAGGCTGTAAAAACCGGTGCTTCTGACGTTCACTTACACGTTGGCGAACGTCCTGTTTTACGTAAAGATGGTAAAATGGTTAAAATTGATATGGACTTTCTTGACGATGAGGATATGGAAAGAACCATAATGACGCTTTTGCCGTCACATAACATTAATGAAATTAAAAAGAATATGGACTTGGATTTTTCTTACGAACTTCCTGGAATTTCGAGATTTCGTGTAAACTTAAGTAGACAATTAGGTCACTTTGCATTAGTTCTTCGTGTAATTTCTTTTAATGTTAGACAAGTTAGCGAATTAAACTTGCCAACAGTTATTCAAAATTTTGCAGACTTAAACAACGGTATCGTATTGGTTACCGGTCCTACAGGGTCTGGTAAATCAACTACCTTGGCATCAATTATTGAACATATTAATATTAAATATCCAAAACATATTATTACAATCGAAGACCCAATCGAGTATATGTTCTCTAATAAATTAAGTATCATTTCTCAAAGACAAGTTGAAATTGATACAATGTCTTTCAATGCTGGTATTAAATACGCATTAAGACAAGACCCAGATGTTATTCTAATCGGTGAAATCCGTGATAGAGAAACTGCAACTGCAGCTTTGAAAGCGGCAGAAACTGGTCACTTGGTTTTAGCATCACTTCACACAAATGATGCAATTCAAACAATTAACCGTATTATCAACATGTTTGAACCTCAAGATAGAGATTTGATTCGTGACCAAATCGCAAATACTGTTAGAGGTATTGTTGCTCAAAAACTTGTAAAAGTTGCAAAAGGTGCTGGTCGTCGTCCTATTGTAGAAATCATGGTTTCTACTCCTACTATTAAGGACTATATCACTAAGAATCAATTAGAAGAAATTTATACAATTATGCGTTCTGGTAGTGACGACATGCTTACAATGAATGCATCATTATTTGCATTACTTAAGGAGGGTGTTATTACTCAAGAAGAGGCACTTGAAGTTTCTGATAATAAAAACGAATTTAACCAAATGCTACGTGGTGTATTCAGCGGTACAAATAATCAAGGAAATAGTTACTATGGCGAATAATTTTGTTTGTGATGCTATTAATCTAAAATCTTATCCGCTTTCTGAATCAGACAAAATTGTTGTTATGTATTCAAAAGAAAAAGGTTTAATTAAAGGTGTTGCAAAAGGTGTTAAAAAACCAAAAAGCAAACTAGGGGCTAGAATGGATTCTCTTGTTGCAAATAGATTAATGCTTCATAAGGGTAGAAATATGAGTACTATTTGTCAGGCAGAGGCTTTGAATACTTTTTCTAAAAGCAGAAAAGATGTAGATAAATTATTTTATTCTATATATTTATCAGAATTAGTTGCAAATTTTGGTGTTGAAGACGATCCATCTTCTGATGAAGTTTATACTTTATTCTATAAAGCTTTAGAAAGAATTTCAGATGCAAAATCTAAAAAAGATGTTTTGATTGCAGTAATTAAATTCCAAATGAAATTAATGCTTGTTGCTGGCTTTGGTATAGAATTGGATTCTTGCTTGTGTTGTAGAGAACAAATCTTGAATGAAGATATGTATTTCTCAACTCAAATGGGCGGAGTTATTTGTAAGGAATGTAATGATACTTTTAAAATAAATAAAAAATTACATTACAAAATAAGAGATTTCTTACAAGCTATGGAACAGTTTGATTTTAATTATGAAAGCGACTATGACAAAAAAGCAACAGAAAAAGTTTGTAAGGTCTGCTATGATATGTTAAATACATATATTCAATCACATTCTTCTAAGAAAATTAAAAGTGTAGAAGTTATTGATTAATAATTTTATATTATATAGATGATAAATCTTCATTATTTCATGAGGATTTATTTTTTTTGCTTTAATGGATTGTTAAGTATTGTAAACTTGGGTTTTAAATCCTGCAACCCTTTATTTATAATGCTTTTAACCTTTTAACAATACTGAAACCATGATGAACATGGAGTTTTGACTAAAGTTTAATAAAAGATATGCCGATAATACATGTGTTAGGAAAAATATGTACATTAAGGAGTACAGAAAATGGGTGTATCAGCTAACCAATCAAGGTTAATGACTCTGACAGCGAGAATGCATGATCTCGAAATGAGAGCACAACAGATTTCAAATGAAAAAGTAATTATGTCTTTAAAATCAGAGGCTATTGCGTTGGAATATTCAAACTCAATGAACGATGCAACAAGTACTAGTGATGGTTCAGTTAATGAATCAATGTTGAATGCTGCACAGCGTAAGTATGAACAACAGACTGCATCTATTTCAAAAGATGAAAAATTACTAGACTTAGAGTTATCTCAAATCAATACAGAACATCAGGCTGCAACAACTGAGTATGATTCTGTAAAATCATTGATTTCAGATAACGTAGACAAATCTTTTAGCTTATTCGGCTAATAAGACCCTAAAATTATTTACCCTTATTTCCTTCCTAACTAACGTTTTATTTTAAGCCTTATCAAATGATAAGGCTTTTTATTTTATTATAAATAAGCATTAAAAAAGCGGAAGACGGGACTCGGACCCGCAACAACCTGCTTGGAAGGCAGAAAATACCAATTTTTATTATTTTTATAGTTTTTACTATCTTTATATTATTGTATTATAACCGTTTTACATTTTTATTATTTTTATAGTTTTTATTATTTTTGTGAACATTTTGTGAACTTCGTTAGCAACCTTTATAATTATCAATTGCTTGTTTTCTGTTACCCTCTGCCTTATATGAAATGTGAATCCATATATTACCGTCTGAATCGTATTCGTATAACATTTGGTCATATACGAGTCCTGAATTTTTAATCCAGTTAAATACCTCTTTTGTATTTACACCACTTACAACAAAATCAACTGCTTGACCGTATAAATGTTGAGAATTTTTAGCTGGTTTTCTTCCTAAGTTTTCTAATTTTTTCCAAAGTGCGTAAGAGCGGTAACCACCTGTTACAATTATAGGTTTTTTAAAATGTTCTCTAATTGGTTGAAGTACGTAATAAATAACATTTAACAAATTGTCCAAGTGCTGTATGGTTGGCATATTATTAATGTTATATTTTATTGCTGTGTCTGATTTTATTAATTCTGAAATTTTGAAATATAGTTTATTGCTCATTATTTAATTCTCCAATAATACTCTGTTAAGTAACTAACTGCATCGAAAATGTGAGATAAAAATTTACTATCTCTATCATTTTTGATTTGATTGATTGTTGGTACATCTATAATTGTTGTACCAGGTTTAAAAGATAGATTGTAAATGTTGTACAAAATCCATTTACATTTTCTAGGGTCAACGAATAAATGTCTTTGTCCTTTGGTGTTTTTTACCATAGCATTGAATGAAGCGATACGGTTGATTATGGGTGGGTTATAATTTCTTAAATCAAATTGAACTTCTTGCCTACTATAATTTTTATAACCAGTTTTTTTACTGTACTCATCAAGAATTTGTCGCATTGTTGCGTAGTTAGTAAATTCAGACTGAGTACTTCTATTGTCACCTGATGCGTCACCATTTATAATTATTTTTCCTTTATGGCTTGGGTAACGTCTGATAAATTCTTTAATACATTGACTCGTGGTAGTGTTTTCAACTACAATTTCATCAAAAAAGCAAACATTTTTTTCGTCTATATGAGCTACTGCCCAACTCATTGGGTCAACGTTGAAATCACAAGTTAAATGTAAATCTAAGTTAGGATTATACTTAAGATTTTTTAGATTATCATTAGAAAAACCTTTTACAACTAATCCGCTTGCATAGTCGCCAAACTCCCCTAAAACATTAATTCTATAATATTCAGGGTCATAAGCATTTTTTAGCCCCTCTACATAATCGCTCGGTAAATAAATATTATTTGTTGTTGGAGCTATAATAAGCCTATAATTAGGTTGCTTTTCTTCTACAAACCTTTTACTTATCCAACCTTTACTTGCTTCAGGGTTTGTATGTCCAAAAAGTCTATAGCGAAAATCGACCCAATCTTTACCTCTGTAAGTATTTCTTAAACGACCCAATAGACCTTTTATTGTAGAATCACTTACCTGTGAAGCTTCTTCTATTTCAGCCCAATGTAGGTCCATTGATTTAAACCCCTCAGGGTCGCCAAGCTGATTGAAATAAATCTCAGAGCCATTTTTAAAAGTTATAAGCTTATCTACCTTGTTATATTTATAGTCACGATTTCTAACAAAACCGAGGGCTTGTAAATGCTCAAAGTATTTTACAAGTGTAGTTTTTCTTACAAGCTCGTATTCTTTAGCTCCTACAAGACCTCTGCAACCTGGATACTTTAAAGCCAGTAAAATACCCAATAGAGAACCGCAAAAAGTCTTACCTGAACCAAAACCGCCCTGATATATTGCAATATCCCTTTGGTAATTATGAGTTATCTCTAAAAACTCTGCCTGTTTATCTAATAGCTGGTACTCCATAATCGATTACTCCAATGCCAAAATCCCATTTTCTTGTATTATTTTTGCTTGAAATGGTAGTTCTCTGTTATATTTACTTAGAAGATTGTATAGCTCAGGCGAAGAGGTGAATAAAACTCTTGGTTCATTTTCGAGTATTAAGTTTATCCTCATACTGATACTTCCTGCTTTTTTCATAGAAGCAAGAACCCTAAAACCCATAATGTCAACTGTTTTATTGATAACATCTATAATTTTGATTTTTGTGCCTTTAAATCTGCAGAAGTTTTTATCTTCTTCTTTGGCAAAATCCTTAAATCTTTTCATTCCATTTCTTTCCTTTCAAATCTTTTCCAAATACCTTTTGATAGTTGTCCACACTATGTTTCATCGCCCACAATTTCCAGTCAGGAAATGCTCCAAAATATTCGCAACAAGTTACGAATATGAGAGTCGATAAGTAACGGTTGTTGCGGATTGCGTTATGGTGTTCGCATAGGTAATCGTGCAAACAACTAGCCAATTTGAAACGTGGGTCAGTTCGTTGACCGATTATTGCCCACGCAAAAGCTGGTACATTTGCCCCATTCCAACGATATTTTTTTGGAACTACAAAATAATATCTTTCCTTTTTATAAGTTATCCAAACTTTTATACTTTTTGTCGTAATAAAAGGTTTCTTTTTTGCTTCCTTAAGCTCTTTACCCTTAAGCCCTAAGCAAGAAACATCATCAAGCAACTTATCAGGATTAACACTATCAAATGTAATTATTAAATCTTTTCCGTATATACGCAAAAAGTCCGTAAGTAATAAACTCATAATTACTCCTAAAATCTAAATATAATCTTAAATTCTTTCTTAAAATTTTCCCAAAGGTACGCCCACAGGGTTAAGCGTGGGAGTTCTTTATGGTGAAAGCCGTGGTCGATTTTGTTTGCGGTCTTGCACGTTTCTTCCGCAGTTTTTATCTTAATTCTTCGCATTTGTCCACTCTTTATAGAACTTATTAATCTTTGCGGACAATTCAGGACCTAAGAACTCGTCCACATTGTTAGAATCAGACAACGTAAATTCTCTAATTTTGTCAATTTCCGCCGTAGTAAAGCGTTTATCAACTTCTGCATTAAAGTCCAATTTCTTCAGCCCTCTTTTTTTCTAGCAATTTTGCTATTGTTTGTAATATTTCAACGTCCAACGCCACCTGAACATTATTAATAATAGGCTCAAATAACATTATTCGCCCTCTTCTTCGGTTGTTTCTTGTTCTTCTGTTTCTTCCGCTGGAACTTCAGGAACTTCTTTTGGTGGTAATTTCTTAAATTGAAATAAATAATCTAACTCATCTTCTGTATAACCCAACATAGCCCCAAGCTGACAAATATAAGGATGACTTCTGTAGAAGTTATTTGCTTGCAGTTCTATTTTTAAGGCTTTTACATCCATTGTTTGAACGTTTGTTTTAACGTATTCCAGCAAATCCTCAAAGTCCATTTTTTTATCTTTATATATTGCACGTTCCACGTCTGCACGTGTAAGGCATAGGTTGTTAAGACGTTCACGTTCTTCGGCTTGTTTTTTTGCCTTAAATTCTTCCGTATCTCTTAAGTCGGTAAATTTTTTGTCTATGATGTCCCACTCGTCAGGGTGTTCTGAATAATATGCCCATTGTACGTCAGTACACGTTGCTATATAACCCTCTACTGGAGCGTTATATGCTCTTTTTTCGTTGTCAAAATATATTGCCATTTTTTATTTTCCTTTCTTAGTTACTAAATAATTTGCTGGGTGATTAACCCTAGTTACTTGCTCTGTTGCGGTTATTTGCATTTCTACTCCAATCCAAGCGTTAGTTGTGTGGTGATATGCTCTATCTGTTACAACAAAGGCATAATATTTATAGAAATTAGGTGAATTAACATTTATTGTTAAATTTGCGGTATAGCCCAAACCAGTTAATGTTATTAAATCTGTCCAGTTAACCCCGTCGTGTCCGCCCTGTATTTTTAACCCTTTTGTGTAGTAGAAATTTTCTGCGGTTAATTGTAACAGCGTTATTTTACTAACTTTTAACGGATTTGGATTATAGAATATAATCCACGGAGTTACATTATCAACCCTATAATATCTGCTTACGTCATTTTGGTTTGTATAACCGTCAAATAGTCTATATGTATTTGCCGTATTCTTATTGTCCACTACCGCAAAGCTATCACCGTGCAAGACTCCGTTACTTGTTAGGATAGGTTGGATAAATACACGTTCTACGGTTTCCTCATCTACCCCCCCCCCTAAATACGCTCTATTATTGCATTTCAGACATAGTTTATTATTAACTTGGATTTTTTCGCTATCTTCTAACTGGTCGTACTCTGCTTTAATGCAAGTTTTTAGATTGGTTTCTTTAGATTTGCAAGCTAGTAACGTCCAGCGGACATTGTTACCAACGTTGTAGCCTGTGTTATAGGCTTGCGTTCCGCCACAACCAAATTTATAGAACGGTTTATCCTCTAAAGGTGTTTCGATTTCGATAGTGCCGTTAGACACCGCCGTAGCGTTAACTACAAGCGTTTTGCTCGTACCGTCCTTATAGTATGCCTTTATGTAATGGTTGCTTACCGTGTCGCCACCGCCGTTATGTCCTACATTAATACTAAACTTAAGATATACTAAGTTTTCTTTATTTGTTGTTACTACCATCTCATTGGGGTTATTACCCTGCAAAAATGCCATATATAAAGATTTTTCCGCCACAGATACACCACGTGGAGCAGTAACATTCTGTAAAGATAAATCTAAGTTATAATCCCCAGTTTCTACAACTTTTTTATAATATTTTTTATTCGCAAAACTCTTAAATGTGTTGTGTAGGCACTTTCTATCGCTTTCTTCCTGTGCCATATATTCCACAAAGGAGCATTCTACCCATTCGTTATCCTGTTTTTTATAATATTTAGCCATTATGCTCCCTCGTAGTAATAGAATTTACCAGCTACAGAAGATTTGAAATGCACGCCAGTAGCAATATGCACCTCTAAGGCTGGGCGTGTTGTAGCTACGCCGTCTTTAGTTATAGTTACACTTGCTACGGAATTAGCAATAAATTTACCATCTTTAGTAAACACGCAATCTGTGTTAACCGCTACAGACTTAGCACTTGTATAATCCAAATCTGTTGCTGTATAAGGAACTAAATCTAGCTCGTCCTCTTCTTGCTCTAGAATGTTATCTGCGGATATTTGCGTGTGTAGATTTACATCTGTTAATGGACTTGTTGTTGTGTATTGTAGAGAACTTAGAACTTCTGTTAGAGTTCCGTCTGCTATTTTAATTCTCGCAATTTCTGTTGCAGTTTCACTTGCAGTTGTAGTTATAGAGATAGAGCTAGTTACTTCTTGCGTTTCTTCGTCTGTTGTGTCTATCTTGTATACGTAATATATGCCGTCCGCATAACTGCTAATATCAACTGCCGTAAAATCGGCATAATCCCCACCAAAAGCTACAGTCTTAGCTACACCATATACTACATTATGGTAAGATTTAATTGTAGCTCCAAGAGAGTCTTTGGCTCTTTGGTCTAAGTTATCCCAGTCAATATTGTCAAGGTTTCTGTTGGCTTTGTTGCTTATGCCTGTCTCTTCAATAATTTCAAGAATTTCTTCATCTTTTGAATCAATAGCACTTGCTAGTGTTTGAAAATTTTCGTTTACTTCTTCAGCTTTAGCTTTTGTTCCTGGCACAAAAATATTAGGTATTGTGGTTGTCATTTTTCCCCCTATCGCTTAAAATTACAGAATAGATACTGTCGATTTTCTTTTGTATATCATCTAATTGAGATTTGAGGTTAGCTGATTGCTCTTTAGTTGCGTACTTGTCCGCAACGTCATTCAAAATCTCTCGATGTTTTGCTTCTAGCTGAGCTGGAGTTACAAATAAGTTCATTTGTACAAATATTGCCCCAACAACTAATGCAACTGGTAAATATCGATGTACAATATCTAAATCTAACTGCTCCCTTTTTTCTTCTTCCATTTAACCCCCTAACTGTTGTTTTAATGCTTTCATATATATTTTTTGTTGTATTTGAGGTGGTACTTTGTTTTTATTCATATCATCAACCAATTTATTTATTTTATCTTGGTTTTGTTCTGTTAGAGCTTGACTCATTTTATCTTGATATTTAACGGTATATGTTTTTCTTATATCCTGTTTAGCCCAAGATTTGGCTTTTTGTATTTGTGCATAACTAAGTCCGTCAGAAATAGCCTTTTTATCAATTTTAGATAAATCACTTATACCTCTTCTTTCAGCTTCAATGTAAGCATTTTTTAGTTTATAAGGAGTTATGCCTTTTGAAGTTTGAGCGAATAAATCCCATACGCTTGATTCGTGATGTTCACTAGTTGCATTTTGTACGATAAATGGTAATGCCTTTTTAAGTCCTGTTTTAGCTCTACCTGTCCAAAGTTCTTTACCCTCTTTTTTAGTTGCATTTGAGCCATAGCCATTCCAAATATCTTGATTTAAAAATGCATCCTTGCCTTGAATTTTGTTAACAATACTACTTGGTGACATTCCAGTTACCACCTCAGCCGTCCATTGGATAGCTGGGGCAGTTTTTGCAGATAATTTTTCAAGTCCTTTATGAGAAGCAAGTTCAGGAACTTCTCTAAATTGTTTACCAAGTCTTAAATATCTTGCTGTTCCGTCTGAATTTCTGCCAATAAATATATAAGGCAATATTTTATCAAACAAACCGTCAGTAGCTACGGAATTACCCCAAATTGTATAATCTTTTAAGGTAGCGTTTGTATAATATTCAGGGTGTTCTTTTTCATCTCTTTTTCTATTAATAAAATTAATTGCATTGTAGAATAAAGTCATAAATATAACTGATGTAACCCAAAATTTTACAGCATTTTTATTGCGTATTGAGTCTGCCTGTTTGCTATCAGTCATAGAACCTAATCCCATTTGTTTAGCAAATGTTTGTAAATTTTTAACGAACTCATTTTGTCCGTTTCTTGTATTTAGCATAGTTGATACTTTTCTGTTTGAGAACAATCCCATAAACTGACGAGTTGAAGATAATAACCAGTCAGGCGATAATAAAATTCGTTTAGCCTTTTTTAATTGACTTTGTTTTATTCCCAAATTTACCCAAACCTGACCACCAAATGAGTCATTAATCCATTGGCATAATTCTCTGCGATTATCAACTGTGTTTTTACCTTGTTCTTGAAGCTCTTGGACCTTAATTTTATAACATTCTAATTTGTAATTGTTATGTAAATAATTCCATAAAATTTTATTATTAGATTTTACTGCACCTGATACAAGTCTTCCTAATCCAGGGATTTTTCCAATGCTTGAATCAATAAAGCTTTCAACCATATTGCGGTCAAAATCTAAAGGCGACCCAAGTTGCAAGCCGTCTTTTATAGCTTGTCTTGCAACCGAGTCCTGCTCGTAAATACTATAATTACCTGATTTAACTTGTCTAAAGATTTCAGCTGGGTTTAAAATTTTTAACGTATTTTTAATGCCCATATTACCGATTGCAGACTCAGTTAAAGCCCAGCCGTGGAAACCGCTCAACCCTAGTGTAGTTTGTTTTAACGTTGCGTTAAATGTATCATAAGCTTTTACAAGAGTACTCTCTTTTTTGGTTCTTTCAAATACGGTTAAAAGCGTATCGGCAATATCAGGATGTACCTTAACACCTGATTTACCCATTAATGTAGTGTCATTACCTGAACCCATATAAACCCATTTACTTAATGCTGGGTGGTCTATTTCTACCCAATCACTTGGAGCTTTTGAGCTTGGTAAAACAAGTTTCTCTTTACCTAATTTTAGATTTTTAACTTTACTTGCTAAGATACTGTCGTGTGTAGCTTTAATCAATGAGTCTGTAGAGATTTTTGAAATTTCAGCATAGTCAAGTGTTTTAGGAATGAAATAGACAATTTCGCCGTCTTTTTCTATACCATTAATGCCCTCTAACAAAGTTTTGATAGTTCTTTCTTTCGCAAAGCCTGATTGTGTCGAAAAATGATTAGTTAAAATACTTCTTCGTTTATCGTTTTTGATATTCCAAATGTGTGAAATATGATTTTCGATACTTTCAGCAGTTTCCTCACCGCCTTTAGCCAATTTGTAGTTTTCGTAATATTTTTCTAAATGTCTTGATAAACCGTCAGCAAGGTTTCTAATTCTTAATTTATCCTGATTAGACAAAGCTCTAAACACATTTTTTAAATCGTTTCGTTCAAGCTTGTCAGGGATTTCTGTTCGTTCACGTAAAAATGGAGCAATCTCTCTAACCATTTTGTCGGTAATTTTTAACCCTGTTTTCTTGCTTAAATCTTTTGCAATAGCTTTTGACATATTAATAAAGCTATTAATATGTTTGTTTACGTCTAATCTATCAATCTCAATGCCAGCATACCAATTACGTACTTCTTCTTTTGCTTTCTTTTGTGGGGTAGTGTCGCTAGTTGAAATTTTTGTTTTATTATTTAGTGTTTCCTTTGTCGGAATATCGGAAATATTTTTAGCGTTACGAAGTCCGCTTAATCCGATACCACTCTTCTGTGTCTTCCCATTGGCGTGCGTAACATTGCTTCTGAAAGTTTTTTCTTGTCTGTTTCTGAAAGTTTTTCTTCTTCTTGCAAAAGTTTTACAACGGCGGACAAAATCGCTGATTTTGATTTCGCCTTTAACAATTTTTCGTAATATGGTAGTAGTGGTTCTGGTAGGTCTTTTAAAATTGACATCGTAGTTACCGTTCATCCTTTCTTTTGCAATATCTTCGTTGATAAGTGCTATACCCTCAAGGGTATCATTTAATAATTCTTCTTTTGTTTTTCCTTTTATATCATATAAAAAATACTCCATTTTATGCAATAGGTCAAGTTTATTAAGCTCAAAATCCAAAAGGTGTGTGTATTCGTGAGCAATAATTTCAGGTGTTGCATTTTTATCAACATAAATTGTTTTTGTCCCAGGGTCAAAATATGCATCATAATCATTACTTAATTTTTCCTCAGGTATTATTCTTACTTCTACGTTGTCGTGTTTAATATCAAACAAATCTTTAATAGCATTAAATTCAGGGTGATTTCTAATTTCGCCCAACGTGCTTAACACTCTACCGTCGTTTATAATTTCCTTATCCCTCAAAAAGAAAACTCTTTTTTGCTCTTTATTTAAAAAATCAGGAATTTCAGCATTAATAATTTTTGAATGCTGTATATTTTTTTGAGCTTGATTATACAAACTATCAGTATCGTTATCAAATTCTTTTATAAGCTCAGGAATTGTTTTTCCTAATTTTCTTGTTGTTTCATATTCTTTTTGGTATTCAATACGTTTTTTTTCAGTAGCTTCTTTAACATTTTTAATTTTATTTTCTACGCTTTCGATTTGTTTGTTAATATTTTCGATAGAATCTTTGCCGTTAAAATCTAATTCTAAACGTGCAATTCTATCTTTTACATTTTTCAATATTGAAGAGTATTTAGAAACATCTTTTTTGTATGAATTTAAATATTCTAAATTTGATGAATATTGCCAACTTTCTTTATCTTCTATATCTTCAAGTTTTTCTTTGTATTCCTTTACTTTATTTTTCGAGTATTCAAGACTATTTTCTGCTTCTTTTAATTCCCTTTGATAATGTTCAGAATTTTCTCTTAAGCCCTCAAGTTTACTTTTTTCATTTTTTAGTTTTTGTTCTTCAATTTGAGCGAACATCTTAGCTTTTTTGTCAGGGTTAGTGATCATATTAATTTTTTCTTCTGCTGTACTCAATTCAGAAGTGTCAATATAATCTTTATCACCGTCCATAATGTTATTAATTCTTGATGTCTTTTCATCAAGTTTTTGAAACATAAAAGGGTCTGAGCTATTTTTTAATAAAGGTACGACAACTCTAATATCATTGTATTTATTACCTCTTCGCCAAATTCTACCTACTACCTGTAAAAAGTCAGTAGGATTCCAATCCATAAATGGAACATATAAAACTGAAGAGTTTTTATTTAAGTTCATACCCTCTTTCATTTTATTTGTACCAATTATAAGTTTGATTTTGCCTTTTTCATCGTTAAAAGAGTCAGTAATCTCGTTGATTTTATCATCATTTACACCGCTTTTAATTAATGCGATTTCATCGGCTTTATAAATACCTTTATTGATAAAATATTGTTTTAATTTTGGCAAGAAATCTACACCAACAGGCATATATACTAATTGTGATGTTGTAGGGTCTTTAGCTTTCATTGAAGCGATAGCTTGACAAACATAATCTAATTTAGGGGCTTTTTTGATAAATTCTTCAGGAGTTACATCTAAATTTTTTGTATATATGTCAGGTGATAAAGTTGCAATACGACCTTTGTTTATTGCTTTAAGGTCCGAACCGTCATTTTTCTTTTTACCCTCACCGCTTATAAGGTTTCCGTCTTCGTCAAGTGCCATTCCTACAGCTTCAGCTTCAGCTTCGGCTATAAGTCTTAATTGTTCATCAGTTGGCTCTAATATTACACGTTTAGTATGTTTATTTGGTCTTTTAACTCCAGCATCTTCAGCACTTCTGATGAGCATACAACTATTAATAACACTTCTTAAAGATTGCAAGTTTTTAAACCCTGTTGCAATTTGTTTAAATACAACTTCGTTCTTATGGTCAACTACCCAATCTGCCCCAATATCAACATAGTTTTCCATAAACTGATAAACGTTATAAATACCCATTTTATCAAGCTTATCTTTTGCTAGATAAGAAAGCATATTGAATACTTCAAGAGGTGAATTATTAAATGGTGTAGCTGTCAACATAAACACATTTCTATTGTTATTGTTATTCAATATGTATTGTGTAGCTAAAAACATTCTTTTAGCCCTTGTTGATTCTGCACCTGTAATTTTAGAATAAGTGTTGCCTTGTTGTCCGTCAGCTTTTGCTTCGCCAAATAAATTTTTGAAGTTGTGAGCTTCGTCAACTGTAATATGGTCAAATCCTAAGTCTTCAATAGTATGTGTTTTTTTATTTCCAGCTTCAGCTTTTCCGATAAATTCTTCATTACGCTCTTTTGCTTTCTCCCTACCTCTTTCAGTAGAACTTCTGTTAAAATCCTTATCTCTAATACTATAAGTATTAGCTTTTAACTCTTCTATTGTTTCAGGTTTATACCATAAGTTATCCAAGGCTTGGAATGTAGCAACTGAAAGAGTGCCGTCTTCAATCTTTCCATTAAATTTACTAAGATTATCTAAATCATTTACTTTGATATTAGGAAAAGCTTCGTGGATTTCATTAATCCAATTAGGTTTAACTTGTTTTGGTACGATAATTAAAGGCTTTTTACATCTGCCCATTTGCATATTTTGAACAGTTGAAATAATACCACTTAATGTTTTACCAACTCCAACCTCAAATCCTAATAAACCAACCCCTTTGTTTGTAAGGAAGTTTACACCCTCGACTTGAACATTTTGAAGTTTTAGTTTTTTGCCGTAAAATTCAGAGTTTAATCCTTTTACAATCATTGGCATTTTGGTATAATCAGGAGTATATAAACCATTAAAGTTTCTATTCCATTTATCAACCAAATCTTTTTTAACTTTATCTGAAATCTCAGTATTAAGAAAATCTGCAAAAGTCTTATCAACTGTATTCTTTAATTTAGTTAAAAATTCTGCTCTTTGATTTGCTTTTTCCTCTTTTGTTGGATTGCCGTGATAACGTGTATCAACCCTATCACCACGAACATACTTATTAATATCCCAAGAATTAATACCGTTACGTTCAGAATTTGTAAGACTATAAACATAATCCATATATTTTTTATCTAAAGAAGTTTCTTTAAATTGGTCAATGCCTGTATATGGGTCGTGGTACATTTCAGTTGTTACGTATTCCCTAATAAAATCACTTGTTGGAGTAAGTCCTATATCTTTAAGCTCTTTTGGTTTAGGAAGTACGCTTTCTAATTTTTTACGTTGCAAGTCTTTTTGCTTATCTGAAATATTTTCTTTTTCAAGAGCGTCTAATTTTTCGTAAATATTTCCTTGCATATAGTTAAAATCATTATAAAGTTCGCCATTAAATTGGTTTACCTTTTCACCTGGAGTATATTTACTTTTTGGAAGAGTTCCGTCAACTTTAGTATCTGCAAAGTATTGTAAGTCTTCATCAGAAATTTTATTTTCGTGTTGATATTCAGTATATTCAACACTTCCTTTAATTTCTATATTGCCTTGAGTTTTTACCTTTTTAGCCGTTCTTTTTGTTGGGATAGGTTTATGTTTTTCAACTATGGTTTCTGTTTCCATAATTTCATTTTTATTAGCTTGAATATTATCAACTGCGTTTTTATCACCCTTAATATAAGTTTCTTCTTTTCCAAATCTATTTTTTCTAAATCCAACCTCACCTAATATATTTTCAGGATGTTCATTAAAATATTTATCTGTATTGAATTGAGATACATTACCAATTTTTGAAGTTATCTTTCTTAAGACAATAATATCAGTACCAATATCAGTAGTTTTAAATGTTTTTTCAGGCAATCTAAAAGCTTGTAAAATTTCTGCTTTTTTAGAAATTTTAGCCTTTTCTAATGTGTTACCACTTTTTAAAAATCCACTTGGAACTATAAAAGTCATAACTCCATTTTCTTTTAATAGGTCAAGACCTCTTGTAATGAAATACGTTTCAAACTTATCTATTCCTTTACCCTCACCTAGACCTTTATATCTGCCTGAATAAGCTCCGTAAGGTGGATTACCAATAACAATATCGTATTCAGGAGTTACGCTTTTAACAGGTTTGTTTTTTATTGTATCAATGAATCGCTCTTGAAATTCACCAACTTTAACATTGGCATTTGGATATAATAAGCTTGTGATTTTTGCAGATACAGGGTTCATTTCTACTGCTTCAAAATGCATTCCTTGTGGAGCGTGTTCAATAAATCTGCCTATACCAACAGACGGTTCTAAAACATTAGCACCGTCTGTGTTGATATATTGTCTAGTTAAATCCCACATTTTTTTAACAACATTGTCAGGGGTATAATATTCAGATAATAAACCTTTACCCTCTGCCCCTTGTTTTTCTAAACCGCCAGCACCAGCATAAGATTTAAGCCAATTCTTAACCTCTTCAGGGATTTCACCGTTATATTTTTTATATTCACCATTGTTAATATAGCTTTCAATGGCTTTATTTAATTCGTGTTGATTTTTGTATTTTACCTCAACAATAGTTTTATCTTTAGGGGTTATTCCTTGTCTTCGTTCAGAGTCCACCCTAGAGTTGTCCCCTCGTCTGCTATCAACATCGCTTCCTCTAGAGTTTTCGCTTCTTTCAACTTCTTCTGCCACTCGGCTAGTTTCTGTTGTTGTTTCTTGTCGTTGTCCGCCATTTGCTAGCTCCTTGTGTTCATTAGTTGTATTATCATTATTTACGATATTGTTAGTTTTTTCAAGTGTACTTTCAGCTTGATGTTTTTTTACAAGCTGGTTTAACTCATTTTGATATTTTTTGCCAAGCATTGTATCTTTGCCAACACGTGCAATTTTTCTTTCAATTTTTGCTTTATCTTTTTCAAATTTTTCTGCGTTACCGATTTTATCTTCAGCTTGTTTTTTACTCATACCATATTGCTGATATTCTTCTACGGTTGGTTTGCTTTCAACATACTCTTTAGTTAATTTTTCAGAAGTTTTTGGAGCTATTTTTTTTGTTAACTTTTGCGTTGGTGTTTCTGTGATATTCTTAGAATTTTTATTAGCCTTTAATTTTTCTAAGTAATTATCATACAAATCCTTAAATTGGTTATATGCAGATTCGTTATAATCACGTAATCTACTCATTACTGTATGAGCGTATGATACTTTAAAATTAGGTTGAGTTTTTCCGTCCCCAACCAAAGTATCTATAACACTATCAATATCTTTAAATCCTAAATTATCACGTAGTATGCTTCTTAATTCGTTGTAGTTGTTATTTGCCGATTTCTTATCTTCTTGTTTTACTTCAGGCAAAACTTTTCCAACATCTTTGAACATAGGTTCAGACTCAATAAACTCTTCTTGAGCTTTTCCGAATAAATCTTGGTAAACTTCTCTATTTTCTTCAGTTGGGGTGTCTATATAGTTATTATAAGCCTTGACAACCTCTTCTTTTGAATAAGCATAATTATTTGCATTTTCTAGTTTTGAAGCTTTTGGATTGTATTTAAATGCTTCAATCTCTATATGCTCGGCTTCACTTGGCAAGTATTCAGAAATATTGGTTACATTAGATACTATCTCATCAGTATCAACATTTCTAAATTGACCGTCCTGTGTTCTTTCATAGACTGTACCCTCTTTGTCTTGAACAAAATTGCTATTTACATTTTGTGTTTTTGTATTTTCTAAACCAATAGGTAATAAATTTGTCGTCTTTTTAGCTCTTTTTGTTGCTTCAGGTTTTACATAATCCACAAGTTCAAAATCTGTTCCTGTTTTTTGTGTTGCAATTTCTTTGGCAAAAGGTGTATTTTGTTTAACGTCTGCTTTAACACTTGCGTTTTTTAAATTATCAATATCGGTATTATTTTTTGGTTTATATTCCCATTCAGGCTTAAATTCCCATACTTCTTTTGTTTTTTCTGATAATCCAATACCGCTTTTTTGTGTCTTTTTAACTCCCTTTATAACTCGTTCATAGCTATTAGGGTTTAGTCTATCCCCAATTATTTTGCCAGCTTGTTTTCTAAGTTGAGGATTACTTAAAATTGTACTTGCAACTGCTATCGGCGGTGCTAAAACTGAACCTAAAACAGCAGAAGAAGCTCCTAATGAAGCAGGGTGTGTTATTGGGTTTAAATCTTTGTCAATTATTGATTCAGCAAGACCATAAGGTATACCAAATTTTGCACCTGAAATTGCACCTTGTTTCGCAAGTTGTAACATTGTAGGAAAAGCTTTTGTTCCTATGTTACTCATTCCTGTTATTGCTGGTACACTAGCTGTAGTAGTTGCACCAGCTGGTAAAAAAGGTAACAATGAAGCTCCAGCAAATAACCCTATAATACCGTTATTTTTGTTACGTTCGTCGGTATACTCTCTATTTGCACTTGCTATATCGTAATTATGTTTTAAATTGATAAATTTTTCAAAATCTTCTTTTGTTATTTTTCCTGATTTATAAGCATTTAAAGTTTCTTGATAACTTGGTATTCTAACATTAGTATATTGTTTTAATAAATCCTCTTCCTCTTGACTGCCGATAAATTTATTTGCTAAATTTTCAGGCAAAATTTTACGTGCTAATTTTCTTCCATTTTCAACTAATGGATTGTGAATGTTTTTATTTTTTAGATAATTTGCTTCATCAAGAACATTATTGACAGTTTTTGAAACCTCACCAAACAAGGTAACATTTTGATTATTATCATTATTATTATTATCTATATTGTTATCTATATTGTTATTAACAATAGCTTTTGCTTGTTGTTTGATTTGTTTATCTTGCTCTTGTTTAATTGCATAGTTAAGCTTATTTTGTTGTTGTTTTGCTACAAAACCTTGATTTAATTGTTGAACTTTATTTTTAACATTATCAAGCGGATTAACTTGTGGTAAAGTTGGTAAAGTTGGCATTTGAATATTGTTTACAATATTTTCTTTGCCAGTATTAATTGTGTTTACCATATTGTCTATAATGCTTGGTTGAGGTTGAGATGTCTCTTCAATTAAATCGTCAAAAAGTCCACCACTTTGATTATTTTGAAGTGATGTTTGTTGCGTTTGTATGTTTTTATTTTCTTCTAAATCGTCAAAAAGTCCCATTTAACCTATTCCTATAAACCTAATTTCTTATCAGGGTTAATACCATATTTTTGAATCATTCTGCTTTTTGCTATATTTACTTTGGTAGCATTTTTTGGATTAGATATAAAATTATAATAATCAGATAAATCTTTATTCCAGTCAGGATGATTTTCTACTTTATTTGATTTTGTTTTAGCTCCGCTTGATTTTCCGCCATTTGTTTTGTTTGCTTTAATTCTAGTTGAATCAGCGTTTTGTTGTTTAATGCTTAAATCTTTTGTTTTAAACTCTTTATCTTGAGCTAGCTTGTCTTGTCTGTATTTATCATAAGCTTTATGCCAAGCTTCAGTTTCTGCAAGTTTAGCTTTCGCCATTTCTATTTGGGCATCACGATAAGACGGAGTCATTAAAGAATTAAAATCTTTAGAGTCTAATCTCCCTAATGCTCCAACATCAACATTGACACCTTGTTGTGCAAGTTGGTTTCTATACATATCGCTAGTTTGCTTTTCCCCAGTAAACTTGTTTGCCATACCGAGTCCATATAGTGGGTTTCCTGTCAAAGCTGTAGATAAGCCACCAACGATAAGACCTTGAACTGCTGGGTTTTGTGCCAAGCGTGTGGTTGTTCCAGCACCCTCACCAAATCTTTGCATTATACTCTTTTTTTCGCCCTCGTATTGTATTAGATTTTCAGGTTTAAAAGCATTATTTCTGTTATCTTGATAGCCTGTTTGGAAATCTGCAAAACCCTTAGCAAGTTTATTAATCAATTTGTTTTGGTCAAAATTTTTGCTTGTGCCAACTGTGAAATTAGTACCTCCACTTTGAACAAGTTTTTTAGCATTAGCAATATCCTCTTCAGAGGTAGGAATTGTAAAACCATTAGCTTTGGCTTCAGCACTATTTGAATACTGCTTTAACCAATCGTCAATTTCTTTGTTGCCTGAATTTAACCCTTGAGCAACACCATTAATAACGTTTTTATCATATCCGTTATTTGTTAAATAATCTTGATATTCTTTCAATGTTTGATAAGGGTCTTGTCCACTTAATGAGCTTGCTCCACCAGTAATAATACCGTCTTGACTGCTTTGTTGTTGCTGTTCGATAAGATTGTTAGTGTTTGCTATAGTTTGACTTGTTTGAGCTTCTTGTTCATCAAGTCCACCTTTTGACATTTGCTCTGCCATTTGTTTAGTTGAAACTAATTGTTCACTCGCTGAGCCTTTTGCCCTTTTGCGGTTAGCTCCCATTATAGCTGTTCCAATTATAGCCCCAATGATAGCACCTACAGGACCAGCCATAGCACCAACTGAAGTAGCACTACTTGCTCCAGCACCAGCACTTGCCCCAGCAGAAGCTCCAGCACCAGCGGTAGCACCACCAACTCCAGCCCCAGCCCCAGCTGAGCCAGCTATACTTGCTCCTGTTGTTCCAGCTACAGTATTTGCCCCAAGCGTAGCACCAGCTGTTGTAGTACCAGCTGTTGAACCTGTTAAACTACTAGCTAAATTACCGCCCATTGTACCAGCGGTTGACCCAGCCATTTGAGAACCATAATTCACTAAACCATTTGTAACTGCATTATTTACACCTTTATTAATTAACGTGTCGCTAACCTTTTGTAAACCCTGTCCAGCTAAATTATTTACAAAATTCGTAGGGATATTTTGAACATCTGTAATAGTATTACCTATGTTCTGCATTCCGTTTCCAATATTTGACAATTTATTACCAGTATTAGCAAATTTCTTACCTATGATATTACCAGCTTTACTAAATTTTGAGCCGTAGCTATTCATTTTATTGGCAAAATCACCCAAACTTCTATCATAACCTGTTTGCTTGTCTTGTAATTGCTGTTTTATATATTCGTCAATTATTTCTTGTAAATAACTATTATTCATTTTAAATTCCTTACATACCGTAACTATAAGAACTTGACTTACCGCTAGAAGAACCTGAACCTGACTTAGAAGCATTTCCAGCAGAAGTATTTAATGATAATGCTTGGTTGCCAGCAACAATATTTGCACCTTGTAAATACATATTCATTAATGTATTTAATACATCCTTAGACTCACTTTGAGAGTTTGCAATAAGCTCATTAGCATAATTGCTTGCTTGATTAACGAGATTATTATACATATTAGTTGCTTGTGAACTACGAAGCATATTTTTATTAGAAAGCTCATTTATTACTGAATTATTCAAAACTTTATGCAAGCTATCTTCATAAATTTTCATTTTTGCTTGATTTGTAGAGCTATTCATACTTGGATTAACAAGATTATCTATTAACCCTGAAATATTATTATCAAGATAGTTAGAAACCTCTTTAAATGCAGTACCGTCATTCAGGGTTGTTGTAGTCCCCCTGTCTGTTGTTCTTGAAGTAACAAAAGGGTTTGTAGTTGTCGTATCCTTATATGTAGTTGTAGAATTATTGCTTGATGCTGAACTTGAACGAGCACCACCACCGCCGCCCATATTTAACTCCTTTCGTAGATGTATAAGCCGTCTTTTATCTTTTTAAAGCCTAATTTATATAAGCAATAAATAGCCGTTTTATGGTTGCTTCTTGCGTAAATATCACAACTAAACCATTCAAAAGTTTTCTTAAAACATTCGATGTTAATATTGTGTGTATGTCGATTTGCACAAGCGTTAACAAATAATTTGTTGTTTTCGTAATAAAAATAGATAAATCCGATATACTGTTTATCGTTATAAAAAGAAAAAAAGAAAGCATTTCTTTCGTCAACAATATCTCTAAACTCTCTACGGTCGCCTATTTCTTTACGGTATTTCTTATACAGCTTCTTATTTTGTTTGTAGTTAAAATCTTTGTCTTTAGGTATAAGAACTCTAATCATTAAACCTGTTTAACCTTAATTTTGCTAAGTTCCATATTTCTAATGGCGAAATCTTGACCTTTTTTCGACGTATAAATTTGAATTTCAAGGGATTTAAAAGTTGCGTTAGGGAATTTACCTATACAGTTAACCTTATTCATCAACCAAGACTCACTATTCCAATCAGAATTATCCCAAGTCATAACATTTTTATATTTTGCTATGATATGCTTTGTTTTTGGAGTTTTAAATGTGTCGAAATTTTTAATATAACTTACAAAAAAGTCGTTATCATAAGGTAAATCTAAAGATACTCTAGGTGGAAATTTTAAGACTTTTAGCGTATTCATAGCACCAAGAGTTAAAGGGCTACAGTAATAATAATGTTGTATATATTCACCATTAAAAGAGTTTGAACTATATTCTTTTAATAACTTCCCATTATCTGTACCTGAATAAATATTACTATTATTTGCTCTAGCAAAACAATTAATTTTTTGAGATTTACGTTTTAACCACTCTGTACGCAAATAATCAAAAATAAGTATCGTTGAATAATTTTCTTCTTTTGTTGGTATCATAAACCATATTTCGTTATGATCCTCAACAATAACTGACATTGTTTTTATTTTAGAAATTTGCTTTGAGTCTAGCCCTATTAAATAATCCTGAATATCAACGGCAAGATTATCAGATAGTGTTTTATCACCATTTACGACTTGCCTAAATGAGAAAATCCCCTTTTTTGTATCATCGTAAAAATATAATTCTGTACCGTGAAACACAAGAGAATTATAACTTGCACATCCCCCAGGGGACTCGTCACTTCGAGAAAAAGACGAATCTGCGTTAACAGTTACAAGTTCTGAACTATCCTTGTGAAAAACAGCAAGAGAGCCTAAATAGTTTGCTATTGCTGTAATTTTTTTTGAAAATTCAATATATCCAGCAGTCGTAACAACATCAGTTTCTAAAGTGTGAAAATCGTCAATATCACCTTGTACTGAATGCCAAAGAACCTCGTCATTTGCAATCCATAATCTACCGTCAAAGTTTGCTAATATTATACCGTGAACAGTTCTTTCTTCTACATCTTTACAAGAAGACATATCAACAATAATAGGTTTCTCAAGATTTGCAATGTCTACGTTAAAAAACTCTACTCCATTTGTAAATACAAATAAATCACTCCAACCTTGAGCTATTGCAAGACCATTTGAAATATTTGTTACTGTAAGTTTATCTTTAATTAGATAATTTGTAGACGAGATAAAATCATAAACATATAATTTTCCCTCGGTGTCGTCCTCTGTGTATATAAATAAATAGTCAGTTTTATTTATAGTAGCTGGGAATATATCTATAATTTTCTCATTATCTATTGAGTAAAAACCAAGATTACCCTTTTGAGTTCTGATACCAACACCACCCATTGATGTAGCATAAAGTTCTACATTTTGTATATCTTCAGCAGTAATAAGTTCAGAATTAAAAACTGCGTTATGTTGTCTAATTCCGCCAAAGTTATTACATATTAATTGAGTAACAGAACTCATTACCAAGAAACCCTTTTATCTCTATCAATCCCTCTAGTATAATCAACAAGTATTTTATAAGCGTTATCAGCTTGCTCTTTATAACTTGATGAGTTTTCGTCAGTATGTTCTGCAATAGCATAATACATAGCTTTTGTAATCAACGCATTTTCGAAAATGTCTTCAAACTTTTGAGGAATATCGATATAATCGTTTTCATTTTCTAGCTTAAAAATCTCGTTTCCGTCTTCATCTTTACCTAATGTAATAGTAAGATATTCAACGTTTACTGTATATTCGTTATCAGGTGTTGGGTATAGGATTATTTTATCATTTTTAACCTTAAAATATTTAGGTTTCCCTGTTTTTTCTTCTCTAAGTTCTATATTTTCGTCATACTCTAAGAAAGATTTGTCAATTCTAATTCCGTAAACAGTTTCAGAATTGACAATCTTTTGAGTAATATTGCCATTAGGCATATCGATTTTGTTTTTGCCAAGTTCCGTAACATAATCAACTTCTTTATATCTAAAAGGGTAGTCGTAACATAGCCACAATTCAGACAATGCTTTTTGAATAGATGTTGTAACCGCAGTTTCAAACTCTTCTTTGTCTTGCACTTCTGAATCAAACATTGACCATGCTTGACCAGTCATTTTATTATAAATTTGAAGATATGTTAGGGTCATTTATTAAACCTCTGCCTTAGCTTCCGCTTTTGGTTTTTTATTGCTTTTATTTTTCTTGTTCTCTGCCTTAGCTTCCGCTTTTGGTTCTACTTGAACCTCAACAGGTTTTTCAACAGTTGGTTTTAATGCTTCTTCGCCAACCTCGTCAGTCATAATTTCTAATAAGGTAGGCTTATCTTCTTCAACTTTTTGAACATAATCGCAATCTAAAACTTCCCAATTGTTAGGGTCGACATCCATAACTTCATCAACAAGTTTTTTTGTCATATTTTGCACAATTCCTGTAGGAATATATCTAACAGGATAAATTCTTCCAATTTCTTTATTTTCTTCCATTAATCTTTTCCCCTTTGTCTTGTTTTAAAGAAAGAGGGGATTACCCCCTCTGTGATAGCACATAGTAAAAACTTTATGAACCTAAGCCAGCTTTTTCTGCTGTTGCATAGATTGTTCCTGTAAAGCCTGTTGCGAAGTCAATGTCAACCGAGCCGTCAAGTTTTTCAAAACTTGCCATATCTCTATTTAATACGATTGCGACTTCAGTACCTTTTGGAGCTGGAATAATCAAGTCACCTAAGCTAGCATTTTGTTTTTCACCAGCTTTAATTGTGACAGTTGAATCAGCTGAAGTACTTGAATTTGTAACGTGTAGCACTACGGAATTATCTTTTCCAGCAAAAGCATTTTTAAGGGTAATGCCGTTTGCTTGTGTGACTGTATGAGGTGTTACCGCAACCGAGCCAGCTCTATCAGTTTTATCATATTTGTAATAGTTTAATTTAATTTTATCTCTAGCCATTTTAAAACTCCTTAATTTGTGTAATAACTATTTTTATAGCAAATTCGCTATTGATTATGAGCCAATAGCGAATTTAACTAAACATTTTGCTGATACTAATAAGTATGATAAAGGAGCTTTAACACCGAATACACCTTTACCCCAATAATGTGTATCAAAACCACCGACTTTTTTACCTGATTCAAGCTTGAAGTCGTCTTGAATACCGCCAGCGATTGTACGTTTAGCTCTACCGAATAATGGATATTCATAAGTTACGTTTTCGCCGTTAACTACTTCAGTAGTTTTGTCCAAGTTGTTATCCACAACAACTGCGAAGCCCATAAACATACCAACAAAGCCTTTTTTGTAATGTTTAGCCATTACATCAGAGTATTGAAGAATTTTCATTGTTGACATAAATGCTTCCATATCAGGTGAGATAACCGCAAGCATTTCACCGTCTTTCCAAGCCGTATGTCCGTTTTCATCCCCTTTAACTAACAATGTTTTTGCTGAAGCGAACACCTGATGAACATTGGTGTCACTAATTGTGATTGCTTTATTATCTTCTAGCATTTTAGCTCTTACACGTTGTTCACAACAAGCTTTATCGATTGCTCTGTCAAATTGTTCTCTAGCATCTGCTGAATATTCTTTAATAAGCTTAATTTTTTCATCGTTAGTTTTAGCGTTTCTAATTTGTTTTAGTTTTGCTTCGTCTAATTTGAAAAATACCGATTTACCTTTATTGATTTTAACTTTAACAGTTGAAGTTCCAGCTTTTTCAACTGTGCTAATATCTAAATCGCCACCCTCATAATCGCTCATTGTTAATGGGTCGTGGAATTGTACATCAACCTCATCACCAAATTGCATATCTTTTTTGAATTTTGGGTCTAATAATTTACCAGCGTTTAAATCTTCCCAGCGTTCTTTTCTAAACTCGTCAGAAAAGACTGTTTTTACTAAAGTTTCAATAGCCATAGTTTTTAACTCCTTTTACTTATTTGTGTTTACGTAGAATTTCTCTAATCTCACTCTCAGACATATCTAAAATATCTTTTCCGTCATTTTGATTAGAGATGTTAGTTGAGCTGTTAGGAGCTGTTCCTCTCATCTCGTCCTTAGCAGTATCATTAGCAATTTTAATGTTATGTTTAGCTAATGTTTCTTTAACTACGGAGTCACGAAATGAAGATATAAGATTAACGAATAAATCTGTATTTAGGTCCGTTCCAGCTAATTTAAATGCTTCGCCGTAAAGACTAACAAAGCTAGGATTGTTAAATTCTTCAGGGTAACGAGCAATTTCGTTTTGTAAAAATGTAGTAGCTTGTGCTTCTAATTGTTGACGATATGCTTCTTCTTGCTTAGCGTTTATTTGCCCCTCATAAAGGGATAATTGCTTAGCAACTGCTTTGTGAGTAGCTACTGTGAACTCACCGTCAACAACTTCTTTTAAGTCTTCGGTTGGGTTTTGTTCGTATTGGTCCAATAATTTGGCAACTTCGTCAGGATAATCACATTCTTGAAGATGTTGTTTGTAAAGTTGAACTTCAATACTTGCAAGATTTCTGTTAGCTTGTTCTTGAGCTTGAGCATTGTTATATGCTTCAACCGTTTCGAAACCTTTGCTTTTAACAAACTCTAGTTGTTGTTTTTCTAGCTCTTCAAGTCTTTTAGCTTTTTCTCTAAGCTCACCTAATTCGCCTGATTGTTCACCTAGCTTGCTTTCAAGGTTTTTATATCCTTCTAAAGCTTTTTCCAATGTGTCGAATTTAGGTTTATCTTGCTTTTGTCGTTCTTTATCACTATTATTAGGTTCGTTCTCATCCTCAGACTCTGAATTATCTTCGTCTTCTAAAGGTCCATCGTCCAAATCGTCTTCCGAATTGTCTAAATTTTCATCAAGTGATAAATCATCGTTATTAAAATTTTCTTCATCTAATGGCATTTTTTACACTCCTAATCTTTGTCTTCACTTCTTTTTCTGTATTCTTCGTAATCGTTAACCCACTCGTCGGTTAGTTTGATAAGCTTTAACATTCCTCTTAATTCATCAGAGGTAATAGAACTTGTTGACTTATTAACAATTTCATCTAACTGTAGAGAGCGGATTTGTTTATAAATTTCAGAATTTGCAAGATTATATTTAATTTTTAGCAATTCAGCACTATTCATCGACGTTCACCCCCTGCTGAGGTTGTGCCATAGAATTGTCTTGATCTTCTTCACTAGGATTAATTCCTGCTTGTTTCATCTGTTCAACATTTCTAATTAAATCTTGAATTTCAGGTTCTTTAAGCAAGATGTCTTGCACTTCCTGAGGAATTTGTTTTTGTTCTTCAATAAATCTTTCAGGGTTTTCTACGTCTTTTTGTTCTAGATACCAAGTAAATAATTCGTGAGCGTTTAAAGGTAAGAATTTAGCAAACTCTTTACAAGCTTGTACTACTAAATCAGCTTTGCTAGATTTTTCAGCGGTAACCGTTCTGTCAGAATAAGTATATTTGTAATTTCCCTGACGAACAGTATCATCTATTTCAATCTCTTCTTTTTTGTCGTCTTTATTGACGTAGATTTTATCAATTTCACCTATCTTAAAGTCTGCACAAAGCTTGGCTACATTCTTAACCATTGGTACAATTAAATACTGGTTGATAGAATCAATAATCATTGATAATCTTGTCATTTGACCGTTTGTTTTCGTTGATATTTCAGTTGCAGTTTTTGCTCTTTGTTCGTCAGCACCAACCATATTAGGAAATATGCCTGAAACTTCTGCCATTAGGTCGTTTAAAAACGAAATATCATTCAAAAAAACTGAAACGTTAAAATCTAATTGTTTGAATAGATTTTTAATGTCCAAATTGTCGCCGTATTCAATAACTTTGCCTGGATATAACTTAATTTCGTCGTCTTTCAAAAACCCTTTTGGAGCTAGAATTGGTGGATTTTCCGCCAAGGCTTGCATATCACAAGTTCTGTTAAATAAATCTTCTTGCATTTTTGCCAGCTCTAAAATGCAATATAAAGGTGAAATACCTCTCTTTGTCTTAGGGTCTTCAATTAGGTCGTGATAAATAAATGGATTAATCAACCTAAAGTTATCTTTAAATCTAACTACATATTTACGTGCAACAATTACACAATGCCAATTCTTTAATAATGTTCCGTCGTCAAGCTTAAGATTACCCCAATGTTCAAGAACTTCAACGGTTGAGCCATTAACAATTTCATCCGTTAGGTCCTCAGATGTCTGATTTTGCAAATCTTCTTGCTTGTCACCAGCAGATATAATTAAATCTTTAATCTCTCTAGCTGTGTCTTTATCTATCTCGTAGTACTTGTTATTTATGATGTCGTCAGGCACTTTATAAGATTTAAAAATCTTAGGACATTCATCCCAGTTAGTCTTCTGTGTTACGTCGAACACAAGTGAAGCTGGATTAACAGGTATTACATAAGGGTTGTCATAGACTGTACGAGTATCCACGATTACATTTTCGCCGTTCTTTATGGCATTGGCTATCTTAGGCAAATTTGCAATATCTTCCTTAAATAATGCTTGGAAAAAACTTACCGAACGTCTATACAATTCTTCTTTTTTCTTCCAGCCACAAAATGCAACTAGAGAACCGTAACGCATAGCGTAATCCATAATGTCATCCAGCGTGTCAGATATAGCCATTTTTTCGAAAATATCAACCAAAAAAGATTTCTGCTTGGATGATGTAGAATCAGAGTCATTGCTTTCACCTGATACATCAAACATTGAATTGATCGAACTGTAAATGTTTTTCCAAATAAAAGCTTTCAAAGTTTGATAAAACATAAACGCTTTAGCCATATTAATTTTAGTTTTCCAGCGTTCTTCTTTTGATTTAGGCAAAGAGTCTTTATTAAAGAAAATTTCTTTTTCTAGCTCGTTTGCCATTTGGCGATTGCTAAACCAAGCTTTGTTATATCTCTCATAATCACTAGCGATTTGTTGAGCAAGTTCTGATTGTTCAGCTTTACTCAACTTTTTAACTTTATTTTCTTTTTCGACTAAATATTCAAAACTCATTTTTTAAAAACCTTTAAAAGGTTTCAGGGTGGGAAAGACCGCCACCCCTAACCCTTAAGTAAGCGTGCATATAAAGGAGATTATTCTCAAATTCTGCTTATATCCAAACCTTTAATTACTGTTATTTCTGGTCTTGTATCATCTTTTTGTTCTTCGCCATTTTTAATATTCAAAGACTCTCTTTGGCACATCTGTAACTTGCTAATTGCATTTGCAAGAGCTTCAACGCTCTTTGCCGTAATCTTTTTACCTGATTGAACTTGCTCAAGATACTTGAGTGTTAAATCGTTTACTAACTCACACAAATTATTTGTTAATTCTAAATGCTTTTCAGTTGCTTTTGCTTTTTTCTCGGAAATAGATTCGGCAACTTTTTCTGTCACCTTTTCTTCAATTTTGTGCTTATGTTTTTTCTTTTGTTCAACCCACTTTTCATTTCGCATATGCTTGGCGATAGAAGAGCGAGAGGTTATACCCTTATATTTTTCTTCCAACATAGAAAGAGAATAGTTTTTTAATACGTAATCGTTTCTTATTTCAACCCAATCAGCTTTTTGTGTTGTTTTTTGTGTTTCTTTTTGTTCTTCCATATAAAAAGCCTTTTTCTGAGGTAAAGAAAGAGTAGCCTGTTTAACAGGCTACTGCACCGATAAAAATCCACTATCTATATTATGTCGCCGGATTGTTTCTCTTGTTTTTATATCTATATTCTTTTTTACTTGTATAGTCTTTCTGACCGTTCAAATCTTCTGCCCAGGTTTCGTAACCGACTATCTTTTTATTTTTGTTATAGATGTATCTATTTACACCATACTTATAATGTGTGTTGGATTTGCTACCTGATTTAACATTACATAAATCAACTGCAATTATATCTTTTTTACATCGGTCAATAATTTTTTTTGCTTTTCTGCCCTTAGCGGAATCTATAACAACTTTATCTGTTTTAAAAGACGTTTTTATCTCTTTAGCCAACAGCTTCGAACATAAAGGACAATATCCATATTCAATTCGTCTATTATAATAATCTTCAGAATCTTTTAATAATTTGACCGTTGTATTGCGTGTATTTCCGCAACAATATAACATCAACTACCCCATATACGCACAGTTATTCCGTAACCTTAACGAATATCATCATTCTTTCACCCAGCCGAAACTGTCTACACGGAACTGCATATTCAAGTTACTCTATTATTATATCATCTTTATCACTCTTTACAACATTATCGTAATATCGTGATATGTCGTGTACATACAAATTGTAATTGTTCTTAATATTTGCACTTACAAGCAAAAAACGACACACAAAACGACACAAAGAGCGACAAACTGCAACGCTGATTAATAAAGGCATAGAACCTAAAGTGCGACACAAAGAGCGACACAAAAGTTGACAGTCTGATGACAAACAAGCGACAAACTGATGACAACAAGTAAAGAAATAAACAATATAAACAAATAAACAATTATTTATTTATAGGACAAAAAATAAATAATTTTTACTAATAACTCATAAAATTTTGCAACTGTCTTTGGTTGTACATCATTTGTTGTTGGTTATACATCATCTGATTTTGATTGTACATTATTTGTTGTTGTAATCTTTGTTGGCGATAAAATTCCGCTTGTTGATCTGATATATCTTGTATATTTCTGTTAATTGATTGCATTTCGTCTAGCATTTGCAGATGTCGAAAATTAGTTTCTTCTAAATCCTTACCTACTTTTATTAAAATTCGTTCTTTGCAATCATAATCATTACCGCAACTATCAATCGCTTTTTCCCACCAATATTTATATTGTTTAGTTTTCTGTTCCTGTTCTACTTCTTTGTCAATATCGTCAAATAAACCAGCATAAACAGGCATAATAAATGCAGATAAAAACAACAAAGTAATAATAAGCTTTTTCATTATACTATAATCTCACTCTTGGAACTATACGACCGACAACTTTAACATATTCCCCTGGTTCAATATAAAATGGGTCATAATCAGGATTTAATGAAATGCATTTTATACGCTTGCCGATTACGTTTATTTCTTTCATAAAGCACTCATCACCATAAACGAATGCGAATATATAACCATCCATAAATTCGTTTATTGATTTATCAACAATAACTCTATCACCGTGTCTATATTCAGGCGACATACTATTTCCTGAAACATTTACAATTTCACAGTTTGCAGGGTTAATTTTTATACCTCTGTCAGAGATAAGCAACTTAGAGTCTATACTTAATGTTTCGGCTGGTTCTTCGCTGTCATTAATCATCCCATAACCAGCCGATAAATAAGACTCAGGACGGTAGGTTATGTTTACAACATCTGCTGTATGTTGAGATAATCTGTTAAATATTGGCTCACTTATTCCAAATGAACTGAACGGAACTTTGAAGTATTTTGCAATTTTGCATACTTCTTCAAGTGAATAGTTACTGTTTCTTGAAGCTCTGTTACCAATTCTATTAACTGTAACATTAATAGCTTCTGCTAGTTCTCTTTGTTTTGGTTTTTCGCCTATTAAGTTTTGTAAAGTGTCAATAATCGCATTATGTTTCATTTTTACATCCTTTTTATATCGTATTATAACAAAATTTCTCTCTTAAGTATTGCGTTTTTATATCATCTGTGATATACTTAGGTATATCAAGTAATTACCAAACAATCACAGGGGGTGATTAAATGGCAGGACATTGTCCAATCATACAAGTTAAACTTCTTACACCAGAACAAGAGCAAATGAAAAACTACTTACTTGGTCGTGGATATAAGCTAAGTGTCTTGATGAGAAACTATCTTATTAAATTGTATAATGATGAACTTGCTAAAGCATAGTTCATAGGTGCATATACATTATTACGGAAAATATCTCAATTTTCAACCCTTATGGGTTTATTTGTTATACAAAAATTCACAATTTACGTCAGGAGCAAACAAAATGAACAAAAATCAAAGACAAAAAATTAGAGAAGACTCAATAAAAAAAATGTATCAAGTTCAAATGGATTACTACAAAAGTAAAATGACTGATTATTATGAGGTCATAACACAAGGTAAACCGTCTATTCCACCTTTTGAACTTGCTAAAAAATTTGTTAGCGAATACGAAAAAAACGGCAGATTTAATAAATACGGCGACCTAATAAAGGGGGTGATTTAATGAGTTGGTACGAATTTAATTCAAATTTAACACAATTAAGTATTGTACTTCATTACAAAGATACATCTTATCAAATAACCCCAGGGGTAACAGTTCCTGAATGTAATCAGTCAGTAATCGACATTGATATTGATTCAAATGACATAGTTACTTCAATGACTCATTATAACGATTTTGGGGCGGAAGAAGAATTTAACTCAGTTAAAGATTTACTAGATTACATCCAAGACAACTGGGAAGAAGTATTAGATAACGAATTAAACTCTCTTAGAGAACTTATTCAGGAATTAGACTTTAGTAAAGTATTTAAAACAAGAAAGGTAGCATAAAATGGCAACACAAACAATAACAAATGACGTAACTCAAAATAGACAGTTGTATATCGGTGGTTCTGATATTTCAGTTGTAATGGGTGCGAACCGTTGGAAAACTCCATTTAGATTATGGTGTGAAAAAACAGGCAAGCTTCCACAACCTGATTTATCAGATAATATGGCAGTTCGTTTAGGTAACGCTTTAGAGCAAACAGTAGCAGATTTATTTACCGAAGAAACAGGTAAAATTGTAAGACGTGCTCCCAAGGCTTATATAGGTGAAAAACCTTATATGGTTGCTCACATTGATAGATTAATTCAGGGCGAAGCAGACGAGCTTCTTGAGTGTAAAACTTGCTCAGCTTTCAAAGCGGACGAATGGGCGGACGGCGATATTCCGCAAGAATATATCTACCAAGTAATGTGGTATTTAGGCATTACAGGGAAAAAGACAGGCTATATTGCGGTATTAATCGGTAATCAGGCATTTAAATATAGACAAATTACATTTGATTCTGAATTGTTCGATTTAATGAAACAGTCAGCTGAGGAATTTTGGAACTTAGTACAAAATGATATTCCACCAGCTCTAATGTCGGCAGACGATGAAACTCTCAAATTACTTCATAAAGACGTAACAGAAAACTACATTGAGCTTTATCCTGATAACCAAGAAAAAACAAACGCTATGATGTTATTCGAAGAAGCTGTAGCAAGACGACAATCATTATCAGAAGAAATTAAAGAAGCTCAAAAAGAAAAATCCTTAGTTGAAGCTCAAATAAAAGACGTTATCAAAAATAATGAGGGTATTAAAACCGCTAAATATATCGTAACTTGGAAGCTAAGAAAATCTGCTCCAACTTACGATAAAGAAGCAATGATTTTAGACGGTTGCTTTGACAAATACGCAGTTCAGCACGAATCTAGAGTTTTGACAGTTAAAACAAACAAAGAATTCCAAGTAGCATAGTAATAAAAGGAGTAAAAAATGACACAAAATTATATTGATACAGCATTAACAATAGTTAATTCAAACGCTGACGAAGTTGCAAATCAGGTTAAAAAAGTTAAGATTTTGCAAGGCATTATAAAAAAGGTTCTTACACAAGGACACGATTTTGGGACTATTCCAGGTTGTGGCAATAAACCAACTTTATTGAAACCAGGTGCAGAAAAAATCCTTACAGCTTTTGGCTTGCAAAGTTCTTATGAACTTGTTAAATCAACTGAAGATTTTAACGGTAATGGCTTTTTTGCGTACACCGTAAAATGCATTATATATTCAGGTGGTAATCCTATTACAGAGGGCTTAGGACACGCAAATTCTAAGGAGAATAAATGGGCTTGGAAATGGGTCAAGGAAATTGATGTTCCAAGTGATTTAGCAAAAGAAAACTTATTAACAAAAAAAGATAAATGGGAAAAAACTCTATATCGTATCCCTGAAGATTGCAACTCTAAAGCTAACACAATTTTAAAAATGGCAAAAAAACGTGCTCAAGTAGATGCGGTGTTATCTGTTGCAAGTTTGTCAGAAATTTTCACGCAAGATTTCGACGATTTACCACAAGACGACAATCCAACACAAAATGCAGTTGACGAAGCTAAACAAAAAGCAAAAGAAAACGCTACAAAATTCGTATGTTCGAGATGTGGCGAAACAATTAATGCAACTGTAAATGATTATTCGATTAAAAAGTTTGGCAAACCATTATGTATGAACTGCCAAAAGGAAGAAAATTAAAGGAGTTGTAAAAAGTGGGACTAGAACAAAATAATTTTAAATTAATAGGTCGTGTCGGTCATATTGATACGGAGTACAAAGATTCAGGCACGGTTATTACAACAATTTCGCTTGGTGTTAAAAATATAAAGGGTGAATATAATAACTTTTTTATAAAATTCTTTAACACTAAAAAAAATGAAACAGCCGTTAAAATGGCTGACGAAATAATCGAGGGCGACTATATTCAAGCTAGCGGTATTTTAGCTATATCAAAATTCAAGCCAGTAGGAACAGAAAAAAATGTTTATAAAACAGAACTAATCGGTCTTGATTATAAAAAAGTCACTTTTGACAAAGGCTTAAAAGTTTGGGTCGAAGCTAAGTAAAGGACATATCTTGTGAATGGTAACAATAACGGCTTTATTTTGCTTTATCGTGGTCTAACCAGCTGGGAGTGGTACACGGATATTAATACTAAAACTCTTTTTATCCATTGTCTTTTAAGAGCAAACTATGAGGGCGAAGAGTGGAAAGGTATATATATTAATCGTGGCTCTTTCGTAACGTCGTTAGAAAGCTTAGCAAGCGAAACAGGTTTAACAGTTAGACAAGTTCGCACGTCTTTAGACAAATTAAAGCGTAAACGCAGAAATGGTGAAAGTGAACTAACAGTTATGAGTAATCGTAAATTTACATTTATTACAGTAAACAATTACGAGAAATTTCAATCTCAAGCAAAAAAGGAACAATCTCAAACATCATTTGGAGCTTCTGAAGAGCTACCAAAAGACACAGGCAAAAAGTTTAGTCCTGATTCTGTAGAGGTTATGGAGTTTTGCAAAGATTACAAAGAACTTAAAAACCCAGCTTTCAGGGCGAGCTTTAAAAATAAAGTTAGTATTTGCGAAACTCTTAATCAAGAGGGTTGTTATGACAAAGAATATTGGGCAACGATATTTAAACGTTCTACGCTCGGCTGGAAATATTCAAATGGTGATATTGTACCAATCACTCTCGATAAAATGCTAGAAAATCACAGTTTAATTTATAGTGGTGAAATAAAATTAGCGAAACCTAAATCTTTAGGAGCTACTCCAAAGACATTTAAAGTTGATGAACTCTCTGAAGAAGAAAAACAAGAAACGAATACAGCTTTTAAAGAGTTTCAAAAACGAATGGGAGCAACATTTAGTAATAATTTAAAGGGTATCAGTTATGGAGCAAACACAATTAAACCTATTCGAAAACACAAATGATTGGTTCAATATGCTTCCTGTTTGGAAACAATTAAAAGAACTTACTGAAAGATTTAATATTTATGAACGTCTAAAAGGTTCTAAACAATATGAGCGGATTTGGTGGCACTTACAGGAGTTCGGACAAATAACAAATATGCAATGCCACGAGCTTTACGGTATTAGACACGCACCGAGCGTGATTAGGGATATTCGTAAAAAGTTAGCATTAAAAAACGAATGGGAAATCATTAACGAACACAAAAACGGTTGCGATAGATTTGGTAATGCTTGCACGTTCGACATTTACAAACTTGTTAAAAGAGGTAAAAGCTGTGCCTAAAAGAACAATGAATCAAGATATAAAAGAATATCCGATTTATGCACTAAATCAGAGTGGTCGATTAATTAGAATAACTTGGATTAATTCTACAAATGACTACAATCATCAAATTTTGAACTTACATCATTATATCAAAAGGGATAAATATTATACGAACCCTAAATGGTATCAGGATAGAGGTATAGAACAAAAATTGATTTTAATGACCATACCAACCCACGAGCAAGTTGAACAAATTGCGGTTAAAAATATGTCAGATGAAGAATTTGAGGAACATTACGGCATATCACGTTGGGATTTACTATTCAATAAAAAACATACAAAGTATTAAAAATAGATTTTAGAACAAATCAGAAAGGATAATAATGTCATTAGATTTTACGAAATTTCAACAAACTATCAAGTTTGATTTAATAAAAAACAATAAAGACGTTATGGAAATTCTAGAAAGTTTTGTGCCGAGTTGCGAGCTTGATCCAAACATAAGAATTGTAAACGTAATTATTGTAGAAAAGGCTAGACTTTTAGAAAAAGTTATTTATGAAAATTTAGACCTTGAGGACCTAAAAAGAATCAGCGACATAGTCAATGGCGAATTGGTAAAAAGAGGGGAAACAGAATCTGCGTTGCCTGAGTTGGATATATATAGAGAATTTTTTAGACATCCAACTTTAAAAGTTGCAATAACTCACGACACTTTAGATTTTTCGAGATTAAAAGGTAAGCTTACAGTACCTTTTAAAAACATACCTTTTGAGAGTGAATGTTTTGTGAGTACTAGAGCCCTTAATCAAGAAGACGTAAAAATGTGTTGTATAAAGAGTATAAAAAATGCCATAGGTCACCAAATTATGGATTGTTTTGCAATAGAGGAGCAAGAAGAAGATGAGTTATAGAATCGCAGTCAAATGTACAAAGAGCAAACAGGGGTTCTGCTTAAAATGTCAATTCTGTACAGAGTTGCAAAATAAAAACGTAATCTGTAATGCTCCAAATCGTTGCTTTTATTCGGAATTTTCGCCAATTGAATTTTATTGCAAAGAATTTAGGGGCTTTGATGAAATTCCTGAAATGGAACAAAAAGAAATGGCTTTGGCTGTTGAAAAGAGTTTCAAAAAAAAAGAATGGGTTAAACACGTAAATAGTTACTACCCAAAAACTAAAGCAAAAGAAATACTAAAAGAAACAAAAGACAAATATAAATAGAGGTAAAAATGGAAACATCAAGCAGAATTAGGTAGTGATACAACAGATAGATTATCTAAACAACTCCAAGCCAAAGAGCAAGAGTGCGAAAAATTAAAAAGCAATAACAAAATTTTACGTGATATGTGGGAAACGGCAGACCACAATAATGCCAAACACGTAGTTCAAACTGACAACTACAAACAATCACTTGATGAGATTGAGGGATTAACTGATGTATTTTGCAAAGAATGTAGCGATTATGAAGAATGCGATTGGGATAAAGAGGGTTGCTATTATTCTATTATTCCTAAGTTAAAAGACATCATCAACAAAGCAAAGGAACAATAAATAAATGAACGAAATAGAGTACATAGAACTTTGCAAAAAGGAAAGTAATTTAATTTTACAAAAGATAATATGCCCATATTGTGGGCATATATACAATGAAACAGAGTCTATTAATATAGGTATCGGTTGGGATTGCGAAGACCAAATAAAAACAAAATGTAGAAATTGCCAAAAAGATATTATTGTTAATTCAAATGTCGTGGAAGTACGATTTTGGACTACAAAGGCAAAGGACGGTGAATAATGGGATTAACTATAACAGTAAATAAGTTTGATAGTTTTGATATTGGATATTTTGGCTTTATGAACTTTCGATTAGAACTTGCCGAAACATACAACAAAAGACTTGGTGAACTATATCGTCGTTGGGCTTTTGGGTGGTTAGATTACACAAAAGAAGAACCCTTAACTAGCACAGAGTTTGAGGAAATGAAAGAACTCGGTGGAGATTTATTGCTTTTTCTAACACACAAAGACACAGAGGGGATTTTCTTACCGTCAGAAAGCCGTAAAATCTATCAACAAATCAAAGATTTAGAAATGGATTACGAGGTTGAATATTATGGTGGACAAGAGGCTTTCAATGTTCTTGAAAGGTTAAAGGATATGTTTTACCACTCGTGGAAGCACAGACGTAGAGTAATTTTTGGTTAGAAAGGAACAAATAATGCAAGATAGATTTAAGTATAGATTTTTTGACGCTGAAAATGAAAAAATGTATGACGTTAAAAATATATGTTTTGTTGGTGAGCCAACCGTAACGGTTGCGTACAAACCTGTTATAAAAAAAGCAATATATAAGGGTTACTTAACTCAATGTACAGGCTTGAAAGATGTCAACGGTAAATTAATGTACGAGGGTGATATTGTAAAAATTTGGAAATTCTCAAAAGACTTGTACGGTGATGATAAACGAGTTATCAAGTGGAATGACGCTCGTTGTGGGTTCAGACTTTATACAATAGACCAATATAAACGAGGTATAGAATTATGTCCCCAAAGTATGGTAAACGTTACAACGATTGAGGTAATCGGCAACATTTACGAAAATCCCGAACTATCAAGCGAGGTGGAATAGATGAAAGTTAAAATTTTTGACGGTGATATGTCAACTTACGAATTAGAACGGCAAGTTAATAAGTGGATTGAAAAACATTCAATAAAAGTGATAAATATTTCAATGACTTGTTATTCTCAAATAGGCGAATATTATATGGCAATTTTATATGAGGAGTAATTATGAAAACAGAACAAGAAATAAAAGAAAGATTAGAGTACATACGAGGCTATAAGGACGCTTTAAGCGATAACCTAGACAAAATAACTTGTTTATCAGTTGATGACGATATTGCAGAATTTAAAGGACAAATAAAAGCACTTGAATGGGTGTTAGAGGGGAACAATGACAACAAATAGAGAACGATTAAACAAAATGAACAACGAAGAATTGGCAACATTTTTTGCAAATTTAAGTAAAAGATGTCCTCATTGTAAATACTATGACGCTTTGTCAACAGTTTATTTTAACGAACATTGTTATAAAGAAACCTTGAAGTGGTTGGAACAAGAAAGCGAGGAATAATGTCTTTAGGAGTAATACCTACAACTTTAATTTATATAATTTTAACTATAGCTACTATAGTTACAGTCTTAGCTGGAATATTATTTAGCTTAATATTGCTACAAAATTTAATATATATAGCATCTGATATGTTAGAAACATACATTAGAAAAAAGGGGTGAAAAGGATTATTTACAAAAGTTCATGAACTTAAGTAAAAATAAGGAGTAAAATTATGGATAACAAAATTAATTTGATTCAGAATGATGTCAAAGTTGATTGTGTAGATTTTAAGAAAGCTCTACAAATAATGGGTATGAAATACGGTCAACTTTATAGCATAATCAAGCACAAAAAAGAATTGCCATATTATCAATTTGGCAAAAAAATAGTGTTCGCAATCAAAGATTTAGAACACTATAAAAAATTACATTATGTCAGCGTAGGTAATTAATATGTCAGTCAGAAAAAGAACGTTAAAAGACGGTAAAACTTTCTCTTGGGAATTTTGTATAACTATACAAAAAGAACCGAGAAAGCAATATCGTAAAGGCGGATTTAAAACTAAAGCAGAAGCTCTTGAAAAAGAACGAGAAGCACTCACCAAACTAAAAGCTGGTAAGTTGTTCTCTTGCGACAAAATGTTATTCAAAGATTTAGCTTCAATATATCTTGAACATATACAAAAGCAATTTGAAAAATCAACACATAATCACTACAAAATGATATATGATGTTCATTTGCAAGCATTTTATAATATGCAAATCTCAAAAATCACACCTTATTTTATACAAAATTGGGTCGATAATGTTATGGATCTAAAAACTCCTTTTATAATAAATGCGTGTTTAAAATTTTGCAAGACGGCATTTAATTATGGTATCAAGTTAGAGATATTAGAAAAGAATCCGTTTAAAAATATCGAAAAAGTAAAGGTTCAACCAAAGAAACACGGACATCTTAATCTTGGCGAAGCATTAAGGGTTTTAGAAATTTGTAAAACCTCTGAACCTGATTTTTACCCTATTTTAGCGATGGCAGTTTTTACAGGGTTAAGACGTGGTGAAATTCTCGGTTTACAATGGTCTGATATTGATTTTAATAATGGTACAGCTTTTATACAAAGGCAAGTTACAAAAGAGGGCTTAAAAGACAAAACAAAAACAAGTTCGTCAAAAAGAGTTATTGATTTAACATCTAACTTATTACAAATACTAAAAGAACATAAGACTAATCAGAGAGTATTATCAAAGTTTGTTTTTTGTAATAGATATGGTGAACCATTAAATCCCTCAAATATTGGGGGAAGAGTATTTAAACGAGTCTTAAAAAAGGCTGGTTACTCGGAAGATTTTATGCGTTTTCACGATTTAAGGGGTACGTACGTAGACATCTCTGCAACTGAGGGAATACCTATGAAATATACTCAGTCACAACTAGGACACTCAAAAATATCAACAACATATGATATTTATCATAAGATTTTACCTGATATGAGAAAAAGAGCCATTAATACATTAGATAATGCAATAAATAAAAATTCAAATTTTTGTGAACATTTTGTGAACATTGGAACAAATATAAAAAATAACAAAGCTTGAAAGCCTTGTCACTAAAAAAGCGGAAGACGGGACTCGGACCCGCAACAACCTGCTTGGAAGGCAGGGACTCTACCAATTGAGTTACTTCCGCTTAATATATTCAGTTGTAATTTGCTTCATTAACTCAATTGGTAGTTATTGGACTTCGGTTCTCCAAGTTTCACCGTCTTTGAGTTACTTCTGCTTAAGTTATTAAATTTATACATGTATTTAACACTAAAAATAATTTTAAATCAAGATTTTAATATTTTTTCAATTAATATACACCTTTAGGTTAATACAAAATTTCAACCCTAGGGTTGATGTCTATTTATTAAAAAGAATATACACTAGATGAGTAATCGTTGAGTAGGAAAAATTACTTTAGAGTTTAAAGAGTAAATAAAGGGGTAAATAAATTGAAAAAGTTATTATTATTGTTAGCTATAATATGTTTTTCAAATGTATGTGTTCAAGCAGCAACTGATAATGTGTTGCAATCAATTCAAATTGATACTTTTAAAGATACATACAATATTATTTTGAAGTCAGATGAAAAACCTGAGGCTAAAAGGGTTATTAATGACGAAAATAAAATGATGTTAACTTTAAAAGGTGTTAGAGCATCTCAAGAATTGAACACAGTATACAATGCTACAAATATTGATAGTGTTACTGTTGAACCAGCTGGCAATGATACAGTTAACGTTTTAATTCAAGCTCAAAACGTTAGCCATGCTAATTTGATTTTTGATACTCTTGATACTCCTTTAGGTGTTTTAAGAGCTCAAGATAATAAAAAAGCTGATGAACCTAAACAAGTTAAAAAACACAAAAAGAAAATTGTTTTAAGTCATCCAGTTAGAGATTACAGACCAGTATTCGAAGAAGATGATGAAGATTCTATGTCATTAGATTCTCTTATCTCAAATGAATATGCATCATCAATTCTTTCAATGTTCAAAGATGATGGTGTTACAAATGCAATCACAATTTTATTAATCGGTTTAATTATTCTTTGCACAGTTAGATTATTCAAAAGAAATAGTGGTAAAGAAGAAAATATGCAAGTTGGTTTAAGTCAAAGCTTAAAAGATAGAGAAATGGGCTTAATGCAAGATATGATGTCTAATCAACAACAATATCAAGTTCAACAACAAATGCAACAAGCTCCTCAACCACAACCAGCAGTTATTAGACCTGAAATGAATTATGGTATCAGAAGTTATCAAAATGCAAATAAGACTCCTTACCAACAAGCTATGAGAAGTCCTTATATGTCAACTGATATTAAATTCAATAACCCATCATTACAACAAAAGATGCAAGAAATTAGAAATAATGTTCAACAACAACAAAATGCATCAAGACAAAATTTACAAGAAAAAGCTCCAGCATCGGTTGCATCAGCTCCACTAAGAGCAAACAGAACTGCACAAGCTGGTATGCAACAAAGACCGATTTCTAGTAGTCCTAGAATGACAACTCCTCAACAAAGAGTTACTAACATGGATTCAATGAAATTCTTAGATTCTATGGCAAAAATTTACGAAAAGAACGGTCGTTCAGATCTAGCACAAGGCTTGAAAGCTAAAATTAGCAGAGTATAAGCCAAGTGATTAGAAAAACTAACTAATGGGATTATGTATTTTAAGGAGTGGAGATTTTCCACTCTTTTTTTTATGGTGTCAGTTGACTAGGTATACCTAGCCAGTTGGGCTATATTTTTATAAATTTGTTTTTAAAACCGTTATAAATGTTAAAAATTTGCCCACTCGTTTTATACTGCTAAAATATTTATATGGCTAAAACAAAGATTTTATTTTTATCAGATAACGAAGAAAAATTTAATGAAATAGACACTCTTTTGGGTAGAAATACTTACGATTTATATTTTGAAGATACAGAAGAAACTTGTCTAAAATTTCTTATGGATGAAGCTCCAGAAGTTATTATTATAGACAATGATTTGAAGAATATTGATTTAAGATTTTTACCTAAAAAAATCACATCTGCTCGTGATGGTATTATCGTTATTGTTATTTCTAAAGAAGATAATATTCCTCAAGAGATTTTGCGTTGGGCGGATGCATTTTTAATTGGTGAATTTTCAGGCAAAGTTTTAGCATCTACTATTAATTCAAATCTTAGAAATAAGTTATCGTATAATTTGCTTGCAGAAACAAACAAAAATAATACAAAAAGTCTGTATACATTAAAAGTTTTGTACAACATTAGTTCAGAATTTGCAGGAACGTTGGAGAAAGACAAGCTTATTGAGTTAATGATGGAGGGTATAAATCGTTCTTTAGAATTTGATTTGTGCTATGTCTTATCTTTTAATTCAAATAATCAGCCTGTTTTGATTATTCATTCTAAATACACTATTTCTGATGAATTAACAGCATCATTAAAAGATCATGCTTGTATTAATTACAACAATCTTTTCAAAAATAAAAAAGCACCTTTTGAATTGAATGTTGATAAACTTCTTTGTGAAAAACATATAAAAAGTGATATAGACTGTCATACGTTCTCTATTTACAGATATGATAATATGTTTTCTCCAATTAGTTCAGGTGATAATTTCTTTGGGCTTGTTGAAATATACAAGGAAAATGGTTTCACTTCAACTGATGTTGAAATTTTTAGAACGATTATTCAACAGGTTTCAATGCCTTTGAAAAATGCGTCTTTGTACCAAGAAATTATTGAAACAAACAAAAAATTGAAAAAATTGGAAAAGATTAAATCAGAATTTATTTCTATTGTATCTCACGAATTGAGAACACCTTTGACTGTTATTAAAGGGATGATAGATAATATAAAAAGATTTTTCACACTTCCTGATAAAATGGTTCCAGCTATCGATACAATTTCAAGAAACATAAAACGTTTATCAGGTATCATTAACGATTTATTAGATATTTCAAAAATCGAGGCTGGTAAAATGGATTATAAGTTTGGTATTACAACCATTGACGATACTGTTAAGGCTGTTCAAACTTCATTACAAGGACTTGCAACAGATAAAAATATTTCTTTGAATTTGGATATTCAAGACAATGGTGCAAAAATATTTGCTGATATTGATAGAGTTGAACAAGTTCTAGTAAATCTTGTGAATAATGCCATCAAGTTTACACCAAACGATAGAAATATTACGATTAAAACGTATATAAAAAACTCAAAAGATATAAAAGATAAACACTTTGAAGAAGTTTTGAATACTTTGAGCGGTGATTATTTAATCGTCTGCGTATCAGACGAAGGCGTTGGTATTGCGGAAGAAAACTTAAAACACGTGTTTGATAGATTTGAACAAATCGAAAATTCTCTTACTCGTGAAGCTGGCGGTACTGGTTTAGGTCTTTCTATTGCAAGACAGTTATTAGAAGCTCATAATGGAGCTATTTGGTGCGATAGTGAATTGGATAAAGGTTCAAATTTCTATTTTGCGCTTCCTTTATCAAATGATAAAAGTAACTTTTGGATTTCTCATAAACAAAGAATAAATCAGGCAAAAGCTCACAATGAACATTTTGCAACTGTTCAAATTTCAGGTGAAACAGAGGTTATTGAAAATCTTTTGGAAGAAGAAAATGTTATAAATAAAAATTATCTTAACAATTCACTAAAGGAAATTAACGGAAATGTTACTACACTAACTCTCGTAATTCCTGATGCTGACCGCAATTTCACCAAATTACTTAAACAAAAGATAGATGATACAATGGTTAACAATAAAACACGTTATCCAAAATGTGATATAATGTATTCATACACGATTTATCCAGAGGGGATTAATTAATGAAAAAAATTCTTATTGTAGATGACGAAAAAGATATAGTAGAAACTCTAAAATTTATGTTAGAAGCATCAGGTTATTCTTGTTTTTGTGCATATAACGGTGAGGATGGTCTAAGAATGGCAAAAGAAATTATTCCAGATTTAATGATTTTGGATGTTATGATGCCTAAAATGAATGGTTTTAAAATTAGTAGACTGTTAAAATTTGATACTAAGTATAAAGATATTCCTATTTTAATGTTAACTGCTCGTTCGCAAGAGTCTGATAAACAAATTGGGGAAGAAACAGGTGCTAACGAATATATTACCAAACCTTTTGAAATTGATGATGTGTTAAATAGAGTAGCAAAATACTTAGGAAATTAAAATGATTGAAACAGAAGGCACTAATAAAACTTTAGAAAGATTAAAATACGACCTTGTTAAAGAGGGTTTGATAGAATATGAAACTTTAGAAAAAGCTCAAGAGTTGGCTAATGCTCAAAAAATTAATGTTGGGCAAGCTCTTATCAATTCGCATATTTTAACAGAAGATGCTTTGTTAAAATTCTTGGAAGCTAAATTACATCTTCCTTACGTTAATCTTGATGAGTATTCTCTTGATGAAAAATGTCTAAAATATATTAAATTTGCTGATGCAAAAAAATACAAAATTATTCCTCTATTTAAAATTGAGGATGAATTAACTGTTGCAATGGCTGACCCATTCGATTTATTTGCTATAGATAGAATTATGGAGCTTGCAGAATGCTCAATTGCTCCTGTTATTGCATCAGAAGCAAGTATTCTTAGAAAAATTGATGAATACTATAAAACAGGTAATACTGTTGGTGAAATCTTTACAGACGAAGATGCCGTAGAATTTGACTGGCGTGATGAATTAAACTCTGAAGATATTAGTGAAGACCATATTCAAAAGATTATTAGTGCAATCTTAAAACAAGCTATTTTAGAAAACTTGCACGAAATTGCTTTTACTCAAGAAGAAGGTGGTCTTGGTGTAAACTTTAAATCTTCTGACAATGATTCTCACAAGGGTTGTATCCCATCATTGTTGATGGCTCCTTTTGTGAATAAATTAAAAGACTTGGCAAACTTAGATGCATCAGTTTGTGAAATTCCTCAACTTGGTAAATTGTTCTTTATCGTTGACGGAATTGGTTTGTATGCTAGAATTTCGACATTCCCAACTGTTATGGGCGAAAGAATTTCTTTAAGCATTTATAAACCACCAAAAGCATTAAACCAATTTATTAAGGATGAAAATAGTCTTAAAATTATTAAGGATGCTATTAACGAACCGGGTATCGTGCTTGTTTGCGGTTCTCAGTTGAGTGGTAAAACTCACGTTATCTATTCACTTTTGAATGAATTAAGTAAAAATTCAAATGATAAAAATATTATGACAATTGAATCAATCTCAAAATATGAGTTACCAAAAATTAATCAATGCGAACTTAATGAAAGTATCGGTTTTAATTTAGATAAAGCCTTGAGATTTATTGAATTTCAATCTCCAGATGTGATATATTTTGAAAATATCAGAAATAAAGATACTTTGGATTACTTATCAGGTCTTGTTTTTGCGGACAAAACTATCATTACTGAGTATGTCGCAAATAATATTACTGAATTGAGTAGAAAAATGTCTTATAGTGATTTATCTACATTCAAATCACTAATTTCATGTATGATTTTTATCCACTCAAAAGATAGTATTGAAGTCTTTGATAAAGAAACAGTTCAAAAATATTTAGCATAAAGGTATTTAAATGTTTGCTTATTACAAAAAATACGCACCATATTTGTTTTTATTGCCTGCTACAGTAGTTTTGATATTGTTCTTTTTCATACCGTTTTTTCAAACTATTGGGTTGAGTTTTTTTGGATATGATACATCTCTTTATAATCCTGATTTTGTTGGATTAGAGAATTATAAAAAGCTTATAACATCACCAGTTTTTTATAAAGTTATGGCAAATACGTTTATTTACTTGATTTTTGCTGTACCTTTCTTAACTGTGTTTCCATTGTTTTTGGCGATTTTAATTAACCAAAAAATTAGATGTGTAACTTTGTATAAGATATTGATTTATTTACCAGTAATCGTTTCTATCGTTGTTGCTGCGATTGCTTTTAAATGGTTGTACGCACAAACTGGTATCTTAAATTATTTTGTAGAACAATTGGGTTACAATCCAATAGGATGGCTTACTGATCCAAAGTATTCTTTGTATTCGGTTGCTATCGTTACTATTTGGAAAGGTGTTGGATATTATATGATGATTTATCTTGCATCTTTGATGAGTGTACCACAAGATTTGTATGAGGCTTGTGATATTGATGGGGCAAGTTTTTTTAGAAAACATTTAACTGTTACTGTTCCTCATTTAATGCCAACTATTGCACTTGTTTCTACTATTAGTGCTATTTCTGCTATGAAAGTTTTTGCAGAAATTTATGTTATGACAAAAGGTGGACCTTTAAATTCAAGTAAAACTATTGTTTATTATATTTATGAAAGAGCTTTTGAAAACCTTGATTTAGGCTATGCATCAGCACTATCAGTTGTTTTATTGGTAGTTGTTTTAGCATTTTCTATAATCAATGTGGTTTTCTTTGAAAAGAATAGGTATCAAATATGATAAGAAAATTTGTTGAAAAATTATCTATACATTCAATTTTGATATTCGTATCATTGTTATCGATATTTCCTTTTATATGGTTGATTTCAACTTCTTTAAAAGGTTTAGACGAAAACATTTTTGCATATCCGCCGGTACTTATGCCACAACAATTTACTTGGGATAACTATCTTGGGGTTTGGGATAAAGTTAATTTTATGGGATATTTTATAAATTCCATGATTGTTGCAGGTTTGACTGTATTTTTAAACCTTTTACTATCTTCACTTGCAGCTTATCCTCTTGCAAGAATGAATTTTGCTGGAAAAAAAGTTGTGTTCTTTGCAATTTTGGCAACGATTATGGTTCCGTTTCAAGCAATTATGCTACCTGTTTATTTGATAACTATTAAATTACATCTATTGGATAGCGTTAATAATATTATGGGCTATATTGGTCTTGTAATGCCTTTTGCAGTTAGTGCTTTTGGTATATTTTTAATGCGTCAAGCCTTTCTTACTGTTCCAAAAGAAATGGAAGAGGCTGCTATTGTTGATGGGTGTAATGTTTTTCAAGTATTCTTCAAGGTCGTATTACCAATGGTAAAACCAACTCTTGCAGTTTTGGCTATTTTTACTTTTATTGGTTCTTGGGGTGAATTCTTATGGCCAAGTATCGTGCTTACAAAAGATGCTATGTATACGTTGCCTGTTGGGGTTAATAACTTGCAAGGTATGTTTTCTAGCAACTGGAGATTTATTGCGGCTGGGTCAATTTTATCAACAATTCCTATTTTGATATTCTTCTTAGCTCTTCAAAAATACTTTATTTCTGGCGAAAATGACGGTGCTGTTAAGGGTTAGAATAATTTGTTCATAAGAGTTTCAAACTCTGGAAATGAAATATTTACCCATTGAAATTCGTTGATTTTTATTGGTTTTTCACAAATTAAACCAGCAACATACAAGCTCATAGCAAGTCTATGGTCGTGGTATGTTTCGATTTCTGTATCACCTTTTAGAGATTTTTTACCATTTATGATAAACCCGTCTGGAGTTTCTTCAATATCTGCACCAATTTTCTTTAATTCTCTTACTGTTGCAGTAATTCTGTCGCTTTCCTTGTTTCTTAAATCTTGTGCATCCTTGATTATTGTTGTACCCTCAGCTTGTGTTGCTAGTACTGCAATAACAGGGATTTCATCAATAAGTTTTGGTATTACATCACCCTCAATTACTGTTGCTTTAAGATTTGATGTTTTGATTCTCAAATCCCCAACTTCTTCTTTTCCAAGAAGTTTTTTGTCTAAAATTTCAATATCTCCACCCATTTTTTCAACAACTTCTAGAATACCTGTTCTTGTAGGGTTTAGACCGACATTTTTGATAATGATGTCAGAATTCGGAGTTATTAGACCGGCAACTATAAAGAATGCTGCACTAGAAATATCACCTGCAATTTCAATGTCTTTTGCTTCTAATTCTGATTTTGTAATTGATGTTGTTGTGCCATTCACTTTTATATCAGCACCCAAGTACTCAAGTATCAATTCTGTATGGTTTCTTGATAAAAATGGCTCTGTGTATTTAGTTACGCCATTTGTGTTTAGACCTGCAAGCAGAATACAAGATTTAACTTGTGCTGATGATAATTTTGAAGCGTAATCAATTGCTTGTAAAGATTTTCCATGGATTTTTAATGGAGCTTTGTTATCGTTTGAAGTTATTTCTGCACCCATTAGAGAAAGTGGTTCAATAACTCTTTTCATAGGTCTTTTAGAAAGACTTTCATCACCCATTAAAACAGAATCAAAGTTACGAGAGGCTAAAATACCGCTCATTAATCTCATTGTAGTTCCGCTGTTACCACAGTCTAAATTTTTACTTGGAGCTTTTAAAATACCGTCAGATACGATTTCAAGAGTTTGTTCATCCAAGAATTTATGTTCAATTCCAAGTGATGAAAAAACTTTTAACGTTGAATGACAGTCAGCACCTTTAGAAAAATTTTTAACTAAAGTTTTACCTTTTGCGAGTGATGAAAACATTATCGCTCTGTGTGAAACTGACTTGTCAGAAGGGATTACGACCTCTCCTGATAATTTATTTTTCTTTTCTACTGTTAAATCCATAAATTTATTTTAACATAAACTACACCATTTGGAGGAGATTTAAAACAATAGTGTAAAGATTATTTTTCGATGGTCGATATATAAGTCATAAGAAAACCGAAAAGGTTTTACTTACCTCCTCCCCAAGTCTGGTAGCCGCCCTCGTGACGGCTTTTTTTTATTCTAAAATTGTTTTATATCCTTTCTTTTATAAAATTTTATCATTTTGTTTAAAAATGTATTACTTTCATTATCAAGTGATTTTATAACTTCAATATTTTCAATTTTTGTAGGAACTTTATACAAATACAAATATTTATTTGAATCAATCTCGATAATATTTTCTTTATAATTTTCAATCAAACTCTTAATTTCAGAATATAATAAAGATAAGTTTTTTTTATTCTGAATAAGAGAACCACAAAGAATTCTTTTGTTTGTATAAAACAAAAAACGTTGGTAATTTAAAACAAGTTTAAAAA